>OLQL01000035.1_pt1 | contig 133888 bp, 123 predicted proteins | sample 1672971 | NCBI WGS metagenome assembly OLQL01 (sample SAMEA3136742, study PRJEB25190) | human gut metagenome | biome: human gut; feature: human-associated habitat; material: faeces | place: Austria | collected 2013
TCTAGAGTTACTCCATGATCGAATCAGCACAGAAATCACTCCCATACTTTTATTCGGGACTTGGGTAAGACGACATGATGAACTAAATAGAAATCTCTCCTAAAATAATTCTCAACAGTGCTTTATCCAACATAATCGTCCGGTTCCAAGGATTGATGATGATACCCTGAATGTTATCAGCTGTAATGGCAGAATTAAATAACTGTTTCATGTCAGTAAGAAATGTAGACATTACGCTTCCGGAACCTTTGAGTTCTTCATCGAAGCTGGTAAATGCCGCCCACCATTTGCGGCCGTCATCGGTCTGGATTGCCTGTACTTGGAGGCCGGAGGCAGCGGAAGAGGGATCTACTGCAATGATCAGTTCGCCATGTTCATTCATGCGTCTGCGGATGACCGTCAGAACGTGAGCTAGCATTTCCTGAGACGGCTCATGTTGAAGGGCTGCAATGGCCGATTCAATCTTATCATTTCCCTGTAAAGTTTTATCGGTATGTGTATGTTCAGTCATGATTGTAAAAAATCCTTTCTATATAAATAATGGCTACAGAGAACCTGTCAATGACAGCCTCGCTTGCATATTTTTGTATAAAAATATACGGACAGCAAGAGAGCCATCCGTATATTAATATAAAGTATTTCAGTTGGAAGAGCAAGCTAATTGAATTCCCATGGAGAAATATATTTATTTGGAGATGAAGCATATCCATTGTTATATTTCACTGTGACATATAAAGAGTCATCACCATCAACCAGTTTCACATAGCAGATATTATCTTTGTTGAATTTGTGTGTGATATCGATGGACTGATTTTTGTAATACAGGATGACGGAACCATCTTTTTCATATTCTATATCCGGAGCATTTAGTTCTTCCATAATTTCTTCTTGTGTAAGGCTGCGTTCGGAGCCATCCTGGTTAAATGCAATGCCGCCTCCGCCAAATTCTTTATTTTTTCCGTCTTTATCTGCATAAGTTCCGGTATAAGAACCGTCAGAATTGATTGTTAAAGTAGCAGTTGTCTGATCTCCGTGGATCCAGAGCTGGACTTTACGTTGAATTCCGCCAAGATCGGATGCGTAGGCTGTTCCGGTTCCGACTGTTACGATCAGGCATGCGGCAACTGCGGCTGCTAATGTTTTTAATTTGTGCTTCCTATTTAAGATACTCATTTTGTCTACCTCCAGGGAAAAATTGACGGAGGCGGAAAGTGTATCAAAAGTCTGCTTGTATTTTTCTTTATTCGTCATCGTTCCATTCCTCCTTTAAGGTTTCTTTGAGAAGAGCACGTCCGCGGGAAAGCCGGGTCTTTACATTGTTGACAGAAAGATGCAGGATATCACTGATCTCTTGTGTTGTATAATCCTCATAGTAAAAGAGATGCAGGACAATCCGGTATTTTTCGGGAAGTTTCATCACTGTGTCAAACAGAGTTTCTGATTCCGGTGTTTCGAAGGTTAATGTTTCCATATATTCTTCTAAGTTGCATTTATTTCTGTGCCAGAATGAGCGGGTGATATTCTTTGCTTTATTGATTGCAACCCGGATCAGCCAGGCACGGATATGTTCTTCTGTATCAAACTCTTTTTTATATGTGTGATACTGAATAAATGTATCCTGAACGACATCTTCTGCATCTTGTTGGTTTCTGCATATATTAAATGCAATCGCATACAGATGCTTTTGATATCGTTCGATTAAAACTTGTGTTGCTGGTTTCATGAGTACTCCTTTTTTTGTGTTGTATCTACAGAACATGTTGCCGTAAGACCTGCCATAAGCATCTCCTTACAAATGTTCTGGCGACTGAGTGGGGCATCAGACGTTCGTTTCTTAAGGCCTTTCACTTATAATACAAATGAAAACATAGAAAGGTTACAAATTAATGAAAGTTATTTTCAAAAGTTGTTTTTCAAAAGAAAACTTTAGGTATTGGAGGTAAGATATATATTCTAACTATATCTTACTATCGAGCATAGGCATTTTACATTTTAAAATATACGACGTAAACTATATTAAGAAAAAATAGCTTCAATAATAAGCTGAAAAAATTAATATCTATTATAAAATGAAGGTGAGTGTTTTTCATTATGTTTTCGAATAAAGATTTGAAGAATCTGATTGTACCGTTGTTTTTAGAACAGTTATTGATGGCACTGGTCGGAATCGCAGATGTATTTGTGAGTGGTTTTGTAGGGGAGGCTGCGGTATCCGGAGTATCACTTGTAAACTCATTTAATACCATGTTCATTAATTTATTCACAACACTTGCTTCCGATGGTGCGGTAGTGATCAGCCAGTATATAGGAAGGAAAGAAGAGAGAATTGATTATGAAGAAAAATATTGGAGCACAGCTGGCATTATATCCGGCACCGGTAATTGTAGTAGGAGCAATAGTAAATGATAAACCGACATGGACACTGGTGGCACATGCAGGAACTATGGCGCATAGTCATCTGATGGTGTCGCTGGTATATGCACACTACATTAATCAGGAAATTATCGAGAGTAAGAAATTATCAGTAAATATCGTAGACGAAGCATGGCTAAAAGAAGCTGACCGTATGGGAGTGATAAGCGGAAATAAAGAAGACAAATCAGAATCAGGTAAGATTGATTATCATACATTCAAACCGGTACTTTTTGAATTCCCGACATATGAATATTTTGTGACGGGAGAAAAAGTGGGAGACTGTGCAAAGATGAATTAGAGGTTTTCATCCCTGGCAGATTGTGCTATCATGACAGTATGTCAGAAAGCGAAAGGATGGAAGTTTCATGCCGGCGAGATCAGAAGAAAGAACGAATGCGAGAAAAGAAGAGATCATCAATGCATGCGAAATGCTGTATCAGACGATGAATTTTAAAGATATTACGATAAAGGAAATCGGAAATGTCACCTCTTTTTCCAGAACATCGATATATAATTATTTTGAGACGAAAGAGGAAATCTTTCTTGCATTGTTAAAAAGAGAATACGATGCGTGGATTCTGGATCTACATAAGATTGTTGAAGAACATGAAAGCATGGACGATGAGCAGATTGCATCGGCGATTGCAAAATCTTTGGATCAGCGTCATCAACTTCTGAAGATACTTTCCATGAATCATTATGATCTGGAGGAAAACAGCCGTATTGAGATGTTGATAGAATTCAAAGTATCTTATGGAAATTCACTGAGAGCTGTAATGGGAATTCTTGCAAAATTCAGACCGGATATGGATATTGAAAAGAGACAGGAATTTGTCTATGCATTTTTTCCGTTTATGTTTGGAATTTATCCGTATACCGTGGTGACGAAGAAACAGAAGAAAGCGATGAAAGAAGCAGGAGTTGATTATACTTATAATTCGGTATATGAACTGACGTATACGGCAGTGAAAAAGATGTTGAAGTAATGAAAATATTTGAAAGGAGATAGAAATCATGAAAACATTAGTAGCATATTTTAGTGCAAGCGGAACAACAGAAGGTGTAGCAAAGAAGGTGGCAGAGGAAGCAGGAGCAGATCTGTTCGAGATCAAACCAGAAGTACCATATACAAATGCAGACCTGAACTGGATGGATAAAAAAGCAAGAAGTACGGTTGAGATGAACGATCCGTCTTCCAGACCTGCTACTACAGGAACGGTAGAGAATATGGAGCAGTATGATAACGTAATTATCGGGTTTCCTAAAATGGAGTACAGTTTATAGTAGTGTATAGCGTGTATCAAGTTATAATTATGAGGTTGAAAATAACAGTATACACAGATAATGTGGAAAAATGTGTATGACGTTTATATAGAAAATAACATTGAAAAAAGGAATTCAAGAATGGGTAAATTCATTAAATTTAAAATAGAATAATAATTACATGAGTGACAGAAGATAAGAATCTGAATTCCCTGTCACTTTTATATTATTTGATAAGAAAAAAGAACTGGTTTATATCCGACAAGAATAGGTTCTTATTTTTTATATGCTATTATATACACAGGGAGTCGGGGAATGTCGAACTATAGTAAGCCGGAAAAGAATGCATTGATATCGGTATGAAAGATTTTTGCAAGTGCAACTAATTCAGATACCTTAATATTCATTCGATTTGTTTCCAGTTTGGCATAGGTACTTTTGGTGATGGAGATACCAATAAGATTTAATTTTGCAACTACTTGGTCTTGAGTCATGTTGTTTTTATATCGAATTGCTTGGATATTTTTACCAATATCCATATCTGGTCTAATCTTTTGCATAATGATGAACTCCCCTTATAAAATAAAAAGTTTCGTAATACAGAAACATATATATATATTGATTCTAAAGAGTTTGAATTTTATAATGTTTCGTAATAAGGAATTATTTTTAACAAGAAGAGGTAAAAGTATAATGGATGTGGAGATGGAAAAGAGAAAATTTTTAAATCTATGTGGCAAAAGAGATCGAGCATTATTGTCAGGTGAAAAAAGAATGACATTGGGGGATATGGAACGATTGACATATCTGACAGAATTTTTTGAACTGGAGAATTACGGAATCGCTTTGTGGAAAGAATTCGGTGACGATGTAAAAGAACCGTTGGAAGCGATGATGAAAATGTTAGATGAGCCAGAGTGCATAGAGGATCGATGGCTTGATGATGAGGCGAAAGGGGAAAAGTGGTTGTTAGAATTTCAGGAACTGGCATTAACGGAAGAATACAGGGAATGGATTCGAAATTATATCGATAAAAAATATGAAGAAAGAGGATTACCATATCCGACAGGAGCAGACTTCGATTAAGAGGTCTGCTTTTTTCTGATATTTGGGGAGGTGATAAGAGGTGGAAGTAAGTATTTATGAACTCTTGGCGGCAGCAAGAGAATCGGCTAAATCCGATTATATAAAAGGGGACAGCATTTTGTGTGAGAAGAGATTTCATCCAGATACCCATTACATGGTGGAAATGGAGCTGCTAGGAAATGATAACAAGCTGGGAGAAAAGGGAAATTACATACGGAAGTTTCTGACAGAACCGGAGTATTTTCCCATTTTACAAAAGCAGGAAAAACATCTCATAAAAATAAAAAGACAGGCGATTGTTCAAAAAGGAAACTTGCGATATATCCCTCCCCCGGACAGGCTGGACCGCCGCCGGGAGAGGGATATTTTATAACCGGCTGGGAAGGAACAGTAGTGTTCCTCTGGCGATAGTGGTATAAAAAAGCCAGATTTTCCGCAGGTTTTGGGAGGCTGGAACATGGAAAAGTGTTCACGAATGGCACTTTTGCAACAATCCGTTGCAGCAGTGAAAGCATTTTTGACCTTACGTTAAATAGAAAAATGAAAGGGTGTGATTGTGATAATCATAGGAATTGATCATGGCTATTATGCAATAAAAACAAGACAAGTGTCTTTCCCAAGTGGAATTATCAGGTATGATTACGAGCCGTATACCATGCAGAATGTTCTGCAGTATCAGGGAAAGTATTATGTCTGTGGTACAGGGAGACAGACACTGGTAAAAAATAAAACGTCCAATGATAATTATTATCTGTTGACGTTGGCAGCCATTGCAGAAGAAATCAAGCATCGGAAAGCGGAACGAAAGACAGAGGTAATTCTGGCTGTTGGACTTCCGCTTTCAAGTTTTGGAAGAGAGAAACAGGGATTCAGGGAGTATCTGTTGCGGAAAGAGCAGCCAGTGCGATTTTTATATGAAAGTGAATTATATGAGATAACAATAAAAGATGTGAAACTGTTCCCACAGGGATACTCTGCGCTTGCTCTGCATCCAGAGTATCTGAAGAATGAACCGTCTGTTCTGCTTGTTGATATTGGTGGCTGGACCGTTGACCTTATGAGGCTGGACAATGCTGTTCCGAATGCAGCAACGTGCAGGAGTCTGGAGCTTGGAGTGATCCGATGTATTGATGAGACAGCAGAACAGGTGCGTAGAAATACCGGACTGTCTGTAACAGAAACTCAAATTGAGCGTGTGCTTCGGGGGGAATCTTGCAGTATGGCAGAGGAGGCCAGACGGATCATACAGGAAAACGGACGGAAATATATAGAAAGAATACTGTCTGCGGTGACAGAATCCGGGTTTGATCTCCGGGCAGTACCCACCGTATTTATGGGGGGAGGCTCCGCAATTTTAAAACGCCATGTGACCGCACAGGACGCGATTTGCCGCCTCGTTTTTATAGAGGACGTCCATGCCAACGCAACAGGGTATGAACGGATTGTAGAGCAGATGTGGGCGAGATGACACGTCCTGTGTATTCGTTCCGCCCAAACCTGAAAAATCCAGAACACCAGAGGGCATGGGAGAAATTTCAAAGTGTTCCAGAAGGGCAGAAAAGCCAGTATCTGGTTCAGGCAATTCTGGAAAAAGAGGATCGGAAATGGCTGGAAGAAGTCATTCAAAAGACGATAAAAGAAAGTGTTCGGGAATTAGGAATATGTGGCACTACGGAACAATCGACAATGAAACCATCATCGGAAGAAATACCAGATCAGATGATGGATTTTCTATCTCAAATGGAAAATTTGTAAAGGGGGTGAGGCCTATGATTGCACGATACATACATTGTTGGATCTGCTAGGGGTAAGGCAAGAAATGCATCGTTATCTTTGGTGGGTATTGTGAATAGCTTTTCATGCATCTTTGGAGTATGTTGTGTGTAGCGAAAGAGAAAGGAGAAAAGTTATGGCAGAGATGAAAAATATCTGCGGAAAGATCCCGATGGACTTACATGAGAAAGTAAGAGAAGAGATTGAACTCACAGAAAGCAGCACACATAAATTTTTACAACAGGTCATTGAAGAACATTTCAACAGACTGGACGGAAAAGGAGAAATAAGCATGGGAGCAGTAAGAACAGTAGCAGTACAGGTATCAGAGGAATTATTCCAGAGATTAAAAGTAGTCATCGGACAGAAACACATGAAACAGAAAGACTTCTTAATTCAGATTATAGAAGAAGCACTGGAAAAGGCAGAGGCCGAATGGCAAAGCAAAGATCAGCCTGAAGAATCCGAACAGACAACCGGAGAATTAGGAACAGAAGAAACTCAACCGGAAGAAAGCACTGATCCGGAAAGGAAAAGCGAACCAGAAGAGGAAAGCGAGCCAGATGGAGAGAGCGAACCGAAAGAGGAAAACGAACCGGATGGAGAGAGCGAACCGAAAGAGGAAAACGAACCAGAAGGGGAAAGCGAACCGGAAGAGGAAACTGAAACAGAAAGAGAAACTGATCTGGAAGAAGAAACCAAAGTAGAAGAACCAACAGAATGGTAACCAATTGATACAGAATAACGAAGGGCGGCATGAGAAATCATGCCGTCTGTTTTTATCAGCAAAAAGGAGGTTGATAGCCGCAACCATTCAATTTTTTGATCTCTTTAGCGGAATCGGGGGATTCCGTGAAGGCTTAAGACGGGCAGGAAACTTTGTCTGTGTCGGACATTGTGAGGTGGATACTTATGCGGATAAGAACTACCGATTGCTGTTTGACACAGAAGGGGAGTGGTATTGTAGTGATGCAAGAACAATTGAACCAGAACGAATGCCAGATTTTGATTTACTCTGTGCAGGATTTCCTTGCCAGGCATTCTCTATCGCCGGAAAGCGAGAAGGATTTGCTGACGCAAGAGGAACTCTCTTTTTTGAAATTGCCCGTATTCTTGAAGCTAAAAGACCCTCGTATTTTATCCTTGAAAATGTTCCCGGTTTGTTATCGCATGACAAAGGCCGGACGTTTTGCACCATCCTCAGTACGCTTTCTGAACTGGGGTACCATGTCGAATGGAAAGTGCTTAACAGCAAGGATTTCGGAGTCCCCCAAGCAAGGAAACGGGTGTATATTGTCGGATATCTTGATTTCAGATGTGCCGGAAAAATATTACCTGAACCAGAAACAAATGGAGCAGCTCTTGTTCAGATCCGGGCAGGAAGTCAGGGGAAAAGAGTCTACAGTCCCAAAGGACTAAGCTGTACCCTGACCTCACAGGCAGGTGGAATGGGCGGCAAGACAGGATTATATGATGTAGGTGTTCCAATCAAAGAGAATACAAAGCTCGGCTACAAACTTGCAAGAGAAGGGGACAGCAGTACAAAAGTCCCCGGTGTCTCCCCGAGAGCTGATCGCCAAGGGTGTGGAGAGCGTGATTATCGTGCTGCTGATTGCAGCACTGATCCATATTATTGAGAACCCTACCGGGTTGAAATTTGCAGACAGCGTGAAGTTGGGCTACACCCAGGCGCCTTATGAATTTAACGGCGGCTTTTTCGGTGCGCTTATCGGTTGGGCACTGCTGACCTTTGGCAAGGCACCAGCCATTATCGTGGATTTAGTGCTGCTGGTGGTGGACTTTATGCTGCTGGCGCGGCTGACGGTGATGCAGTTCTTAAACGGCGCGGCACAACCCGCAAAGAAAGCCTATGAAAAGGCAGGGGATGCCATTGAGGTGTACCGGGAACGCCGCCAGGCCAATATTGATGTGCCCCTGGACGCGCACGCCCCCGGCGAACAGGAGACGGAGGAGGAGCCGCCTGCGCAAAAAGGCAAAAAGAAGAATACGGACGCTGTGGATACAGACAGTATTGTAAAAGAACTGAACCAGAAGCACAGCAAAAAAATAGCAGAGAAAAAACAGTCTGCCCCGGAAAAGGCAAAGTCCTTGGATGAGATTGTGGACAAGGCCACCGAGGAGGCCGATCCGAAGAAAACGGATCCGTCGGAAGTCTTTACCGTCACGGATGCCCAAATGGAAGCGGGTGTGGCAGATTATAAGCTGCCGCCGGTATCCCTGCTGACCCCTGCCCAGCATAAGTCGGTAAAAGATGTGAGCGGGGAGCTGAAATCCAATGCAGAGCGGCTCATCGACACCCTCCATTCCTTTAATGTGGACGCTACGATTACGGACATTAGCCGCGGCCCAACCGTGACCCGGTACGAGCTGAAACCGGCTGCCGGTGTGCGTATTTCTAAAATCACCAATTTGTCCGACGATATTGCTCTGAATTTGGCGGCCACCCATGTGCGTATTGAGGCCCCCATTCCCGGCAAAGCGGCGGTGGGTATCGAGGTGCCTAATTCCGTAAAAAGCGGCGTATCTATGCGCGAGCTGATCGACACACCGGAGTTTGGCAAGCAGCGGTCGATGCTGTCTGTGGGCCTCGGGCGGGATATTTCCGGCGATGCGGTGTACTGCGATGTGGCAAAGATGCCCCATCTGCTGATCGCCGGTACCACCGGTTCCGGTAAGTCCGTGTGTATGAACAGCATTATTGTGTCTATTTTGTATCGTGCCAAGCCGGATGAGGTGAAGTTGGTACTGATTGACCCTAAAAAAGTGGAGTTTAGCAAGTATTCCGGCATTCCCCATTTGTTGGTGCCGGTGGTGACCGATCCCCGCAAGGCGGCAGGTGCGCTGGGTTGGGCTGTGTCTGAGATGCTCAAGCGTTACCAGACCTTTAGTGACACCGGCGTACGGGATATTGAGGGTTATAACAAATATGTGAAGAAGCATGAGGACATGCAGCCCATGCCTAAGATCGTCATTTGCATTGATGAGTTATCCGACCTGATGATGGCGGCGCCTAAGGAGATCGAGGACTCCATCTGCCGTTTGGCACAGATGGCACGTGCGGCGGGTATGCACCTGGTGATCGCCACCCAGCGCCCCTCCGTAGATGTAATTACCGGTCTGATTAAGGCTAACATTTCGTCTCGAATTGCGCTGACCGTCAGCTCGCAGATTGACTCCCGTACCATTTTGGACGCCTCCGGCGCCGAGAAGCTGCTGGGCTACGGCGATATGCTGTATGCGCCCATCGGCTCCTCTAAGCCCATTCGTGTGCAGGGCTGCTATATTAGCGATGAAGAAGTGGAGTCCCTGTGCGATTTTGTAAAGAGCCAGGGCGAGAGCCAGTACAGCGACGAAATTCAAAAAGAGATTGAAGCCAAGGCCGTGCAGGATAAAAAAAGTCCCTTTGAGGGCGACGAGAGTTCGGAACAGCTGGATCCCCGCTTTGAGGAAGCGGTGGAGATCGTGCTGGAGACCGGCACCGCGTCCACCTCTTTTTTGCAGCGCAAGCTGTCCGTAGGGTATGCCCGCGGGGCAAAAATTATGGACCAGCTGGAAGAGAAGGGAATCATCGGTCCCCAGGACGGCGCTAAAAAGCGTGAAGTGCGGATCAACAAACAGCAGTGGCTGGAAATGCAGAACCAAGGCCCGGCACCGAAAATGAATGCAGAGACCGCTGAGCAAATGCGCTTTGAGGAAGCGGAGTCAGACGAGGACCAAACCGATGCAGAATGATTTTTTACCCATTACTCCGGCAGAAATGCGCGAGCGAGGGTGGAAACAACCGGATTTTGTGTATGTGACGGGTGACGCCTATGTGGATCACCCGTCCTTTGGCGCTGCCATCATTACCCGCTTGCTGGAGAGCCAGGGGTTCAAGGTGGTGGTGCTCAGCCAGCCGGACTGGCACAGCGTGCGGGACTTTCAAAAATTTGGGCGGCCCAAGTATGCTTTTTTGATCACTGCCGGGAATATTGACTCTATGGTGGCCCACTATACCGCCGCTAAGAAGCTGCGCCACGATGACGCATATACTGCCGGTGGCAAGCACGGCAAGCGCCCGGATCGGGCGGTGAATGTGTACACCCGCCTGGCAAAAGAGGCCTATCCGGACTGTCCGGTGATTTTGGGCGGGCTGGAGGCGTCCCTGCGCCGCTTTGCACATTACGATTACTGGGACGACGCCATTCGACCCTCTGCGCTGGTGGACTCCGGCGCTGATCTGCTGATCTACGGTATGGGAGAGAAGCAGATAACGGAGATCGCCCGCCGCCTGCGAGCGGGTGAGCCGGTGGGCAGTATGCACGACATTCGGGGCACCATGTATGCGGTGCCCACCAAAGACACACCCTTTGGCGGGGTAGAGTGTCCCTCCTTTGAGAATGTGTGTGCCTCTAAAAAGGAATATGCCCGCTCTTGCCGACTGGAGCAGGACGAGCAGGATCATGTGCGGGGCAAGCTGCTCAAGCAGCGCCACGGCAAGATGATGGTGGTGCAAAATCCGCCTATGGAGCCGCTGACCACCTCGGAGTTGGACCGGATGTACAGCCTGCCGTATATGCGGGCGTACCATCCCAGTTATGAGAAGTTGGGCGGTGTGCCGGGCATTGAAGAAGTGCGCTTTTCCATTACCCACAATCGGGGATGTTTCGGCGCTTGCAATTTCTGTTCCATTGCATTCCACCAAGGGCGCTATGTGACCTCTCGCAGCAAAAAAAGCCTGCTGATTGAAGCGCAAAAGATTACCCAAATGCCGGACTTCAAGGGCTATATTCATGATGTGGGCGGCCCCACCGCCAACTTCCGCCACCCCAGCTGCGCCTTGCAGGAGCAGCACGGCCTGTGCAAGGGCAAAAAATGCTTGGCGCCGAAACCATGCCCCAATTTGCAGGCGGACCACCGGGAATATTTGGACATTCTTCGGGCGCTGCGGCAGGTGGATGGAGTCAAGAAAGTGTTTATCCGCAGCGGTATTCGCTATGATTATCTGCTTTGCGACCCGGACGACAGCTTTTTCCGGGAGTTGGTGCAGCACCATGTGAGCGGCCAGCTGAAAGTGGCACCGGAGCACTGCTCCGCTGCGGTGCTGGACAAAATGGGCAAGCCCCATATTGAAGCGTATATTGAGTTTTCCCGCCGGTATTTTACTTACACCGGCCAAATCCAAAAGGAGCAGTACCTGGTGCCGTATTTGATGAGCTCGCACCCTGGCTCTCGGTTGGACGATGCGATTGAACTGGCGTGTTTCTTAAAGAAAAATCACATTCGCCCGGAGCAGGTGCAGGACTTTTATCCCACCCCGGGCACCATCTCCACCTGTATGTTCTATACGGAGCTGGATCCGTACACCATGGAGCCGGTCTATGTGGCCAAGAGCTCCCACGACAAGGCACTTCAGCGGGCACTGCTTCAGTATTATAATCCTAAGAACTACGCCCTTTGTTCTGAGGCACTGCGTCGAGCCCATCGTACAGATCTGATCGGCAATGGCCCTAAGTGTCTGATCCCGGCAGCACCGCCCGGCGGACGACCGGATGACCGTTCCGGTGGTAAAGCAAAGGGGCGCGTGCGCGGCTACGGAAAGCCGGTTGGCGGAAACAATCGCTTTGACGGAAAGTCCGCCAAACGCAAACCCTATGGCAACCGATCCGGAAAAAAGAAATAGAAATGAAAAAAGCACGACAGCTGAAACTGTCGTGCTTTTTTGGTGCGGGTAACAGGGGTCGAACCTGCACGGTTGCCCACAGGAACCTAAATCCTGCGTGTCTGCCAATTCCACCATACCCGCATAACGGCTCTTATTTTAGCATTTTGTGCCAAAAAAATCAAGTATAAAAAAAGCGAAGCCGCAAAGCTCCGCTCTTTATTCCGCCCAGCCGCCGTGTGACGAGAATAACCTGCATCTCAAGCAGGTGGGTGACCGCCGTTCGGTTTTGTGCTTCCATCGTCCCCGCAGGGGAGGCCTGCATACCTGCCGACCGAGCAGGAAACCCTTGTAAAAAATTGTTCGGGTTATTAAATCACACGGTTGTCGAGAAGGGCAGAACAGATGTTCTGTTTTTATTCTTACTGCTCCGGCTCAAAATATTCTACATCATATTTCTTTTCTACCATAGCCATCAGAATATCGGAGACCTGCTCAAATTCCATCTCGTCCTCGATCTCGGCCAGATATTCCTCGCCGTTTTCCTCCAGCACTTTCAGAATAATGACTTCGTTGTCTGCCTCTACGATTTCTTCCGCCTCATCGTGGTACTCGGTGATGGCCACATACACATCGTCGTCCGTTTCGTACCGCTCCAGCAGTTCAAATACAATCTCGTTGCCGTCGTCGTCGGTCACGGAGATCAGGTCCGGTTCGTACAGTTCTTTGTTATCGCTCATAGTTCTCACGCCTTTCTTTTTGCATTATACTCTATTTGCCCATTGCCGTCAATGGCTATTTTGTGGTTGGCGGGGAACAAACCCCATATTTTGCGTAATGTGGAAAATCATTATCAGTAATGCACAAAAAAATCAAAAAAATATGCAAAAACCTATTGACAACTGCCAACTTTGGTGCTACTATGTAGTTGAACACAGGGGATAAGCCTTAGGAAGTAGTTAAGGCGTGTTCAATCTAATAAGGAGGTCGGTCCAATGGAGAGTGAACCCTTTCAGCAGACCGCCTGTACCGCTCGTCAATAGAGTATAACGGATTTGTGTATGGACAGAGTGCAAATCGGAATTGCACGGCGCACACAAGCTCAAGTGAGCAAAGTAAGAGTTATCATGCAGGATTGATTGGAACGGCAGGCGCTAATTCAACTGAATAGTAAAGGTATATATCGGTCATCTACCTGCAAGTGACCTGGGAGTACCGCCAGGCGGTGCTTTCATAGATGATGTATTTTACGACCAGGTGAATTCCAATGGAGAAGTAAATTTCGTTTTTTCAACTTTAATATTTGTCAAAATCTAAAAAACGAGGTACGGTCCAATGGGCTAAACAGTGTGTACGTTATGTGCCGAAAATAAAAACTAAATAATAAGTGGACATACGCTCCGGGTGTTGCAAGGCATCCGGAGTTGTTTTTTGTTGGCGGCTGTTGTTGTTTTATCCGTGTTATGTGATTCCTTTAACCGATTTGCATACTTTTGTGGGTGCAAAATCCCGGCTGCCGCTTGACAAGGGGCGGCGGTTTTGGTACTATAATACCGATAGAAAACGGCTAGGAACGGAAGGAGTACCCCATGACGGCGGCATAGAGAGCTTGTGGTCGGTGCAAACAGGCGCGCCCAGTGCGGGAAGGTAGTCCGGGAGCCGGTGCGGTGAAAGGCAGTAGTCGCACCCGTGTGCCGCGTTAAGGCAAGAGCGGCGCGCTTTGGCGCGCAATTTGAGTGGTACCGCGGAAGTTCAGTTCCGTCTCATTATGAGACGGGGCTTTTTTATTTTTGTAAGGAGCAAAAAAATATGGCAAAAGAGTTGGACAAACAGTACAGCCCCCAAAATGTGGAGGACCGCACCTATAAATTCTGGTGCGATCACAAGTATTTTCACGCTGAGGTGAACCCGGACAAGAAACCCTACACCATCGTGATCCCGCCGCCGAACATTACCGGCCAGCTGCACATGGGCCACGCGTTGGACGAGACTTTGCAGGATATTCTTATCCGCTGGCGCCGTATGGAGGGTTACGAGACCCTGTGGCTGCCGGGCACGGACCACGCGTCCATTGCAACGGAGGCCAAGATCGTAGAGGCCATGCGCAAAGAGGGCATCACCAAAGAGGAGATCGGCCGGGAGAAGTTCTTGGAGCGCGCCTGGGAGTGGAAAGCCCAGTACGGCGGCCGCATTGTGGAGCAGTTAAAAAAGCTTGGCTCCTCCTGCGACTGGGATCGGGAGCGTTTCACTCTGGACGAAGGATGCAGCAAGGCCGTGCGCGAGGTCTTTTGCAAGCTGTACGATAAGGGCCTGATTTACCGGGGTGAGCGCATCATTAACTGGTGCCCCCACTGCCTGACCTCGATCTCTGACGCAGAGGTGGAGTACGAGGATCAGGCCGGTCACTTCTGGCACCTGCGCTATCCCTTTAAGGACGGCAGCGGCTACTTGGAGCTGGCCACCACCCGACCGGAGACCCTGCTGGGCGATACAGCCGTGGCGGTGAACCCCAATGACGAGCGTTATAAAGATATGGTAGGCAAGACTCTGATCCTGCCCATCGTGCATAGAGAGATTCCCGTGATTGCCGATGATTATGTGGATATTGAGTTCGGTACAGGCGTGGTGAAGATCACCCCGGCCCATGACCCCAACGACTTTGAGGTGGGGCTGCGCCACAATTTAGAGGTCATCAATGTTCTGACCCCGGACGCCAAGATCGTGGATGATTATCCCAAGTACGCCGGTATGGATCGCTACGAGGCTCGTAAGGCCATTGTCGAGGACCTGCAAGCCGAGGGCGCTTTGGTGGAGATTGAGGATTACAGCCACAATGTAGGCACATGCTACCGCTGTGGCACCACCGTGGAGCCGCGGGTTAGCAAGCAGTGGTTCGTGAAGATGGAGCCGCTGGCAAAACCGGCTGTGGAGGTGGTCAGAAACGGGGAAGTGAAGTTTGTTCCCGAGCGGTTTGATAAGACCTACTTCCACTGGATGGAGAATATTAAGGACTGGTGTATCTCTCGCCAGCTGTGGTGGGGTCATCGTATTCCCGCCTATTACTGCGACGATTGCGGTGAGGTGATGGTGTCTGCCCAGGAAGTGCATACTTGCTCTAAGTGCGGTGGCCACCATGTGCACCAGGATCCGGACACCCTGGATACCTGGTTCTCCTCTGCCTTGTGGCCGTTTTCTACCCTTGGTTATCCGGACGATACCAAGGAACTGGAGTATTTCTATCCCACGGATACGCTGGTCACCGGCTACGACATTATCTTCTTCTGGGTGGCCAGAATGATCTTCTCCGGCGTGGAGCACATGGGTCAGGTGCCCTTCCACACGGTGCTGATCCACGGCCTGGTGCGTGACGCACAGGGTCGCAAGATGAGTAAGTCCCTGGGCAACGGTATTGATCCGCTGCTGGTGATCGACCAGTACGGCGCCGATGCCTTGCGCTTTACGCTGGCTACCGGCAATGCACCGGGCAACGATATGCGCTTCTCCGACGAGAAGGTAAAGGCCTCCCGCAACTTTGCAAACAAGCTGTGGAACGCCGCCCGCTTTGTGCTGATGTATCTGGGCAATGATTACAGTTATCCGGGCCTACCGAAGGATCTGGCGATTGAGGACAAGTGGATTCTTTCCAAGGTCAATACCCTGGCTAAGGAAGTGACGGACAACCTGGAGCGGTTTGAACTGGGTATCGCCGTTGCCAAGCTGTATGATTTTATTTGGGATGTGTTCTGCGACTGGTATATTGAGATCGCCAAGATCCGTTTGCAGTCCGGCGAGGGCGCTGATACCGCCAAGGCGGTGCTGGTGTATGTGCTGACGGATATTCTGAAGCTGCTGCACCCCTTTATGCCCTTTATTACAGAAGAAATTTATCAGGCTATTCCCCACGATACGGAGTCCATTATGATCTCCAAGTGGCCGGAATATGACCCGACGCTGTCCTTTGCGGATGAGGAAGCCCAGATGGAGAAGATTATGGACGCCATTCGGGCCATCCGTAACCGCCGGGCGGAGATGAATATTCCCCCCAGCAAAAAGTCCAAGGTCTATGTGGAGACCGCCTTTTCCGATGTGTTCGCCGTAGGCAGTGAGTTTATCAAGCGGTTGGCCTATGCTTCCGATGTGGAGATCGCAGACGCCTTTGGTGACCTGGGCAACACGGTGACCATTGTTACCAACGACGCCAAGATTTATATTCCTCTGGGCGATCTGGTGGACTTTGAGGCAGAGGCCAAGCGCCTGCAAAAGGAACTGGCTGCTGCCGAGGAAAAGCTGGCCTTTATCAACAAGAAGCTGGACAACCCGGGCTTTGTGAACAAAGCACCGGAGAAAGTGGTCCAGCAGAACCGGGACGAGGCTGCCAAGCTGACGGAAAAGATCGCTAACTTGCGCTCTTCCCTGGAAAATTTGGGCAAGTAAAATGACCTACGAAGCAGCAATTCAATTGATCAAACAAAAGCAAAGCCTCGGCGTGCAGCCGGGGCTTTCCCGCATGTTGGCGGCTATGGAAAAGACCGGCAGTGTGCAAAACAAATTGCAGGTGATCCATGTGGCGGGCACCAACGGCAAGGGCACCGTTTGCGCTGCCGTGGCCGACGGTCTGCGCCGTGCCGGGTACCGGGTGGGCGTGTTCAGCTCCCCCTGGGTCACGGACTTTCGCGAGCAGATCACTGTGGACGGCCGGATGATTCCCAAGCAGGACTTTGCGGACTGTGTAGAGGTCTTTGCGAAGGAACCGTTGACGGAGTTTGAACTGATTACGGCAGTGATGTACCTGTACTTCTACCGCTGCGGGGTGGATTACGCTGTGGTAGAGTGCGGTATGGGCGGCGCCGGGGATTGCACCAATGTGCTGGCTCACCCCACAGTGTGCGCCTTTGCCAAGGTGGCGCTGGACCATACGGCGTTTTTGGGTGATACGGTAGAGGCCATTGCCCGGGAAAAGAGCGGCATTATCAAGCCCGGTTGCCCGGTGGTGCTGTACCCCCAAATTGCCGCCAAAGATGTATTTTTAGAGCAGTGTCGTGCGCTGCATTGCCCTGTGACGGAAGCTGCCCAGCAGGGCGACCCGATTGCGGATGACTTGGCGGTGGCCGGGGAAGTGCTGCGCCTGCTGGGAGTGGATACCACGCCGGGGCTGCCTATGTTGCCCGCCCGGCGGGAGCACTTTGGCGATAATTTGTTACTGGACGGGGCGCACAATCCGGACGGTGCAGCGGCACTGCTGCTCCATTTGCCTACGGATCGTCCTATTGCTGCTGTACTGGCGATGATGGAGGATAAGGACATTGACGGTTATCTCTGTCAGGTGCTGCCCCGGTGTCGTCGAGTGATTGCCACCACCGTGCCCGGTATGGGGCGTGCATTGTCTGCGGAAGATTTGGCGGCAGCGGCGCAAAAGTATTGCCCCGATGTGACCGCAGAGCCGAATCCACACCGGGCGCTGGCGGCAGTCCAGGCGGACGGCGACTTTGTTTTGGTCTGCGGTTCTTTTTATTTAGCACGGGAGATCAGAAAAGATTTGATCTAAAACACAATACGGCAAATTCTGCAAAACCGGTCTGTTACAGTGTAAACAGACCGGTATTTTTTTGGAGTGATGGTATGAATGTAACTTTAGAGAGCAGCGGCAATTTGCTCATTGCCTATCTGTTTGGTGAGATCGACCACCATACCGCCGTTGCGGTGCGCAGCCAGATTGACAGCGCCATACAGGACAAGCTGCCCGGCCACCTGATCTTGGATTTTAAGAATGTCACATTTATGGATTCCAGCGGCATTGGGCTGGTGATGGGTCGCTATCGGCTGGTGCACAGCTATCAAGGCACGGTGGAGATCAAGAATGTGACCGCCCGCACCAAAAAGATTATGGAGCTGGCGGGGCTGGGGAGCATTGCACTGATAAAGGAGAACGAAGATGAAAAAGACCAATGAATTTCGCTTGACTTTGGACGCTCGTAGTGTCAATGAGGGCTTTGCAAGAGTGGCAGTGTCTGCCTTTGCGGCACCGCTGGATCCCACCTTGGAGGAACTGGCGGACTTGAAAACCGCCGTGTCAGAGGCGGTGACCAACTGCATTGTCCACGGCTATAAAGATTGCTGCGGCAAGATCTATATACATACGGTGTTGCTGGATCCGCCGGCGGTGCGGGTAACCGTGCGGGACAAGGGTTGTGGTATCGCCGATGTGCCGCAAGCCATGACCCCCCTTTATACCACCGGGGAGGGAGAGCGCGCCGGGCTGGGCTTTACGGTGATGGAGAGCTTTTGCGACAAGCTGCGAGTCACTTCTAAGCCGGGTAAGGGCACCACCGTGGTGCTGGAAAAGCGCATTACCGGCAAGCAAAAATGGTAACTGCGGAGCGGGAGCGGCAAATCCGAGAGAACCTGGGGCTGGTGCATACCGTTGCCAATCGCTTTCGCGGGCGGGGCATTGAGTACGACGATCTGTACCAGTCCGGCTGTGTGGGACTGATCAAGGCGGTGGATCGGTTTGACCCGACCCTGGGGTATGCGTTCTCAACCTATGCAGTGCCGGTGATCATCGGCGAGATCAAGCGCCTGTTTCGGGACGGCGGCGCTGTGAAGGTTAGCCGGGTGCTTAAGGAAAAGGCGCTCCACGCCACGCGACTGCGGGAGGACTTTCTGCGCCGGGAGGGGCGGGAGCCGACCATTGGCGAACTGGCGGAGCTGCTGTCTTGCGACCCGGCAGAGGCGGCGGAGATTGTGGGTGTTATGCAGCCTACGGTGTCCATCAACAGTGCCGGTGAGGACGGCGATACCACACTGGATATTCCGGTGGACGACAGCGAACAACTGTTTGATCGGCTGACCGTTTTGCAAGCCATGGACGGTTTGGAAAAAAGCGAGCAAATGCTGGTGGAGCTGCGCTATTATAAAGGCCTGACCCAGTGCAAAACGGCGGAGATTCTGGGCCTGTCCCAAGTGCAGGTTTCCCGTAAAGAAAAAGCCGTCCTACACAAAATGCGCCGGGTTATGGACGGATAAAGCAAAAAGCTATAAAGAAAAAAGGCACAGCGTAATGCTGTGCCTTTTGATGTATATCCATTAGTTTTTCAGGCTATGGAGCGGAGCGGGGATCTTGCCGCCGCGGTTGATGAACTTGGCGGGGGAGCCGGTGTTCACTTTCATTACAGGGCCGGCGCCCAGCAGGCCGCCGAACTCCAGCTCGTCGCCTACCTGCTTGCCGATGGCGGGAATCACGCGCACGGCGGTGGTCTTGCAGTTGACCATACCGATGGCGGCCTCGTCAGCGATAATGCCGCTGATCACCTCCGGCGTGGTGTCGCCGGGGATGACGATCATATCCAGACCCACGGAGCAAACAGCGGTCATGGCTTCCAGCTTCTCAATGGTCAGCGCGCCACAGCGGGCTGCGTCGATCATACCTGCGTCCTCAGATACCGGGATAAAGGCGCCGGACAGGCCGCCTACGCTGGAGGAGGCCATCACGCCACCTTTCTTGACAGCATCGTTGAGCATAGCCAGGCAAGCTGTGGTGCCTGCGCCGCCGCACTTTTCCAGGCCAATCTCTTCCAAAATATGGGCCACGGAGTCGCCTACCGCTGGGGTGGGAGCAAGGGACAGGTCCACAATGCCAAAGGGCACGCCCAGCCGCCGAGAGGCCTCTACGCCTACCAGCTGACCCATACGGGTGACCTTAAAGGCGGTCTTTTTAATCAGCTCTGCAATATCGTTAATGGAGTAGTCCGGGAATTTGGCAACAGCCGCGCGCACCACGCCGGGACCGGACACGCCCACATTGATCACGCAGTCCGGCTCGGACACACCGTGAAAGGCACCGGCCATAAAGGGGTTATCCTCCGGGGCGTTGCAAAACACAACCAGCTTGCCGGCGCCGATGCAGTCGTTCTCTTTGGTCAACTCTGCGGCTTCCTTGACCTTTTGACCCATCAGCTTTACCGCGTCCATATTGATACCGGCTTTGGTGGAACCGATGTTTACGGAGGAGCAAATGTGCTCCGTCTCTGCCAGCGCGCGGGGGATGGAGTCGATCAGCTCCCGGTCGCCGGCGGCAAATCCCTTTTGTACCAGGGCACTGTAACCGCCGATAAAGTTGACCCCGATGGTGCGGGCTGCTTTTTCCAGCGCCAGGGCGTACTTTACCGGGTCGCCGCCGCTGATGCCTGCCATAATGGCAATGGGGGTCACGCTGACTCGCTTGTTGATAATAGGAATACCGTATTCCCGCTCAATGTCCTCGCCGGTCTGGACCAGCTTCTCCGCCTTAGTGCAAATTTTGTCATACACCTTGGCGCAAGCCTTGTCAATATCCGTATCGGCACAGTCTAAAAGGGAAATGCCCATGGTGGTGGTACGAATGTCCAGGCACTCGTCCTGGATCATACGAATGGTTTCTAAAATATCGTAAGTATTGATCAATGGAGTGCCTCCTGTTAAATCTTGTGCATGGAGTTAAAAATATCCTCATGCATCACATGGATAGAAAGATTGCTTTCTTTGCCAAAGTTCTCCAATTCGCCGGACAGGGCAGAGAGGGAAGTGTTGCACCGGGTCAGGTCCGCCATCATGATCATGCAGAACATTTCCTGCAAGATGGACTGGGTCACTTCTACAATATTCACCTGGTGTTCGGCACAGATGGCAGACACCTTGGCAAGAATGCCCACGGTATCTTTACCTACAACTGTGATGACTGCTCTCATTATCAAGACCTCCGTTTTGTCTTTTATTTTCTAATGATTATAACAAAGATGTAAAATTTTTTCAATAAAAGCGCAAAATATATTTTCAACTTCCGCCGATTGTGGTAAAATACTGTGCAACAAGCGGATTGGAGATGAAATTGTGCATTACGAAAATTTGGTAGACCTGCACACCCACTCAGATCATTCCTTTGACGGCAAACAGTCCTGTATGCTGCTGTGCGAGACGGCGGTGGCCAAGGGCGCGTCTTGTATTGCCATTACCGATCACTGCGAGATTGACTCAAAGACAGAGGACTTTCGCGCGCTGTGTACCAATCAGTATGTAGAGACCTTTGAGTGCAAGCGGTACTTTGAGGGTCAACTGCTGGTGCTTCAGGGGATTGAGCTGGGCCAGGCCATATATAATATCCCGCTGGCAAATCATATTCTGGATAAGTTCAATTATGATTTTGTGCTTGGCTCCATCCATAATCTGCCGGAGATGGAAGACTTCTTTTTTATGGATTATAAGGATAAAGATGTTTATGACCTGCTGAGCCGGTATTTTCAAAAGGAACTGGAGTTGGCAAAATGGGACGGCTTTGACTCGCTGGCGCACCTGACCTACCCACTGCGGTATATGGTTGGGGAGCAGAAGATCCCGGTGGATATGACCCGGTTTGACGATGTGATCGGCGAGATCTTTGAAACGCTTATTAAGAACCATAAAGCCTTAGAAATCAACACCAGCGGCATTGCCATGCCTCTGGGCGACACCCTGCCCGGGGAAGCGTACATACAGCGCTTTCACGATATGGGCGGGCAGTATATTACCGTTGGGTCGGACGCCCATGTGCCGGAAAAGCTGTGCGACAATGTGGACAAGGGTATGGCGCTGGCCAAGAAGTGTGGATTTGACTATGTGACTATCTTCAACCGCCGGGAGCCTATGCTGGTGCCCATTGCGTAAATACAAGGAGAGAAAACGATATGATGGATGAACTGTTAAGTTTGATCAAAGAGAATCCGCGCCTGACCAATGCAGAGTTGGCGGCGGCGCTGGATCGGGACGAAGCGCAGGTGGCACAGCAGGTGCGCCAATATGAAGCGGACGGCGTGATCAAAGGCTATTGCGCCATTTTGGATAAGGAAAAAGCCGGGGACGAAACGGTGACTGCACTGATCGAAATCAAAGTGCAGCCCAAGTTCGGTCACGGCTTTGACGATATTGCCCGGCGCATTGCGGCGCTGGAAGAAGTGGAGAGCATTTTCCTGATGAGCGGTGGGTATGACCTGTGCTGCCTGGTGACGGACAAGTCCTTCCAGGAGGTATCCATGTTCGTTGCCAGCCGCCTGTCGCCCATGGAAGATGTGGTGTCTACCGCCACCCACTTTATCCTAAAGAAGTATAAAGAGCAGGGCATGCTCTTTGCACAGAAGAATACGGACGATCGGGGGAATATTTCTCTGTGATCCAATATGAAAATGATATGAATCCCGCTCTTTGCAATGTAAAACCCAGCGGTATCCGCAAGTTCTTTTCCATTGCAGAGGAGATGGATAACGTGATTTCCCTTGGCGTGGGCGAGCCGGACTTTTTGACCCCCTGGCATATCCGCCGAGAGGGGATCGACTCCTTAGACCGGGGCGCTACCCGCTACACTGCCAACGCCGGGCTGCTGTCCCTGCGACAGGAGATCTGTGCCTTCTATGCCCGCAGGTATCATTTGCAGTACAGGGCTGAAAATCAGGTGCTGGTGACAGTTGGCGGCTCTGAAGGCATTGATATGGCCATCCGCACATTGGTGTGCCCCGGTGATGAGGTGCTGGTGGTGGAGCCGTCCTTTGTGTGCTACAAACCGCTGGTAGAGGTTAGCGGCGGCGTGGCTGTGCCGCTGGTAACGAAGGAAGAAGACAACTTCCGTCTGACGGCTGCCGCGCTGGAAGCTGCTATTACGCCTAAGACCAAGCTGCTGGTGTTCCCATACCCCAACAATCCCACCGGTGCGGTGATGCGCCGGGAGGACTTGGAGCCCATTTGTCGAGTGCTGCAAAAGCACAATATCTATGTGCTGTCCGATGAGATTTACAGCGAGCTGACCTACGGCGGTGCGGACCACACCTCCATTGCTGCCATGCCCGGCATGGCAGAGCGCACGGTGGTTATCAACGGTTTTTCCAAGACCTATTCCATGACCGGCTGGCGCCTGGGTTATGCACTGGGGCCTGCGCCTATTATTCAGCAGATGACCAAGCTGCACCAGTTTGCCATTATGTCCGCCCCTACCACCAGTCAAACGGCTGCTATTGAAGCCCTGCGCCATGGGGACGGAGACATTGATAAAATGCGCCGGGATTATGATATGCGTCGCCGCTTTACCGTGCACGCATTTCGTGAGATCGGGCTGCCCTGTTTTGAGCCGGAGGGAGCGTTTTATTTGTTCCCTTGCATTCAATCCACCGGACTTAGTTCCGAGGAATTTTGCGAGCGGCTCATTTATTCCAAGCGGGTGGCTGTGGTGCCCGGCAACGCCTTTGGCGACTGCGGCGAGGGCTTTATCCGCGTGTCTTACTGCTATTCTATTGAGAACATTAAAGAGGCCGTCACCCGTATCGGTGAATTTGTGAAAGAATTAGAGGACGAGCATGACCGTTAAACGCGTAGAAGTGCTGGCGTATGCCAAGATCAACTTAATGCTGGATATTATCCGTCGCCGCACCGACGGCTACCATGATCTGTTTATGATTATGCAGAGCGTGGGCGTGGCCGATCGGGTGACCGTAGAGCGTGAGCCGGGGCACAAGCTGCGGCTGACTGCCAGTATGGATGATATTCCGCTGGACGATAAAAATATTGCATGGAAAGCGGCCGCTTTGTTCTTTAAGACCACCGGGCTGCGCCGTCCGGGACTGCATATTCACTTGGAGAAGCACATTCCCCACGCAGCGGGTCTGGCCGGCGGCAGTGCAGACGGTGCGGCGGTGCTGGTAGCCCTGAACCGGCTAATGGGCACTGGTTTATCTACGGACCAGCTGTGCGCCATGGGCGTGCAGATCGGTGCGGATGTGCCCTTTTGCATTGTAGGCGGCACTTGCCTTGCACAGGGAATTGGCGAGGTGCTCAGTCCCTTAAAGCCTATGCCGTCTTGTCATATTGTACTGGCGAAGCCGGACTTTGGCGTGAATACCGGCAAGGCCTATGGCTTGTTTGACACCAATGGCAAGACCCATAATGCGGACCAGCTGGGTATGCTCACTGCGGTGCAGAATCGGGATCTGCCAGCCATTTGCGGCAAGCTGGAAAATGTGTTTGAGCAGTTTGTGGAGGTGCCCGGCCGTATTGAGATGAAAGAAGTGCTTCGTGCAGCCGGTGCAGCAGGTGTTTGTATGAGTGGCAGCGGGCCAACCCTTTTTGGCATTTTCACTGACAAAGCACAGGCCCTGGCAGCGGCACAAGCTTTGGCACCTTTTGCCAAGGATATAGCCGTCACCAAGCCGGTGCGGCAAGGCTGCAAAATTGTGGAAGTCATAGAGGCTTGATAGAATGATAAAAAGGTCACCGTATATACGGTGACCTTTGCGTCGTTTTTGCAGGGCTATTCTCTTGTTGGATTTAAGTGCAGCACGATGATCTCCGGGTGGTTAAAGAGCCGCAGGGGGAACTCCGCGTTGCCGATTCCGCGGGAGACAATCAGTCGCGGCCGCTCTCCAAAGCTGCCCCGGGCGTACTGTGGGCGCAGACCCTGACCGGGGGAGAACACCGGCCCGATCCCCGGTAGGATCCATTGCCCGCCGTGGGCGTGGCCGGACAGTTGCAGGTCAAAGTCATACTGCCGGTAATTGTTTTCTGCCACGGCGGCGAAGTTCTCCGGATAATGGCACAGCACGATCTTATAGCCCGGGTGCTCTGCCAGCCGGGCAAACAGGGCAGAGGAGTCCCGGTAGTGAAAAGTGCCTGCCTTGCGCTGGCGATAGGCCTCAAAGCTGGCCTGATTTTCGTCCAGCCCCAGGAAGGTAATGCCCTTGACCGTTTCGATCTTATCCGTCAGCACATGAAAGCCGATGGCGGACAGTTCATGCATCAAAGTATCAAAATCCGCCAGCCGTCGCTCGTGATTGCCGGGAATGTACAGCACCGGCGCCAGCTGCACCAGCTGCCGTCCGTAGTCCAGCATTTTTTGGCGATTCCGATTTTTGTCGTTGATATAATCGCCGGTAATGCAGATGATGTCCGGTTTTTGGGCGGCTGTTTCGTTTAAAATACGAGCGGAGGGCTTGGAGTGCAGATCGGACAGATGCACCACCGTACAGGCCGGCGCACCGGGAGCCGACATATCGTATGCGGTTATATCCGGGCGGTTGTTCTGGTTGTATGCAAAAGTCAGAAACAGTACCACCGCGGCAAGGATTACGGGAAGAATCCAATACATTTTTCATCACTCATTTCATCAACAGCATACCTTTTTTCTTAGCTTTCGTCAAGAAACAAATTGAATTTATAAAATAAAGGGATTTTTTCTCTTTTTGCGTATAAAATATAGACTATTGGATAGGAGTGGCGTTATGGACAGTGCAATTCGTTTGCGATCGGAAGAAAATGAAAGACGCATGTTGTCGCCAAAAGCCTGCTTGGCGGCAGAGAGCCGCGGCCGTTTGCGGCCGGAGCCGGCGTGCGAGATCCGCACCTGTTTTCAGCGTGACCGGGACCGGATCATTCATTGCCGTTCCTTTCGACGGCTCAAGCACAAGACCCAGGTGTTTCTGGCGCCCAGTGGTGATCACTACCGCACCCGCCTGACCCACACCTTAGAGGTGGCGCAAATCGCCCGCACCATTGCCCGGGCTTTGCAGCTGAATGAGGATCTCACCGAGGCCATTGCCCTGGGGCACGATCTGGGGCACACCCCCTTTGGTCACGCCGGGGAGCGGGCGCTGAACAGCTTGTGCTCCTGCGGTTTTACCCACTATGCCCAGAGCGTGCGCACGGTGGAGAAGATCGAGAAAAACGGCGCCGGGTTGAACCTGACCGATGAAGTGAAAAACGGCATTCTCTGCCACACCAAGGGAGAGGAGGCCTACACTTTGGAGGGGCAGATCATTCGCATTGCGGATAAAATCGCCTACATCAATCATGATATTGACGACGCCTGCCGTGCCGGTGTTATGGCGGAGGAGGATATTCCGCTGGAATTGCGTATGGCATTGGGTATGACCAAATCCCAGCGCATCAACCACATGGTGCTCGATGTGATCGAGAACAGTACGGACAAGATTCGTATGAGCTCGGACACTTACGAGTTGTTTTGCGATCTGCACGACTTTATGTTTACCGCCGTATATACCAACCCGGTGTGCAAGGGCGAGGAGCGCAAAGCCGTGGATATGCTGACGAAAATTTATGGCTACTACATTGACCATGTGGAGGAAATGCCGGAGGAATATGTGCGCATTGCCGGTGAGGACGGCGACGAGCGTGCCGTGTGCGACTACATAGCCGGTATGAGCGATACTTATGCACTGAAAGTGTTTAACCACCTGTTTGTGCCCATGTTTTGGCATGAGTAAGGGCCATTATAGTATAGACAGAAAGAGGTGAGAGATCGTGGCTTTGAGCGATAGTTTTTTGCAGGAATTAAAAATGAAAACGGATATAGAAGATGTGATCTCCACTTATGTGACCTTAAAGCGGCGTGGCGCCACTTTGGTGGGTTTGTGCCCCTTTCATAATGAGAAAACGCCGTCCTTTACCGTGTACCCGGCCACGCAGTCCTTTTACTGCTTTGGCTGCGGTGCCGGTGGGGACGCCATCACCTTCTTAAAAAAGATCGAGAATTTAGACTACTTGGACGCAGTTAAGACCCTGGCCCAGCGGGCAGGGCTGCAAATGCCCCAGGAGGGCTTTGACGACTCCCTGTCCAAACGGCGTCGCCGGATCTTGGAGATGAACCGAGAGGCCGCTCGCTTTTACCATAGCGTGCTGCTGTCCCCGGAGGGCAAGGTGGGCTATGATTATTATATCGGTCGCGCACTAAGTGCCGCCACGATCAATCATTTTGGTTTGGGCTTTGCCCCCAATCAGTGGGACGCGTTGCTCAAGCATATGCGCGCCAAGGGCTACCAACCAGCAGAACTGGTGGACGCCGGGCTGGCCCGAAAAGGGCAAAAAGGGTATTATGACAACTTCCGCAACCGGGTCATGACCCCCATTATTGATGTGCGGGGCAATGTGATCGCCTTTGGCGGCCGCGTGCTGGATGACAGCAAGCCCAAGTATATCAACACCGGCGACACGCTGGTGTACAAAAAGACCAACGAGCTGTTTGCCCTGAACTTTGCCAAAGACAGCAAAGAGGATGCGCTGATTTTGTGCGAGGGTTATATGGATGTGATTGCCATGCACCAGGCCGGGTTTACCAATGCGGTGGCCGGTTGCGGTACGGCGCTGACTACGGAGCAGGTGCGGCTGATCAGCCGCTACGCCAAGGAAGTGATCCTAACCTACGATGCAGACGAGGCGGGGCAAAAGGCACTACAAAAGGCCATGACCCTGTTTGACCAAACAGATGTGAAAGTGCGCATTCCCGCGCTGGTGGGCGGCAAGGATCCGGACGAAATTATTCGTACCTACGGTCGGGACAAGTTTAAGGGTATGCTGGAGGGCGCGTCTAACGAAACAGAGTTTCGCCTGCTGGCCCTGCGCCGTCAATACAATTTGGCCACTACCCAGGGCAAGATCGACTTTATTGGCGGCGCACTGCAAATCCTATCAACTTTGCCGCCGGTGGAGCAGGATTTGTATGTATCCCGCCTGTCGGAGGAACTGGGTGTGGAGCGGCAGAATATGAAAGTGCAGCTGCAAGACCTGGTTGCCCGTCAAGGCAACAGAAGAGAAAAACGGGAATTCAACCGTATTGTGCAGGAGAATATGCGAAAGACCGCTCGGGAAACGATGGCCACAGACGCCTCCCTGCGTAAGCTGCGGGCGGAGGATCGGTTGATCAGCTTGCTGCTGCGCTATCCGGATTGCAGCCGCCTGTGCAAGGACTTTGACCCCCAGTGGCTGACCCCCGGCTTTGCCCAACGGGTGTTTACGCTGATCTTGCAACGGCTGGAAAATGGCGACGGTACGGAGCTGATGGACCTGCGGGACCGGTTGACGGACGACGAGATGGGTCGCCTGTCCGGTATTATTGCCCGTGGCGGTGAGTCGGCGGACGCCAAGCAGGAATTTTCCGACTGCCTGCAAACCATTCGTGCTGAGCAGCAAAAAAAGCAGGAGAGCGCGGCAGAACTGGACGACCAGGCCTTTCGCGACCTGTTTCGCCATCATTCATAAACCATGGGTTTACATATAGAAATACGATGAAATGAGGATTCAGACTATGAGCAACAATGAATTGCATTTGCCTGCCCAGCAGCAGGTGAGCGAAGAAAAGAAAAACGCTGCCTTTAAGAAGCTGGTGGAGCGGGGCAAGCAGTCCGGCCACCTGTCCGCCCAAGAGATCGACAATGTAATTGTGGAGCTTGACCTGGATGTGGACGAGCTGGAAAAACTGAACGAGATGATCGACTCGGCCAACATCAGCATTGTAGACGACTTTTCTGCCGAGGCGCTGGACGGTATTCCGCTGGAAGTGGATCTGCCCAAGGAGACGGACGCTGCGGAGACGGTAGCCATTAACGATAACGCGGCCATGGACGATCCGGTCAAGGTGTATTTGAAAGAGATCGGCCGGGTGCCGCTGCTAACCCCGGAGGAGGAGATTGAGCTGGCAATCCGCATTGCGGATAATGACGAAAAGGCCAAGAAGCGACTGGCAGAGGCCAATCTGCGCTTGGTGGTGAGCATTGCCAAACGCTATGTAGGTCGCGGTATGCAGTTTTTGGATCTGATCCAGGAGGGCAACCTGGGCTTAATCAAAGCAGTGGACAAGTTTGACTACACCAAGGGCTTCAAGTTCTCCACCTATGCTACCTGGTGGATCCGCCAGGCGATTACCCGTGCGATTGCGGACCAGGCCCGTACCATCCGTATTCCCGTGCACATGGTGGAGACCATCAATAAGGTAAAGAAAGCCAACAGCCAACTGCTGCACCAAAATGGCCGTGAGCCTACGGCGGACGAGATTTCCGAGTATTTGGAAATGCCGGTAGATAAGGTGCGTGAGATTATGCGTGTGGCCCAGGAGCCGGTATCTTTGGAGACCCCCATCGGCGAAGAGGAGGATAGCCATTTGGGCGACTTTATCCCGGACGATGACGCGCTGGCCCCGGCAGACGCTGCCTCTATGAGCCTGCTCAAGGAACAACTGGCCGATGTGCTTAAGACTCTGACCCCAAGAGAGGAAAAGGTGCTGAGTCTGCGCTTTGGCTTGGAGGACGGAAACCCCAAGACCTTGGAGGAAGTGGGTAAGGAATTTAATGTGACCCGTGAGCGTATTCGCCAGATTGAGGCCAAGGCACTGCGCAAGCTGCGCCACCCCAGCAGAAGTAAGAAATTAAAGGACTTTTTGGACTGATGAAACCGGAAGAAATTGCGCGCATTAACGCGCTGGCCCGTAAGGCCAAAACGCCGGAGGGTCTGACCCCGGCGGAAAAGGAAGAACAGGGCGCTTTGCGCCGTCGCTACATTGACTCGTTTAAGCGTAGTTTGGTCAGCCAACTGGATAACACCTATGTGGTGGAACCGAACGGTGAAAAGCGCAAGCTGCAACGCAACGAGAACAAAGGAGATTAACGCATTTATGCTTGATTTCAAGGAACCGAAAATTACGGACAAGCCCTGGGTGGATCAATGCCTGTCCCACGCCCACAGTATGAACTGCGAGTATACATTTGGCAACATTTTCGTTTGGCGCACGGCGTATGTGACCCGCATTTGCCATTACAAGGACTTTTTGCTGATCCGTTACGGCAGAGGGGCAGATATTGCGTATTCGCCCCCGGTGGGCACCGGCGATTTTGCCGATGCGGTGCGGGTGTTACAGCAGGACGCGGCAGAAAATGGTGTCACTTTGCGCCTGCTGGGTGTGACCGCCAGCTATAAAGAACTGCTGGAGGCGGATTTCCCGGGAAAATTCAACTACACATATTCCGACGATTATAACGATTATATTTACAGTGTAGAGAAAATGGCCAATTTGTCCGGCAAGAAGTATCACGGCAAGCGGGGGCACATTACCTACTTTATGAAGGCGTACCCGGACTGGCAGTTTGAAGTGCTCACCCCGGAGAATGTGGGGGAGTGCATTGCCCTGCATACCAGCTGGATTGACGAGAAAGATCAAACGGAACAAAAAGAAGAAGATGCCGAGTTTTCCCTGGAGTTTGAAGCGGTGCTCTCCGCCTTTGACAATTACAAGGCGCTGGGCTTTGTAGGCGGACTGATCCGGGTGGGCGGCAAGGTGATCGCCTACACCATGGGTGAGCCTCACAGTAAGGACTGCTTTGTGACCCATTTTGAAAAGGCACCGGCAGATATGCGCGGGGCGTTCCCCATCATCAATCAGGTATTCACGCAGCAGTGCCTAAGTGGCTATACCTATGTGAATCGGGAAGAAGATTTAGGATTGGAGGGCTTGCGCAAGGCCAAGCAGTCCTATCACCCGGAGATATTCTTAGAGAAGTGCGTGGCCACCTATGTTGACGAAAATTGAATTGACGGAAGATGCCGCACAGATCGTTGATCTTTGGCACCGGGTGTTTGGGGACGATGAAGCGTATATCCGCTTCTTTTTGGACAACTGCCGCCACAAACGCTGCGTAGGTGCCTTTGTGGGGGAGCGGCTGGTGTCTATGCTGTTTTTGCTGGACTGTACCTATAACGGACAGCAGGGGGCTTATGTGTATGCGGTAGCCACCCACCCGGATTACAGAAAACAGGGCTTTATGCAAAAATGTATTGACTATTCCCAGGCATTGGATTATGATTTTCTATGTTTGGTGCCGGCAGAGGCGTATCTTTTCGATGTGTATGCCAAATTCGGTTTTCAGCCTCTGCTGTTTGGTACCGCCATGCCGGCACAATTGGACGACAGCTGGCAAACGGCGGGGGCACAGGTGTATTTTGACCGCCGCCGTGCCTGGTCACCGACGCCTGCGGTGGAACTGGTAGATAGCGACTACCTGTATCGGGAAAATGTGCTGCTGGATGGCAGTTTCTATTGTAAAGACGATGGGATCGCCGCGGTGCGGGACGGTCGGATTTGCGAATATATCCAAAAGAGTGGCAATGTGCTGACTGCCGAGCCGGTGGGTATGCTGTGGAGCCGCCGGGCGTTGCCACCGGGCTACTTTGGCCTGTATATGGATTAACGGAGGTTACATAACTATGGTTTATGTCTTTTTAGCGGACGGATTTGAACTGATCGAGGCGTTGGCGCCGGTGGATATGCTACGCCGGGCCAAAATCGGCGTGATGACCGTTGGCATCGGCGGCAGCGTGATCACCGCATCCTGCGGGGTCAGCGTTACCTGCGACATTAGCGACAAGGCTTTTCGCTTCAAGAATGTAGATGCCATTGTGCTGCCCGGCGGTATGCCTGGTACGAAGAATTTGGAAAAAAGCCCGGTGGTGCAGGACGCTATTGACAAGGCTGCAGAGCGCAACACGCTGATCTGTGCCATTTGCGCCGCACCGTCTATTTTGGGTCACAAGGGTCTGCTTAATGAGAAGGAAGCCATTTGTTTTCCCGGCTTTGAGGAGGAACTGACCGGCGCCACCATTTCTAAAAAGCATGTGGTGTGCGACGGCGACTTTATCACCGCAAAGGGCGCCGGTGTGGCTGTGGACTTTGGGCTGGAGATTGTGTGCCAGTTGGAGGGTCGTGAAATGGCAGCCAACGTGCGCAAGACCATTCAATGTCCGTAAAGGGTGACCTGCGCCGCGCATTTCGGCAGCGGCGACGGGATAAGATAAACAGAGCCGCGGCGGACGCCGCCATTGCCCGCCGGGTGCTGGACAGCAGCGCCTATGGGCAGGCAAGGGTGCTTTTAGGCTATGCCGCCCTGCCGGAGGAGATACAGACCGACGGCATTCTCCACCGTGCGCTGGCAGAGGGCAAGGCACTTTATTTGCCACGCTGTCTGGACGATGCCGGGCAAATGGCCTTTTACCGGGTGCAGGCGCTGGAAGATCTGGAAAGCGGCAGCTTCGGTGTACGGGAGCCGTCTTTAGCCGCGCCCCAATACAATATGGATTTAGACGGTCAGGCCCTGTGCCTGGTGCCGGGCCTTTGCTTTGATGGCAAAGGGTATCGGCTGGGCTATGGTAAGGGGTACTATGATCGGTTTTTGGCAAAATTCCGTGGGGTGACCCTAGGACTTTGCTATAATGATTTTTTGCAGGACTGCCTGCCGGTGGGGGACTATGATCTGCCGGTACAGCAGATTGCTACGGAGGACCGGGTGTTCGCCGTGGAGCAAGGAGCAGCGTATGAATGAAAACAGAGATTTGAATCAGCGAGAGAACGGTATTAATCCCTCGGAACTCAGCGGTAAAGGGGACTACTATTTTTCTAACGGTGTGCAGGAGCGCACCCCCCGCACTACGCCGGTGGGTACAAAACGCAAGCCGGCGAAAAAAGGCAACGGCGTAAAGTCCACTTATGTGTTCTTTATTGTGGTGATTGTGGTGTCCATGGCACTGTCCGTGTACGCCGTGTTCTGTATGAATGATATTTTGGCGATCACCAAGACCAAGTCCACCGTCACTGTGTCTATGCAGGAGGAGGTCAAGACCGCTTCAGATGCCATTGACCTGCTGGCGGACCAGGGACTGATCAAGTGCAAGGGCTTTTGCAAGTTTTTTGCCACCCTGCACGATAAGGTGCTTAACGATCCCATCGGCGGACCGTACCCGGCAGGGGTGTATTACTTAAACGGAAAAATGGGTCTGGAGGGTATGCTCCAGACTTTGCAGGGTTCCTCTGCCACTTCGGAGACGGTGACCCTGATCTTTCCTGAGGGTATGACCGTACCGGAGATCGTCAATAAACTGACTGAGAACGATGTGTGTGACAAAACGGCGCTGCTGTCTGTGATCGATTCCACAGAATTCACCTATTCCATGGTGGCGGACTTAAAGGCCAATGAGCATGTGCCTTACCGCTTGGAGGGCTTTATGTTCCCGGATACCTACGAGTTTTTTGTGGGTGAGAACGCCTCCAGCGTGGTGAAGAAATTCTTGTCTAACGGCGACAGCAAGATCTCCGAGAAAGATCGCGCCCAGGCTAAAAAGCTGGGCTATTCCATGTATGAGGTAATGACCATTGCCTCCATTATTCAAAAGGAAGCCGGCAGTGAGAAGCAGATGAAAACCATCTCCTCTGTCATTCATAATCGCCTGAGCGATAAAACCAACTTCCCGTCCCTGGGCTGTCAGTCCACCTCTGACTATATTACCAACTTTGTAAAGCCAAATTTGTCCTCAACCAGTGCCCACACGGCGGACTATTATCTGGAGTATTACAATACGCAGACCACCTCTACGGTGGTGGGGCTGCCTGCCGGACCTATTTGCAACCCGGGTAAAGCGGCCATTCAGGCGGCGCTCCATCCGTCGGATACCGGTTATTATTACTTCTTCCACGACACCAAGGGCAACCTGTACACTGCCAAGACCTATGCTGAGTTTAAGCAGAAGATACAGACCTACGCCCCCTATCTGGCTGCATGATGAAGCGGGTGGAACTGTTGTCCCCGGCAGGGGATATGGAACGGCTGGAATTGGCAGTCAAGTTCGGAGCAGATGCGGTGTATGTGGGCGGAACCCAATTCGGTATGCGCTCCAACCCATCCAATTTTGATCCGGCGCAGCTGCAAGCGGCTTGCAAGCTGGTACACGCTGCCGGGAAAAAGCTGTATTTGACCTGCAACACCTTGCCCCGCAGCTATGAGCTGGATGCGCTGCCGGACTTTCTCCGCAGTGCCCGGGCGGCAGGGGTAGACGCCTTTATCATTGCGGATATGGGCGTGCTTGCTATTGCCAAGCAGGCGGCACCGGAGGTGGAAGTGCATATTTCCACCCAGGCGGGGATCGTCAATTATGCGGCGGCCAATGCCTTTTACCAAATGGGTGCCAAGCGGATCGTCACTGCAAGAGAGCTTTCACTGGACGAGATCAAGATGATCCGGGACCATACGCCTCCGGAGCTGGAGATTGAGGCCTTTGTTCACGGTGCCATGTGTATGAGCTTTAGCGGTCGGTGCATTCTCTCGGATTATATGGTGGGGCGAGACGCCAACCGTGGTGACTGTGCCCAGCCCTGCCGCTGGAAGTATCACCTGATGGAGGAGACCCGCCCGGGTCAGTATTTCCCCATCAATCAAGAGGAGAACGGCACGTATATTTTCAATTCCAAGGATTTGTGTATGATTGAGCATATCCCGGAGCTGGTGGCTGCAGGGGTGGACTCGTTTAAGATCGAGGGTCGCGCCAAAAGTGCCTATTATACCGCCGTTGTGACTCACGCTTATCGTCAGGCGCTGGACGCATATTATGCCCACCCGTCCCCGGACTTCCGTGTGCCGGACTGGGTGCTGGCGGAGATGGAAAAAATGAGCCATCGGGTTTATACCACCGGCTTTAACTTCGGTCCGCTGCAGAATGGGCAGGAGCTGAACACCGGCGGCTATGTGCGCAACTGGGATGTGTGCGCCCTGTACCGAGACCAGCAGGGGAACCGGTTGATCGTGGACCAGCGCAATCGCTTCTTTGAGGGCGATATCCTGGAGGTACTGGAACCGGGGCAAAAGCCCTATACCCTGACTGTTCGAGACCTGGTGCGAGAGGCAGACGGCACGCGTACGGAGGCAGCCAATAAGGCAACGGAGGTGTATTCCTTTGCCGTGGATCGCCCGGTGTCCCCGGATGCTATTTTGCGCCGCAAGCGGGACGAGGACTAAACAGAATACGCATTTTTTGCACCCCTGATGTACATACTACACCGGGGGTGTATTTTTATGGGCAGACGGCTCCATGCATTTTCATTGGTTATGTGCCTGCTATTTACCGTTGTTTGCGGGCGGGTGCTGTATGTGGCGCACAGCGGCGATTTTGCCGTAGGTCAAAGCTATAACAGCTACACCCTGCTCTTTGAACAGAACGATACGGAAATCACAGACCGACAGGGACGATCCATGGGCGGCACCCGCAAAGAGTGGGTGGCTGTGATCCGCCCCACGCAGGATTGCCTGCGAGAACTCCCGCGCCTGTTTGCGCCCGGAGATGTGCAGCGCATTGCAAAGGAACTGCAAAAAGGCTATCCGGTGCTGGAGCCGGTAGCCACTAAGGCGGATACAAACCACATTGTAATTATGGAGCGCACGGTGCGGGACAGCACCACCCTCCACGCCCGCCAGCTGCTGGACCGTGCCAGCGGCGGACTGGGTCAATACACAGCCGTTGCCACGGAGAAAAAACTGAACTTTGCCACCGACGCCATGGGGCGGGTGCTCTCCGGCAATGCCATGACGGAACAAACAGATCGTACCAGTGCCCCTGCCACCATGCGAACCACGCTGGATCTGGAGCTTCAAAAGACGGTGGAGCAGGCGGCCGAGTCGATCAAAACCGGCGCTGTGGTGGTGCTGGATGTACCTACCGGAGAGGTGCGCGCCGTGTATAGCGCACCTGCGGACTACTATAACCGCGCATTGTCCGCTTATGCGGTTGGCTCCGTTTTTAAGCTGATTGTTGCCGCTGCGGCGTTGGAAGCAGACTTGCAGCCGGTCTATGCCTGTAAAGGTAAAATTAAAGTGGGCGATACAGTCTATCGGTGCCAAAACGGTCGGGTGCATGGTCGGCAGACGATGGAGCAGGCGCTGGCCCATTCCTGTAACTGCTACTTTGTGCAGCTGGCGCAGAAGTTAGGCGCCGGGCGGTTGTACCAAATGGGGCTGGATTTTGGCTTCGGCACGCCGATTGCGCTGTATAAGGATTTTCAGAGCGCGGCCGGGCGGCTGCCGTCTCTGTCGGTGCTGGCGTCTCCCGGCCAGCTGGCACTGCTGGGCTTTGGGCAGGGGAAGCTGACGGACACACCGCTGCACTTTGCCCGTTGCGTTGCGGCCATCGCCGGTGGCGGCGTGTATTGCTCGCCGGATTTGACCGGCAAGGCGGCAGCAAAACCTCGCCGCGTGATGCAGGCAAGAAATGCAAAGGCGCTGCTTGCCTATATGCGCACGGTGGTAGCAGCGGGTACCGGTAGCGGCGCCGATTATCGTGGCCGCTCCGCCGGTAAAACCGCCACCGCCCAGTCCGGCCGTTATGTGCAGGGCAGGGAAGTGCTCAATACCTATTTTGCAGGGGTGTATCCCTTTGATCATCCCCGCTATGCCATTGTGGTCATGCGGGAAAACGGCACCTCCGGCGCTGCCGATTGCTGCCCGGTGTTTCGCCGAATTGTATCAAGTTTGCCGTAGGCCTTGCATTACTGTCCCTTTTGTGGTACAATGCCCCTACAATAGGGGGGATTGTACTTGCAAACATCAAAGTTAAAAACACTGCGCATCTTACAGATGCTTCAGCAGTACAGCGATGAGGAAAATCCGCTGTCTGCTACGGATTTGATTGAACGATTACAGAATGACTATGGTATCCGGTGCGAGCGTAAATCCATTTATGCGGACATTAAAGCGCTCCAGGAGGTGGGCTTTGATGTGTGCCGCACAGACTATCCCCGCCGGGGCTTTTACATGGCCGGTCGTACTTTTGAGCTGGCAGAGGTGCGTATGTTGATGGACGCGGTGCAGTCCGCCGGGTTCATCACGCCGAAAAAGACGGAGAAGCTGGTGCAGAAGTTGGAGAGTTTGCTCTCTGCCGGCCAGGCGGAAAGCTTGGTGCGCCAGGTGTATTGCCAGAGCGAGAACAAATGTTCGAATGAAGAGATCTATTACATTATAGATAATTTGCACCAGGCCATCTGTGACGGCTGTAAGGTCAAGTTCGCCTACAAGCGCCGGGCGGTGGATCCCAAGAATAAAAAGACCTTTCGGGAGAAGATCTTTACCGTGTCGCCCTATGCGCTGATCTGGAAGGACGATCACTACTATTTGGTTTGTAATAACGAAAAATATGACAATCTGATGAATCTGCGCCTGGATCGTATGCGCCGTATTACACCACTGAGCCAAAAGGCACGACCGGTGGAGGAGGTCAGCGCGTATAAGGGTCGGTTTGATACGGCAGACTATGCCGCTAAAATGTTCAATATGTTCTCCGGCGAGACCGCAACGGTGCGCTTGCTTTGCAAGCTGGATACCCTGGAGGAAATGGTGGACCGCTTCGGCACGGCCATTCCCATTCACGCGGTGGACGGCGATCACTTTGAGACCACCATTTCGGCGGCTGTCAGTGAGGGCATGGTCAGTTGGCTGATGCAGTACGGCGGTCGCGTGCAGGTGCTGGAGCCCCAGAGCCTGATCGACAGCGTGTGCGCCCGGGCGGAGACGGTGTTGTCCGCGTATGCAAAAGAATAGAATTTTGTGCAGCAGGGGAGTCCCTGCTGCTTTTTTGCCTGCTTATACGCTATTTGTGTATGGTATTATTGTTGATATACACTTGCAGAAAATGGTTGATATTTGTGCATAATTAACAGACACTGCCCTAATAATTGTCGCGTTTCCATAAAAATCCAATTAGTTAACAAATAATTTACAAATTCTATTGACAAGGAATTCTCAAGCGTAGTATAATTACTCTGTAAATGAGTGTGGGTAACTATACCCATACGCTGCCGGCAGGATTTGGCGCCTGCACTGTGTCGTCAGTAAACAGCGCGCGCTTTTTACCCCGCTTGGTAAAGAAAGAGATTTATGGAGGTATATTCTATGGGAAAAAAAGTATCCAAACGGCTGTTGTCTTTGTTCCTGTCTGTGCTGATGCTGGCCACCAGCCTGCCTTTTGCAGGTCTGTCCGCTTCTGCCGCAGATGAGAGCAGCAATTTGCCCAAGAGCACCAGCGGTGCGTACTTGTTTGCGTATTTTAGAAATGACGCCAAGTCCACCAACGGTGAGAACGTTTTTTACGCCGTATCTAAGGACGGTTATAATTACGAGGCCTTGAACGGCGGCGTGCCTGTGGCAAGTGCTTCTCAGGGCACCGGCCACTCTCGCGATCCTTATATTATGAAGGCGCAGGATGGTGCAGAGTATAAGTATTATATGGTGGCAACGGACGCCAACACCACCAACAACTATAATAATACCGGTCTGCACACCTGGGGGTCCGACGACCTGATCACCTGGGTCGAACTGGCCAATCCCCAGTTTGCTACGAACAAGGGCGGCGGTTCCAAGACCATTACCAACATGTGCTGGGCACCGGAGGCCATTTGGGACCCGGTAGAAGGCAAGTATATGGTCTACTTCGCCACCAACGAGGCGGACTCTGCGGCCAATGAGAGCGCCAAGATCTATTATTCTTACACTGCGGATTTCCGCAATTTTAGCGAGAAGAAGGTGCTCTTTGCCCCGGACTACGGTGTGATCGACGCCGATATTACCCCGTACAAAAACGGCTATGTAATGATGTATAAGAAAGAGGCTGAATCCGGCACCGGTGCCAAGAAAGTTTGGTACACCTTTAAGACCGGCAAGAGCCCCTCTAATTCTGACGGCGAATATGACGCTGCCAATGCGAAGATTTTCGAGTCTGTCTCCAATACGCAGGCAGAAGGCCCGCAGGTGTTCCCCATTTCCGGCACAAGCAGCTACGGCGTGCTGGTAGACTATTTCTCCAACGGCGGCTTCGGTTTCTCCTATACTTCCGATTTTGAGAGTTATACTAAGATTTCTGCGGATAATTGCTCCATCAATCACCTGAACCCCAGCCACGGCTGCGTTATTCCCATTTCCGATATGGAGTATTACAACCTGTCCCAGACTTTCAGTAAGGCGACCTCTACCCAGACTGCTGTGAAGCCCGGCGATACCGCCAACAGCCACTTGATTGCCCGGTACTTTACCTCTAACAATGCGCGGGAGGATGTGTCCGGCAACGGCAACCATATTGGCGCGTATAACGGCTCCACCAAACACAACGGTAATGTGAGCAGTGTTAATATGGTGGTGCAGGACGGCCGACTGGCGGCTCGCTTTGATAACAGTAAGCAGGCCAACGCCGGTGCTGCCGCAGATAAAACCATTGATAAAGAGGTAAAGGGCGTTTCTACCGCTTGGATGAATGTGGACGGCATGTTCTCCGACACCAACATCAACCGCGGTATTACCATCTCCTTTGACTCCTATATGACGGACGCTACCGTTGCTGATACCCATATCTTTGACTTTATTGATTCGCCCAAGTGGAACTATCTGAATAAATTCGATGTTAATAGTACCCCGAACAAATTTAACCTGTTGTCTTACCAGGCGGATAACACTTCCATCGGTATGAAGAAGGGCACGAATGCCAAAGTCAGCGGCAGCTTGGCGAAAAACCAGTGGCACTCCTATGTGTTCTCCATCTCCAAAAGCTGCTTTACCGTATTTGTAGACGGCAAGCTGGTTTCTTCTTCCACAACCGGCGAGAACTTCGGCACCGTACTGAACAGCGACTGGTTCAAGGCCGTATTCCAGAATGCCGGTGCCAATCCCTCTAAGCTGACCTTTGGCGTGAACCCCTATTGGTCCACCACCATCGGCGGCACATATAACCTGCTGGATGGTTACATCAGCGACTTCTGTATTTATGACCAGGCACTGTCTTTGGGCGATGTGGAAAATGCAAAGGCCGATCAGCTAAAGGCAACGCAGACCAATTATGACGCCAATACCACACAGGTGATCTATAAGGATCCCTGTACTGCTGCCGGCTATGCCACCGCTAAGGACAATGTGTACGGCACCTACCTGCCTTTGAATAAGTCAGGCGTGGCCACCCAGGTGGAGCCGGTAAAGGATCTGACAGACACGGCTGCCGGTTATACCTATACCATGCTGTATAATCCGGGCGATACCATTGATAACGGCGCCGTATTCCGTATGGGCGGCGATAGTGATAACTACTTCCGCGTCAATGAGGACGGCACCATCGAGTATAAGAGCGGCGACTCGTCCTTTAAGTCTGACTCTACCTTCACTTTGCCTACGGATAAATGGAGTCATGTGACCTTGCAGGTGGTACCGTACATTAGCTATGACCGTATCTATGTTTATATTGACGGCAAGCAGGTTGGTATGTATGATGCCTACAAGGCCCGCGAATCGCAGTGCAAGACGTATGCGGATAACGGCTTAACCTTACAGAGCCTGATCCACGGCACGGCCGGCGGTACCGGCGGCCAGGTGGTGTACGGCGAGGGCGCCACCGGTAAGCTCACCGATGTGAATATTTACCGTGGCTCCATTGATGCGTACGACCTGTTTATTAAGGACACCAGCGCGTACGCAGAGGCGCTGATCCGTGAGAACATGGATCTGTTTAAGACTACAATGAAGACGTTCTCCGACACCAATATTCTCACCAATATGGCACCGGCTTATGAACTGTATGACAAAGCGTCCCGCTATTTGGACGCTGTAAAGCTGGGCAAGGCTGTGCCGGATATGGAATATGTGTCTAAGCTGAATGCGGATTTGTATGCAGCTATTCAAAAAATGACCCCCTACAAGGCGGAATTCAGCACCGTAGGCGCCCAGGTGGCTACTGGTAACGGCGCAGGCGACACCTACGAGACAGTTAACGCCAAATATTCTCAAAATCTGTTGTATGCCGGCCCCACCAGTAAAGTGAACGGTTCCGGCAATGTGTATAACTATAACAGTAATAAATACGAGGTCTATTACAACTCCGCCGTATTTCTGTATGATGGTACACAGAATGACACCACCAACATTATGTGTATGCCGGTTGTGTTTACTCAGTATTTGCCCGCTGGTTCTGGTCAAACTGTGTGGACCGCTAGCTCTGTCAACGGTGTATTCCCAGCAGTGTCAACGACGGATGCTACTGAGAGCGTATACGCCAGGCTGATTTCTGATTATCCTGTTGATGATAACGGTAAGGCGAATATCACCGTGGGCACGGATGGCAAAATTTCCTATGACGGCGCATGGCGTGGTTACGGTACAAAGACTTGGTCGTTTAACACCACATTCCCGCAGAGCAGCGATTACTTCTTAGCAGGTGATCGTGCAAATAGCGGTAAGCATCATTGTAACTTTGTCACAGACCCTGATACGCATTTTTGGTACAATATTTTACAGTTTTGTCCGGAATCTATTATGAAGTCAAAGGGCACATCTACGCCTGAGGGTGAGTACACCATTCCGTGGGCCATCTATGTGGAAAAGCCCAGCGGTATTGGCGCCAGCTATTCTAATAAGAATTATGATAACGCTAATGATCGTGGTATGATTCCCAATGATACCAAAATCTATATCGTAGATGTTCACTCTGCCAGCCCCACCACACTGATGGACAATGCTACTGTGAAGCTTAAGAAAGTAGATAAGTTCCAGGGTGCCAATATGTACCAGCTGATTCGGAGCATCACCCGGTTCTCTGCGGATACGGCAATGGAAATCCTGTCCGGTATGGACGCTGCCACCTCTTGGAACCCTGTTAAAGACCCAGAATTGAACGCCACCGACGGCGGTGCGTTTTATCATCAATTCGTGGATAAGCGCAACCAACTGGCCACCAACTTTAACACTGCGGTTGACAATGCCATTAAGGATGCTAAGGGCTTGGATAGTCAGGGCTATACCAAACTGGACGCGGATATGGACGCCTCCTCTGCCATCGGCAAAATCTATCAGGACGCCTATGACGATTTAACGGACGGCGACAGCAGCACCGGTGTGTATACGGATTCCAGTGCCGATGCGTTTATCAAGGCCTTTGATGCTGCCAAGCAGCACTATACGGACTTGAGCCCGGTGGCAACGGCAAACCGTACCGATAAGAATTACCCGTATGCGGATAACCAGGCAAAGACGGCCTCCAAGCTGCATGACGATCTGGTGCTGGCTTATGCCAAGCTGATGAAGCGTGCGGATTATTCGCAGCTTAATCTGTTGTACGGCGGCTCCGATCGCGTACAGATCTCCAATAACGGTTTGACCAAAAATGTGATCAACGAGAATAACGAGACGGTACGCCAGCAGAACTACACCCTGTCTACTTGGCTGACCTTTGATGACGCGGCCACGGCGGCTATGAAGCTGTCCGATAATAAGGACGCCAACGCAAACGCCACCTACACCAAGTCTGAAAAAACCGACCAGCCTATGTTTAAGACAGGCGAGGTACAAGTGGAAACCCTGCTGCGAGGCACGGTGACTGTACAGGGTACCACCACAGAGCTGTCCAAATATCAGACAGACATCAACACCAAGAAAGACGCTTTGGACGCAGCCATTAAGGGCATTGAAGTCCCGGCGGATTACACCGCATATGACGCATTCGTGGTGGTACTGGGTACTCAGGATCAAAACGCTTTTACTGCCGACTATTTGGGCGGCGACAGCGTGTTTGCCAAGCAGGCGTACCAGGGCTCTCAGGAGAAGGCCGGTGCGTACAACACAGATGGCACCAATAACGATCGTGCTTATGTGGAGTACAACGGCAGTTGTTACCGCAACATCGGTAACAAGGCCGGCAGCACTGACGGCCAGACCACTCTGGACAGCACCACCAGCAGCCTGGTGTCTGAGCTGAACACCATCAACAACGACACCACTGCCGAGAAGCGCAAGCAGTTCAATGTTCGCTTTACGGTGGATCAGGACGGCAGCACCACTACTGAGACCTACCAGACCTACTACGGCGAGACGCTCACTTTGACCGTTCCTACCGCCGCACAGGGCAAGGTGTACAAGTGGACCGTGTCTGACGGCAAGACCACCCGCGATGTGATCAGCAGCGCAGACAGCTATATTGTCAACATTCAGGACGAGAACGCTACCCAGCTGACCGTGACCGCTTATACCACGGATAAGACCGTGGCGGACGATCAGGTAAAGATCACGCTGGTAGGCCAGTATGGCGACGACAAGCCGTTCCAGATCCTGGCTGTTTCCAAGGACGCTCAGGTGGTTCTGCCCGGCAACGCCACGGCAACCATTGCCGGTACGGCGTACACCGCACCTACCGCTCCGTTCTATAAATTCGCAGGTTGGCAGGTGAACGGCAAGAACTACAACTACGGCACCTACACCGCCGGTGACCTGGCTGGCAGTGACGGCACCGTGCTGCTGAAGGCTTGCTACGCCACCACGGACAACAACTATGTGATCACCCTGGATGGTGCTACGGTGGACGGCGCCGGTTACTACGATAAGGAAGTGACCGTGACCACCGCTGTGGACGGCGCTTACGGACTGGCGATCGCAGTGGGCGACGGCACCTATTCCGTTGCTTCCTACACCGGGGAATATAAGTTCTACGCCAACCGCAATATGGACTTCTACACCATCACCAAGGACGGCAGCCACTACTACATTACCGTAGACGGCGCCCAGGTGAAGCTGGATAAGACCGAGGCAGACACTTACAACCTGGATCACCAGTTCCCGTTTGTGTATGCAGCGCCGATGGCCAGCGGTGACAGCAAGCAGTCTTACAGCACTTACAGTGCTTACACCGCCGGCGTGCCGGAGAATGTAAAGATCACCGAGTGCGGCGTGTTGTATGTAAAGGCTGTCAACTATGATAAGGACGCCTTTACTCTGGCGAATATGTCAGACGCCAATTCTACGGTGAAGAAGGCGGTTGCCAAGAGCCCCATCGACTTTAGCAACCAGTATTTCCTGACTCTGTCCAATGTAAATGCCCGGGGCAATGTGTATTACACCCGCCCCTATGTGAAGTACACCTACACCTATGAGACGCTGGATTACACCGGCGCCGCCAAGGAGACGGAGGTACAGTGCATTGCATACGGCAATGTGTGCAACAACAGTGGACTGGTCGGCTAACAGAGAAGGAGGAATTTTAGCATGAAAAAAAGTTATTGCACTCCTGAACTGGAGGTCGAGGCATTTAACATCTTTACCGTATTTACGGATTCCAGCACCGGCGGCGGCCAAAATCCCGGCGGTGGTGCGATCGACCCGGACGCGGATATGATCGATGATTTCTACGCACAGCGTACCGCAGGCGATTTCTAAAAAAAGCAAAAAGCAGGAGAGCGATCTCCTGCTTTTTCTTTTGCCCTGGGGTGGGGTAGATGCCGCAAAAACGCTCCGTTTGGATTATTTTTGCGCTTCACGAATACAAAATGTTAATATATTATGAATAATGTAAATATACTGTGAACAAAGTGTTGACCTATTCTGTGGGAACGACTATAATATTTGCAACAAAAGAACGCAGGGCGCTGTGGGCGCAAAATACCGTTCTTTGGGGGTAATATTATGATACGATCCATGACCGGGTTCGGCCGTGCGGTGCAGGAGATTGACGGCTATGTCATCACCGTGGAGCTGAAGTCTGTTAACCACCGCTATTTTGAGTTTTCCTCTCGGGTGCCGCGGCAGTACGGCTTTATTGAGGATAAGCTCAAGTCCTTTGTAAACAGTCGGGTGTCTCGCGGCAAGGTGGATTGCTTTGTGGGCATTGAGGCGCTAAATACAGAGGCCGCCCAGGTGGCAGTGAACCACACTTTAGCCGGTGCTTACAACACCGCTTTGCAGGAGATTGCAGACACCTATGGTGCGAAGCAGGACTGGGGCGCTGCCGCTATTGCTCGCTTTCCTGATGTATTGGTTGTGCGCAAGGCAGAGGAGGACGAGGACAAGATCTGGTCCTATGTGCAGACGGTGGCAGCCGCTGCGCTGGATAAGTTTGTTGCCATGCGTGAGGTAGAGGGCGCCAAGATGAAGGCCGATGTGGCCGGGCGAGCACAGACCATTTTGGATTGTGTGGCGTTTGTGGAAGAACGCTCCCCTCAAACCGTGCGGGAATATAACGAAAAGCTGGCTGCCCGGGTGCACGAGCTGCTGGGCGATGTGACCTTGGACGAGGGCCGCTTGCTCCAGGAAACGGCCATCTTTGCGGACAAAGTGGCAGTGGCGGAAGAAACGGTGCGCCTGCGCTCCCATATTGCGCAGCTGGGCAAATTTCTGGAGGCAGAGGAGCCCATCGGCAGAAAGATGGACTTCCTGGTGCAGGAAATCAACCGGGAGGCCAACACCATCGGGTCAAAGGCCAGCGATGTAGCCATCGCCGGTAAAGTGATCGACATTAAGGCTGAAGTAGAAAAAATCAGAGAGCAGATCCAGAACATCGAATAATGCAACTGGTGAATATCGGCTTTAACAATCTTGTGAATGCAGATCGGGTGATCGCCGTTGTCAGCCCGGAGTCTGCCCCGGTCAAGCGCATTGTGCAAGATGGCAAAGCAAAAGGAACACTCATTGACGCCACCCATGGCCGCAAGACCATGAGCGTTATTATTACGGACAGTGACAATGTGATCCTGTCTTATTTGGATCTGAACAAAATTGCTGAAAAATTTTCTGCGGAGGTGCGCGATGCATTGTGAGAACAAAAAAGGCTTATTAGTTGTTTTGTCCGCACCCAGCGGTTGCGGCAAGGACACAGTTTTTCGGGCCATTGAGGCACTGCGGGACGATGTGGTTGAATCCGTTTCTGCCACCACCCGGGCGCCCCGACCCGGCGAAGTGGACGGCGTGAATTATTTTTTCAAGACCCGCGCGGATTTTGAAAAGATGATCGCGGATGGTGGCTTCTTTGAATATGCCGAGTATTCCGGCAACTATTACGGCACCCCTATTGCCGGGGTGGAGCAGGCCATTGCCAGGGGCAAGGTTTGCTTTTTGATCATCGAGGTGCAGGGGGCAAAGAATGTAATGCGTATTTGCCCGGACTGTGTGTCCATCTTCCTGTATCCGCCGAATTTTGAGATTTTGGAGCAGCGCCTGCGCGGGCGTATGTCCGAAACGGACGAAGTGATCCGCAACCGGCTGGAAATTGCCAAAGTAGAGCTTCAGTCCCGTGACTGCTACAAATATCAGGTGCTCAATGACGATTTGGACACCGCTGTGCACGAAATCAATCACATCATCTGCGATGAGCTGGCAAAGCGCAACGCAGAATAACTGCTACTGGAGGTAGAATACTATGTTTAATCCCGATTTGAAAGAAATGCTCAAGAATGTAAACAGCCGATACAGCCTGGTGGTTGGCACGGCCAAGCGCGCCCGGGAAATTCAGGACGAGGCTATTGCCAATGAGGAGCATTTGGACACCAAGACCGTATCCTTGGCTATTGACGACATCAGTTCCGGTAAGTATGTGATTGAGGAGCCGGACGAACTCAAGCAGAAATAAAGTGAGCGACAAAGCAGAGAACCGACCCATTGCCACCGTGGCTGTGGAGCGCACCTTCTTTAATCTGGACAGTGACTACGATTATGCGGTGCCCCCTGCACTGGCGGATCGGGTGCGCCCGGGCGTGGCGGTAGAGGTGCCCTTTGGCAGCGGCAATCGACTGCGCCGAGGGATTGTGCTGCAAGTGTTTGTTGGGATCAATCCGGCGCTGAAAGACATTGCCCGTGTGTGCGATTACGGTACGGTGCTGGACGAGAGCCAAATTCGCCTGGCTCGGTGGATGAAAAACCGCTATTTTTGCACCACCTACGAGTGCCTGCTGCAAATGCTGCCCCGTGGGTTCGGTAAGATCGGCGTGGCAGGGGTGCGTATGGCGGAATTGACTGTCAGTCGCGGCGAAGAGCTGCCCCGCTTAACGCCAAAGCAGCAGTCTGTTGCCGACCTTCTGCTGGACATTGGCAGCGCCACCGTGGAGGAGATTAAGACCCTTTGCGGCGTAGGCGATGGCGTGCTGAAAAATATGGAAAAGTGCGGCGTGCTGCGCTTTTTCAAAAAAGAGAAGTACAGAAATCCGTACGCGGATCTGCCTGCTGCCACTAAGGCGGCGGAGATCGAACTGTCTGCCGAACAGACAAAGGCGTACCACACGCTGTCCGCTATGCTGGATGGTGACGGCGGCAGCGCGCTGCTGTACGGCGTTACCGGCAGTGGCAAGACCCAGGTGTATATGCGCTTGATCGACCGAGCGTTGCAGCAGGGGAAAGATACCATTGTGCTGGTGCCGGAGATCGGATTGACTCCGCAGGTGCTGGGTCTGTTCCATCAACGGTACGGCCGCCAAGTGGCGGTGCTGCACAGCGGCTTGTCCGTAGGCGAGCGCAACGATGAATACCGCCGTGCTGACCGGGGAGAGGCTAAGATCGTACTGGGCACCCGCAGCGCCGTGTTTGCGCCGTTGCACGCCCTGGGATTGATCATTATGGACGAGGAGCAGGAGCTGACATACAAGAGTGAGCGCACCCCTCGTTACCACGCCAGAGACATTGCCCGCTACCGGGCAGGGGAGAGCGGCGCGCTGTTTGTGATGGCGTCTGCCACCCCCAGTATTGAAAGCTATGCGGCGGCTAAGGCGGGAAAATATACCCTTTGTTCCCTGGAACACAGATTTGGCAACGCTGCGTTGCCGCAGGTGTGTACCGTGGATATGAAGGGGGAGTTGCACGCCGGGCACCGTTCGCCTCTAAGCCGCACCCTGCAAAAGCAGATACAGTCCAATTTGGACGCGGGCAAGCAGACCATACTTTTGATGAACCGGCGGGGATACAATACATTCATTGCCTGCAACGACTGCGGTCATGTGATCACCTGCCCCAACTGCTCTATTTCGCTAACTTATCACAGTTATTCCAACCGGCTGATGTGCCACTATTGCGGCTATTCCAAGCCTCTGGACAATACATGCCCGGAATGCGGCAGCCACGCGGTGCGGTACAGCGGGTTCGGCACCCAGCGGATCGAGGATGAACTGCAAGCGTTGTTTCCCGCGGCACGGATTTTGCGTATGGATGCAGACACCACCGCAGGTAAATTCAGCCACCAAAAGCTGTTTGACGCCTTTGCGGCCCATGAATATGATATTTTGGTGGGCACCCAAATGGTGGCCAAGGGGCTGGATTTTGACGATGTGACCCTGGTGGGTGTGGTGAATGCGGATAATGCGCTGTATGACGAAAATTACCTGAGTCACGAGCGTGCCTTTGACCTGATCACCCAGGTGGTTGGGCGCAGCGGTCGGCGAGACGCTACCGGCACGGCAGTGATTCAGACCATTGATCCCTGCAATCCGGTGATCGACTTGGCAGCACGGCAAGACTACCCGGCTTTTTTTGAGACGGAGTACGCTCTGCGGCGTATTTTGACCTATCCGCCGTTTTGCGATATTTACGGTGTGTTCTTTGTCAGCGAAGACGAGAACGCGGCGGCGCTGGCAGCCAAGGCCTTTTTTGACACGCTGGTGCTCGAGAATAAAGAACAGCAGCAAAAGCTTATTGTGCTTGGTCCCTCACCGGCAAGAATATCAAAAATCAGCAATACTTATCGGTATCGGCTGGCAATTAAATGTAAAAATTCAAAATCTGTTCGCAATTTGCTCATGCAGGTGTTAAAAGCCACTGTTAAAATGAAAGAACTGCGAAAGGTGCAGATTTCCATAGATTTGAACCCCATTGACTTGGGTTAGGAGAAAAAATGGCATTACGGAATGTAGTAAAATACGGCGATCCGATCTTAAGAAAAAAAAGTCGCACGGTGGAAGTGTTTGACCGGCGTATCGCCACCTTGGTGGAGGATATGTTTGAGACCATGTATAAGGACAACGGCGTAGGTCTGGCTGCGGTGCAGGTGGGCATTCTCAAGCGTATTGTGGTCATCGATTGCGGCGACGGCCCGGTGGAACTGATTAACCCGGAAATCGTAAAGACCGAGGGTGAGCAGTGCGGTCAAGAGGGCTGCCTGTCCCTGCCCGGTCGGTACGAGACGGTGCGCCGCCCCCAAAAGGTGCAGGTGAAAGGCCAGGACCGAGAGGGCAAATGGCATGTCTATACCGGCGAGGACCTAAAGGCCCGGGCATTCTGCCATGAGATCGACCACCTGGACGGTGTGCTTTTTATTGACCGTATGGATAAAACAGTAAAGAAGGACTAAGATGCAAACGCTGCGTATCGTATTTATGGGCACGCCGGATTTTGCCGTACCGTGCCTGCAAACCCTGCTGGACAGCCCCCACAGCGTGGTGGGCGTGTTTACCCAGCCGGATAAGCCACAGGGGCGCAAAATGGTGCTGACTCCGCCACCGGTGAAGGTGCTGGCTGCGGAGAACGGCGTGCCGGTTTTCCAGCCGCAGAAGATGAAAGACCCAGCAACTTTAGAGCAGTTAAAGAGTTTGGCGCCTGATTTGATCGTGGTGGTGGCATACGGGCGCATTTTGCCCCGGGCGGTATTGGAATTGCCCAGGTATGGCTGTATCAATGTGCACGCCTCGCTGTTGCCTAAATATCGCGGCGCGGCGCCCATTCAGTGGGCCATCTTAGACGGCGAAGCAGAGACCGGCGTCACCATTATGCAAATGGACGCAGGACTGGACACCGGCGATATGCTGCTGGTTAAGAAAACACCCATTGACCCGGAGGAAACGGCGGAAATGCTGTTTGACCGGCTGTCGGCTTTAGGCGCACAGGCGCTGGCAGAGATTTTACCCAGGCTGGACGATCTGCACCCAGTGCCCCAACCGGCAGGGGATTTTGGTTATGCCAAAATGATCTCCAAGTCTATGAGTCCCTTGAATTGGAACCGCTCGGCAGCGCAGCTGCACGATCAGGTGCGGGGGCTGTATTCCTGGCCCTGCGCCACCACCACCATTGGCGGCAAGACGGTGAAGGTGCTGTCTGCTCGCTTAAGCGAACAAAAGGGGAGCACTCCCGGTGCGGTGATCGAGAGCAAGGGCAAATTGGTTGTTGCCTGCGGCGACGGCGGCGGTTTGGAACTGCTGACCGTGCAGCCCCAGGGGAAGAAAGCTATGGATGCCAAAGCCTTTTTGGCTGGGCACCCCGTGGCGGTAGGTACTGTTTTAGGAGCGTGATTTTATGAACGCCTATATGCTTTATTACGCAACCGGGGTCATTATGATCCCGGTCCTGCTGTTTTCTTTTTATTGTCAAATCAAGGTGAAGCGGGCTTTCCGTCGGTACAGCAGCGTGCACGCCATGTGCGGCATGACCGGCGCCCAGGCGGCGGCGCGACTGTTGCAACTAAACGGCATTACCGATGTGCAAATTCGCCAGATCGGCGGCACCCTCACCGATTATTACGACCCGAAGAATAAAGAAATATGTCTGTCAGGCGATGTGTATAACGCCACCTCTGTGGCGGCCATCGGCGTTGCCTGTCATGAGGCGGGCCACGCCTGCCAGCACGCACAGGGCTATGCACCGCTAAAGATTCGTAACGCTGCCATTCCTGCCACCCGCATCGGTTCCTCTTTGGGTATTCCGCTGGTGCTGCTGGGTATGGTATTTACCTGGCGGCCGCTGATCATGGTGGGTATTGTGTTGTATGCCTTAGTGGCGCTGTTCCAGCTGCTGACTTTGCCGGTGGAGTTTAACGCTTCTCGCCGGGCCTTGCAGACCATTGAAAGCAATCAATTTTTAACCGAACAGGAGTACCGGGGTGCGAAGAAAGTGCTGACGGCTGCTGCCCTTACCTATGTGGCGGCGCTGGCCTCTGCGCTGGCTACTTTGCTGCGGCTGCTGCTCCTGGCAGGACGAAGCAATGACCGTTAAATCTCCGCGCTTAGCCGCGTTTGAAGCCCTATATAAAATTCAACAGGAGAGCGCCTATTCCAATCTTTCTCTCGACCATTTACCTGTGGCCAACGGGCAGGAACGGGCTTTTGCCACTGCTTTGGTGCGGGGCGTATTGGAACGGCAGATCACCTTGGACGCTTTGGTGGATAAATTCACCACCGGGCGCTTGAAGCCCAAAGTGCGGGTGTTGTTGCGTATGGGCGCCTACCAGGCGCTGTATATGAACAAAGTGCCTGTGCCTGCTGCGGTAAATGAAACGGTGGAACTGGCAAAGACGGTGGGCCAAGGTTATTACGGCCGTATGATCAATGCGGTACTGCGGCAGATCGCAGCGGATCCGGATTTGCCGGATACGCCCACGCTCCGCTATTCTGTGCCGCAGCCCCTGCTGGCTATGTGGCAAAAGACCTATGGAGCGGATGCTACGGCGGCGTTCCTGCCTTATATCAACGGTCGTGCGCCATTATTTTTGGTGCCCAATCCCTTGTTTGTGACGCCCGGTCAATTGCAGGAAATGCTGGCAAATGAAGGCGTGCAAGCCCGTCTACTGCCGGAGAAAGTACTGACAGTGGACGACGGCTTTGATGTGGAACGCTCAACCGCTTTTCAGAAAGGTTATTTCCATGTGCAGGATTTGTCCTGCTACCTGGCCTGCGCTGCCTTGCAGGTACGCCCGGGTCTGACGGTGCTGGATGTGTGTGCCGCACCGGGGGGTAAATCCTTTACTTTGGCGGAGCAGATGAACAATACCGGCCGCTTGATCGCCTGTGATCTGCACCCCCACCGGGTGGAGCTGATCGAGAGCGGTGCCCGGCGGTTACACCTGGACTGTATAGAATCCCGCGTGCAGGACGCTACGTTGCATAGCCAGGACATTCCGGCAGCAGACGCCATTCTTTGCGATGTGCCCTGCTCCGGTTTTGGCATTCTCCGCCGCAAGCCGGAAATCCGCTATAAAGATTTAGACAGTATCAAGGATCTGCCTGCCTTGCAGCTTTCCATTTTGCAGACGGCAGCTACTTACTTAAAACCCGGCGGGCGACTGGTGTATTCCACCTGCACCCTCCACAAAAAAGAGAACGAAAAGGTTGTGTCGGCATTTCTGGACCGGCACAGCGCCTTTTTCCTGGCGGCGGAATGTACTCGCTTTCCGTGTGAACAGGGCAGCGACGGCTTTTATTACGCCGCTTTGGAGAGACAGGCATGAAAGAGGACATCAAAAGTTTAACTTATTCGGCACTTTGCCAGCGGTTTGGGGACCTTGGGCTGCAGCGCTTTCGTGCCGATCAGGTGTACGCTTGGCTACACAAGGTGGGTGTGCAGGACTTTGAGGAGATGACCAATCTGTCCAAGGATCTTCGGAGCAAACTGGACGAAAGGTTTACCATTCCCGCCTGCCGAATCGAGGAAAAATATGTTTCTGCCGTGGACGATACGGTGAAATATCTGTTTCGTTTGAACGATGGCGAGTATGTGGAGTCCGTGGTGATGCACTATAACTACGGCTACACCATTTGCGTGTCCAGCCAGGTGGGGTGCAAAATGGGCTGCACCTTCTGTGCGTCTACCTTGGCCGGTTTTCAGCGGAATTTGCTGCCGGCGGAGATTGAAAGCCAGATGCACGCTGCCCAGAAGGACCTGGGCTGCCGCATATCCCATATTGTGATGATGGGCATTGGCGAGCCGTTGGATAATTATGATAACACCATCGCGTTTTTACATACGGTCAACGACCCTCGGGGGCTGAATATCAGCCTGCGCAATATTACCATTTCTACTTGCGGGTTGGTGGATCGTATTTACGATTTGATGCAAGAGGATTTGCCGGTGACGTTGACGCTTTCCCTGCACGCGCCCAATGATGAAATCCGCTCCCGCACCATGCCGGTGAATGCCCGGTGGGGCGTGGACGCTACCTTGCGGGCTATGGCAGCTTATGCGGAGAAAACCTCACGCCGGGTGTCTTTTGAATATACTTTGATCCACAATGTAAACGACCGACCGGCCCACGCCATGGAATTGGCGGCGCGGCTGCGGGGGATGCTTTGCCATGTGAACCTGATTCCGGTGAACGATGTGGCGGAGCGAGGCAATGTGCGATCCAGTCAAAAAGACATTCAAAACTTTCAAAGCATATTGAAAAAACAGGGAATAAATGCTACAATAAGAAGAACTTTAGGTCATGATATCAATGCCTCTTGCGGGCAGCTTCGCAGATTGAAGAAACGAGGTGATCAGATTGAACATGGTTGCTAAAACCGACCGGGGGCGGATCCGTGAGTCCAACCAGGACGCCTATTTTGTGGGCGAAATGCCGGATGGCACGGCCTTTGCCGTGGTGTGTGACGGTATGGGCGGCGCAGCCGGCGGCAATATTGCCAGCTCACTGGCGGTGCAGGTGATCAGCAGCAAGATCAATGCGTCTTACCACCCCAATATGCGGGACAGCTCCATTTGCAATATGCTGGAGTCGGCGTTGTCTGCCGCCAATGTGGAAGTGTATGATCTGGCGCAGGAAAAGGCGGATCTTCAGGGTATGGGCACCACGGTGGTGTGTGCCGTCATTCGTGGCGGCCAGGCGTTTATCGCCCATGCCGGGGACAGCCGAGCGTATCTCTTTTCTGCCGATGGCTTGCAGCAGGTGACTACGGATCACAGTATGGTGCAAGATCTGCTGGAGAGCGGCAAGATCACCCCGGACGAGGCAAAGCACCACCCCAATAAGAATATCATCACCCGTGCCATCGGGGTAGACAGTGCCATTAAGATTGACTTTGACCAGATCGACTTTAGCGACGGCCAGGTGCTACTCCTGTGTACGGACGGTCTTTCCAACTATGTGGACAATGACGAGATGGTCAGCGCCATCAGTGACGGTCAGTATTATGCTTATGCGGATCGACTGGTGCAGCAGGCCAACAAAAACGGCGGCGGTGATAATATTACCGTTGTTGCCATCAGCAATTAAGCGGAGTGAACAAATATAATGGATAATTATGTAGGAAAACGCTTAGACGGCAGATATGAAGTGCAGGAGATCATCGGCGTAGGCGGTATGTCCGTTGTTTATAAAGCCTATGACAATGTGGATGACCGCATTGTGGCGGTGAAGATCCTAAAGGACGAATTTTTGCAAAATGACGACTTTGTGCGCCGGTTCAAGAACGAGTCCAAGGCCATTGCCGTTATGTCCCACCCCAATATCGTAAAAGTGTACGATGTGAGCTTTGGCGAGAAGCTCCAGTACATTGTGATGGAGTATGTGGACGGCATTACCTTAAAGGAATATATACAAAAGCAGGGGGCCATCACCTGGAATGACGCCCTGTACTTTACTACGCAGATTTTGCGTGCGTTGCAGCACGCCCACGACAAGGGCATTGTTCACCGGGACATTAAGCCTCAAAATATTATGCTGCTGGCTGACGGTCATATTAAGGTGACAGACTTTGGTATTGCCCGCTTCTCCCGCAGCGAGACCAAAACTTTAACGGAAAATGCGATTGGCTCTGTGCATTATATCAGTCCGGAGCAGGCTAAGGGCGAGTTTACTGACGAACGGGCGGATATTTATTCTCTTGGCGTGGTACTCTATGAGATGCTGGCCGGTCGTGTGCCTTTTGATGCAGACAGCGCCGTGTCTGTGGCCCTTATGCAGGTGCAGGCGGACGCCAAGCGGCTCATTGATATTAACCCGGATATTCCCCGGGGCGTGGAGCAGATCTGTGCCCACGCTATGGAGAAGAACCCGGCCAATCGCTACCAGTCTGCAACGGAAATGCTCTTTGATGTGGAGGAGGTCATCAAGAACCCGGCCACCACATTTGACTATTCCTATTTTGTGGACGAGGAGCCCACTAAATATGTGATCAAGACGGTGGATCACACGGAGAAGCCTCAGCCGGATCTGCGATCCGAGCCGGAACAGCCGGTGGTGGAGGAAGACCCTAAGCGCAAGGGCAAGATCATCGGCGCTGTGATCGCCGGTATGCTGGTGCTTGCAGCAGCCATTGTACTGTTGGTGATGGGTCTTACCGGTTCGCTGAACACCAAGTCTATGAAGTTGGAGAATTTTGTGGGTCAGTCCTATGACACCATCGTCAGCTCCAACCAGTACGATTATGTTTTTGTACAGGAGAGCAAGGAGAGCGAGGATGCTGACCCGGGCACGGTGCTGGAGCAAAAGCCGGCAGCCGGTGAACGGGTGATGAAGGGCAGCACAGTGACCCTTGTGGTGGCCCAGACGCCCGGTGGCATTCAGGTGCCCAACTGCTACGGCCTTGGTGAGGATATGGCCAAGAAAGAGTTAGCCTCCGAGGGACTGAACAACTACACCGTAACGACCATCTCCAGCGAGACGGTAAAAGAGGGTCAGTGCGTATATACCAGCCCCAAGGCAGGGGATTTGGTGGCTGCGGATCAAACGGTGACCATTTATATCAGCTCCGGCCCCAGCACGACCCAAAAGGTGCTGCTGACTGTGCCGGATGTGCGTGGACTGAGCCAAAGCGATGCTCGCAACTTTATGGAGAAGAGCGGGTTTGAAAATGTGCAGATTTCTACCGAAGACAGCAATCTGCCCAAGGATACGGTGATCAGCCAGACCCCCGGTCAGGGTGAGGCGGCGGAGCCGTCGGCTGCCATCAAGCTGGTGGTGTCCACCGGCGTTGTGTCTACCGACCCGGCGGCACAGATGGTGAAGTTGCAGGTAACGGTGCCGGATACCGGCAAGCACAGCACCCTGAACATCTATGTGGACGGGGAACTGCAATTTACCAAGAGCGAGAGCCTGGACGGCGGCCAGCGTACCTTTAACCTGCAGGTGTCTTACGGTGCCCGGGTGGAGATCGAGGTGGAACTGGGCGAGGTGTCTCAGCGCCAGACTGTAAAGGCAGACAAGGCCAAAACGGTGCGTATGAATTTTAACGACAAGACGGACACCACAGTACCCGACGGGACGGACTGATATGGCAGTAACAGGCAGAATTCACAAAGGGATCGGCGGTTTCTATTATGTAGAAACCGCCGATGGATTATATGAGTGCAAGGCGCGGGGCGCCTTTCGCAAGCAGCGGATTACCCCGTTGGTTGGGGATCGGGTAGAGATTACCGTGAACGCGCAAGGGGAGAATACTATTGACACTATTTTGCCCCGCAAAAATGAATTGCGCCGGCCGCCGTTGGCCAATTTAGATCGGCTCTTTATTGTGTCGTCTTTGGTAGATCCGGAGATCCGTACCGTGCAGATCGACAAGCTGACGGTGCTGGCTGCGCAAAAGGGCATTGATTGTGTGATTGTGCTCACCAAGGCGGATTTGGCAGAGAACGGGCAGCAGTATGCCGACATTTACAAAACAGCCGGTTACCCTGTGGTGCTGTGTAATGCCCGCTCCGGCGCAGGGGCAGACGAATTGCCGACGCTGATCTCCGGCAAGTTGTGTGCGTTTACCGGCAACAGTGGCGTGGGTAAGTCCACGCTGCTGAACCGTCTGTGCCCGGACTTGGCGCTGGAAACCGGCGAGACCAGCAAGAAGTTGGGGCGCGGTCGTCACACCACCCGGCACTGCGAACTGTACCCGGTGGCCGGTGGTTGGGTAGCAGATACCCCCGGCTTTTCTGCACTGGAACTGGAGCGGGACGCGGAGATCGACAAGGACGAATTGCCCGGTTGCTTTCCGGATTTTCGCCCCTATTTGGGGGATTGCCGCTTTAATAGCTGCACCCATGTGGCAGATAAGGGTTGTGCCGTGTGCGCCGCCGTGGAGCGGGGCGAGATCAGCGAAAGTCGTCATAATAGTTATGTTGAATTTTATAATCAGGTAAAGGATATTAAAAAATGGGAACGGAAATAAAGCGCTGCCTGATTGTCAGCGGCGCGCCGGAGGCGGATATCGCCTACATAAAGCCGTTGTTGCCTGGTGCTTTTGTGGTGGCAGCGGACAGCGGCTATCAAAAGTGCCGTCGCTTGGGTGCAGAGCCGGATATTGTGGTCGGGGACTTTGATTCTTCACCGGTGCCGGAGCACACCAAGGAACTGATCGTGATGCCCGCGCATAAGGACGATACGGACACGCTGGCGGCCATAAAGATCGCCTTGGAGCGCGGCTATACCCACCTGATTCTGGTGGGTGCCATCGGCAACCGCTTTGACCATTCTTTCTCCAATGTGGCGAACTTGGCCTATTGCCTGGACCGGGGTGTGCAGGCGGAGATTATTACCCCGAATGAAAAGCTTTTTATCTCTGACGGTCCTTTTTCCTTTAGTGGGGCGGGCTACGGTTATTTCTCCCTGTTTGCCTTTGGCGGTGTGTGCCGGGGACTGACCATTCGGGGCGCCGAGTGGGAACTGACGGACTATGACCTGCACCCGGCCACCTCCATGTGCCAAAGTAATGAGGTGCGGGGCGGGGAATGTTCCATTTCTTTCCGGGAGGGCCGACTGCTGACGGTGCTCAGTAACGATCTGCAACTGCGCGCATAGTATGGTGTAAATACAGCAGTTGTGGGGTGTTCGGTGTGAAAAAGATGTGTAGGCGTGATTTTTTGTGGATCGCATTCGGTGCGGGACTGGTGATCGCCTGTTGCTGCCCCACCATTTGGGTCACCCGCATTTTGGCCATTGCCGTCATCGTCCTGGGCATTATCTGCTGTAAACGCTAAAAGGAGGGCCATTATGCAAGTGATCGTACTGGATCGCCCAAAGGTGCTGGCGCCGCTGCTGCGCGTCGTTTTTAAGATCAAAAAAGTAAAGCCGGAAACCTAAATCTAACATAGAAAAAAGACTTCGTTATCATAGGGTAACGAAGTCTTTTTCTATTGGGTAACATTTTTCTTTGGTGTGCATAGACGGGGGTGCGGGCGCATAGATATTACCAGTAACTGTAAGGAGATGTTGCAATGGAAACGGAAAAGACCTTTGCCGACAGCAAGCGCACGGTTTGTTTGGGCACGGGAGAAGCAAAGTTTGAAGTGGAATACCAGGAGAGTCTGCCCCAATACTGTGAAGATGTGGAGCGGGTGGTACGGTGCGTGTGCAGCCATGCGGTGACGGACTATGAATATGCCTCCGGCAGCTTAAGGGTGACCGGACGCAGCCGCATTTCATTGGTGTATATCTCCACTTCCGGGTGCTGTTTGTCCGCCGCGTTTGAGGAGCGGTTCACTAAAAACATTGACGCACCGGTGACAGACGCCTTTGCCTTTGCCCAGGTGCACACTTGTACGGACTTTACCAACTATCGGCTGATCAATCAGCGCAAGTTAGAGGTGCACTCCGGGCTGCAAGTTCACACAGAGGTCTTTGCCTATATGGAACAGAGCCAGCTGACTGACTGTTGTGGTGCCATTTTGCGCCAAGCAGACGCCCAGTGCCTGGAGGTGCTGGACGCCGGACTGTTCTCCTGCGACTTTGACGAGAAGTTCGCCATCGGCCAGCACAACACCAATATCTCTGTGTTGATCCACACCGGTGCCTTTGCGGTGATTGATGAGGTGCGCACCATTGCCGGCAAAATGCTTGTGAAGTGCCGGGCTGAGTTGTGCGTGGTATATGAAAACACAGAACATAACACGGAGAAATGCTGCTTTACCGTGCACAGCAGTAAAATCGTGGATGTGGCCGGTATGACCGAGGACAGCCATGCCTTTGCACAAGTGAAGATCGGTTCTCTGTTTGTAAAGCCGGTACCGGACGAAAATAACGACTTGCGCCGATTGGAGATCGCCGGAGCCTTTTGTGTGTCCTACACGGCCGCCCTGGTCAGCGATACCCAACTGGTGACAGATGCCTATGCCATTGCCTATGACGCCCGGGTACAGACCGGCACGGTTCCGCTGCTGCGGGATCCACAATTCTTCTATGACGGCAAGACATTGTCCGCCGACCTGAGCTTTGAGGATACGGAGATTGCAGAAATCTTGGATTTATCCCTTGCTATGCAGGAGGCGCGGGTGCAAAACGGCCTGCTGCTGGTGGAGGTGGGCTACGGTGTGGCCTACTACGATGTGAGCGGCAATCTGTGCTGCAAAGATGGTGTAACCCGGCTGCAAACGGCGTTGACAGATGGCAAGTGCGCCGGATTTGTTGGCGCCGGGCTGCAATCCTTTGATTATATCTTACAGTCAGCCAACCGTATAGAACTGCGGGTGAATATAGAGTACAGTGCTTGCCTGTACACCCAGGCGGAGATGCAGACGGTGACCGATGTGGAACTGCAACCCTGCACTGCCGGTGAGTCACCGGTGCTGACACTGTACTTTGCCGCCAAGGATGAGAGCCTGTGGGACATTGCCAAAAAATTCCGCTCCCGCACCGAGCTGATTCAGCAGGAAAATCAACTGACAGAAGATGTACTTCGCCAACAAACCATTCTTTTGATTCCGGGAGTGTGAGCATATGAATCAACAGATTTACAGCGATATCGCTCTCCGAACGCAGGGTGATATTTATATCGGCGTGGTGGGACCGGTACGCACAGGCAAATCCACTTTTATCAAGCGGTTTATGGACACCATGGTGATTCCCAATATTGACGGAGAGTACCAGCGGGAGCGGGCCACGGACGAACTGCCCCAGTCCGCTGCCGGGCGTACCATTATGACCACGGAGCCAAAATTCGTGCCGGAGGAAGCGGTGACTCTGCATTTGACGGATCACACTTCCTTCCGTGTGCGACTTGTGGACTGCGTAGGCTACATTGTGCCCAGTGCCGTGGGCTATATTGAGGAGGAGCAGCCCCGGATGGTGCGCACGCCCTGGTATGAGGAAGAAATACCTTTTAACATGGCGGCAGAGATCGGCACGAAAAAAGTGATTACCGAGCACTCCACGATTGGTTTGGTCGTTACAACGGACGGCACCATTACTTCTATTCCCAGAGCGGAGTATGAAGAGGCAGAGGAGCGGGTGATCGAGGAGCTGAAATCCTACGGTAAGCCCTTTGTGGTGCTGCTTAATTCGGAGACGCCCACAGCCGCGGGAACGGTCGCTTTGGCAGCAGAACTAACGGAGAAATACGGCGTGCCGGTGTTGGCGGAGAACTGCATGGAAATGGACGCCGAGGCATTCCATGCGGTGCTGCAAAAAGTGCTATATGAATTTCCCATCAGCTCCGTGCAACTGCTGATGCCCGGGTGGATCAAGTGCCTGGACGATCAGGATCCTTGGAAAACGGAACTGTTCGCTGCGGTACAGCAGGACTGCCACGGTTTGTCCACCATTGACAGTGTGAAGCCGTTTATTGCCGACTTGGCAAAGGTCTCGCGGATTGAAAGCGTACAGGTGCGGCGACTGGATCTGTCTACCGGCGATGTGCAGCTGGATGTGCAGGTGGACCACAGTTACTTTTATCAGGTATTGTCTGAGAAATGCGGCCTGACCATTGTCAACGAACGCCAGTTAATGGAACAGATCTTGCAGCTGGTGACCGTCAAACAGCGGTTTGCACGGTTTGAGCAGGCGCTGGCGGATGTGGAGAATAGCGGATACGGTATTGTAATGCCCGCCATGGATGAGATGCATCTGGATGAGCCGGAAATTATGAAACAGGGTGGCCGCTACGGTGTAAAGCTCCGGGCACAGGCGCCTTCCATTCATATGATCCGCTGCAATACGTACACAGAAGTGGCACCCATTGTGGGCAGCGAAAGCCAGTCCCAGGAGTTGGTCATGTACCTGCTCAAAGAGTTTGAACAGGACCCGGCAGCTATTTGGAACACCAATTTGTTTGGCAAGCCGCTGTTGGATCTGGTGAACGAGGGGCTGAATAACAAGCTTTACCGTATGCCGGAGGACGCCCGCAACAAGTTCAGAGAGACCATCGAACGGGTGATCAACGAGGGGTGCAGCGGGCTGATCTGTATTATTCTTTAACAAAGAAAAACAAAAAACGGAGCCGTTTGGCTCCGTTTTTACCATCAATAAAAATAAAATTTGGCTTCCAGCACCAAGGCCAGCGCTGCTTGCAGCAGAATGAATACCGGCAGGGTGATCATGAATTTTTTATGCCGGGTCTTATGGCGGATCAGGCGCATGGTAATGTACTCACCCACAGCACCGCCTAAAAGCGCCACGAACAGCAGCGTATCCTCCGGCACGCGCCATTTGCCTTTTTTGGCGCGGACCTTGTCGCTGACGGTCAGCACGACGGCCAGCAGGTTTGTGCCCACCAACCAAAGCAGGGCAAACTGGTACAGGCTCACGCTTGCTTTTCCGGCTTAAAGGGCTTTAAGTCCTTTAGGTCAAAGTTGCCGATGGACAGGGGAGAACCCTTTTTGAAATCATCGCCCTTTTTCTCGTCTACACCAAAGACGGCGGCGCAGTTGGGACACACCAAAAAGTACACCGTTTGGCATTCCAGGGGCAGCGGCAGCTTTACGGCAATGCGGCGCTCAAAGTTGGAGAACACGCCAAAATGCCCTTTTTTGCCGCACTGGGGACAGGTGAGCTCCACCGTCTCGCCGCGGGCTTTAATGCGATTATCTGTACCTAATCTGTATTCCATAACATCACCTATGCTTATTTTACAATATTTTTAGAAAGTGTCAAGTATGAAGAAAGTATTCCTCTCTCTTTTCTGCCTGGTGCTGCTGTGCGGATGCACGGTGAACAAACCGGCGCAAATCGAGACCACAACGGCGCCGGACACGGCCGCTGCCGGAGAACTGACCGTGCGAAGCGTGTGGATCACTTACTACGAGCTCCAGGCCTTTACCGGCAAATACGATACCAGCGGCGACTTTTACAGCGCCGTATCAAAGGCTTTTGCTCAGTTGCAAAGGCGGGGCTTTACGGCGGTCACCGTGCAGGTGCACCCCTGCGCAGACGCCTTTTATCAGTCCAAATACTTTCCGGTCAGCGCCTACTGCTTTGGCAAAGCGGGCGGGGAACTAAAATACGACCCATTGGAACTGCTGTGCAAGGCGGCACACGAAAATCAACTGAAAATCGAAGCCTGGTTCAACCCTTACCGGGTGAGCCAGCAGGATAAGATCGACAAACTCAGCGACGATAACATTGCTAAAAAGTGGTATAAGGAGAAAAACGGCAATGTGGTGATCGTGAATCAAAAAATCTACTTTAACCCGGCGTCCAAAGCGGTGCAAAAACGCATTGTGGCCGGCGTGCGGGAAATTGTGAAAAACTACCCGGTAGACGGCATCCATTTTGATGATTACTTTTACCCGGATACCGATAAGAAAATTGACGCTAAGCAGTATGCTGTCTACTGCGCAGACGGCGGCAACTTGTCATTAGGCGACTGGCGGCGCAGCCGGGTGAACGACCTGATCCGTGCTGTTTATAAAGCTGTGAAAGAAGAAAATCAAAGCTGTACTTTTGGCATCAGTCCGGCGGCGGGCATTGCCAATGATCGGGACAGTTTGTACGCCGATGTGGAGACCTGGGCGACCCAAAAGGGTTACTGCGATTATCTGTGTCCCCAGGTGTACTTTGGCTTTCTTAACGATACCCTGCCGTTTATGAAAACGGTTAAAGACTGGCGGGATTTGGTTACCGCCTGTGATCTTTATATCGGCCTGCCGCTGTATAAATGCGGCAAGGCAGACGCCTACGCCGGGCGGGGCAAAGGCGAATTCCGGGAAAATAAGAATATGATCTTTCGCCAAATTCAGTTTATCCGCCAAATTCCGGCGGTAAAGGGCTTTTATGTGTTCTCCTACGGCTATCTATCCGACGACAGCGTAGGGGAGGAGGTCAGCGGCCTTTACTCTGCTATGCAGTGATCGGCGTTTTCTACTCCGGTAATGGTCACATCCACCAGATCGCCGATGTGTAGATCCCGACGGTGGATGGTCACCGGTACATAATTGCGGGTGTAGCCGGTGTAGGTACCGTTCGGTTGTTGCTGCTCCACCAGCACCTGCGCTTTTTGACCCACCAGGCCGTCAAAATAGGCCTCACGCAGCTTGTCTGTCTCTGCAATCAACTTTTTTGCGCGGCGTTCCTTCTCTTGTCGAGGTACGCTGTCTCCCCGTTTAGAGGCGGCTGTGCCCTCTCGCTGAGAGTAGGGGAATACGTGTACCTTTTCAAACCCAATCTTCTTTGCAAAGGCCAGGCTCTCTTCAAAATCGGCTTCTGTTTCTTCATGAAAGCCGGTCATCATGTCCGTGGTCAAAGTGGCACCCGGGAATGCGGCACGCAGCTTGCGGCACAGGTCTGCATATTCATCCGCCGTGTAGTGGCGGTTCATGGATTTTAAGGTTTTGGTGCAGCCGCTTTGCAGGGAGATGTGAAACTGGGGACAGAATTTTTCTATCTTTGCCAGCCCGGCAATCATGCGGTCGGTGATGTGGTCCGGCTCCAGAGAGCCCAGACGCACCCGGGCAATGCCGGGGGTACGGTCACAAATGGCAACAGCGTCCAGCAGGTCAAAATCCTGCCCCTTGCCGTAGGCGGACAGGTTGATGCCCACCAGTACGATCTCTTTAATGCCGTGGGCAGCCAGGTCCTGCACTTCTTTTTCCAGGTCCGCCGGCGCCTTGGAGCGCACACGCCCCCTGGATTTGGGGATAATGCAGTAGGAGCAAAACCGGTCACAGCCGTCCTCAATTTTTACAAAGGCGCGCACCCGCTGCCCAAAGCCGCTGATGGCGCAGGGGGCAAAGGGGTCGCCGGTTTGGTGGGCGTTAATGTCCACAATGCGGCTTTTTTCTGTATGATAACGGTTGATGATGGAAAAAATATCACCGTCGCTCTTGTTAGAGAATACAATGTCTGCGTCCAGCTGGGCCTTGGCCTCCTCCGGGAACGCCTGAGGCATACAGCCGGTGAGGATCACCGTTGCGCCCGGGTGACGGCGCTTAAAGCGGCGCACGCTTTGGCGGGTCTTTTGGTCCGCAGTGGCGGTTACCGTACAAGAGTTGACGATGTAGTAGTCCGCTTCCTGATCCGGGGACACAATCTCAAAACCGGCGCTGCGCAGCAGCTCGGCCATATATTCACTTTCATACTGGTTGACCTTGCAGCCAAGGGTGTAAAAAGCAGCTTTCATATCTATTACGCTCCAATCCACGACATTATAGCATAAAGCCGGTGGGGGAGCAAGATTTTTAGCGCAAACAATGAGGTGGTTTGATGAAAAGAATCGGAACATTTTTTTTGGCTTTGATGCTGGCGTTGGCGGTGCCTGCGCCCTGCTTTGCCGCTGTGGATGAAAAGACGGTAGAGGCACCCAGCGCCGTGCTGGTAAGCGCAGATACAGGGGCTGTGCTCTTTGTGAAGAATGCGCACGACAGGCGCTCCCCGGCGTCGGTCACTAAGCTGATGACCATGCTGCTGGTGGCGGAAGCCTTGGACACCGGCAAGATTAAACTGACGGATACAGTCACCGGCAGCGCCAACGCAGCTTCCAAGGGCGGCTCCCAAATCTGGCTGGAAGTGGGAGAGCAGATGACAGTGGAGGAACTGCTGAAGGCGGTGGTGATCGCTTCCGCCAATGACGCCTGTACGGCGCTGGCAGAGTTCGTAGCCGGGTCGGACGGCGCTTTTGTGCAGTGTATGAATGCCCGTGCCAAGGAATTGGGGCTGCAAGATACCCATTTTGAGAACTGCACAGGGCTGGATGATACGGCCAAAAATCATTTTTCTTCTGCTTACGACCTGGCAGTGATTGCCCGGGAAGTGCTGCGCCACAACTGGATCACCAAGTATACTACCGTGTGGCTCGACAGTCTGCGGGACGGCAAAACGGAACTGAATAATACCAATAAACTGGTTAACACTTATGACGGCATTACCGGACTGAAAACCGGCACCACAGAGAAGGCGGGTTTTTGCCTGTGCGCTACTGCCCGGCGGGACGGTATGCAGCTGATCGCCGTGGTGCTGGGCGCCAAGACCAGCGAGCAGCGCTTTTACGCTGCTACGGCTCTGCTGGACAGCGGCTTTGCGGATTATCGCCTGGTGACCCTGTCCGCAGACCCGAAGAAAATTACCCAAATTACCGTGAAAAACGGCGTGCAAAAGATCCTGAACCCTGCCGTGCCTGCAAAGCAGCCGTTGCTATGTGGCAAGGGCAGCACGGAACCCACATACGAATATAAGTTAAAAAGGACGGTGGATGCGCCTGTGCGCAAGAACACCAGAGTGGGCACCGTGAAAGTCAAACTGGACGGAAAAACGGTGGCGGAACTGCCGGTGTATGCCGGGGTAAATATCGACAAAACCGCCTTTTGGTCGGTTTTTGTCCGCTTTTTAAGGACATTTTGAAAATAAGTGTTGAAAAATCAGCCTTGTTGTTGTAAAATGAGGATTTGAAATTCCAAGAAGAATGGAGATAAAATGATGGCAGTTAAATTTAACAGTAATTTTGCTGAAACTTTTGTCAGCAAGGCGGATATTCAGGCGCTGGAGCCCCAGGCTGCGGCTGCGCAAAAGACCCTGATGGACGGTACCGGTGCCGGTAACGACTTTTTGGGTTGGGTACATCTGCCCACCGATTATGACAAAGAGGAGTTCGCTCGCATTAAAAAGGCGGCTTCTTACATTCAGAAGAATGCACAAGTACTGATCGTGATCGGTATCGGCGGCTCTTATCTTGGCGCCCGTGCCGTGATTGAGGCACTGAAGTCCCCCAATTACAACCTGCTGGCTAAGGATACCCCGCAGATCTTCTTTATCGGCAACTCCATCAGCCCGGAGATGCTGAATGAGACCGTGGCTCTTTGTGAGGGCAAGGATATTTGCGTGAATGTGATCAGCAAGAGCGGCACCACCACGGAGCCGGCTATTGCGTTTCGTGTGTTCCGGGAGATGGTCAACAAGAAGTACAGCGCAGAGGAGGCGGCAAAGCGCATTTTCTGCACCACTGACCAGTCTAAGGGTACCTTAAAGGCGTTGGCAGATGCAGAGGGCTATGAGACCTTTGTGGTGCCGGATAATGTGGGTGGCCGTTACAGCGTGCTCACCGCTGTGGGTCTGTTGCCCATCGCTGTGGCCGGTATTGATATTGATGCTCTGATGACCGGGGCAAAGACCGCAGAGGATACTCTGTGCGGCCAAACGGTAGACACAAACGATGTGCTGAAATATGCCGCCGCCAGAAATTGCTTCTACAACAAGGGCAAGAGTCTGGAGTGCTTTGTGTCTTATGAGCCGGCAATGACACTGTTCAACGAATGGCTCAAGCAGCTGTTTGCAGAGAGCGAGGGCAAGGACGGCAAGGGTCTGTTCCCGGTATCCTGCGTGTTTTCCACCGACCTGCACTCCGTAGGTCAGTATATCCAGGAAAGCGGCAGCAAGCTGATGTTTGAGACCGTGATGCAGTTTGCCCGCCCCCAGAGCGATTATGTGATCGGTGCGGAAGAGGGCAATATTGACGGCTTAAACTTCCTGGCCGGTAAGGAAATGAGTTATGTGAATGAAAAGGCCCGCCAGGGTACTCTGCTGGCCCACACCGCCGGCGGCGTTGGCAACTTTGTTCTGGAAATCGACGCCCTGGACGCAGAAAACATGGGCTATATGATCTATTTCTTTGAGAAAGTATGCGCCGTTTCCGGCTATATGCTGGGGGTCAATCCCTTTAATCAGCCCGGCGTAGAGAGCTACAAAAAGAATATGTTTGCACTCCTTGGCAAACCCGGTTATGAAAGTGAAAAAGAAAACCTTGAAAAACAGTTGGGGTTATGCTAAAATAGAGTTGCAAATAAATCCTATTGGAGGAATAATAAATGATTAAGCTCATTATCGGCAACAAAGGCTCAGGCAAAACCAAAAAACTCATTGACCTGGTGAACACCTGCGTAGAGAAGTCTGACGGCAATGTGGTGTGCATTGAAAAGGAGCCCAAGCTCACTTACGATGTGTCCTCTAAGGCTCGCCTGCTGGAGACCGATACATACCGTGTCAGCGGTTGTAAGGCGTTTTACGGCTTTTTGGCCGGTATCTGCGCCGGCAACTACGATGTGACGGATATTTTGATCGACGCCACCTTTAAGATCGTTGGCAGAGAGTATCAGAAGCTGGTACAGTTCTTTGATATGCTGTCCGAGTTGAGCGAGGCACAGGATGTGGATTTCTACTTCACCATCAGCTGTGACAAAGAGGATCTGCCGGTGGAAGTGTTTGACTACTGCGAAGAGCTGTAAGCAAAAATGCACAAATAAAGAGCCTTTTTCAGGCTCTTTATTTTTTCCGCCGCAAAAATAACTATTGACAAAGCGGCGTCTTGTATATATAATACTTAAAGTGCGATCGTGAGGTGGTTTTGTGAAGTTAGACCTGAAGGCACTTTTCGGCGGCGATACACAGCGTATTGCCATTGAGGAGCAGCTGGACTTCCACGATTTGCAATACGGTTCGTATTGCCCGCTGCGCCAGCCGGTGCGCGTGACCGGACAGGCGTATGCAAAGGCGGATGTATGTTATTTAGATCTGGATCTGTCCTTTGTGTTTGATGGCGTGTGCGACCGCTGCGCCGAGCCCATTCAAAAGCCCATGTCGTTGTCCTTGCACAAGATCTTGGTAGAGGATCTCCAAAACCGGGAGGATGCGGACGACGAATATGTTTTGGTACAGGACAGCGCGCTGGATCTCGGCGACCTTTTGCGAGAAGAGCTATTATTGTTCTTTCCCACCAAAATGCTGTGCAAGCCGGACTGTAAGGGCCTTTGCTGCAAGTGCGGCAAGAATTTGAATGACGGACCCTGCGACTGCCAAAAGGATGTGGATCCCAGATTGGAAGCCCTTTTGCAGCTGCTGGATTAAGTGATTATTTTGCATCAAGGATTATAAAGGAGGCAATTCAAATGGCAGTACCTAAGAGAAAAACTTCAAAGGCAAGAAAGAACAAAAGACGTTCCAGCGTTTGGAAGCTGAATGCGCCTACTCTCGTTAAGTGCCCCAACTGCGCCGGCTACACCGTGCCGCACAAAGTGTGCGCCAACTGCGGTTACTACAACGGCAAGGCAGTTGTCAGCAAGGACGAGGCGTAAGCCAAAAACTTCAACACAAAGGCGGACTTGGTCACAGCCGAACAGGCTGCGGGGCTTATGTCCGCCTTTCTTGCTATTTGCTTGAAAGGAGGGTCTGTTATGGCGAGACCTGTTGTTGCCATTGTGGGCCGCCCCAATGTGGGCAAATCCACACTTTTTAATAAATTGGTAGGCGCCCGTCTGTCCATTGTGGACGACAAGCCCGGCGTGACCCGGGACCGCATTTACGGCGACTGTGAGTGGTTGGGTCACCGCTTTCTGCTGGTGGATACCGGCGGTATTGAGCCGCGGGCGGATGATGTGATCCTCTCTCAAATGCGCGCCCAGGCCAACATTGCCATTGCCACGGCGGATGTGATCGTGCTGGTGACGGATTTGCGCAGCGGCGTGGTGGCTACCGATCAGGATGTGGCCAATATGCTGCAAAAAAGCGGCAAGCCGGTGATTCTGTGCGTCAATAAGTGCGACAGTGTCGGTGCCCCGGATCCGGAGTTCTACGAGTTTTATAATTTGGGTATGGGTGATCCGATTGCCGTATCTGCCGTGCACGGTCATGGCACCGGCGATCTGCTGGATGCGGTGATCGCTTATTTTCCCCCGGAGAGTGAGGAAGAAGAGGAGGACGATACCATCAAGGTGGCGGTCATCGGCAAGCCCAATGTGGGCAAGTCCTCATTGATCAACCGGATCAGCGGCCAGGAGCGAGCCATTGTGTCCGATATTGCAGGCACCACTCGTGACGCTACGGACACCCGCATTGAAAATCAATACGGCAAGTTCACCTTTATTGACACCGCCGGCATTCGGCGCAAGAGCAAGGTGACAGACGCCATTGAAAAATATAGCATCATTCGCGCCCGTACCGCTGTGGAGCGAGCCAATGTGTGCGTGATTATGATCGATGCTACCGAAGGCTTCACGGAGCAGGACTCCAAGGTGGCCGGTATAGCTTTGGACCAAGGCAAGGGCTGTATTGTGGTGGTTAACAAGTGGGACGCTGTGGAAAAAGACGGCAATACGATGCGGGAGTATAAAGAGAAGCTGGCAGTAGACTTTGCCTTTATGAAGTTTGCGCCCTTTGTGTTTATCTCTGCCAAGACCGGCCAGCGTGTGGATCGCCTGTTTGAGCAGATCGCTTATGTGTATGCCCAGAGCACCATGCGCATTTCCACCGGCAAATTGAACGAAATTCTCGGCGCTGCCACCGCCCGGGTGCAGCCGCCTACGGATAAGGGCAAGCGGCTGAAGATCTATTATATGACCCAGGCGTCTGTGTGCCCGCCAACCTTTGTGTTTTTTGTGAACAACGCCCAACTGTTCCATTTCTCTTACCAGCGGTATCTGGAGAACCAAATCCGTGAGGTGTTTGGTCTGGAGGGTACGCCGGTACGCTTTATTATTCGCGAGAGGGGAGAGGGCAAAAAATGATTTTTCGTCTGATCCTGGGTGCGGTTCTGTCTTATTTACTGGGAAGTCTGAATTTTGGTATCATTCTTTCTCGCAAGTTCCAAAAGGAAGATGTGCGCACCCACGGCAGCGGTAACGCCGGTTCCACCAATATGCTGCGAAATTACGGCAAACTGCCGGCAGTTGCAACGATTTTAGGCGATATGGCTAAGGTGGCTGTGGCCATTTTGCTGGTGCGTCTGCTGGTGGGGAATGAACTATATGCGCAGCAGCCGATTTTCATCAAGTCCTTTGCCGGGCTGTTCTGCGTGCTGGGTCATATCTTTCCTTGCTTTTTCCGGTTTAAGGGCGGCAAGGGCGTGGCTACCTGTGGCGGTATGGTGTTTATGATCGACTGGCGGATCGCCTTGATCCTGTTGGCGGTGTTTTTTGTGGCCGTCCTAATTACCAAATGGGTATCGCTGGGTTCCATCTTAATGGCAATCCTGTACCCGGTGCTGATGGGTCTGTTTTATAAGTCCGTTCCTATTACGCTGATCTCCGTGGTGTTTGCGGCCATTGTGCTGGTTGCCCACCGGGAGAACATCAAGCGGATACTAAACGGTACGGAAAGCAAGATTACCGTCGGCAGTAAAAATAAAAAAGAATAAGTAATAGAAAAAGCGCAGCTGACACAATTGTGTGTCAGCTGCGCTTTTGTAGCAGAGTAAAAAAAGAAACCGCTGAACAGTGCAGCGGTTTTATCTCATTACGCTCTTTCGACCTTACCGGAACGAAGACATCTGGTGCAAACATAAACTCTTTTCGGAGAGCCGTTTACAATAGCCTTAACTTTCTTAATGTTGGGTTTCCAGGTTCTGTTGGACCGTCTGTGTGAATGAGAAACCTTGATGCCAAAGGACATTTCTTTCCCGCAGTATTCACATTTTGCCATGTGCGAACACCTCCTTACTAAATTACAACGCCGCTATAATAGCACATATCCCTGCAAAATGCAAGCACTTTTTGCCTAAATTTTCAAAAAAGACCGATTTTACGGTCAGTAAAAACTAAATGTTGATTTTATTTTTTATATATAATATAATAAGAGAGATGATTTTGACGGAGGAATACATATGGCTGCGGATAAAAAAAGTAAGAAACTGGACAAACCCGACAAAGCAACAGACAAGCAGACGGCGCTGGAAAATGCGCTCAAGCAAATTGAAAAGCAGTACGGCGCAGGTGCCATTATGCGCTTGGGTGAGAACAAGCACCTGAATGTGGCTGCCATCTCCACCGGCTCTCTGTCCTTGGACATTGCCACCGGTATTAACGGCCTGCCCAAGGGCCGTATCGTAGAGATCTACGGCCCGGAGTCCAGTGGTAAGACCACCCTGGCGCTCCACTGTGTGGCAGAGGCGCAAAAGGCCGGCGGCCAAGCTGCGTTTATTGATGCGGAGCATGCGCTGGATCCCATTTATGCCGCTAACCTGGGCGTGGATGTGGACTCTCTTTTGGTAGCCCAGCCGGACTACGGTGAGCAAGCGCTGGAGATTGCCGAGCAGTTGGCACGCTCCGGTGCCATTGACATTATTGTTGTGGACTCTGTGGCGGCACTGGTGCCCAGAACGGAAATTGACGACGATATGGGCGACTCCCATGTGGGTCTGCACGCCCGCTTGATGAGCCAGGCGATGCGTAAATTAGCCGGTGCAATCAACAAATCCAATACCCTGATCATTTTTATCAACCAGTTGCGTGAAAAGGTGGGTGTGGTGTACGGCAACCCGGAGGTGACCACCGGCGGTCGAGCGCTGAAGTTCTATGCCTCTATGCGTATTGATGTGCGCAAGGGTGAGCAACTGAAGAATTCTGACAATCAGTTTATCGGCTCTCGCACGAAAGTGAAGATTGTAAAGAACAAGGTGGCTCCGCCGTTCCGTTCTGCCGAGTTTGATATTATGTACGGCACCGGCATCAGCAAAGAGGGCGAGATTCTGGATCTGGGCGTAGAGTACGGCGTAATCAAGAAAGGCGGCTCCTGGTTCTCTTACGGTGATCGCCGACTTGGACAGGGTCGTGACAATGTAAAGCAGCTCATCAAGGACGAGCCGGAGTTTGCGGCCCAGCTGGAGCAGGAGATTAAAGAAAAGATCGCCGAGGTGCAGGCTGCTTCTGACAAAAAATATCAGCCAAAAGCAGCGCCTATGGCGGATACGGACGCGGCGCCGACTGAGGAGAACACTGCCCGCCAGACCCGTGCAGCAGCCCGCGCCAAGTTGGACATTGCCGTAGAGGATGACGACGAGTAATGCGCCTGACCCATCAACTCGGGCGGGGCACCAAGGTGCACCTGCTGTTGGATGATGAATACCAAATCACCACCAGCACCACCTTTTGGGCGGAGCATTACCTGCCGGATGGTACGGAGATCAGCGAGGACGATTGGCAGCGCTTGGTGCAGCAGATCAACGAGCGCAAGGCGCTGAACAAAGCAGTGGAGCTGCTGTCTCACCGGGATCATTCCGCTAAGGAACTGCGGGAAAAACTATTGCGCACCGCAGACTCGGACGCTGCGGACAAAGCGGTGGCACAGATGCTGGATGCGGGTTATCTGGACGACGAGAAATATGCGCGACGACTGGTGCGCCACCTGATTGAAGATAAAAAATGCTCGGCATACCACGCACGGCAGGAGTGCCAAAAGCGGGGGATTGACCGTGAGATTATTGACCGTGCCCTTGCAGAGCAGGCGCCGGACAATGTGCAAACTGCAAAGGACTTGATCCTGCGCAAATACAGCAGAAAATTACAGCAAGAAGACGGACGGCAAAAGGTGATGGCTGCGCTGGCACGGCGCGGGTTCGGCTATCACGATATTCAGGCCGCCTTGGAACAACTGGAAGATGAAGAATACTTATAAAGTCGGCATGATCTCATTGGGCTGCCCAAAGAACCAGGTCGACGGCGAATTGTTATTAGAAAAATTAAGTGAAAACGGGTTTCAGATCGTGCAGAGCATTGAGGACAGCGACCTGATGATCGTTAACACCTGTGGCTTTATTGAGGACGCTAAGCGAGAGGCCATTGAGACCATCTTGGAGGTGGCCCAGTATAAGGCCGCCGGCGTGATCTCTGCCATTGTGGTCACAGGCTGCCTGGCTGAGCGCTACCAGGACCAGGTGATGGAGGAGATTCCGGAGGTGGATGCCGTCATTGGTATCGGTGCCAATGCAGACATTGTTAAGGTGTGCCAAAAGGCGCTGTGTGGCGTTCAGACTAACTTTTTTCCTTGCAAAGAGTTGCTGCCCTTGGAGGGCGAAAGAATGCTTTCCACGCCCGCTCACTGGGCGTATTTGAAGATCAGTGACGGCTGCTCGAACTGCTGTTCCTATTGCGCCATTCCCGGTATTCGCGGACCGTTCCGCTCTCGTCCTATGGAGAGCGTGGTGGCGGAGGCGGAGAGCCTGGCCAAGCGGGGAGTCAAGGAATTGATCTTAATTGCCCAGGATACCACCCTGTATGGCAAGGATCTGTACGGCAAGTATTGCCTGGCAGAGTTGCTGCGTCGGCTGGTACGGATCGACGGGATCCGCTGGATCCGGCTGTACTATTGCTACCCGGATCGGATCACCGATGAATTGATCGATGTAATCGCCAATGAGGACAAAATTTGCCCCTATATTGACATTCCCTTGCAGCACTGCAACGGCGATGTGCTGCGCGCCATGAACCGTTATGGCAATTATGACTCCTTGCGGCAACTGATTTCCAACATGCGCCGGCGTATTCCCGGTTTGGCGCTGCGTACCACCTTTATGGTAGGCTTCCCCGGTGAGACCCAGGCACAGTTTGAAGAGCTGTGTCGGTTTGTAAAGGAAATGGAATTTGACAAAATGGGCTGCTTTGCGTACAGCCCTGAGGAGGACACCCCCGCCGCCGAATTCCAAAACCAAGTGCCGGAGGAGGAAAAGACCGCCCGGGCGGACGCGCTGATGGATGTGCAGTTTGATGTGACCGCTGCGGTCAACCAGCGACGGGTAGGGGAGACCTACACCGCCGTGATCGACGGCCCGGACAGTAAGGAGAACACCTATGCCGGACGGTGCTATTTTGACTCGCCGGAGATTGACAGCAACATTTGGATCCATTCCGCTGTGCCGCTGGAGACCGGCAGCTTTGTGCAGGTGCGTGTAACCGGCACGGAAGAATATGACCTGTTAGGAGAGTATGTAGATGAACCTGCCCAATAAAATCACTGTATTTCGCTTTGCCTGCATTCCGTTTTTGCTGGCGGCGTCTTTGATCCAATTTCCGTATCACTGGAGCGTGGCGCTGGTGATCTACTTCATCGCCTGTATGAGCGACAAGGCAGACGGTATTATTGCCCGCAAACAGGGGCTGGTTACGGACTTTGGGAAACTGATGGATCCGCTGTCCGATAAGTCGTTAGTGCTGGCTGCTTACCTTGTATTTGTGAATATGGGCTGGCACACAGAGCTGGTGATTATGCTGATGATGGCCCGGGAGTTCTTGGTAGCCGGTATTCGGATGGCCGCCGCTGCGGAGGGCGAGGTGATCGCTGCCAATAAGTTTGGCAAGGCAAAGACCTTCTTGCAAATGTCCACTACCGGTATGACCTATCTGCTGCTTGCCATCGGTGAGGGCGCGGCGGATATTACCACCTCTACACCCTGGCTGAATGTGTACTGCACCATTGCCTTTTGGGTAGTGGCTGTGGTAACGGTGCTGTCTGGTATTGTCTATGCCAAAGACGGCTGGCACCTGATCCGCACAAAATAAGTGTTGCAAAATTGCATTTTTTTGCTATAATGATAATAACCTACATGTAAATGCGCAGAAAGGGAGAAGTACCTGCACCCCTGGCAGAAAGAGAGCGCGCCGAATGCTGAAAGGCGCGTATGCTAAGCGGCAGCGAAATGCACCCTGGAGCAGTGCGGCGGAAATGAGTATGCCGCAACGGTTTGCCCCGTTACCGGCCAAAGCGTTAGCTTGAGTATAAACAAGAGTGGAACCGCAGTATCGTTTTATTGCCTCTGTCAGATAGACAGGGGCATATTTTTTTGGAGGTTTCTATGTTTGAACGATATAAAGAGGATATTCAGTGCTTTATGGAGCACGACCCGGCAGCCCGCTCTCCTATTGAAATCGTGTTGCTGTACCCGGGTTTTAAGGCCCTGCGCAGTCACCGCAAGGCGCAGTGGTTCTTAAATCACAAAATGCCGTTTATCGCCCGTTATATCAGCCAGCGAACGGCGCATAAGACCGGGATCGAGATTCATCCGGGCGCCAAGATCGGTCGGCGGGTGTGTATTGACCACGGCAATGGGATTGTGATCGGTGAGACCACGGAGGTGGGCGACGATGTGATGATCTACCAGGGGGTGACCCTGGGTGGTACCGGCAAGGACCTGGGCAAGCGCCACCCTACCATTGAGAACGGCGTGATGATCGGCTCCGGTGCTAAAGTTTTGGGTCCCATTACCATTGGCCGTAATGCCAAGGTGGCCGCAGGCGCAGTGGTGGTCAAGGATGTGGAACCCAATTGTACCGTGGTTGGCGTGCCCGGCGAGGTGGTGCGCATTGACGGTGAGCGGGTAGACGATCTGGACCAGATCAATCTGCCGGACCCGGTGATGAATGCCATTCAACAGAATGAAGCCAAAATCAATGCCTTGCAGGCAGAGATTGAAAAATTAAAGGAGCAGCTCAAATGAAGATTTTTAACACACTGACCAGACAAAAAGAGGCGTTCAAACCCATGGACCCTCAGGAAGTGAAAATTTATGCCTGCGGGCCTACGGTGTATAATTTTATTCATATCGGCAACGCTCGGCCGCTGTGCGTGTTTGATGTGTTGCGCCGCTACCTGGAGTATCGAGGCTACGGCGTTAAGTTTGTGCAGAATTTTACGGACATTGACGACAAGATCATTAAGCGTGCCAACGAGGAGGGCAAGACCTATCAGCAGATCTCCGAGACTTATATTAAGGAGTTTTGGACGGACGCCAAGGGCCTCAATGTGCGGGAGGCTTCCGTGCACCCCAGAGCCACGGAAAACATTGACGAGATCATTGATATTATCCGCACCTTAGAGGAGAAAGGCTACGCCTACGCAGTCAACGGTGATGTTTATTTCCGTACCCGCAAGGACCAGGGTTACGGCAAGCTGTCTCACCAGCCCATTGAAGACCTGGAGAGCGGCGCTCGCATTGCCGTAGGCGAGCAAAAAGAGGATCCGCTGGATTTTGCGCTGTGGAAAGCAGCCAAGCCAGGCGAGCCGTACTGGGAGTCTCCCTGGGGGCAGGGCAGACCCGGCTGGCATATTGAGTGCTCAGCGATGAACCGCCGGTATTTGGGTCCCACCATTGACCTGCACTGCGGCGGTCAGGACCTGATCTTTCCCCACCATGAAAATGAGATTGCTCAGAGTGAGTGTGCCAATGGTTGCACCTTTGCCAACTACTGGATGCACAACGGCTATATCAATGTGGACAATGTGAAGATGAGCAAGTCTCTGGGTAACTTTAAGACTGTGCGGGAGATTGCCGATGTCTACGGTTATGAGGTGATCCGCTACTTTTTGATCTCTGCCCACTACCGCACGCCAATCAACTATAATTTGGAGATCATTGAGCAGTGCAAGTCTGCTTTGGAGCGGCTGTACACTTGCCGGGACAGTCTGGACTTTGCCCTGAAAAACGCTTCTGTCGATACCCCGGACGATCCGCAGCTGCTGGCGGATATTGCCGCTCATCGAGATGCGTTTATTACCGCCATGGATGATGATTTGAATACTGCAGACGGTATTTCCGCTGTGTTTGAGCTGGTGTATGACATTAATACCCGTATTTTGGACAAGACCGTTTCTCCCGCCGTGTGCCAAGCAGCAGCCGATCTGTTTGACGAGCTGTGCGGCGTGTTGGGTATTCTCTATAATCGCAAGTCCAACGATGTGGACGCAGAGATCGAGTCGCTGATCGCCCAGCGGCAGGAAGCCCGGAAGAATAAGGACTTTGCCACCGCGGACCGTATTCGGGATGAACTGAAAGAGCGGGGCATTCTCTTAAAAGACTCCCCTCAGGGCGTTACCTGGACCAAGGCGTAAAATCGCATAAAAGAGAGCCTATCCGTAATGGATAGGCTCTTGTCAGTTCTGTTCGATTTTATTTGATAAACAGCTTTTGGTCCAGCTTTCGCTTGACGATCACCACATACAGCAGCGTGCCCAGCACCAGCATGACCCCTAATTCACCCAAAGCTACTAAGCCCCCTTGGGTCAAAAAGCTGATCCAGTTGAACTTGCCGTCAATGAAAAATACCTCAATCTCCCAGCCGACAATCACGCCGTTCCACAGAGCCGGCATCAGCAGGGACAGGAGGGGATAATCTTTGATTTTTACATGCCGCAGGGCGTAGATACAACCGGTGGCGCCCAGCGTAGCCAGGGAACCGAAGATCATATCCAGCGGCAGCCCGGCACCGATATTCACCAGGTTGGACAGCACGCAGCCCAGGGTCAGCCCCGGAATGGCGGCAGGGGTGAACAGCGCCAACACATTCAGTGCTTCCGACACACGGAATTGCACCGCCGCGGAGGTGGTGCCCGGCAGCAGCAGGTTTTGGGCGTAGGTCAGCGCCGCGTACATGGCGGCAATGCCTGCGGTTTGGGCAATGAACAGTACTTTTTTGTTCTTCATTCGATTTTGCTCCTTAGTTTTGTTTTTAGAAGACGACGGCCGGTTGCCGTCGCCTGGTCAGGATTTTGCGAACTGACGGTGGTATTATAGCGCAAGGTCGGCCAAAATGCAAGGCGTATTTTTTTGGAGACGGTGGATGTAAACAAAATCGGTTGTAAATGCGCATTCGTGATTACGGATAATATCTTTCGTTCATCGAAAAGCAGGATCCAAAAGACTTGATCTTTTGGGTCCTGCTTGATTGGCCATTTGCGGTTTTCTCTGTATAGGTGTAGTGTTTCGCGCCTAAGTTTGGTACTTTCGGAAAAAGTGTCAATGATTTGAATTTGCCTGTTTTTCGATTAGCAACTTCTCCTTTACATCCGGACTGTCAAAATACTCCCACAATTTTTCGTAAATTTCATCCGTTGTATGTTTTTGTGAAAAAATATAGCAAGTGGGATCATAACCGGAGTATGGACCTTTGCCGGAAAAGCCGCCAATAGAGGCAAAGTCCGAAAAAACTTTTTCTTCTCCATAGGCACCGCCATGGGCACCATCGCCATCATCTGTGTCGGTTTTTTCATTTAATGTGATAAACAAAGCGTAGTAACTATACGCATCACACCCTATGTCGGGATAAATCTTTTTTTCGCTATAAAAGTCCTTTGCAGCGGTGAGATTTGAAAGCTTATATTGAAAACCGAGAACATAGCGGCTGTTCGGAATTTCAAAGCGACCATAACTGTTATAATCGGTTTGCACTAATGAATTATCGCTGTAATATACATATTTAGACTTTTTTTCGCTTGCTTTAAGATACGCATCTTCTTCCTTGAATCCAACTTCCAACATAAGCGGCTTTAGATATTCCTCATAAAACGCTTCGCTTTGGAACGACTCGTAAGGAATTATTTTATGGGTGATCTTCGTTTCCTTGATTGTGAACGGCTTGTCTGTTTGCTGCTTACATCCTGTTAAACTGATAAACATGGTTATTACAACCATATCCAGTACTATCCTTTTAAGCTTCATTGGTTTTTGGTGCCTCCTTCTTGTAAATTCTAGCCAGAGCGCCTCACTGTGGATTGTTGTCAATCCAAAACAGGCAATAGCAGCTTTTGCCCTATGCTAATAGTATTAGGATTTTCGATTCCGTTAAGTGAACAAATGATTCCCCGGTTTGGCTCGTAATCTATATTGTATTGCCGGCAAATATCTGTCAATGTTTCACCCTTTTTCACGGTATGAACAATGTATTTGATCTGGGAATCGGAAATTTCAGTAACCGTTTTTTCTAGACTACTTATTATTTTGCTTTGACTATGTACAAGCGAGGATTGTTCTTTGTTTTTTTCTTCCAAACTATGGACCTCTCTCTTTAAGCCTATGAAATTTATTCCAAGCATAACGGCCTGTACAATGAAGAGCACCGAAAGAGCCCATGCAATGCTCTTGATTGCTTTGCTTGCACCGATTCTATTTATATCCATTCTTTCTGCAAGGTTGGTTACTTCTTTTTTTAGGCCATTTATTTCTGTTTCCGGTGATGGTACTGTGGTATAGATTTTTTCTTTGTCAGATTTAGAAATCAGCTTTTCGGTAAGTTTAGGTTTTTCATCTTGAATGGTTGTTTCACTCCAATCTTTTACATAACTTTCTTTCCCGCAATGCGTACACATGTATGCATCGGTCATTTTTCCGCAATTTATGCAGCGCCACATATGAACGATTCTCTTTCCCATAGTTTTCTCCATTCAATTATAAAGTTTGGCTTGCACAATGAACATATTGTTATTGCATTTGCTGGACTATCTCAATTCATCGCTTTTATGTTTTTTTACACTTTTTCGGATGATTAAGAAAACGGCTGCTCCCACACCAAGACCTACCAAAGCGATAAGCGGGATGAATTGCGAATAATCATCTATGTTATGCGTTTGCTTGGTGATGACATCATTTTTTATACCAATGTGAATAACACTGCTTGGTATTGTAATGCTGCTCTGCTTCTCGCAACCATAAAAGGCATAATCTGCAATCACTTTTGTGCCATTCTTTATGTTGTAAACGTCTGAATCGCTATAATTGATTTCGATTAAATAACTCCCGAGATATAGTATATTTTCATCCCAGTTTATCCCATCGTTCGCATAAGCTGTGAAAGCAAAAGCTTGACCACCGATATGCGTTATAGAGTTCGGAACGACAATTTCGCTTAGATTGGTACAATACTGAAATGCTCTATCGCCGATGCTTGTTACGCTGTCCGGAATGGTGATGCTTTGTAATTCACTGCAACATCTAAATGCCCACGACGCAATAGTTTTTGTGCCATTCTTTACAGTGTAAGTGCTTGCCATAGTATCTGCCTTTATCAGATAGTTTCCGAGATATAGTACATCACCCTCGCAGCGTTTCTCCCAGTTTTTCTCGTCATTATAATAGGCTGTATCAGAAAAAGCCCACCAACCGATATCTGTTAGACAATCTGGTAGTGTAATATGGTTTAGGTTCTCGCAATATGCGAAGGCTTCGTTACCAATGCTTGTTACACTGTTCGGAATGGTAACACTGACTAAGCTCTTACAATTCTCGAATGCCCTATCGCCGATGCTTGTTACGCTGTCTGGAATGGTAATTTTAGTTAGTCCGGTGCAGTAGAAAAAAGCTAAATGTCCTATGCTTATTACACTGCTCGGAATAATAACCTCACTTAGATGTTCGCAGTTGGAAAAAGCAGAACATGCAATAACTTTCGTTCCGGGCTTTACTGTACAAGTCCCTCTAATTGTATCTTGGGCTTGAATTAGGTAATCATCAATGTAGAGAATTCTGTCTTTCCAGTTTCCCTTATTGTTTAAAAAGGGAGTTCTATAAAATGCTTCTGCTCCAATACTTGTTATACTATTCGGAATCGTAACACTGCTTAAGTTCTTGTGATCACAGAATGCACCGTGTCCAATGCTTGTTACACCATCCTTGATTTTGACGTTAGTTATTTTATCTATTTTATCGTTCCATGGTACAGACCGACCGCCACCGTAATCACCCATTTTTCCATTTCCGCTGATTGTAAGTACCGTTCCTGTCAGTGTCCATGTACAGTCCCCGGTGGTACCTTTTTTTGTACTAACAGCGACCATTACCGCAGGAACAAGAGCAAGTATATAGCATACAACTAGGATGGAAGAAATAACTTTTTTCATCGACAATACCACTCCTTTCACTCAGTCTCTTGCACGACGGTTATATTATCAATTAAGCAAACCATTGTTTCGATGAATTCCATAAATTCCTCTAGACTACCTACAGAGTAGCTTTCCAATCCAAAATTTGAAGGCGTGTATGGTCCGAATTTTTGACACAGTATTTTCCTTAGTCCCATCTCCACATCTACCACATTGCCCTTGCAAGAAAACGTATACATTCTTACGAGAGAAATATGCGTGTTCGGATGTTCATGCAGCACTTGCTCCTCCAGTTCTTTCCTTGACTGCTCTGCTCTAACGGCAACAGAACATCTTGTCTTTACCCCATTCTCATCGACAAATACGCCGATAACACCTCGATCTTTCATAACTTCTTCTCCTCACTTATGTGTTGTGCAACATAATCCTCATTATGTTGTACATAGAGCAATAAAAAAGCCTGTCACAAATATGGCAGGTTAAAAAAGTATAACAAAGCACGCCTTTTTGGAATCGTCGAAAAAAGATCATAAGAAAAGGCTCTGTTGTTATGTTCAGCTTTCAACAATTACGAGTTTTTCACACTTTTCGCAAGCAAAGTGCTTTACAATCTGTCCTTATTATGATACAATTTGTTATGTAGAATTCTGTTTACTGTATCAGTTATAGAATCCAATACAACATAATGAGGATTATGTTATTCGCCGCCGATTTCGGCGGATTTTTTATTTTTATGCTAAATTATCAATTGCATATTTTCCATTCTTTTGCGGTGTTCCGTACCGGTTGAAATGATATAAATTCGAGTTGTGTTGATACTGCTGTGACCGAGAATATCCGCAAGCTTTGCTATATCTTTTTCGATGCCGTAAAATGTGCGTGCAAACAGGTGGCGAAGATTATGCGGAAACACCTTTTGCGGATTTACATTTGCATCTTTGCACAAAGTTTTCATTTCTCGCCAAATATTCGTGCGGTTTATGGGGTTGCCGCTTTTCGTTACAAAAATCATACCACTTTTTATTTCTAGCTCTGCTGCATAGCGGAGCAATTTTTGTTTCAGTTCTTTCACGATGAAAACCGAGCGTGTCTTTGACTTGCAGTTTGCGATTGCCTCGCCACACTTTACCGCCTCAACCGTGATATATTGCAACTCGCTGACACGAATACCCGTGGCACAAATCGTTTGAATAATTAAATTCAATCGTTTATTTTTCTTTTGCTTTGCCGCTTGACACAAGCGTTTGTATTCCGCTCTCGTCAGTTCTTTTTCTTCCGAGCAAAATACTTGTTGTTGAAGTTTTAATGATTTCACTCTCAAATCAAACCAATTCAAAAATGCAAATAGGCTGTTGATACTTGCAAGCATGGAGTTCACACTGCGTACAGCGTAATTTTCCTGCAAATGATTTTTGTAGGCGATAACAATTTCTTTTGTAATGACCTCGTTTTGTGCATAAACCGAAAACGCTTTTACATCACGAATATATTTTTCAATCGTTGCCGTGCTCTTTTCTTCTAAGATAAGATGTTCTTCAAATTCAGCAATCGCTTTTGCCGTGATCTTTTTTCCTTTCATACCTATTACCTCCGTGCATAATTTACTATTTTACATGAAAAGTGCGAAAATGATATTGCCTTCCTAAAAGTAGAGAAAAGAATTTACGGTGTACGGCAAAAAAGTATTGACTATTGTTGCTTTGAGTGGTATTATATGTAAGTCATCTTGATTGGTTACGGGCCATTAGCTCAGTTGGTCAGAGCCACCGGCTCATAACCGGTTGGTCCGGGGTTCGAGTCCCTGATGGCCCACCATGGATATAGGGGTATAGCTCAGTTGGTAGAGCAGCGGTCTCCAAAACCGCGTGCCGAGGGTTCAAGTCCTTCTGCCCCTGCCAAAACAAAAAGACACCTGCGGGTGTCTTTTTTGTTTTGTTGTTAAAGCAGAAGGACTTGAACCACGAAATTCAAAAGTGCTTGCACTTTTGACAGTAAACAGTCCGGTGGACTGTTTACGCATTGAGTTGATTATAAAGCCCCTGCCAAAAAAAGCACCGAATTTTCGGTGCTTTTTTCCTTTATTTACGCTGTTTAAAGCGCACCTGTTTTGATAAAATAAGAATTTTAAGCCAAAGTATCCTTAGGCCAGGATTTTCTTAGCGCCACATAGGAAATGACAAAGTTTGCAAGCCAGCCTGCCGGTACAGCAAGCCAGACAAAGGCAATACCAAAACGCGGTGCACAAATCAATGCTACGGACAAGCGAATGGCAAGGTTAACCATATTTGCAATTAAAAACGGGGGCATATTCCCAAGTCCGCGAAGAACACCGTCTGTTGCCATTTTGATACCCATAAATATGAAAAAGTAGCCGATCCATCGCATATAATCGCCGGATACCTGATACGCGAAAGCCGTTCCGTCTTTGCCTAAAAAAAGCGAAGAAATTTGCGTATGCATGGTTTCGATAATGATAAATGCAAATACGGCAAAGCATACATCTAACAGCAAAGCGGCACGGTAACCTTTTTTAATACGGTCAATTTTGCCCGCGCCGAGATTTTGGGCAACAAAAGGGGACACAGCATTCCCGATAGATACAAATATCAGCGAAAAAACATTCTCCACTCTCATCGTTGCCGCATAGCCGGCGAGTGCTTGCGTACCGAATGGATTTACAACCGCTTGCACAATCATCATACCGATAGACACGGTGGATTGTTGAAGAACAGATGGAACGGCGATTTTTAGCATGGAACGCAGTTCGCTTTTGTCAAACCAATGAAAGGGACTTGCGTATTTTCGCATACGATAAAGGAATATCAAAAGAGATAGAACAGCAGAGATGCCCTGCGCAATGAGTGTGGCCAGAGCTGCGCCAAACACGCCCAGTTTAAGACCGCCCACCATCCAAAGGTCCATGATGATGTTCAAAACCGACGAGAATATTAAAAGCCATAACGGAATTTTTGATTCGCCGATGGATGTAAACATGGTAGACAGAATGTTATACATAAATAAAAACGGGAAGCCTGCAAAATAGATACGCAAATACAGTACAGCTTCCTCCATGATATCCGCAGGTGTTTGCAGTGTGCGCATCATCCAGTGTGCACTGCAAACACCGAAAATACCGAGAAATATGCTTAAAAGCAAAAAACTGATTAACGAAGTAGAAACGATTGTTTTCATCTTGCCGTAATTTTGGGCGCCAAAATTACGGCTGACCAGTACACCTGCCCCTACGCCTGCACCGAGTGCTATGCAAATAAATACATTCGTAAGTGCGGCACAAGCACCGACGGCCGCAAGTGCAGAGGAGCCGACAAATTGACCCACGATGATTGAATCAGCCATATTGTACACTTGCTGAAAGAAACTGCCTAAAATCATAGGCATTGCAAAAACAGTCAAAGCCTTGAGGGGTGGGTCTGTTATTAAATATTCGTCCTTTGTCATTTTTATATTCTCCTGCAATTTACATGCTTTAAAACAGGGTAGAACAGGTGACGGTTTTTTGTCACAGTACAGATAAACACATTGTTTTCAGAAAAAAAGACTTTGCACTAATGCAAAGTCCTGTGGTGAAGACGAGTGGACTTGAACCACCGACCCCTTGCATGTCAAGCAAGTACTCTAACCAACTGAGCTACGCCTTCATTTCCTATCGGTGCAATTATTATAACCGTTTTGCCCGTGTTTGTAAAGAGTCTTTTTGTCATTTTATCTTATCTTGCAACGGTATGCGCCTTGTGTTATACTGAAATCAGTGCAGGCGGGTCTTGTCTGCGTAGAAAAGCAGGAGAGAAGAAAATGAAAAAATACAAATTCAAAGCGCCGAATCGGACTTTTCAGCTTTTGTTGCCGTTTCTTTGTGCGGCAGATAATTTCGCCATTGTTTTTCTGCTGTGTCGATTAGGCCTGGGTATATTGGGCCGCATTGGCCTGGCGGATTTCCTGTTACAGGATCCTGTTTTAGATTACATAACAAAAGCTGTTTTGATTTTGTCGGTTGTTTATTCGCTTTTGCCGCTGGTCATGCCCAAGGGCTGCTTTTTGTACGACGACCAAGTGGTGCTTGCTCGCTATACCATTACCGCTTTGAACTGGAAGAACAAGATCGCTGTACCGTACTATATGATCGAGAACGCCTATGTGCAGTACAGCAATATCTATTGGACTAAGGATATGTTTTCTGAATTGGTGCCCTATGGCGACTTTAACTATAATGTGGTGCTGCAACTGCGCGATGGCAAGAAATACATTTTTTCAGTCCAAGATGCAGAGGATTGTTGCGCGGAAATTATGGCAAAGGTGGAGCAGTATGCAAACAAGTGATTGAACAGGGGACGGTTCCTTGTTTTAATAACGGTCATTTGTGGGGGTATGATGATAAAAAAAGCTAAATTCTTTCTCTTTTCAGAAGAATCAAAATGCAAAAAACTAATCAACAAGGGTATCGCCTTTATTTATATTGTATTGGGTATAAATGCGTACCTTCTTTTAACGCTAATTGTTTTACCGGCTTTGCGCATACCGGTAACAATGCCGGTAAAACTCGTTTTCGGTATCATTGTTGCCGTGGCTGTGATCGTTGCGACCTATCGCTATTATGAATTACCGAAAGGGGTTACGCTGTATAACGACTATATGCAGTTTGATGTTCACGGCGTTCCGGATTCTCGGCATAGAGAAAAATCAAATCCCAAGGTGCCGTATGCCTGTATTCAGAAAATTCAGATCTGCAAGGGTAAGCGACCGCCGAAATCTATATTCAATTCAAAAGACGATGGTTGGTTTGATATGGGCGGTTCCGGAGAGCGCTATATACGGATCACAGCAGAGATTTATGAGGAAGAAATATTCGTATTCTATGTGGACGATCCAGAGGCGTTTGTAGAGGCTCTGCGAGATTATATGATCAACGCCGGTGCAGGCAAAATTTGGGGGCAATAAGTAATCACACGCATAGAACAGGGGACGGTTCCTTGTATCGCAAAAGTAAACTAAATTTAGAAATATGACGAATACAAAGTCATAGAACAGGGAACCGTCCCCTGTCCTACGTAAACATGGTTATGTGACACAATAGCGTGGAGGAAGGATCATGACCACAAAAATCTATCCGTTTGTATACAGCAGTCAAATTCGAAAAATCATTACGAATTTGATACGGATGCTGTTAAATGCGAGCTTTTCATTACCGGTTTCTGTCTTGCTGGTTCCTATATGGATAAAACTTTGTGATTCTGTTTTTGCTGTTAAGTCGGGTGAAGAAGGTAGCATTGTGTTTAAAATTGTGCTTGTTGCAGGCGTATTAGCCATTCTTGTTGTCAATTTGCTGTGGATAACTCTGCCGTTGCGAAAACAATATACCGCACTCTATGACCACTCTTTAGTGATCTATCGGAATATGTGGTTTCATACGCAGTTAAGACGAGGCTTTAAGGATAGCATTTTGTATCGTGAAATTAAAAAGGTTGACACCATATCCCACATCAGCGAACTGAAAGATGAGCCACTGCCGGCTGTGGTTAGCAATCCGGAATTTGTCGTACGCATTTGGACAAAACATTCCGCTGACCCATACTATGTAATCACAGATCGCAGAGACGAATTTATCTCACAATTAGAATTGCGGATCGATAGAAATAATGATTCTTAGAACAGAAAACGGTTCCTTGTATCGCATAGAACAGGGGACGGTTCCTTGTTTTGTAATGCTGTGTGGCATGACGAATATTAAATATACAGAGCAGATCATATGATCTGCTCTGTTTTTATGAAAAAAGAGGGGAGTACATAAAAAATGAGCCTTTTGCATTTGCAAAAGGCTCATGGTGCGGATGACGGGACTTGAACCCACATGAACTTGCATTCACTAGAACCTGAATCTAGCGCGTCTGCCAATTCCGCCACATCCGCATATTCAATTTGCTCTAAATTTTTACACGCCAAGAGCGGGCGAGGCAGAGCCGAAAGGCTTGATCTGCGGTGCTGTCCGAAACAGCATTGACATAATACCACGAGGGGAGTAAAATGTCAATAAGAAATTTTGATTTTTTTGAGGTTTTTATGAAAAAAATTTGGATTTCGCTGATTTCCGCTTTATACTGTGGTTTTACGTTAGGGTATATGCACTTTGCGGATCCGCGCACCAACGCCGGGGCGCTCTCCACCATCGGACTGGACCACCCGGTGCTGTTTGCCTTGTGGGGTGCGGGCACTTACGGGGTGCTTTACCTTTTGCTCTATACCGTGTATAATAAGCAAAAGCGCAGAGGGCTGTGCCACGGTCTGCTGCTGCCTGCCGGTGTGGGGATGGCGCTGACGGTGTGCTGTCCTTTTGACTTTGAGCGGCACACCCTGTGGCTGCTGCACTGCATTGGATCGCTGGCTTTTTCCGTGCTCAGCGGGGTGGCGATCTTTCTGTGTTTTTTGTTTTCATTCAAAAAAGGACGATTTTGGCAGTGCGCCACGGTATTTTGGGCGGCACTGATGATCGGCGATCTGATTTTGCTGCTGATCTATAAAGAGACCGGCCAGATCGAGGCGACGCCTGTGCTCACCGGTGTGGTGCTGCTGAACATTGCGATTTATCAAAAAGAAAAGGTGACAGCTTATGCGGCTTGATCGAGCGCTGGCGCACTTAGAGCGCTATCCGTTCCATATGCCCGGACACAAGCGCAACCCGGATTTTTGTTTGCCGGGTGCGGAAATTGATATTACGGAAATAGACGGCTACGATGACCTGCACGCCCCCACCGGGGTGTTGGCCCAGCTGCAAGCGGATTTGGCAGCGTTGTATGGTGCGGGGGCATCTTTTCTCTCTGTTAACGGTTCTACCTGCTGCATTTTGGCGACCATATCCGCCCTGTGCAAGCCGGGGGACGAAATTCTCATTGCCCGCAACTGCCACAAGGCGGTGTACAATGCCTGCTTTTTGAACCGGCTGCAGGTGCACTATGTAGAGGCTGAATTTGACCCGACTACCGGCTTTTATACCCGTGTGACCCAGGCAGCGCTGGATGAGGCATTGGCTGCCCACCCGGAGGCGGCAGCGGTGGTGGTGACCTCGCCTACATACGAGGGCTATATTTCTCGTCTGCACTGCTCGGTGCCGCTGGTGGTAGACGCTGCCCACGGCGCCCACCTTGGACTGGCCCCTTGGCTGCCCGGCCGTATGGAGGGAGACGCGGTGATCTGCTCTTATCACAAGACCCTGCCGGCGTTGACTCAAACCGCCGGTGTGCAGGTATATGACTCCTCTTTGGCGCCGAAGATCAAGCGGTATATGGATATGTACGAGACCAGCTCGCCCAGCTATGTGCTGATGAACAGCGTGGCAAAAATGGCCGATTTGGTGTCGGATCCGGCTGCGTTTGAGACGCTGCAAGCGGGACTGCAAAAGCTATATAAACTGCCTTTGGAGCACCTGCGATTGATCCAGGCGGACGATCCTACCAAGATTAATATTTCTACCCTGCATTGCAACATAGACGGCAACGCCTTGGCACACCGGCTGCGGGCGCGTGGGATCGAGCCGGAGATGAGCGACCGTATCCATGTGATTTGTATGGCAACAGCGGGGGACACCGCCGCCGGATTTCATTTGTTGGCCCGTACCCTGACAGAGATTGATCGTACCCTGTCGCCGGGCGACTGGCCGGTGGCGCCGCTGTCCTTGCCGCCCCGGCACCTGCAAAGCTGGCAGGTGCCCGCCGGGGAGCCGTTACCATACCAACAGGCAGTGGGGCGTATCGCCTGCGAGACGGTGTTTGCCTATCCGCCCGGGGTGCCGATGATCGTGCCCGGTGAGGAGATCACTGCGGCGTTTGTACAGGCAATTCAGGCAACGAAAAACAGCGGCACGGTGCTCTACGGAACTGCCGGCGGCGGGGCAGAGCGCATTTGCTGCTGCGTATTGACAAAGGACTGAAAGTATTGTAAAATAGAACCAACATATTGAAATGAGGTGCTTTTTATGAAAAGAATTAAAACTTTAAGTTCCAGAAATCTTTGTGCTTCCGCTCAAAAGGGCGGCTGCGGCGAGTGCCAGACTTCTTGTCAGTCTGCCAGCAAGACCTCTTGCTCCGTTGCCAACCAGAAGTGCGAGCAGCTGAAGAAATAAGAATTTTGCAATTAGGGCGGGATGGGCGATTGCCCGGGTCCCGCCTTTTTTGTTTGGAGTAGACTATGATACACGCATACAAACTAAACGGATACAACATTATTCTGGATCAAAACAGTGGCTGCGTCCATTCTGTGGACCCGGTGGCCTACGATATGATCACTATGTACCAGGATCATGATAAAGAGGAGATCCGCCGTTTTATTTTAGAAAAATACAAGGATCAGCCGGATGTAACGAACGCTGATGTTGATCTTTGTTTTGAAGACATTGAGGCGCTGATCGCCGACGGACGGCTGTTTGCCGAGGATACCTTTGAGGCAGTTGCCGACCAGTTCAAACGCCGCCAGGGGGTACTAAAGGCCATTTGCCTGCATGTTGCTCACGATTGCAACCTGGCGTGCAAATACTGCTTTGCCGGCAAGGGAGAGTACGACGGTCAGCGTGAGATCATGTCCTATGAAGTGGGCAAGCAGGCGCTGGATTATCTCATTGCCAACAGTCCCGGCCGCCGGAATTTGGAAGTGGACTTCTTTGGCGGTGAGCCGCTGCTGAACTGGGATGTGTGCAAGCGGCTGGTGGCCTATGGTCGGGAGCAGGAGAAGCTCCATAATAAGAACTTTCGCTTTACCCTTACCACCAACGGCTTGCTGATCAACGATGATGTGATCGACTTTTCCAACCGGGAGATGGGCAATGTGGTGCTGTCTTTGGACGGGCGCAAGGTTACCCATGACCGGCTGCGGGTGGGCCGCAACGGCAAGGGCAGTTATGATCTGATCTTGGATAAATTCAAGCGGTTTGCAGACTCCAGAGGGCAAAAGGACTACTATATGCGGGGCACCTATACCCACTTCAATACGGACTTTGCCGCCGATGTGCTGCACATGGCGGATCTGGGATTTAAGGAGCTGTCTATTGAGCCGGTGGTGTGCGATCCTAAGGAGGACTATGCCTTGCAGGAGAGGGACCTGCCTGTGCTTTTGGAGCAATACGAGATATTGGCCAAGGAAATGCTGCACCGTTATCGCAAGGGCGACGGCTTTACTTTTTATCACTATATGATCGACCTGGACGGCGGCCCTTGTATTGTCAAGCGGGTCAGCGGCTGTGGTGTGGGTACGGAGTATATGGCCGTGACCCCCACCGGCGATTTGTACCCCTGTCATCAGTTTGTGGGAGACACGGACTTCTTACTTGGCAATGTGTACGATGGCGTGACCCGACCCCAGGTGCTGGAGCAGTTTGAGCACTGCAATGTGTACAGCCACAAGGAATGCAAGGACTGCTTTGCAAAGCTGTATTGCAGCGGCGGGTGCGCAGCCAATGCGTACCATACCACCGGCAGTGTGAACGGTGTGTATGACTTTGGTTGCCAGCTGCACCGCAAGCGCATTGAGTGCGCCATTATGCTCAAGGTAGCTGAAGCCGAAGAGGGCTTAAAAGTAGAGTATTAAAAAATCAGCGCAAAAAGATAACCGCCGGTCGTTATGACCGACGGTTTTTTTATGTGCTTCGTTTTAGTCCAGGTGTACCGCTACCGGCTGGCCGCCGTGGGTGCGACTTTCGTCTGCCAGATACACACACAGGTGACCGGCAACAGAGTCGAAAATAGAGGTGCATGCCAAGCTGGGCTTTTCGCCGCGGACGAACTGCACAAAGTCCGCCGCCAGTCGCTCGTCGCCGCCGCCGTGGCCGCCGTAAGCGCCAACCATATCGCCCTTCACATTCAGATCCACTTCCTCAATTTGGCACTCGCCGTTGTGGGCGTCCGGGGAGGGGTCGATTTTGGATACATAGAACTTGGACTCCTCAAAGTTGCCGTAGATCTCGCCCTTGGTGCCGATGATGTGAATACGGCGCAGGGGGGCGGAGGAACCACCCACCATATTGTGGGTGCCGGTGGCGCCGCTGGCGAACTGTACCATCACGCTCTGGTGGTCTACTACATCGTTGTCGCACTTGTAAATGCAGCGACCGTAAGGGGAGTCACCCTTGAGCAGTTGGATCTTGTCTTCAATGGTGGGGTTCTCAATGCCCTCCAGCTTGTCCCACACATAGAAGGACCAGCGGTCCGGGTGATCAATGTACAGCCGTTTGCAAGAGTAGCGGCAGGTATCTACCAGCGGGCAGTCCACCATACACCGCGTGCCGGCGCCTGCCGGGGCGTTCTCCGGCTTAAACTGGAACTTGCCGCCAAAGGAGCTAACCGCGGTGGGCTTGGTCTCTGCCATCATCCACATCATAATGTCCAGATCGTGGCAGCACTTGGCCAGCAGCATACTGGTGTGGCACTTCTGGCTATTGGCCCACTTGCCTCGCACATAAGAGGTGCTTAGGTGGTGGTAAGACACATGCTCCAGGGTTTGAATATTGATAATATCACCGATTTCACCGGCGGCAATGCGCTCTTTAATGCCATAGTAGAACGGTGTGTACCGCAGTACATGGCAGATCATCACTTTGCTGTGGTTCTGCCGTGCGCAGTCCACCAGGGTGCGCATTTCTTCTTCGTTCACGGCAAACGGCTTTTCCAGTAGCATATCATACCCTGCGTTCAGCAGGGGCACAGAGGTCTCTATATGTACCTCGTCCATGGTGCCGTTAATGACGGTGTCTGCCAGTTTGCCCTTGGCAGCCAGCGCATTTGCATTTTCAAAGCACATATCCTCGCCGAATCCGTAAAGTTCGCGGCACTTTTTGCGCCGAATGGGGTCCGGATCTGCCACGCCGACAATCTTCAGCAGTTCCGGGTTGGTCAGCGCCAGTTTGCTGTACACCATGGAGCGGTGCCCGGCGCCTACGATAATGGCCGTTACCGGCTTGTTTTCCATCAAGATCACCTCACATTTTTTATAATCATAGCACCTTGAAAGCGTTTGTCAAGTTTTATTGACAGAAAGGCAAATGATGTCTATAATAAGTACCAAAATAAGTACCAACTTGTTAAAGATATGCGCTGCCCGGGTGGGCAGACGGGAGGGTGAGAACACTGAAAGACTTGTTGATCTATTTGAAGCATTACAAGAAAGAGTCTTTCTTTGCGCCGCTGTTTAAGCTGCTGGAAGCGACTTTTGAACTGATCGTGCCGCTGGTGGTGGCGCGGATCATTGATATCGGTATTCGGCCGGGCAACAAGACCGTGATCTACCAAAACTGTGCCTTGTTGGTGGGCTTTGCCGTGGTGGGTATGGTGATGGCGATCACTGCCCAGTTTTTTGCTGCTCGGGCGGCTACCGGCTTTGGCAAGGAGCTGCGCAGCAGCCTGTTTGGGAAGATCCAAAGTTTAAGCTTTTCGGAGCTGGATACCTTGGGTCGCTCCTCGTTGATCACCCGAATGACCAACGATGTGACCCAAGCGCAAAACGGCGTGAACCTGGTGCTGCGTCTGTTTTTGCGTTCGCCCTTTATTGTACTGGGTGCCACGGTGATGGCGTTTACCATTGATGTGCGCTGCGCGTTGATCTTCGTTGTGGTAATTGCCGCGCTGTCTTTGGTGGTATTTGGCATTATGGGACTGACCATGCCCGGGTATAAAAATGTGCAGCGCCAGCTGGACGGCGTGACCCTGACAACCAGAGAGAACTATGCCGGTGCCCGTGTGATCCGCGCCTTTGCGGCGGAAGACGCGGAACAGGCCGGATTTAATAAGCGCAATGAGATGCTTTCTCATTTGCAGCGCAGCGTGGGGCGCCTTTCCGCGCTGTTAAACCCGCTGACCTATATCCTGATTAACATTGGGATTGTGGTGCTGATTCACACCGGCGCTATGCGGGTGAGCTTGGGTGACCTGACGCAGGGTCAAGTGGTGGCCCTTTATAACTATATGAGCCAGATTTTGGTTGAACTGGTGAAGCTGGCGAATATGATCATTACCATTACCAAGGCGCTGGCCTGTGCCTCTCGTATTCAAGGTGTGTTACAGCTGGAGCCTACCTTAAAGCATGCTCGGGACGACCGGGCAGGGGACAGCGACGTGGCTGTTGCCTTTGATGATGTGACCTTGCAGTACAAGAACGCCGGCGAGCCGTCCTTGGAGCACATTTCCTTTACCGTGCCTCGGGGTAGCGTCGTGGGTATTATCGGCGGCACCGGCAGCGGCAAAAGCAGCCTGGTGTCCCTGATCCCGCATTTTTATGATGTTAAGGACGGGCGGGTGTCTGTCTTTGGCAAGAATGTTTGCGCTTACGATGACGAGGATCTGCGCCACCGGATCGGATATGTGCAGCAAAGGGCGGTGCTGTTCCAAGGCACGGTGCGCAGCAATTTGCTGTGGGGCGACGACAGCGCTTCTGATGATGATTTGCGCACGGCTCTAAGCACGGCGCAGGTGCTGGACATTGTGGCGGATAAAGGCGGTCTGGACGCGCCTGTGGAGCAAAACGGCGCCAACTTCTCCGGCGGGCAAAAGCAGCGGCTGTCTGTGGCGCGTGCGCTGGTTCGCAAACCGCAAATTTTGGTGCTGGACGACTCGTCCTCTGCACTGGATTATGCAACAGAGGCCGCCATGCGAAAGGCCATTTTGGCGCTGCCTTATAAGCCTACACTGTTTATCGTCTCCCAGCGGGCCAGCTCCGTGATGTGTGCCGATCGGATTTTGGTGTTGGAGGATGGGCGCTTGGTAGGTGACGGGACCCACAAGGCGCTTTTGGCGAATTGCCCGGCATATTGTGAGATCTACCATTCTCAATTCAGCGAGGAGGTGACCGACGCATGAAAAAGAACACCTCTACCTTAAAGAAAATTTTTGGCTATATCGGTCACTATAAGTACCTGCTGTTTTTGTCTGTGCTGCTGGCCGGAGGGTCGGTGGTGCTGACCTTGTATGTGCCCATTCGTATCGGCTACGCCATTGATGCCATCATCGGTCCGGGGCAGGTAGACTTTACCGTCGTTGCCCGCCATCTGATCACTGTGGTGGTGATGCTGCTATGCGTTGGCCTCATGCAGTGGGTGATGAATATGCTCAACAATAAGATCACCTATAATGTGGTGCGAGATATGCGTGCCCGGGCGTTTGATAAATTGCTGGTGTTGCCGTTCTCTTATCTGGACAGCCACTCCCAGGGGGATGTGGTCTCTCGGGTCATCAGCGATGCAGATCAGTTTGCCGACGGACTGCTGATGGGCTTTTCCCAGCTGTTTACCGGTGTAGTGACGATTATCGGCACCCTGGCTTTTATGCTGTCTATCAATGTGTGGATCACCCTGGTGGTGGTTGTTGTCACGCCGCTGTCCTTCTTTATTGCTCGGTTTATTGCTAAGAAGACTTACGCTATGTTTCAAAAGCAAAGTGCCGTTCGTGGCGAGCAGACGGGCTTTATTGACGAGATGATCACCAACCAAAAGGTGGTGACCGCTTATTCAAAAGAGACAGACAATCAAAAGCAGTTTGATGAGATCAATGATCGCTTGGCTAAGTATTCCATGCGCGCCACATTCTTTTCTTCCATTACCAACCCGGCCACCCGCTTTGTAAACAGCATTGTATATGCGGCGGTGGCGCTGTTTGGCGCCATGATCGCCATTCGGGGCAATATCTCTGTGGGTATGCTCTCTTGCTTTTTGTCCTATGCCAACCAGTACACCAAGCCCTTTAATGACATCAGCTCGGTGGTGACGGAGTTTCAAAATGCGCTGGCCTGCGCCGCGCGTATCATGGAATTCATTGAGGAGGAGCCGGTGCCGGCGGATCCGGAGGGTGCATTGCAACCTTCGCATTTGGACGGCAAAGTGGAATTGCAGCATATTCGCTTCTCTTATTTGCCGGATCGCAAGTTGATTGAGGATCTGTCTGTGGATGTTAAGCCGGGTATGCGTGTAGCAATCGTTGGTCCTACCGGCTGCGGCAAGACCACGCTGATTAACCTGCTCATGCGCTTTTACGATGTGCAGGACGGTCAAATTACCATAGACGGCACCCCGGTGCAGCAGATTGGCCGCAAGGCGCTGCGCAAGAATTTTGGTATGGTGCTGCAAGATACTTGGCTCAAGTGTGGCTCTATTTTGGAGAATATCCGCATGGGCAATCCCGGCGCTTCTTATGATGAAGTCGTGGCGGCAGCCAAAAAAGCACACGCCCACAGCTTTATTCAGCGTCTGCCGGAGGGATATTATACCAAGATTGGTGAGGACGGCGGCAGCCTGTCTCAGGGGCAAAAGCAGCTGCTTTGTATCGCCCGCATTATGCTGTGCAATCCGTCTGTGCTGATCCTGGATGAGGCGACTTCCTCTATTGATACCACCACAGAGATGAGAATTCAGCAGGCATTCCTGACCCTGATGGAGGGGCGCACTTCCTTTATTGTTGCGCACCGATTGTCCACCATTAAGGGCGCCGATTTGATTTTGGTGATGAAGGACGGCACCATTATTGAGCAGGGCACCCACGCCTCATTGTTGGCTGATAAAGGCTTTTATTATCATCTGTACAATTCCCAGTTCCCGGAGACGGATCAGCTGGCATAAAATCGGAATATAAAACCAAAGCCGCCGGAGCACACCGACGGCTTTTTCTTATCCACACATAAAACAAGCGCTCCGATGGCTCGGAGCGCTGTTTTTGGTTATGTAGGCTTAGTGCTTGATGTCGTCCCACTTCACGCCGTTCACCTGGAACAGGTCGTCAAAGTTGTACACATTGCACTCGTCCTTGGTGTGGTTGGGATACCAAACCTGGGCAAAGAAAGGATTGGTCTTTGCAATGTTGTCGTAATCCCACTTCTTCTGGGGGATGAAGCACTCGGGGCACCAGTGACCACCCAGCAGGATCAGTGCGGGGCTGGCCTCAAACTCGGCACCGCAGTAGCCGCATTTCCACTTCAGCTTGGTGGCCAGGTCGCCCTTCTTCATAGAAGTGCTCAGGCACTCACCGCCGCGGAACTTAGCAGCCTGCTTCATATCTTCAATATCCAGCTCGGACTCGGGCTTGCTTTCGTCATAGCCGTGATCCAGCTTGTAGTTTTCTGCGTCGCTGGAGTCCTTGTTGAACTTGATGATCTCAACGTCTTCCCACTTGGTGGGAATCTTAGCCCAATCCTCGTAACTGCCGTAGTAAGCGGACAGACGAGTCTGGTTCTTGGTTGCTACCCAGTCTAAAGTACCGAAATCCTTGGTGGAAGCGATCTTCTTCATGAAGGGCTTTGCGCAAGCGGCAACCAGGTTCTTAGGCAGGTAGCGCGGAATCTTGAAGTAGAACTCTACATGATCGGCCAGGCGGTTGAAGTAATCCTGGATGGGCAGGTTCTCACGGAAGTGCAGGTACTCCTCCAGCTTGTCGCCGTCAGCATAGAACTGACCGTGGAAGTTCTTGAGAATGAACCAGTTGGGGTCAAACAGCTTCTCCGGGCCGGCAAGACCCAGGGTGCCCAGCAGCAGGTGCTCAAACTCATAGTTGGAGATACGGTACTCCTTACCGGAGCCGATGTTGTAGAAGTGGTTCCAGAAGTCGGCGCCCAAATGACCGGCAGCGTCCTCAGTAACCAGATTGCACATCAGACGACCGCTGTCCTCCACGGTGCACCACTCCAGCACGCCGTTGATCGGTACGTGGAACATAATGGGATCCATATTCTTCAGAATGTTGGGATAGAGAATGCCGCTCTGGCGCATAACAACCCAATTCTTAACGCCGCTCTCAACAAAGGTGCGCTCAGCCACTGCCTTAGATACAGCATAGTGGTCATAGATGGAGATCTTCAGCGGATCGCCGCAACGGCCCCAGTGGATGGGATAGTTACGGTCGCCGGTCTCAGCAACGGTGCCAATATAGCAAACTTTAATATCGTCTGCATTGGGCTGTGCCAGCACGGCCTTGCAGATGTTCTGCGCAGCGCCAATATTGGTTTTCTGCGTTCTGTAAGGCTTCCAGTCAGCGGTGGGAGATACCATACCGCCGATGTGCAGCACATAGTCTGCGCCGGTTACGCCTTCCAGGATAGCGTCATAATCACAAAGATCGCCCCAAACCACTTTTACGTTGGGCTTAGCCATCAGGCCTTTGAGCTTCTCCTCGTTCTTCGGGCTTTTACGAGCCAGCATTTTGATGTTGATCTCGCTGGGCTTCTTGAGCATTTCCTGCACAGCAGCCCAACCCATGTTACCGGTACCGCCGGTAATAAAGACTGTCTTTTTTGCCATTTGTTTAACCTCCTTAACACATGGACAATTACGACTAATATTATAAACAAAATATAAACAAAAAGCAACGCCCAAACACCATAACCTTTCCTTTCAATGCCAAAAAATGGCGCGCTTTTTTGTGCAATATGACCATAAACGCCTTCTTCTAAAATTTGATAAAAAGCGACTGCCGGGTATTGACTTTTTTATGGGAATGGAGTATAGTATCTCTAAACTCAATATACTTTATCGAGAGTGGTCGAGGGAACAGGCCCGTGGACACCACAGCAACCTGCTTTGGTAAGGTGCTAAAACCTGCGGTTCAAATCCGAGTGATGAGGAGCATGACGCATACACTCGGTGTATGCCTTTTTATTTTCCTAAGGAGGAAAGAGATATGTCAAAACACTTATTTACCAGTGAGTCCGTGACGAAGGGTCACCCGGACAAAATCTGCGACCAGATCTCAGACGGTATTCTGGACGCCATGCTGGAGCAGGATCCCATGAGCCGTGTGGCCTGCGAGACCACTTGCACCACCGGTCAGGTTCTGATCATGGGCGAGATCACCACTAAAGCGCAGGTGGACATTCCCGCCATTGCCCGCAAGATCATTTGCGACATCGGTTATGATGACGACAAGAAAGGCTTTAACGGCAACACCTGTGCCATTCTGACCGCACTGGATAAGCAGAGCCCGGATATTGCTATGGGCGTGGACAAATCCTTTGAGTTAAAGAACGATGAGGAGGATGTCTATAATCTGAACGGCGCCGGTGACCAGGGTATGATGTTCGGCTATGCCTGCAACGAGACCCCGGAGCTGATGCCTCTGCCCATCAGTTTGGCCAATAAACTGGCTGTGAAGCTGACCCAGGTGCGGGAGGACGGCCCCCTGCCGTATCTGTATGCAGATGGCAAGACCCAGGTGACCGTGGAGTATGACGACGGCAAGCCTGTAAAGGTGACCGCCGTGGTTGTATCCAGCCAGCACAGCGCCGATGTGGAATTGGAGACTCTGCGGCAGGATATTATTGACAAAGTGATCAAGACCACCGTTCCCGCGGAATTGATGGACGAAGACACGGTATTTTATGTGAATCCCACCGGGCGCTTTGTTGTGGGCGGTCCTCACGGCGACAGCGGCCTGACCGGCCGCAAGATCATTGTGGATACATACGGCGGCTATGCCCGCCACGGCGGCGGTGCCTTCAGTGGTAAGGACCCGACAAAGGTGGATCGCAGCGCGGCTTATGCTGCCCGCTGGGTGGCCAAAAACCTGGTGGCTGCCGGTTTGGCAGACAAGTGTGAGGTTGAACTGGCTTACGCCATCGGCGTGGCCAAGCCTGTGTCCGTGATGGTGGATACTCAGGGCACCGGTAAGGTCAGCGATGATGTCATCTGCGATGTGATCAACAAGGTGTTTGACCTGCGTCCCTCTGCGATCATTGAGCGGCTGAATCTGCGTCGCCCCATTTACCGTCAGGTGGCTGCCTATGGCCACATGGGCCGCGAGGAGCTGAATGTGCCTTGGGAGCAGCTGGATATGGTGGACAAAATCAAAGCATGTCTGTAAACAAAAGAACAGCGATCATGAAAGCCGTCGGAGATCCGACGGCTTCTCTTTGTACAGAAATGCCCGGTGCATCAAAGCACCGGGCGTTTTTTTATAACTTGCTGTCTTTTTCCACCGCAGCGTCTACGGCGTTTTGCACGGCGGTTTCCAGCCCGTCGGCCTTTAGGGACAGCACACCCTCAATGGTAGTGCCGCCGGGGGAGCACACCCGGTCTATCAGCTCCCAGGGGTGTTCGCTGCTCTCGGCGATCATCTTGGCGCTGCCCAGCACGCTTTGGGTGGCAATTTGCAGCGCCTGGTCTTTGCGCATACCGTGCTTCACCCCGGCTCTGGCAAGGGCGTCAATAAACATATAAACAAAGGCAGGGGAGCAGCCGCCCAGTACACCGAACAGGGGAAACATAGTCTCGTCTAACTCCAGTACCTTACCGGTGCAGGCCATCAGGTCGCATACGGTTTTGGCCTGATCTGCGGTGGCGTTTTTGCCGGCACAAACGGCGCTAACGGCTTCACCCACCAGAGCATTAATATTGGGCATGACGCGTACTACCGGGCAGGGAACTGCCAACTGATCCTCCAGATAGGCCGTGCTTTTGCCTGCCGCAATGGAGATCAGAAGGGGCAGGGCTGTGCGCTCTGCCAAAACCGGACCGATCTCTGCCAAAACAGCAGACAACACATTCGGCTTGACCGCCAAAAAGACAGCGTCACAAAGCGCCGCCACTTCCGTATTGTTCTGGCAGATCTGCACGCCGGTATGACCCAGCCTTTGCCGTAGTGTCTCTAAATTGTGGTCCGCAACATAAATATCGGCAGCCGGTGTGCCGCCTTGTAAAATCCCTTGCAGAATGGCGCCGCCCATATTGCCGCAGCCGATAAATCCGATCTTCATTGCAAGTGTACCTCCGTGCGTTTTTCTTTAATAGTACCACTTGCGGGGGATTTTTTCAATCCTTTTTCAACTGCTGGTATTTTTTTCGCGTGGCATTACCGCCGCGAATGTGGCGCTCTGCCTTGTTTTCGTCCAGTACAGCTTTAACGGCAGCGTGTAGCTCCGGGTCAATGTGTTCCAGTCGCCGGGTCACATCCATATGTACGGTGGATTTGCTCACCCCAAATACCTTGGCGGTGCTGCGTACAGTGGACTTGGTGTCTACAATATACCGGGCCAGTCGTTGGCAACGGGCAGACTGCTTTGCATACATAGCTTGTCATCTCCTTGCTAATGCCTATGCAGAGGAGTTGCTATGTATGCAAATGGATAAAGAAAAGCACTTGCAATTTGCAAGTGCTTTTTGTGTTAAAATGGATCTTTACTGCTGGTCGGCAGCGGATTCACTCTGCTTTTCCGCCTGCTTTTCTTTGGCGTCATTGATCATATCGTTCAGGCTCTTCATGTGCAACTCATCAACCTGATCAAATTTGGTGACCTGCTGCTCTTCTGCTTCCTTGCCGTCCTCCTCCAGGAGGGTAAGGGTCAGCACCTTGCCCACAATGGAAAAACGATATACCAATGTCTTTTTTGTATCTGCGTCCTCAATGGTCAGCTTGTTTCCCTTGATGGTGTACTCGCAGTCAAAGTTCCAAGTGGATATATAGCGGTCGCAGGTGCCGTCGGAGTAAAACACAAAGGCCAGCACACCGGGCTTATCCTGGCTGTCCCAGTTGGCACAAATGGCCTGATCACGGGGCGTAAAGAGACCAACGACGGCTTCCTTGGGATTTTGATCCGTTACGCCGCAGAAAATGCCGCCGCCGATGAGCAATAGTCCCAGCAGGGCACAAACAATGCCGATGATCAGCTTCTTTTGCACAGCGGTCAGCTTGGAACTCTTTTCTTTTTTCTCGCTCATATTATTTCGCTTCCTTTAAGCCTTTTTTGATGAGGATTTTCTCGATCTTGTCGGAGCAGTCCAACAAAGAGGATACGGACATATCGTGGTTCAAGGTGTCCAGAAAATACGCAGTGTATTTGGACAGATCCACGCTCTCGTACCAGTCGCGGCTCAGCAGCTCCGGGGTCTGATACACACCGTTGGTGGTGAATACACGATAGAAGGTACCGTTCTTATATGCCTCGTCAAACACTTCCAGACCGTTGCAGAACAGACCGAAGGTGGTGCAAACGAAAATGCGGCCGGCCTTCAAGCCCTTCAGCTTGGAGCAAACTTCCAGCATAGACTCACCGGAGGAAATCATATCGTCTACGATAATAATGTCTTTGCCCTCTACGGAGTCGCCCAGGTACTGGTGCTCCACAATGGGGTTGCGACCATTGACCACGCGGGTGTAGTCCCGGCGCTTATAGAACATGCCCAGATTTACACCCAACTGGGTTGCAAAATAAATGCAGCGGTGCAGGGCGCCCTCATCCGGAGAAATGACCATCAGGTGATCCTTGTCCACATGCAAATCCTCTACGCTGTTCACCAAAGACTTGATCATCTGATAAGTGGGCATGATGTTCTCAAAGGAGCCGTTGGGAATGGCGTTTTGTACACGCTTATCATGGGCGTCAAAGGTCATAATGTTGTCCACGCCCAGATTGACCAGCTCTTGCAGTGCCAGCGCGCAGTCTAAGGACTCACGGCTGCTTCTCTTATGCTGGCGACCCTCATACAGCATGGGCATCAAAATGGTAATGCGCTTTGCCTTGCCGGAAATGGCGGAGATGACGCGCTTTAAGTCTGCATAGTGATCGTCAGGGGACATGGGTACTTCCATCCCGTACATATTATATGTGCAGCTGTAATTGAATACATCTGTAATGATATACAGATCAAAGCCGCGCACACTCTCGTTCACGACGCCCTTGGCTTCACCGGAGCCAAAGCGGGGTAATGACACATTCACCTTGTAGGTGTCGCGCTGGTAGCCATAGAACGCAATGTTCTGCTGATGCTCGCTGGCCTGGTTTGCGCGCCATTTGACCAGGTATTTGTCGATCTTGTCGCACAGGGCTTCGCAGCCGGGCATGGCGATGATTCCAAGGGGGCCTACGGGGATTGTTTCTACATTTTCAGCGGTTTTTCTGGGCATATTAACAGCTCCTCCTAAATTTTTACGCCATTATAATACAACAACCACCGGCGAAAGTAAACCGGAAAATGAAAAATTTCAGAGAATTGACAGAATTAACCGGCGCTTTGTTGTTTTTTGCGGCGAATATGAACAAGAATCAGGTAGCCGGCCACGCCTGCAACACAGGTGCCGCTGACGGCCGCACCGATGGCCAACCCCTTGGGGGTATAGCGCAGCTCCACCGTATGCTTACCGGGCTTGACGGTGGTCGTCAGCATGGCTTCACCCAGCTTAAAGGTTTCCGCTTTTTCGCCGTCAATGTACACGCTCCACCCGGTGTCATAGGGAATGGAGGTGCACAGGTAGCTGTTCTCGCGAACGGTGATGGTGCCGGTAATGTGGGTCTCGCCCCAGTCGGTGACTTGCAGAGCGCTGTCTGCCAACAGGCGATAGCCTTTGGCAAATACGGTCTCGTCCATGCTGTATGCGTAAATAGAAGCGTAGCTCTCTGTGGCGCTCATACTCCCGGCGTCCAGGGATACTTTAATTTCCTCGCCCTTTTTGTGGTAGCCCAGATCCATAATGTACGGCTCTTCAATATTTTGGGACAGGGTGTTCTTTATGCCGTCACCACTGAATTCTGCCGTCTTGATTTCCGGCGAGGTCAGGTAAATATACACATTGCCGTCTCGTAGGGGACTGATGGTTACTTCCACCGTGCCGTATTGCTCGTCGCTGCTTGACTTGTTGAACCAAAATGTGCCGTTCTCCGAGCATGTGTCACCGGAGAGATTGTCGTAGCTGCAGTCCGTATAGCCGCAGGGTACAAATACCCCGTCCAGCCCTGTCGACAGGCGGAAGTAGTCCCCCTGCACCGCAAAGGGATCGCCCTCATCCGCTGCCCAATCTTTCAACTTGGTTTTGGCTGCATAGGCAATGGGCAGGAAGCAGTCGTTCTCATACACGGCGGCGGATTTGTCCTTGTTGCGGTACACTTCCGTAAAATACCGATCGGTGGGGGTAGGATTGGTGGGCGTGGCGATCAGGTATTTGATATTGAACATCATATTGTACACCGGGGTCTGTGGATTGTAGGTGTAGCTGTTGATCCGATTGCCAAACATACCCAGGTTGTATTGCAGCTGGGAGTAGTCCTCATACGCCATGGAAGAAAAGGTGGAAATGCCATTGTAGCCGTAATAGCTGGGGTCCATGCGCCGTTCCAGGTAAGTTAGCTCCGTGCGGTAAAAGTCGTTGTCCTTTTTGTTGATGGCTTCTATGGACTCCCGATAAGCAGCGTAGTTGCTCTTGTAGTCGCTGTTGCCCTGGGTAATGAGAATGGAGGAGCAGTCGGAGACGATCACCTCGCTAAAGCACATGGCGATCACCGCAAAGGCCAGCACGCTCTTTTTGCACCCGGACTTTTGCAGGCACAGCAGCAGCCCGCACCAGAGAATAAGAAAGGCGATGGTCACATAAATGGAGATCTCGCTCATCTTGGTGGTCATAAACTTCTGGGCCACGATCACATACAGCAGCCAGCCCAGGGCCACGAATACAATGTCCTTATAGGCAATGTCCCGTATACGGCACAGACCGCGGAACGCCATCACCAGCACCAGGAAACAATACATATAAGAGAAGCGGAAGGGCAGGTCGTTAGGGAAGTGGAAGGCGTGCCAAATAAAATTCATCGCATTATTGTCAAAGCTGAACAGGAGAAACAGAAGCAGTACAATATACACCGCCTTTTCACGCAGAGAAATGCGCCTGTTAATGAGGTACAAGGGCACCAGCAGCAGCGGCAGCACGCCGCAGTAGATATTGGGCAACACATCGTCGCCGCTGGAGCGAATGGTGGTCTCCAGGGCAGACAGGTGGGATGTTAAAAAGTCGAAAATGGTAAAGTAAGACTCAAAAGTGGTGGGGAAGCTGTCTGAGGTAGCGGAGCTGCCCCGCAGCAGGAAATAGGTGGGTAGCAGGGTCACAGCGCACAGCCCGCCGGCCAGCAGAGAGAACCCGGCAAAGTGCATGCACCGATTGAGAAACGGGTGACGCATGAGATTTTTGGCGCTGTACTTCTCTCGAGTGGTGAGCTTTTCGCCGCTCTTTTCCGGTCGGGGTTTGGCGGTCATCAGGAAGTAGGCCAAGAAGTACAGAACAGAGAAAATGCACGCCATATAGCCCATATAGTAATTGGACAGCAGCAGCACTGCCAGCGCGCCGGTGTAAAGAGCGCCCTTGCCGGTATGGATCAGCCGCTCAATGCCCAGTACGATCAGTGGCAGCAGAATCATACCGTCGATCCACATAATATTCCAGTAATACGCTAAAAAGTAGGCGCAAAAGGCGTAGAACACACCAAAGGCGGCACTCACATAAGAGTGGCGCTTTTGTGACGCCTTTAAGTAATAGGTAAAAGTGACGGCAGAGGCCATACACTTGACGATTACCAAAGCGGTGATGGCAAAGGAAATATCCGCCTTGTCAAACAGAAAGATCAGCACTGTAAAGGGGCTGGAAAGATAGTTGAAATAGTTGCCGAGGAAGCTGCTGCCGCCGCCGCTCTCCCAGGAGTACAGCAGGCTTTTGCCCTCTACTATCCGGTCATACAGTTCTGCAAACAGCGGACCGTACTGGTGATACAGGTCCATACGCATGACCGTGCCGTCTCCAAACGGGAACACACTGTACACAATGAAAATAAAGAGAATGCCCAGCAGTGCCACAAAGGCAGATACCGCTAAAAAGCGGTTGGCAAAAAACAACTTGTACAGCCGGCCGCCGCTTTTCGTCGCTGCCTTGTCCCGGCAGTCAAACACCAGCAGGCGGTCAAACAGGTAGTTAAAAATATAGACCACCGTTACCGTAGCCAGCCATACGAAAGGGGCTTCTCGCTTCAGCAGCGTGGCAAAGAGAAAATACAAGATCTTATAGAACCCAAAGTCCACGGCGCAGCGAAAGAGAAAGCCGCCGATCTGTTTGGGAACGGTTGCCATACCCCGGGGAAAGACAAATTTCTTCTCCAGTACAAAGGACAGCAGCGCAGCCACACCGGCACCGATCCCAACAGCCGCACCGGCCCCCAAGCCAAACGCCACCTTGCACAGCTGCTTGACGGCAAAAAGCACCAACAGGCACAGCGTGTAGGCGGCGGTGTAATTCACCGTTTCCGTATTCATCCACTTTGTAGCAAAGCGATGTTTGTTGTTTGCGGTAATGTCCATAAAATGCACCTCTTGCTTTTTGTGCGAATTTGATTTTAACATAACTCTGCCTATTTTATCATAATTATGGGCGGACTGCAACCGAAATAAACCAAGTAGGCATACAAGCCCTGTGTGGGGCATATCTTTTTACAGAAATGAAATGCGGGGTGACCTATGAACAATTTTGACGACGCGGCACGGCTGCTGGCCCAGCCGCTGGGAGATCTGTTGCTGGCGCTGCCTGCGCAGACCAAGGAGGAAATTACGGAACTGCGGGTGCGCCGTGGGCGGCCGCTGGTGGTTATGTTGGGCAGTCGGACTTGCTTCCTTACCGATGGTGGTAAGCTGATCAATCACTGCTCGGCTCGGGCGCTGGCTGTCACGGATGCCGCCTTTGACGCGCTGTTTGCCGCGGTGTGCGCCTACTCGGTACATACGCACATGGGCACACTGGTGGAGGGCTTTGTGACTGCACCTAACGGCAATCGGGTAGGTATTGCCGCCACGGCAGTGGAAAAAGACGGCACCGTGACCGCCATTCGGGATGTGCAGTCCCTGAACATTCGAATTGCCCGAGAGGAGCGAGGCTGTGCCCGTGGGGTGCTGAACACGCTCTTTGTAGGCAGGCTGCCCAGTATCATTGTGGCAGCGCCGCCGGGGGGCGGTAAGACCACTGTACTGCGGGATCTGGCAAGAGCACTGTCCGGCGGGTTCGGCGGACGGTACAGAAAGGTGAGTATTGTAGACGAGCGTGGCGAATTCGGCGGCTTTTCTCCTGGGGTGAACACGGATGTGCTGACCGGTTTTGGCAAGAAAAAAGGAATAGAGATCGCCGTGCGTACCTTGTCGCCGGAGCTGATCGTCTGTGACGAGATCGCCGACGATGCCGAGGTGGACGCCATTAAGGCCGGGTTCTCCTCCGGGGTGGCTTTTGCCGTGTCCGTACATATTCGAGATGCGGAGGACCTGGTGCACAAGTCCATTATCAAAAAGCTGTATCTAACCGGCGAATTCGATTATGTGGTGCTGCTGGAAGAATACGGAGATACCTTTTCCGTGGTGGATTTGCGAGGTGGCGGCGATGAAGATCCTTGGACTGTGGATGATCGTACTTTTTTGCGGGGCGATCGGTATTTCACTGGCAGTTGAAGTGGGGCGGCGCTGCGAGCGGGCACAGCTGCTTTGCCGCTTGGGGGAGCAGGTGCGGCTGCTGCTGGATTACAGTATGACGGATACGGGGGCTATTTTTGCCCAGTTGGCGTCGGACCCCCGCTTTGCGCCCTTTGGCTTTTTGCAGGGCTGTGACCCGGCCAAGACCGTGACGGTCGCTACCGGGCTGACTGCCCGGGATGACCAAGAGTTGGCAGCCTTTTTGCAAAGGCTGGGCAAAAGCGATCTGCAAAACCAGTTGCGGCTCACCGACGGCTACATTGCCTTTGCCAAAGGCCGGGCAGAGGAATACGCTGCGCGGTGTAAGCGACAAAAACAGTTGTATGTGGCCTTTGGCCTGTCCGGCGGGCTGATTGCCGCCCTGCTGCTGGCCTAAAAAGATCAGGAGGTACAAATGAGCGTGGATTTTATATTCAAAATTGCGGCCATCGGTATGATCGTGGCGGTGCTGAACACCCTCTTGGTGCGCAGCGGACGGGAGGACCAGGCCATGCTCACCACCCTGGCCGGGGTGATTGTGGTTTTGATGATGTTGGTGCCGAAGATCAGTGCGCTTTTCTCCGGTATAAAATCTATGTTTGACCTATGATCCAGATCGCAGGGATCGCCGCCGTTTGCCTGCTGCTGACGGTGCTGCTGAGAAAAGAGAACCCCACCTTTGCTTTGCTGGTCACTGTGGCCGGTGCCGGACTGCTGTTTTACACGGTGTCTAAGTTGGCCGGCAGCGCCTTTGGTATATTGGGTGACTTAAAGACCGCGGCAGGGGACACCGGGGCGTATATTGATCTGATGTTCAAGATTCTGGGCATTTCCATCGTGACCCAGGTGGTGTGCGATGTGTGCCGGGACAACGGCGCGTCCGCATTAGCTTCTCAAACGGAGACAGCAGCCAAAATTCTGGTACTGTCCCTACTGCTACCGCTATTTCAAACGGTGATCGGAATTGTGACGGGACTTGTAAAATGAAGCGATTTGTATTGACATTTTTACTTTTGCTGGCGTTGCCAGGGGTGTGCTTTGCCGCCCAGTCGGCGCTCTCCGGCGACGGCTATCGCCAGGCGCTGTCCGGGTATGACCTGTCGGCGTTCGAAAAGCTGGGGGACGACGCAAACAGTGTGTTAGAGCAGCTGGGACTGGATGATTTTGACTTTGAGACGGTGACGGCGCTGGACGCTAAGTCCTGCGTGCAGGTGCTGGGGCGGCTGGCGCGCCAAAATATCCAAACGCCGCTGCGGGCACTGCTGTCTGTGCTCAGCTTCACGCTGCTGTCCGCCTTTTTAACCGGTTTTTCCGGCAGCGGACTGCTGGGGCAAAACAGCTCAGTTTATTCCACTGCCTCCGCCTTGGTCATTGCGGCGCTGATCGCTGCCCAGTGTGCGGACACTGTGTCCCTTTGCTGTGCCACCATCGGCATTTGCGCGGACTTTGTGTTTGCGTTCTTCCCGGCATTTTTGGTCATTCTCACCGTGTCCGGCAGCAGCCTGACCGGGGTGTCCACCAACACGCTGCTGCTGGGGTTGGCCCAGGGGCTGAATATTCTGTCAGCCAAGCTGTTTGTGCCCCTGATCAACTGCTTTTTGGCACTGAGTCTGTGCTCCGGCGTGCGCAGTTCGCTGAATATTGACGGTGCGTTGCGGGTGGTGCGTAAGGGTTTGATCTCACTGATCTCCTTTTGTGCCGGGGCATTTGTGACGGTGCTATCTGTGAAGACGGCGGTGGCCTCCCGGGCGGACGCGCTGGGACTGCGTTCTCTGCGCTTTGCCATCAATTCCGTAGTACCGGTAATCGGCAGCGCCATCAGCGAGGGACTACTGTCTATACAAAGCTATGCCGGGCTGGTGAAGAGCACGGTAGGCGTTGTGGGCATTATTGGGGTCATTGCCCTGTTTTTGCCGGCGCTTATAAATGTGATCGGCTGGCGTGTTAGCATTGCCGTGTCCGTGGCGGTGAGCGAGATCTTTGACGACCGCACCGTGTGCAAAATGCTGCGGGCCTTTGGCGACGCCTTTTTGCTGATGAATGTGGTGCTCATTCTCTCCATGGTCACCACGGTGATCTCCATCGGCATACTGATCGCTGCAAAGGGGGCTGCCGGGTAATGGATGTGGTAAAGCAGTGGACCCTGAACATTTGTTTGACCCTCATCGGGGCAGTTATCCTATCACTGGTATCGCCGAGGGGCAGTATGGGGCGATTTTATAAAACCGTACTGTCGCTTTTTATCATCGCCGGGTTTCTGCTGCCTATCACCGGCGGCGAGAAGGCGGACTTTTCCGCTTATTTCTCCGATGTCACAGCGCAGGCGGCAGACGCAAACAGCGTGTATGAAAGCCAAATCGAGAGCCGTGTTAAACAGACCCTGACTGCTGCCGGGTACAAGGATTGCAGTGTGCAGGCTTCGGTACGGATCAAAGAGCAGGAGATCTATATTCAAGAGCTGGTGGTCTCCGTGCCCGGCGACATGGATCGGGAGGCAGTGGCGGCGCTTCTTAAGGCACAGCTGGGATTGCAGCCGGTGGTAAAAGGACTGGGGGAGTAGAAATGACAGAGAAGTGGAAAGAACTGCTAAAGGCGCCGCAGGGGCAGCGCAAGGTGTTCATTCTTCTGGCAGTGCTGGGGATTGCGCTGGTACTGCTCTCCGGCAATGGAACCGCAGGCAGCAAGAGTAAAAGCGAGACCACCACCGCCAGGGATTACGACGCCTATGTGGCGAATCTGGAGGGGCGGCTGCAAAAAACCGTTGCCAGTATGGACGGGGTGGGCACCTGCAAGGTGATGATCACTTTGGAAAAAAGCGACGAGAACGTGTACGCCACGAACAGCGAAAGCAAGCGAGATGCAGACAGTGGCAGCAGCAAGGAGGACTATGTGCTTTATGACCAGGACAGCGGCGAAAGCCCGCTGCTGCTCAGTGCCTACCTGCCCAATGTGCAGGGGGTGGCGGTGGTGTGCACCGGCGGCGACGATCCGGCTGTTCGAGAGAAGATCACCGCCACAGTCGCTTCTCTCTTTGGCATACCCACAAATCGAATATCCGTCTCAAAACTGAAAGGGGAATAGGTGACCGAATATGAAAGAGAAAAAGCAAAAGGAACCGGGGGCTGAAATGCAAGAGGTGCTCACGGAGGATCAGCTGAAAAAGCGAAAACTGCACCGGGCGCGGGTAAGCCTGGGTTGTATGGTGCTGATTTTGGCTGTCGGCGTTGTGGGCAACTGGTACTGGGAGAACAGCGATATTTCCACAAAAATCAGTACAGTCAGCGCCCAACGCACGAAGACCCTGGGGGAGGCCACCTTTGTGGATGCTACCACTGAGGCTGCTACGGAGAACAGCTACTTTACCCAGGCCAAGCTGGATCGGCAAAGCAGTCGGGACGCTGCGCTGGAAAAGCTGCAAAAAATCGTGGATACCGCGGATAAAAGCGCGGCTGCCCATAAAGAAGCGGCACAGAAGATTGCTAAGATCTCCGACGGCATCAATGCGGAAAACAAAATCGAAACACTGGTGACCGCCAAGGGCGTGGGGCAGTGTCTGGCGATCGTGAGCACAGATGGCAAAAAAGTAGACGTGATCGTAGACAGCAAGGACCTGTCTGACGCGCTGATCTTGCAGATCAAGGAGATTGCCGTGGAACAGGTTGGCTGTGATTATAAAAATGTGACCATCATTCAGTCTAAATAAATTCCAAAACCGTCTTGTAAGTTGCTTTTACTTATGTTATAATAAACGCACATTTGCAGCGGCATATCCGCTGGCAACAAAGGAGCGTTTTTTGCATGGAGATCAATACAAGCACTTCCATGGGCGAACTGGTCATTTCCGAAGAAGTGATCTCAGCCATCGCCACCAATGCAGCCAAAGATGTGGACGGCATTGCCGGGTTCTCTAACCGCCCGGTGGATGTGGTCAATACCATTAAGAAGGGCAGCCTAAAGGTAATGAGCCCGGTGCGTGTTTTGGCAGACGGTGAGGATTTGAACATCAGCATTTATGTGAACATGCTGCCCGGTAAAAAGATCCGCCAAGTGGCGGAAGAGGTACAGCAGGCGGTCAAGGAGTCTGTGCAGAATATGACCGGTAAGCTGGTGTCTAAAGTCAATGTGATCATCGCCGGACTGGAATTTGACCAGCCGGAGAGTGAAACGGAACCTTGTGAAACTGAAGAGTAAAAACGGATTTTACCGACAAGGCGCGTTTCTTGTCGGTTTTTTCTTTTGGAGGAAGTTTATGAAGCGGAACGAACAGCGCGAGCAGGCGTTTATCCTGCTGTTTGAGTACCTGTTTTTGCCCCAGGACGACCTGGTGGCGATCTATGACGAAAATATCGGCACGGTAAGCGATTATGCAAAAGAACTTTACACCGGCGTGCTTGCCAATTTGGACAAGCTGGACGAAACCCTGTCAAGCTATTCCAAAAAGTGGAAGCTGAACCGTCTGCCCAAGGTGAGCCTGACTGTGCTGCGTCTGGCGCTCTACGAAATGGAGTTTGTGGACGATCTGCCGGACAGCGTGGCGATCAATGAGGCTGTGGAGTTGGCAAAGAAGTACGGCAGTCAGGAAGACGCCAGCTTTATTAACGGCGTGCTGGGTGCTGTGTCTCGGAGTAAGACGGAATGATTCTGGGAATAGACACCAGCAATTACACCACCTCTGCCGCTGTGCTGGACGGTGAAGCGCTCACCCAACAAAAGCAGATTTTGGAGGTGCGCCCGGGAGAGCGGGGTCTGCGCCAGAGCGACGCCCTGTTTCAGCATACGCGCAATTTGCCGTTGCTGTTTGATAAACTGCCGCCAATGGATGAGGTAACCGCCGTTGGTGTCAGCACCCGACCGCGGAATGTGGAGGGCAGCTATATGCCTTGCTTTTTGGCAGGGATCAGCGCGGCGACTGCTGCCGCTAAGGCTGCCGGTTGCCCTCTTTATACCACCTCTCACCAAGTGGGGCACATTTTGGCGGCACTGTACGGTGCCGGTGCGCTGGAGATGATCCGTGCGCCCTTTGTGGCCTTTCATGTGTCCGGCGGTACAACGGAAGCCCTGCTTGTGGAACCGCACAAGGAAGAATTGATTTCCGCTCGTTGCGTGGCGGCCAGTTCGGACTTAAAGGCCGGGCAGCTGATTGACCGTACCGGGGTGCGGCTGGGTCTGCAATTTCCCTGTGGTCCGGCGCTGGAACAGCTGGCGCTGCAAAGCAGGGTGAGTTATAAAATCAAACCCTCGATGCAGGGAGCGAATTGCTCACTGTCCGGGGTGGAAAATCAAGTGGACAAGCGCTTGCAGGCAGGGGATGCACCGGCCGATATTGCCCGGTTTGTGCTCTCCAGCGTATCTGCTGCCTTACAAGGTATGGTGCAGGCTGTGTTTGGTGAATATGGGCAGCTGCCGCTGCTGTTTGCCGGTGGCGTGATGTCAAACACCATCTTGCGCCGAGAACTGGAAACAGCCTTTGGCGGCGTGTTTGCCCCGCCGGCGCTGAGTTGTGATAATGCGGCCGGTGTGGCCGTGTATGCTGCCCTGTGCAGCAAAGAACTGGAATGATGACTGTACTTTCTGTTTCTAAACTGAATTTTTATTTGCGCGCACTGCTGGAAGGGGACGCGCCGCTGCAAAATCTTTATGTAAGCGGTGAGATCTCCAACTTTAAGCGCTATCCCACCAGCGGGCACTGCTACTTTACCCTGCGGGACGAAAAAGCGCAGTTGAAATGCGTGCTGTTTGCCGCCCAGGGCGCGCACCTGCGATTTGCGCCGGAGAACGGTATGCGGGTGATTTGTCGAGGTCGGGTGAGCGTGTACGAAAGAGACGGCGTGTATCAGCTGTATGTGGACGACATGCAGCCCCAGGGCGCCGGTGCGCTGGCTGTGGCCTTTGAGCAGTTAAAGTCTCGTTTGGCGGCTGCCGGGCTGTTTGATGAGAGTCATAAGCAACCTATACCCAAGTACCCCGGGCGGATTGGCGTAGCCACCTCTGCTTACGGTGCGGCAGTGGCGGATATTAAGCAGATTACCGCGCGGCGCTTTCCTGCGGCGGAACTGGTGATCGCCCCCACCGTGGTGCAGGGCGACGGCGCACCGGAAAGCATTGCCCGGTCTATTGAACAGCTGGACAAAATGGGGCTGGATGTACTGATCGTTGGCCGTGGCGGCGGGTCTATGGAGGATCTGTGGGCGTTTAATACGGAGACGGTGATCAACGCCGTCTATACTTGCAAAACACCCATCATCTCTGCCGTTGGGCATGAGACGGATTTTACGATTACGGATTTTGTGGCGGATATGCGGGCACCTACCCCCAGCGCGGCGGCGGAGTTGGCTGTGCCGGATCGGGAGGAAGAGCTGCGCCGCATTGCGCAGCTTGAAAGCATTGCTACCCGCGCGTTGCGCAGTCTTCTGGAACGGGAAAATCAGCGACTGGACAGTTGCTTGGCGCGCAGAGGCAGCGCCGGGGCATATATTTCGACTCGACTGGAACGGTTACAAGCCTTGATGAACGGTAACCGGCAACAAATCCAGCTCCGCTTAGAGCGGGAGAACACCCGTTTGGAACGCGTGCTGGAACAAATTGAAGCTTACAGCCCGCTGGCGGTGCTGCGACGAGGTTATACACTGGTGCGCCATACAGACGGTTCACCGGTGACCAAAAAAGAAGAATTATCACCGGGTACTGCATTGCGCCTGCAATTTGCAGACGGAAGTGTGCCGGTGCAGGTTTTGGAGGAAAGAGAAGATGAATGAAGAAAACTTGACTTACGCTGATGCAATGCAGCGCCTGGAGGACATCAGCGCTCGCTTAGAGAACGGTTCGGTGCCCTTGGAGGAGAGTATTGCCCTTTATGAGGAGAGTGCCAAACTGGCAGCCTTCTGCAAGCAGATCTTGCAGCAGGCGCAGCAAAAAATTACGGAATTGGCTGGTGACGAAAAATGACAAACGAAGCATTTCAAAATACCCTTGCCAATGATCAACGCCTGATCGAGAATGCTTTACAGCAGCTTTTGCCTCCCACGGTATTTGACCAGGGTGAGGTGGTGGAAGCCATGCGTTACAGCTTGATGAACGGCGGCAAACGACTGCGCCCGGTGCTTGCGATGGAGTTTTGTAAGGCCTGCGGCGGTGACCGGCACGCCGTTTTGGAGCCGGCCTGCGCTCTGGAATATGTGCACACTTACAGCCTGATCCATGATGATTTGCCCTGTATGGACGATGACGACCTGCGCCGCGGCAGACCCAGCTGTCACAAGGCATATCCGGAGAATATTGCTCTGCTGGCCGGTGACGCGCTGCTGACCCATGCTTTTGAGATCATTGCCGACTGCGAGCTTTCTGCGGATGCGAAGTGCCAAATGGTTAGCCTACTGGCGGCCAATGCAGGCGTCAGCGGAATGATCGGCGGTCAGGTTTTGGATTTGAAATATGAAGCCGCAGACCCCTCCTTGCAGCAGTTGCTGACGGTGCATAAGTTGAAAACCGGCGCACTGATCTCTGCCGCCTGTATTTTGGGCTGCTTGGCAGCCGGTGCTACGCAGGCGCAGATCGCTGCCGCTTCTGATTTTGCCTATAATCTGGGCATTGCGTTCCAAATCAAAGATGATATTTTGGACATTACCGGCACCAGCGAAATGCTGGGCAAGCCTGTTGGCTCGGACAGTGACCAGGGCAAGGTGACCTATGCCACTAAGGTAGGTCTCGAAAAGGCGCAGCAAGATGTGGAGTTACTGACGGATAAAGCGCTGGAAAGCCTGTGTGCCTTTGACGATACAGACTTTTTACAGGCACTGGCGCAGTCGTTGATCAGTCGGGATCACTGATTTTTTGCATTATTATACAAATCTTGCATTTTTATTCAGGCTATGGTACAATAGCCTCATGAAAAGAGTTGAGTTATTTGTCTCTTTTAGACAGCATTCAGTCTCCTAAGGACTTGAAAAAAATGAATCGTGATGAGCTGGAACAGTTGTGTTCAGAGATCCGCGATTTGCTGGTGCAGACCGTGTCCCATAACGGCGGGCACTTGGCCTCCAATTTGGGCGTGGTGGAGCTGACCGTGGCGCTGCACCGGGTGTTTAACAGCCCGTCCGACCCCATTATCTTTGATGTGGGCCACCAGTGCTATACCCACAAGATCCTCACCGGACGCAAGGATGATTTTGTCACCCTGCGCACCGAGGGCGGCATCAGCGGTTTTACCCGACCGGACGAGAGCGAGCACGATATTTTTTCCTCCGGCCACAGTTCTACGGCTATTTCCCAAGCCATTGGTTTGGCTAAGGCAAAAGCGCTGCGGGGCGAAAAGGGCAAGGTGATTGCTGTGATCGGCGACGGCGCCATGACCGGCGGTCTGGCCTATGAGGCGCTGAACAACTCCGGCACGGAGAACGATAATTTGATCGTTATTCTCAACGATAACAATATGTCTATCAGCAAAAACGTAGGTGCTTTGGCAAAAAACCTGACCAGTATTCGCACCTCCCGGGCCTATTTTACCTTTAAGAGCAAAGTAGAGCATTTTCTGTCCCGCATTCCCAAGGTGGGCAGCCAGCTTTGTCGTTTTTTTACCAATATGAATTCTGCCATTCGTAAGCGGATCTATAAGGCCACCATGTTTGAGGATATGGGCTTTCGTTACTACGGACCCATTGACGGCCACGACCTGCGAGCATTGACGGATGCTTTGACAGTGGCTAAGGCGCACAAGCACTCGGTGCTGATCCACGTTAACACGGTGAAGGGTATGGGTTATCGCCCTGCGGAAAAGAACCCCACCCAGTTCCACGGTATCGGCAAATTCGATGTAAACACCGGTGAGCCGCTGAGCAAAGGGGAGACTTTTTCCTCCGTATTCGGTAACACAGTGTGCGACTTTGCCGCCAAGGACGCCCGTATTTGCTGCGTAACGGCGGCTATGGCTGCGGGCACCGGATTAACCCGTTTTGCCAGCGAATATCCCCAGCGTTTTTTTGATGTAGGCATTGCGGAGCAGCACGCAGTTACTTTTTCCGGCGGTTTGGCGCGAGGCGGTATGGTGCCGATTTTTGCGGTGTATTCCACCTTTTTGCAACGCGCTTATGACCAGCTGATTCATGATGTATCCATGCAAGGATTAAAGGTGATCCTGGCAGTGGATCGGGCCGGCTTTGTCGGTGAGGACGGCGAGAGCCATCAGGGGATTTTTGATACCTCTTATCTCAATTCCGTGCCTGGCTGGACGGTGTATGCGCCTACATATTATGCGGAGCTGTGCTCCATGCTGTACCAGGCCATTTATGTGGACCCGGGTGCTGTGGCGATTCGTTACCCCAGAGGGGGAGAGCCAACCCCGCCGGAAGGCTATCAGTACGAGAAAGAGCCGTTTCGTATCTTCGGCGATCCGGGCGCCAAGCGCTGCCTGGTGACATACGGGCGGCTGTTTGATACCTGTCTGCAAGCCATAGGAGAGCTGGACGATACTTTTGTTATTAAATTGAACCGGATTCGCCCCATTGCGCCGGAGGCGGTGGCTGCCGCTGCCAAGGCGCAGGCGATTTGGTTCTATGAGGAAGCCACGGTCAGCGGCGGCGTGGGGCAAACCTTTGCCGCTTTGCTGGAAGAGAAAGGCGGAAACGCCCGGTTTTTCCACAAGGCCGTGCCGGATACATTTGTAAAACAGGCGTCTGTGGACAGCCAACTCCGCAAGTTTGGGCTGGACAAGGCGTCCATAGTCAGTGAGGTCAACCATGCAGAAGAAAACCCGGCTTGATGTGGCTGTGTTTGAGGGGGGTTACGCCCCCAGCAGAGAAAAGGCGAAGGCCATTATTATGGCCGGTCAGGTCTATGTAAACAACCAAAAAGTGGACAAGGCCGGTTTTGAATTAAAAGAAGGCGACAAGCTGGAGGTGCGGGGCAAAACGCTGAAATATGTGAGCCGCGGCGGCTTGAAGCTGGAAAAGGCCATGCAGGTCTTTCCCATCACTTTAGCAGACAAAATCTGTATGGATGTGGGAGCGTCCACCGGTGGGTTTACGGATTGTATGCTGCAAAACGGCGCAAAGCGGGTGTATTCCGTTGATGTGGGCTATGGCCAGCTGGCCTGGAGCCTGCGCACGGACGATCGGGTGGTGAACTTGGAGCGCACCAACTTCCGCCATATTACAGAGGAACAGGTGCCGGAACCCGTTGATTTTGCGTCTGTGGATGTATCCTTCATTTCCTTAAAGCATATTTTTCCAAATTTGCATTTACTGCTGCGCCCCAGTGGGCAGGCGGTTTGCCTGATCAAGCCCCAGTTTGAGGCCGGTCGGGATAAAGTGGGCAAAAAAGGTGTGGTGCGGGAAGCCGCCACCCACTTGGAAGTGGTTGAACGGGTAATCGGTATGGCTATAGAGAACGGCTTTTCTGTTCTCGGTCTGGAATTTTCCCCGGTAAAAGGGCCGGAGGGGAATATTGAATACCTGTTGTATGTGGAAAAGTCTGAGGCGCCTGCGGTTGCGCCGGAGGTAGACCCGGCCGCGCTGGTGGGTCGCTCCCATGAGGCATTGGTATGATTATTTCTGTTTTTCCTTATATTGAAAATGAGTCGGTACGCCGTCTGACCGGTGATGTGCTCAGCGAGTTGGATCGGCTGAAATGTCATGTATATGTAACCCAGGAGTGCGCCGGTCAGCTGCCTGGGCACCATGTTGTATATAGTAAGCCGGACAAGATGATGGAGGACTGCGATCTTGCGATCGCCATCGGCGGCGACGGTACCACCCTGCGGATCGCCAAGAAAGCGGCTTTTTATGACAAGTGCGTGCTGGGCATTAACGGCGGACGACTGGGCTTTATGAGCGGCTTGGAGGCCAACGAATTGTCCTTGCTGGGCAATGTGGTTACCGGTAAATATAAGGTAGACAAACGGATGATGCTACAGGCGGATATTATCCGTGAAAATCAGGCGACAGAGACTTTTCACTGTCTGAATGACGCGGTAGTCACTCGCGGTGATTACGCTCGGCTGATAGATGTAAATATCCACTGTGAGGAGCGCCCGGTGTGGGATGTGCGGGCGGACGGTGTGATCGTGTCCACCCCAACCGGCTCAACGGCGTACTCAATGGCGGCAGGCGGACCGGTGGTCAGCCCGGAGACGGATTGCTTTGTGGTCACCTCCATTTGCCCCCATTCGCTGATTGACCGCAGCATTGTGTTCCCAAGCAGCAAGGCGCTGTATGTAAGGGTGCAGAATGATGTGGACAACAACTCGATTTTTACAGCGGACGGCAAGCGCCCGGTACAGATTGACGGTCGCACGGTAGTGCGCATTTCCAAATCTCCCTATGTGGCGCGGCTTATTAAAGTGAAGCCGGACAATTTTTACGAAATTTTGCGAAAAAAGATCATTGAAAGGTGATTGGGATGAAGAAAAGACGACAGGCAAAGATCCTGGAGATCATCTCCAAATACGAGACGGAAACCCAGGAGGATTTGCAAAAATATTTGCATGAGGCCGGCTTTGAAGTCACCCAGGCCACCATTTCCAGGGATATTAAAGAGCTGCGGCTGGTGAAGGCACACAGTGCAGACGGCAAGTATGTGTACTCCACCGGCAAGCACCCGAAGGAGGAAAATTTCGGCCGCACGGCAGGTATCTTTAGCGAGGCCATCTTAAAGGTGCAGTACGCCATGAACACCGTGTGTATCAAGTGCTTTTCCGGTATGGCAAACGCTGCCTGTGCCGCCATTGACTCTATGGACTGGGACGGCGTAGTGGGTACCATCGCCGGGGACGATACCATCTTTGTGCTTTGCCGCACCGAGCGGGAAGCCCAGATCTTTACCGTGAATTTGGAGAAGATGCTCCATGCTTAAAGTGCTGGAAATTGAGAATATTGCCGTGATTGAAAAGGCAGCGGTGCAGTTTGACACCGGGCTGAATGTGCTCACAGGTGAGACCGGCGCCGGTAAGTCCATTGTGGTGGACGCGATCAACGCCATCCTTGGCGAGCGCACATCCCGGGAGCTGGTGCGCCACGGTGCACCCCAGGCAGTGGTTCGCGCCTTCTTTGAGGGGGTGGACCCTGCCGTGCAGGCTGTGATCGGCAATTTGGGTCTGGAGCCGGAGGCGGACGGTTCGCTGGTGCTTTACCGACGAATTTCTGCCGAGGGCAAAAGCAGCTGCAAGATCAACGGTGCGCCCTGTACTGTGACCATGCTGCGCGCGGTGGGTAATGCACTGGTGAATATCCACGGTCAGCACGACTCCCAAACGCTGCTGGACCCGGAGGCACATGTGCACTTTGTGGATATGCTGGCAGAGAGTGACCGCACCTTGACGGCGTATCAATCGGTGTTTCACCAATTTTTATCTGTGCGGCGGCGGTTAAAGGCGCTGACGGCGGACGAGGAAGACAAAGAAAATAAGCTGGATCTGCTGAATTACCAGATCAAAGAGCTGGAGGACGCGGATATACAGATCGGCGAGACCGAGCGGCTGAACGCCCGCCGCACGGAGCTGAGTGAGGCCGAGGCGGTGCGAGCCGCCCTGCAAGATGTGGCTTATACCATGGGTGGCGACGAGGAGTTCTCCGGGGTGTGCGGCTATTTGCGGTCGTTGGCAGCCAAGACGGCACCCTATTCTTCCTTGCAAAGCATCAGCGAGCAGCTGTATGCCTTGTGTGACAGCGCCGAGACCTGCAAAGACGATGCGGAGCAGAAGCTGGAAACCTTGGACGCTGATCCGGAGGAGCAAGCCCAAATTGAGGAGCGGCTGGATCAGCTGTACCGCCTGTCCTTAAAATACGGCGCTACGGAGCAGGAAATGCTGGGCAAGCTGGATGAAATGCGCGCCCAGCGGGAGGAAATCCTCTTTGCCGACCGGGAGTTGGAGACCCTCAGTAAGTCCTATGACGATTTGCTTCTGCAAGTGCAAGCGGCGGCAGAGAATTTGACTAAGGAACGCAAGCAGGTGGCCGCCAAGCTGGAAAAGGAAGTTTGCAGAGAACTGGCGTATTTGGATATGCCGGGTATTCGCTTTGTGGTGGACTTTGGCAAAGGTAAACTGTCCTCTGTCGGGCAGGATACGGTGCAGTTTTTGATTTCCACGAACCCGGGCGAGCCGCCCAAGCCTCTGGCTAAAATCGCCAGCGGTGGTGAACTGTCCCGCATCATGCTTGCCATCAAGACCATTTTGGCTCACAAAGATACGGTGGGCACCCTGATTTTTGACGAGATTGACACCGGAGTCAGCGGCCGTGCCAGCCAAAAGATCGGCTTAAAGCTGCGGGCGGTGGCTGAGGACACCCAGGTGATTTGTGTGACGCACTCGGCACAGATTGCATCTTTGGCCGGGGCGCACTTCCTGATCCAAAAGCAGGTGAAAGGGGAGCGCACGTATACGCATGTGCAGCGCCTGGACTTTGACGGTCGAGCAAGAGAACTGGCGCGCATTATGGGCGGACTGGAAATTACACCGGCGCTGCTGTCTACGGCAGAGGAAATGCTGCGCACTGCCCGGGAGGGATCATCGCAATGGGCGTGAATATGGAACAAAAAGTAAAAAACGGCACATGCGCCTTTCGCCTGTGACCGAATAGATAGACTGAATATTGGAGGACAAACAAATGGGAGTTTATGAGGATTTGCAAGCACGGGGGCTGATTGCCCAGGTCACAGACGAGGCGCGGGTACGCGACCTGGTCAATACCGGTAAAGCCGTGTTTTATATTGGCTTTGACCCTACCGCAGACAGTCTGCATGTGGGTCACTTTATGGCGCTGTGCCTGATGAAGCGGCTGCAAATGGCCGGCAACAAGCCCATCGCTTTGATCGGCGGCGGCACCGCCATGATCGGCGACCCCAGCGGCCGCAGCGATATGCGCCAGATGATGACCAAGGAGACCATTGACCACAACTGCGCCTGCTTCAAAAAGCAGATGAGCCGCTTTATTGACTTTAGCGAGGGCAAGGCCCTGATGGTGAACAACGCCGACTGGCTGCTGGATTTGAACTACCTGCAAGTACTGCGGGAAGTGGGCGCCTGCTTTTCCGTGAACCGTATGCTCACTGCCGAGTGCTATAAGCAGCGTATGGAAAGGGGTCTGTCGTTCCTGGAGTTCAACTACATGATCATGCAGAGTTATGACTTCTACACTCTGTTCCAGAAATATGGTTGCAACTTGCAGTTTGGCGGCGACGATCAATGGTCCAATATGTTGGGCGGCACGGAGCTGATCCGCCGCAAGCTGGGGGAGGACGCCTCTGCCATGACCATTACCTTGCTGCTGAATTCCGAGGGCAAGAAGATGGGCAAGACGCAAAAGGGCGCCGTTTGGCTGGACCCTGAAAAGACCTCTCCGTATGAGTTTTACCAGTACTGGCGCAATGTGGACGACGCAGATGTAATCAAGTGCATGAAGCTGCTCACCTTCCTGCCTATGGAGCAGATCAACGAGTATGCCAAATTGGAAGGCCAGCAGTTGAACTCCGCCAAGGAAGTACTGGCTTATGAGTTGACCAACCTGGTGCACGGCGAGGAAGAAGCCAAGAAAGCCCAGGAAGCAGCACGCGCCATCTTCAGCGGCGGCGCAAACAGCGCAAATATGCCCACCACCCAGGTGGAGGCAGACAGCCTGACTGACGACAGCATCGGCCTGATGGATCTGATGGTGCTGGGCGGTATGGTTAAGTCCAAGGGTGAGGCCAGACGCCTGATCACCCAGGGCGGCGTGAGCCTGAATGACGAAAAAGTGAGCGATGTGTATGCCACCGTCAGCAAGGCGGATTTAGAAGCCGGCGCTGTGGTGCGTAAGGGCAAGAAAGTATTCCGCAAATTCACCCTGTAACCGAACAAAATCACATTTTGGCACCTGTGGCCCCCGGATCGGCGGCGCAGGTGCCTATTTTTTGTACTCCGGGTAAAAAATGGCGTATAATTGTTGAATACCCGGACAAAAATTGCTATAATAAATAAGATTATAAACAGATAATAAGCAGGTGAAAATGCAGTGACTGTTTTACAGGAGATCGAGGACTTGCGCCAAAAGCTGCGCTACTACTCGGATAAGTATTATAACGACGACGCGCCGGAGATTGAGGACTATCAGTACGATATGATGATGCGCCGGCTGGAGGCGTTGGAGCAGGCCAATCCACGCTACGTCTCCCCGGACAGTCCCACCCAAAAAGTAGGCGGCAAGGCGGATAATTCCTTTGCCCCGGTGGCCCATACCGTGCGTATGGAGAGCTTGCAGGATGCGTTTAGTACCGCGGAGCTGCGAGACTTTGATCGTCGGGTGCAGGGAAGTGTGGACCACCCGCGCTATGTGGTGGAGCCAAAGATCGACGGTCTGTCCGTAAGTTTGGAATACCGGGACGGCGTGTTTGTGCGTGGTTCTACCCGAGGCGACGGCGATGTGGGCGAGGATGTGAGCGGCAATTTGCTGGTGATCCGCAGCATTCCGCTGAAAATCAAGGACCCGCTGCCGTACCTGGAGGTGCGGGGCGAGGTGTATATGCCGCACCGCAGTTTTGAGCAGGTGGTGGATCGACAGCAGATTGCCGGAGAAAAGCCCTTTAAGAACCCACGAAATGCGGCAGCCGGTTCTCTGCGCCAAAAGGACAGCAGCGTGACTGCTACCCGTGGACTGGATATTTTTGTATTCAACATTCAGCAGATCCAGGGCAAAACCCTGCATTCTCACAAGGAGTCCTTGGATTATCTCAAGTATTTGGGCTTCCACACGGTAGATGATTTCCCTTGTTATGCGGATTTTGACAAGGTGCTGGATGAGATCCACGCCATCGGTGAACGCCGGGGCGATCTGGAATACGATATTGACGGCGCTGTCATTAAAGTAGATGATTTTGACCAGCGGCAGGTTCTTGGCTCTACCGCCAAATTCCCCAAGTGGGCCATTGCTTTCAAGTACCCGCCGGAGGAGAAAGAAACAAAGCTGCTGGATATTGAGATCGCCGTAGGTCGTACCGGGGTGCTGACCCCTACCGCTGTGCTGGAAAGCGTTCATCTGGCGGGCACCACCGTCAGTCGCGCCACGCTGCATAATCAGGATTTTATTACGGAAAAAGGCATTGCCATCGGTGATACGGTTACTGTGCGAAAAGCCGGAGATATTATCCCGGAGGTGTTGTGCGTCACGAAGCACGGCGGCAATCCCTGCTATACTTTCCCGGCCGTGTGTCCCTCTTGCGGCGCGGCGGTGATCCGGGAGGAGGACGAGGCGGCGATTCGCTGTGTGAACCCGGAGTGCCCGGCACAGCTGCTGCGCAATCTGATCCACTTCTGCTCCCGTGACGCTATGGACATTGAGGGGCTTGGTCCGGCAATCATAGAGACCTTTGTGCAGGCGGGTATGCTCCGCTCTGCCGGTGATATTTATCGGCTGGAGAAAGAGAAGATCGCCGCCCTGGACGGGTTACAGGAGACCAGCGCCGGGAATATTTTAGCCTCTGTGGAGAAGTCCAAAGAGAACGACCTTTCCCGGTTGCTGTTTGCCCTGGGCATTCGCCACATCGGTGCCAAGGCGGGCAAGCTGCTGGCGACCCACTTTGGAGATATTGATCGCATTATGACCGCTACGGCGGAGGAGATCGCTGCCATTGACGGCTTTGGCCAAATTATGGCGGAGAGTGTGGCGGACTTCTTTGCTACTGACGGCGCCAAGGCACTGATCGGGGAGCTGAAAACCGCCGGCGTGCAGATGGTTAGCAAGACGAAGGTGGAGGATCACCGCTTTGCAGGTATGACCTTTGTGCTTACCGGTACGCTGCCCACCTTAAAGCGCAGCGAAGCGGCGGCCATGATCGAGTCCTTTGGGGGCAAGGCCAGTGGCTCTGTTTCTAAAAAGACTACTTATGTGCTGGCAGGCGAGGCTGCCGGCAGCAAACTGGATAAGGCAAACGCTTTGGGAATACCGGTAATCGACGAAGCGCAGTTTATGGAAATGGTGAAATGAGAGAAATTCGAAAAAAGCAGAAAAAGTTATATAAAGCCATGCGCATTTTGCTGTACGCAGCTATTGCAGTGTTGGTGGTGTATATCGGTGCGGAGCCGATGGTAGCAAAGGCCAGTCACGTGGCTGCACTGGTGATGAATTATGTGTGTGACGCGCTGGTGATCGCCTCTATGTTCATGCTTTTGATGTACTACTCCAAGTACGGTAAAGTTGACGGGTATCTCAGCCGCATTGAGGACGAACTGGCAGATGCCGGGTATTATTTGTCCGATCGTCCGGAGCGGGAGATCGAGCCGCTGACCGCAGCGGTGCTGGCAGACCTGGATCGGTACGGCTACACCGTTGAGCGAGATTTGGAACTAAGCGAGATGCCCTTTGACGCTCGAGCCATGAAGAAAAAAGAATTCTTTTATGTGGTGGAGACGGAAGCACTGACCCGGGGCGATATTTTGGCTTATTCCGATGCGGCATTTACCGATCTGACGGTACAGAAGATGAAGCGCAGCGGCAGCGGCGTGATCTTGTTTGTAACGGACACGGCCGGGGAAGACGCCATTGACCTGAGCAAATCCATTACCTGCTACGGCAAGCGGGATCAGTTGCAGATCGCCTATGCCATCGCAGAGGCGGACACTGGACGGGTGTACTTCCTGGGCAACAGGGTGAGCAAATGCCAGCAGATGATCGCAAATTATGTAATGGGCTGCGAATTGCCCATTGCCGATGCAAATAAGGGCGAGCGCCTGCCGTTTCAGGATAAGTTGGAGGAAAAGATGAAAACCTTTACTCTGGCAGAATTTAAGAACGGCACATTCTTCGCTCACGATTAAGGAGACAGCTATGACAGAAAAGGTAAAAGAATATATTGCGTCCCTGCGGAGCAAGAAGATTGCTTTTGTGGGTATGGGGGTGGCCAACGCGCCGTCTGCGCTGTTTTTGGCTCGCCATGGCTTGCAAGTGTATGCCTGCGACAGTCGGGACGAGAGCTATATTGGGAAAAAGGCTTGTGAGGAACTGCGCGCCTGCGGTGTGCAGTTCTCCTTAGGCAAGGATTATTTGCGTATTTTGCCGGAGATGGACATCATTTTCCGCAGCAACGGCATTTTGCCGTTCCAAAATCCCTGGATCGGTGAATGTATTGAGCGGGGCCAAACGGTGACCAGCGAGATGGAAGAATTCTTCCATTACTGCCCGGCCAAGATCATTGGCATTACCGGCTCCAACGGCAAGACCACAACGACCACCTTGATTTACGAAATGCTGAAAAAGGCCGGCCACTCCGCAGTGATCGGCGGCAATATCGGCAAGGCCATGCTGCCGTATTTGGAGGATCTGACCCCCTCTGATTATGCGGTTTGTGAGCTGTCCTCCTTTCAGCTGCTGACCATGGGCAATCTGGTGCATCAGCCGGATATTGCGGTGGTGACGAATATCGAATCTACCCATTTGGACCACCATATCTCTCTGGACGAATATGTGGACGCCAAGCGGAATGTTTTGATTTATCAAAGTCCCTCCCAGCGCACGGTGCTGAACGCAGACTGTGATTATTCCATCGGCCACCGGGTGTACCACGATATGCGCTACGATGTGCGGGGCAAGTTGGCGGAATTTTCTTTAGAAAAACCGGTCAATACCGGTGCATATTTAGATGACAACGACAATATTGTCTATGCAGAGGACGGTACGGTGACGCAGATTATGGCCGCTTCCGATATTCGTCTGCCTGGGCGGCACAATATTGCCAATTACTGCACGGCCATCGCGGCGGTGTGGGGACTGGTGCAGCCGGAGCAGATTCGAGAGGTGGCCCGCACCTTTGGCGGCGTGGAGCACCGCATTGAGTTTGTCCGTGAGGTGGATGGGGTAAAGTATTATAACGATTCCATCGCCACTTCTCCCAGTCGAGTGATTAGCGGCGTGCGTGCCTTTAATCAAAAAATCATTGCTATTCAAGGCGGCTCGGATAAGGGCAACGATCTGTCCGTGATGGTGCCTGACCTGTTGTCCCATGTGAAAATTTTGATTTTGAACGGTGCAACGGCGGATAAGATTGAACAGGCTGTTTTGGCTGCGCCGGATTATGATCCAGATCAGCTGCAAATTATAAAAGTGAAAGATTTGGCGCAGGCGGTAGAAGCGGCACGCAAGGCAGCACAGCCCGGAGATATTGTGTCTCTTTGCCCGGCTTGCCCCGCCTTTGACCAGTTTAAGACATTTGAGTACCGCGGACGGGAATTCAAAAGGTTGGTGAACGCATTTTGAGTACAAACACAGCGGCGCTGTTGCAGGAATTGACGGCAGTTACCGGCACGCCCTTTTATGATGAGGAAGTGCTGAACCTGCTGACTTCCAAGTTGGTGTCCTTTGGCGATGTGCAGGTGGACGCCATGCACAATGTTAGCTGCACCTTTGGCAGCGGTTACCATGTGGTTCTGGAGGCCCACTGGGACGAAATTTGCTTTGTAGTCACAGGCATTAGTGACGACGGCTATGTGCACTTTGCCAAGTGCGGTGGGATTGACCCTCGGATTTTGCCCGGCGCACGGGTGGTGGTTCATGGCAAGCGGGACCTGCCCGGGGTCATCTCCACCTTGCCACCCCATTTGCAAAAAGGGGAGGACGGCAAGAAAGTGGCACCCATTGACGAGCTTTCCGTTGATCTTGGGCTGACCGCCCAGGCGGCCAAGGATTTGGTAGCGGCAGGGGACTGTGTAACCTTTGCGAAGCATTTTACGCCGCTGGACGGCACTCGGGTCAGTGCCAACTGTCTGGACGACCGTAGCGGCGTGGCAGCGGTTCTGCTGGCGGCAGAGCAGCTGAAAGATGTGCCATGCCGGGTGACCTTGTTATTCACCGCCCAGGAGGAAGTAGGCACCCGCGGTGCCAAGACGGCACTGTTTGACCGTGGCGTAGATGCCAGCGTTAGCGTAGATGTGTCTTTTGCCTACACACCCGGCTGTAAAGCGCGGGACTGCGGCGTGATGGGCAAGGGGCCGATGATCGGTATTTCGCCGATTTTGGATCGGCAGTTCAGCAAGGAACTGCTGGACCTTGCTAAGGAAAATCAGATACCCTATCAAACGGAAGTGATGGCCGGGCGCACCGGCACCAATGCAGATGCCATTAGCATTTGCGGCAGCGGTGTACGCTGCGCGCTGGTGTCTATCCCGGAAAAATATATGCACACCCCTGCAGAGGTTGTAGATACCGCCGATGTGGAGCAGACGGCGGCACTGCTGGCTGCCTTTGTGCGAATGAAAGCAGGTGAGCACCGTGCTTAAAACCTTATGCGATTTGAACGGCACCAGCGGCAATGAAGCGGCGGTGCGTGACTACATTTTAGAGCAGATCCGGCCCTATTGCACCACCTGCACTGTGGATGCGATGGGCTCTGTTGTCGCCTTTAAGAAAGGCAAGCGTACCCCGGAAAAGCGGGTCATGCTCTCTGCCCACATGGACGAGGTGGGCTTTATCATCACCGGCGCCACCGAGGAGGGCTACCTGCAATTTGCACCGGTAGGCGGGATTAACCCTTCTGTGGTGCTGGGGCGCCGCTTGGCGCTGGAAAACGGCGGCTTCGGTATGGTCGGCACGGTGCCCATTCACCTGCTCCATGAGGATGCAGGGGAGAAAGTGCCTTCCTTTGATGAATTATTGATAGATGTGGGCGCTGCCGATAAGCAAACAGCGGAAACGATGGCGCCGGTTGGCAGCTTTGCCTATTTCAGTGAGTCGTATGTCGCTTTTGGCGACGGTAAAATTTGTGCCAAAGCTCTGGACGACCGGATCGGCTGCATGCTGATGATCGAACTTTTACAATCGGAGCTGGAGGCCGACACCTGGTTCTGCTTCCAAGTGCAGGAAGAAGTGGGCCTGCGGGGCGCTGCCTGTACCGGCAGTCGGGTCCAGCCGGATCGTGTTTTGGTGCTGGAAGCCACCACCGCAGCGGACTTGGACGGCGTGACCGGCGATAAGCGGGTGTGCGTGCTTGGTGATGGCCCGGTGGTCAGCTTTATGGACGGCGCCACCATTTATGACCGGGCGCTGTATCGTATGGCCAGAGAAACAGCCGACGAGAACGGTATTCCCAGCCAGACCAAAACCGCCATTGCCGGCGGCAACGATGCCGGCGCTCTGCAACGGGCCGGACAGGGAAGTGCAGCGCTGGCTGTGAGCCTGCCCTGCCGGTATATCCACTCCGGCGCCTCTGTGGTGCAGCAGTCGGATATAGACGCTACCCGTGCACTATTGGCCGCCCTTTTGCCCAAATTATATGATTGAGTATCAACAGAATTTAGATCTGCTGCGGCAGTATGAACAAACGGATTTGTTTTCCGTACGGGTGCTGGCCCTGGCAGAAAGCTACGGCTGTGATTACAACTTCGCTCGCTTTTATGTGCAAAGAACGGAGAGCGGGCAAATAACTGCGGTTTTATCGTATTTGGATCGGGACTGCACTTTGTCCTTAACGGAAAATGCGGACCGGGAAGAATTGACGGCCTTTTTTGCGGCCATGGGATATGGTACGCTGCTTTGTACAGCGGATTTTTGCATGGATCGGCCTTACAGAGAGGGGTCGATGATGCAGTCTGTGCGGCGCTACGATGTGCAAAGCGGTATGGCTGTGTTTGACAGCTATCCAAAACTCATGGATCTATATAATTTTATCGACTACGACAGCCAGGATTTTGAAAGCTGGTATGTGGATCTGAGCCATCGTATTCGCCACGGCGGCGCCAAGGCGCTGACCTTGCGTATGGACGGCATGATCCTGGCCAGCGGTATATTATCATCCGTAACGGATAAGGGCGCAGTGCTCACCGCCGTGCGAACCCAGCCGGAATTCCGCCGCATGGGCTACGGCTCTATGCTGGTGCGGCGGCTGGTGGCAGACTGCAAAGGCACTGTATACTTAATGCGTGAGCAAGGGCGCAATGAACAGTTTTACCTGCAAAACGGATTTATCAATCAAGGATTATGGAGACAATATCAATGACCCCCTTTTTTCAACTGGACCCGAAAATCGAGTCTGCGTCTGCCGCTGCGTTGCAGCAGGTGGCGCCACGATTTACGGAGATTGACGAGGTAACGGAATACAATCAGCTGAAGGTGCTGCGGGCCTTTATGGACAACGGTATCAGCGAACGGCATTTTGGCAGCAGCACCGGCTACGGTTATGGCGACGAGGGTCGGGAGACCCTGGACAAAGTATGGGCACAGGTGTTCGGCGCGGAGGACGCGCTGGTGCGCCACAATTTTACCTGCGGCACCCACACCCTGGCGGTGGCGCTGTTTGGTGTGTTGCGCCCGGGGGACAAAATGCTGTGCGTCAGCGGTATGCCCTATGACACCCTGCACAGCGTGATCGGGCTTACCGGCGAGAATATGGGGTCGCTGAAGGACTATGGCATTGCTTTTGACTGCGTGCCGCTGAAAGAGGAACATTTGGACTATGAAGCCATTGCCAAAGCGGTGGACGATACGGTGACCATGGTGTATATCCAGCGCAGCCGCGGGTATGAGTTGCGCGCCAGTCTCTCTTTAGAGGAGACGCAAAAGGTGGCAGAGATTGCAAAAGAGAAGAACCCCAACTGCATTGTGATGGTAGACAACTGTTACTGTGAATTTGTCAATAAGCAAGAGCCCACCCAGGTGGGGGCAGATCTGATCGCCGGGTCGCTGATTAAAAACGCCGGCGGCGGTATGGCCCGCACCGGCGGTTACATAGCCGGGCGCCACGATTTGGTAGAAAAGTGTGCCTTTCGACTGACCACCCCCGGACTGGGGCGGGAAGTGGGCGCCACACTGGGAATGAATCGTGAGTTGTATATGGGCCTGTTCTATGCGCCCCATACCGTAGGCGAGGCGCTGAAATCCGCTGTGTATATTGCGGCGTTGTACCAGTCCTTTGGCTACGATGTGACCCCCAAGTGGGATGAACCCCGGCAGGACATTGTGCAGTGTTTGGGACTTGAAAACCCGGACAGTCTGGTTGCATTTTGTCAGGGGGTGCAAAGCGGTAGTCCGATTGACAGCTTTGTGCTGCCGGAGCCGTGGGATATGCCCGGCTATGACAGCCAGGTGGTGATGGCCGCCGGTGCGTTTACGCTGGGTTCGTCTATCGAACTGTCGGCAGACGCCCCAATTCGGCCGCCGTATTATGCTTGGATCCAAGGCGGTCTGCAATTTCATTCCGCCAAGATCTGTGCGGAACTGGCAGCCCAGCAAATGCAAAACAAAGGACTCTTAAAGCATGACAAATTTTAACGGAATTACCCCAAAAGCCATTGAGTTGCTCAGCGAAAACCGCTTTAACGATTCTAAGGCATTTTATGAAGAACATAAGGAAGAATTAAAACAGCTGGCCACGATCCCCATGCGGCAAATTGTGCTGGATCTGGCGGAGATGATGACGGAGCTGGACGATAAAATGTACACGGATCCTGTGTACACTGTTTCTCGCATTCGCAGAGACACCCGTCGCTCCAAAAGCAAGATGATGTATCGGGAGAACCTGTGGCTGATGCTGCGGCGACACAAGAAGCAGTACCCCTGCGCGCCGTTTTTTTGGTTCGAGTTTTCGCCGGTGTGCTACACCATGGGTCTGGGTTTCTTTGTGCAAAAGCCCGCCCAGTTTGACGAACTGCGCAAGGTGATTTTGGCTCACCCGCGCAAGTGGACGCGTGCAGTCAAACAGGCAGAAGACGCAGGTATTCACTTTGCCTGCTATAACAGCTACAAAAAAGACCGGGTGCCGGATGCACCCAAGGCGCTGCAGCCCTATTTGAACGCAAAGGACATGTCGTTCTCTTATACCGGGTGGAATTTGGAACACATTGGCTCTACTGCGCTGATCGACGAGTTAAAAGCCGGATTTGCCGCGGCATTTCCGTTATATAAAATCTTTATAGAAGCATACGAAAACATGCTGTCGGAGGGATTGATTGATGATGAATAAAAAAGAGTTTTTGCATCTGAAAAGCGGCACAGATGTGCGCGGTACGGCGGTAGAAACGGCGGAGCACGGTGTGCAGCTGACAGACGAGACGGTGCAGAAGATCTGCGTGGGTTTCTATAAGTGGTATTGCGACAAGGAGCAGGTAGATACCTTTGGCATTGCCGTAGGGCAGGACTGCCGCATTTCTTCCTCCCGCATTGCAGCGGCGGCTATGACGGCCTTTTGTGCCTGCGGGTGCAGGGTGTTTGACTGCGGACTGGCAACTACCCCCTCTATGTTTATGAGTATTGTAGAAAATGAGCCGGTGCAAACGGCGCTGGAGATCACTGCGTCCCATCACCCCTTTGACCGAAACGGGCTAAAGTTCTTTACTTCCGGCGGCGGTCTGGAAGGGGAGGATGTAACCGCCATTTTGGAGCTGGCTTATGACGCGGAAGTGCCGGTAAGTAGCGACAATGCACCTGTGGCACTGTCCTTTATGAACGATTATGCCGCCCTTTTGCGCCGGCAGATTGTGGACGGCGTGCAAAATGGTGACCGCCCGCTGGAGGGTCTGCACATTGTGGTAGATGCCGGTAACGGTGTAGGCGGATTTTACGCCGATCAGGTGCTGGCGCCGTTGGGTGCCGATGTAAGCGGCAGCCAATTTCTGGAGCCGGACGGCATGTTTCCCAATCATATTCCAAACCCGGAGAATAAAGGCGCTATTGATGCCGCCTCCAAAATGGTGCTGGACAGCAGCGCCGACCTGGGTTTGATATTTGATACGGATGTGGACCGTATGGGCTGCATTGGCGCCACCGGGCAGGAGATCAACCGTAACACGCTGGTTGCCTTGGCGGCGGCCATTGTGCTGGAGGATCACCCGGGCACTACAGTGGTGACCGACAGCCTGACCTCCGACGGTCTGCGTACCTTTATTGAGCAGGATCTGGGGGGCAAGCAGCTGCGCTATCGTCGCGGCTATAAGAATGTAATCGACAAGAGTATTGAACTGAACAAGAGCGGCGTAGACTCTGCCCTTGCTATTGAGACCAGTGGCCACGCAGCACTAAAGGATAATTATTTCCTGGACGATGGCGCCTATTTGGCAACGAAGATTGTCATTAAGGCAGCCAAACTGCGCCGAGAGGGTAAGACTATTGAGGACCTGACCGCAGCCTTGCACCGCCCGGCAGAGAGTGTGGAGATTCGTGTGCCCATTCTCTTAGAGGACTTTCACGACTATGGGGAAGATGTGATGGCGCAGCTGGCTGCATTCGCTGCCGGCCATGAGAATTGGAGCGTGGAGCCGGAGAATTATGAGGGTGTGCGCATCAATATACCCGGCGGCTGGTTTTTGCTGCGCCTGTCTGTGCACGATCCGATCTTGCCCTTGAACATTGAGAACGATGTGGCGGGTACTGCCGCAAAGGTTGCCGATGAGATTGCGCAATTCCTGACCCGCTTTGATAAGCTGGATCTTTCCGGCTTCAAAAAATAAAAGGAGACCTGTATGCTGCAACTTGTTTTTGGCAGATCCGGGTATGGCAAAACCGAATATATAAGAAATCGCATTGCAGACAAGATTGATCGGGGAGAAACACAGGTGCTTCTCATCACACCGGAGCAGTACTCATTTATCAGCGAGTACAGTCTGCTGGAGCAACTGGGGGAGGCACGAGCGCACGCCGTTCGGTGTCTCTCCTTTTCGCGCCTTTGTGATGAATGCGACCGTTTGTACGGCGCCGACGGCAGAAAACCGCTGACCAAGGGCGGCAAGGCCATTTTGATGAAAACGGCCATTGACCAAGTGCGCCCGGATCTGGAGTTGTTTGAGAAGAAAGGCAGTTCTGCGGCCTTTGTGCAGTCCATGACCGGCATTTATGACGAGATGAAGTCCTGCAATCTGTCCGGTGCGGCGGTATATGCGGCGGCGGACGATCTGGATACGGATATTCTGCGGTGCAAAATGCGGGACTTTTCGCGTATTATGACCGCGTATGAGGCGTTGCTTGGAGACCGTTTTGCGGATCCGGCGAACCGACTGACTCGCTTGTATGACCAAATCAAGGATCAAAACTACTTTGCCGGTCAAACCGTGTTTTTAGACGGATTTAATGGCTTTGTCGCCCAGGAATATAAGATTTTGGAGCGGATTATTGCTGAGGCCAAGGCGGTTTATATTGCACTGGACAGCGACTCCTTTGGTACCGGAGACGGTTATGACCTGTTTGCCTATGTGAATGAGACGGCAGCCATTTTGCAGCGCATTGCCGATAAGGCGGGCGTGCCCACCAACGCGTTGCAGTTGGGCGAAAACAACCGCACGGATTATGCGGATCTGCGCCGGGTAGAGCAGTATATTTTTGCCGACCAAGCGCCGGAGGTGGAGATTCCAGCGGAGCACATTCGCCTGTATGCAGCGTCTACCGTGACGGATGCCTGTAATGATTTGGCCTTACAGATAAAGGGTTTGCTGCGCTGCGGCTACCGTGCCGGGGAAATTGCTGTAACCATGCGTGACCGGGAAAAATATGCACCGGTGCTGGCGTCAGCTTTTGAAAAATACGGCGTGCCGTATTATGCAGATGAACGGCAGCCGGTGACCGCTCAGCCGATCTTGGTCTTTCCTATGTATCTGATGCGATCTGTGATCTACGGCTGGCGTAGCGACGATCTGTTCAGTCTGATCAAAACCGGCCTGACCGATGTGTCCGACAGCCCGGATCTGCACCGTACAGAAAATTATGTGTATACCTGGGGCATCAATGGTGCTGCCTGGAAGCGACCGTTTGACAAGTCTCCCAAAGGCTTTTCCGGTGCGCTTAGTGACAGCGACCGGGTGCAGTTGGAACGGATCAACGCCCTGCGGCAAAGCTTGATGGAGCCGCTCTTAGCGTTCCAAAAGAAAGTGCACGGCGCCACACCGCGGCAGATCAGCACCGCTTTGTTTGAGGCCATAAAAGCCTACCATGCGGATAAGCATTTGCAACAGCTGGCGGCCGGACTTGCGCAGGACGGCGCGTCTGCGCTGGCAGAGGAGCAGGGGCGCACTTGGGATGTGCTGATGCGCATTTTGGACCAGCTGGCAACGGTGCTGCCGGAGAAGCCCATGGCGTTGAAGGATTATTGTGCCCTCTATGCGCTGGTGACCCATACGGAGGACTTGGGCGAGATCCCAATGGGGCTTGACAATGTGCAGGTGGGCCAGGCGGATCGTATGCGGTTCAATAATCCGCGGGCGCTGTTTATTCTGGGCGCCAACGAAGGGGAATTTCCCCAAACGGTCACCAGTGGCGGCCTACTCAGCGACAATGAGCGCAAGCAACTGGCGGCGCATGATTTTAAGCTGTATTCCTTTGGCGAAATTTTAAATTTACAGGAGAGGTATTTTGCCTATAAGGCGGTGAGCGCCCCTCGGGAGCGGCTGTTTGTTACCTATACCGCTACCGGGCGGGCAGACGCACCGTCGGCCATTGTCACCGGCATACAGGCGCTGTTTCCGAATCTGAACGTAGAAAAATGGAACCCGGCAAACGGCCTGGATCTGGTCGATACACCGCAAAATGCCTTTGAACTGATGTCCGGCCTTTATGACAGCACGGATCCGTTCTTTGTGGCGTTGCGTGCTTATTTTAGCGACGAGCCGCAGTATGCGGCGGTACAGGCGCTGGCGGAGAACCGTACACCGATGATCAAAGATACTGCCACTGCACGCAAACTGTTTGGCAAGGATATGGTGCTGTCCGCCTCTCGCATTGAGGATTATTACAACTGCCCCTACCGCTACTTCTGCAAATTCGGGCTGGGGGCACAGCCTCGCCAAAAGGCGGAGATCAATCCTATGGAGCGAGGCACGCTGATCCACTATGTGCTGGAAAAACTGCTGTCTGAGGTGGGCACCAAGCAACTGCCCGACTATGACAGAAAGCAGATTACCGCGCTGGTGGACGGCTATATTGAACAGTATTTTAAGGAAGAGATGGGCGATCCGTCGGATATGCCCTCCCGCTTCCGCTACAACTTTCGCCGCCTGTCCAAAATGCTGGTGGATGTGGTGTGCCGCTTGGCAGGGGAGTTTGCCGAAAGCGATTTTGAGGCCAAGGCCTTTGAACTGCCCATTGATGTGGACGGCGCGGTGCATTCCAAGGTGATCCCCCTCCAGGATGGCGGCAGCCTGCGTATTCGCGGATCTGTGGATCGAGTGGATGTATTGGAGCAGGACGGTCAGCAGTTCGTCCGCGTGGTGGACTACAAGTCCGGCGCCAAGGCCTTTCGTCTGGCAGATATTGTCAACGGGCTGAACCTGCAAATGTTCTTATATTTGTTTAATGTATGCGCCGACGGCAGCAATCCCTATGCGGGTGTGCCTGCCGGGGTACTGTATATGCACGCTGCCCGCAATGTGATGACAGTGGAGACGAAAAGCAGCGCGGAAAAGGATATTGCCGGTCAGGAGGACAAGGCGTTCGGTATGAACGGCATAGTGATTACCAACCCGGATTGCGACATTCCGGCGGCCATGGAGCACGATCTGGCGGGCAAGTACATACCTGTACGGCTGAAAAAAAGCGGCGTGGGCGGCTCCCTTGCCAGCTTAGAACAGCTGGGGCTGCTTCAGCGCAAGATCGAAGCGCTGGTGGCGGATATGGGCAACGCCCTGCAAAACGGTCAAATCGGCCAGCACCCGGTACAGGCTAAGGACCATGACAAAACCTGCGAATACTGCGATTTTGCCTCGGTTTGCGCCTTCAAAAAGAGCGTAACCCCGCGCACCTATGACGACCAAACAGACAGCGCCGTGCTGGCAGAACTGGAAAAGGAAACAGGCACAGTTCTGGCAGGCAGTCCAACCATTTCCGTAGGATATGAGTCTGTTGATGCACTTCCTAAGGAAACCCATGAAAGGCCAATGCTTTCCCTGGATAAGACCAAGGACCGGGAGGTGCTTCGTGAGTTTATTGGTCCGCGAAAGACCCTGCTTTCCTGGAAACTGGACG
>OLQL01000042.1_pt1 | contig 129712 bp, 108 predicted proteins | sample 1672971 | NCBI WGS metagenome assembly OLQL01 (sample SAMEA3136742, study PRJEB25190) | human gut metagenome | biome: human gut; feature: human-associated habitat; material: faeces | place: Austria | collected 2013
CGCCAGGCTGCGGGAGGACAGGGCGTCGCGCTCATGCAGGGCGCTTCCGCATATTTCCAGGGCCTTACGGCCCTTTTTCCTTTTCGGGGGCCGCGCGGCCCCTTTCTTCGTTTTTGGGCAAAAATCGCGTTTCGTCCGTTTCTTGTTTTGTGGAATTGGATACTATTTTCCCTTAGTGAAACGATAGGGGATAATTATGACCTGGGAAGTGCATGAGGTTCATGAGCGTCTTTATCCTGACCAGGGATGGACGCCTGCTAAAGCGATTCTGGAGGACGAGAAGCATCTCCATGATGCCGATCACCCCGATGCGAACGGGTGGCCTATTTGGCATTTTCGTCATTCTCGACCGACCGAAGGGTCGGGGTCGGGGGTTCTTCCCGATTGCCCAATTGTCGATGTCCACACTCACGCGTGGGTCGATAGCTTTGCGCCTCGTATGCGTGCTTATTTCGGAGACAACTTCGGTGCTACGGCGTTTAATCCCGGTACGCTCGATGGCGTTCGGGAGCGAAAGCGCGAGCTTGGCGTTACAAAATCGGTGATTCTTCCCGTGCCTACGAATCCACGTCAGGTGCCGCAATTCAATGATTGGCTGCAGGATTATACCGATGACCCTGATATCGTTCCGTTCATGAGCGTGGTGCGCGATATGGATGATCCTGTCGCCGAGATTCATCGGTGCGCCAAATTGGGCTTTAAGGGCATGAAGTTGCACCCAGTGAATCAGCATTTCAAAATGAGCGACCCTAAAATGTTTCCTATATACGAGGCTGCCATCGAAGAGAACATGGTCATCCTGTTTCATACGGGCTCGGGCATTGATTACCCGACGGTTGGCCCTGATTGGGATTGTTCGCCCGTTGAAATTGATCGCTTCTTTAATAAATTCCCGTACGAGCGAACGGTTTTGGCTCATTTGGGCGGCAGCGTGCCCGACTTCACGCATCCGCCCGAGCTGCATCCTGAATGGCCCGGGTATATGGACACGGCTTTCCAGATTGGCCACATTGCCAACGACGATTTCCTGCGCATTGTACGGGAATATGGCACGACGCGCATTTTGTTTGGCACCGATTCACCCTGGGAGGATACTGCGGACTTTTTGACGAGGCTCGCTCACATTGGCCTGACCGATAATGAGTTGCGCGATATTTTGTATCGAAATGCCAATACGTTGCTCAACCTTGGTTTGAAGTAGTTCGTTGCCGTCAACCGATTTGCTAGGGGGCCGCATTTTGCGTCATCGATAGGCATCGGTGAAAATATAAGGTCCTGTTCACGATTGGGGTCGAGCATCCCGCCCGATTATTCAACCGTTCCCATGTTATGAGCTTCTTCTATACCTCGCCTGGTCAAGGCGGGGTATACTCTTCTCTACATATGTTGAGCGGGCGCGCTTTCGCCGATGCCCGGTTTGCCGGGCATTTTGGGAAGAGGTGAAAGCGCGTCCACTTATGAAGGAGTGGATAATGGAAGGTTTTGCGCTCATTGACACGGGCATATGGTCTATTGTGCCCCCGCTTCTGGCGCTCGGATTGGCGCTTCTTACGAAGGAGGTGTATTCCTCCCTCACGATTGGCGTTTTTGTTGGCATGGTGATTTATACCTTCACCATCGATGGCGTTGGATTCGGCTCGCTCGTTGATGCGTTCTGCCTGGTTCCCCAAATGATGGGTGAGCAAATTGCCAACAACGGCGCGCTGCTGCTGTTCTTGGCGTTGTTGGGTGCGCTTGTCGTGCTTATTGCTATTGCCGGCGGCTCCCGTGCGTACGGTGCATGGGTTTCGCAGCACGTGAAGAGCGCTCGCCTCGCACGCGTGATGACTGCCGTTTTGGGCATTCTCATTTTTGTGGACGACTATTTCAACTGCCTTACGGTTGGCGCGGTCATGCGTCCTATCACTGACCGTTTCCGTATGAGCCACGAAAAGCTGGCATGGCTTATCGACTCGAGCGCGGCACCCGTGTGCATTATCGCCCCGGTGTCTTCGTGGGCGGTTGCCGTTGGCGGCTATCTGGGCGATGACGGCTTCAATCTGTTCGTGCAGTCGATTCCGTATAACTTCTACGCGCTCGCGACTATCGTGTTTGTGTTCTTCGTCGCTTTCATTGGATTGGATTTTGGTCCCATGAAGAAGGCCGAAGAGGCTGCTGCGAAGTATGGTTCCGCCGAGGCCGAGGAAGTTGCTGTCGCCAACCCGGGCAAAGTAATTACCCATCCCGACGAGGTCGAGGGCGATACGCGCCTGAGTGTTGCCGCCGAGCGCACTGCTGCTAAAATCGCCGCGAAGAATAACCCGCAGACCGCCTGCGATTTGCCTGCAACCGTTATTGCGGAAGAGACCGAGCTCGCTGAAGCGTTTGAGGCGAATAAGGCCGAAGCTCAGTTCAAGGGAATGGAAGTGTCCAATAAGGGCAAAGTGTTCGACCTTATTGTGCCTATTCTCGTTTTGATTGTGTTCTCCATTTGGGGCATGCTCTATATCGGCGGTTTCTTCGAAGGCGTCGAATTTGCGGCTGCCGTTGGCGAGAATCCCGTTGCTGGCTTGTGTATTGGCTCGTTTGTGGCGCTGATCGTGGCTGCTGCCATGTACCTGCCTCGTGGCTTGTGCACGCTCCAGGGCTATATGGAAGGCGTTGCCGAAGGCGTGCGCTCCATGGTTGGGGCCATTATGATTCTCGTGCTTGCCTGGTCGCTCGGCGGCGTGTGCCGCTACATGATCGGCACGGGACCGTTCGTGAGCGGTTTCCTGAATGGATTGGGCATTAGCCTTACTCTGCTGCCGTTCGCCATTTTCTTGGTTGCGGCATTCATCGGCTTTTCTATGGGCACGAGCTGGGGCACCATTGCTCTCATTCTGCCTATCGTTGTCGGCGTGTTTGACCCGAGCGACCCGCTGTTCTTGGTTGCCATCGGTGCGACTCTCGGCGGTGCGGTGTATGGCGACCATATCTCGCCGATTTCCGATACGACGATTCTTTCGTCTGCCGGAGCCGAGTGCAATCATATGGCACACGTGTCGACGCAGATTCCGTACGCATCCATTGTGTTCGTGTCGGGCGCTATCGGTTATGTCCTTGCGGGCATCATGGGCAGCCCTTGGATTCCGTTGGTCGTCACCATTGTGCTGGCGTGCGTCGGCTTCGTCGTGATTGCGAAGATCATGAACAAGAAAGATGCTGCGGCGTAAGGGTTCGATACAGAAAAGGCCGGGTTCTCCCGGCCTTTTTCATGTCATCCGTCGAGATTTGCCCGTCATGCGTTTTTTGATTCGGTCAGGCTCTGGCTCGCACGAACAGCACATTCGGTGCTGTTCGGCTCGTGCGGAATCTATCGGAAACGCATGACGGGCAAATCTCATAGAGGGTTTTTATGCCTGCTGGTAGTCGATTCCGTCGAAGTAGTTGCGGAAATCTACGTGGCGGCTGCTGTGGGGGCAGATGAATTTATGGGCGGCTAGGAAATACTCGTCGGTCATTGCGGCGAGATAGTCGACGACGATTTGGTGCGGTTCTTCTTTTCGGTAGGGCGCCTCGTCGTCGTAAAGGTGGCGCTGGTGTTCGATTTTTTCGATGTGATGCTTGAAGAGCGGGGAGCTTTCATTGTTTGCCTTCAGGTCGCGAAGCAGCTGTTCGTAGAGCTCCTCGAACATGGGGCGAATTTCTTCTTCGTAAATATCGCCCTGATCACCGGCCAAATAGATGCGTTCGTAGTTTTCGGCTTTTGCGGTTTTGAGCGCCGCGAAGGCGTCATCGCTCATCTCGATATGGTCGCGAAGGTAACTATGTTCGACGATATCGACGGTGAGGTTGTTGATGATTTCCGCATTCATGACTCCCATGGGGCCGGCGGTGAAGTGTTTGTCCGATTCGAGCGCGCCAACGCCCATGGCGTCTTGGCGATCTTTGCCCACATACGCAATCATGTCGGAAATGCGCACCACGCAGCCCTCGAGCGTTGCTGGACGCAAGTGCCCGATGGCTGATTCGTCGGTATAGCACGCTTCCATATGGGCATCGAAATCGTCGAAGGAATGCGTGGTGCCCAGATAGAACGTTTTCTGGCTGCTTTCGCCGTTGTGGCACAATATGCCGTCGAGCGTTTGTAGGCTTACGTTGCGAGCGTACAGGTGATCAAGCACCCGTGCGCTGTGGACGTTATGGTTGAAATAGCGCCCTGTGTCGGCATGGTAAAGGTCGTTCAGGATATGTTCGCCCGCATGTCCGAAGGGCGTGTGTCCCAAATCGTGACCGAGGGCAATGGCCTCCGTGAGGTCTTCGTTCAGGCGCAGCATGCGTGCGATGGTGCGCGCGGTGCGGGCGACGAGTTGCACGTGCAGGCCGCGTCGTGAGATGTCGTCATTTCGCACGAAGCTGAACACCTGGGTTTTGCCCGCATACCGGTTATAGGGCGGAACGTTGAGGATCTTATCGATGTCTCGACAGAACGGGGGGCGGTGCAGCCGTTGTGACATGTCTCGCTTGGGGTTGCGCCGTATAACGTCTTCGTTCTTGCAGCGATAGGGGTTGGAAATGCCTTTATCGGTATCGGCATTCCACCGATCGATGAACTCGGAAGAGAAGTTGTTGTAGGCCATGGCTGCTCCTTGGCTGCGTTTCGAAAGTCGATATGCCGAGTATACGACATCGGCGCATGCCGGCTGCAGGGAAGCGGAAAGGGCTTCGCATGTGCGATTTCGGTCATTCATAGGCGGGCGCTTTTAATTGGGCGGTCGTGCTTGTCAACCTTCTATGCTTCCTTGAAACCTTTTTGAAAAAATTGTTCCACTGTAGCGTGCGATAGTGATATAGTCTCCGTCAGCACCTTGAGGGATTGAGGTTAGCCTTTTTCCTCTCTCTTGTCGCTCTTCTCAATCCTCCAAGGCCACAAGTGCATAGCGCCACCCCGTCGATACGTCTTGAATCGAAGCTTTCCCGGCCGAGACTGGACGCGTTAGGGGCCTCTGGAGAATCCCAATCATTTGGGTGCCGAAGGGGCAAGCGCCGCGAAACCCATGATCGCGCGGCGTGAAACTCTCAGGCAAAAGGACAGAGCAGCTTCGCAGCTTGTTGCAGGTATTCGTGCATGCGCATCCCCGCAACAGCTCTTCTTCTGTTTATCTCCTTATACTCACAGGCTCCTTCGCTTTCTGAAAGCGTATCGCGCACGGCGTTAGATAGTCGGTCGTTTCGCGATGCGGAATGAAGAAAGGAAGAGTTGTGGAACAGTTTTTCGCCACGGTGAACAGCATTTTGGTCGCCATCGACGATTTTATTTGGGGCGTGCCGCTGATGGTTCTCATTTTGGCCGGCGGCATTCTGCTGACCGTGCGCCTGCGCGGCCTGCAGTTTGCTAGGTTGCCCCGCGCGCTTCGCTACATGATGAAGAACGAAAAGGGCGAAGACGCCCATGGCGAGGTATCGAGCTTCGGCGCGCTGTGCACGGCGCTTTCGGCCACCATCGGCACGGGTAACATCGTGGGCGTTGCGACGGCTATTGTTGCCGGCGGCCCGGGTGCGATGTTCTGGATGTGGCTCGCCGCGTTGTTCGGAATGGCAACGAAGTATTCCGAGGGCCTGCTCGCTGTGAAGTATCGCAGCATCGACGAAGACGGCCACGTGCTCGGCGGCCCGTTCTACTACATCGAGCGCGGCATGAAGCAGCGTTTGCCTCAGATTTCCTGGCGCTGGCTCGCAAAGATCTTCGCGTTCTTCGGAATGTGCGTTGGCCTGTTCGGCATTGGTACCTTCACTCAGGTGAACTCCATCAATTCGGCTATCACCGGCTTCTTTGATCCGAATATGGCGCATACCGTGAGTCTGTTCGGCATGGAATATTCGCTCGCTACGGTTATCGGATCGCTCGTCGTCGCCATTTTCGTTGGCCTGGTTGTAATTGGTGGTCTGAAGCGCATTTCGAGCGTTGCTCAGAAGGTCATTCCCATCATGGTTGTCGTCTACGTGGGCTTCTCTCTGGTGCTCATCGTGGTGAACATCACCGCCCTGCCCGATGCGCTGGTCACGATTGTCGAGAGCGCGTTTGGCCTGCGTGCCGCCGCCGGTGGCGCTCTGGGTGCGATTATCATTGCTATGCAAAAGGGTATCGCGCGCGGTATTTTCTCTAATGAGGCCGGTCTTGGTTCTGCTCCTATTGCTGCTGCCGCTGCTCAGACCAAAGAACCCGTGCGTCAGGGTCTCGTGTCCATGACGGGTACCTTCCTGGACACGATTGTCGTGTGCTCCATGACTGGTTTGGCTCTCGTGATGACGGGCGCGTATCAGATTCCGGGCCTTGAGGGAGCGGCTGTTACCACTGCTGCATTCCAGACTGGCTTGCCGTTCATTCCCGGCGAGGCCGTGAGCTTCGTGCTTATGATTTGCTTGGCTTTGTTCGGTTTCACCACTATTCTCGGTTGGGACTACTATGGAGAGCGTTGCCTCGAGTATTTCAGCAACGGTTCGAAGAAGGCCGTGAAGGCGTATCGCTGGGCGTATATCGCCTGCGTGTTTGCTGGTCCGTACATGACCGTTGCCGCTGTGTGGACCATTGCCGACATCTTCAACGCGTGCATGGCCATTCCGAACATGATTGCCCTGATCGTGCTTTCGGGTGTGGTTGTTCGCGAGACCAAGGACTTCTTCAAGCGTCTTGAGGAAGCGAACGGCGATGAGGAGACTATGGTTCCGTATAAGGCGCAGTAAGAATCGATTCGCCCGATGAAGGTGGGTGGCGGTGAGCTGATTGGCTTCATTTGAAGTTGCGGCTCGTTGCCGCCCGCTCGTTTGAAGAAACTTAGAGCCAAGGGCGCTTTCGCTGTTTGCAGCTTTATAATATCCCCCATGAACCGACGCGCCTTCGGGCGCGTTTTTGTTGTTTGCGGAAAGACGGGAACCAAACGTGGTCGACCAGGAGAAAATCCAACAGGCTGTTCGCCTTTTGCTCGAGGGCATGGGGGAAGATGTTGAGCGCGAAGGGCTGCTCGAGACGCCTCAGCGCGTGGGGCGCATGTATGCTGAAATATGTCGAGGCATGGACGAGTCGGCATTGGGGCATTTGTCCACGACGTTTTCCATCGACTCCGACGATATGGTCGTCGAGCGCGATATTCAGTTCTACTCGCTGTGCGAGCACCACTTGCTTCCGTTTTATGGCAAGGTGCATCTCGCCTATATCCCCAACGGCCGCGTGACGGGGCTCTCGAAGCTCGCGCGCACGGTTGAGGTGTTCTCTCGACGCCTGCAGCTGCAGGAGCGATTGACTTCGCAAATCGCCGATGCGCTTATGGACGATTTGGGCGCGAAGGGCGCTATTGTCATGGTCGAGGGCGAGCACATGTGCATGTCGATGCGCGGTGTGAGCAAGCCGGGCGCTTCGACCGCAACGCTTGCAAAGCGTGGTGTCTTCGAAGGCGATCAAGCGCTGGTTGATGAATTCTTCCGCTTGATTGGGAAATAGTCCGAGTGCATAGACTATCTATGAGCCTTGCTTTTTTGCGAGGCTTATTATTTTGATTGACCGAATGTAGGACCGGGGAGGCGAGTATGGCGAAGCCCGATAAAACCGAACGATTCAAAGTGACCGAACGCGAGGCCGGAACGGGGCGCGTTGTGCACGAAATGCAGGGCGACGCTCCGGTCTTGTCGGCGGCAAGCCCGTCTGACGGCGCGAAACTTGAAGGCTTCGAGGGGCCGGTTAACCCCCTTGCGGTCGACCCTCATATTCCTGCGACTTCTGTGCCCGCAACGGGCGGCGGAGTTTCTGCCGTCGAGGTTTTGCCGACGGGTGCGTCGCCTCTTGGAGCGGCATCGACGAAGACCGCATCGATGATTGCGCGCGAGCAGGAGCTCGAGTTGCGCGGTATTTGCGGAAATGACCAGGTCATGCCTGCGGTCGATGCAATTCGCCGCCATCCCGATTTCGTCGACCATATGAAGCGCATCCATCGTGCCGAATTGAGCCGCGAGTTTTGTTGCCACGGGATTGACCACCTGCTCGACGTGGCACGCATCGCGTATATTCGCGTGCTTGAGCGCAAAATGCCTTTCCGAAAAGAAACGGTCTATGCAGCAGCCTTGCTTCACGATTTGGGCAAGGCTGAGCAGTATGAGCACGGTGAGCCCCATGAGGTTGCGGGAGCTCGTGTTGCGACGAATATCTTGATGGATATCGATGGTTTCTCGGCGCTTGAAAAAACGGCCATCGTTGCCGCGGTGGCACAGCACCGCTGCTTCGCCGATGATGCCTCGCCGTTAGGCAAGCTGCTCTATGAGGTCGACAAGGTTTCTCGCCCGTGTTACGCGTGCGTAGCGCGCGAGCGATGCGATTGGCTGCCCGAAAAAATGAACGTTGGTATTAAAATTTAGGTTGAACAGGGGATACGATGGATGAAATTCGCATCGTCGATTTAGAGGTATTCGCGAACCATGGCGTGTTTCCAGAGGAAAACGCGATGGGGCAGAAATTCATCGTGAACCTCGTGCTGCGCGGCGATTTTTCTGCGGCATGCAAAAGCGATGCCCTGGACGATTCCGTCGATTATGGCGCGGTATGCCATCTGGTCGATGCGACGTTGCGCGCATCGACGTTCAAACTGATTGAGCGCGCGGCGCAGGCTGTGGCCGATGCCGTGTTGGATAGATTTCCGCTGGTTCAAGAAATTGATATTGAGCTGAAAAAGCCCTGGGCGCCTATTGGCCTGCCCGTTGCATATGCCTCGGTGAAAATTACACGAGGGCGATAGGCTGAATTGAGCGCAGACGGGTCACTCTTTTTTCGGCCTGGGAAATATTTCGCTTATCACGATGGCGCAGAAGATGAGCGCGAAGCCAGCAAGCAGCATCCAGGTGAGCTCTTCGCCATAAAGCAGCACGGAAAACGCCACGCCAAACACGCTTTCAAGCGAGAGCAAAAGCACGCTTGCGCCGGGGGGATTTTCGCTTGTGCCACATTCTGGAATACCATGGCCAAACATGATGCGAAAATCACCAGGTAGCCGAGCTGTGCCCAGAAATCGACGCCAAGCGACGAGAAAGCAGGCGTAGGCTCGCTGAGCGCTCCAATTGCGATGCCGCACAGGCCGCTTGTGCCGATTTGCACGATGGTGATGGCCATGATGTCTCGACGGTTGGCGAAAACGGGCACCATAACCATATGCAGCGCGAAGAACACGGCTGAGAGCAGGGTCATCGCATCGCCCCAGCGCATAGAGAACGCGAAATCGCCACCGAGCGAAACGAACCCGACGCCCGCAATGCACATGACGGCGGCTACCAGGTTGAATACCGTGGGGCGACGCTTCGCCACAATCCAGTAAAGAAAGGGCACCATGACGCAATACGTCGCGGTAAGAAACGCGTTGCGGCCGGGGGTTGTATCGGTGATGCCGATAGTTTGAATCCAGAAGCCCAAAAACGAGAGCACGCCAAGCACGACGCCTGCAAAAAGATGGCTCGTATCGAAGTTCGCACGCAGCGTTTTATGGAACACCACGGCCAGAATTGCCGCGGTGGCGACGAAGCGCATGCCCATAAGCCATGCAGGCGATACGGCATCGACGGCGTCTTTTACGACGACAAAGCTGAAGCCCCAAATAATGGTGGCTGCAATAATGAGCAACTTGTAGAACAGGGAGGGGAGCTCTCTTTTCATCGGAATTCTTTCGTGATCTTTGCTGCGGCGACGCTTCGTTTTCTTTGCCTATTGTACGAGTTGCGACGTTGATTTGGCGGGAAGTGCGCCCATGGGGCCCTTTTGCAGGATCCTTGGGCACTAAAATGATGGTGCGGAATAGCGTGAGCAGGCATTTTGCTTTATACGAGTTTGTTTTGCCTTTGGCTTTCAACGAAAGAGGGCCCCTTTGGTGCGATTCCTGCCAATGTGCGCGGCTTCTTATGCAATAAGGCCCCATTGCGACGTTTTCTGTCGTGAATTACTGCGAATTTCCTTTCTTTAGGGGAAAGGTTTCGCTTACCGCGATGCCGAAGGCGATAAGCGCGAAGCCGATGATCGCTGTGATGGTAAGCGTATCGCCGAAGAAGAGCACGGCGAATGTCACGCCGAACAGGCTTTCGGTCGACAGCAGCAAGGCGGCGGGTGCTGCGGGAACGTGTTTGATGCCAATATTCTGGAAGCAGAGCGCGCCGCACGAAGCGAACACCACAAGATACACCATACCTGCGAACACCGAAGGGTCGGCAAACGTGGTTAAGTTCGGTGTGCCTTCCGTTGCTGCTCCCCACGCCATGCCAATGAGGCCGGCGACGATGAATTGGATCGCGGAAAGCGCGAGCGCATCGCGCCCATCCGAGAGGCGCGCCGATACCGCCATATGTAAACCAAGGAAAAAGGCCGAGGCGAGCATGATTGCTTCGCCGATTCCGAAGGTGAGCGAGACTTCGCCTGCTCCGGAAAACGAGATAAAGCCAATGCCGGCTAGGGCGAGCAATGCCGCGGCGATGTTGTAACGTGTGGGGCGTTGCTTTGAAATCGCCCACGCGATGAAGGGCACCATGATGGAATACGTGCCCGTAAGGAACGTCCCCTTCGATGCCGTGGTGAATTGAAGGCCCGATGTGTTGAGCAGATATGCCGGCGCGAGCACGAGGCCGATTATTGCTCCGGCAACGAGCATCTCTCGGTTAAGGCATTGTGCAACGCGCTTGCGGAAAACGATGAGTAAGAGAATGCCTGCGAGGAAAAACCGAATGCCCATAAGCCAGGCAGGGGGAAACACTGCGACGGTGTCTTTGATGATGCAAGTGCTGAGGCCCCAAATGGCGGCGGCGCCGAGGAGCATGGCCTTGTATCCCCATTGGGGAAGTGTCGTTGCGGAGGTTGGAGGATTGTTCGTGATGTGTGCCATGCCTGCCATTGTAGCGGGGCGCTTGAAGCGAATCGAGGGTTGCGTATCGCGTGAAGTTAGGTATTTCAAATGGGGTGCTCGCGAACGCGAATCTAAGGGTGCTTGCCGAATGGCGTTCGCTCCATCGTCGGGAACACGATTGCGAGTAAAAAAGAAGCGCCCCTCGGTTGAGGGGCGTTTCCTGAAATTGCGAGCTTGACCGCTAGTTCGTCGTGCTTCCGGTGCCTGGAGTGTTACCGGAATTGTTCGTGTTATCGCCTGTGGAGCTCGACGATTCGGGCACGACGTAAATGGTGATTACGGTGCCGCTGTCGACCTTCTTGCCGGCGGTGATGCTTTGCTTGGCAACCGTTCCCGGGGTTCCCGAACCAGCGGATGCCGTATCAAGCGCATAGGCGAGGTTATACGAGAGCAGCGTGTTGATCGCTTCGCTCTGGCCCATGCCCGTGACCGACGGAACGGCGACCTTGTTCTTCTCGGGGTCTTGGCCCTGCGATATGGTGATGGTCACGGTGCCGCCCTTTTCAAGCTTGCCGCCGTTGGGGCTTTGCGACATGACGATGCCTTCGCCGTATTTATCGCTGTAGTCGCCCGTTTCGACCTGCACGGTGAACCCGGCGCTTTCCAGCTGGGCTTTTGCGCTTGCCTGGTCGGACCCGACTACGTTAGGCACCGACGTGTCTTCGGGGCCCGTGGAAATCCAATATTTGACCGTGGTGCCCTCGTCGACTTCCTTGCCTGCGGCGGGGTCTTGCCTGCTCACGGTGTCTTTATCGGCGTCGGATGCCTCGTTGCCGGCGTATTGGGCCTTCAGGCCAGCGTCTTTCAGCGCCTTTTCGGCCTGTTCGGATGTCATGCCCGAGAGGTTGGGAATGGAGCCCTTCTTTACGCCCTTCGAAATGATGATGTTGATCTTACCGCCCTTCTCGAGGCCGCTGTCGGCTTCGGGGTCTTGCTTGCACACGCGACCCGCTACGGTTTCGGCGTCGTAGTCTTCGGTAACGGTGCCTACGGTGTAGCCGGCTTTTTCAATGGTTTGAACGGCGGCTTCCTGGGTTTGGCCAATCACGTTGGGAACTTTGTCGCCCCCGCCGAGACCTCCCGTTATCGCGAACGCGAGCGCGGCGATAACGGCGATTGCCGCGATGGCCGCGACGGCGATAAGGGGGCCGCGTTTCTTGCTCTTCGCCTTGCCCATGTCGATATCGTTGCCGCCGCGGTATGAGTTCGTTTTCATTCCCGTGTCGCTGCCGATGGGCTGCATAACGGCGGTGCCGCCCGCTTCGCTTGCCATGCCGGGCACGCTGCCCATGACCGACGTGGGAGCGCTTGCGAAGCCGCCCGCCGCACCGGCGATGTTCACGGGGCGTCCCATGAGGAAGTCGTCGAGCGCCTGCTTCATGTCGCGCGCCGTTTGGAAGCGGTTGTAGGGGTTTTTGTCCATCGCCTTCAAGATAATGGCTTCGAGGTCGGGCGAAATGTCGGGCTTGACCTGCGAAGGGGGCAGGGGCTCTTCCTGAACTTGTTTCATGGCGACGCTTACGGCGTCGGGGCCGTCGAAGGGAAGCTGGCCCGTGGCGGCTTCATAGAGCACGCAGCCGAGCGAGTACATGTCAGAGGCGCCGGTGAGCTCTTTGCCCTGGGCCTGCTCAGGCGAAATGTAGTGCGCCGTGCCAAGCACGCTGCTCGTTTGCGATTTCACGGAGTTTTTCGCGCGCGCGATACCGAAGTCCATGACCTTCACGTTGCCGTCGGGCTGGACCATGATGTTTTGCGGCTTCACGTCGCGGTGGATGATGTCTTGGTTATGCGCGACGGAAAGCGCTTGGCATACCTGGCTGCCGATTTCGGCGACCTTGCGCTGATTGATGGCGCCGCGTTGCAGAATGGCGCTCTTCAAATCGGTGCCGCGCACGTATTCCATGACGATGAAGTACGTGCCGTCATCGTGGCCCCAGTCGTACACGTTCACGATGTAGGGGCTCTGCAGGTTGGCCGCCGATGCGGCTTCCTGCTTGAAGCGCGCCGCGAATTCAGGGTCGGCTGCGTATTGCGGCAGCATCACCTTCACCGCGACAATGCGGCCGAGCGTTTGGTCCTGGGCCTTGTAGACCTCGGCCATGCCGCCAATGCCGATGCGCTCGGTGATGCGGTATCGGCCGTTGAATACTCTGCCTATCACGTTTCTCTCCTCACCTTCCGCCGCCGCGGATGGACCTATGGTTAAGCGCTTTTCGGCTGGTGCGTTTTCCTGGTTCGATTGCCGAGCGCTTTCTATCGTTAAATACCTTATTTTATTCCAACTACAGCAGGCCTTGCGCCTGAAGCGCCGAAGTTAACACCTTCTGCGCACGCACGCTCGCCAGGCCCGATTCGTCGGTGCCATGCACGCCTTCTTCGATGAGCACAGCGACGGCGACCGAGGGGTTGTCGGACGGTGCGAAGCCCACGAACCAGCTGTCGTTGTATTCCTTGTTCGTCTCGGCCGTGCCGGTTTTGCCGGCGACCTGCACGCCTTGGATTTTTGCTCCCGCGCCGGTACCGTTGTTCACGACGCCTTCCATCATTTCGGTGATGGTTTTCGCTGAAGAGCTCGACATGACGCTGCCGAGGCTCTTCGGAGTTGCGCTGAAGGAGCGCTCGCCTTGGGCGTTGTAGACGCCTTCAACGAAGTATGGCTTCTCGAGCACGCCGTCGTTGGCAATCGCCGAGGCGACCATCGCCATTTGCAGCACGGTGGCCTGCGGGCCTGCGGGGCTTGCGTGCTCGCCTACCGGCTGGCCGCATGCCGCCCACGCGGTTTCCCACGTGGTCATCTCGTCGGGGTCGGGCATGAGGCTTGCCGTGGTGGGGATGTCGGTGTCAATGGCGCTGCCGAAGCCGAACTTCTGCGCGGTTTTCACGAGCAGGTCGCTGCCGACTTCCTCACCGAACTGGCCGAATGCCGTATTCGACGAAACGGCGAGAGCCTGGGCGAGCGTGATGGTGCCATAGCCAATGTCGTCGGCGTTGGTGACCGATGCGTTGCCGATGGTCATTTGCGCAGGCGCGTCGACGGTGGTGGAAGGCGTGGCGAGGTTACCCTCGATAAGCGCAGTAAGCGTGACGAGCTTGAATGTGGAGCCCGGCGCATACACGGCGCTCGTGGCGCGGTTGATGAGCGCGCCATTCGTGGCGTCGGTTCCGCTTGCGGTCTGGGCCAATATGTCGTCGACGTCGTTGATGTCGTAGGTGGGCGAGCTCGCGCAGGCGAGCACCGCGCCCGTTTTCGGGTTCATGACCACGACGGCGCCCTTGTAGCCCTCGAGCACCGATTCGGCGGTTTTCTGAATCTCGGAATTAATCGTGAGGCGCACGTCGTTGCCGGGCGTCTCGATTCCCGCCATGCTGTTTACTACGTCGGTCCAGCTTGCGAAGCTCGAATCGCCTTTCAGCGCGTTGTTCTGCGAGGCCTCAATGCCCGATGCGCCGTAAACCTGCGAGTAGTATCCCACCAGGTGAGCTGCGAGCGAACCCTGCGGATATTCGCGCGTGTATCCGCCATCGTCTGCCTGCACGCTGTCGGCCAACACGACGCCATCGTATGTGGAGATGGAGCCGCGTTCGGTGCTCGCTTCCTTATAGAGCGTGTGGTTGTTGCCGGGGTAGCTCTGATACTCGTCGGCCATAAACACCATAACGTAAGTGAGGTTCGCTACAAGCGTCGCGAACATGAGCGCGAACGCGAGCGCGGTATTGGTGAGACGTTTGCCCAGGGCGACGCGGCCGAGCACGCCCGTTTCTGCGGGGCGGCCGTGCGAGCCGTGTGCGCCAATGGGGGCCATGCGGCTCGTTCCGTCGCGAACTTCCGAGTTGATGCCGGTGCCCTCGTCGCCGCATCGCAGCAAAAGGCCAATGCCAATGAAGCTTGCGAGCAGGGAAGATCCGCCTTGGCTAATGAAAGGCAGGGTAAGGCCTGTAAGCGGAATGAGTCGTGTAACGCCGCCCACGATGATGAACGCCTGAAGCACGATGGTCACGGTGCAGCCTACGGCCATCATGGCCGACACGTCGCTTTTCGCGCGAGCCGCGGTCGCGAAACCGCGAATGCACAGACTCAAATACAAAAGCAACACGGCGGCTCCGCCGAGCAAGCCCGTTTCTTCGGCGATAGCGGCGAAGATGAAGTCGGACTCAACGACGGGGATGTTTTCGGCGAGGCCGTTGCCGATGCCTACGCCCACCATGCCGCCATCGGCCAGGGAATAGAGCGTTTGGCACAGCTGATAGCCATTGCCCGATGCGTCAGAGAACGGGTCGAGCCAGGTGTTCACGCGAATTTGCACGTGGCCGAAGAACTGGTACAAAAACACGCAGCCAATGGCGGCAAGGCCGAAGCCCACCACTAAATAGAGCTTCTTTCCGCTCGCGATATAAAGCATGACCAGGAACAGCACGAAGCATACAAGCGCGCTTCCCAAATCTTTCTCGAACACGACGATGATGAACGAAATCGCCCACATCACGAGCAGTGGCGCAAGCGTTCCCAGGTCGGGAACGCGGAAGCGGCCAACGCGCACGGTGAAAATGGAGAGCATCTCGCGGTTTTGCGCCAAATACGACGCCAAGAAGATGACGATGCAGATTTTCGCGATTTCGCCCGGCTGGAAGCTGAAAGGACCAAGCTTTAGCCAAATGCGGCTGCCGAGGATTTCCTGGCCGAGGCCGGGAATCATGGGGGAGAGCAGCAAAATGATGCCCAGCACCATGAACGTATATTTGTATTGTGAGAGACGGTCTATGTTGCGCACGACCGCCAGAGTGATCACCATGCACGCGATGCCAACGAACAGCCAGATGATCTGGCTTACCGCCAAATCGGGCGCGAGGCGCGTGACGAATGCGATGCCGATGCCGGAAAGGCCGAATGTGATGGGCAAAATGGCCGGATCGGCGTTTTTCGCAAGGAAGCGGGTGGCGATGTGCGCCACCACAAACGCGGCGAACAGGCCGAGGGGCGCGGTGAGCGATTCGAGAGAAAGCGCCGTGCCTTGCTGAACGAGCACCATGGCGAACAGCAGCACAACGAACGGCGCCGCCAAACACAAAAGCAGCAGTTCGGTATTGCGACGGCTCATTATTTGTCACCACCCTTTCCCTCATTGGCGTCGTCCTGCGTTTTTTCGGAAGTCGCTTGCGATTTCCACGTGCTCACGAGCGAATCGGCGTCGGCCACGGAATCGACGCGCATGCCGCCGTTTTCGGTGAGCCTATCGATGGTGTTTTGCGGAAGGTCCAAATCGTTCGTTTTCACGCCGGTTTTATGGTCGAGCGTGTAGGTTTGGATGCCGAATACCTCGCCCGGCAGGCCGCGGTTCACGACAATCTCGTTATTCGAATCGACGGTAAGAAACGCCACGTGGTTCAAATAGGCATACGAGCCGAAGGCGGTTGCAGCGAGCACGGCAAGAAGCGCAAGCGCGCCGATAATGGCGCCCGTTCGGCTGCGGAACCGCGCTTTTTTCACGCGGGTCTCTTCGTCGCCTTTCACATCGATTACGACGGCGGTCACGTTGTCGTAACCGCCTGCCTTAATCGCCTCATTTACCAGGATGTTTGCGCAAAGCTGCGGGTCGCAACGACGCACAAGCACGCTTTGGATGACGTCGTCTTCAATCATCGACGAAAGGCCGTCCGAACACAAAAGCAGCCTGTCGCCGCCTTCGAGCGTCATCTCGTAAATATCGGGAAGGGTTCGCGGATCGCTGCCAAGCGCTCGGGTGATGACGCTGCGTTGGGGATGCACGCGGGCCTGTTCTTCGGTGATTTCGCCCGCTTCAACCATGTCGGCCACGAGCGAGTGGTCGCGCGTGATGCGCTGAAGGTTGCCGCGATGCAGCAGGTAGGCGCGCGAATCGCCAACCTGTGCCACCACGAGGCGAACTCCGTCGAGCACTGCGGCGGTCATGGTAGTTCCCATGCCTTGTTTGCCGCGCCCGTCGACCGCGGCGCGAATAACCGCGCGATTCGCTTCGACCACGGCGCGCGCAAGCGCATCGCCGTCGGCGGTGTCGGGTGCGTTTTCGACAAGCGTTTGGATGGCGATTTCGCTGGCGACCTCGCCTGCCGCATGGCCGCCCATGCCGTCGGCGACGGCGAATACGGGTGGAGCCACGGTCAGGCTGTCTTCATTATGGTCGCGAACCAGGCCGACGTCGGTACGAGAACCGTATTCGGGGAAATCGACCTTGGCGTGGCGGCCGCGGCGCTGGGCCTTCTTTGCGGCGGCCATTATTCGTACCTCACTCGCATGGTGACGTCGCCGATATTGACCACATCGCCGCTCTTGAGCGCGACAGGTTCAGCGATGCGCTGGCCGTTTACGGCAGTGCCGTTCGTTGAACCCAAGTCTTCAACGAACGGGTTTTGGCCCATGATGGAAAAACGCGCGTGGCGCGCGGAAACGTAGCTCGCGCCAATCACGATGTCGGCGCCAGGCGAGCGACCCACGATAACGGGGCCGCGTACGGGCATTTTCACGCCGCGCAGCTCTTTGGGCCCGCGTTCTACCGACACCTCCCAGGCCTTTTCTCGTTTGCGCTGGCCTTTCACCAGGCCAATTCCCGTTTTCATGATGGCGAACAGGAAGAGATACAAAAGCGCGACGAACAGAAGACGGCCAACTAAAAGGACGATGTCGATCACGGAAGGGCTCCTAACGCAGTGAGAAGATGAAATCGGTGATGCCGAGCGTGATGCGGTCGCCGTCGGACAGGCCGCGTCGCGTGACGGGCGCGCCGTTGACGAGCGTGCCGTTGGTGGAGCCAAGGTCGGTAATGACCCAGACGCCCTGCGGTTCGAATTCGATTTGCGCGTGCTGGCGCGAAGCATTCAGGTCGTTCACGACGATGTCGTTGCCCGTTTCGCGGCCGAGGAGCACGCGGTTGGTGGCAAGGTCGTAGGAGCGATTCGATGCGACGTCGATGAGACGCGCGCGAACGGCATTGGCATTGGGGATTTGGTTTGCCTGTGCGGCACCCGCAGTGAACGCGACGGTTCCGGGAACGCCCGCATAAGCGGCATTGCCCGGCATGCCAGGCGTGCCACCTGCGGCTTCGGCGACGTGGGCGACATCGGGGAACGCGCCAGCTCCGCCTGCGGGGTAGGTCGCGGGGAATGCGCCGGGGAACGCGGGAGCCTGCTCAGGCAAAATGACCGGTTCGGGCGCGGGAGGCTGCGGAATGCTCTGCGCGAACGATTGGGCGGCCTGGGTTCCGGCGGCAGCCGGCTGCGCGACGTGCTGCTGGTTGGCGTAGGCGGGAGCTTCGGGCTCAATCACGGGCGGTACGTTGACCGGCGCATGGGGGTCGCTGAAGTTCTCGCTGTTGAACGTGTATTCGCCGTAGTTGGCGTCGTAATCGATTTCGTCTTCGTTGACCTGGGGCAGCGGTGGCTTTGCGACGGGTTGCTGGGCTGCGCCGTATGCCGCGCCTGCTGCGGCGCCGTATCTGGGCGCCTGACCGAAAGCCGCATTTCGATTGGGCTGCGCGTAGGCGGGTTGTTGGGGCTGCGCTTGCGGTTGCTGACGGTATGCGGGTTGCTGCTGGGGTTGCTGCGCGTAGCCTCGGCCACCGGCGGGAGCCATGCCGTAGCGCTGCATTTCCTCATCGCGCAGCTGTGCGATGATGGGTGCGCTCACCACTTCGGCGATTACGTCGAATTTTCCGTGCTTCAGGCTCTCGTCCACGATGAAGCGCACGAGCGGCTTGCAATCCAGGGCCAGACCTTCGGAAGACGCTGCCGATTCGAGGCGCGTTTCGGTTTCGCCCGCAAGCGTGGGATAAAAGCCGAAGAGACGCTGGTCGTCGTCGGCGTTCACGAGCACGGTGTAGAGCGTGGGGGCGAATTCGCGGCCCGCACTCACCATTTTTTCGCGGCGCATTTGCTTTTCAGCCTTCTTCATTATTTGGACGGGCGAGATGGGGGCGTTGTTCATTTTCCCCGCTGCACCCTCGAAGGTATCTTCCATTTTGCCTTCGAATTTCGAGAAGAATCCCATGGGCGACTCAAGCCTTTCTGCGGTTTTAGTACGTGAGCTTAAAAAGATATAATAGCCAACCATTAAAACAGAAAGGCCATGTGGCGTGCAAAATCTCATCTTGAACAGATATAGGCCGCTCGAGGAAGCGGGCGCGGGCGGTTTCGCGACGGTGCTTGCGGCGTGGGATACGCGTATCCAGCGACGTGTGGCTATTAAGTGCTTGCGCCTTGACGGCTACGCGTCGCCCGCTGATGCGCGCTCGCCGCGCGAGATTCCCGGGCTCGATGAGGCGCGCACGGCTGCCATGCTGTCCGATTCGCACATCGTGGGTGTGTACGACTTCGACGCATCGGGCGCCCAGGCGTATTTGATCATGGAATACATGGATGGCATCACGCTCACCGAGCTCATGCGCGAGGAAGGCGCGCTGTCGCTCGATGTGGCGACGTGTGTGTTCGAGGCCGTGGCCGGCGCGCTCGAAACGGCGCATGAAAACCAGGTGCTTCACCTCGATATCAAGCCCGATAACGTTTTGATTAACCGACAAGGCCAGGTCAAAGTGGCCGATTTTGGTCTGTCGCAGTTGTCGCATGCGGCGGGGTATGGCAGAGCGGCGGGTGGAACCATTGGGTATATGCCGCTCGAGCAAATGCGTCTTGAAGCGTGCGACGCGCGTACCGATGAGTGGGCGCTTGCCGCGCTTACCTATGAAATGCTCGTGGGCGAAAATCCATTTCGGGTGCCTGGCCTCGATGCTGCCGAACGTGCCATTGAGCAGGCGGAAGTGTTTGTGCCGTCTATGGTGCGCGGCGATTTGAACGAGGAGGTCGACGAGGCGCTGTTTGGTGCGCTTGCAATCGATCGAGACGACCGATTCGATTCGGTCGAGCTGTTCGCCGACGCTATGCTGCCGCATATGGGTGACGCGCGGCGAGGCGCGCGTGAGCTTGCGGTGTTGGTGGGCGAGGCGTGCGACGACGGTGCCGATTGCGACGAAGGGCGCGGCGCGGCGTCGGCTTTCTTGTCGGGGCGCGGCGGCTCGCATGCGGGCTTGAGCATGATTGACCGCATGGCACCGCGCACGAAAGCGCTGGTCTCGCGTTTATGGGCGGCTGTCGTATGCGGGTTTACCGCGTTCGAGGCGGCTGCGAACATTCCCGCGTGCATGACGATTGCCGGGCGCATGGAGCCGGCGTTTTGGGGTGTGGTGGGCGTCGCCGTTGCGGCGGCGCTCGCGTGGCCCGGAGCCGGCGCGGCGTTTGCGGTGGGCGCGCTCGTGGTGGCGCTCGCGCTTTCGGGGTCGCCGTTTTTGGCGCTCGCGCTCGCACTTGCTGGCGTAGCGTGGCTTGTACTCGGTGGCGCACGACATCATGCGTGCGCGAATGTGGGCATAACGGCTGTTCTGGCGGGCGCGTTCGGCTTCGCGCCCGTGGTGCCGCTGCTCGCGGGGTATTTCCTGAACGTGAAGCATGCTGTTGCGGCTACGGTGTTTGCCGTGGTTTCGGCGTTTTGCCTGGCATGCGCGGGCTCGCTCGATTTGACGGGTTGGAATGTGTTCGAGTTTGGGGCTATGCCGGGCGCGAGCGCTATGGAGGATGCGGCGTTGTCGCTCGTCGCAAGCCCGAACGTGTGGGCCATGGCGGCGTCGTGGCTGGTTGCTGCCGTGGTAGGCTCGCTTCTGTGCGCCCGCGGCAACCGTGGCCTTGCGGCCTGCGGCATGCTTGCGGCAACGGCGATTTTGGTGCTCGGCGTTATTGCGGCGGCGCGCCTTGGTGGCGCCGATTTCCCCGATGTGGCGCAGCTCGCTCCCGCATTGGTTGCCGGTATCGCTATGACCTGCGCTACGGCGGCCGGCGTGCCTTCTCGCGAGTAGCGCTTGTCGGTATTGAACCATTCGCAGGAAGGGAGCGTGCCGAATCGAGTTCTTTTCCTACGCCTTGGTTTTCGTTTCTATGTAGTCGATAAGCTGCTGTTTGGAATGCACGCTGAGTTTTGAGTAGATCGATTTTACGTGCGCGCGAGCGGTGTTTTCGCTGATGAAGAGTTTCTTTGCGATTGCTGCGCGCGTGTGGCCGTGTATAAGCAGCATCATGACTTCTGACTCTCGCTCGGTAAGATGGAAGGTTGCGGCGACTTTGCCGCACGCCTCGTCAAGTGGGCCTTTCCTGGCGCTTTCGGCAGTCTCGGCGATTTGGGGGGAATTGGGAGGCTCGACGAAATCGTCAAGGGTGACGATGCCTGCTCTATCGGCCTTTTCGCCGCCCGTATTTTCCCCAACGCTGCTTTTGCTTGGTTCTAGTTCGGGGCAAGGGGACTCTGCGGGAATGATGCTTTCCGCATTGCCGGCGAACATGAGCATGGCGCCAATGACGGTTGTCATGGCGACGCCGACCACAACCACGAACATGCTCTGGCTGTCGGTCACGTATAGGGGGCAGAGCGATTGTCCAATGAGAGTCCCTAATGCATAGCCTCCGCTTAAGATGGACCATCCTGCGGGGAATATGAGCGCGAGGCTTATCACGCCTCGTTTTGAGACGCTGACGAGCAGGCCGAACATAATTATGCAGAGAAGTCGCCATGAGAAGAGTGTGGCGGCGAGCCAGATTTGGGCACGGTCGAGGGCTACGATGTTGAGAAGCATGATGCCTACAATAACGGGCACGAAAACGCGCAGCGCTCCAATGAATGTCGCGCGGTTTCGCAAAATAAGCCATGCCCCCAGTGCGATGATGCCTGCGACAAGCGCGACGGTGCTCACGTTCTCGTTGATGGTCGCCATCTCTATTTCGGTTGCGGCGTGGGCGGTGCTTCCGGCTGTAACACCGAGGGCGCCCGCAAAGAGCGTTGCCGCGGCTGCAATGCGCATGTAGGTGCGCGTATTTTGCGGGCGCACGAGAATCTGGTCGTTTGGCATTATCGAGTCGCCGAGGCTTGCGAGGAACCCCGCGAGCGAAACTGCGCCGAAGAAGGGCGCTGCGATAACCGAGCGCACATCGCCTCCATGCATGAAGAACAGGTCTGCCGCCGAGGCGAGCACGAGGGCGCACGCAAGGTTTCGGAATGTGTCGCTCAGTGAAGAATTCGCCGCGATTCCCGCCCATAAGAACGCGCATGACGCCCAAGAGAATCCAACGACGACGGCAGCGACGTAAATGCTCCATGTCGGCAGGAGCCGCGCGGCGATGAGACATGCTGCAACGCTGCCTGCGATGATGCACGCGATGAACCATGCGGCAAGGCGCGCATGCGAAAGCAGCGTGGAATCGGCGCGATAGCTCGCGTAGCAATAGGCTACCAGAAGCGACGCTGAGAAAAATGCGGCGAACAATGGCGAGATCGCCATGCCGGCGGAGGGCGCGAAAAGGTAATTGGAAAGTGCGCTGTGCCACGCCAGAAGTCCCGCCAGTCCAATGGTAATCATTGTTTGGCTGCAGGCGCCAAAAGCGTGCGGGACGTTTTGTCCCATGCGTATTTTCGTCATGCTTTCCTCCCTCATGCGTACGATTATACGTGATGGGAAGGCCTTTTTCGAAAGACTACCCGTTTTGGGTGAGCTTCCTGGGGCTATGGTTCGCCTCGAAAGGTCGGCTGGGGAACCGGTCGATCGAGGCTGCAGGCGAAGGGCCTGCGGCGTTGGGGACCCAAGGAGGGAATCATGAAAAAATGTAATGGCGTATCGCGTCGCTCGTTTTTGAAGGGCGCCGCTGGCGCGGGCCTTTCCGCGGCCGCTCTTGGTATGCTTGCGGGTTGCAGCCCGGCGGCAACGTCTACGAAGGCGGAGGAATCCGCGGCCGCTGCTTCGGGCGCGTCGGGTGTAGCTGTTGGCCAGCCGAGCTCCATTGCGGCAAATGGTGGTGTCGCGCCGTCGTGGCTTGGCGAGAAGCCTGAAGTACCGAGCGATATCGCAAAAACCATCGACTGCGATTTGCTCGTCATTGGCGGCGGCAATTCTGGCATCGTGGCCGCTCGCAAGGCTGCCGAGCTTGGTGCCAAGGTTGTCGTGATGGAGAAGCAGCCCCAGGATACCTGGTCTCCCATTGGTTGTGACTGTGGCACTATTAATTCACAGGCGTACCTCGATACGGGCGCCGAAGCCGTCGACGAGATGGCCGTGTTCAATGAGTGGCAGATTCGCTCTTTCGTGCGTACCATGCCGTACAACGCCAAAGTGTTCGCGACTCGCTCCGGCGAAGCTGCCGACTATGTGCGCGGTGTTGTCCCCCAAGAAGATCTTGACGAATACAGCGTGTACTACAGTTTCCCCAATGGTCGCAACAAGACTATCGTAAACCACAGCGGCTACACGAGCTTCCCGGGCACCATTTCTTACCGTGACTTCAACAACAAGCTCGGCAATGGCCAAAACCAGCCCGCTTGGAAAGTTGTCATGAAGGCCAATATCGACGCCGCCGAAGAGCATGGCGCCGAGTGGTTGTGGCAGACCAGCGCTACCGTGCTTCTTCAGAACGAAGGCGGCGACGTGACGGGCGCTGTGGGCAAAGGTCCCGACGGCAACGTGCAAGTGAACGCCACGTCGACGCTTTTGGCATGCGGCGACTTTTCTGCCAATGGCGAAATGGTACTCGCGCTCCAGGACGAGGTTCGTCAGCTCGCTGAAATTTCCGGCATCGACACCACCGACCCCTCGGCGTTTATGGGCATGGGTCAAGACGGTATGGGCCAGAAGCTTGCCTGTTGGGCTGGCGGCGTGATGGAACCCGGTCCTCGCGCGGCCATGAACTTCGGCAACGGCATGGGGGCTCCCGGCCTGACGGCTGTGGGTAATTACCCTGTGTTTGGTCCCGACGGCAAGCGCTTTTATAACGATGCTCAGCTGCAATTTGGCGGCCAGGGCTTTTTCGCCCGCCGTCTTCCTGGTGAGCTGCTGTGTACCATTTGCGATGGCAAATGGGAAGAGAACATCATGAACCAGGGCTACGAGCACAACATGAGCTCTACCACGTGTGCCCGTGAGTGGGATCTGGTCAAGGAAGACTTGAAGAACTACAAGACCGGTCCTGACGGCTTCGAGGTGTATGGCTTTACCGGTTACGGTATGAACAAGTCGAAGATGTATGCCGCCGAAACCCTTGATGAGCTCGCTGATATTTTGGGTTATGAAGGTGAGGCCAAGCAGGGCCTGCTCGACGAAATCGCGCATTACAATGAGATGTGCGCCGCCGGTAAAGATACCGATTGGGGCCGCGATTCAGACCTTATGAATGCGCTCGACACACCGCCGTTCTTCGGCATGGCCGGCACTACATCGAAGGGTCGCGTTTCTTCGGGCATGGTGCAGATGTCGGGTGTTTTGGTGAACGACAAGTATCAGGTTCGTCGCACCGACGACACCATCATTCACGGTCTTTATGCCGTCGGCAATACCGCTGGCGGCCGCTACGCCATCCAGTATCACGCGATGCTTGCAGGCAACTCGGTCGGTTTTGCCATTACGCAGGGTATGGTTGCGGGCGAACACATCGCCCAGTTCGCCGAGCAAGACGTGACTGATGCCATTGCCTACGAGGAAAAGCTTGCTAAGCTCAAGGAAGAGATGGCCAACCAGCCTCAGGGCGGCCCTGGCGGGGCGCCTAAGGGTGGCGACGCCAAGGAGGGCGACGCCGAGAAGAAATAAGATCGTTTTATAACGTTCGTTATTGCGAGATTCGCTGCCTGGGCATACCCTCCCTCCTTATGGCCCGGGTGGCGTTTCTTGTTCCATAAGATAATGCCGCCAGGTGGGCAATTGCTCCTGCTGCGTACTGGCGTTTGAATGCAATCAGAGAGGGTTCACTATGAGCTGCGTGATTTCCGTCAACATACCGTTCGTTACCGGTCGTTGCGATTTCTATGGGCGCAATCTCTACCCGAATACGGCGCCCGCGGTGAAACACGCCTATTTGGACGCCCTTATCGCGGAGGCACGCAGTGTGAGCGAAGATCTTGGCGAGCCTGTCTCGTGCGTCGCGTTCGAGGGTGGCGCTCTTGGCACCATCGAGCCACAAAAGCTGCGAGAATTCCTCTCCGAACTCGCAAGTGCGCTGCCCCTTGCCGACGATTGCTTTGTGTCCGCCGAGGTCGATCCCGGGCTGTTGTCAACCGCGACCATGGACGAGTTGCTTGCATTCGGCATTTCTGTGCTGCGATTCCATTGCCTTACGTCGAATTCCATTGAAAGCGAAAGGCTAGAGCGTGCGGGCGCCGTGGGCGAAATGGCGAAAAGTCGCATCGTGCTCGAATCGGCGGGATTCTTCAATATCGATGCGCAAATTCTGGTGGGGCTTGTGGGGCAGACCGAGAAAACGGTGTTGAAAACCTTGCGGGAGCTCGTGCTTTCATCGGACGTGAACCACTGTACGCTGCTTCCCGCGCGCGGGTCCGTGGCCGGCGATGCCGTTTTTGCAACTGAGATGTTTTGTGTGGCGAGCTCTTTTCTGAAAGAGCACGGCTTTGTGCAGTATGCGCCCTTGTGTTTTGCGAAGCCTGGTTTTGAACTCGCAATTGAGCGTGTGCGTAAAAGTGGCGATGTAGTGGGTCTGGGGCCGTCGACGGTATCGCGTCTTGGCGATTTGACGTGGGCGAATGGCGGCGATATCGACGCATATATCCGGTCGGAGGCCGATCCCGAGGTTATTACCGAAAGCGTCGTCGAGATTGCGGGCCCGCTCGCATCTGCGCAAAAGGAGATTTCTCGTTTGTGGCAGTTGGGAAGCACTTCGCTTTCTGTCGATTTTGGCAATCTTGTCTGCGAGGGGCGGCTTACTGCTCAAGGTTGCCTCGATTTTGACGAGGTCGCTCGAAGGATCGTCGCCGAGTTCGTCGAATAGGCATCGGGCCGCTTGCCGCGGGCCTTCGTGCTCCCCATTACGTCATACGCCGTCATTTTCCTGCGGCTCATGTGGCTGGTTCCGTGTAGGGCCAGCCTCTTTTCGTCTGGTGCTAAAGTTTGGTCCGCTATAAAGGGGGCGTGCGGCTTTTCGCTGCTCGCATTGCATGGAAGGATGTTTGTTGTGCTGGGCGTTTTGATTCTTAACACGGGAACCCCCGATGCTCCGACGCCCGAAGCCATTCGTCCTTATTTGAAGCAATTCCTTTCCGACCGCAACCTCATCAATGTACCGCGGCTCATTTGGAAGCCGGTGCTCAATTTCTGCATTCTGCCGAATCGTCCGAAGAAAACTGCTGCGCACTACCAGCAGTTTTGGACCGAAGAGGGCAGCCCATTTTTGCTCACGTCGCTTGTGCAGCGCGACAAGCTTCGCGTCCGCCTGGCGGAGCTCATGGGCGAACCTGTCGCGGTTGAACTGGGCATGCGCTACGGCAACCCGTCGACGAAATCGGCCATTGAGGCGCTGCTTGACGCAGGCGTTTCTCGAATTGTGGTTGTGCCGCTCTACCCGCAAGAGACGAAGGCGTGCGCGGGCACGTGCTTGGAGGAATTCGAGCGCGCTTTTGGCGAGGCTATGGCCGAGCGTCCCAAGCGAATGCGACCGGAAGTGCGCACGATTTCGCACTATTGGAATGCGCCGGGCTATCTCGATGCGCTTGCGCAATCGGTGCGCGATGCGTGGTCGTATGAGCCGGGTAAAAAGCTCGTGGTTTCCTTCCACTCCATCCCCGTGAGCTTTCAAGCGGCGGGCGACACCTATCCCGAATCGACCAAGGCCACGGCCGAGGGGCTGGCGTCCAAGTTGGGCATTGCTCCCGAAGATGTGGTGCTCACCTACCAATCGCGCTTTGATTCGCGCAAATGGCTCGGGCCTTTCCTCGGGCCTGAGCTGTGTCGTTTGGCGGCCGAGGGCGCGCACGACGTTGCTGTGGTGTGCCCCATATTCTCGGTCGACTGCATCGAGACTTCGTATGAAGTGGGTATTGAGGCTAGTGAGGAGTTCGTCTCGGCAGCGCGCGAAGCGGGCACCGAAGCGCCGAATTTCACCTATATCCCGGCGCTTGGCGCAGCCGATTCGGTTATTGGCGTGCTGGCGAATCTCATTATGGCGAAGGGCGCGTAAAGCCCCGCGCCCCGCGCGCCTTCTTATCGTGCATGGCGTCGCTATTCTTCCTTGTGTGCCATAAAGCGTAGCCTTTGGGTCTTCTTTCTGGATGGTGGCGCTTTCGCTTTCGCGGGCGAGCGGGCATGTGCCCCTTCGGTTTCGCCGCGAATGCGAAGTCTCGCCTGCGCGGCGTTTGCGCTATTATCGAACGCCGAAAGTTTCGCGGCGCGTCGGTGCCGCCATTTGTGAAAGGACTCGCCCGCATGCCTCGTTTCATGCCGAATGCAACGCTCGTTTTTTCTGGGCTCGGCTATGCCGCCGATGGCCCATATCTGCTGGTCAATGACGTGTATGGAAAAAAGCAGATGCGCCTGCCCGTTCTGGGCCGCACCTTCACGCTCCGCCATACGCAAAAGCGTTTCTGCATTGGGCCGTTCGATTTGAAAACCTACCAATCGAAGGCGTGCGAAAACAGCGTGGAGCTCATGCCGTTTTCCCAGTACAAAGATGACATGTGCCCGGCCTGCCGCGAAGAGACGGGCTTCAACCCGGCTTTTTACAACGCTGACAGCATTTCGGCTCAGCAGCGCGCTTACAACCTCACGCCGCACTTCGTGTACATGGCGTATTTCTCGCCGCAGCATTTGAAAGTTGGCATTTCGTCGGAAACGCGCGGCATCGAGCGCCTGCTCGAGCAGGGCGCGCGCGTCGCGGGCATTTTGAAGCGTTTCGCAAACGCCGATGAAGCCCGCGCACTCGAGGCTCACTTGTGCGCGCAGGAAGGCATTTACGAAACCATGCGATTGGGCACGAAGGTTCGCCTGCTTAGCGATCCGTTCAAGGCCGATGCCGCCATTGAAACGGTGTACGAAGCGGCTCGCGCCCATGGCGTTGAGCCCGAGGGCGGCGTGCTTGACCTCACGAAATACTACTTCGGCGACGTGGAAGCGGCGCCCGACATCGTGCAGCTGCCCGACGATTCGCCAAGCGATATGGTCGCTGGTCGCTGCGTGGGCATGGTGGGCGGCATTTTGATGCTCGAGCAGGGCGGAAACGTGTTTGCCGCGCCTGTGAAGGAATGGGAATCGTACGAGGTTGAGATCACGGTCGGCGAACTTTTATGCGAATACGAGTATGAACCGCAGCAAATGGGGCTGTTCTAGCGCGGCATAGTTGGTGCCATACGCAAAAAAGGCGGCGCCACAACCCCTCCCTCGGTGGCACCGCCCGCATTGGAATCATAGCCGTTTTTTCGGGCAAATTCGCCCAGGCGTCGTAAAAAAGTCACTGCACAGGCGGCCCTGTTCCGGGTATATCCATTGGTTGCTCTGTCCTATCGCCGCTCGTTTGTGCCCAAATATGGCAAGGGGGCCGCCCATGGCGGTTGGCATGCTAGAATTGCGCTCATGACTACTTTATTAACATCCTCCGCCCACGACACCATGCGCCGCCACAAGAAGGTGCGCGAATATTCCGTGGGCGAAGAAATCGGCAATTCGATTACGCACGGCGTAGGCGCGGCTTTGGCCATCGCGGCGATTCCCATTAGCATTGTGCGCGCCGTCGGCGATGGCGCAGGCGTGCTTTTGGCCGCAGCGCTCATCTATTCCATCTCTATGCTCATGGAATACTTGGCCTCGACGCTTTACCACGCTCTTGCCATCGATGGCGCGAAGCGCGTGTTCAAGGTCATCGATCACGCTGCGATTTACCTGTTCATTGCGGGAAGCTATACCCCCTATTGCTTGGTTACTCTTTCCGAATCGGGCGGCGTGTATCTGTGCGCGTTCGTGTGGGCGCTCGCGATTATCGGCATGGCTGCCGAGGCGTTCTGGACATTCCGTCCTCGCTGGGTGTCGGTCGTGATTTATTTGATCATGGGCTGGTGCGTAGTGGGATTCTTGCCGGCGCTCGTCGAAAACCTCGCGCCAACCGGCCTTTGGCTGCTCGTCGCCGGCGGCGTTTGCTACAGCATTGGCTGCGTGTTTTATGTGCTGAAGAAAATTCCCTTCATGCATATGGTGTTCCATCTGTGGGTGCTCGCTGGCAGCGTCCTGCAGTTTTTCTCGATATTGTTGTTCGTGCTGTAAGCACACCCGCATGGCTGCGGTGATTTAAGAAAGCGGTGACGTGCCTTTATGGACGCAGGCCCTACGAGTTCGACCCCTTCTTTTGAAGAAAAGACCTCATCGAAAGGCTTCCTTTCGATGTTTTTCGGCGACAAGCGTCGCCAAGAGGTCTCCGAAGACGAGATTCGCACAATGGTCGCCGACAACGAAGAGCTCGATGACGAAGAAAAGCGCATGATTCATGAGGTCATGGACCTCGGAGACGCTACGGCGGAAGAAGTTATGACTCCGCGCGTCGACATGATTATGGTGGGCTCCGACGAAACGGTGCGCCAGGCTATCGACCGCATGCGCGGCACAGGCTACTCACGCCTGCCTGTGTTCCGCGACGATGACGACGACATCATCGGCATCGTTCGTTATAAAGACCTCATCGACCCTTTGCTCGAAGATAAAGAAGACGACCTTGCGGCCGATTACGTGGCCGAGGTGGGTTTCGTACCCGAAAGCAAGAGCTTGCTGCCGCTGCTCAACGAGATGCAAACGAATCGTCAACAGATGGTGATAGTCGTTGACGAATACGGTGGCACCGCTGGTTTAATAACCATCGAAGACATCGTCGAGGAGATTGTCGGCGAAATCGTCGACGAAACCGACTTCGAAGATGCTGACATCAAAGCGCTTGGCGCGGGCTCGTGGTGCGTGAAGGGTTCGTGCCCCACAGACGACGCGGCCGAGGCGGGCTTCCCCGTGAAGGTGAGCGACGATTACGAAACCGTGGCCGGCTGGCTTATGGATGAATTCGATTGCGTTCCTCAGCTTGGCGATGAATTCGCGAAGGACGGCTTTACGTTCAAGGTGCGCAAGGTGCGTCGCCGTCGCATTTCGGAGCTTTTGGTGACGAAGACAGAGCAGGCTTAAGAGCGCGGCCACGTGCCGCGCGTGGCGAGAAGGAAGGACACGTTGGCGGCAACGAGGAAAATTTATCGCACCGACGATACGGCCATTGCCGGCGTGTGTTCCGGTATTGCTGAGGGGCTCGATATGGACCCCGCCGCCGTTCGCATTCTCGCCGTGCTGCTCGTTCTTGCTACGTTCGGGCTCTTTACCCTGGTATATGCCACGCTGTGGCTCGTGTTGCCCAAGCATGTGGCGATTTCCCCCGAGACCCTGCCGTGCGACGCGTATGCGGCCGACGGCTCGCCGCGCCCGTGCTTTTCTGAAGACGATTCTCCTTGTGGCATTGGCCCTCATGGCTGGTCGCGTGCGGGCATGTGGATTGGCACCGCGGCGCTTGCGGTGATTACGGCGTTTTCCCTCACGATTATTGCGCCGAAGGTCGAGTGGTGGCAGTTTTTGCCTATCGCCGTTTGCCTCACGGGCGCAGCTCTCATGATCACGCCCTCTCGCAGCATGGCGCGCCTGCGCCGTTTCTCGTTAGGCCTCATGCTCATGTTCTGCGGGCTGACGCTTTTGGCCGTCTCGGTTGGGGTGGTTGATTCTGAGACGCTTCTGTATGGCATTTCCAAGCTATGGCCTGGCCTTTTTGTCGTCATCGGTCTTGTGCTCATTGGAAAAGCCATGCAGGACGATTTGTTCTATTTCGCGGCTGCTGCGTGCTTCGCCGTGCTCTTGGCCGCCGCGACGTTTGGTTTTGCGCCTCCGGCTCCGCTTGAGGTAATCGAGATATCGCCGTCGCCCTTTACGCCGCGTGGCATGTTCTAGGAGGCGTATCGTCATGGCTCAAAATTCTTCAGGAAAACGTGGCAATGCTCCGCAGGTCGCCGTCGTTATTGGCGTGGTGCTCATTCTTATTGGCGCATGGAATCTTGTGAACGTGCTTGTTCCGGCCGCCGCTATTTCGAGTTTGATCAACTTCATTCGTCATTTGTGGAACGTCGTGTGGCCCTGCGGATTGCTTGCCGCCGGCGGGTATTTGCTGTGGGCGACTAAATCTGGAAAGCTGTCGGGCTTTGCTCAGCCTGGCAACCATGAGGCGTTTCGCCGCTCGCGTGCTGACAAGCGCATCTTCGGCGTATGCGGCGGAATCGCGTATTACTTTGGCGTCGACGCTACGGTGGTTCGCATTATCGCGGTTATTCTGCTCGCTGCATTTCCCCCGATGGCCACGGTGGCGTACCTGGTTATTGCTCTTTTTGTGCCGCAGGTGTGAAGCTGCGGGCGCCATTCGCGGCGTGGATTTTGAGCCCTCTCGGTTTCGCGATATAATAGGATAGTTTTCTTGTATTGGCAGATGCGTTTCGCTGGTCAGCACGTATGTGCTTTCCACCGCGATTCGCCGCATGAGGTTTGGGCGGCGCACATCTTGAACATTGGAGGCCGAGTGGCTCGTATCGCTGAAAAACGCGGCAATAGGCACGCATTCGCAGCGGTGTTCATCGCCGTGGCGGTTGTCGCCCTTGTTGCTGCGGGGTTCACGGTCATCACCCTTGAGCCCGCCGTGGCATCCCATGACGTGGACAACTCCACGCTTGGCATCGGCGAGGCACGCAATACCGTTTCCGACGATGAAGCATTCGCTTCTTCCGAAGGCGATTCCAACGCGCAGGAGCGCATTAGCGATTCAAATTCGCTTACGAAAACCGCGTCGCGCACCATCACGGTGAAAGACCCCGATCCGGTTATCGCGCTTGCCGCATATGACGCCCTGAATTCGTCTACCGCCGAGGCCGCGTTGGCCTTGGGAACCACCAATCCGCTGCCCACTGCACCGCGCATTCTCCCTGATGAGTCTGACGGCTGGTCGTACGGCATGGCTTCGGCGTACAGCCGCTCTGACAACGACGACGGTTCGGGCAACTTCTGCACCGATGCCACCGCGTCGGGCCGCCTGCTTTCTGAAAACGAGCTCACGGTGGCCGTTCCCCAGTCGCAGTCGAATCTGCTTGGGCACGCGGTTGCCATTCGCTACGGCGAAACCATCATTGTCGCAACGGTGACCGATACGGGCGGCTTCGAGAAATATGGGCGAGCCCTCGATTTGGCGCCGGGCTGCTGGAAAGCCCTCGGTGCAAGCCAAATCGGCGACTGGGGCGTCAAGCCTGTTTACTACAAATTCCTCTAACGCGCCGTTGACCTCGGCGTAGGCCGAAAGGCAGGAGTATGGCGAATATTATCATCGTTGGCTGCGGGCGTGTTGGCTCTCAGCTTGCAACGCTGCTTTCCCAGGGCGACGGCAACGTGTGCGTCGTTGACCGCAACGCCGCGGCGTTCTCGAATCTCGATCGCAATTTCAATGGCAACACCCTGCAGGGCGTAGGCTTCGACGAGGATGTTCTTGTGCGTGCGGGCGTGGAGGAGGCCGACGTTGTGGCTGCTGTTACGCAGTCGGACAACTCGAACCTCATGGTGATCGAGGTCGCTCGCCGTATTTTCCACGTGCCTCATGTTATCGCGCGACTTTACAACCCCGCGCGCGAGCGAGCCTATATGCAGTTGGGCCTCGACTATGTGTGCGGAACCTCGCTCGTTGCTGAGGAAATCTTCTCGAAAATCATGTCAGGCCACGGAAGCCATCTCGATACGTTCGGCGACTTTGAGGTACTTCGCTTCTCCATCGACCTGTCTATGACGCCCCGCGGTCGCGTGAAGGTAGGCGACCTTGAACGCAATCATGGCATTCGCATTATCGCGTTCGAGCGTCGCGACGGCTCCATGAGCTCCATTCCCACGCGCGACAGCGTGCTCTACCATGGCGACAGCGTGTTGGCATGCATTCGCCATGACCTGCTGAATTCGTTCTCGGTTTACATGATGCAAAGGTAGGCTGCGGTGTATATCGTTATCATGGGCGGCGGCAAAGTCGGCGAATACCTGGCGAGCGTCTTGTTGGGCAAGGGCCATGAGGTCGCGGTGCTCGAAAGCGACCGCGATACCGCCGACCATCTTTCCGTTGAACTTCAGGGCGAATATCTCATCATTAACGGCGATGGCTGCGACTCCGACTTCCAGGAAGACGCAGGCATTCGTAAGGCCGACGTCTTCGTTGCCGTAACGGGCCGCGACGACGACAACCTTGTGGCGTGCGAAATCGCGACGCGCGTATTCAACGTGAATCGTTGCATTGCCCGCGTGAACAACCCCAAGAATCGTCGAATCTTTCGCGAGGTCGGCATCGAGAGCGTGTCGTCAACCATGCTTATCGCGAATATGATTGAAGAAGAAGCCCTGATGGGCGGCGTGGGTGTTGTGTCGGCGCTTTCGCGCGGAGACATCGCGCTGCTCGAGATCGCGATTCCACAGAAGCTTCGCCACTTCAAGATGGACGACGGCGTGCCCGTCGACGTTATCGATCTGCCCGAAGGCAGCCTACTCATTGCCGTTGACCGCCGCGAATACGGCGAGGCTGAAGTGGCGACCGACGACATGGTGCTCTATCCGGGCGATAAGGCCGTCGTGGTCGCCGAGCACGATATCGTCGACGATGTTCGCGCGGTATTCGGCGCTTTGTAGGGCCAGATTGGGCTGCATGCTTTGGTTTGCTCTCGGGGATTGGTGCGGTCTCGGCCACCTTCGAGGGCTTCATACGAGGTGATTCTTATCCATAAGTGCGCAGAAGGCGCTGGGGCGGCCGATCGGAAATGCTCGGTTTCTCATTTCTCTTTAAAACGGGAACCGGAGCTCGGCGCATAGGCCGCGTAGCGGCCGGTAGCCGAGCAGGCATTTTGGAACGGCCGCCCCTGCGCCTTCTGCGCGCGAGCGGTTGTCTTTCCCGCCCTTAAGGCATTCGCCCTTCGACTTTATCGCGATTCCGCGAGTTTGCGCCCCCGCTGTACCATTGGCCGTATAATAGCCTGGTCAATTCGCCTGAAAGGACCAGTATGATTTCTCGCTACACGCGCCCGGCTATGGGCGCCATTTGGGAGCTTGAGAACAAGTTCAACATTTGGAAGGAAATCGAGCTGCTCGCATGCGAGGCCCAGGCCGAGCTGGGGCAGTGCGGCATCACCAAGGAAGACGCAAAGTGGATTCGTGACCATGCGAACTTCACCGTCGATCGTGTTTCCGAGATTGAGGCCGTGACGAACCACGACGTTATCGCGTTCCTCACGAACATGGCCGAATACATCGATGCCGATATTCCCGAAGGCGAAGAAAAGCCCAGCCGTTGGGTGCACTATGGCATGACTTCTTCCGACCTGGGTGACACCGCGCTGTCGTACCAGATCACGCAGGCGCTCGACATTATTTTGGCCGACGTGAAGCAGCTCGGCGAAACCTGCAAGCGCCGTGCGTTTGAATTCCAGAACACCCTGTGCGTGGGTCGTACCCACGGCATTCATGCTGAGCCTATGGTGTTCGGCATGAAATTCGGCAGCTGGGCTTGGGCCCTCAAGCGCGCCGAGACCCGCCTGCAGCAGGCTCGCGAGGTTGCCGCAACGGGCGCCATTTCTGGTGCAGTGGGCACCTATTCGAGCATCGACCCGTTCGTCGAGCAGTACGTCTGCGAAAAAATGGGGCTGACTCCCGATCCGCTGTCTACGCAGGTGCTTGCCCGCGATCGCCACGCGCAGGTCATGTGTGCGCTTGCTGTGTGCGCCTCTACGCTTGAGAGCATCGCTTTGCAGGTGCGCCTCATGCAGGAAAGCGACGTCATTGAGGCAGAAGAGCCGTTCAAGGCAGGCCAGAAGGGCTCTTCGGCCATGCCTCACAAGCGCAACCCCATCACGGCGGAACGCGTGTGCGGCCTGGCTCGTATCGTGAAGGCGAACGCCCAGGTCGGTCTCGACGACGTGGCGCTGTGGTTCGAGCGCGACATCTCGCACTCGGGCGCTGAGCGCGTGGCTCTGGCCGATAGCTTCATTGCGCTTGACTATATGTTCGGCAAAATGCAGTGGATGCTCGATGGCCTGCAGACGTATCCCGACAAGATGGAGCACAACCTTCACCGCACGCGTGGCCTGATCTTCTCCTCGAAGGTGTTGCTTGCCCTGGTGAACACGGGTATTACGCGCGAAGATGCCTATGTCATCGTGCAGCGCAATGCCATGGCCGTGTGGCATGACATTCAGAATGCGGTTGCCGGCCCCACTTATCGCGAGCGTTTGGAAGCCGACCCCGAGGCGAAGCTTTCCAAGGAAACCCTCGACGAGATTTTCGATCCGTGGGCGTTCTTGCAGCACAAGGATGAAGCCTTCAAAAAGCTTGAAGGCCTGGAATTCTAAGCCTGTTCGATTATCGCTAAGGAGCGTTCGGCGACCTGCCGGGCGCTCCTTTTCAGTATGCGGAGAAGGCGTCTTTCGCACATTGATGCGACTGCTGCTAGGTTTTCGACGACCAACAGTGCACGAAAAAAAAAGGGCGGCGCTTGAAGCGTCGCCCTTAGGCTGGTATTGGCTCGTTTGGTTGGGCGCGTCTTATGCGGTCCACACGCGCACGAGGGTATAAGCGTCGTCTTCGTTAGTGCTCATTCCCAGATACGTGACGAGGGAGTTGACGTCACCTTGGCTGGCGAGGAAATCGCCGTAGTTGTCGCAATCGTCGGGGCAGTCGAGCGAGAACATCTCGCGCGTGCTTATATTCACGCCTGCGACCGTGCGGGTCGATTTCACGACGAGGTTTCCGCCGCACCATGCGGGGGCGCATAGCGGGTTGCGGTCGAAACAGAACCACTGGCCGCCCGTGTCGTTGCTTACGGGAGCATACGTGCCAAGGCTCGCGAGGCCTTCGCCGTAGGTGTAAATAGAGTCGAATGTGAACGAGAACCGTCCATTCACATAGGCGGCTTCGAGCGGGCGCATCGAAGCGGGCAGCGTGAGCGATTCGCGCATGGCTCCCGATTCCGCGTCGATGAGCGTGAGCTGCGAATACGAGCTGGAGGCTTGCGAGCGCGGCGAAATGCAAATGGCGTCGCCCGTGGAATAGGGCGACGTGCTCATGCGGCCATTGCTCTGCCAATCGACGCGCACGTCGCTCGACCCGAAGGCCGCCGATTTCAGCGCGGACGGCTCAGAGGTGGCGTTTCCGCTTGTTGAAGGCATTACCTGCCAAAACGCTCGCGACTTCGCAACGGTGATCGATGGCACGTCCCAGTCGCCATTGCCTGAGTCGACTTGCTTGGCGTCGCCCGCAACGCCGCGCGAAAGCGTGGCCTGGAAAACGCGCCACTCGCCCGTATAGCAATTGGATTCAATCCACACGATGCCCTGGTCGTTGCAACGCACGTCGTAAATGTCGAAGCCGCGTTCGCTGCTGCGCGGGCCGTCAAGCACGACCGTGTATTGTCCGCTGGAAAGCGAGAGAACGGCGACCTGCGTGAGCGGGCTTGAGTTTTCGGTGGGCAGAAGGCATGCCGCGTAGGTTTCGCTGTTTGCCCACACCAACGTGCCGTAGGGCATTTTGAACTCGCCGGCGAGAGAGAGCGGAGCGGAATCGAGCACGGTGCAATCGGAAATCGAGAACACCGATTCCTTATTCACGGCAAGCGCATCGACTTCGCCGTCGGCCTTCTTTTCGTTGCTTACGGCTGAGGCGGCGGCTCCAGCGACCACCACAGCGCCAATGCCAAGGGCTCCAATGAGCAATTGGCGTCGCGTAATGGAGAGGCTTTCGCCTGCCGGCAGGGAGATGTTGATTCGTGCGTCAGGCGCTTGGGACGCTGCGGTAGGGCGCCCTGTGCCAATGCCCGCATTGGGGCCAGGCGTAAAGGTTGCAGAGCCGAGACTCTGCTTAACGGTGCCGTGCGCACCGCGTCCCGCTTTGCCGCGAACCGTCGAGATGCCATGGCGAGGTGCCCTTGTTGCTTGGTTGCGCACCGACGGACGTGCTGTTGCGCCGCGCGACGTGCGGGTTGCGCGCGTATTTTGGGCATGCGGACGCCTGCTGCGCTGCGAAGCGCCGCGTGCGGAATGTCGAGGTGTTTGGTTTCTTTGGGCCATAGGGGCTTATTATGTCGTTTTGCCAGCAAATGGCCCACGGTTGCGCCTGAATCGTTACAATAAACCCAAATCGAAAATTGCGCGCGGCATGCGGCCGTACGCCGGGGTCGCGTGTCGGCCTCGAAATCAATACAGCAGGGGAGCATTCATCATGAGCAACGAAACGCGACGCATTCTCCTCGTCGAAGACGAGAAGGCAATCCGCGATGCTGTAGCCGCCTATCTCGAACGTGAGAATTACTGGGTGACTGCCGTTGGCGACGGCCAGGAAGCCCTCGAAGAATTTTCCAAGCATCATTTCGACCTGGTCGTGCTCGACCTCATGCTTCCCCGCGTGCCGGGCGAGCGCGTGTGCCGTGCCATTCGCGACAATTCCGATGTGCCTATCATCATGCTCACCGCGAAGGGCGAGGTTGAAGACCGCATCATCGGCCTCGAGCTTGGTGCCGACGACTATCTGGTGAAACCCTTCAGCCCCCGCGAGCTCGTCGCCCGCGTTCGCGCCTTGCTTCGCCGCGTGCATGCCGATTCAGAGCCTCAGCGCGAGGTGCTCGAGTTCGGCGAGCTCACGATTGACGTTTCGGGTCACAAGGTGCTCGTCAAAGGCAAGGAAGTCGACCTTACCGCCAGCGAGTTCAAGCTGCTCACCACGCTTTCCCGCTATCCTGGCCGCGTGTATTCGCGCATGGAGCTCGTCGAGAAGGTTCTCGGCTACGACTTCGAGGGCTATGAGCGCACCATCGACTCCCATGTGAAGAACCTGCGCGCCAAAATCGGCGACAATCCGCGTAATCCCAAGTGGCTGCACACCGTGCATGGCGTGGGCTATCGTTTCGAAGACCCCACCAAGCAGTAAGTCGGTTTGCGCCGGCTTGCCGGCATTGAGAAACACGGGGGCGAGATCGCAGCAATCATGGCGTCAGAACCTAAGCAAGCAAGTGGCAAGAAGCAGCGAACCGATGAACGAACCGCGCGCCAGCGCATTTATGATTGGTTCTTTGGCTTCTCGTATACCACTCGCGTAACCGTAACTTTTTCGCTCGTTGCCATCATGACCGTCGTGGTGGCAATGGGCGTTCTTTCCTATGTGTGGGAAGAACATTTCCAGGCCTATACCCGCGAGAATGTTCAACAGCTCGCCGATACCACCGCCGCCAACATTGCGAACCGCTACGAGCGAAGCAACTCTGCAACGCTTGACGCTATTGGCGAGGGCAACAAAATGAGCTACCCGTCGCTTTCCATTAACGATGTGGAGCCGGCCGAATCGGTGCATATGCTGCAGCCGGGCATGGGCATTCAGGTAATTTCCTCTTCGACCGAAACTGTCGTGTACGACTCGTCGCGCCCCAACGGCTCTTCGTATTCCTCTTCGAACAACATTGACGAAACGGGCTCGTTTGCACCATCCGATGGCAAGATGGCTTCCGCGGCCATCACGCTTGGCGATGGCCAGGTTGTCGGCACCGTTCAAATTTGGGTCTATGGCAGCGACTTGCTGCTTTCGAAGGCCGATCAAGAATTCCGCATGCAAAGCTACCAGGGCATGTGCCTTGCCGCTGTGCTATCTGTCGCGCTTGCGTCGCTTATCGGCATCCTGTTCGCCCGTGGCCTGGTGCGCCCTATTAATCGCATCACGAAAACGGCGCAGGAAATCAAGGAAGGCAACCTTTCGGCTCGCGTGAACCTCGATGGCAAAGACGAAATCGCCGAGCTTGCTAAAACGTTTGACGCCATGGCCGAAAGCGTTGAGAGCAACCAGGAACTTGAGCGTCGCCTTACCACTGACGTGGCGCATGAGCTGCGCACGCCCCTCATGGCGATTCAATCGACGGTCGAGGCCATTATGGATGGCGTGTTTGAGGCCGATGAAGAGCGCCTGAACACGATCGACGCCGAGGTGCAGCGCCTTTCCCGCTTGGTCGACGCCATTTTGAAGCTCTCGCGCCTCGAGAGCCGTTCGACTCCCATGAATGAGGAGGTCGTCGACGTGGGCGACCTTATTCGCCCGCTCGTTATGTCGCATGAGGCGTTCGTCAACGACGCCGGTCTTATGCTCGAGTATGACGCAGAGCCCGACGTTATTGTTTACGGTGATCGCGACATGCTGCGCCAGGCGACCGCGAACCTCATCTCTAACGCGGTTCGCTATACGCCGGCGCCGGGCAAGATTACCGTTTCAGTAAAGCGCGGCGATGTTATGGCCGCGATTGCCGTTCGCGATACGGGCATCGGCCTTTCCCCCGAGGAGCGCCGCATGGTGTTCAAGCGTTTTTGGCGTGCCGAGGAAAGCCGTCAGCGTCAAAGCGGCGGTTTGGGTGTAGGCTTGGCCGTTGTGAAAGAAATCGTCGACCGCCACGGCGGTTGGGTGCAGGTGGAAGGCAAGAAGGGCGAAGGCGCCTGCTTTACCATCCACGTTCCGCTTTATGATGAAGAGCGCATCAAGGCACAAAAGGAAAAAGCCAATTCGAAAGAACGCGGCGCAAAAGCGCAGGCGGCAAAACGAAAGGGAAGGAACTAGGCTGTGAACCCCATTACCATCAAGCCCGACGCGCAGGGCAAGGTACGCGACATTTACGATCTTGGCGACACGCTGCTGTTCGTCGCGACCGACCGCATTTCGGCGTTTGACTACATTCTGGAAGACGAAATTCCCCATAAGGGCCAGGTTCTTACCCAGATCAGCTGCTTCTGGTTCGAACTGCTCGAGGGCGTTGTCGAAAACCACTTGGTCTCTTCTGACGTAAACGATTTGCCCGAACAGTTCAAAGAGTGGAGCGACTACCTCAACGGCCGCTTCATGATCGTGAAGAAAGCCCAGATGATTCCTATCGAGTGCATCGTACGCGGCTACCTGACTGGTTCTGGCTTTAAGGATTACCAGAAAACGGGCAGCGTATGCGGCATCGAGCTTCCTTCTGGCCTGCAGAATTCCGCCAAGCTTCCCCAGACGCTGTTCACGCCTTCCACGAAGGCCGAGATCGGCGACCACGACGAGAACATCAGCTTCGAGCGCGCGGTTGAAATCGTGGGCGAGAAGGCCGCGACCGACATTCGCGACCTGTCGCTGAAGGTGTACGAGACCGCTGCGGAGCATGCACGCAAGCAGGGCATCATCATCGCCGACACGAAGTTCGAGTTCGGCGTGCTTGACGGCCGTACGATTCTGGGTGACGAGGTGCTCACTCCCGACAGCTCTCGCTTCTGGAGCGCCGACGATTACGAAGTGGGCCGTGAACAGGCAAGCTTCGACAAGCAGTTCGTGCGCAACTGGCTCAACGCCAATTGGGACCGCCAGGGCAATCCGCCGCATTTGCCGGCCGACGTTATCGAGAAGACCACCGAGAAGTACATCCAGGCATACGAGAAGCTTTCGGGCCGCACGTTCAACTTCTAGGTGGCGCCCGCTTCACTATTTTGAATGCGTCACATTGCTGGTATGACGAGTGGTGCGATAGCGCATGCAGGCTGCGCATGGGGAATGCCCCAAGGTGCGCCCGCGCCTTTGTTACGCCCTTTGCGCGATAAAGCCACCTGCCAATTTTGACGTGAATGCGACGTTTTTCAACGAAACGCCAAAAGGTCCCATTGAAGGTTTGCCTTTGATGGGGCCTTTCTTTATTATTTATGCCTTGGATTTACCAAGTGTTTTCGAGAAGAAAAGTATCCATATGAGCACACGAAACCCGATGAACGACCGCTATCAGACCGACGGACCGAAGGGCCAGACCAAGAAATCTGCCTCGTCGCTCAAGCCGAAGTCGAAAGCCGCGTCGAGCGTGTACGTGAAGTCCACGCAAAAGACTCCTCAGGAAAAGAAAGCTGCGCAAAAGGCCGCTCGCCAAAAGCAGGCCGAGCTCGACCGTAAGTATTACAATCCGCCTACGGCTCAGTACAAAAAGTACAAGCGCATTTGGTGGGGCATGCTCGGCGGCGCTATCGTCTGCACGTTGGTCGCCATGGGCGCTGGCTCCTGGTGGCCCGATAACCCGAATATGACGTGGTGCTTCCTGATTCCTGCATACGCGTTGATTATCGGCGCTTTGTGGTTTGACTTCGCCAAGGTGCGCAAGGTTCGCCGCGAGTACCAAATGGAGATGCTCAAGAAACATCCCAAAGAGGCTAAAAAGCATCCCACCACGGCAGCGAAGAACAAGATCGATGCCGCTAAGGAAGCTGAGCGTGAGGCCGCGAAGGCGGAAAAGAAGCGCTTCGGCCATTCCTTCATTCGCAAGGCAAAGCCCGAAGAGGCAGCTGAAGGCGAAAAGAAATCTGAATAGCAGAAAGCCCGCTCAATCGAGCGGGCTTTTTTGTGCGGCTCCGATGGGGCGTGCCGCGCTGAGTGGCAGGCTGAAGGCTTTGCGGGGAAGCTTCAAGCCTCGTTGCGAGACGAGCTGATCGTTTCAAAACGAACGAACAAATGAGCGAACGGGCGCGTTTGTCCCTTCTTGCCCCGCCTTTACACAACCTGGAACAAGAAGAACTTGAGGTAGTCGGTTTCGGGCACGCCCCATACGATGGGATGGTCGGGCGATTGCTGGCGTTCCTCGATTTGGCGCAGCTGAACGCCAGCATCGTGCGCCGCGCTCACGAGCATTTTGCGGAAGCGGTCGGTATCCATGAAGTGCGAGCAGCTGCAAGTGGCCAAGTATCCGCCGCGCGGCAGGGCTTTCATGGCGCGGTAGTTGATCTCGTGGTAGCCACGTGTAGCCGAATCGATGGTCTTGCGGCTCTTCGTGAACGCCGGCGGGTCAAGAATGATGAAGTCGTATGGTGCTTTTTTCTGGGCCTCGATTTCGGGCAGCAAATCGAACACGTTGACGGCCTGGAAGCTCATACGATTTTCGAAGCCGTTCAGGCGGGCATTCGATTCTGCCATGTCGACCGCGAGTTGAGAGATGTCGACGGCATGCACGTGCTCGGCTCCGCCAGCGGCAGCGTTTAGGGCGAACGAACCCGTGTGCGTAAAGCAGTCGAGCACGCGACGCCCGCGGGCGATATTGGCCACGGCGCGGCGGTTGTATTTCTGGTCGAGGAAGAAACCGGTTTTCTGGCCGTTTTCGAAATCGACATGGTAGCGCACGCCGTTTTCGATGATTTCGGTCGTGGTGGGGCCGAATGCCGCTGCGGCTTCGTCGCTTGGCGCGAGAGGCGCGGGCACCGCCGAAAGTGCGGGTTGAGCGCCTAAGCCGGCAAAATCGTTTTCCAGGGGGAACCAGCCGCAGCTTTCCTGAAGGCCTTCGAGTTTGCGCGTCGACACGTCATTGCGCTCGTAGATGCCGCGAATGGCGACGCCGTCTTCAGCGAGCACCTTCACAAGCAGGGGGAACACGACGGGCTTCAGGCGTTCCATGCCGTAGGCGAGCGTTTGGGTTACGAGCACGTCGTTGAATCGGTCAACAACAAGGCCGCAAAAGCCATCGGCCTCGGAGAAAATCATGCGGCAGGCGGAAACGTCGTCGCCCATCACGGCGCGACGATGGTTCCAAGCCCAACGAATCTTGCGTTCCCAAAACGCCGAATCGAACGCGTCGTTCGCGTTGGTTGAAAGCAGGCGAATGCGAATCTTGCTTTGCTGCGAGAAAATACCTGTGCCAAGGTATGCGCCTTTGCGTGAGAGCACGTCGACGAGGGCGCCGTTTTCCGGGGTGATTCCACCCGACTCGATTGATTCTTTCCACGTGCGAGCCGCTTCTTTGGGGTCGCCCGCTTCCACGATGCGCTCGACTTCCGCATCGTAGACCCAAGGGTGGCCGGCGCGGCATGCGCGTTCGCCTTTGGGCGTGATGAATGCCATAGGGTAGGGACGGTGGGTTTTCATGGGTTCTCCTTGGTTGGAGCGTGCTTGGCCGCATGGGCTGCATCGCAAGTAATACCAGGGCATTATACGTTGCGTTGGGGCGGGGCGGAACAAAGGGGTAGAATAACCGTAACTGAAATACGGCTTCGCCGAGGCGAGGACACGCACCTTGCCTCGAGCGATGGAAAAGAGTACCCATGAACCCAGTTGTGATTATTCCCACGTTTGTGTCCGCGCGTGGGCGCGTTGAATCGGGTCCTGTTACCACGACATACGACCATACAACATCGATGTCGGCCTCGGGCGAGTTACCCCGCTGCCTTGAATCGCTTCGGTGCGTGCGCGGGCTTGGGCATATCATTGTGCTCGTGATTGCCGAACCCGCTATCGAGAATAAGGCCGCGAGCAAAATTCGCGCCGTTGCCGAGCAATTTCCCGATTTGAATATCGCCGTGGTGGGCGCTCCCGAGATGGCGCTTGTGCGCCAGCGCATGGAGCAGCTCAACATTGGACTGCGCAACGAAGTGGGTCTTGCAGGCTATGGCGCAATGCGCAACCTGGGGCTTCTTCTTGCGGGCGCACTCGATTTCGATTCGGTGGTATTCGTTGACGATGATGTGGTGATTGACGATCCCGCGTTTCTGGAAAAGGCGATGTATGGCCTGGGCAAGCTTACGCGAAGCGGCGTGCCTATTCTTGCGAAGTCGGGCTTTTATCTGAACAAAGAAGGCGAATACCTCTCGAGCCGATCCACGAAATGGTACAACCGCTATTGGGACCAGGCCACCGCATTCAACAAGTGGATTTCCAAAGCCATGAAGGGCCCGCGCCTGTCTCGCTCGAACCATGTGTGCGGTGGTTGTTTGGCGCTTCATCGCGAGGCATTTCGTCGCGTGTCGTTCGACCCGTGGATCGCCCGCGGAGAAGATTTGGATTACATGCTCGATTTGCGCATGTACGGCAGCGATATCTGGTTCGACAACACGTGGTACATGCATCACCTTCCGCCCGAAACCAAGCGTGAAGGTCTTCGCTTCCGCCAAGACATCTTCCGTTGGCTCTACGAGTATCGCAAGGTGGAATACGGGCGAACCCAAATCGACCTGCTGCAGATCAAGCCGCAATCGTTGCTGCCATACCCAGGGCCTTTCTTGGAGCCAGGCATCACGCGCCGCATTAAGCGCACGGCGTGGCTGCGTAGCTTCGGGCGCCCCGATGGCGCCGGGTATCGTCGCGCGGCAAGAGCGGCCACGGGCGAGGCATCTCGATATGCCGAAGCCCACTGTTCGAAGTATTTCGGCTTCCAGTCGATGTGGCCTGCGGTCATGAAGCGCATGGCGAACGACGCGATTCTCCAAAGCGTGCTTTTGAGCTCGTCGAACCGCGATGTGCGGCAAGCCGAGGCGCAACGCGCCCAGCGCGCGGCATGGGGAGCCGCCGGCGGAATCGACCCTGGCGCAACGACGGAGATTCGCCTTAATATGGGCAACGCAGAATAGGGTTTACGGGAAGTTCATTCATGGTTTCGTTCTTCATCGCCGCGCTCGTTGGCGTGGGCGTCGGCGTGCTTTCAGGGCTTTTGGGTATTGGTGGCGGCACCGTTATGGTGCCCCTGTTCCGCCTGGCTTTTGGCATGGAGCCCATTGCCGCTACGGCGACTTCGCTGTTCACCATTGTGCCAACGTCAATTTCGGGCATGTGGAAGCATGCTAAAAACAAGACGTCCCTGCTGCGGGTGGGAATCGTGTGCGGTCTGACGGGCGCGTGCCTCTCGCCCGTTGGCGTGTGGGCCGCAAACGTGTCGCCCGGTTGGGCGATTATGGGCGCAGCTGCGGTCGTCGTGATGTACTCGTCGTTCACTATGCTGAAAAAGGCTCTGGCGGCGCCAAAGGGTGGCGCAGCGAAGGGAAGTCGCAAGGCGTGCGAGAAGAAGTCGACGGCGAGCGACACGGCGGCGATGGGCGCTGCTGTAGCGACGGGCGATGCGGCAGCGGCAAGCCTCACGGCGACGGCGCCTGTGGCGGCGGGCGGCTCGAGTGCCGCAGGGGCGCAGGCCGCTCCTCTCGAGGCGCCGGCAATCAAGCTCACCCCCAAATACGTGGCGAAGGTGGCGACCATTGGCGTTGTTGCCGGCTTCATGAGCGGATATGTGGGCGTGGGCGGCGGTTTCATTATGGTGCCGCTATTCGTGAGCATGCTCGGAATTCCCATGCGCTTGGCGTCGGGCACGTCGCTTACCGCGGTGTGCATTCTGGCGATTCCCGGCGTTATTGAGCAGGCTGTTTTGGGCAATATCGACTACATGGTCGGCATTGCGATGATGGTCGGTTCTATTCCTGGCGCGATTGTCGGCGCCAACTTGGTGAAGCGCGTGCCCGAGCGTGCGTTGCGTTTTGCCTTTGCGCTATTTTTGCTGCTGATGGCTGTGCTTTTGGTCGTGAACGAAGCAAGTGTGATTTAGGGGAAGGCGATCGCTCCGACACGTCGTGCGAATGTGGTGCATGGCAGCTCGGATCGATCCCCTTCTTCAAGAGACGTTCTCGAAATTCCGCCCAGCGGGCGGCACTGCCCAACGTATGAAAGGAACCTCATGTCCAAACCACCTCGAAATATATATGCGCGTGTGCTCGATGTCGTGCTTGCGGCGATATGCGTGCTCTCGGCCGCGGTGCTTGCGTGCGCGATGGCCTGGCCCGAAACGGTGGGCAATTTGAACGTGGTCGCGGGTATTTCGTTCACCATTTCCGTGGCACTGCTCATCTATTTGCGCCTTAATCCCGATACGGTGCGTGCTCGTCAGTCCGATACGATTCTTAAAATCGCGTCGCAAACGCTTGCGTGCTTCCAAGAGGGCTTCGACATTCCCACGGCGCAGAAGGTGTGCCATTTGTTGCTGCCCGCCATTGGAGCTCAGGCCGTGGCGATTACCGATCGTGAGTCGATTTTGGGTTATGCCGGAGACGACGAAGAAATCAGCCCAGGCGGTGCGCCCATTCGCACAAAGGCTACGCATGCCACGCTTGAAGACGGCAAGCTGCGTGTGCTGGGCACACCGCAAGAGATTGGATTCCCCGATAGCATCAAAGGCCTGCGAGCCGGCATTATCGTGCCGCTTACGCGAGGCGACGCCATTATTGGTACGCTGAAGTTTTACTATCGCCGTTCGCGCGACATCACCGAAACGCAGGTGGCGCTCGCGGAGGGCTTGGGACAGCTGCTTTCGACACAGATTGCCGCCGTTGAACTGGAACAACAAACCAAGCTTGCGACCACCATGGAGCTCAAGGCGCTCCAGAGTCAAATCAACCCGCACTTCCTGTTCAATACCATCAACACCATTGCGTCGCTCGTGCGCACCGACCCCGATCGCGCACGCATGTTGCTGCGCGAGTTCGCTGTGTTTTACCGTCGTACGCTTGAGAACTCCGACGATTTGCTTGAGCTGTCGCGCGAGGTCGAGCAGACGATGCGCTACTTTACGTTCGAAGTGGCGCGATTCGGCGAAGACCGTCTTGCCATGGACATCGATATCGAGCCGGGCCTTGAAAGTGTGATGGTGCCCGCGTTCATGGTGCAGCCGCTTGTGGAAAACGCCGTGCGCCACGCCATGCCGCAAGAAGGAAAGCTCGAGATTCATATTTTGGCGTACAGCGAGGGCGATGATTTGTATATCGCTGTCTCCGACAACGGCGTGGGTATGGATGCCGAGCAGCGCCGCAAGCTTTTGCGCCCCGAAGCCTCGAAGGGCTTGGGCATCGCAATGAAGAACATCAACGAGCGCTTGCGCGGTTATTTCGGCACTGAGTCGCGCATGGAGGTTGATTCGACGCCAGGCAATGGCACCCGTGTGACCATGTTCATGAAAGACGGATTGGTGGAAGACTAGCGTTATGGCGTTTTGTCGGCGACTGGTTTTCCTGAGCTGGCGAAAGGTATGAATTTCCTGATGAATGGCATTATTCATTGGCGATATCTATAGCTTGCGTGAAGTGGGGCTAAAGGTGTCCCATTCTAGGGTTTCCATGCTTTTAAACATCGCGAATTTGGGCTACTATTCGTATACGGGCATCGCTCGCCGACGGTTTTACGCCGTTGGCATGGGGCGCTTGAGTCCGCCTTCCTTATACGAACTTTCCAGTTATTGGGGGATGCTGTGCTGAACGCGATTATCGTTGACGACGAAGCTCCTGCTCGTTCCGAGCTGCGTTACTTGCTGGGCGAAGTCGGTGGGGTCGAAGTGCTCGCCGAAGCCGCAAGTGTACGCGAGGCTATTGAGAAAATGCAGAGCTACCCCGTGGATGTGTTGTTCCTCGATGTGAGCATGCCCGAGGTCAATGGCATTCAGTTCGCCGAGGCCCTGCAGCGTTTGAAGAACCCTCCGGCGGTCATTTTCGTTACCGCCTATAGCGAGCATGCACTCGAAGGCTTCAAAGTGAATGCCGTCGATTATTTGGTGAAGCCGGTCGAAACCGATCGCCTGCAGCAGGCCGTGAATCGCGCGAGCGAGTACATTACGCTGCATGTGAAGGCCAGCCAGTCGGAGCGCATTCCTGTCGAAAAGGGCGGCAAGAAGATTCTTATCCCCATCGACAGCATTCGTTTTGTTATGGCACGCGACGATTACGCGTACCTGCAAACCGACAACGACCGCTACTTCTCCACCGTGTCGCTCGCTCAGCTCGAAAAGCGCCTCGATGGCCACGGCTTCTTCCGCGTGCATCGCGGCTACTTGGTGAACCTTTCGCATGTCGAAGAGGTCGAGCCCGTTCCCGGCGGCACGCTGCTTTTGTCGCTGAATGCCACCGACGAGAAAATCCCTGTTTCTCGCCGCCGCGTTTCCTCGCTGAAAAAGGCGTTGGGGCTGTAGAGTGCAGCAAAAATGAACTTCGAAAGGCTCGCTTTGGCGAGCCTTTTTCATATGCGCTATCCTTCTTGTCGCTCGATATGCTTACGGGCTTTTGCAATGTCGCGCTTAATGTCGGCGGCCGTTCGCAGCCTGCGTGCCACGTCGACGCCCGCGGCCTGTTCTATCTCGTCGGTTACGGGGCTTCGATAGCTGAACAAAAACCAATTCTCGGCCAAGTGGCTGCCTTCCATGCGTAAAAGCGCGTCGGCGACTTGGGCGGCGTTTCTGCTCCATCCCATATCGCTGCGAAGCAGACGCAAGGCGAAGAATGCGGCGTAGCACATCAGAAAATGCGCGCGCATGTGTATGGCATGGGCCACGGGATAGGGCGAAGGCGAGAAATCGGATTCAAGCAGCTGGAATGGCTCGGTGAGGCGCCACAGCTCGCGATAGATGTGAAACAGTGTGCCGGCGGTGAGCTTCGTTTCGCTTGATGATATGCAAATGTAGCCATCGAGGGCCAAATCGCGTGCCTCGTTTTCGGCGCGGCCTTGTTTGCGGGCGATTTTCGCGTAGTCGCGGCCCCAGAGCACCGTGTCTTTGACGCGAATGCCCGCCGTCTCGTCGGTGCGCGATTTGACCTTGTAGCTGCCCGATTGCGTGGTGATGTAATCGGAGGCATCGGCGACCCATGCCTGAAGGTCGAAAGCGGCGGTTTCGAGCGGTCGGAAAAAGACGAACCCGTCGCCGCTTTCGGCGAGCGTCTCGGCGATTTCTCGCGCGTGGGGAGTGCGGCCCGCAACCACGATGACGCGTTTGGCGCCGAAATTGCTTTTCGCGCTCGCGACGAGCCCCGATACCTCATCGGCGCTCGGCGTGGCACTTGTAACATGGTAGGTCATGGGAATGCCCGTGCGGTCGAGCAGCATGCCAATGCCCATCGACAGCCCTTCGTCGCGATCAATTCCGCCCGCCGGTCGAGCGTTTGTCGCGTTCACATCGCCCGTGTCGGCCAGGGTGAACGAAGCAAGAACCAGCAGTACCGAATTGACCTGGTAGGGCTCACGAATTGCCTGGTAGGTTTTCGAGAGATGCGCCACCAACGCTCGCTCGTTGCGTGCGAAACACTGGAAGGCGGCGTACGTATCGGCCAAGGTGAAATCGCATGTGCGCGGGAATGAGGCGCGGCGTTGCCACGTCTCGCGCTTGGGGGCCACGTGAATCATGCGTTCGGATGCGAGCATCTCGAAAATGCGGCCCGCATGCGCGGGAAAGCCGACATGTCCCGCGCGATTTTCGAAGAAGCGCCGAACGCCTAGCGCATCGAGGTATGCGAGCGCGATGGCGCTTCCCCAGCGAGCTTGGGCAATATGGGTGTCATCGATGGTCGCGTCGCGCGGAAATGTGAAAGCGATGGGCGGGTTTTCGCTTTTCGCCTGTTCGTTGAGCTCGGCGACGTAGGCTTTGAAGTGGGCGATAGGGTCGGCGTATTGGCTTGTGAATTGGTCGACGTAGCCGATCGACTCGATGGTCTTCGTCTTCGTTTTCCCGCCTTCTCGGTAGTTCTGCACAACCGAAAGGTATACGCGCTCGCCGCGCTTCGTTTTCTTCAAGTGCATAGCACACCTCCTGAGTGTAAGTATAGCCTTGCCGCTCGTTTGGAATACCCCGCTTACCCCCGCATAATGCCGATGGATAAGGAAAAATCGTTTATGCAGGTCGGCGGCGCGTACAATATGCGCGTTATCGTTCGCGGCGTGTGTGCGCCCGCAAGAGAGGAGTTGTTTGTGCGACCGGAAAAGAAGCAGTGGACCTATCGCGAGAAAATGGCGCAAGCCAATCGCGAGGCGAAGGCGACCGTGGTCGCGCTCGCGATTGTTGTGGTGGTGTGGATAGCGGCAGGCTTCGGCCTTTCCGCGTTCGATGTGGAAGTATTCGGAACCCCTATTTGGGTGTTCGGCGGAACGCTTGGCACATGGATCGCCGCCATCGTGGCGGCTGTGGTGCTGGGCCGCCGGGTGTTCGCCGATTTCGATTTGGATGAGGAGGAGCGCGATGCAAACAACTAGTATTGCGGGCCTGCTTCCCGTGCTCATTTTCCTCGTACTTGCTCTCGGGCTCGCGATTGCGGCGCGTCGCCGCTCGCGTGCTGCGGGCGAAGGCGGATTCGTGAAGGAATACTTCATCGGCAACCGCACGCTTGGCGGTTTTGTACTGGCCATGACTACCATTGCCACCTATGGCTCGGTGAGCTCGTTTGTGGGCGGCCCTGGCCAGGCGTGGCAAACCGGCTTTGGCTGGGTGTATATGGCGGCCGTGCAGGTAACGACGCTGTTTTTGCTCTACGGCATTATGGGCAAGAAGATGGCGCTTGTTTCGCGTAAGCTTGGGGCGGTCACGGTGATCGATGTGATTCGTGCCCGCTTCCGCAGCAATGCGTTGGCGAATGCTGCGGCTCTGATTATCGTGCTGTTCTTTGCGGCAACTATGGTTGCCCAGTTCGTGGGCGGCGCGAAGCTGTTTGAAGCCGTGACAGGGTATTCGTATTTTGTTGGCTTGGCCATTTTCGGCGTTGCTGTGATTATTTTCACGACCGTGGGCGGTTTTCGCGGCGTAGCCGTGACCGACGCGTTGTGCGGCATCGCGATGCTCGCGGGCATCGTGGTGCTCGCGGCTGGCATTCTTATTGCGGGCGGCGGCTGGGAAAACATCATGGGCACCATTCGCACGAACCACCCGCAGATGCTCGAGCCTCTTTCGGGTGGCACCATGCCCGTGTCGTTGTACTTCACGCAGTGGCTGCTCGTTGGCATTTTCACGTTCGCGCTGCCACAATCGGTGGTGCGTTGCATGGGCTACAAAGATACGAAGAGCCTGCGCGGCGCGATGATCGGTGGCACCATTATTATCGGCGCCATGATGATTGGCGTTACCACGCTCGGCGTGCTTTCCGCGGGCGTGCTTACGGGGGACTTGGCCTCGTATGGTGGAAGCGTTGACAATATTATTCCGCGCACCATTGTGGAAACCCTGCCGCCATGGCTTGCCGGCGTTGCGATTGTCGGCCCTGTTGCCGCATCGATTTCTACCGTGTCTTCGCTGCTCATCGCCTCGTCCTCGGCCATTATCAAAGACTTGTGGCTGCATTATGCAGACGATAGGGGCCAGCAGGTAAGCGATGCCGTCGTGGCGCGCTCGAGCCAGATTATTACCCTGGGCGTGGGCGTTATCGTATTCGTGCTTGCCGTGGTTCCGCCGAGCGTTATTTGGAAGATCAACATGTTTGCGTTCGGCGGTCTTGAAACGGCATTTTGCTGGGTTCTTGTGGGCGCGTTGTTCTTCAAGCGAGCGAACAAGATGGGCGCGATTGCGTCGATGGTGGGCGGCACGGCTGTCTATTGCGTATGCATGGCGCTTGGCTTCAAGCTGTTCGGCCTGCACCAAATCGTGATTGGTATCACCGTGTCGCTTCTGTGCATGGCGATTGGCTCATGGATCGGCAATCGTCGCGCAAATGCCGCCGACGCGGCCGCAGACGCCGAGATGCGCGAAGTGTTCTTCCCCGAGGCGTAAGAGGGGTCTGCCCATAATCCTCCCAAAAAGAAGAGCCCGCAGTTCACAATTGAACTGCGGGCTCGTTTCGTTTCGTGGGGTGCGCCTATTCGGCAGCGCGCTCTCGCTCGATTTCGTCGAGAACCTTCATGACGGCATCGCCTAGGGCGCGAATGGTCACGCCGGAATTGTCGGGCAGGTGCAGGTGCATGCAACGGCGGCCGCGCTCGATAAGAATCGAGAGGTCGGCGGCGGCCTGCGTGCGTGCGAGCATTCCCAGGCTTTCGGGCTCAACGTGGCGCAGCGGGATGTCTTTCAATTCGTCGGCGGAAACCATGAGGAATACGCCGTTGTTGGTGCCGCCTTTTTGCATCTGGCCCGTGGAATGCAGGTAGCGGGGGCCAATCTCGAGGCAGCTTACGACGCCGAGCTTGTCGGCAACGCCGTGGCGAATAACTTCGAGCGCTTCGCGACGCCCCTCGCCGTCGAAAGGCAAGAACGCGTCGAGCGCGAAGTAGTCGCCCGGTTTAATCGACGCGAATAGGTTGCGCAAAGCGCCCATAAGCGTATCCGATTTGATGCACGGTGCGATGGTGACCTCGGCCTCGCCCATGTTCACGTTGCCGATGAAATTCTCGGTGAAATCAGGCTTCGGGCAGCCTTCCGCGAGGAACTTCAGCGCGGCGGCTTTAGTAGAGGCGACGTCAGGTTGGTCGAACGGGCAGCGCTTCATAAGATAGCCGCACATGGCCGTTGCGTATTCCCACATCACGAAGTGCTCAGCCAAATCGAGCACGCTGTCGATGCGGAAGGAAAGGCGCGGAATAGCCGAATCGAGGTAGGCGAGGCTCATGTCGAAATTCTTGCGCTCGTCCCACAGGTCGGTTTTGGTTTGGTAGGTGATGACGCTGCGGTCTTTCGGGTCTTCGGTAAGAAGCAGCGCGTCGAGCTCGATGTTCGGCAGGATTCCTACACCCTGCTTACCGAGGCTTTCGGCGACGAGCTGCTCGATCCAAAGGCCAAGCACGCGTCCGCGTTTCGGCGTGAGGAAACTGAACTTGTCGCGGCCGTTCAAGTAGTTGTCGTACAGGAAGCTGGCCAGTGTAATGGCGGGGTTGTCAATGGAGTCTTCGCTGCAGACGCGTTCGGCATCTTTGGCGTGACCCAAAAAGCCGCCCAGGTCGATGCCGACGAGTGCGGCGGGCACCAAGCCGAATACCGAAAGCGCGCTGAAGCGGCCGCCAACGGTAGGCTCGCCGAGGAAGCATGCGCGCCAGCCTTCGTCGTGGGCGCGCTTCTCCAAGTCACTGCCGGGATCGGTGATGGCGACTAGGTGTGAGGGAATTTTCTCGGTTTTCAGATACATCTCAAAGTGATCAAGCACGGCGTCGAGTACGCTGCGCATTTCGATGGTGCCGCCCGATTTGCTGGAAACGAGCACGAGCGTGCGTTCCAAATCGAGACCGGCTAGGATTGAGCGCACGCGAACGGGCGACACGGAGTCGAGCACTTTGAAGTCGAGCGCGTTGCGGTCGACTTTATTATATTTGGTAATGGTCATAGGAGCCTGAGTGGAGCCGCCCTGACCAATGAGCAAAACGGTTTTAAAGCCCTCGGCGATGATGCCTTCTGCGAAAGCTTGAATCTTTTTATAAGGATAAGGCGGCTGACTCGCGAGCGTTGCCCAACCGGTGAAATTCTTCGCGCATTCGGCGGCAGCTTCGTCGAAATCGTAGAGACTTTCATCCTTGGCGTGAAGGCGGCTGGCGACTTTGTCGCGAACCAGAATTTTCGCCGAGGGATAAAGCTTCTCGGTATCGCTGATAAGCATAAGTCCTCTTTCTCGCAATCGATGGTGCGAATGCAAGGGGAGTCGTTGGGCTTACGTTGCCGAAGAATCCCCTTCACGAAGCAGGCGCGCTAAAACGCGCGCCTGAGTGATTTCTTCGTTGTTGGGAGCATTGTACCGAAATCGGGCCTCAACTGGAAATTATCGCCTGTTCAATGTGGAGGTGACGTGATGGAGGGGCGGATGCGGCCGCAAAAAAATGGGGGCAGGAGGATGTTTTTCCTGCCCCATTGCGGGTAATTAACAAATGCGCGGAAGCTGTTCGCCCACGAGCATGTCGAGAATGCGGCGCGTGCCGAAGCCCGTTTCCAGGAAAACCTTTGGACCGCGGGTCTCGTTGGTTTCTTCGACGCGGCCGATAATGGCGGCATCGGCGCCGTATTTGTTGGCCTTCATGGCGGCAAGCGCCGCTTCGGTCTGCTCGGCGGGCACGATGCAAACCATTTTGCCTTCGTTGGCAACCTGGAACACGTCGTAGCCGAGCATGTCACACGCGCCACGTACCACGTCTTTCACGGGAACGTCGTCTTCCGAGACCACCATGTCAACGCCGCTTTGCGCACCCAATTCGTTGAGCGTCGAGGCCAGGCCGCCGCGGGTGGGGTCGCGGAAGCAGCGCGTATCGGGGGCGGCGGCGAGCACGTCGGCAATAAGGCCGTTTAAGGGGGCGGCGTCGCTTTCGATAGGGGCGTTGAACGAGAGGTTCTCGCGTTGGCTCATGATGCAAATGCCGTGATCGCCCAGCGTTCCGGAAAGCAGAATAGCGTCTCCCGGTTTGCAGTTCGCGCCAGAAAGCTCTACGCCAGCCGGTACCAAGCCCACGCCTGCCGTGTTGATGTAAATGCCGTCGCCGTGTCCGCGATTCACGACCTTCGTGTCGCCCGTCACCACATGCACGCCGGCCTCGGCAGCGACTTCTCGAATCGTTTCGCAAATGCGGCGCAGGTCATCCATGGGAAAGCCCTCTTCGAGAACCATGGCGACCGAGAGGTATTTCACCTTGGCGCCGCTTGTGGCAACGTCGTTCACTGTGCCGCACACGGCCAGGCGGCCGATGTTGCCGCCGGGAAAGAAATGCGGCGTGACCACGAACGTGTCGGTGGAAAACGCCAGGCGCTCGCCGGGGGCGGGGGCGGGCAGGAGCGCCGCGTCGTTTCCCTGGGCAAGTTCTTCGGAGCCGTAGGTCGCGGCGAACACGTCGTCGATGATGCGCTTCATCATGGTTCCGCCGGAGCCATGACCCAAAAGAACGGTTTCGTCAGCCATTATGAAAACTCCCTTCATTGGGTGATGAGTGTGGACCCATCCAGTAATAGCGGGATTCGCTCAAATTCGTCAGCTTTATAGCTTGACGCATTGAAATGAATCTTCAAACGGCAGAAATGCCCGATGTTTCGTTTGCCTCGCCAAAAGGCGAAGCAAACGAAACGAGTATTCCCATCGTCCAGCGAACGAGGAAAGCGCCGCGTTTTCCTCGTTCGCTGGACGGTTTCGGGAGCGCCGGGCGGAGGGGGCCGATTTGGCATGCTCGGTTTCTCAATTTCTCCTAAAACGGGAAACCGGAGCGAGGCGCACAGGCCGCGAAGCGGCCGGTAGTCGAGCGGGCATGCCAAATCGGCCCCCTCCGCCCGGCGCGGACAACAACCCTAGTAGTACCTGAAATACGCGGCGCAGGAGCCCTCCGAGCTCACCATGCAGGGTCCCACGGGGTTTTCCGGTGTGCAAACCTTGCGGAACAGCGGGCACTCGCTTGGCGCCATAATGCCGCGCAGGACATCGCCGCAGCGGCAACCCTTCGGTTCAATCGTGGGCTCTACCTCGACCTCATGCACGCGCATCGCATCGAAATCGGCGAACTCGTCGCGAATTCGGTAGCCGCTTCCCTCAATGGGGCCAAGGCCGCGCCATGTCGCGGTGCAGGTATCGAACACCTCGTCAATCGCGGCAAGCGCCACGGGGTTGCCTTCGGGCATGACGCCGCGCGCGTATGCGTTCTCGATTTCGGCGCGCCCTTCGTGCAACTGGCGCATGATCATGGCGATACCCTCGAGTACGTCAAGCGGCTCGAACCCGGTGATAACGCCAGGGATGTGGTATTTCTCGGCCAAAAACTGGTAAGGCTTCATTCCGATGATGGTACTTACGTGCCCCGGCAAAATGAGGGCGTTTACCTTCAGCTCGGGGTCGCCCATGAGCACATCGAGTGCGCCAGGCATGTTCTTGTGCGCAGCATACACGCTGAAATTGGCAAGCCCCATCGCCTTGGCGCGTTTGATTGCCATGGCAACGAGCGGCGTGGTGGTTTCAAAGCCGACGCCTACGAAAATGACGGGACGCGTGGGGTTTTCTTTGGCGACCGTCAGCGCGTCGAGGGGCGAATACACGATGCGAATGTCGCGTCCCGCGGCCTGTTCCTTAAGAAGCGAGCTCGTGGAGCCGGGCACGCGCGTCATGTCTCCGAAGGTGGTGATAATCACGTTCGGAACGCGAGAGAGCGCGATAACCGTATCGATGTCGTGGTTGCTCGTCACGCATACGGGGCAGCCCGGACCGCTTGCAAGGCGGCAGCCTTCGGGCATGAGCGAGCGAATGCCGTTTCGGGCAATGGCGACGGTGTGCGTTCCGCATACTTCCATAAGGGTCGCATGCTCGGGCGCGAGTGCCTGGATGCTTTCGATGAGCCCGCGTGCAAGCACGGGGTCTTTGAAACTGTTTTGGTCAACCATGGCCGCCGCCTACACCGCGGGCGCGGGTTGCACGTCTTCGGCGAATTCGGGGAATTGGCGAATAAGGTCGAGCGTTTCGTTCGCAGCCTGTTCGCTTACCACCTCAATCGCGAATCCCGCATGTACCAACACGTAATCGCCTACGGTTGCCTGCGGAGTAAGGTCGATGGAAATGGAGCGCGTGACGCCCAAAATGTCGACGGTGGCCATGTTGCCCTCGTCGAGTTCGGTGATTTTTGCGGGAATCGCAAGGCACATACTGGGTTCCTCCCTCTATTTCTGCGCATCTGCCACAGCGTGGCGCGCTGCGGCGATGACGGCTTGTCCGAATGAAACGCCGCCGTCGTTGCACGGCAGCTCTTTATTGAGCGCAACGGTGAAGCCGGCGGCTTCGAGCGCGGCGAGCGTGTGCTCGAGCAGGTAGCGGTTCATGAATACACCACCCGAAAGCGCAACGGTGGAAATGCCGTAGGCCGCGTTTGCCACCAGGCATGCCTGCATAATGGCCTCAACCATGGCGTCGTGGAACTTGCGGGCGATGGTCGACGTCGCCACGCCTGCCGCCATGTCGTCGAGCATGCTCGCGAATACGGGCTGGGCGTCGAGCAGAATGACGCTCGTGTCGTGCGCGGTGCTGTCGGGGTTGGCGCAATTTTTTGAGATGCCCATATGGTAGGCGTCGCCTGCGGCTTCAGAGTCGACGGTTCGCTTTCGGCCCAGTGAGGCGTCGCTTATAGCCGCCTCCAGCAGCACAGCGGCTTCGCCCTCGTAGGCGGGGTGCTCGCATACGCCCAAAAGCGCGCTCGCGGCGTCGAACAGCCGGCCGACGCTTGAGGTGCGCGGGCAGTTCAAGTCGCGTTCGATCATATGGTCGCACACGTGGGCGGCATCGTCGAGCGCCTCAATCGCAGGGGCGGCTGCGGGGTGATCGAGCAAGTCGAATTCGTGCAGCGCCCCATAGGCCATACGCAGCGGGTTTTTCACCGCCGCCGCGCCGCCCGGCATGGGAAGGTAGGCGAAGTTCGCGAACCTCTCGAAATCGGTTCGATTTGCGAGCAGAACCTCGCCGCCCCAAATACGCCCGTCGTAACCGTAGCCCGTGCCATCGAAGGCGACGCCAATGGTCGCCTCGTCGAGGCCGCATTCGGTCATGGCGCTTACGATGTGCGCGTGATGGTGCTGGATTTTCTCAAGGGGCAGCTCTTCGCCTGCGTCGGCTGCGCGGCGATGGGCCTCTTCGGCCCATTTCGACGAGAGGTATTCGGGGTGCATGTCAGCCACAAGGCTTTCGGGCGCGGCTTGGAACAGGCTTTCGAAATGCTCTTTTGCCGAAAGCCACGCGTCGAACGTCTCGGCGTTTTCCATGTCGCCAATATGCTGGCTCACGAACGCCTCGTCGCCGCGCAGCAGGCAGAACGTATTCTTTTGCTCGGGGCCCGCGGCGAACAGCACGCGTTTTGTTTGGCTGCTGGTTTGGTCGCCCTTCTTCGCAAGCGAAATCGGCATGGGTGCGAACCCGCGTGCTCGGCGCACCATTTGCACGGCGTCTCCGGCGCTCCCCGCCGAAATCACGCGCACGACCGAATCGTCGAAACGGCAGCGAATGGGGCGGTTGTTGCCCAGAAACGCGTCGGCGATGCTCGCGAGCTGGGAGCGCGCCTCGTCATCGGTCATGCAAATGGGCTCATCGTGCAGATTGCCCGACGTCATGACGAGTGGTCCGCCGAACGCGGCAAGCAGCAGGTGCTGCACCGGCGTATACGGCAGCATAACCCCCAGTTCGGGAAGATGGTCGGCGAGGCCCGCCGCGAATTTCGCGTCGTCGTGCTTCTTCAAGAGCACGATGGGTCGCTGCGTGCCTGCGAGCAGGCGGCGTTCGGCATCGTTGACCTGACAGGTTTCACGCACGTCGTCGAGTGTGCGATACATAACCGCGAATGCTTTGCCTTCGCGGCGTTTGCGGCGGCGCAGCTCGGCGAGGGCTTCGGGGTTGCGCGCATCGCATGCTAAATGGAAGCCGCCAAGGCCCTTCACGGCAACAATGGCCCCTTCATGCAAAAGTTCGGCTGCGCGCGCGAAAATCGCATCGCTGGCCTGAAGGGTGCTGCCCCACAACGTTCCGTCTTCGTCAATATCGGCGCCGTCAAAGGCTTCGCTCGTCGCGGGGGTTTCCGTAAAGCCCTTTTCCCGCCAGGAGATATGAGGGCCGCATTCGAAGCATGCGTCGGGCTGTGCGTGGAAACGTCTGTCGGCCGGGTTGCGATATTCGGCGTCGCACGCTTCGCACATGGGGAAGTCTGCCATGGAAGTTTTCGCGCGATCATAAGGGAGGCTGTCGATAATCGTGAAGCGCGGTCCGCAATTCGTGCAATTGATGAATGGGTAATGGTAGCGGCGGTTGTGCGGGTCGAACAGCTCGGCCACGCATTCGTCGCACGTTGCCAAGTCGGGCGACACCAGGGTGGTCGCGTCGGCTTCGGCTTCGTCTGAATAGCGAATCTCGAAATCGGAGAACCCTTCGAGCGGGGCTTCTTTCATATTGATTTCGTCCACGCGCGAGGCGGCCGGCGCATTGCTATTGATTTCCATAACCAATGCGTCGATGTCTTCGGGCTCGCCTTCCGCGTGCACGAAGACGCCCGCGGTGGCGTTGAGCACCCAACCGCAGATGTTGTGGCGCAGCGCGGCGTTGAAGACGAACGGGCGAAAGCCTACGCCTTGAACGACGCCATGAACTTCTATGTCGAGGGCTTCTCTCATGGATGCTCCTTGGGGCTAGTGCGTGTGGCTATGGCCGTGGGTATGCGGATGGTCGTGCGCGTAAGCGCGTGCAGCATTCACGGCATCGGTGCCCGGCGTGGGCTGATTGTCGTAGATGCCATGTCCCGTCGAGGTCATGGTGAGATGCCCGTGCGTCACGCCCTTTGTGCCCAGGATAATATTTGAGATGGTTTGAATCAGGCCGCTTTCGCCGCGCAGGATAATGACTTCCATGCAGGTTTCGGCATCGAGATGCACATGCATGCTCGAAACAATTTGCTCGAAGAACTCGTGCTGGATGCCGTCGAGCTTGTCGCGCACGTCTCCCGTGTGATGGTTGAACACGATGGTGAGCGTGCCCATGACCTCTTCACCGGGCATGGAGCATTCTTCGTCGATGAGCGCATCGCGCACCAGGTCGCGAATTACCTCGCTGCGGTTTTTTGCCAGGCCGCGTCGCGCGACCAGGGCATCGAAGCGAACCAAGAGGTTCTCGGGCATTGCGACCGAGAACCTCATAAGGTCTTGAGCCATGATTTACACCAGTTTGACGGTTACGCCGCTGGCCTTTTCAGCGTCGTCTTCCAGGGCTTCTTTGGCGTCGTCGAGCAGCGCGCGAATGTCGTCGAGCGCGCTCATGGCTGCGTGGAGCTTCTCTCCAGCGGTTTCGAAGCCCGCGTCTTCTGCCTGGTGGGCCAGGTTGTGAGCCCAGCGGCGCTCCAGCTTGATGTGGTCGTCGATCTGTTCGATCATTTGCTCGAACTGGCCGGTGTTAATGCCGTTGGTGCACATGGTGGCTCCTCTCACTGCGCCTCGCAGGCAACGCTTTGGCCTCGCTGGCCGGTGGTCGTTGGGGCTGGCGCAAAAAATGGCGATGGGCGCGATGGGCGCTCATCCATACGGTTTTCGGCGGGCGTTCGCTTTTAGGCGTTACGTTGCCGCTCGCGACTGGAAGTGCGGCGACTGGGCGCGTTGCCTTTCGGGCGGGTTGCTCCGTCGGAGTTGCCCCGAAGAGGGTTTTGCTGTTTGGTCTCTCGGGTTTGGGGCTATTATGGTCCTGCGCGTGGTGCATTGAAAGCAAGAAAAGGGGATAGGTGTGAAAAAACCAGTGAAAAGTAACATGTATCTCGATGCGAAGTTCGAGCAGCTCGCGGAATACGATGCGGCTATTGCGGGCGACGTGGATGCCGATGCGTGCATCGTTGGTTTTGGCGAATTGCCTGACCAGGTGTTTTCCGCGCTTTGCGCGGCATGCGCAGGTATTGGCATGCCAGACCCCGTGATAGTGGATGCGTCGCTTGTCGGCGACCCCGCGCGTGCGACGTTCGTAGTGGAAGCGCTTGACCCAGCGGCGATTATCGTGGCCGACGGGATTGCGGCGGCCATGCTCTCAGATGGCTACCATGCAAAGCTGCCGCTCAATGCCGCGACACGCTTGTTGGGGCGCCCGTTCGTGGCGTTCGAATCGTTCCAGGGCGATTTGTCTGACGACAAATTGAAGCAGCGCGACTGGGCGCTCATCAAAACGCTGAAACGTGCGTAACTTAGTTCTGCTTGTAGGTGGCTTCTTCTTCAATAATGAGTTCGGCCATGTGTGCCTCGCCCCAGACGCGCATGGCGTCGATGACGGGCTCGAGGCTGCGGCCGCGATCGGTGAGCGTATATTCGACGCGCGGCGGCACTTCGGCGAACACTTCACGCTTGAGCAGGCCGTCTTCTTCCATGGCGCGCAAATTTGAGGTGAGCACTTTTTGGGAAATGCTGCCGATAGATTTCTTCAGCTCGCCAAAGCGTTTCGTGCCGGTAAGAAGATCGCGAAGAATGAGGACTTTCCATTTGTCAGACATGAAGGAAAGCGTCGCCTCGACGGGAGATGAAGTTCTAGACAGCTTAGTGGCCATGCGCCATGGATCCTTTCGCTCGTGCGGTGTTTAAGGTGTGTGTAAGCGAAACTTATGAAATTGTGTGCGGTTGCTGATTGCACGGTGGTTAGTATCCCACAGAAACCTGATTACCGCAAATAATTCATAGGGTTTCCCATGAAAAAAACGAGCAATTCGAAAATGCAATTTGTTGCACAGGGCTATCTTCTGAATGCGTGACGTGGGGTTTTGCTAACGCGTTACAAAAAGGTTGGAACCGTTCAACGCCATTTCCGAATTTCTTCTTGCAAACGCCGCAAGTCATGGTATTTTGCGGTCAGTGATTTGAGCCGGCGGGGTGCCGGTTTGAGTTTTTGTCAGTGTTGATTTTCAGCGTTGAAGCTGAGTACACAAGTGAGAGGAGCACACAATGGCTCATCCTGTACTTGAAACCGAAGAGTGCATTGGCTGCGGCATTTGCGTTGACGCTTGCCCGCAGGACGTTTTGGAGATTGCCGGCGGCGTTGTCGTTGTCGAGAACGAAGATGCATGCATCGCCTGCGGCGACTGCGTCGAGGAATGCCCCATGGGCTGCATCACCGAGATCAGCGAAGACTAATTCAGATTTTGGCTGCTTCCGAGGGCCCCGTGTTCAAGACGAGCGCGGGGCCTTCGTGCGTTTTTGAGCCGAAAGGCCGATTTCGGGCCGAAGGACGATTCTCTTGGTTTGCGCCTGTGGGGCGGAGTTTGCGAGATGAAGGCGACTTGGTCTTATGGGGCAAGGTGCGTGCCTTTTTTGGCGTTGGTGCCGATGGCGGCTGCTTTCGAGCGAATATCGGCGCCGCTTGCTTTGAAGCGTCTACCTCCATGTGCACCGCCTTGCTGCACGCATGCCCCCTCCCTATAAATCTTATCTAGCAAAAATGCTGGCTGCATCTATCATTTTCGCTAGATACAGCCAGCATTTTTCGATAGTGCATTTATACCCCAGTATTAAAATGCACTATTCACGGAAGCCACACTGCTTCAAAGCGCCGCGTCCGCAGCGGCTTTCTTTGCGTTGCATTGGAATTTTCCCACGTCAATGGCCTCATACGTTTCGGGCGCATTGGTCGCGCGCCCCGAATGCGTACGATTCGTATGCAGACAATCCCCTTCTCGCTTGGCTGAATGGAGCCACCGGCAAACGCCGATTCCATCATCAAACAAGGGAGGATGATTGACGTGGAAACCACGCGAAGGAATTTTCTTAAGCTTTCCCTGGCGGGCACCGCGGCCGTAGCGGGAGCGAGCTTTTTGGCTGGCTGCTCCCCGACAAGCACCGCGCCAAGTTCGGGCGATTCCGCTCAAACCGATGATGCCAAAATTGAGGCGTCGCAAGAAGAATCGTGCGATATCGTGGTCGTAGGCTCGGGCACATCGGGCACCTGCGCCGCCATTCGCGCTGCGGAGCTTGGCGCCAACGTCATCTGGCTTGAGAAGACCGACGCCAAGGGCGGCACATCCATCTACACCGAAGCCATGGCGGGAGTGAATTCCCAGCTCCAAAAGTCCGCTGATATTTCCTTTGACGAGAACTCCGTCTTCTACGACCTGATGGATTATCAGGATTGGGGCGGCTTGGGCAAAGTGGTCATGGCGTTTGTGCAGAACAGCGGCGAAACTCTCGACTGGATTGCGGAAAAGGGCGCCGAGGTATACGCCTCGCCCGTGCCGGGATATCCCGCAACCAAATATCTGCACATGGCTAGCGTGAACGGCGAATACTCGCGTATTGGCCAAGGCATTCTCGAGCCGCTATGGAAAGTGGGCGAGGGCATGTCCAATCTTGATTTCCGCCCCAAGACCCCCGCGATTGGCCTTGCCATTGACAACGGCGCCGTGACTGGCGTGTACGCGCAATCTAGCGACGGAACGATAACCAAAATTTCTGCGCAGTCGGTCATCCTCGCAAGTGGCGGCTTTGCCAGCAACCAGGAAATGTACGAACGGTACACCCAAAGCCCCTACGAGCTCATCAAATTCTGGGGCCTGGAAGGCCGCGACGGCGACGGAATCAACATGGGAATGAAAGCGGGTGCCAATACCCATGCGCTGCGCTGCCTTTCGTATTCCTATGGCGCGGTGGACGGAACCTCTTCGTTCGATGACGAAGTGAACGTATGGTTTTCGTGGTACGCGCTGCTTACCGTAAATGCTGACGGCGATCGTTTCATGGACGAATCAATAGTGCTTGGTGAAGATACCTCCAAACGCAATATTGCCCTTACTGCCCAAACCGCCGCTTATGTGATTGCCGACGAAGCCTACGTCAAACAGTGTGCCGACCTGGGTGCATTCAATTGGGGTACGGGCACTACCAAGGGCGAGTTGCGTGAGTCCATCAAAGCATGCTCGGGCATAGTAAAGGCTGACACCATTGAAGCGCTCGCTGAAGCCATGGGAGTTGACACGCAAACGCTTCAGGCAAGCGTGGACGAATACAACGCCATCGCTGCAGGCGAAAAGGAAGACAACCGCTTTAAGACCCCGGGCGATGCGCTCATCCCCGTTAAGGAAGGCCCCTTCTACGCTGCAAAACTCGTCGCGTCCGGCTACGGGACGATCGGTGGACTGACAACAAACGAAAAATTCCAGGTTACTACCGAAAGCGGAGAGGTTATTCCGGGGCTTTACGCTACTGGCACCGACAACGGATCGATGTACTACATCTCATATCCCATGGCCGTCATGGGCGGCACGTTGCAAGGGTTTGGCGCCACTAGCGGTCGCATGGCCGCCGAAGATGCCTGCGCAAACCTGTAGGGCGCGCATCTGCAGACGCTTCCCCTCTCGGCCCCGCTTTATGCGGGGCCTTTCGCATTGTGCATGCCGCGACTTAGCGTATTTCCCAATTAATGCATTCTACGCCTTGGAGCATTCGCAGCCTCTGGCGCAAATTGGTACAAACCTCCGCATTCAATGACCGCGCAAGCGTCAACGCCCCTACTCGACACCGCGCACCACGGTGATAAATTCCTGACGCGTGTGTACGCCCGTTTTTGCATACATGCGCGAAACATGACTTTTTACCGTGTTTTCGCTTACCACCAGTGCTTCGGCGATAAAGGGAATGCTCCTTCCCTCCATGAGGTAGTCGCAAATCTCGCTTTCTTTAGGGGTGAAGCCAAACGTCGCTTTAGCGGTTTCTTCGCGGCAAGCGTGAGGAGCACAGGGATGCGGCTCTTCGGAAAATTCCGAAAACGTAGCCCCAATGCTACGTTCATTGAGCAACCAAATGGCGGCGAACGCCAAGGCTATTCCCATTACCGCAGCCGATGCCGAATTCAAGACGGAAAGCCCCAAAGTAGGAATAACGGCGTCAAAAACGGTTCCGCTTGCCTGAATGGCGTACGCGCAAGCGATGACGCGAAGCGAGCATCCCTTTACGCTAGAAGCGAGCTCAATGCCAGCAAGAATGAGCGTGCAAATCAAAAACCGCCCCGCCGTATACGCGAGAAAGGCCGCCACGCTGCCGGTGAACCAATCCATTGCCGCCATTACGTAAGAAAAAACGAACAATGTAACGATAACGCGCGCAGCATTAACGTAGCTTGTCGCGGGATACAAGACGAACATCGCTACCATGACCGTACCCGCTGCGGCAATGCTCAGCACACCAAGGGGAAGTGCCATACCCGCGTTTGCGACAACAAGGTTTTCCGACAGGCGACCGGCCGCGATCAAAACAACAAGCCCGATAAACACTTGCGGCCTCAAACGAACGGGACGCCTCTCGGGGGAAATGGTTCGATTGATGGAGGCCTTGCTGGATACATGAAGCAAAAACAACGAACACGCTGCTGCAGCTAGGGCAAAAAGCCAAATCTGCAGTTCTTCAAGATAAAACACGAGCGTAAATGGAATAACGGAGAAGAACAGGGCAACAGGCAGAGCAACGCGGGCAACAATTGAATCATGTCTTGAAAGACGAAGCATCCACTCCATGAGCGTGAAAGTAGAAACAGCGCAAATTGCCGCAATGCCCATTATGGAGAGCGCAAAGGAAAGAGGCCCCGTTAGCCCCAAGGAGGAAACGCCCGCCACGGTGCCGCAGACGGTAAAAGCAATGGCCACGCCAGGCATCCAAGAACATTCAATTGTCTTTTGAGCCTTTGCGGCCACGGCCGTCACAACAAGCGCCGTGAGGAATTTGGCCACGTTGGATACTTGCCACCCGACAACTTCCAAAGCGCCAATATGCATTTGGGGAAGGATGAGCGCTTCCAAGAAAACCGATACCGCAAAAGCAAGCCCCAAGCCTACGCCATGCAGAAGCGAGGCGTGAAGAATTAGGCCCTTGGGCAAAGACTGACGCCCGTGCATCGGGCCGCGGGCGTCTTGCGGGCCATCGATATGCAAAGCAGAAGCACTCACTCATCCACCTTTGCCAACGCTCCTTCTTGTTACCGCGCAATGGCCCCTCCGGAGTCCCGGCGCGTGCCGGCGGCGGAAAAGAACGAAAGGTCGTAGGAATTGGAAAGAGGCCCTACGACCAGGAGAAACGTCCCTTAAAAACAAAGAACCCGAACAAAGTCGGGTTCCTAATGCTTGTATGGTGCGGGTGAAAGGACTTGAACCTTCATGGGGTTGCCCCCATACGGACCTGAACCGTACGCGTCTGCCAATTCCGCCACACCCGCGTGGCTTCTTGTGAAGCGAGTTAGTACTATATCCGAAGCGATTCATGGATGCAAGCACCTTTTTCGAAAAAAGCGAGATTTTTGGTTTCGGAGCCATGGGACTGCTTTCTGGGGGCGCTCGTTTTCGCAGGCGTTATCTTCCAAATAAAAACGCCGACACGAGGCCGGCATTTCTTTCGACGGTTGGGGCCTGAGGTGCCCAGTTGGTTCAGAGGCTACTCGTCCTCGTCGTCATCGTCATCGAAGAAGGTGAAATCGTCATCATCGTCTTCGACCTCGCCGCGATCTTTGAACGCTTGGCGGGTGCGCCACTCCATAATCACGCACACCAAAACCGAAATCACGAGGCCTGCAAGCACCAGAATGCCCACGCCAGCGAATGACTCGAAGAAAAAGTGGTACAGCGACTCTATGCTCATGACGATCTTCCTAAGTTTTAGATGAGTAATTGCGCCTTGGCGCATCTGCGATTCTAAACGATTGTGCGCAGAAGTTGGGCGAGACTTGTTCATATTGCAGAGAACCAAACAACCTCGCGGGACGGGGCGTGCGTGCGGGGGGGATTACGCGCTTGTGGCGCTTAGCGTGTTTTTGGGCGCATGCGGGCCGTTTTGCGCAAGCACGTTTGCATTTTCGCCGAGGCTTGGCGGATGGCTCGGCGAGCCCGTGCGCGGTCGCGTTCGTGCGCTTCGGCGGTCGGTCGCCGGCGGATTAAGGGGGCCGTTAACGAGCGTGCGCCCGAAGACTGTGGGGCTTTGCGGTACTATAGGCGGTCATTGGTGAAGCAAATGCGTCGCGAAGGGAAAGGTTGGTGGGTTTTGAAGAGGTTGGGCGGTGAGATTGAGGTATCGAACCCCCGCAAGCGGGTGAAGCTTGCGCCGGCCGCTGCGTCGCTCGTGACATTTTCTTTTGCGCTTTTGCTTTCAAGTTCGCTGTTGTATGCGGCGCTCTTCCCTGGCTTTTCCATGCCGAGCTCGTATGCGTCTTTTTATGCCGAGAAGAGCAACGCCGCATCGCCTGAGGGCATTATTCGCGCGCTCGTCGGCGGTGGCTCGAGCGAGGTCTCTTCCGTTGACGGGAATGAGCCCTCTTCCGACGTTTCGGCCTCTTCTGCGCTTACGTTCTCGAGTTTTTTCGCTTCCGCGATTCAATCGACCGAGGCGACCGTCTCGAAGGCTGAATCCGTCAAAACACAAAACCCTTCATCGGACAATCTCTCTTCGGGTGGGGCGTCGGGCGGCTCTGACCAATCGGGCCCGTCGGGCGGAAGCCCTGCTGGCTCAGAAGATTCGGGCGGCGCTGCTAGCGGATCGGGCGGCGGTGCGACGGCGTCGGGTCTTACGGCCGCCGAAGAAAATGAGTTTCACGCGTTTCTTGTTGACCGGTTCAATCAATGCGTGCAGCTTTCTGGTAGCCTGCGCGAGTCTTCGGGGCATTTGCAACACGATGCCGACTTGGGCGATTTCGGGGCCGCCGCGCAGTGGTATTCCGACATGCTTATTTACGACAACTCGATTGACTCCATGAAAGCAGAACTCAACAGAAAAATTCTCGTGGCCGAGCGTTCTCGCTATCGCAATTTTTGGAGCGAGATTCAGTACATGGTGAACGATTTGGGCACCATGTCGGCCGCGCTCGTGAATCAGTGGGGAATCGCAAAGCAGTCGGGCTCGGCGAGCGCTGTGGACACCTCTGCGACCTATGCGAGTTACCGCGCGCATGAAGATAGGGCGAGGAGCTTGGCATGAGTGGTTGGCTTTCGGGGCCGCGCGACTCGCGGCCATTGGGGCATTCTGCGATCGATGGGGGCGGTGACCCTTTCAGCGGCGCTCGGGTAGTGAGCGTTGCGCACTTCGAACCAGCTGCCGGCATGCAGGGCGAAGCGCTCGATTCGTACAAGCGCCGTTTCGGCACGCTCTTCGTTGACGAATCTACACGCCGTCGCGGCGGCATTGGGTCGGTCGTGCGCGCGACCAATGTGTTTGGCGAGCAGTTCGCGCTGAAAACGCTCGTTATACCCGAGCGCGATGAGCGTGCGAGCGAGGCCGAATACGAACGGTATGAAGCAGGTTTGAAAACCGCGTTTCGTCAGGAATTCGAGTGCCACAAGGCAGTTTCGGGCCTCAAGGGATTTCCTCATTTGTATGGGATGGGCGAGGTCGCGGGCACGCCTGCCATCGTTATGGAATGGGTGTGCGGCGAAACGCTCGTGCATGTATGCGACGCCCTTGCGGTTGACGGGGCTGGCCGCATGCCTACGCTTGTGGCTGCTCAAATCGGCCGCGACGTGTTTGATCTGCTCGCACACCTTGATTTCCTTGAAGGCGGCTTTGTCCATCGCGACATCTCGCTCGCCAATGTGATGGTTCGCACGTCTCGCCTTTCTCTTGCCGAACAGGTTGAGGAAGGCTTTTTCGACGTGTGCCTTATCGATTTCGGGTCGTCGACGCCGGAGGAGATGCAGGGCTCGTCGTTTACGAGAGTCAGTTCTCTTACTCGCAAGGCGACGGCCGATTTTGCACCGCCCGAGATGCTTACGGAGGATATCGCGGGAATCGATGCGCTGCGCAAATCGCCCAAAATCGATGTGTATGCGACGGCGAGCGTGATATACCGGCTCGCCTGCGGGCGTGCGCCGTTTGACCTGGAGGCGGAAGCCGCGCAGTCTGTGGCCGGGTTGGGCGATGCGGCCGATTCGAGAGGCGAAAAAGGTTCGGGAAAAAATGCCGAAGCAACGAAACGCGCGTTTTCTCCGTATCGCGTAAAAACCGAGGCTGCTCCCGCCCGCCCCGTGTTCGCACATGCTGCGGCGGCCGATATCGCCGCCGTGGTTCTCTGCGAGCCGGAGGTGGACAAGGCTCTTCGTCGCGCATGCTCGAATGCGGCGCAAGCCCCGAGTGTCGACGAAGTGCGCGATGTGCTCGCGTTTGTCGATGGCCAGCTCGCTTCCGTGCTTTTGGCTTGTCTTTCCGCCGATCAGGGAAAGCGCCCCACGGCGCATGAGGCCTTCAATGCGTTTTCGGCATTTTGCGGTCACTATTTGGAAAACGTTGTGCTTTCGTTTCGGGGCGAACCGCTGATCCCATGCACGTTCGATGGTTCGGGTACAGGATCGATGCGCGATATGTTTGCCGCGCGATTGACGGTGCGTATCGCCGCGTGGGCGGCTTCGGTGGCAGTGCTCGTGGTTGTAGCCGTGTCGGCGGCGTATTCGGCGGACGGCATGGATGCGAGCCTCCTTTTGCCCGGCATGCAATGGCAGGGGGCGCTTGAGCCTTGGATGGTTGCCCTCGCATTGGCTGCGCCCGTTGTGTTCGGAGCTATTTTTCGTGGTCCGAGCCTACATTCGCGAGCTGGCTTCATTCGGGCGAGTTTCGGTGTTGCGGCGGCGAGCGTGGTTGAGGGCTTCGTTTTGTCGAATGCGACGGTGGCTCCGTCGAGCGCGCATGCGAGTTTGGCGGCGGCCCTTTTTGCGACCGCTGCTGCGGCATGGTGTCCGTTTGTGGCCGATTTTGCGTTGGCGGTGGTATATGGTCCCGCTCGTAAGAAAATGCGGGGAGCCTTGCCGGCGGGTGCGGCGCCTCGAGGCGTGTTTGGCGCTGCGGCAGTGGCGCTGGAAGAGCCCCAAGGCGATAGGGTGTGCGAAGACGTTTCGGCCGAGCGGGAAGTTTCGGCTGATCAGGAAGATTCGGCCAATCAGAAAGAGTCGGCTTTAGAAGACCCAAGGAAAGGAGGCGGCCAGAGTGAATAACAACCCTACGCCCTGCGGCGCCCTGTTTGACGTGATGAAAAAGCACGCTAGCATCAGCTACAAAGAGCTTGCGGGCCTTATTCTGTCGAATCGCCCCCTTTCGGATGGTCGCAGCCCCATAAGCCGCGTCGGCGATAGAACGTGGATTTCGCGCTTCATCGTGCATGCGCCGGCGGGATCGCTGCAGGAGCGTTATTTCTGCGATTACGGCGTGGCGGCGCTTCGCGTCATGGCGCGCCTTCGTTCTCGCACCAATCGTCCCATGCGGGGCAGCGATGTGCTTGTTATGCTTCGCGACCAAGGGATTCCCGAAATGACAGCCGCTCTTTCGCGCATTGGCGAAGATGCGAGCGTCTTGCGTAACGTGTTCGACCGCCTGGTATGCGGGTCGGGCTATTCCGAGGATGAGCGGGCCGATGTGGCCATGGTGCTGTTCATCTCGGCCGGTTGCATGGGGAGCGCTCGCAAGGCGGCCGCGTTTGCGCTTGAGTATGCGCAAACCTCGCACGGGGGTAGGCTCGCGGCCACGCCGGCCATTATGATGCGCGATGATGACGCCGAAGATGCGCGTGAAATAGAGCCGCTTCCTTTGTCGCTCGGCCTTCTTCGCGTCGTTGACGGCTACGTGAAGGGCTCGCCCCATTGGGTCGACCCTGGCAGCAAAGAGATTGAAATTGGCGCGCTTGCCTTGGGCGATGGCGATATCGCCGACGTGGGAGCGGGTGTTTCGGCCCACCACGCGCGTCTCGTGCGCGAAGGTGCGGCCTGGTTTGTGCGCGACCTTGGTTCCACGAACGGCACGGAAATCGTGAGCGGCGCCACGGGCGAGCGCATGGTTGTGCACGAAGGCTCGACGTCGCGGCTGAGCGCGGGCGACCGCCTTGTCCTCGGAGACGATACGGTGTTCATCGTTATTGAGGGAGTGCCAGGGGCGTAAAGCAAATAAGGGCGCCCCCATGGCCGCTTTCGGCCCTCTCTTGTGCAACCTTCGCGCAGGTAGGGCGGCTCGTGGCATGAAGCGTGCGCGTTTGGGCTATACTTTGGCGATATGTTTCTATTGCCCCTCGCGATGCGCGCGGGGCTCAAAGCCACCGAAGGCGGCGCGCCGCGCGCCGCAGCCACTTGAAGGAGTGCCAGGCCATGCTTGATATTCGCTATGTTCGCGATAACCAGGAAGCCGTTGCCCAGGCAATGGCGAACCGCAATTTCCCATGGGATGCCGAGCTGTTCGCGTCGCTCGACGAGCAGCGTCGCGAGGCTATCTCCGCCGAGGAAAGCCTGCAGGCCGAACGCAATGCCGCTTCTAAGGAAATCGGCAAGCTCATGGGCGCTGGCAAAAAGGAAGAGGCTGAAGCTGCCAAGGAACAGGTTCGCCAGATCAACGAAAAGCTCGCCGAGGCAAGCGCCAAGCGTGAGAAAGTCGACGCCAAGCTCAATGACATTTTGGTGGGATCGCCGAACATTCCGTGCGACGCCACCCCGGTGGGTAAAGACGAGAGCGAAAACCCCGAGCGCCGTCGCTGGGGCACGCCGCGCGAGTTCGATTTCGATTTCAAGCCCCATTGGGATCTTGGCACCGATTTGGACATCCTCGATTTCGATCGAGGCAATAAGCTTTCGGGCAGCCGTTTCACGGTGCTCGGCGGTGCGGGCGCTCGTCTTGAGCGCGCGCTTATCAACTATTTCCTCGATACGCACACGTCCCGCGGTTTCAAAGAATGGTGGCCGCCTATCGTCGTGAAGCGTCAGACCATGTTCGGTACGGGCCAGCTTCCCAAGTTCGAAGACGACGCGTATCACGTTTCCGGCGACAACTTCCTTATCCCCACCGCTGAAGTCGTGCTTACCAACCTGCATGCGGGCGAAGTGCTCGATGCTGCTGATTTGCCGAAGTGGTACACCGCGTTCACGCCGTGCTTCCGCGAAGAGGCTGGCTCTGCCGGCCGCGACACGCGAGGCATCATTCGCCAACACGAGTTCGACAAGGTCGAGATGGTGAAGTTTGCCACGCCCGAAGATTCCGATGCCCAGCTCGAGAGCATGACCGCCGAAGCCGAATATCTGCTGCAGCAGCTCGAGCTGCCCTACCGCGTTATTTCGCTGTGCACGGGCGACCTGGGCTTTTCCGCGCGCCAGACCTACGACGTCGAGGTGTGGCTGCCCAGCTACAACGCATACAAAGAAATTTCCAGCTGCTCGAACTGCGGCGACTTCCAGGCACGCCGCGCAAACATCAAGTATCGCGACCCCGCGAACTTCAAGGGCACGCGCTACGTTCACACGCTGAACGGCTCGGGCTTGCCCGCGGGCCGCACGATGGCCGCCATTCTGGAGAACTACCAGCAGGCTGACGGCTCCATCAAGGTGCCTGATGTGCTCGTTCCCTACATGGGCGGCATGGAATACATCAAGGCCGAAGCGTAAAAACGCAAAGGCATACGAATGACCGAACCCCTTCGCGATGACACACGGGGCGCTGCGGCGCCCCCACCGCCTCCTCCGCCGAAATATGCGCCGGAGTTGTCGAGCCCTGCGCCCAGTGAGGAACTTCGGCAGGAAAGTGGAAGCGCACGAGACTCAGCTGTGTCGCGGGCGAAGCTCAAGGCAAAGGGAAAGGCTCGCGGAGGCAAACGCGTGGTTACCGCTTCTACGATCGTTGCCCTGGTTGCCGCATGCATCGTTGTCGCCGCCTTGATTTTCGCGTTGTGGGCAATCGGCTTTGCGCAGAAGTCTCCCCTCGACACCCGTCTGGGTGATGCATCGTCGCAAAATTCGTCGAGCGCGCGTTCGTCTTCGTCTGACGAAGCCGCGAAAAACGACGAGGCGAAGCGAGCTATGGCCGATGCGCAGCAGGCTCTCAACGCGCTTGCCGCCGACGAGGATAGCCGGTTCTTCGATTGCGTGCAGGAATTCGTGGACGCATACGATTCCGTCGTTGACGAGAGGAGCTACTCGCTCGCCGATTTGGATATCGACGCCTCCGATTTGGCTCCGCGTTTGCGCTCGGAGTTCGAATGCAAAGTCGTCCAAGCTGATGTATACAACGGCATGGCTTGGGTCGATATCGATGTGACCTCGAAAAACATAGCGAGTGCGGTTGATTCGTTCGCTCGAGAGGTGGCGGGCGATGCCTTGTCGTATGACGATGAGGATGCTTATCGCGCACATTTGAAAGAAGCGCTGCTCGATTCGATCGACAAGCAAAAGCCGCGCACGGTGCGCGTGCTGCTTACGCTCGAGCAGGGCGATGATGGGTGGCAAGTTTCGCAAGGCGACGTGGAATCGCTGCTCGGTTCGGCATGGGGTTCACAGTGAGTTTTAAGAAAGGGCTGCAGTAGGAATGGACAAGTCTCGCTCGAACGATCCTGATGTGCGCCCTTCCGTGCGTCAGCCCGTTTCGCAGTCCGCAAAAGAATTTCTTGAACCAGCCGATTCGTTTGACCTGGGGGACGATGTCTCCAGTGCCGAGGCGGCTGCAGGAGAGTGGCTTGGCCGCAAGGCCGCGGCGAAATCGCGCAAGAAAAAATCGCTGAAAGAAAAAACCGCCCGTGGCTCGGTCGCGGGTGCGACGACGAAGGAATCGGCGCCTGTGCAGAAAGCTCCTGTCGCACACGATGCGGCGCTTTCGTCGAGCGGGGCCGAGTCGGGCCGTGCCGACGCGTCGTCTTCGCCTGGCGTAGATGCCCTCTCGAATTCCGCATCGGATGAGACGTGCCTCTCCGATGCGGGCTCGTCGCCGCGCAATCGTCCTTCGCGCAGGGGGTCAGTGGCAAAGCCCCGCTCTTCGGAGCATCGCAATCGCATTCTTAAGATTGTCGCTGCGTGCCTTGCGGCAGTGCTTGTCGCATGTGCTGCTGTGGCCGCATTCTGGGCATGGGATACGTGGCTTCGCTTTGACGATTCGGCCGATATTCAGGGCGAATGGCTTACCGCCAACGGCACTGCACTTGTGGTCATCGATGCCGAAGAAATCCATATGCCCGATTCGGTCGATTTCAAATACACCCTTGATACGAACGATAAAACGATTTCTTATACGTTCGTCGACCTTACGGGTGGCGGCTCATACGAGTTCTCGCGCGACCGTGCGACGCTCACTATTACTGAGTCCGATGGCTCCCAAACGGTGTTCCAGAAATACTCCGACTCGACCGATGGGGAGCCTCGCGTGCTTTCGGCCGACGAAGCGGCGGCTCTTATGAATGCTGGTCAAAGCCAGGAAAATGCCACTGCTCAAGGTTCTGGCGATTCAAGCAAAGCCACGGGTGAAGTATCGGCTGAAACTTCCGGTGAAGCAGCTAGTGATTCGGCCGCGCAAACCGAAACGACCGGTGGGTCGGCATCCGCTGCCTCTTCGGCCCCCGCGTTAGATGAAGAGGAAAGTGCCAAAATCGCCGAAGCGCTTAACTCGAGCTCGGGCGATTTGTCTCCTGGGTCGAATGCCGTGCAGCCTGGCGCGATGGGCGCGGCTGCAGGAGCGTAGCCTTGTTCCCTCAACGAAAGCCGTCTGAATCTGCCAAAGCGCCCGAAGCTTTTCGGTGGGCGTGCCGAATCGTGGGCATTGAGGTTCGACCCGACCGTATGATCGCTTATGTGGAAGTATCCGATGAGCGATTCTGCTTTGCTACGCCGGCGCTCATTGCCGACCTTTTGCCGCGTTTTCCGAATATTCTGTCGCACACGTGCGTGAATGAGCGTGGCGAAACGTTTATGAGCGTGGCCGCAAACACGTCGATTCCCCATGTGCTCGAGCATTTGGTTATTGACGAGCAAGCTCGGCTTGATGAATCGATGAGCAAGGTGGTGTTTGTCGGCAAAACCGCGTGGTCAAATCGTCCTGAGCGCAAAGCGTGCGTGCAAGTGAGTTATGCCGACGAGCATATTGCCCGCCAGGCGCTCGCCGTCGCGCAGCGCGAGCTGAACGACGCTTTGCTCGCGCGGGTTCGCTAGGCAGGCGGTTTTGCACTGGTGCTTTGTGCGCATGGCCTGGTTCGATGCTCATGTGTTTTGGGCGAACCCGGAAATCGCCTGGGTTTTTGCGCTGGTAGCGCGATATGGGGGCGTCGACGGCTCTATGCGCCGTGCGCACCCCGTTTTCTGTGCGGCGGTCTTTCGCTTCAACATAACGGCAACGCTCGCGTTCGCGCGGGCGTTTTCTTTTATAATGGCGCCAATACGATAACAACGTCGTTGCGTGGCGGCGGCGCGTACTCGAGGAGGCAAATATGAACAACAAACTCGGTGTGTTCCTGGCGGGCGGATTGATCGGCGCGGGAGTCGCATTGTTCTACGCACCTCGCACGGGCGTTGAGACGCGCGCGATGGTGGCCGACAAGGCCCAGGCGATGTGGGGTCAGGCCCAGAGCCTGGGCGCACAGGTTGCGGTTGACGCTCAGCAGTTCTACGGCAATGCCGCCCAAAATGCCCAGCAGGTCTATGGCGCCGCCGCCGCTAATGCGCAGGCCGCTTACACGAACGTCGCCGCTTCCGCCCAGCAGGCGTACACCAACGTCGCTCAGGGTGCCCAGCAGGCGTATGTGGCCGCGTCCGATCGCGGCAAGCAAGCTGCCGACGCTATCGCCCAAGGCGCTCAGGCCGTTGCGGGCCGCGCGCACGAGGCGGCCGAGGGCGTGAAGCCCGTATTCGCCGAAAAGAACGATGAGCTGCGCGCGAAGATCGATGCCGCCCGCGAGCGCATTGCCGCTCAGGTGGCGAAAAACGCCGAGCAAGCATCCGCGAACGCTGAGCAGGTCGCAGAGGAGCTTCAGGCGGAGGCCGCTGTTGAGCAGTCCGTCGAGCAAGTCGAAGAGGCTGCTGAAGAAGAGCAGAAGGCAGAATAGCGCCGCAGCTACAGGAACAGCACAATGAAGGGTCGGCCTTGCGCCGGCCCTTTTCGCGAACGGAAGGGGAGCCGACATGGCTCGTAAGAAGCTGGTGACAAGCCACGATATTCGCAAGCTCCGCGTTGTGGGCGGCAAAAAGGGAACGAAGCGTATCGGTAAGGTGAAGTCGTGCGTATTCCATCCGACCGAGCGACGCTGCATTGGCTTTATAGTGAAGCGCCCCGATTTGCTCTGGATGTTCCACCGCAAAGATATCTTCGTGGCCCTTGGCGGCTTCGATTTCGCCGATGGCCGCATTCGGGTTAAGCCCGATGCGCCTACTTCGGGCCATGCGGTATGTCGAGCTATGGGCCTCGATTGGGATAAGTGCGTTTTGTGGGAAGGCCTGCCAATCATGACCGCCGACGAAACGGCGGTCGGCTTCGTGAACAACATCACGTTCGATATCGAAACGGGCCAGGTCGAAGCCGTGGAGGCGAGCAACGGTGCTACGGCGAAGCTTCTTCTGGGAACGCTCGAGGTGCCGGCGAGCTACATTGCGGGCTTTAAGCGCGGCATGGGTGCCGATTTGGCCGTGAAGGAAGATTCGCGCGAAGCGGGCGAAGAGGTCGTGTTCAAGGGCGCGATTTTGGTCTCCGACGATGTGTGGGAGCTCTCTCCCGAAGGTGGTTGGGCCGAGGCCGCGGGCAAATTCACGGCGAAGGCTGGAGCTCGCGCGAAAGAGACGGCTGCCGCGGCGAAAGAAGCCGCTGTCGCTGCAAAGCCTAAAGTCGAGGCCGCAACGGCTGCCGCGGGTGCTGCCGTGAAAGAGGGCGCCGAGGGCGTTGGGCGCCAGGTGAGCGCGACCAAAGATGCATTTGGGGCATTTAAGGAAGAGTTCAGCAAGGCAGCCGCGGGCGAAGAGACCGAAGTGGGCGAAGAGGTCGCCGAGCGCGAAGCGAAAACCAAGGGCATGTTTGCCGCCTTTAAAGAAGAATTCGATAAAGCCAAGGCCGGCGACGAGGATCTCGAGGAAGACGTCGAGGAAGAGTACGACGAAGAGGTCGACGACGAAGGTGAGACTCTGGTCGAGAAAGCCGACGAAGGCGAATACGAAGAGCCCGAAGACGACGAGTATGAAGACGACGACGAGTACGAAGATGACGATGCCGACGAGGAGCCTTCTCGTAAAGACCCTGGCATAGGAGGCATGTTCGCCGCGTTTAAGAGCGAATTCGACAAGGCGGCGAAGGGCGAGTAGCTCGGTCGAACGGGCTCCGTTCCGGCGGCGTTCGGCTTTGATTCGCAGGAGCTATTATTACGACAATCTAACGAAATTACGGCAAGACGGTGGCATTCGGGTTTTTCGCCTGGCGCCACCGTCTTTTGCGTCACAATGGCGTCAATGCGCTTGGGTGAGGCGCTTTGATGAAACTAGGTGAACCAGATGGCGATGAATTCGTCGGGCATGACCGGCAAGATTGCTCTGAAAAAAGAAGAGTTTCAAGAAAAGCGCGAGGAGCATCGCGAGAAATACGAAGCGAAAAAAGAAGCCTTCAACGAAAAGTACGAAGTTCCCGTTTCCGAGCGTCCTTCTCTTGCTCGCCTGACCAAGGCCGATATTTTCAAATTGGTGGGTTTGGGATTGTTTTTTGTGCTTATGGCGGGCGTGTGCGTGCTTATCGCGCCGTGGATCGCCGAGCTGTCCGAGCCTGACGGTTTGCAACGCGTGCTCGAAGATGTGCGCAACGCGGGCGTCGGCGGCGTGTTCATTTTGCTCGCCTTCCAATTCCTGCAAATTGTGGTGGCGTTCATTCCCGGTGAAATCGTGCAAATTGCGGCTGGCATGATGTATGGCCCGTGGATTGGCGCCCTCGTCGTGATTGTGGGCGCCGTGATTTCGAGCGCCTTCATTTTTGCGATCGTGCATAAACTCGGCGCGCTGTTCGTTCGCGCGATGATTCCCGAGAAGTGGATGAGCAAACTCGAGCGCTTTGAGAATTCCGAAAAGCTCGACGTTATGGTGTTCGTTCTGTTCCTCATTCCCGGTTTGCCAAAGGACGTGTTTACCTATCTGGTTCCGCTTACGAATATGAGTATGCGCAACTTTGTGGTGCTCGCGAATATCGGGCGCATCCCGGGCGTGCTCATTAGCACGCTTGGCGCCGACAAGCTTATCGAAGGGGATTACGGCCAAAGCGCCATTCTGTTTGGCATTGCGGCGGTTATCGGAATTCTTGCGATTTGGCAGCACGACCGTATTCTGCATGTCGCGGCAAAGCTTAGACTTTCCAAGAAGAAGGGCACTGATCAGGAGAAATAAACGAATTCGGAAGATGCGTGGCGCGGTGCGGCGCACAGGGCCGGACTGCTACACTTGACGGGCTGGGTTGTCTAGCCCGTTTTTCGTTTTTGAAGAGGAGTGCGCGCTATGCGTTTAGTTTCATGGAATGTGAATGGCTTGCGGGCCGTGGTGAAGAAGGGTTTCGAGGATTCAGTGCTCGATTTGGACGCCGATGCGATTTGCCTTCAAGAAACGAAATTGCAAGAGGGCCAGATCGATCTTGATCTTCCTGGCTACCTGCAGTTTTGGAGCTATGCCGAGAAGAAGGGATATTCAGGCACTGCGATTTTTACGCGTCGCGAGCCGCTGCGCGCGCTTCACGGTTTGGGAGTGTCTGAACTTGATACCGAGGGGCGCATTGTGGCGTTGGAATTCCCCGAGTTTTGGCTCGTTGATGTGTATACGCCGAACGCGCAAGATGGCTTGGCTCGTATAGACCATCGTATGGCCTGGGACGATGCGTTTCGTGATTTCTGCAAGGGGCTTGAGGCCGGCGTGATTCCTGCGGGCGTGCCCGTGCAGGCGCAGGGGGCGGGCGAGGGACATGTGTGCGTCGCCGAGCTTCCGCGCACGGGGGTCGATGAGATTGCGCATCCGAAACCCGTGGTCATGTGTGGCGACTTCAATGTGGCGCATGAGGAAATCGACTTGAAGAACCCCAAGACGAACCGCGGCAATGCGGGCTTTTCCGATGAGGAGCGCGGCAAATTCACCGATTTGCTCGATGCGGGGTTTGTGGATACGTTCCGCACGCTGCATCCCGATTTGGAAGGCGCGTATTCGTGGTGGAGTTATCGCTTCAACGCGCGCAAGAACAATGCAGGTTGGCGCATTGACTACTTCTTGGTGAGCGAGGCTCTGCGAGCCTCGGTTGAGGATGCCGCCATCCATAACGAGGTTTTTGGCAGTGATCACTGTCCTGTGTCGCTCGATTTGAGGCTGTAGAAAAAATTTCAAATAGGGCTTGACCGCGTTTTTGAAACTCGTATAATAATTACCCGCTGGTTCGACAATAGCCAGTTAAATGGGCGGTTAGCTCAGGGGGAGAGCACTACCTTGACACGGTAGGGGTCACAAGTTCAAATCTTGTATCGCCCACCACTTCGCGGACATGGCTCAGTTGGTAGAGCACCACCTTGCCAAGGTGGGGGTCGCGGGTTCGAGCCCCGTTGTCCGCTCCAGAAATCTTACAGCCGAGGCAATTGCCCCGGCTGTTTTCGTTTTCGAGCACGAATCGGGGCTCGAACCGATGAGGTGGAATTCCGTCAAGAAAACCGCCCAGTGGGCGGTTTTGTGCCAGCTGGCGTATAATCATGCAATTATGGATTTGCGAGCCTACAAAGAAACCTTGAACAGCCTGAAAACTCCCATGCAGGGGGTCTTCGTCGTTGTGCTGTGCACGGTGGCTTTTGTCGTGTGGCTTGGTGTGCTTGTCGTTATCACGAAGCTGTTGATGGGTTAGCGCGCTATGTGGCAGAAATTCTCATTCTATGACTTCCGCGTGATCGCGCACTATTTGGGCGTGCTCATGATGTTTCTTGCTGCGGCTGAATGCGTCCCGTTTGTTGTGGCCGTTGTGCTTGGCGAGTGGCAGCCGGCGTCGCATTATCTATTCGGCATGGGCGTCGCGCTCATCGTCGGTTCGCTTTTGCGCCTTATTCTCCCCAGTCCTGGCAAACTCACGCCGAAGCAGGCTTTGGCCGTTACGGGCTTTGCATGGCTTGCGTTGGCTCTTTTGGGGTGCATACCTTTATATATGTCGGGCCATTATGGCAGCATGCTCGATGCGGTGTTCGAGGGAATGAGCGCGTGGACCACGACGGGCTGTTCGTTGGTGCAAGATGTCGACCATATGTCAATCGCCGATAATACGTGGCGCTTCACCATGCAATGCATCGGCGGTCAAGGCGTTGTCGTTATCGCTTTGTCGCTGGGCTTGTTCGGGCGTGCGGTCGATTCGTCTTTGTATTCCTCTGAGGGCCGCAGCGAGCACGTTATTCCTAACATCATGCAAACGGCTCGCTTCATCGTGCGGTTCTCGATGGCGACCATTGTCATTGGCACGATTCTGACCACGGCGGCGTGCCTCTTCATTGGCATGGCGCCCGTGCGCGCGTTCTTTAACGGTCTTTGGCTCGCTGTTGCTTCGTTCAATACGGGCGGCTTGACCTCGATGTCGACGGGCATTATCTATTACCATTGCGCGCCGCTCGAGATAGTCATTATGGTGCTTATTCTTTTGGGCTCCATCAACTTCACTCTGCATAGCGAGGTATGGAAGGGACATATCGAGCATTTCTTCCGCGATATTGAGATTCGCACGCTTTTCGTGTGGCTGAGTGTGATTCTGGTTGCGTTCGTGGCGACGCTGTGCGCGGCGAAGGTCTACGACGACCTGCCGACGCTTTTGCGACGGGCTGTATTCACCGTTGTGTCGGCATTCTCTTCGACGGGCTTCCAAACCATTAGCGTGAACCAAATGACCACGGTGATTTCGAGCGGCGCTCTGCTCATCATCATCTTCTGCATGGCGGTTGGCGGCTCGGCAGGATCGACCACGGGTGGTATTAAGGTGCTGCGCATCGGTGTTCTGGTCAAGGAATTGGTCGCCTATATCAAAGATTTGCTCGCCCCGGCTTCGGCACGACAGGTGGTTATGTACTACCACGTTGGCCGCCGTCCCCTTTCCCACGATTTGGTTCGCGCAAACCTCGTGGTGTTGCTGCTGTATGGCGTGGCATTTCTCATCACGACCATCGTTACGGTCACGTTCGGCTATGCCGCCGCGCCTTCTATGTTCGAATCGGTATCTATGGTGTCGAACATCGGCATGTCGTGCGGCATCACTCAGCCTGGCATGCCCGACCCGTTGAAGGTGCTCTACATCGTCGATATGTGGGCCGGCCGTCTTGAATACGTAACGCTCATCGCACTGCTGGTTTCCATTATCGCATCCATTCGCCCGAGGAGGAGAATCCGTGCACGTTAGCGCAAACAAGCTATCGCGAACTGCTTTGGCTGCGGTTCTTGCTGTCGCTGTGGCCCTGGTGCCCGCAGGCGTTGCGTTTGCCGTCGATGGCGATGGCAGCTCGGCTGGATCGGTGTCGAATTCCGATTCAACTGCTACGGCCGACAAAAAGGATGTGTCCAAGGCGCGCGTCGATGCCGCTGCCGCCGACGCCGATGCCGCAAAGGGCGAAAGCGACAATGGGGAGGCACCCAAGCCCGTCGACAACCCCGATAATTCGATTGATGACGGGCAAACCTCCGACAACTCGTTTCTCTATGATGCGTCCATCGCCGATTTGGCTGGTGCCGATTCGTACTACGACAAACAAACCGTGCAGGTGACGGGCGAAGTGGTGGGTGAGGCCATTGCTGTGACGGGCGATGCCGACCATGCGTGGATCGTGCTGCGTGACTCTGATACGGGCTCGACCGTTACCGTATTCGTGCGTCGCAGCGATTTGCGCAAGATCGACACCTATGGGATATACGGTACGACGGGAACCACTCTGCGCGTTCGGGGCATGTTCAATCTGGCATGTTCTCAGCATGAAGGCGAAAGTGACGTGCATGCTCAGGTGGTAAATGTGGTTTCGGCTGGCTATGATCATAAAGACGTCTTCAATGTCGAAGATTTCGCGCCTGGCGTCGTTGCTTTGGCTGTGGGCATCGTTTTGGCGCTCGTGTTTTGGCGCATGCGGGAAAGGTCGCGTTAATTAATGCTTATGCAAGGAACTGTGATCAAACTTGATCGCGGCTACCCGCTCGTTCGCTTGAACGACGGGCGTGAGCTTCGCTGTGAGCACGCAACGGCTTTGGTGAAGGGCGCCGACGTGCGCGCGACAACGGGCGATATCGTCGACGTGTCCGCGCCCGATGGCCACGATAAAGGCATCATCGAGCGCGTGCATGACCGCAAACGCGCTTTCGTGCGCAAAGATCCGACCGAGCGCATGGAGCAGCAGGTGCTTGCGGCGAATTTCGATACGGTTATCGTGGCTGAGCCTTTGGTGGGCATCAATGTGCGCCGGCTTGAGCGCGAGCTCGTTTTGGCCCATGAGAGCGGTGCGAGCGTTGCTGTCGTGCTTACCAAGGCCGATTTGGCGGAAACCGAAGTCGAGCTTGCTCAGGCGCGCGATTTGGTAGAGAAAATCGCCCACGGCACGCCTGTTTTGGTAGTTTCTGCCGAAGACCTCCAAAGCGTTGAGGGAGTGCGTGCCCTGATTCCGGAAGGTCGCGTCGCCGTGCTGCTGGGAAAAAGCGGCGTCGGCAAATCGAGCTTGGTGAACCTGCTGGTCGGAAGCGATGTGCAGGCAACGGGCGCCGTTCGCGAGGGCGATGGCAAGGGGCGCCACACGACGGTTTCTCGCGAAATGATCGCGATTCCTGGCGCTGGCAGCGTTGTCGATATGCCAGGCGTGCGCGGTCTTGCCTTGTGGGATTCCGATGCGGGCATCGAGGCTGCATTCGTCGATGTGGAGCAGCTCGCCGAACAGTGCCGATTCCGCGATTGCCGACATGAAGCGGAGCCTGGATGTGCGGTGCGCGCTGCTGTGAAATCGGGCGAGCTTCCCAAGGAGCGCTATGACAGCTATCTTCGTTTGCGCGGCGAAGTTCGTGAGGCCAAAAAGCGCAATGAAGAGGCGAAGCGCATTCGTTCGCGCAAGGGTCATCCTCGTCGATGGAAGGGATAAAGCGCAGGTCGCTTTCGTGGCACCCCTGTTCCTCCATCTTCAAATCTCTACTCATATGAGCAAAAATACACATGTTCGTCGTGTGAGTTGATGACGTTATCAGGCGTTTTTTAACATTCAGCCCTAGAATGTTCCGCTATGGAAACTTTTGCTGAAATACTCCCGCATGCTTTCGAGCATGCATTCATCGACACCTTGAAGCTCGTGCCGTTCCTTTTCGTGACCTATCTCGCCATGGAAGCGCTCGAACACTACGCGAGCTCGAAAAGCATCGCCGCCGTTCGTCGCGCTGGCACCGCAGGCCCCGTTATTGGTGCGCTTCTGGGCGTGGTGCCGCAGTGCGGCTTTTCCGCCGCTGCCGCTACGCTGTATTCCGCACGCGTTATTACCCTGGGCACGCTCTTTGCCGTATTTCTTTCTACGAGCGATGAAATGCTGCCCATCATGATTGCCGCGCAGGCCCCAGCGGGGTTCATTGCTGAGGTTCTCGCGATTAAGGCCCTTTGCGGCCTTATTGCCGGCTTTGCCATTGACGTGGTGCTGCGGCTTCGCCACCATGCTGTAGAAGCGATGCGTATCCGCGATTTGTGCGAGCGCGACCACTGCGGCTGCGACGATGAAAGCGATGCGCCGTCTGCGCTTTCCGATGCATGCCAAAAGCATGAGGAAAGCGCCGCTAACCGCATTGACGATTGGGGTGCCGAGTATTCGAACGAGGAAGAACGTGGAGCCGAGCTTGCGTGCGCTTCCGACGAGCGACACGAGCGCGATCACACCCACGACCACGATCGCGGGCGTGACCACAGCCGCGACCACGTCCATGCCCACAATCACTCGCATGGCCACGCCCATGGCTTCGGCGCTATCGCGAAGAGCTCTTTAGTGCATACGTTGCAGGTCACGCTGTTCATATTCTTGGTTTCCCTCGCGCTTGAAATCGTTATCGACGGCGTTGGGGAAGACGCGCTCGCCTCGTTCATTTCCGCGAATTCAAACCTTTCCGTAGTGGTTTCGGCAATCGTGGGCCTTATTCCCAATTGCGCCGCGTCGGTCGTTCTTACCGAGCTGTATTTGGAGGGCGCCCTTTCCACGGGAGCCATGCTCGCTGGATTGTTGGTAAGCGCGGGCGTCGGCCTGCTTGTTTTGTTCCGCGCGAACCGTCCCATGCATGAGAATTTCCTTATTGTCGCGGGCTTGGTTGCATGTGGCGTGGTGTTCGGATTTATTGTCGGAGTATTCGGGATTGCACTTTAGTCGAATTTTCGTCGAACTGCGTCTTTCGGCGAAATGATATGGACAATTATTCGGAAGCTGTTTAGTATAATCGTTCAGTTGAAAGGGCGTTTCTGGCGTTCGTTATTGCATAGGGGGTTTCGATCGTTCGTCGGTCGTTAGTGGCTTTTCGGCGTTCTTTTAGCATGTAAACAGTATTGTTTCAATGCGGGGGTTTATTCAGAACCGCTCATACTATTGGAAAACTGTTTGCATGTAATAAGGTCTGTGTCGTCGCATGCTTCGGCGAGGCGCGACATAGGGGAAATACTAGACGATGAAGGGAGGCCGGCTTCGTTGCGTGGCGAAACCGAATCCCAAGGAGTTCGCTTGAGCTCCGCCCAAAAAAGAATTCTAGGTTACATTTCGGCGGAAACGACGTTGTCCGACGGCGTGCGCTGCTCGAAAAAGGAGCTCGCTAAGCAGGCAGGCTGCAGCGTGCAAACCGTCGACAGGGCGATTTTCCGCTTGCGCAAGCTTGGCCTTGTCGAAGTTGAAGAGTGCCATGCCGAGTCCGGCGCGCAAACGGCGAACCTTTATCGTGCCAAGCGCTAGCACCACCTGGACTTTTTGCCTATAATTCGGCTTAATTGAAGATTTGCCTGCCCTCATCCCCGGGTGAGGGGCAAAAATGGCACCTGCATCGTTTCGTTAGGGGTCGCTCTTTGGTGAGCGATAGAAACGCTGCGGGTGCCATTTTGCTCAAGAGCGAATTCGTTTTGCGCCGCCCGCGCGGCGCGCAGGAATAAGGAGGCAACACCATGGCGAAACTCGATGCTGGCATGACGCGAGAAGCGGCATTCGATTTGCTGCAGGAGCACAACAAAGACGCGTTCCATATTGAACACGGCGAAACGGTTGAGGCGACCATGCGGTATTTCGCACGTGAATTCGATCCCGAGAATGAGGAGTTTTGGGGCATCGTGGGTCTTCTGCACGATCTCGACTGGGAAGAGCATGACGACGAACCCGAGATGCACACGCTATATGCCACGCCGCTCATTGAAGCTGCCGGGGGGTCGCCCGAGCTCATTCGCGCGATTCAGAGCCACACGAGCGACTTCAATCCCGACTTGCCCAAGCCGGAGCTGCAGATGGAGAAGATCCTGTTCGCGACCGAGGAGCTAACGGGCCTCATTGGCGCGGCGGTCATTATGCGTCCCAGCAAGAGCGTGATGGACTTCGAGGTGAAATCGCTGAAGAAGAAGTTCAAGGACAAGCGCTTTGCTGCCGGCGTGAATCGCGATGTGATTCGTTCGGGCGCCGAGATGCTCGGTTGGGAGCTGGACGAGCTGTTCGACCGTACCATCAGGGCCATGCAGAGCTTCGCGCCCGATCGCGATACCTTCAAGCCCGCCGAATAACGAATAAGGCCGCCCCTGGGGCGGCCTTTCTGTTTCGTCGTTTTACTCTTCCACAGGCTGGCCCGAGAAATTGAGGCTTCCCGTGAGTGCGCGCGCTGCGGTTTCGTCGAAATCGTCTTTATCGAAGGCTTCGATTGCGCTGAAGGCGATGGCTTTCGTGCCGTCGAAAATATCCCAGAAGCTTTGCGTGCTCACTTCGTGGGTATACGGGTTTTCCCAGGGGTGGCGCATGCGATTGTCGAAGTCGCTCACGCGCGTGGCATTGTCGCGGTGCGACATTGATTTGTAGAATGAGAATTGCCTGTTCAGGACGCGCGTTTCAATGACGTTGAGCGCGCTTTGCATGGTTCCGTTCGGCGAGTAGAACAAGCGCTGCATTCGGCGGAAATCGTGCACGGCGGAAACGAACAGGTCGACGGGCGGGAATGTACGGTACGCCTTCATCGCGACGAAGGCGTACATTTTCCCAATGGTTTGCAGAGTGTGCTCGCTCGCGTGGAGCGCTTCTTCGAAGGGGCGGTAGGAGCGAATGGTGCGCCCCAGTTTGCTGAACAGCACCATTTCGTCGTATTCTCGTTCGATTTCAGCATGGACTTCGTTTTCCTGGCTGCGGTTGAGTCCGTCGATGCCTGCGTCACAAATGGCGTATTGCTGGCAATACACGAGCGGATGCATGGCTCGGTCGAGCGAATAGTGGCACAGAAAGCCCAGCGCATAGGCGCGACCCACGGGCAATTCGTGTTCCTCGAGCACTTGCAGGCTTTCCTTCAGCGCGGCGATGAGTTTGCTGGGGGCGTCGTGGTGCATGGCGCTGCCCAGCCCGAAGAATTGCTTCATGCTCGGTGAAAGAACAAGGTAGAACAGCGGGTCGGGGCCTTGGTTGCCCAGCAAGAACGCATCTTTCTCGTCAATCGATTTGCCGATGACGTGCGAATGCGCGGCATAGATGTCTTGGCCGAAGAAATCGTGGGTAAGAATTGCAGGCATGATGCCTCCCTTTCGGAAGTATGGCGCGGGGCGTTTTGCGGCGAATTGACGTTAAGCCGCCAATACGCGCGTCCCAGTGTAGACCCCATGATATACAATCGTTTGAGCGTTTTTTCCGCAGCGCCCAGAACTTTACGCAAGTTGTTATTTTGGGCGTCCCTCCCACGAAAAAAAGGAAGCACGCATGTCCGCAATAAAATTGACGAAGCGCGAGAAGAGCTGGATTGTCTACGACGTTGGCAACTCGGCATTCGTGCTGCTGGCGTCGACCCTTATCCCCATTTACTTCTCGGCGATTGCCGACCCCGGCAGCTCTGTTGTGGTGGCCTGGGGCTATGCAACCACGGTGGCGTCGCTTTTGCTCGCGTTGCTCATGCCTTTTTTGGGCAGTATCGCCGACTTGAAGGGCAACAAGAAACGCTTGCTCGTGGGCTCCATTGGCACGGGCGCCGTGCTGCTCGCATGCATGGGCATTCCCGGCAACGCGATGGTGTTCTTAGTGATGTACGTGGTAGCGACCATCATGCTTAACGCGTCGCTCGTGTTCTACGATGCGTTCCTTATTGACGCGACCGATTCCGAAGACCGCTACGACGAGGTATCTTCGCAAGGCTATGCATGGGGTTACATTGGTTCGTGCGTGCCCTTCATCATTTGCCTCGTGCTCGTGCTATTCGGCGAGAACTTCGGCCTCGGCCAGCTCGACGCCATTCGCATTTCCTTTGTGATTACCGCTGTGTGGTGGGTCGTTTTCAGCGTGCCCGTGCTGAAGAACGTGCACCAGACGCATTACAAGGAGCGCACCGAGCACCTGTTCCGCGACGCGCTCGTGGGCTTGTGGGCCACGGCGAAGCGCATTTTCGTCGACAAGCGCGTGTTCATGTTCATGCTCGCGTTCTTCTTCTATATCGATGGCGTGCATACCATTATCACGATGTCGACGAGTTACGGCACCGATCTGGGCATCGGCTCCACCCAGCTCGTGCTTGCGCTGTTGGTCACGCAGTTCGTGGCGTTCCCCTCGGCTATCGCGTATGGCCGCCTGGCGGGCAAATTCGGCACGAAGCGCATGCTGCTCATCGCGATTTTCGCGTATTTCTGCATCACGTTGTTCGCGGCGTTTTTCCTGCGTTCCGCTACGGAATTCTGGGTGCTTGCCGTGTGCGTCGGTTTGTTCCAGGGCGGCATCCAGGCCCTTTCGCGCAGCGAGTTTGGCAAGCTCATTCCGAAGGAACATGCCAACGAGTACTACGGCTTCTTCGATATTTTCGGCAAGTACGCAACGGTGCTCGGCACGCTGCTCGTGAGCGTGTTTACCCAGATTACGGGCAATTCCTCTATCGGAGTGCTCAGCATTGCCGTGCTGTTCATTGTCGGTTTCGTTCTTATGACGAAAGTTCCCGAGAAGTAGAATCCGCATCGCTCGCGCGGCGTATGCAACTTACGAAAACATAACGCTCGTTTAACAGGTGGGCGGCGGCTTAAGGCCGTCGCCCTTTTTCGTTATAGTATGGCCCCAGCACATATTATGGGCATCGCGAATATACGCGATACGCCGTTTTGAAAAAGGAGAGAGGTTATGGCTGAAGAGGCGAAGAATTCGGCGGCTGCGCATGCTGCTGAAATTGAGGCGCTTAAGCGTCAAATCGAAGAAATGAACAAACGCCTCGAGGAGCTTTCTGCCGCCACGAACGCGGGCGCGCCTGCCGAGGGCGATTCTTCTGCTTTGGCTGCTTCGGCTGAGGTTGCCGAGGTTGCCGAGGTCGTCGAACCCGCGATTTCATCCGAGGCGCCCGCTGCCGATTCGGGCATGACGGGGTCTTTCGTTGCCGAAACCAACGCCTCCGCGGTCGAAGCGGTTCCCGCCCCCGCCCCCAACGTGTCGACTGCTGCGCCAGAGACTTTCGAGGCTTTCCCGAACACCCCGCCGATTGAGAAGGTCGTCGATGACGACGGCAAACCGGTCGACCCTGCCTATGTCGCGGCTGCCGTTGCCGATTTCATGCCCACGTCGCAGCCTCCCAAGCCGGCGCCTCCCGTCTTCAATGGCGCTCCCTATGGGCAGCAAGGTGCGGCGTCGCAGCAGCCTACCGGCCAGCCGCAGCAATCCTATGCGCAGCCTGGTTATGCCGCTCAGCAACCTTATGCTCAGCAGCCGGGTCAAGCAGCGTACTATTCGCAAAGCAATGGCTATTATGCGTCGAGCCAAGGCGCCTATCAGGTTCCCTACCAGCAGCCGCTCGTGCATACGAAAGACCATGTTGCCGCAGGCCTGCTTGCGATTTTCTTGGGCGTGTTTGGTGTGCATAAGTTTTATCTGGGCTATCACACCACGGGTTTCATTATGTTGGGCGTGACTATTTTGGGCAGCCTGCTCACGATCGGCATTGCAGCGGGCGTGGTATGGCTCATTGGTGTTATCGAGGGCATTATTTACCTTACGAAGAGCCAGTCGGAATTCGAGCAGCTGTACGTATTCAATAAACGTGAGATGTTCTAGCGTTAATCAGGTAAAACGTCGAATGACATGCCGAATGCGGCGGCCGCTGCAAGCACTGCGATGATTGCAACGAAGGCGATAAGAAGGGCGCGTTTGCCAGCGCTCTTCTTTTTTTGGCCTTCGGCGTAATGGACCGACTCCGCAGAGGCGGGCTTGGTGCCATTAATGGGTGCGGGGGCGATGAACTCGGTAATGTCGGGGCTTTTCGCCTCAAAAGGCGTGGGGTCGCAGAATTGAGCGGGGTTGGCATCGGGATAGAGAGCTGCAAGCGCGGCGATTTCGTCAGATTTTTCCTGCTCGCGGGCCGCTTTTTCGGCGCCGAATCCGGGGAGTATCGTCGTTTTGTCCGACGGTGCGGCAAGGGGAATCACGGTCGTCTTGCTGGACGATGTGGCAAGGGGAATCACGGTTGTCTCGTTCGACGAGCTGTTCGGGGCGTCGAGCTCGGCCGAGTTCGAGCCCTGAGCTTCTTCAGCCTCGTCGCGATCGTTTTCGTCGGCGGATTCCGATATGCCGTGTGCTTGCTCGCTGGATTGGTCTTCCGCTGATGTTTCGTCTGGGCCGCTTTCGTTGGCTGTCGCGAACGCGTCGTGGGCATCTTCGATGGAGCCGTCTTCAATGGCAAGCTCTGGTGTGCCGGGGTTTTTCTCGCTGGAGCTGGTTGTGGGGGCCTCTTGAATTTCGATGCTGAATCCTTCTTCGTCGATGCTTCCGCTGTTGGCGGCAACGATATTTTCTGCATTGTCGGCGGGTTCGGCTTTCTTTCCGCACATGAAGCAGAATCGTGCTTCATCGGGGAGTTTTGTGCCGCAATAAACGCAAAACATCGCATAACTCCTTCGCAATGGATTTTCTAGGCCTATGGGTCCTTTCGTGAATGAGCCCATTGTAGTGCGCTCGACTTTCGCTCGCTGAAAAGTCGCGAAAAGCGCAGCGACGAAAAGAGGGAGAGCCCCCTGTTTCGTCGCAGTTGTCGTTGTGGGTCTATTCGCGCGCGATAAATAGGGTGAGCCTATGGATAAAGGCGAATTCGTCTCGCTTTGCGATTGGAAGGGCACATTTGGTGCACGTGCTGCGACCTTCGACTATATTAAGGACATGTCGTTATGCGTCGCTGATGGGGGCGGCGTTTTGGAATGGAGGAAGCATGCTGAGTGATTCCGAAAAAGCTCTCGCGGAAATGATGGCCGCGCAATTCATGGACAAGGGTGACGCTGCTGCCGTCGAACCCGCGGAAGGCACGGTGAAAATCACGTTCTTCGAAAAGGGCAACACCGTCGATAGCTCCATTGAGGGCATTGCCTCGCGCATGCAGTTCGATGGCTGTTTCGCGATTGACGAATATATGATTCAGCGCAAAGACGGCACGCCGGTCGACGCTGGCTTTGGCGCCGACTTCAACGACGCGGGCGGTCCGGTGGCGTCGTGGGTATGGTTCTCGCGCCCCGTGAACGGTCCAGTGAGGGCGAAATTCGAAGAGCGTTTCAATGGCACGTTCGACGAAGAGGGCCTGCGCATGGACATTCCTACGGATGATTTCCTCGCCTTCGCCGATTCGGGGGCATGGAACGCATTCACTGTGGAAGACGACGAAGACGATCAGGTTTTGTTCGAATAAACGCAGCCTTCTCGTTGAATAAGGCTTAAAAAGCCTGGGATGAAGATTCATTCCAGGCTTTTTGCGTTCGAGATGCAGCTCGGTGGAGCGCATGGCGAAATGCAGGTTTGGCGTTGGAGCGCGGCTTAATGCTGGCGCGGAGCTTTTGTATCTGCGACGCGGTTTGGCGCGGGCGCGCAAAAGGACGCGAATTCGGTGCAGATGTGCGTCCTTCGTAGCTTATTTTGCTTGCAGCCGCTTTGTTTTGCGGCGTTTATGGATAAGGGCGCCCGCCAGCACGACAAACGCGGCGAAGCAGGCCAGCGCAGCAGCAGCTACGTAAGGGAGCACGGCCCGATAACCGATTTTTCCTTCCTTGGGATTCGCGATAATCTGAAATGTCGCGTGCGTGTCGCCAGCGCAATTGCCGATGCCCTTCACCATGAGCGTCGCTGTGCCTTCGTTCACGTTTTCGGAATAAGACACCTCGTAATCGACGTCCTTTACAAGGGTGCGCCCGTCGAGCTTCACGACGGGGTCGGGCTCAATGGGGTAGCTTGTGCGTACATGGTCGGGAATCATGTCGATGGTTGCGTTCGCCAAGTCGGCCGGAAGAATCACGAAACTCGTTTCCACGGTGCCCGTGTAGTCGCCTGCGCCGGTGATGGTTACGTGCACGGTGCCGGGATTGACCAGGTCGCCATCGAATCGCACGTTGAAATCGGCTCCCTCGCGAAGTGATGTCTCGGTTTTCTTGCCGTCTTTGACCGAGTCAATGCGCAGAGTGACTGTGGGACGCTTTTCGGTGCCGTCATACATCATATCTTGCAGGCCCTGAACGCGGGCAGTGGCGATATCGGTTGCTTCGAGGGCTTCGAGGGTCTTTTTCGCCTGGTCGTACGTTGAAAGTGCGGGGCCAAGCTCTCCGCGTATAGAGTCGGCGGCGGCGGAGATGGCGTTGCGGGAAGTTGTGGCGCCATCGCCTTCGGCGTCGCTGGCGAAGGCCGCGGGGGTGAACATGGTGGTGCTCAACACGAGCGCGCATGCGGCACCGGCAAGGGCGCGGGCGGGTTGTGGCATGGTCACCTCCTTAGGAATTCTGCAAGTATTCAGTGCGATTGATTATAGCCTGCCTATGAGAGTTCATCATGGTAAGCTGTGCGGGTATCACGAGAAGTTCCAAGGGGGAATGGCATGCATACATTCAATACGCGCGGCACGTGCTCGCGCCAAATCAATTTCGACATCGTCGACGGCAATGTGCACAACGTGAGCTTCGTCGGCGGCTGCGACGGCAATCTGAAGGCTATCTCAAAGCTCATCGAGGGCAAGCCCGTCGACTGGGTCGTTTCTGTTCTTGAGGGCAACACCTGCGGTCGTCGCACTACGAGCTGCGCCGATCAGCTGACGCAGGCCTTGAAGGCTGCCGAAGCGGGCGAAATCTAGCTGGAACGCATTCGTCGTTTCATCAAATGAGGGGAGTGAGCACCGGGCTTGCTCCCCTCCTTCCTTTTCCGTGCCTGTTAAACGCTACGAGTATTTAACAGGTCGCGAGCTACGATGCGCGCCACTTCCGCGACTAGAGCGTTGAGAAGGCTGTGAAGTTTTTCAGGCGCACGTCGGCGAGGGCCTGGCATGCTTTCGCATCGCCTGCGCTGGCCGGTTCGTCGATGAGCATCACGGGGAAGGCGGCCGCATGCGCCGTTTCGATAGCGTGCAGCGAATCTTCGAACACAAACGTGGTTTCGCGCGGGGTGCTAAGGTGCGAAAGCGCCAGCTCGAAAATGTCGGGTTCGGTTTTGCTTGCGCCCGCTTCGGTGCAGGTGAACAGCGCTGAGAAATATTTGAGAATGTCGAGCCTTTCGAGGGCTGCAAGTGCGCAGTCGCGACGCGTGGCGGTTGCGACGCACATGGCGACACCCGCGTTGCTCAACGTCTCAAGCATGTCGACAACGCTCGGCTTGCACTGGATGCAATCGCGGTAGGCGAATTCAATGCCGCTCATCACTCCCGTGCAAATTTCTTCAATCGATTGCTCTAGGCCGTAAGTTTCCTTCATGTAATGCGCCGATCCCTCCATGGTAAGGCGCTTGAAGTGGTAGCGAATGTTGGGTTCGGGCGTTTTGCCGAGTGAACGAAGATAACGCTCGCCCAAGTCGTCCCACCAAGGCATGGAATCGAGCAAAGTTCCGTCCAAATCGAAAATCGCGCCATGAACGCACTGTGGGGCGCTTGGCCACACGACGCCGTGCGCCGTCTCGATGACGGTTTCGTTTGCGAGTTCCGCCGCCGCCGACGTGTTCGCCCCAATGAAGTCAAGGGTAGGAATGCTGCCCAAGTTCGCTCCTTACATAATGGACGTAGCCGCAATAACAATAAAGCAGGTGAGCAGGCCCGATACCGCAATGGCCACGCCGCTCATGGCTCCTTCGAGTTTGCCCATTTCCAGGGCCTTTGCCGTGCCTACCGCGTGGCTGCACGTGCCAATGGCCACGCCCTGGGCCACTTTGTTCTTGATGTGGAACAAATTGGCCAGCATAGGCGAGAAGATGGCGCCCATAACGCCCGTGGTCATGACGGCCGCCATGGTGATAGACGCCGTTCCGCCCAGCTCTCCGGTCACGGCAAGCGCGATGGGAGCGGTGGTCGATTTCGGCAGTGTGGAAAGCGCCACTTGGTCGCCCAGGCCGAACAGCTCGCACAGTCCGTATGCGCTCACCATGGAAACGGTGGATCCTACCAAGCATCCTATGAAAATCGGCAGGAAATTGCTCTGCAGGATTTTGCGTTGCTGGTAAATGGAGAACGCCAACACAGCAGTGGCGGGGCCGAGCATGGACGAAATGAGCGTTGCTCCCTTTTCGTACGAATCGAGGGGGATGTTGAATACGGTAAGGCCGATCATAATGATGGCCACCGTGACGAGCAGGGGGTTGAGGAGCGGGGAATTCGTTTTGCGGTTAAGCCACACGGCGAACGCGAACACGCCAATGCTCAGCGCCAGGCTTCCGCCTGCTTCAAGAACCGATGCGAAATCCATGGCTATTCTCCTTCGGTCTCGGTTGTGAACACGCCACGCAGATGGACATCTTTGCCGGCACGTTTGCCTGCAAAGTATTTCTGCAAGCGTCCAACAAGAATAACTGTGAGCGCCGTGGAGAGGAACACGAGCACGGTGGTGATGATGCACACGAGTGCGAACCAGCCGATGCGGTCGCCGATCATGGGGAGGCATCGCAGAATCGTGACGCCTGCGGGAATGAAGAACACGGGCATGTATTTCAGCAGGAAGCTCGAAACGAGTTCGATTTTGCTCTCGTCGATCATGCCTGAGATAAGCAGCGAGAGCAGAATACCCATGCTGCAGATGTTCGCAGGAACCTCGACGGGCAAATGGACTGAAACCGCTTCGCCGATGTAGCAAACGCCGGCAAGGAAGGCCAGCTGAATGAAGAAAAGCGTAAGTCGCTTGCTGTGGAATTTGATGCGTTCTCGCATGGGTGAGTCATCTCCAGGCTTTCGGTAAAAGGGGTCGCCATCGTACACCCGCATGGAGCTGCTCCTGGAAATGTGAAAAAACGTCCATGGCACTTTGGCAGCATCTTCACGTTTTACAAAGTAGCCTCCAAAAGTTGAATTTCATTTTTTGACCTGCGCTTTGCGTGGGTTTTACGTTCGTGCGACATGATGATTCCAGCGAATTGGACTTTTCCCGCGCTCGTCGAAAGGGGTTTGATTCTTTCGCGAAACTCTCGCGGCGAACATACGATAGGAGCTTTTGCGTTTGCGGAAAGGGGTCTGTCATGGAGCTCGCGATTTTGCTTGTGGCGCTCGTGGTAACGCTCGCCGTGTGCTTTGCGGCGCTTCGTTTGCTTGCCTATGAATTTGATTGCGTGTGCGGTCCGAGCGTCAATGGACGTCAGCGTGCGCAGCGCGTACGTCAGGAACTGGTCGATTTGAGCTGACGGGCTGTTCGAGGCGAGCTGGCGAACCGTTCGATTCGGATTGACGGCCGACGAGCCGTTCGACTTGGACTGTCGGGCTGTTCGGTCGGCGCTTGTCGATGTTCGCCGACGTTTGCCGCCGTTCGCGATGCTTGTCATGGGGCGCGATAGCCGTTTTCGCGGTGGCGTTGCCGTCCTCTTCTGTTTTGCGCGCGTCGTCGCTATACAATGGTGCAGATTAAAAAACGCTGCAGTAAACGCTGCCGACCAAGTGGCATTCGAAGGAGCGATTATGGAAGAGGACGTGTGCACGGCAAGCTTCGATGAAGCGGCCGGATTGCCCGAATTGCTCGGCATCGAGCAGGTGAGCGATGGCTGGATTAAGAAATATATTCTGACGTATCGCTTGCCGAATGGGCGCGAGCTGAAATATGACGTGGTTTCGCGCAAGGGCCTTGAGGAATATCGCAGCGAAATCGAGACGCTGGGAACCGTTGCGCCCCAGGTTGATGCGGTGTGCATTGTGGGCCATACGGCGAACGATGAATTCCTGCTCATTCGCGAATTCCGTTTCCCCATGAATCGCATGTGCGTGGCGTTTCCCGCTGGTTTGCGCGAGCCTGGCGAGGACATCGTGGAATGCGCGGCCCGCGAGCTGCGCGAAGAAACCGGCTTCGATTTGGTGCGCGACGAGTGCGGCCAGCCGGTGAGCGCACGTGCATGCGTGCAGCCTGGTTTTTCGTCGCTTGGCATGGGCGACGAGAGCATCGCCATGGTATTTGCCGAGGTGGAACGTGTGGCCGAGCCGCGCAGCGAGTCGACCGAATTTATCGAGTCATTCCTTCTTCCGCGTGCCGAGGTGCCGACGTTTCTGAGCGAGAACCGCGATCCGCTTTCTATTCGTTGCCAGCTGGTGCTTGAGATGGTGGCGCAGCCGCCGTTCGAATTTGGCGTGAAGGCGGGTGCATAAGTGGCACAAAACGAGCAGTTTCAAAACCCATCGCACGATAAACGTGGTGCCCGTGATGGCCAAGGTGGCCAAGAAGCTCGTCGCTCGAGCGCACGAGGCGATTTCCGGGGGCGAGATTCGCACAAAAGCGGGCCAAGTGGTCGCGGTGCTTCGCGTGGCAATGGCGCGTCCCGTGGCAATGGGGGGTCCCGCGGTGAACGGGGATTTCGTGGCAATGGCCGACCCCATAACGATTGGAAGTCCCGTGGCGATGGCGCGTCCCGCAGCGCTCGCGGCGATGTTGAGCTGGCGGCCACGGAGCCCGCTTTCGAGCCGTTGCCTGCGCAGTATCCCCTTATGGTGGGCAACATCGACGGCGGGCGCAAAGTCGAGGTGCTGTGTCGCGACAAGGGCGCTGACCAGTTCGCGGCGCGTCTTCGCAAAGTGGCGAAAGACCGCCGCAAGTGGGCGCGCGACAACGACATTTCGTGCTATCGCGTTTACGATGCTGACCTGCCCGATTTCGCCGTGGCTATCGACCGATATGATGGCGTATGGAAAAGCGAAGGTGAGAGTTGCCTGGTCATAGCCGAGTATCAGGCGCCGAAATCAATCGACGCGGCGAAGGCTGCCGCCCGTCTGGACGATGCGGTGGAAATCGCTTCGGCAACGCTCGACATTTCTCGCGAGCGCGTGTTCTTGAAGACACGCCGTCGCGAAAAAGGCGGCGGGCAATATACCGATCAGCAAAAAGAGGGGCATGTGCTCTATACGCAGGAATCGGGCAACGTGTTCGAGTGCGACCTGGGTTCATATTTGGATACGGGCATTTTCCTCGATCACCGCGTGACGCGCGAAATGGTTGGAAGCATGGCCGAAGGCAAGTCGTTTTTGAACTTGTTCTCGTACACGGGTACCTGCACGGTTCATGCGGCGGTGGGCGGCGCAAAATCGACGCTTACGGTCGATTTATCGCAGACCTATTTGTCGTGGGCACATCGCAATATGGAATTGAACGGCTGCGATGGCCCCGAGCACGGCTTCGTGCGCGCCGATGTGTTGCAGTGGATTGAACGTGAGGCGCGCGGGTGGCGCCGCTTCGATTTGATTTTCGTGGACCCGCCTACGTTTTCGAATTCGAAGGCCATGGGCAAAAACACCTGGAGTGTGCAGCGCGATCACGTGAAGCTGCTGGCGAATGTGGTGCGCTTGCTCGAGCGCGACGGCGTAGCGGTGTTCAGCTGCAACCTGCGCAATTTCAAGCCTGATGTTGAAGCGCTTGCCGAGGCGGGCGTGGCAATTGAGGATATTACGCCGCAGACCATTCCGCACGATTTCGAGCGCAATGCCAAAATCCATTGCTGCTATTTAGTGCGCAAGGCCTAGGCGGAAGAGGGCGGACTGGCCTGCGCTCGACTTCTTTCCACAGATAACGGAAGTTGTTTATTGATGCAATGTGACGGTTGCACGAAAATGACGCCGATGAAAGCAGCTGACGTTGTTGGTGCGAACAATATTTTTTTGAATGCGGAAGGGGATCGGAATGGTTGACGAGAAACTAATCGAGAAGATGTGGTGCAACGTTCCTGAAGCGCCCGAGTTCCGAGAGAATATTGAGATTGTCGAGGTAAACGAGCCTGGGTATGTGCACTTCACGATGGACATTCCCAAAAGCTTGGGCAATTATCGCGGCGGTATCCATGGCGGCACGGGCTATTTCATTGGAGAAATCGGCTGCGGGTTCGCGACGTATTCGTTTGGCGTGAACAATGTGTGCAATTCCGCGAGCATCAATTTTTTCAAAGCGGTGCCGTGCTGCAAGGTCGACGTGACGACCGAGCCTTTGCATAAGGGCCGCTCGACGGCCGTGATTCGCGTGACCACGCGCGAGGCGGCGACGGGCAAGCTGCTGTTCCAGTCGACGCACAATATGTTCCTCATGGGACCGATTGAATAACGTGCCGAAACGGCGATGCGGCGGTCGCTTTGGGCGAGCGCCGTTTGTGCTCGATTCACGCGTTCGACGGCTGCTTGGTGCTGCGTTGCAAGGCTTTTCGCGGCGTGGTCGCTTGGATGGGGCAGTAGGGGCGCCTATTCGGTTCGCGGGGTGTTGTTTCTGGGGTCACTTTGAGCCGGCCGTCTGCTTGCTTTTCGCAATTCCCATTTTGCGAGCTATCCGTCTATGGCGCAGCCGCCCTCAACCGCCCGCTGGACGCGATGTATATATTGGAAAACAAAAAGCGCTGGATGCGTATGTTGCATCCAGCGCTTTTCTTGTTGGCTTGCGTTGGCCCTCGGTTCGCGTTGGTCTGCGCTGAGTTGCATCGCTTCTAGCGAATGGTGATGCCTTCGGGCAAATCGATTGCGCGGAAGTCGAATTCGTCGTCTTCCTGTTCCTCGGCGGGCGCGACGACCTCCTCAACGACGGGCGCGGGTTGGCCGAACGCCTCGTCGAACGCATCAAAGCTTGCGCGCGGCACGGCGAACACGATGGTTTTGATGGCGCCAGGGTGAGCGGCGATCCATTGCTGGAAAAGCTCGATGACTTGGGCGGGTTGGAAGCCTTGGCGTCCGCATGCGTAGGCGTTCACGATGAGCGTTTCAATTTCGTTGGCAGCCGCGATGTTCAGCATGGTTTTGATGCGGGCCGCCAGGCAATCGAGGCATTCGCGTTCGGAGCGATGGTTTTCCAGGGCGCGCTCGCGGTTGGGCTCGGGCACGGCGATGACGCTCGCCTCGCGAATCTCGCCTTCACGAATGAAAACGACGTTCGGCAAGTACATCGCGCGGCTCGTGAGCAGCATGCCGCACATGTAGCTGCGGTTTTGGTCGTGGTAGGTCGATTTCATACCGCACAGAACAGGGTAGAGGTTGCTTTCCGAGCACAAGATTTGCTCGGGGCCGAAGGAGCCGTCCTCGTAGGCACCGCCGGGGCGCGTGTAAGAAACGGGGTCGACAATGGCGGTTTTGCCTTGTGCACGGCGAAGCGCGGTGGTGGTGAAATCGCTGGTCACCTGGGTTTCGGTTGCCTCGGCGGTGGGCTCGGGCAACTCGAGCGCGAGCGCGTCGCCGTCTTCGTAGACAACAGCGGCATCGATGGTCGCCTGGGTTTCTTTGGCGAATGCGCCTTTCATAAGAGCCAAATGCCTGCTGGCTTCAGCGCGGCGCTCATCGCGAGTGGGCATGATTTCCTCCCTTGGTCGGAATTTCGATTTCGCCGTCGATTGTAGTTGAATGCGCGCCGCACAACAACGCAGCCCAGCCGCATGTCGCGCAATTGCAATGTTGGGAGTCAATAGCTTCTAAAAAGCTCCTACATTGAAATAGAAGCAAGCTTTTCAAACGAACGTTAGTAACTAACAGATAAGTAAGTATATAAAAATTTCTCATATAGAAGCGACCATTCGCGCCTCCGGAACCCGGCGTACGTAACGTTTTCGTAGCGGCGATGGCGACAGGTCGCTGTGGGCTAAGCGTGCGTTCCAAGCGCAAAAGCTGACTTCTCTACTCCTACCTGGGTTTTCTTCAGAGGGTTCGTAAATACGGCCCCTTTCTTTGCTCATATGTCGCACATGCGAACCTTCCGGCGTCAGGGCTTTCTTTGTAGGAAATGAAAGTAGGTCGCGGCCCATTTTTGGCCATTTTCGTTGCGAAATGGCACTTCCGCAGAAACAAAAGGGATCGAATAATCAAGGTAATTATCTTTGGGCGAAAGGAGCCGTGCATGAAAGTAGGAAGGGTCAAGCAATGGGCGCATAAGGCGGGAAGCATGAAGGAGGCCACACCATGAAGCGATTGAAGATGGCGATTGCGGCGCTGCTCGTATTCGCACTGCTTCCCTTGATTGGGAGCACGGCTTTGGCCGACGAATCGAGCGCGTCGTCGCGCGCGGAACAGATTCGCGCGGCAGCAAACATTGAGACGATCGCCGACGCGTCGACGATGGGCGATTGGTCTGGCGTCGTCGAAAATACGACCCAAAATATCGGTCGTATTTGGACCGATAAAACGGTATCGACTAACGATATTGGCATTTCAGGCGCCATGAGTGCTACGGTTTCTAAGGGCAATTCCGATTTCATCACGGCGCTTTCGGTGCTTTCTTCGACGTCGAACATTGCGTCGACGTCGACCACGCCGCTCGACATCGTGCTTGTGCTCGACGCATCGGGATCCATGGACGACGACATGACCGGCGGAAAACGCATCGACGCGCTGAAGAATGCCGCGAATGCGTTTATCGACGAGATCGCGACGCAAAACGCGAGCATTTCCGACGCATCGAAGCAGCATCAGGTTTCTATCGTCAAGTTCGCCGGCGAGAAGTCAAATAAGGTTGGCAACGACACGTATCGCAAGGGTGGGTACACATACAACTACAGCCAGGTCATGAAAAGCATGACGGCGTGCAGCGAAACGACGAAGAGCTCGTTTAAAGACACCATCAACGCCATCAATCCGGCGGGCGCTACGAATGCGGCTGCTGGCATGGAGCTTGCGCAGGGTCAAATCTCCAAGCGTTCCGATGCAAAAAAGATTGTGATTTTCTTTACTGATGGTACGCCGACGACTCAAAGTGAATTCTCGAATGGGGTTGCCTCTGACGCCATTGCCGCCGCGAAAACCATGAAAGACGCGGGCGCCTCGGTGTATACCATCGGCATTTTTGATGGCGCAAACCCGAGTGCCGATGTGAATGCCTCGGGAACATCCAACGAAAACAAGTTCATGCAGGCGGCTTCGAGCAACTACCCTGCAGCTGCCTATACCTATACACAATACTGGTTGAGTGGCGAGTGGAAGTGGAGCTTCGGCAATCGCGCTGAAGGGTCCGACTTCTATAAGTCTGCTTCGAGCGCCAGCGAGCTCTCGAAAATCTTCGAAGACATCTCGAAGGAAATCGTGAAGGGCTCGGGCTATCCCACCGACGCTCGCGAGGGCTTTGAGATGAGCGATGGCTACATCACGTTCGACGACTCGCTGGGCTCGTACATGCAGGTTGACGCATTCAAAGCGATCGTGGTGAACAACCATGTGTTTAGCGACGTGACGAAAACCTCGACCGATACCGCCGACACCTACACATTTGCAGGCACGACCGAACTGAACGGCAAAACTGCGAGCCTGGGCAATATCGTGACCACCGTGACGAAATCGAGCGACGTGGCCACGGGCGATAAGGTTCAGGTTAAAGTTCCCGCGGGCCTTATTCCGCTGCGCAACTTCAATGTGAACGAAACTGCGGGCACTATGACGGTAAGCGATACGTATCCGCTGCGCGTTTTCTTCACGTCGAGCATTAAACCCGATGCGCTTGCGCTTGTCGCGAACCCCGACGAAGCCATGGCGAAATACATCGCGGCCAACACCGAAAACGGCAAGGTGAATTTCTACGCGAACGCGTTCACCCCGGGTGCCGCGTTGGGCGATACCGTTTCGCACTTCAATCCTTCTAAGGGCAATGCGTATTACTACTTCACGAGCGATACGCCCATTTATTCTGATGAAGCGTGCACGCAGCCTGCGACTCGCGGCGCGATCGAGGCGGGTGGAACGCATTACTACCAGAATCATTTCTTTGCGATGGGCGAAGGCGGCGCTGCCGTTTCTCAAACGGAAGTCGTGAGCTTCCCATCTGACACGGCCGAGCAATTTTCGGGCGCTCTTGCGTACGACGCCAGCGGCAATGCCTATTTCAAGGCCGGCACGGCACGTTTGACGTATATCGATGAACTCGCGAAGTCGAAGGCGGAAAATATCACCGGCACGGCGACTGACGTGCTGAACCCGAAGTGGAACAGCGAGACGTCGACCTCGGCTGCGACGACGGTTATTCCGCATTTGGGCAACAACGGCAAGCTGTCGGTTGAAATTCCGGGAACGCTGGCGGTTTCGAAGACGCTCGATATGCCCGAGGGTTTCGATGTGGCCGCTTATTCCGACAAGTCGTTTGATTTCGAGCTCACGGTAGAGGCTGCGGCGGGTAAAACGCTGCATGCCGAAGTGAAGAACGCCGCAGGAGACGTGTGCGGCGACCCGTTTGAGCTGACGTTTGACGAGGATGGAAAGGCAACGCATTCGATCAAGGCCGATGAAACGCTGTACGTGTATGGTGTTGCTCCGAATGCCGCCTATTCGGTTGAGGAGCTGCTGAATGTGCCTGCCGACGATGGCTCGCTGACGCATGCGAACCCTGGTTTCTCGCAGACGTCTCCGGCTGATGCCGAAGGCAAGGCGATTGCCGCGACGGGCGCGGTTGTAGCGGCCGAGGTTACGAAGGCCAAGTTCGTGAACACGTATGCTGCGCAGGGTACGCTGGAGGGCTCAACTGCGCTTGCGGGCGCGAAGACCCTCAAGGGCCGCGCTTGGCTGTCCAGCGACAAATTCACATTCCTGTTGAAAGATGCCAACACGTCTGTAGTCGCTCCGATGCCTGAGGGCGCAAGCGATGGCGTGGCTCGTCTTGAGGTAACGCGGCCCGAAGGCACGCCGGCGGGCACGCAAGTCGATTTCAATTTCGGCGACATCGTGTACACGCAGCCGGGCACGTATATCTACCAGATTTACGAATCGGAAGAAAACAGCACCGTTAACCCGGGCGTTTCCATGTCGCAAGCTTTGTATGAGGTAAAGGTCGTTGTCGCCGATAAGCATGATGGCACGCTTTCGGTCGAATCGGTTATGACGAAGCTTGCGGACGATAACGGCGTTGAATTCAAAACGCCCGAGGCCGCCGAGCTCGCTGCGTTTACGAACACGTTCAGCGACAAGAGCGTGACCTGGAACCCGAGCGGCACGAAAACGTGGAACGACGCAACGGGGCAGCGCGCGCTTAAGTCGGGCATGTTCTTCGTGATGGTGAAAACGACTGACGCTTCGGCGCCGCTGCCTGAGGGGGATGGCGTCGAGGCCGTGACGGGTAAAACCGCCGCTGACGTTGACTACCGCGGCGTGGTGTCGACGGTTTCTGCGAGTGGAAGCATCGCGTTCCCCCAGGCGACGTTCAGCCTGAGCGATTTGGGTGGCGCGCAAAGTAAGACGTATGTCTACGAAATTACTGAAGTGGTGAAGGTCGACAATGCGTGGGTCGATGCGAAAGATCTGACCGCTGGCCAAGGTTTGCCCGGCGTGATGTATGACCCCACAGTGTGGCAGGCCATTGTCACGGTTAAAAGCGTGGGCGAGGGAGCCAATGCTCATATCGAGCTGAGCGTTGCGTATGCCAAGCAGGGTGCCGCGACCGATGCGGAAGCTGTTCAGACCGGCGCGAAGGCGTTTGCATTCGAAAACAGCTACAATCCCAAACCCGCTGTGCCCGCAATTTCTGGCACAAAGGTGTTCCAGGGTCGTGCGATGACCGAAGCTGAGAGCTTCGGGTTCGGCCTGGTGCCGGCTAACAAAGCCGCGACCGACGCGTTCGGCGCCGATTTTGCGAAGCAGGCAACGGTAAGCGGTTTGGCGAATGGCGGGTCGAAGGGTTTCGACTTCGGTGAGCTGTCGTTTAACAAGCCTGGCATGTATACGTTCAAAATGGTCGAGAACGCTTACTGCGGCGAGGCGCTGAATTCCGAAGCTGCACAAGCGAGCCATATCGCGTTTGATGCCCATGAGTGCCTGGTGACGGTCAAGGTGACCGACGACCATTCGGGCACTTTGCAGGCCGAGGTTTCTTACGACGGTGGGGCGACCTTTACCAACGTGTATTCCGAGGAAAAGACGTACGGTAGCCTTGGTGGCCTTGTGGTGGAGAAGACGCTTGAGGGTCGCACGATGCATGCGGGCGAATTCGCCTTCAGCATCGAAGGAGCCGATGATGCCTCGAAGGCGCTGCTCAAGCGCGTTGACAAAGACGCCAATGGCGCGCTCCAGTTTAGCAACCCGAACGATCGCGCCGCAGGCGTGGCCGACGTCATGAAGCCGATTGACGGCATCAAGTTTACGCAGGCCGACGCGGGCAAAACGTTCGAGTTCGTCGTGAGCGAAGTTGTTCCCGGCGACGGTGGTAAGCTTGCTGGCGTGACCTATGACGAAGCGACCCATAAGGTTGAGATTGCCGTAAGCCTGAAGGACGGCATAAGCCTTGACGTGGCGACGTATGTCGACGGCAAGCTGGTCGAAAGCGGCACTCCGACGGTGGCTTTCACGAATACCTACGCACCGGCAAATACGGAATATGCCACGACGAACTTCGGTTTGAACAAGGTTCTTGAGGGCCGCGATTGGATCGAAGACGATAGCTTCTCGTTTGAAATTACGGCCGAAACCCAAGGCGCTCCCATGCCTTCCGGCGGCGCGACTGCGACTGCTCAGTCGACGAGCGCCAAAGATGGCGAGGCGGTGGCGTTTGGCTTCGGTAGCATCAGGTTCACGGCGGACGATATGGTCATCGATGGCAGTGCAGTCACGAGCAAGACGTTCGTCTATGCCGTGCGCGAGATTGTGCCCAACCCCGCGAAGGCTGGCATCCAATACAGCACGAATGTCGCGAAGATTTATGTGACGGTGACCGACGACGGCGAGGGCCACCTGGTTGCTACGTCCTCGACCGAGAACGGCACATTCGTGAATAAGTACGAAACGAGCCTCAACTACACGGCTGCTGGCGGGTTGACGCTGACGAAGACTCTGAACGGCCGCGACATGACCCAGGGTCAGTTCCAGATTCAGGTTGTGCCTTACGACGAAGCTTCGGCTGCGGTGCTTGGTCTGCCCATGAACGGCAAGGTGTTCGATATGCCTGCTGCCAAGGATGGTAAGGCGGCGAGCGTGCCGGTATGCAGCGATGTGGAATTCACACAGCTCGACGCGGGCAAAACGTTCACGTATACCGTTTCCGAGCTTGGCGATGCGGGCAACGGATACACCTTCGATAAGGCTGTTCGTACGGTGACGATTTCCGTGAGTGATGATCCCGCTACGGCGACGCTTACGGCGACCACGACGGTTTCCGGCGGTCCCGATGCTGCGACGTATACCTACAAGACGGGTGATAGCCCAGCCGCCGATGCGGCAAAGGTTTCGTTCACGAACGGCTATTCCGCTTCGGGAAGCGTTGATGTGAATGCGACGAAAACCTTGAGCGGCCGCGCGCTGGTTGAAGGCGAGTTCGCCTTTGGCGTGCGGTATGCCAACGGTGAAGCGGCGGGCAGCGACGTGCTTACGGCGACGAATGCGGCCGACGGCACGGTTGCGTTCGGCACGCTGAATTTCGATACGGCGAAACTGAACGAGCTGGTCGCGAAGGGCTCTGCCACGAAGGAGACAAACGACAGGGGCATTGTAACCTGGACTATTCCGTGCATTGCGTACGAGAAGACTGACGGGCTCTCCGATCGTGGCATTACCGCAACGGCCCAGCAGATCTCGTTCGCCATCAAAGCTGTCGATAATGGCTCTGGCACGCTTGCCGTGACTATCGAGACTGGCGAGAAGGGGTTGGCTTTCGAGAACACGTACGGAGCGGGCGATGCGTCGGTGAGCGTGACGGGCGTGAAGCATTTGAGCCGCGCCGAAGGCTTGACCCCAGGCGACATCACGGACAAATTCACGTTCTCCATTACGGCGAACGAGGATGGCGCTCCCATGCCCGAACGTGTGACCGCGACGAACGATGTTAACGGAAGCATCGATTTCGGCAAAATCGTGTTCACTCTCGATTCTCTGAACAAGGCGCTGGGCGCCACGCAGCAAGGAGCGACTGCTGACACTGGCGCGGCAAGCATTCAGTCTGCAGCTCCTGCCGCGAATGATGTTGTGGCTGCGGGCACGACCGCGGGCGTCGAGGTTGCGGGCGATTCCGCAACGCCTGCGCAGGCGGCGACGGGCGATGGTCTTGCTGACAATGCTGTCGATGGTGCGGCGAATGCCGACGGTTCTGGTCAGGGTGCGGCTCCTGTGAGTGACGATGCAGTTGGACTTGCTGCGGCGAGCGGCGCTGAGCCTGCAGCGGTTGACACCGCTTCCGGCACAAGCGATGCGGCTCCGAGCGGCAATGCCGACAACCAGGCGACAGCTCCTGCGGCTTCTGTCAACGCTGTAGCGGCTGCCAATGCGGCAACCGATAATGCGGCGGCGAGCGTTCAGAGTGCTGCTCCTGCGGCGCAAGCTGCCACGGTGCGTTCCCATGTGTTCACCTATACGATTACCGAAACTGGCAGCGCGCCTGGCGTCACCAACGACACCAGCGTGAAAACGGTGAGCTTCAAGGTGACCGATAACGGCAAGGGCGAGCTGACGGTTGAACGTGTCGGCGACGAGACCAAGCCGATGTTCGAGTTCACCAATGCGTACAGCGTTACCCCCGTTGATTCGAGCGTAACCGACCAGATTCCGGTCTCGAAGTCGCTCGTGGGACGCGAGCTGGTCGAGCGCGAGTTCCTTTTCGAGCTTGTTGAAAACGGTCAGGTTGTGGCGCGGGGCGCGAATGACGCTGCGGGCAACGTGTCCATGAGCGCGGTTACGTATACGACGGCTGGCGAGCACGACTACGTTCTGCGTGAGGTGGGCGCTGGCACGACGCATAATGGTGTGACGTTCGATGGCAAATCAATCGCGATTCACACGAAAGTGGTCGATAACGGCGAAGGTAGCTTGGTGGTTGAGCATGCGTTCGCTACGGACGATGTCAATGCTACGTTTGTGAATACGTACGCGCACGGTACGACGAGTGTGGTGCTTGGCGCAACGAAGGTGTTGAGCGGCAAGGCCTTGGCCGATGGCCAGTTCACCTTTGCGTTGACTGCGGAAGACGGTACGGTTTATCAGGCGAAGAACGATGCTGCGGGATCGGTTGCGTTCCCCGCGCTGACGTTTGCGGAACCTGGCACTTACGTGTATACGATTTCCGAGGTGAACGACAAGCAGGCGAACGTGACCTACGATACCGCGACGTACCAAGTTGTCGTGAACGTGGTCGACGATGGCCAGGGGAATTTGGTCGCGACGGTAGCTTACGATGGTGGCGCGGCCCCGACGTTCAAGAATTCCTATACTGAGCCGCCTGCTCCTGCGCCCACGCCGGGCGGTGGCGCAACGACGCCGAAGAATCCGGTTGCGAAGCTGTTCTCGAAGACGGCCGACGATGCTGGATTGATGCTTGGCGCGGCTGCAGTTGCGGCTGGGCTTGCGCTGGTGGTTTGCGGCGCGGCTGCTTGCTGGCGTCGTCGCAGCTAGCGAAGGGCGAGCGGTAGTGAATGGAACGGCCCCGAGGAATCGGGGCCGTTCTGCGTTTAGGTGACGAAGTTCTTATTGCTCGCGAGAGACGAGCGATCGTTCCGCGTTTGGGTGACGAAATTCTTATTATGACTGAGACGCAACTGCCGATTTGACTTCGATTGTGAAGAACTGGTGATTGGCGGGTATTCTCGGAAATTCGGTCTTGCATTAAACGCTGAGGCTGGTAATATACCTTCTTGCCTTAAGGCACCTAACATATTGCGGGGTGGAGCAGTCTGGTCAGCTCGTCGGGCTCATAACCCGAAGGTCATCGGTTCAAATCCGGTCCCCGCGACCAAAAGTTTTAGCAGGTCAGAACGGTAAAAGTTCTGGCCTGCTTTTTTGTTTTCGGCTCTCGAATTCGCCCCCGGGAAGAATTTGGACTTATAGAGCAAATGTTGCAATGCTTGTATGACAGATGATTTGCTCGGTTTGCTTAAAGTATCTTGTTCCCGATAATTTCGGCCACCACTGCTTACGTCGTATTTGCGTAATCTTGATGACGGCGGGCGTAAAAGCCGACGAGGAGACGGTGCAGGGTCTTTCGAGGTATGGGGAATGTGACGCCGCGATCGGGGTGGGGCTGATTGTGTTTCCGGTGGCAAAGGAAGCTATACCCGCTTGTTCGGCACGAGAGCTTGCCGCTTGCAGTTGTTGGTTTACACTGGCTGTTAGCAAATGACGAAGGAGCCGCATATGCAGCAGCCCATAGTGACGAACGACGTCGTCCGATTTACTTCTACAAAAGAGAGCCAGTACTTCGATCGCAAGAGCGCCCGCAAAGACGACAAGGAGATCGCCAAGCATATAAGCGCTTTTGCGAATGCCGCTGGTGGCAAGCTCGTTATCGGAATTGAGGACGACGGCGAGGTGACTGGTTTCAGGCGCAATGGCGCTCGTGATGTCGAGAATTTCGAACGCGCCCCGATTGTCACATGCTCTCCGAGTCCTGTTGTGCGTAAAGAGCGCATTCCTGTGGTGAACTCCTCGGGTGAGGATGACGTAGTCCTCGTTCTCGATATCGAGGCTTCGCCGAACCATGTCGTGTCGAGGGCGAGCGACGGCGAGCGACGGCGAGGTGTTTCTTCGTCAGAACGACAAGAGCGTTAAGCTGACGCGTGAGCAAGTCTCGGCACTTGAGTACGACAAGGGGCAGCGCGTTTTCGAGGACGAGCTCGTGTCAGACTCCTCGATAGAGGATGTCGACCACGAAGTGCTTGACCGTTATAAGGAATTGCTTGGAACCGAGGCTTCCGACGAGCAGGTGCTCAGGAGCCGACGTTTCATGCGTGACGGCAAGCTAACGGTCGCTGGCGCACTGCTGTTCGCTCAGGACCCTTCGGTCATGATGCCGCAGGCGCGCGTGCGCGTGCTGCGCTACGACGGCGTGAGGATGGAGACGGGCGAGCGGCTCAATATCACAAAGGAGCGCACGTTTTGCGGCCCGCTGCCCAAGGTCATCGAAGGGGCGTATGCGCTCATTTCCAGTATGCTTCGCGATTTCCAATTTCTTGGTCCCGATGGCAAATTTCAGACTGTGCCTGAATATCCAGAGTTCGCGTGGTTTGAAGGCCTGGTCAATGCTGTGACCCATCGAGATTACGCCTTTCGCGGCGACTACGTGCGCGTCTCGATGTTTGACGACCGCCTGGAAATCGTGAGTCCCGGCCCGCTGCCCAACATCGTGACGCTCGACAACATGCGCGAGACGCGCTACTCGCGAAACCCGCGCATTGCCCGCACGCTTGTCGAGTTCGGCTGGGTTCGTGAACTCAACGAGGGTATACCCCGCATCTACAGCGAGATGCAAGGAATGCTCTTGAATGCGCCGACGTACTCGGAACCCGACAATGCGAAAGTCAAGCTCACGCTCGAGAACAATATTGTGGCGAGAAGCGTCCGACGTCGCGAGGCGCTGGACGACAAACTGTCGCCAGAGTCTCTTGCCGCGCTCGGCGAATATGAGCTCGCTGCCGTGCGGCTCGCATTTGCCAACGGCAAGGTTACGGCGGCGGAGCTCGCTGGGCATATCGGACGCGGCCAGCGTACCGCGACCCGTATCCTCAAAGGACTTTCCGGTGATGGCGGGCTGTTCGAGTGGCACGGGTCTTCCGCAACTGACCCAAACCAGTTTTATACGCTGGTATAGGGGGTGTCGTAGCTCTGTCATAGCTTTGTCGGAGCTCCGACGCGCCTCGTGACGCATTCTCGGCAAGAAGTTGCGTGGTTGAAATCGTATTGGCATGCCCGTATGGCGATGGGCTCCTACAAAGCGTGGGGGTGCGGGCGACATGACACCATGATTTCAGGTTGCCGATGCCCGTCATTCCTGTTCCTTGCGTCATATCTATAAAAAAAGTAGGGTCAATAGAGGCTTCTTCGCCATGGGAATAAAGGGAGAAGAAATGACCCCCAGCAAGGTATCGGGGAGAAAATGGGGAGAGAGTATCGAATAACTCTTGCCGAAGAAAGCCCAGGTATACCGAGAAATGCCGAAAAAAGGAAGAAGCAAGGTGGTCGGCGCTGCTCTTGCAACCCGAAGGTCATCGGTTCAAATCCAGTCCCCGCGACCAAAAGTTTCAGCAGGTCAGAACGGTAAAAGTTCTGACCTGCTTTTTTGTTTTCGGCTCTCGAATTCGCCCCCGGGGAAGAATTTGAGAAGAATGCGTTCCCGTCGCGCAGGCGCGTCCAGCCGTGTGCGTGACGTGTGGCACGATGGAGATGGGCGCGCGCCGACCTTCCCATGGGAGGACAGGCCAAACGACAAGTCGTAACCGACCTGATGAAATTACTCATTGTACTGAGTAAAAATACTCAGTACAATGAGTAAAAATACTCAGTACGACAAGAATGCGGGTTCTGGAATGTTTGAGCGGCATTATGTGAAAACCATCGTCGATAGAATCTCCGAAACAAACAATCCGCTTATGCAGGTTGTCGTTGGGCCTCGTCAAACAGGCAAGAGCACAATGCTCGGTCAAGCTTTGGCGAAAATCGACACGGAGCAGTTTTTCATAAGCGCAGACGATGCCATCGTTCCGAGCGAGGAATGGCTTCAGATTGAGTGGCAGCAGGCGAGAAATGCTACGCAGTCGGGGTCGCGTCCTGTGGTGCTTGTCGTTGACGAGATTCAAAAGGTGCCCCATTGGTCGCTCGTCGTTAAGTCGCTCTACGATGCCGATCGGCGAAACGACACGCCGGTTCGGGTTGTTCTAAGCGGCTCGTCATCGCTTCTACTGCACAAGGGACTGGAAGATTCCCTCATGGGGCGCTTTGAGCTCATTCATTCTCCGCATTGGAGTTATTCGGAATGCTCCCAGGCGTTCGGTTTCTCGTTTGATGATTACCTTTATTACGGCGGCTACCCTGGCGCAGCGCGATTTGCGAGCGACGATGCTCGCTGGATTTCGTATATTCGTGAAGCGATTATTGAGCCAACGATTTCGCAAGACGTTTTGGCCCTTGAAGATATTCGCAAGCCGGCGCTCATGAGGGCGCTTTTCCGGCTCGGCGCAACGTATTCAGCGCAAGAACTCTCGTATACCAAGATGCTTGGACAACTGCAAGATGCGGGCAACACGGTGACGGTTGCGCATTATCTCGATTTGCTTGATAAAGCGGGAATGCTTTGCGGCATTCAGAAATACGATGCCAAAGAGGTGAGGCGCAGAAAATCGTCGCCACGTTTCATGGTGTACGACACCTCGCTTATGACGGCATCGTCAGGAATTGAGAAATCGAGATATTTGGGCGAACCCGATTTGCGCGGCCGTTTGGTCGAATCGGCGGTTGGCGCACGGCTTCTCGCGCGGGCGTCCGAAGAGGGTCTGGGCGTGTATTGGTGGCGCGAGGGGACGAAAGAGGTCGACTTCGTCGTTTCGAAGGGCTTTGATTCGCTTTCGGCTATTGAAGTGAAAAGCGGCAAAGAAAAGGGTCAGAGCGGGATGGCCGATTTCCTGTCTGCCCATCCGAGTGCGAAGCGAATCGTTGTTGGCGGCGCGGCGTCTGGCGCATGCGGCGTCGAGGAATTACTCAAAGATGAGGTGGAATTGTTCTATTAGCCTGTCGTTTTGTCGTTGCTTGCTGCGCCGAAACCGGCTCGTTTATCAAAAAGGCCGATTCCGAATTTCCGGAATCGGCCTTTGCTGTTGTTGAGCGATAACGCTATGCGGGTCGCATTTGTATTTGAGCGGTCGCGGCGTCTCGTTACTTCAAAGTTACCATTTCGAACATGGGCAGGGCATCTTCCCAGGTAAGATTGCTGTTGGCATAGATGCTGACCGTTGTGCCGTTCGATGCTTCGGCATACAAGTACGTGGCGCCATGCGTAGCGACGAAGCGCGTCCACGTCACGCCATTGATCTCGACTTCGTCAATCTCGCCGCCACCCATGTTGTTCTGGGCGAGCATGGCTTCACCCATCGGGTCTTTGGAGGCGGTGTACACGTCGACGTGCCCATCATCTACGGCATCGAGGCTGAATTCGGCATCGCTGTGCTTTTCGTCCATTTCGGTAAGCGTCCAGCCATCGGCGGCCTTCGCGCTATAGGTCTCGAAATCGACGCCGCCAAGGGCCTTGATTTCGTCGGCCTTTTCCTTAACTGCCTTGTATTCGTCGGTCTCGCATCCCGTGGTATCGAAGTGCATCACGCTGGGGTTGGTGCCGCCCGATACGTCATTCTCGAATTCGACGGTAATAGGTCCGTAATAGTTGTTGTCAACGACCCAGAAATACACCCACTCAACGCTTTCGCCAGGTGCGATGGTCGGGTTGCCCTCTGTTTGGGCGTCTTTGCAAAGCTCCGCCGGCGGGGTTTCGATTTCTTCGACATACGCGGTGAACGTATTGAAAATGCTATCGCCCGGTTCAAGGTTGCCGGGAGCAGCATTCGTGGTGAAGCTGAAGCGATCGAGCGGCTTGTCGCTCGTGTTCGTGATGCGTACGCGCAGCCAGAAGCCATCTTGCCCATAGAACTCGCCGCGATAGTACGTGCCATCGGTGAGTGATTCGACGGTGAAGCCCTCGACTTCAATCTTCTGGGATTCGTAGGTCGATTTGCTGGCGGCGGCATCGCCGCCCGATTCGCTCTGCTCGCCGCCGCCACTGCCGCATGCGACCATCGTGCATGCAAGCGCCGCGGACAGTGCGACTGCGGGCGCGCCCAGCAGAATCTTCTTCGTCATGGGTTTCATCATTCCCATCGCTTCCTTTCGCATCGCGATAAAGTGCTCTCCCTTCGGCGTCCATCGCGCCAGTTCGGCTTTCAAAGCGATTGTGCTGCGTTCTCGCTAGCGCGCGAAGTACTCTGCGGCCCAAATGGTGAGCGCGCAAAGTCCCAAACGGCTAAAAGAGGAAGCGGTGGTTTTTTGGATGGTTGGCTTGCCGATGAAGCGGTCGGGCGATTCGTCGATACCCATGAAGCGCCTCTGGGTAGCCGCCCTTCTCGTTCTGTCGCCGACGAGCATACTGTATGGTCGCGCTCATCGGATTGCGGACACTTGAGCATATGTGTGGGGAATGGGTTCTGATATCATCCGTGAACCATGTCGCGCATTTCCCGTTGCGACATGCTTGAGAAGAGGGAGGAACACCATGATTATCGAATTCAAGGGCATGCGTCCTGATGTGGAGAAAGCTACGTTTATCGCCGACAGCGCCACACTTTCCGGCGATATTCATTTGGCGGAAAACACTTCCGTATGGTTCGGCGCATCGGTGCGTGCCGAAGTCGCGTCCATCACCATCGGCCGCGACAGCAACGTGCAAGACAACGCTATGCTCCATGCCGATTACGATTTGCCCATCACCATTGGCGAACGCGTGTCGGTGGGGCACAACGCCATCGTGCACGGCGCCACCATCGAGGACGACGTTATTGTGGGCATGCATGCCACGGTTATGAACGGTGCCCATGTCGGTCGCGGCTCCATTATCGCCGCTGGCGCGCTGGTCAAAGAGCATGCCGTGATTCCCGAGCGCTCGCTGGTCGCAGGCGTTCCTGGCGTGGTCAAGCGCACGTTTACCGAAGAAGAGCTTCAGCGCCAGAAGAAAAATGCGGCGGTGTATACCGACGACGCGAGCGAGTACGCCAACAATGTCAAAATTGTAGGCTAGCGAGTTTCGGGGCGGTTGGGTTCGCGCGAATACTGCGTCGCATCGGTCCCCAGGAGCCGAATGGGCGTCTTTTTCGACGTCTTCGAACTGAACGATCGTCTTGCTTCGGCGCCTTCGAACCGAAGTCGCCTTGTTTCGGCTTTCGTGCCTGTCCTAACGATTTTCGGCCTGTATCGTTGCTTTTTGCGCGTGCTCTGAAATTTCGGTTTGCGCTTTCGGGAACATCGGGTATAATTCGATTTCGCGCCCGAGTGGCGGAATGGCAGACGCGGCGGTCTCAAAAACCGTTGTCGAAAGACGTGCGAGTTCGACTCTCGCCTCGGGCACCATTCTGAATCTGAAAAGCCGGCTTCTAAGGAAGTCGGCTTTTTCTTTTTAAGAGCCTACGTCTCGGCACGAACAAAGGCCTACGTCTCGGCACGAATTCCGCTTCGGCCGCGCTCCCGTTTTCAAAAGGAGGAGATCAGCTTCCTTTTGAAGTTGGTTTCTTTTGAGGGGTCAATGATCTCGACTTAAAGGGCCCATGCTTTCGACGTCAGCATGAAATGTGAGAAACGAAGAGCAGTCCGTTATGCGAACGTGGCATTGGCCTTGTATGAAATGCGCGTTCGGACAGTCAAACGCACGTTCAGGCGGTCGATGCCTTCCTGCTTGGCATATGGAAGCCTGTCGGAGGCGTGCGTTCCGTTCGGCATATGGGGGCTTGTTGAAAAAGTTGGTCCTGTCCGCCATACGGAAGCCCGCCGAAAGGTGTGGTGCAAGGGGACTTGCCGAAAAGTGCGCCCTGTTTGGCGTATGGGACCTCTCGGACCTCTTGGAAAGTGTGCTTTGCTCGGCGTATGGAAGCCTGTTGAAGGCATGCATTCTTTGCGGCGTTGGCAGAAAACGCCGCAATGGGGCCCGTTTGCATGGATTTGGGAACGTGCTGCCAGGAAACGCCACGATGGGGCCTTTTCTCGGGCGGATATTCTTCGGCTCTCTTTTCGGAAAATTACGTGACCTGGCCTTTTGTTGAACTTAGTTACTCCGTTCGGGCTTTTGCGGGCTTTTCCCTCCGTAATGAGGTCTGCAGAGAGGCCCCCTTGTCGCGTTTTCTGCCATCTGGGGCTCGAGACGCTGCACGGTTTTCTTGTGATGTGTTTCGGCGTAAGGTGTCTTCGTCAAGAGATTGGAGCTGTTTTGAATATCACGTGTTCTATGGCTGTGAGCAGCAAAAGTGGAAACACCAAATTGGTGGCTGATGCGCTGCAGCGCGAATTGACCGACGCTGGAGTGCGCTTTGCGGCCTCTTTCGATTTGGATGGCGCGGCTGCGGAATCGGCGCACTCGGAAGGCGTTAAAGGTGCTGAAAATGTCGAAGGCGCTGAAGGGGACGAGGCCGCCGAAAATGGCCAAAGTGCCAACGCCGCTGCATTGGCGCCCGCCGAATCGACGTCTTCCACATCGACGCTTGCCACGCAAGCGAGTGGGGCCGACGTGGTATTCGTCGGCTTTTGGTGCGACAAGGGCTCATGCAGCCCCGCTGTTCAGCATTTTCTTCAGGGACTTGCGGGAAAGCGCGTTTTTCTATTCGGCACCTGCGGCTTCGGTGAAAGCGACGAGTATTTCGCGCAAATTCTCGACAGGGTTCGCGCATATTTGCCTGCCGATGCGCAGTATATTGGCGGCACGATGTGTCAAGGCAAGATGGGTATGGGCGTGAAGCGCCGCTACGAGGGCATGCTCGAAAAAGATCCTGAGAACGCTCAGGCTCGCATGCTGATTGACAATTGGAACAAGGCGCAAAGCCATCCGAGCGAGGATGACGTCTCACGCATCGCAGCTGCGGCGAAAGAAGCGCTCGAGGGCATTGCTGAGTAGCGCCGCGACTAAAGCGAAAGAGGCGATCGTGAGCGTTGCCGAGCGGTGGGTTCGCTTAAAGAAGAAGGCCAAGGGTCCGTGCCCTTGGCCTTCTTGGTGTTGCATGCGCCGAGTGCCTCCTGGGGCGCTTCGCCCGCGCCCTTGGCCTACAGCAGGCTGACGTTTTCGCCCTTCATGGCCTTGTTCATGGTGCGCACTGAGCACATGGCGCCGCACATGGTGCAGGTGCTCGGGTCGTGCGGGTTGGTGCTCGCCACGTATTCTTCGGCCTTCTTGCGGTCGATGGCCTCGTCGAACATCGCGGGCCAGTCGAGGCGCTGGCGGGCGCGAGCCATGCGGTCGTCCCAATCGCGAGCGCCAGGAACGCCGTTCGCCAAGTCGGCGGCGTGCGCGGCAATTTTCGAGGCGATAACGCCCTCGCGCACGTCCTGAACGCTCGGCAGGCGCAGGTGCTCGGCGGGAGTCACGTAGCACAGGAAGTCGGCGCCGTTTGCTGCGGCGATCGCACCGCCAATGGCTGACGTAATGTGGTCGTAGCCAGGCGCGATATCGGTCACCAGCGGCCCCAGCACGTAGAACGGCGCGTTGTGGCACAGGGTTTTCTCGATTTGCATGTTGGCCGCGATTTCGTTGAGCGCCATGTGGCCCGGGCCCTCAATCATGACCTGCACGTTGCGCTCCCACGCGCGCGTGGTAAGAAGGCCCAGCTCAATGAGCTCGCTTACCTGGCCCGCGTCGGTGGAGTCGCTCACGCAGCCAGGGCGCAGCGCGTCGCCGAGCGAAATGGTGACGTCGTATTCGTACAGAATGTCGAGCAGTTCGTCGTAATGCTCGAAGAACGGGTTCTCGTTGCCCGTCATTTCCATCCAGGCGTAAATCAGGCTGCCGCCGCGGCTCACAATGTTCATCATGCGGCCGCTGCGCTTGAAGCTGTCGATGCTCTTGCGGTTGAGGCCGGCGTGAATGGTCACGAAGTCCACGCCTTCTTCGGCATGCGCGCGCACGACGTCAAGGAAATCTTGCGCGGTGATGTTGCCCAGGTCTTTTTCCAGGTAGCCGACGGCGTCGTACATGGGAACGGTGCCGATCATCGCGGGCGACATATCCACGAGTGCGCGGCGGAAATCGTGCGTTTTGCCGTAGTTCGACAGGTCCATAATGGCCTCGGCGTCGAACTCAAGCGCGGTGCGCACCTTCTGCATCTCGCATTCGTAGTCGCGCTCGTCGCCAGAAATGCCCAGGTTCACGTTGATTTTCGTACGCAGCCCTTCGCCAACGCCATGCGCGTGCAGCGCAGGGTGGTTGTGGTTGGCGGGAATGGCAATGGTGCCGCGCGCGACGCGCTCGCGAATGACTTCGGCGTCGATGCCTTCGTCTTCGGCGACTTGTGCCATTTGTGGCGTGACGATGCCGAGCTTGGCGGCTTCCATTTGGGTTGAATAGGTTTGGGTCATGGTCGCTCCCTCAATAGACGGGCAGCCCTTGCGCCTCGCTGCGACGCCCGCGCGCCCGCTTTCCGCAATTACTGTCCGAGGTTTCTGCGCAAGTATAGCCGCTTGGGACGTGAGGGGCGAACACGCTTCGCCGTATGGCGCGAATTCTGCACCAGTTACTGCGGAAAAGGGTCCCTCTTCAAGGAAAACGAGGGGGCGCGGCGCATGGCACGAATTGTGCTGTCCGTTCGCAAAAAGAACAAGGGAAACGTGGCTGAAAGAAGGGCTGCGGCGAAAGAAGGACGGGTTGCGATGAAGGAAATCGAGCAGGACGTATTGCGGACGGCGGAAGACCATTTTGCGGAAAACCCCTCGCTCGAGGAGCGCGTTGCTCGCATCGAAGCTCGCGACCGGGTTGAAGAACTGCTCGCGCACTATGCGCGCTGCGTTGACGCGCAAGATGCGCAAGGCGTGGGCGCTGCGTTTACGGAAGATGGGGAAATATGCAACCCCGGCATGCCTGCTTTGAAGGGCCGCGCGTGCATCACGAAGCTCTATGGGAAGTTGTTGCCGGCGTTGACCACGTCATCTCACCTTATTGGCGCGCAGCAGGTTTTGTTTGCGTCGAGTGAGAGGGCGTTGGTCCATGCGGCGTTTCAAGCGTGGGATTCGTATAGGGCTGACGACGCCCTCGACTGCTTTTCGTTCGGGTTCTATGAGGTTGAAGCGGTGCGCGAGGCCGACGGCGAATGGCGCATGGCGGCGCTCAACATCAACCTCGCGGGGCAACTTGAGGCGTCTGCCGACGGTCGCCTGCTCGACGGCGAGGGCGTGAATGGTCGTTTTTGCGAGCAGTTCACCCGGCAGTGGCCTCCGGCGCCCAGGGCATAACCGGTGCGTTTGAGCGCGATCGGGCGATCTTTCCGCGAAACGGGGCAATGCTTGTTCGGACGGTTTGCCTGCGAAGCGAGGTGGCGTCTGTTCGGGTGACATCATTCGAATGGGGTCTCGTTTTCGAACCGTATCGTTCGAACGGGGTCTCGTTTTCGGCTCTCATCATTCGAAAGGTCCCTGTTTTTCGGGCGCCCTTGCTCGAATGGCGAGTTCGTTTTCGAGCGATCGCGCCCGAATAGGGAACTTGCTGCGGAAGGCTTCGATGGAGCCGCCCGGGGGCGTGGAGCCAGTTCTTGAAATGCCCGTTTATCCTGGGGTTTCGCTGCGTTACACTGAAAAAGCATTCGTTGCATCGTTAACCTGCGAGTAGGGGATAACCCAGGAAGAGACGGTGGTATCAATGGCAGCTCCCGAGACGTTGCATGTCCGCAACATCGTGTTGGTCGGACAAGATGGTGCGGGCAAAACTTCACTGGCCGAAGCCATGCTCTACATTTCCGGCCAAACGCCGCGCATGGGCACTACGCACGACGGAAAATCGTACCTCGACTACGATGCTGAGGAAATCAAACGCAAGTTCACTATGGGCACATCGGTCGCGCCCATTCCGTATAAAGATTACAAGATCAACCTGCTCGACACGTCGGGCCACCCCGACTTCATTGGCGACACGCTCGCAACCATGCACGCCGCCGAAATGGCCATGTTCGTGGTCGATGCTGTAGAGGGACCGCAGGTCATGACCACGAAGCTGTGGCGCGAGGCCGAAACTATGCGCCTGTCGCGCTCGGTGTTCATTAACCACATCGATCGCGAGCATGCGAACTTCGACGTTATCATGGCCGCGCTGCACGCCCGCTTCGGCGCGCGTTTGGGCGTGGTGACCATTCCCATTGGCGTTGACAAAGATTTCAAGGGCGTCATCGATATTCTGCGCATGAAGGCGCGCTACTTCGAAGGCGATTCTGAGCGCGTGGAAGAAATTCCCGATGAATACCTTGAGCAGGCCCAGGTGGCGCGCGACAAGCTGTGCGACTTGGTCGCTGAAGCCGATGACGACCTTATGATGAAATACCTCGATGGCGAAGAACAGCTTACCCAGGCAGAACTCGAGGGTCTGTTCGATAAAGCCATCGCGCAGGAGCTGTTCATTCCCGTGTTCGTGGGTTCTACCATCATCAAGCAGGGCATTCAGGGCCTTATGGAAGACATTTGCACCTATTTCCCGCACCCAACAGCGCATGGCCCCATTCCCACGGCCGACGGCGGTGAAGTGAAGGTTTCCAAAGAAGGCGAGCCTGCGTGCTTCGTGTTCAAGACTTTGGCCGACCCCTATGTTGGTCGCCTGAGCTTCGTGAAGGTGCTTTCGGGCACGCTGGTGCCGGGCCTCGAGCTGCTGAACGCGCGCACGGGCAAAAAGGAGCGCCTGGGCCATGTGTGCGTGATGAAGGGCAAAGAAACCACGCTGGTGAAAAGCGCTATGGCGGGCGACATCGTGGTGGTGCCGAAGCTCGTCGAAACGCGCACGGGCGACACGCTTTCGGAAAGCGGCAGCATTGCCATTGCTCCGCTGCCGTTCCCCATTCCGCAGTATCCTGTCGCCATTGAAGCTGTGAATAAGAAGGAAGAAGACAAGCTGGGAACTTTCCTTGCGCGTGTTGCGGAAAACGATCCGACTGTTCGCATCGAGCGCCATGAAGATACGCACCAAACGGTGGTTACGGCGATGGGCGAGGCTCAGATCGATACTATTTTGAGCCGCTTGGCCGCTCAGGCAAAGGTTGAGACGAAGCTTGTTCCGGTGCGCATTCCGTATCGCGAGACCATTCGCAAGACGGCTGAAGCCGAGGGTCGTCATAAGAAGCAGACCGGTGGCGCAGGTCAGTTCGGCGATTGCTGGCTGCGTCTGGAGCCCAACCCCGGGTGCGGCTATGAATTCGTCGACGCCATTAAGGGCGGTGCGATTCCGGGCGGCTTGGTCCCCGCGGTCGATAAGGGCGTGCAGGAGGCCATGGCCGAGGGCGTTATCGCAGGCTACCCCATGGTCGATGTGAAATGCACCGTGTTCGACGGTTCGTATCATCCGGTCGATTCCAACGAGATGGCATTCAAGACGGCTGCGCGCATCGGCTTCCGTGCGGCATGCGAACAGGCGACCCCCGTGGTGCTCGAGCCCATGGCCACGATGAGCATCGCTGTGGGCGAGTCGTTCGCGGGTGCGGTAATGGGTGATATCTCCACGCGTCGTGGCCGCATTATCGGCACCGACTCAAACGATGCTGGCGAGACGGTCATTATGGTGCGCGTGCCGTATGCCGAGGTCGTGAGCTACACGAAAGATCTGCGCAGCGTTTCGCGCGGATCGGGCAGCTACACCATTGAGCTCGATGGCTATGAGCAGGCTCCGGCCGACGTACAGAAAAAGCTCGTCGCTGAATACGAAGCCAAGCGAGCTGCCGGCAACTAACGATTCGCGAATGGAACCTGTTGAATGCTCGCAGCGTTTAACAGCTTTTCTTGCTCGCGAGTGGGCAATGGGGCAGGGGTTTATCCCCTGTCCCATTTTTTTTGCGCGGGGAATGTGTTCAATGCTCGTAGCATTTAACACATTCTTTGGGACAAGGGGCGAGGCAGCCTTGTTCCTTTTAACTTTGCCTTGGTTTTCGTCGCACGCAACCTGCTAAACGCTACGAGCATTTAGCAGGTTTTGGCGGGTTCTTGCGCTACCATGGGCGCACGCACTCGTCGGAAGGTCTGCCCATGAAGCTCCAGCAGCTCGTTTATGTTACGAAAGTCGCAGAATGCGGCAGCATTACCGAGGCCGCGCGCAGGCTGTACGTTTCGCAGCCCTCTATTACGAGCGCGATTCACGACCTTGAGCAGGAAATGAACGTGCATATTTTCGACCGCACGAATAAGGGCGTGGTAGTTTCGGAAGAGGGCGAAACCTTCCTGGGCTATGCACGTCAGGTGCTCGAACAGACGGAATTGCTTGAGGACAAATACAAAAATCCCGCGCAGCGCGTGCCTCACTTCAGCGTGTCGTGCCAGCACTATTCGTTCGCGGTGAACGCGTTCGTCGACGTGATTCGCGAGTTCGATGCCGCGCGCTACGATTTCACGCTTCGCGAGGAGCAAACGCACGAGATTATCGAAGACGTCGCCCACATGAAAAGCGAGCTTGGCGTGCTCTACTTGTCGGCGCGCAATCGTGAGGTCATAGGGAAGATGCTTGCCGCCAACGAGTTGGCTTTCGAGCCGCTGTTCCGGGCCGAACCTCATGTTTTCGTGTGCTCGAGCCATCCTTTGGCGTCTCGCGCGTCGGTCACGCTCGACGACATGGCTGATTATCCGTTTCTGTCATATGAGCAGGGCAGCTTCAACTCGTTCTACTATTCCGAAGAGCTTACATCCACGCTCGATCGCAACAAAAATATTCGCGTGCGCGATAGGGCGACGCTGTTCAACCTGCTTATCGGCCTGAATGGCTATACGGTGTGCTCGGGCGTGATTAGCGCTGAGCTCAATGGCGCGTCGATTATTTCAGTGCCGCTCGATATCGATGAGTATATGGAAGTGGGGCTGGTCACGCGCAAGGGTACGCAGCGTTCGGTATACGGCGCGGCGTATATTGAAGCGATTCGACGACATATTCCGCAATAGGGTCGAGGTGGCGCGAAACGAAGCGCGCGCGGTGACTTGCCACTTTGTGGTGCATTCTCGCAGGTCGCCCAACGGTGCCCCCCATGCTTCCGTTCTGGTTTGTGTGACGGCGCTCTTGGGTAGCTTGGCTCGGTAGCGCCGTGGCGGAAATCTCGGCTCGCTTCGTTGTCCTGGCGGTGCGCCTTAACGCCGCGGGCCCGTGGCGCATCCCGAGAGTTGGTCCCTGGCGATTCGCCTCAATGGCGTGCTCCTCTTTGTCGCTTCCCCTTTTGCTATAGGAAAAACCTATCACAAAAGTAAAGTTATTCGTATTTCACAATCGCAAAGCAGACCTGCATACTGTTCGGCAGACATTAAACCAATTCGAACAGAGGGTTAAATATGACTGCGAATTCTGTAACTAATGCACCGTTTCGCTGCGATATCGTTGGCAGCTTTCTTCGTCCCGACGTGCTGAAACAGGCGCGAGCTGATTTCAACGCGGGCATCATCGACGCCGCCCAGCTCAAGACCGTGGAAGACGTGGCCATTCGCGACCTTGTCGCCAAGCAGAAGGCTGCGGGCCTGAAGGTTGTGACCGATGGCGAATTTCGTCGCAGCTATTGGCATCTCGACTTCATGTGGGGCCTTCAGGGCATTGAGCGCCGCACGAGCCGCGAGGGCTATATGTTCCACGATGAGGAAACCACGGCCGATACCGCGGTGGTAACGGGTCCGATTTCCGGTGAGAACCACCCGTTCGTTGAGCATTTCAAGTTCGTGCAGGCGCTCGCTGGCGACGACCACGTTGCGCGCCAGACCATTCCTGCGCCTATCCAGACGTTTTCTGAAGTGACGCTCGATCGTTGCGATGGCCAGCAGGAAAGCCTGCGCAGCGTGTATGCGACCGACGAGGAGCTTGCCGATGCGATTGCTGCCGCATATCGCCAGGTGATCGCCGATTTATATGCCGCTGGTTGCCGTAACATTCAGTTCGACGACTGCACGTGGGGCATTTACTGCGACACCGATTTCGTGGCGAAAACGGGCATGCAGGCCGTCGATATCCAAAAGGTGAGCGAGCTCGGCGTAGCGCTGAACAACGCTGCTATCGAAGACGCGCCCGAAGATCTCGTGATTAACACCCACGTATGCCGCGGCAATTACCACTCCACCTATGCGTTCGAGGGCGGCTACGACCCGGTGGCGCCGTATTTGTTCGCCCATGAAAACGTCAACGCGTTCTATTTGGAGTTCGACACGCCGCGCGCGGGCGGTTTCGAGCCTTTGGCTCACGTCGCCGAGGGTAAGAAGGTCGTGCTCGGCCTTATCACGTCCAAACAGCCCGGCTTGGAGGACAAGGAAGTGGTGAAGACGCGCATCAAGGAAGCGTCGAAGTACGTGCCGCTTGAAAACCTGTACCTCTCGCCGCAGTGCGGCTTCGCGAGCTGCGAGATTGGCAACAAGCTCACCGAAGAAGAGCAGTGGGCGAAAATCGCTCTCATCCAAGAAATCGCCGCCGAGGTGTGGGGAGAGTAACGTTGCGGGCGATGTTGCGGCAATGCGCGATTGTAAACGACTTTATGGCGTGGCCATCGTAGGGCCGCTGTGGATTATGGTCTGGTCTGGGGAATAAAGAAAGGGCTGGTCGTTTGACCAGCCCTTTCGTGTATTTGCGGAAAAAAGAATCGATCTCGCCCCTGTTTAGCGACGTCCGCCGCGACCGGGACGGTTGCCTCCCTTGCCACCGCGGTTGCCGCCATTGGAACGGCCGCCGCCGAAGTTGCCGCCACGGTTGTTGCCACGGTTGTTGCCGCCGCGACCGCCGAAGTTGCCGCCGTTGTTGCGGCTCGCGCCGCCCTTGCCGGAGCGCTGGAAGCCATCAGAATGGCCGCCGTTGCCGGGGCGTCCGCCGCCGTTGCTCGGACGGTCACCGAAGCCCTTGCCGCCGAAACCGTTGCTGCGGTTGTTGCCGCCGCGGCCGCCGTTGCCGTAGTTCTTCTTGCCGGGCTTGCTGCCGCGGCCGTCGGAGTACTGCTTGTCGGCGTACTTCTTGCCGCGTGCGCCGCGGCTGCCGCGCTCGTCGTCGAAGAAGCTGCCTTGATAGCCTTCGTTGCGCGGGGTATTCCAGCTGCCACGCTTGCCGCCGTTGCGGTCGTTGCCGCCACGGCGATCGTCGCGGTCGTTGTACTTGCGCACGCGGCCGCCGCCACGGCGCTCGTCGCGGAAGCCGTCGAGGTCGCGGTCGTCGTGGTTGGCCATGCGGCTGCGCTTACCGGGCTTGCCCTTCGCGCCGCCCTTCTTCGAGAAGGAATCGTACGAATAGCCGCCCTCATCGTTTCCGCGCTTCTTGGACTTCTTCTTGCCACCTTCCATATTCGGCGTGTCGAACATGGCTGCGTAAGCTGCGTCGGCTGCGGCTTGGCGTTCGCTCAGACTGCGCTTTTTCTCGCCGCCGTTGTTGTGGTGCGGGTTAGCGGGAATGTACTCCTCACCGTTCGCTTCGGCTTCGAGCTTGCGCTTGTGCTCGGCGGAACGCTCCAGGTCGCGCTTGCGGGCGCCCTTCTTGCCGCCTTTGCCCTTGCCTCGATCGAACTTGCCTTCGCCGCGGCTTTTGCCGCCCTTCTTGCCGCGGCCCTTCTTCTCTTCGAAGAAGTAGCTCTCGTCGTCGGCGAGCAGGCGCTCATCGGCGCCTTCAACCGGCTCGAACGCATCGGCCGAAACCTCGAAGTTCATCTCGGGAATTTCCTGACCCGTGAACTTCTGAATGTTGCGCAGCAGGTTGCGCGTGTCAGGCGTCACGAGCGACACGGCGAAGCCATCGGCGCCCGCGCGGCCCGTGCGGCCAATGCGGTGCACGTAATCTTCGGGCATCATGGGCAGGTCGTAGTTCACGACGTAGTCGACCTCGGGCACGTCGATGCCGCGAGCGAGCACGTCGGTGGCGACGAGCACGTTGGTCTTGCCCTCGCGGAAATTGGTCAGCGCGCGGCTACGCTGGGCCTGGCTGCGGTCGGCGTGAATGGCCTCGGCGGGAATGCCGATGCGGCGAAGGCGCTTGCAGCAGTTGTCGGCGCCGCCCTTGGTGCGGGTGAACACGATAACGCGGTAGCCGCCTTTTTCCTTGATGAAGGAGTTGAGCAGCTCGGGCTTCTGGCGACGCGTTGTTTTAATCACGTACTGGTCGACTTTGTCGGCCGTTTCGCCGCGGTGGGCGATTTCGACGATCGCGGGGTCGTTCAGGATGCTGAACATGGTTTTGTCCTGGCTGCGGTCGATGGTCGCCGAGAACAGCAGCGTCTGGCGGTTTTTGGGCGTGGCCTCGACAATGCGCTGGACTTGGGGCCAAAAGCCCATGTCGAGCATGCGATCGGCCTCGTCGAGAACGAGCACTTGAACCTGCGAGAGGTCGGCGGCGCCGCGCTCCATAAGGTCGATCATACGGCCGGGGGTCACGATAGCCACGTCGAGACCGCGCTCGAGTTTCTTAATCTGCGGGCCGTATGCCACGCCGCCCACGAATGTGCCCACGAAGTGATGCGTGTGCTTGCCGATGGGCATGCATGTGTCAGCGATCTGGCTGGCCAGCTCGCGGGTGGGGGTCACGATGAGCATGAAGGGGCCGCGGTCGTTTCCTTCGCGATGGCCTAGTTGGTCCATGGAAGGAAGCGAGAATGCGGCGGTTTTGCCCGTGCCGGTTTTTGCGGCGGCGATAAGGTCGCGGCCCTGGAGCACCAGCGGAATGGCCTGCTCCTGGATGGGGGTTGCATCGGTGTAGCCGAGGGTGTCAACGGCTTCGAGGGTCTGCTCGGAAAGGCCGAGCTCAGCGAACGTAGTAATGACGTGCTCCTTTGGTCAGGTGCTTTAACGCGATGCGAATTGAATGCGAGGTCGCACGTGGCACGAGGCGAGCAGGCATGCGGGCGAAAGGGATGCGTGCGCAGCCGTTTCTGCGGGCATGATGGACGTGGCGCCTGCAGCCGCAGAGCGGCATACGGGAGCTACGGCCGAAAGGTCGCAAAGTGCCAAGCGGCATAAAGCCGCAGCGAAAGTCAGGCGAGCGAGGTGCCAGCCTTATATGCCATTTCTTTTGGATTGTTGCGCGAAATGCGAGAACAACCCGCCATGTGAGGCCAATCGTCGTGTGCGGAGCCCCGGGCGAGTTACATGGGAAGCGGGGAGTCAATCCGCATTCACCGAGCCGCCAAGGCTCTTGGGCGCAATCGATATGCGATCGAATAAAGCGCGGTTAAAAACAACGTTGGCTATTATGCCTGGCAATGCGCGAACGAAGCGCAGGCGGAAAACAATTCACGAAATTTTTATTGCTAGCGTGCTTTAGTGTGCTATAGTGCGTGGCAATGAAAACGCAACGCTTAGGCGCTGCAGACGATTTTCCGAAAGGAGCCACCAGCATGAACAGCATTCAGAACAACCCCATGAACTGGTGGTGGCGTGATGCGAATGCGGTCGGTCGACTGTGAGTTCCTCACGCCTTTTATAGTTTGGCGAATAGGGGCCCTCGGTTAGACCGAGGGCCTTTTTGTATGCGCCGAACTTCCTTGGGCGCCCCAACGGAAAGGCATCGACCGCATTCGCATCACGCGCCTCCACTTCTTCGAACAACGCCCATTCAGCCTGTTACTCAACCTACCCCCGACCTGTTAAATGCTCGTGGCATTTAACAGGTTTTGCCCATCAAGAAGGCTCTGAAGGTCGAAGACTAAATCTCTCAAATCGCTTTCTAAAAAGTATCAAGTTTCTAAGAGTAATTAAGTAGCAACTTGCATATAGGTTTCTAAAAGGTCAGCCATGAATTCGATCATCGAAGTTAAAGACGTAACGTTCACGTATTCAGGCGCGCAACGTCACGCGCTCGAACGGGTATCGTTGCCGTTGCGAAGGAGCTGGCTTGTCGTGCTTAGCGTCATCGACTATATGCCGGGCGGCACGTTGCTGCATAAGCTGAACCCCGTGGCGAAGGTGGCGCTTGCCACGGACTGTCGTAACGACCCGCGCGCACAAAAAGGGAGCCGATTGCTCGACTCCCTTTGTGCATGTGCGCGAATGGCGCGTTTACAAGTGAGATGCGTGAATTAGAAGCGCAGGCTCAGGCAGCTCAGGCCGCCGTCGATTTTGCGGTACTCAGACGTATCAACGGTGAGCGTTTTGTAGCCCAGATCCTGCACGGCCTTGAGCACGGTGGGGTAGCCCTCGGGCACGATGACGGTGCCGTTGACCCAAATGCAGTTGGCGGCATAGGCCTCGTCCTCGGGAATTTCAACCTTGTTGTACTTCTCGAAGTCGGGCTTGGTCTTGAACTCGCCGGAAACCAGCATGTTGTTGTCTTCCAGATAGTTCACGCCGGTCTTCAGGTGCAGCACGTACTCCAGCGGCACCTCGCTGCCCGAAAGGCCCCAGCCCTCGAGAATTTCGATGAACTGGCGAATGCCTTCTTCGTTGGTGCGAGCGGAGCGGCCCACATAGAAGTGGTCGCCAACCATCATGACGTCGCCACCCTCGAGCGTGCCAGGAGCGGTGATGTGGGCGATGTGATCGTCGTCGAAGAACTGGCGAATGGTGGGCTCCATTTCCTTGGCCTCGCCATTGCGGGTGCCGGCGCCCGGGTTGTCGATGATGGCGCCGCAGCGGGTGATAACGGCGGTGTCCTCGACGAAGCAGCTGTCGGGATACTCTTCCATTGCGGGAAGCACGGTAACGTCAACGCCACACTGCTTCAGGGCTTCGATGTAGGCGTCATGCTGCTCAATCGCCTTCTCGTAAATCGGCTTGCCCAGCTCAGGTGCGCTGGTGATGCCGTCGCACAGCGATTTGCCGGGGCGGCGGACAATAACGTGGGAAAACTTAGCCATGGAAAGTTCCTCTCTCTGCGAACGTGGCTACAGTCGCGCGTTGCGCGGCTTTCCAAACTATTCCATTGTACCCCCTTTAGGCGAATACGTCTCGGAGGGAGGGGCTTCTGCTTTGGGAGGGTGCGGCTTGGGTGTTGCGTTGGTCATGAGGATGGTGGACTGAGCGGAGGAGCCGAGCGTCGAATCGCTCGGAGTAGGACGGCGGGTCGCTCGACGGCCTGTGGCTGGTGATGGCTCCCGCGGCTTCGGTGAAGGGTGCCCGGATCTGAGTTTGCGGAGGCCTCAAGAGCGCAGTGAGGGCGAGGATGCCTGTAACGCTTGCGCCGAGGATAAGTGCTTGTGCTCACACGGCGCCCTCCAGCGGCATAGGCATGCCCATGCGCATGTCGAAAAATAGCTCGCTTCCCAAGAACGCGAACGTGAACAGTGCAAGTGTGGCAAGCGATTCGAGGGATTTTCTTTCGATACGAAGTAGGGGCGACCCTTGACGTATATGGGGGGTGCCGTCGCGTGATGGTGATGACAGGGAGTCGGTACATCCAATCCATTGCATCTGTGAGTCACGGCCTTCTGCGCAAAGCTCGCGAAACGCCGCGACGAAACGGAGCGAGGGGATGTGTGACAGGCATGGCCTTCGGGCTTTCCTCTATGCGCTTGCGACCCCAACCACATGCAGCGCATCGCCGTCTACGGTGAAAGCGACGTCATATGCGGCAAAGGCCAAATGGTAGACGCGGCTTGGGTCGTGCTTGCTTCCGGCGCGGCGCGGGTCTTGGCGCAGCACCTCCACGAGACCCTCGAGCTTGTCGCCCCCGATATGCGCCTGCAGCGTTTCGGGAAAGTCGACGTCTAGTTCGTGCCAGGGCGCTTCGTCGATGAAACCGCCCGTCGCATCGGGGTGGCAGTCGGCGAAGGGAATATAGGGCTTGATGTCAAAGATGGGCGTTCCATCGCGCAGGTCGGCGCCCAACACATGGATAATCGGGCCGTCGTCGGTGAGCTCGACGTGGTCGATTTTGACGCAGGTCAATCCAATGGGGTTGGGGCGGAATGGGCTTCGGGTTGCGAACACTCCCATGCGTTCTGATCCGCCCAAGCGCGGAGGTCTCACCGTGGGCGACCATTTCGTGTTCGTGCCGCTTTTGTCGTCGGTGGCAGCATCTGCTGCAATGTCTTGCGCGGTTCCGCCTGGCGTGCCGTTCTCAAATTCCCAAAGCAGCCATGCGTGCGAGAAGCCGTCGAGTCCCGCGACGGCGCTATTCAGCGCGAACTCGGGCTCGAAAACGATGCGCCCTTGCAAATGTGGCGCCAGAAAGCTGTTGCGTGGAATGCCGAACTTCTGGGGAAGGTCGGTGCGAATATGCGCGATGGGTTTCATGCTGCGGGGTCTCCTGTGGTGCTTGTGACGTCGGACGTTCTCTCGGTTCCTTCTTACCCCATTCGAGAGTGCGACTGAGCGCCCTCGAAGAATTTCAAAACTTCTGTGAGGCTTACGGGTGCGTAGCTGTTTGCGTCAACGCCCACGTCGTATCGAAGAATGCCGCGCTCGCGGTTGCGCTCGTTGTTGGTGGGTCCTTTGGAGTGGACGTGGCCGTGCAGGGCGATGGCGTCGCGGCGTTTTCCATTCCAGCTCATGATGGGGTAGTGGAACAAAACGAGCTTATGGCCGCGCGCGTAGCCGGGGGCGATTTCGAGATAGTCCTGCTCGGTTTCGAAAATCCCCGCGCCCGCGCCCGTCGACCACGAATCGTCATGGTTGCCGCGAATGAGATGCACGTGCTCGCAAGTGATTTGCTCGCGTAGGCGGCGTGCGTTTTCGGCGGTTGTCTGATACGCGAAGTCGCCTAGCACATAGAGCGAGTCGCTGGGCGCTACCCGTTCATTAATCGCCGCAATGAGCCCTTGATTCATGCGTTCGATGGTTTCAAACGGGCGATTCATTTTCGAAAGAATGCTCGAATGGCCGAAGTGTAAATCGGCGGTGAACCACATCATGGGCGGCCTCCAGGGGGATTTATCGGGTTTGGATGTGGCTATTGTAATGGCCGCGCGGTTTATCGGCTGGTGGATACCACGAAAAGCCGACTTCTTTACGAGGCCGGCCCCGAATCTACGATTCTGATGTAGCCGCTTTTCTCGGGGTCGATTATTTCCGAGTTGGAATCGTAGAGAAAACGGCATTCTATTTTGTCTCCGATGGCGATGACGCCGCCGCCTTCGATAGGCGCGTTTGCGTTGAGATACGCAGTGTCGAGAATGAAGCCGCTTGATTGGTCCCTGTCGACTTTAATTTTTGCGATGCCGGCGCCATCGAAATCCTCAACGGTGCCTACGAGTGCCCAGGGGACGGCGAAGGGGCCGCCGCCGCTTCCTTCAGGCGTGGGAGGGATTTCATCGATTGCCTCATGGTTGAACGACTCGTAATGGAACAAAATGGTGTCGCGATCGTAAATGGGCGTGTGCGATTCGAATTCGTTCGGGCAAGGGCCAAGCTTTTCTTGCTGGGGCGAGCAACCGCAAGAAAGAAGTAGCACCGCAAGCGCGGTGAGCGCAAGAAAGGGAATTCTAAGATTAGTCAACTCGGCCTCCTCTCTGGGCTTAGCTGAATATTGTAATGCCTAGCGTTGGCCGGCGAAGCGGGCACCGTTATCTTCTCGGCCGATTGTCGATATGCGGTTGGACCCGCTTTCTGTTTGTGGCCGTCTCTTCCATCCGCGGCTGACAATCTGCCGTTCGCCGCTGGCAGGTGTCGTTTAATACGAGGTCGCCTTCATGGAATTGCATTCGCACTCTAGTGTGCTAAAGTTCGTCGAACACAACGAAACTTTATACGGTGTTAATTGCGCTGCGGTCGATTTCTGCCGCGTGTCGCTGTGCGCTGTAAGCTCATGGGAAGGAAGCCATGGTCGAATATAACGAACTCACGGGCGAGCTTGTCGCTGAGCTCGCCGCTATCGTCGGCGAGGACAACTGCCTTACGGGCGAAGATATCAACGAGGACTACGCCCACGACGAGATGCCTATTTACGGCACGCACATGCCCGACGCTGTGGTTCTTCCCGCAAACACCGATGAAGTGTCGGCCATTATGAAGCTCGCGAGTGCAAACAATATCCCCGTAACGGTGCGCGGCGCGGGAACGGGCTTGGTGGGTGGCAGCACGCCATTGGCGGGCGGCATTGCGCTGTGCACCATGCGTATGGACAAAATTCTCGAATACGACGAGAACAACCTGTTCGTGCGCGTACAGCCGGGCGTGCGCTTGTGCGATTTGGCGGCCGATGCAATCGACCATGGCTTCATGTATCCGCCCGATCCGGGTGAGAAAACGGGGTCTATCGGCGGAAACGTGTCCACGAATGCCGGAGGTATGCGAGCCGTGAAATACGGCACTACGCGCGACTATGTGCTTGCCATGACGGTGGTTCTGCCGAGCGGCGAGGTACTGCGACTGGGCCGCGAGGTCGCGAAAACGAGCTCGGGCTACAGCTTGCTGCATTTGATGATTGGCTCGGAGGGCACGTTGGGCGTTATCACCGAGCTCTCCATGAAGCTTATCCCTAATCCCAAAGAAGACATGAGTTTCATTCTCTCGTTCAGCGATATCCAAACCGCCATTGCCGCTGTGCCGAAAATCAAGCTTGCGGGTTTAAATCCGCAGTCTATCGAGTTTATGGAGCGCGATATCGTGGACTCTTCGGCCGAATACACGGGGAACAAAATTATCCCCACGGTGGTCGACGGCAATGAGTGCGGCGCATATATCCTGGTCACGCTCGATGGCAACGACGAGGACGAGATTTTTCAGCGCGCCGAAACGCTGGCCGAAATTGGCGAAGAAGCGGGCGCCTTCGACACGCTCGTTATCGAGCACCCAGCCGACAAGGCGGCGGTATGGGCGGCGCGCAGCGCGTTTCTCACGGTAATCGAGGCCGAAACCGAGCATCTCGATGAGATGGACGTGGTGGTTCCCGTCGACAAAATCGCCGAATTCCTGGGCTTTATTCATGATACGGGCGTCGAGAACGACGTGCTCATTCGCTCGTTCGGTCATGCGGGTGACGGCAACCTGCATATTTATTGCTGCGGAAACAATATTGAGCGTGAGGCGTTTCTTGAGAAGTCGACGTGTGTTATGCATGCGGCGTACGCGAAATGCAACGAGCTGGGCGGCCAGGTTTCTGGCGAGCACGGCATTGGGCACGCGAAAAAGGAATACCTGCGCGAATCGGTGGGTGATACGGCGTTCTCCCTGATGTCGGGCATTAAACAGGTGTTTGACCCGAAGGGCATTTTGAACCCCGGCAAGGTTTGCAACTAGAGCGTAGTTGGCGTATGGGTTTGCGTTCCGCGTGACAAGGGGTGCGAACTTGATTGATGCTCCGAGAATTGGTCTAGCGTAAAGCGAGGCGCCTGTTTTTGCCAAAAGTTGCGAATCCGGGGGCTTTTCAGCAGGGCTTGTCAAGAAGTCTGTGTAAGTCTTTTCACAGGAACCTCTCTATCCTCGCCCTGATGCCCTCGTCGC
>OLQL01000045.1_pt1 | contig 126352 bp, 122 predicted proteins | sample 1672971 | NCBI WGS metagenome assembly OLQL01 (sample SAMEA3136742, study PRJEB25190) | human gut metagenome | biome: human gut; feature: human-associated habitat; material: faeces | place: Austria | collected 2013
ATCTATTCCGGTAGGTATTACAAGCCACATCCCCTTGGGTGTGTGGTATTTTGACAAAAAACAAATGAAATCTTTTGGATGGAAGGAGCAAAATAAAGGTAATATAAATTTGTTACAATGTGGAGAATATTACAAAGAGGAGATTGTTAATTTTGTGTAAAAAAGATAATAATAAATATGGGCGTTTGAGAGGAGAAAAATAAAAAAATAGGCTGTATAGTTTGACACCGCTTAGGCGGTGTTTTTTTTGTTGTAAAAAATCCGCAAAAAAATAAGCTTTTTTGTAAAATTTGCATATTACATATAAAAACAAAGAAAGAAAAATTTTGCAAAAAAGCGAGGTAAAAAATATGAACGAATATACAGTTGAAAAAAAATACATTGAACATATGCAAAAAATAGGATGGAAATTTATAGAGCTGAAAAATTACGATGAACTGAAGATAAATTTCCGAAATCAAATCTGTAGATTTAATGCAGATAAATTGATTGCGGCAAAAGGTGTAGCTGAATTATCTGACGCTGAATTCAGAAGATTATTGTTGCAGATTGAAAATTTTGATGTAATTACAGCTGCGGAACACTGGAAAAATAATAATGCTGTAATGCTGGATTTGGACAATGAAAAGTATATGTATTTGCAACTGTCATCACCGGATGTTAAGAAAAATGTTTATCAGATTTCGCATCAGATTCGGATGGAAAAATCCGCATCGCCTGTTGTAAAAAACAACAACAGATATGATGTGACGCTTCTGATTAATGGCCTACCGATTCTGCAGACAGAATTGAAACGCCCCGGCGTTGATTTTACAGAAGCAGTAAATCAGGTTAACAGATACCGCAGGGATTCATTTAGCGGTTTGTTTAATTTCCTGCAGCTGTTTGTGGTGTCAAATGAAACTGCAACAAAATATTTCAGTAATCAGAACAGAAACCAGAACGGTCAGTTTAACAAAATCCAGGCGAGTATGGTTTTCTTCTGGCTGACGAAAACAAATGAGAGAGTGGTTAGGCTTAGCGAATTTGCCGATGCGGTGCTGACACCGGAAAGACTGACAGATATTCTGTATAATTATATGATTATCAAAAAAGAGGAAAAACAGCTGATTGTAATGCGTCCATATCAGATTTATGAAGTTGAAGCAGCTGTAAAGCGTGTGGTGGAAGAAAACTCAAACGGATTTATTACTGCCTGCACTGGCTCCGGAAAGACGTTGACCAGTTTTAAAACAGCACAGGTTTTAAGGGATATTCCACAAATTAAAAAAGTGATTCATCTGCTTGACAGGATTGACCTGGATGACCAGACTGTTGCGGAGTTCAACAGCTTTGAGGCTGGATGCGTTGATTACACAGAAAACTCAAAGAAACTGTTAAAAAAATTGGATTCTAATAGCATAGACGATAAACTGGTTATCACTACTATTCAGAAATTAAATAATGTTTTGAAAAGTAATAATAAAAGAGCGGAAAAAATCATTAAAAAACTTGAAAATGAAGATATCGTTTTCACAATTGATGAATGTCATAGAAGCCAGGCAGGCAAAATGCATCCGTTGATTAAACAAAAGTTTAAAAATGCAAAATTTATCGGTTTTACAGGAACGCCGATTTTTGAAGAAAATGCCGGTAGCCAGAAACAGACTACGGCTGACATCTTTGAAGCTGCACCGGGACTAAATGCATGTCTGCATCAGTATATGATGAAAGATGCAATCGCTGACAATAATGTTCTGCCGTTTCAGGTGGAGTACATTAGAACAGTTTTTGGCAATGTAGCCGGCCTTGATTCGGCAATGCTAGACGACCCTGACTATTGCTATGCAAATGGCGTTAACATCAATCAGTATTACCATGACAAAACGCGAATGCGAAAAATCCTGATGCATATTTTTAAGTATCACAAGACAAAACGGCAGCCGCAGGGACGTCTTGGCAGCGATATTTATACATCACTTTTTGCAGCTGAGAGAATCCAGGACGCGGTTGATTATTACAAAATGGCGCTTGAAATCAATAAAGAACTTCCCGAAGAAGAAAGACTGACTTTTGCGGTAATATTTTCTACTCAAGAGAATAAAGATGAAGATTGTGAATATGGAATGGAAGTGCTGGAAGAGTGTATGCGTGAATACAACAAAACTTTTGGCACTGATTTCAACAGAAATACTTTTGATGCTTACAGAAAAGATATTTCCAAAAGGCTCAAGCAGAAGAGCGATAAACAGATTGATATCCTGATTGTCGTTGATATGTTTCTGACCGGATTTGATGCAAAACCTCTGAATACATTATATCTTGATAAAAACCTGCAGTGGCACGGATTAATCCAGGCATACAGCAGAACAAACAGAGTCTACAAAAAGACTAAAACTTGCGGAAATATTGTTACATACAGAAATTTGAAAAAGCGTCAGGACGAGGCTCTGGCGTTGTTCTCTGGCAATGGTGACCCGAATGCCTGCATCAGGGGCAATTACGAGGATTATCTGCGTGATTGGACTAGATACGTCAACACACTCAGAAACATTGCAAAAACACCTTATGATGCGGCGAAAATTGTAAGTGAAAGCGTTAAAAAAGCATTTGTGGAGGCTTTCCGAAATGTAATGAGAACCTTAAAGCAAATGGAGCTGTTTACTATTTTCAAATGGTCTGACCTCGCAAAGGATTTAACGTGTGACGAGTATGAAGCATATGAGGGTGTTTACAAAAATATCAGAAACAGCGCTAAAGGAACAGATGAGCCGGAAGGGTCTGGTCTGGCTGACATTGATTTTGAGACTGAGTTAATCGGCACTGATACTGTAAATTTTGACTATATTATGGGGCTCCTTACAGTGATTCGCAGCGTGCAGCCGGTCAGCAAGCGTATGGAGATGCTGGACAAGCTGCTTGCCGATTACGATGACGGCGATGATAATGTCTTAAAAATCCAAAAAGAATTATTAAAAAAATTCGTAACCGAGCGCTTGAATGACCTGCCAGAGGGGCTTGACGAGGACGAGATGCGGTCAGCGTTCTATGCATACAAAAAAGGGCTTGAAAAAGAAGAAGTAAAAGGATTCGCCCTGAATGTTGGCGTGGAAGAACGCGTGATTGAAGGCATCCTGGCGGAGTGTGTGAGAAGCGGGGAAGCGTTAATGTCTGCCTGCTGCGGGATAAAAGATTACGTGAAGGGAGGATTTGGAAAGAAGAGAAGCGCCGTTAAGTCAATGGTGACGCTGGCGCGGAAATATGCGGTGTAAGATGAAAAAGATAGAAAGAAGAGATGAGAGAGGTGTAAGGGGCGCCGCCCCTTACAATCCCTGCAATGGCGAGCCGCCCTTGACGGGCATTGCGAAACTGCGCTTCGCAGGTTAGATTTAAAATTCAAAAATGTGCAGGTATAGAGGCTGTATTTAGTGGCTTCTTTTATTTTTCATATTATGTATATCCTAGTCAATACACTGATTTTTGTGTGTCTGATAGGAAATAAGCAAGGTAAGGAGGTGAAAAATATGCATAGAGATTGGAATCTGATTAAGCAGGTGATTCTTATTATTGAAAAGAGTGACAAAAATAAACCACTTAGAAAGCAAGAATTTGAATCAATTGGAGCAAGCAAAGATGCACTTGATTATACTTTTCAGTTGCTCTTAGATGGCGGTTATGTCTTTCCTGATGAGTCATTGCCAGATTTAAGAACTCCAGGTGTCGGACAGCTAACATGTAAGGGCCAAGATTTGTATGATAAATTGACAGCTCCCGATAAAGCAAAAGAAGCCACAGATGAAGCAATAGACAAATGGCTCAAATCTGATTTTTAGTACTTACAATCAATAACTAGAGCAGGCAAAATGCCGGCTCTAAAAATATCCGCAAAAATATTCCAGGTCGACAAAATTCTAGCATATTGATTCCAGAACATAAAAAGAAATTTAAAAAAAATGGAGGAAAAAATATGCAGAAGAGATTTGCTCCGGATGAAGGTGGAGCGTTCCCGGAGTGGGAAGAGAAAACAATTGAAGAAGCTTGTAATGTAAATGTTTCTAATGGGACTCCAGGCGATAAATTCATATACATAGAGCTCGGAGACGTTAATAAGTATGGTTTATTAAAAAGAAAAAATCTGGTACAGAAATATGAGGCGCCGGTAAGTGCAAAAAGGGTAGCAAAAGTTGATGATGTATTCTTCAGGTCAGTAAGACCGGGAAATAAAGGACATTTTCATTATACAAATGAAATGTCGGAACAGGTTGTTATGTCATCTGCTTTCTTTCAATTAAGTATGAAAGATGGAGACAATGGTTTTTTGTATCAGGCACTTAATTCAGATTATTTTTGCAAGCAGGTATTGAGAAAATGTGCGGGAACCGCATATCCGACAATTAGCTTGAAGGAATTTATTAAATTAAAAATAAGAATCCCTAAAAGCATTGAAGAGCAGAGAAAGATTGCTGCTGCGTTGGCGGCTTATGATGAAATGATTGCTGTGAAGACTGCAAAGTTGGAGACTTGGCAGGAATGCAAAAAAAGAATGGTAAAAGAGATTTTTGACAGGACGAAGCGATTTAGAGACGATGACGGGAATGAATTCCCGGAGTGGGAAGAGAAGACGCTGGGGGAAATTTCAGAATCACTAAAGTACGGAATGAGTGCAGCTGCAGTAAAATACGATGGAGAAAATAAATATCTCAGAATTACTGATATTGATGAAGCAAGCCGTAAATATGTTTCTGATAAGATTGCATCACCTGAAGCAAGTAAAATTGCAGAAAAATTTCTTGTACAGAAAAATGACCTTTTATTTGCCAGAACCGGAGCAAGTGTTGGCAAAACATATTTATATGATGAGACTGATGGAAAAATGTATTATGCCGGATATTTAATAAAAGCGCATATCAAACCGGAATATGACAGCCGATTTATTTTTCAGCTGACGCTTACAAATGAATTTAAAAAATGGATAAAAAAAGAGTCTATGCGAACAGCTCAGCCGGGCATTAATGCAGAATGTCTTGCAAAATACAAAATGATGATTCCTTGTATAGAAGAACAGCGAAAAATCGGAAGTTTTCTGGCTGAAATTGATAAGGAAATAGAAATTCAAAAAGAATTCATAAAAACATATGCTGATGGGAAGAAGAGGATGATGATGGAGTTGATAGAGTGAAATCTTAAATAAACATAAATAAAGCATTTTATATATAGAGTCGCAAGTTGCGGCTCTATATTATTTAAAAAAGGAGAAAAAGTATGACCGAAATGTCAAAAGATGATATAGAAACATTATCAGCAAATGCAGTAGAAAACAGCTGCGCAAAAACACAGTATCTTACAGCCTCTCTAAGGAAAAGAGACAAGGAACCTTCGTGGGATGGTGAAATTTATATTTATAATGATAAAAGGAAAAAGAAAGAAGATATAGAAAAAACAGTAAAAGTGCAGATAAAAGGAACAACAAGAAAAAAGAATTTAACAAAAAATGGATTATCATTTTACATGAACGATTCCAATATGACAGATTTAAAAAATTATCTAAATAATGGTGGGTGTCTATTTTTTGTTGTTTATATAGATGAAGAAAATGATTCTGAATGCACGATATACTATATAGAACTTCTGCCATCAAAAATAAAAAGAATCATTTCTAATGGAAGGAAAACTCTTCATTTGAATAAATTTCCGTCTAACAATGAAAAGAAGCTTAAAATTCTTAGGCATTTTGCGACTCATTCAACAAGACAATATAGTTTTGTTGAAAATGGTTTTGCTACACAAGAAGAAATTGACGAATGGGATAAAAATGGGAATTTAAAAAGTATTGAAATATGCACTTCGGATGGAAATATAGATGTAAAGACGGATTTTCTTAATAAAAATGCTATTTTTTATGCAAATTCAATTACGAATAAAGCTTACCGGCCGACACCAGTACAAATCGATTATTTGCATGGGATTACAAAAGATATAGTACAATATCCAGTCATTATAGATAGTAAAGTATGCTTTGAAAGTTATTGGCTCGTCGACGATACAGAAAAAAATAGAACATTTCTCTTTGATAGTGAAAGGATTATCATAAATGTAGATAAGAACAATAAAATTAAAAATGTTAGATATATTTCATGTCCTAATAATATGACAGATATTATTAAAAATTTAAATTTTATGATACTGCTGATAGAAAATAAGTACTTTGAAGCACAAAATCAAAAATATATTTTGCCGGATAAATGTAAAAGAGATATTTTGAAAAACTTTTATTTTGATAATGCAAAACTGAAATACAATTGCATTTATTGGATGTCAAAAGGTTTGGTTAAAGCGGGATACTATGGAGATATAAATTTTAATGCACTGTCTGCTAATGAAATAGATGGCTTATATTCTTTTTTTGTATATGCAAATACTGATAAAGGGTATCATATTAATTCTCCAGACTTTCCGCAAAAAAAGAAAAATGAAAATGGAATATTTGAATTTGAAATGATTATACGTCCTTTAAAATTTAAGGTTGTTTTAAAAATCTTTGAACAAACGGGATGGTATACTGTAGAAAATATTGAATATATTGGAAAAGTAAAATAAAATCCGCAAAAATTTACGTTGCCTGCAAAATTCCCGCATACTATATATACAATCAAGAAAAACGAGCGAAGCGAGTTTTTCACCTGGTGCAGGGCGAGTTCGCCCTGCCTGGGTGAGGGGCGGCGCCCCTCTATAACAAATAAAAATAATTCAAAAGGAGATTACAAAAATGACTACTCAGAAACAGAATTATGGCGAAAAGGCAAACAAACTTTCATCAGAGCTTTGGGAAATGGCAAACGTATTGCGTGGAAATATTGACTCCAGCAAATTCAAGGATTATATTTTCGGTATCATTTTTTACCGTTTCCTGTCTGAAAAGGTAGAAGCAGAAGCAAGAAATGCTCTGGAAGATGAAGGCTGCACATATGAAGAAGCCTGCAATGGAGCGTTGGAAGAAGTAACCGCTGAAGAAATTTACGACTATATTACCGATAGTCTTGGTTATTACATTAAGCCGGAAAATCTGTTCAGTACAATGATTAAAAAAATCAATAAAGAATGCGGCGATGAAGTGTTTACTGTTGAAGACCTAGAGCTGGCGATTAAAGAACTTCCAAAAAATACGTCAAAAGAATCTGAAAAGGTATTTGATGGACTGTTTGATGATTTGCGCCTGCAGAGTACAGAACTGGGTGCAAGTGTGGCTGATAGAACTGAAATTATCAGTAAGGTGATGCAGCGCGTAAATAATATCGATTTTGATATGGAACATCCGGAATATGACCTGATTGGTACTGTATATATGATTCTGATGGGGCTGTTTGCAAGTGATGCAGGAAAGAAAGGTGGCGAATTTTTCACACCGGTCGGACCGAGCAAATTATGTGTTGAACTGGCTACATATGGACTGACAGAAGCGAAAAATATTGCTGACTGCACATGCGGTTCTGCGTCAATGCTCCTGGAAGCACAAAAATATTTGCCGGATGGCTTCGGCCATATTTACGGACAGGAGAAAAACTCAACTACATACAACCTGGCAAAAATGAATATGATTCTCCACAACGTGGCATGGGATAAGTTTGACCTGTATAACTGCAATACACTGACTAATGATTGTTATAAAGATAAGAACGGTAATGATATTAAAATGACAGTGCAGGTTTGTAATCCTCCATACTCTCAGAAATGGTCTGCGGATAAAAGTTTTGAAGATGACCCGAGATATTCAGGAGCCGGACAACTGGCGCCAAAAAAGTATGCGGATTTCGCTTTCCTGGAACATATGATATATCATATGGATGATGAGGATGGACGTATTGCTGTACTATTGCCGGCTGGGGTATTGTTCAGGGGTGATGCAGAGGACAAAATTAGAAGGTATATCGTAAAAACTATGAACCGAGTGGATGCGGTTGTTATGTTGCCAGCACATCTGTTCCACGGAGTCGGTATCCCGGTTTGTTTGATGATGCTGAAAAGTAACAGAGGAGAGAATGCCGGCAATATCTTATTCATTGACGCTTCAAAAGAATTTGAGGCAGGAAAGAAGCAGAACGTGCTGACAGATGAGAATATTGAAAAGATTGTGGCTGCATATGGCGAAAGAAAAGATATTCCAGGATTTGCAAAGGTTGTCAGCATGGAAGAGATTGAGGAGAATGGGTATAACCTGAATGTTCCGAGATATGTGAATGACGCTGACGAAGAAAAAGAGCCGATGACTGTGGAAGAAGTGATGAAGAAGCTTGGAGAGCTGAAGGCTGATGAGACGGCAGCGGAAGAGAAAATTGTGGGAGTGATGAAAGAGCTTGGCGTAGCGTGAAAAGTTAAATAATTGATGAAAAGAAGAGGTGTCTTATGATATCTCTTCTTTTGTCATATTAAAAACAAAAAAACAAGGAGAAAAAATATGCAAAAACACAATTGGAAAATCAACATTGTCAACGAATGGACAGGAGAGAAACGAAGTCTTAAATATAATGGAACTGTTGACGAAGCAAAAGATTTTTTGCTTAAACTCGCAGAAGAAGACAGTGATAGATATGGAACTGAAGGAGCTTGGTTTTTTCCATATAGTAGGTCGGATATTCGAGAAGAGATTAATCGTGACGGTTCTTTATATGGTCTGTATACATACAATGGATTGTTAAAGGGTAACGTTACATATGAAGCAGTGTTGATTTCCGATATATCTTAAGATATAATTAAATGTATACGAAAAGATAAGAGGAAAAATATATGGAAATCATCAAGAAAGCAAATAGAGTAATATATAAGGTAAGCGGCGAAACAATCAGTATTCCTTCCAGAATGTATCCACTGGAATCTGATTCGTTTCAATGCTTTGATGCAGATAATACAAGCGAAATTGTGGATGAGAGGATTATAGCAATCTTTGATTCAATCAATCCAGAAGTTGGAAGATGTTTTACAAATGCAGAAAACCTTTGCACTGCGTTACAGAAAGAGGGATACCCGGCAGAGCAATATGTAGGGTGGCTGTTTATGGGAAATGAGCTGCCGGTGCATCACAGTTTTGTCGTGCTTGATGGCCATATATTGGATTTGTCAATTTCTCTGAAATCTGAGGATTTTGAAAAGCTGGATTCCATAACAGTAAAATGTAAGACGAAAGATGAGGCACGAGAACGTATCGCAGAATATATACTGCAAAAAGAGCAGTTGCCGAATCATCAGCGCTGTGTTTTTGGCGTGGTTGATGAGGCATATCATTACATCGGAGCCCAAGGGACAAGAGAAGATGGAATAAAAAGAAATAAAGAATTAAGAAAAATATATCCACAGCATCCATGTTTTCAAGATGTGAAAAATGGAATAACTAGAGGGCAGGAAATTTTATTAAGAAAATAAAAAATCCGATATAATAGGGGCAGATATGAAAGATAATCTTAAAATTTGCAGAAAAAATAAGCGTATGACCACCAAGGAAGTTAGCGAAAAAATCGGTGTTAGTAAACAGGCTATTTATAACATAGAAACTGGAGTGAGTAATCCATCAGTAGATACGTTAATGAAATTGGCAGAATTGTATAATGTCAGTACTGATTATTTACTTGGATTAACTGATTTCGAAAATTTCAAATCGCAGTATGAACATTTGCAATCATTAGAAGGTGATGAGTTGTTTGCCGCGTTAGATGCGCTTCATATCAACAAATGGATGACAGAAGATTGTGAAGAATATTCAAAATTGGATGATGGATGGTATGTCGCCATCAGAAATAATTAAAAAAGATATATAAAAACAAAAAATCAAAGCAATTGAGATACTTGCCGCCAAATACTTGGCGGCTTTTTCTTTTACAGTAAATTCATCATATTATTTTTGCAAAACTAAAAAATAACAAAGAAAAGGAGAGAAAAAAATGAGTTATGCAGATTTAGTATTCAAAAATATGTGTCAGGATATTCTGGAAAACGGAACTGATACCCGCGGGGAAGCAGTTAGACCGCATTGGCCGGATGGCACCGCAGCTTACACAATCAAAAAATTTGGCATATGTAACCGGTATGACCTGCGAAAAGAATTCCCCGCACTGACGCTGAGAAAAACGGCACTGAAGAGTGCGATGGATGAAATTTTGTGGATTTGGCAGAAAAAGTCGAATAATATCAAAGACTTAAACAGCCATATTTGGGATTCTTGGGCTGACAAAGATGGAAGCATTGGGAAGGCTTATGGATATCAGTTGGGAAAGCTTTACCCGTATAAGGATGTGACATTGGATGGCTTAAAAAAAGCATTCCCGGATGGAGAATATATGAAAGATGAGTTTGCCGGGACTGACATGTTTGTTGCAAAAAATGGTGATGATGTCATCCGCTGGTATGCAATGAAGATTACTGGCATGTGGAATATGGACCAAGTCAATAAAGCAATTTATGATTTAAAGAATACTCCATTCAGCCGTCGTATTATTACCAGTATATATAATTTTGAAGATTTAACGGAAATGGCTCTGTATCCGTGTGCTTATAGCATGACATTTAACGTCACTCAGGATAAAGATTCCGACAAGCTGGTTTTAAACGCTATTCTAAATCAACGTTCTAATGACATCCTGGCCGCCGGTAATTGGAATGTATGTCAGTATGCATTGCTGGTAATGATGATTGCTCAGGTATGTGATATGATTCCAGGCGAGCTGGTGCATATGATTGCTGATGCCCATATTTATGACCGGCATATTGATATCATCAAGGAACTTATAACGCGCGAGCCACTGCCGGCTCCGGTGGTGAGACTGAATCCGGATGTTAAGAATTTTTATGACTTTACGGTTGATGATTTGATGGTTGAGAACTATCAGACGCATCCGCAGATTAAGAATATTCCGGTGGCGATTTGACACGTGCTTTGCATAATGCGGTAGTGAAAACCATAGGTTGCCGCAAAAATAATAAAATCAGAAAGGAAAAATAATATGAAAATTATGCGAGACGGAAAAGAATATGAGTTAACATCTGAAGAACTGGCTGCAGCAAACACTGAGTTTGTGACGAATTTCATGAAGAGTGAACTGATGGGACGCTGCGAAATTTCTGACGAAGAACTGGCGGAAGAGCTTGCTGAGCAGGCATACGACAGATATTGCGAAGGAAACGGCGAGACAGAAGGAGAGTGTATCGATTGGGCGTATTATTCCTGGCTCGAATCCATACGAAAAGAATGATTCTGCTGCTTAGTTAGCAGTCCTGCATTTTTGCAGGGCTGCTTTTTTGGCGAAAAAAAAGGAAAAAAGAAGAAAAAAAAGAACCAGCTGCCGCCTCGGCAGCTGGTTCAATGTTGAAAAAATGTTTCGTTAAAGCGTGAATTTGGAGCTCGGTTTACCATGAATCTGCGTTAGTAAATATGCTGCGATTGAGGGCTTGCCTGCTTCAGTTGCAACCTGTAAAAGCTGCTTGATTGCTGATTTTGATAATAGCTTACAGCCGATAAATTCGACGAGCTCGTCATCCTTATTTTCCTCAATGTATCGCAGAGCAATCTGTTTTGCACAGCGTTTCAGATATTTTTCAAGCTCAGCATCCGCTCCTGGATTATGCTTATAAATATAATATGCGGTATCCTGTTTTAATTTGGTGCTCTCCGCACCTTGATATAAATTATGCAAGTCAGACTTGCACAAATAGCCATTACTGCATTGCTGATTTAATGTATACAAAGCTTTGGAACTTAAAGATGCTGGAACAAAGAATTCATTATCTCCTACAATAAGCTTTTTAATTGGTGATGAAACAGTCGTCGACAGAAATGCATACGGCAGGCCCGAAAAGAGATGTGGAGTATGCAGTTCTTGTACGCAACTAAAACTTAATTCTCCGGCGTATTTGATACTTTTGGGAAGAGTTACGCTTTTCAGTTTTTCACACCAGGCAAATGCACGCCGTCCAATGGTTGAAATCTCTTCGTGCATTGTAACAGATTTAAGGTTACGGCAGTTAAAAAATGCACTATGTCCGATGTCTGTAACCTGAGGAGGAAACTCAACATGAGTCAGATTCTGGCAGTCGGCAAAAATATTGCTTGCATTATTTCCGATTTTTTTAATTCCGGAGCCGAAACCTATTTTGCGGATTTTAGACTGCCGAAATGCTTCCTTTTTAATATTTTTCAATGAAGACGGAAAAGTGACTGAATCTATTCTTGTTCTATAAAATGCAAAATCATTAATACAAGTTACACCTTCAGGAACGATAATATCTCCGGTTTTCTTGATTGGACATAGAATTAGGCAACTTATATCTCCGGAGTACAGAATTCCATCTTTTGATACGAACCCGCTGCTTGGGGATGCTTCAATACATGATACATTTGTTGTGTTAAGATACATGTATATTCCAAACATGTTATTCTTTGAGAATTCAGTATCTGCAATCACGATTGTTTCTGGCAATTTATTGATTCCATTAACATTTTTGATATTCCTGATGACTGCCCGTTTGACATTTTTGTAATCTATATCTGTCGGCAGAACACATTTGGTGTCTTCCGGAAATTCAATTTCTTCAGCATCATCATCTACACCAAAGACAATATTCCCGACCCTTTTGAGACCATTTTTTGACGGAATATCAAAAAATGATGAACCATCAAAAGCATAATGGCTGATGGTATGAATAGTATTAAAAGAAGTATCGTTATTGAAGAAGGAGGCTACCTGACATCCTTCAAACGCATAATCATCAATTATATTAATGTCATACAATGGCTGAATTTGTTCATCCGGCTTAATGCAAAATACATTCTTCAATATCTTATTCACGACTATCGACCGAACGAGATATTGACAGTTAAGGAAATATGGATTGTTGGAGTCCACGTTTCTTACATTCGGAAACATGAAGTTGGAAATATCAATATCCATGATATCTTCCTGAATAACCAATTCTTCTACATCAGGAAACTGCTTAAAGATGTTTCTTAATTTGACATTGCGGCTTAATCTATTGCTATTTGCGTTAGGGCCGGACAAAACGATACTTCGAATTCCAGGCTCAACATCGATATCAATAATATCAGTCATCTTACTGTCTGCAAAGTATAAATGCACGCCTTTCTCAGGAGAAAACGAAACTAAGTTTTGATTATTTTTCATTTTTCTGTTTCCTTTCTTTGTTGTAAAATTTTTTATTTCAAAAATAATATGCAGGAAAGGATGGGGAAGAAAAAAGACTAAAAATTAGCTCGACAACTTAAGCTCTGCAGGATTTCTGCAGGGCTGTTTTTTTTTGGAGCAAAACTTCCGGCATATTGTATACGAAACAAAAAATAAACACTAAAAAAGAAAGGAAAAATTCATATGATGCAAAACGAAAAAATAACACAGGAACTTATTGATATCCGTAATGCCTGCGGCAGCAGGGTTGTATTGGACGGAAAATCATACATCGCTCCGATAGACGACAAGGCATTTTTCGATAAATGCCTGATATATAGCGAAAGCAAAAATCTGCATGCGAAAAATACTGTTGCCTGGCGACCGATGTCTGACGATTGGAAAGAACGATGCCGGAGCAATTCGTTCTGGTTTCAGAATACTGTCGCTGAAGCGAAAAAGATGTTTCCGGAAATGGATGAACGTTTGTTTGAACTGAAAGCTCGGCTTCTTGATTTTGCCGGCGATGCAGTCTGCTTGCATGGATACGAAGAAGACCTGGATGATATTCTGGAATATGGCCAGTTCTGGCTTGGATACAATGCCGAGAGGATGAGAGGTGAGGCATGTCAGTGTCACGCAAATTCGGCGAGAATCTGGGAGCAGAACCAAGACAAGTCTGTAATCTGCACAGGATATGCGCTTTCTGCTGATGGTATGTGGAGGCAGCATAGCTGGCTGATTCATCGTAAGCCGCGGTCAAATAAGATTGTAGAGACGACAAGGCCGAGGGTCTTATATTACGGATTCGCGCTGACACCGGAGATGTGTGAGAGGTTTGCAGACGAGAACTTTTGACAGCGAATTTTTTCGCTGTCTTTTTGCAAAAATCCGGCATATTGTATGTAAGATAAAAAAGGAGGACAAAAAATGACATATTCTGTGATAATAATTAGGGATGAAGACCAGCTAATTCCGGCGAAATATATCAATCGGTTTTTCAAACTTTGCGGCATTTATACTTACGACTATGCAATACCGCAGCAGGCAGGAAACTCTGACTTCCCTGATTGTTTTGGTTTTGATTGCGTCATATTGATGACACACCAGAATAATGCAAAGGCAACATTAAAAACATACTCAAATCAGAGCATTGTTGAATTTCCCGTGCCAACAGATGCAAACTTGTCAGATAGAGAAAAAAGAAAAGAATTTGGAAAAGAAGCCAAAACAAAAGTTCTCGAGACGGTAGGAGATGACCTGGCAGATACATATGACATTTTTGTTGACGAAGATGTGGCGTATCTGGATTTTATGTTGCGCTGGCGTGTGGCACCGGACAGGCTTGATAATTGGCTGTCGGTCTGCAATAAACTACCGTTTGATGGCTGTGTACAGCAGAAATACGCATACCTGAACTGCTGCCGGAAAGTCAATAAGATATGTGCTGAATGTCGACAGATTGCGATTTTTGATGATAGCAAGCTGATGGCTGCGGCGGTTAAGCTATGCGAAGAAGACAAGAAATTTACAATTGCTTATGTATTAGCTGGACTGATTGGACTTAGAAATCCGGATACGGAAAGTCAAGCTGAACAATATCTGCAGCAGGTAACTGAACGCGAAAAGGGCGTTGTGTATGCTGATTTTGTGTACTATGTTCTCGGCGAATATTACGAAGTCGACAGGCATGATTGGATGTTTGGCTGGATGTGGTATCAGCGGATGGTAGGATGCCCGTTGCAGGAACGCAGGGGAAAACCTGTGTCAGATGGGATGTACAACATTAAATTGTCTAATAGGATGATACAGACAGGACAGACAGACGAGGCCTGGAAAATATTAACCGAAATGAAAGAAAAGCTTGAGGAAAAATATACTCTTGGATATATATCACTTGATGATGTATCCATGTGGTATCAGTGCACCAGAATGATGGAAGACATGCAGCGTTTTTTCAGAAAGAAATATGTGCTTTCTGGAATGCCATCTGATAGTATCATCGGAGCCATTGACCGGAATGTTGAAATTTGGAATTTTGCAGATAATGATGGCCGACAGGACGTCATCCAGGCAGTCAGAACAAAGACAGAAAAGAAATAGACAGCTTCTGGCATGATTGCCGGCAGAAAAAGAGGACAAAATAATGTCCTCTTTTTCTTATACCTTCATTTTCGGCATATTGTAAACGACAAAGTCAAATAAAAAAAAGAAAGGAAAAAACTTATGAAATTTATGAAAAAAATGAGAGAAGTAAAGCATGGTGGCGCGTCTTTTTGGTATACAGATAACGACGTATGCGAAGATATTGACATTGATGATGATGTTGAGGAGCTGGAGATTGATTTGGATGACGATGGCGATGCGTTTTGGGATGAAGTGGATAAGGTATTTCCGAATGTAAAAAAAATACATATTAACGAAAATGTATATTACATCAGCATGAAGAACTCAATGTTCCCGAATGTAAGAGAAGTGACATCTGACAGCCCTGAATTTTATGGCGGAGACATGTTAGTTGAAGAAAATGACGGTACTGTTTTGTTGAATACCTTCTGTAAAAAAGCCGGCGAGGTCATTAATCTTGACGGGATTGATATGATTGCAGCGAATGCTTTTAATGGCTGTGAATCTATCAATATCATCAATACGGAATATGTATCTATATGCAGCGAAGGGGCTTTTAAGAATTCAGCTGTTGAGCGGCTGCCATTTGTGAATGGTGTCAGGATGGTTGGATGTATGCTTGTTGGTATTGACAACACATGCGATAACATTGTAATTCCAGATGATGAAGTCAATATCAGTACGATTATCAGCGGCCTTGATTGGAGCCATGTCAAGAACGTAACAGTTAGCCATGCGTCAACGGTTTATGATATGAGTATGACGGCAAAGGCAATGCCGAAGAAAGTTACGGTAATGTCTGTTGAGGGGTATGAACTTAAGACACTGAAACTTGCAAATATATCGTATGTTAATATTGTCAATTCAAGCCATTACAGAACAATTGACGGTATTGTGTACTCACTTGACGGTAAATGCCTGATAGCCTGCCCGACAGGCAGGACTGGACGAGTAGATATTCCAGAAGGAGTTGAGGAGATTGCAAGGAATGCATTTAAGCTTGGAAACTTAGAAGAGGTGTATTTCCCATCTACATTAAAAAAGGTTGGAGATATGGCATTTTTCTACTGCAAGAATCTTAAAAAGGTTGATTTTGGAACAGGGCTTGAAATGATTGGCAGTAATGCTGAGAAACAGTGTTTTGCCTCGTGTGATAATCTTAAATCAATCATTATACCTCCACAGGTAACATCTATTGGTTCAAGGGTTTTTGAAAACAGTGCAGTAAACGAGATTTGCATAAGTGAAGGCTTGGTTTCAGTTAGTAACAATGCATTTAATGGATGTCCGATAAAGACGGTGAAGCTTCCTGAGTCGCTGAAAAGTATATCTGAGGATGCATTCTTCGGGACTGATACTGTTATTGCACGCCGGTATGATACGGATTTGTTATCATCAGTAATGAAGTCTCTTGACAGAAAAATTCCTTTTTCGTATATCAAAAAAGAAATGGATAAAAGTACTGGGTGCTCCATATGTCTCACTGACATTATAATCAATGAACGCTCGGCGTTGATTCCAAAATATGCTGATAATTCCATCACCTTCTCAAATATTGATGCAGTATTGCATATGTATTTTTCAAGCAAAACTGTTCCTGAAAAAGTTATGCATGAAGTCAGAAGTATGTTTATGTATTTCGGTAAAAAAGATGACAGGGAATTTATGGCGATTGAAATGTATTTACGGGACAAATCAAATGATGTTGCCAAAGAGTATATCTATAGCCATAGCAGGCATATCATTCAGAACTTTGTAACAAATAACAGGACAGAAGAGGAAATTATGAATTTTATTAAGCTTGGGCTGATGACGGCAGAGGCTTGCGAATATATCCTTGATGTTGCGATTAAGAAAGAATATACGGAAATCTCGGCGTATGCACTGAATATGCTTGGGAAATATCCAACAGAAAAGCAGAAGTTTGCGTTGTAAAAAATAAGTAAAGCAGAGCTGATTGCTCTGCTTTTTTATAATGTCGTTTTAACGACACTATTGGTGTAGAATCTGCCCGTAACTGCGTGTTTCGCAAAATCAAACCGCTTGCAGGTTTCCTTCCTCCGAATCATACACATATATATTTTCTGACAAAATCATATCCTGCATATGTGACTCACACATTTTCTGATTGATTTCAAAAAGGGCTTTTTTTAGTGATTTTTTTAATGTTTCTCTTCCTTCTTTTGTAAAGCCAATCGCATAGAATTCATGTGTATTGTATGGCAGCAGGAAGAAGCTGCCGGAAAGCATATGGCTTATTTTATTTAATGTGTCTGGATAAAACAGGGCGGCAGCGCCAAATGGTTCGTTGCCTGATGTTATATGGCAGACTGTGTACCCATGTTTCTCTGACTGTGTTATGCATGCCGGGTGAGTCTGTTCCGTGTTTTTTAATGCTTCGGCATCCAGCTCTGAGAATGGTATGCTGTATTGTTTTAACTCTTCTTTTCTTCTTGCCGTGTCTATAACCGGAAGCCCCAAATCTGTATAATCAGAGTAATATATAAAACACATATCGTATATGTCTTTATACACAAGAAAATCGTGCTTTACTATCGGATGGTCTTTGTTTACAATTCCGATGACTGTACTTCCCAAAATGTCACTTCGCATGTCTGAAATGTCATCTTCGGTAAGCTCGTCGGGCTCGGTCAGCTTTTCCTGTATTTCGGAAGCAATCTGGTTTGCGATTACGTCCAGAAACGATATGCCGCTGTCCGGTGTGTTGATAGTATTTGTTATTTCGTTTTCGTATAAATTGTAATACTTGCTTAAATTCACGCTGACCGTCCGGTCGGCATAATCAGCTTCAATTATATATAGGGATTTTCCCTGGAGCGGCAGTCTGATAACTGAAATTTTTGTATCTTTGAGGTTCTGCCAGCTTTCCAGTTCTTTCTTTGTTTTGTCTTCTATAAGTTCCACAAATTCGCTTCGTGTCATAATAATATCCTTTCTCGACGTGTCTGCTTTTAAATGTGGGAGGTTTCACATACATATTATATCACGGATGAAGAGGAATAAGTCAAGAAAAAACCGCATTTTAAGCGGTTTTTTGCGTTTTTTTTGCAGCAGAAAAGCCGGAAATTTGCAGAAATTGGTTTTGTCGTCTGCAAAATCCGGCATATTGGATGTGTAAACAAAATGCCGGATTGCCGGAGTGATAAAGAAAGGAAGCGAAAAATATGATAGAATATGTGAATTTTCAGAACGATGTTCGTTTTATTGCTGATGATGAAGATGGAGATTGTATGGATATTGATGTTAAGCCGGGAGTGGAAAAGGTAATATTTGGAGACTATTACGATTTTTTTCTGAAGCTTTCAAAAAAGGTATTCCCTGACGTAAAAGAACTGCATATCAGTGAGTATGCGGGAGTCATATCAATATCAAACGAAATGTTCCCAAATGTCAGAAAAGTTACATCTGAAAAGAATTTTTACAGGGAAGGAAGTATGCTCTGTGGAGGGCTTCATGGGGATTTTAGTCTTTACAATACGTTTTGTTTAAAACCTGATGAAACTGCAGATTTGAGTGGTATTTCTGCTATTTTGGATTTTGCGTTTTCGGGCAGCGAGACGTTGAATGTCACCGGGTCTGACGGAATCAATACATACAACAGGGAGGCCTTTAATAATTCTGCGATAGGCAGGCTGCCGTTTGTAAATGGTGTAAAATGCATCAACGGAATGGTCTTTGATGTTGATACTGAATGTGATAATGTGGTATTCCCTGACGAAGACGAAGATTTGCATACCATTGCAAATCATCTTCCATTTGAAAAAATCAAGCAGATTACAGTACACAGGGGCTCGACAGTACAGCTGCTGTACAGATGTAATACGCTTCCGAAAGCTATTAATATATGCGGCAACCTTGGTGAATCAGTATGCCAGACAAAAGAAGAAATGGCTTCAAGGTTAACAATTGATTCTATTGCTGAACTGTGTGACCGGGAAGGAGTTGAGAATATTAATATTTTTGATGACAGTAAGACATACAAAAGCATAGATAGCATCGTGTATTCTTATGATGGAAAGAGACTTTTAAAATGCCCGCGGGGTAAAACTGGACATGTCACTATTCCCAAAGGAACTGAAATAATTGCAGCCAATGCGTTCAAGCATTGCCATATAGATTCCGTGTCATTCCCGTCAACGCTGATTCAGCTTGAAAATGATGCTTTTGCATCAAGTACGGTGAAAAAGATTGATTTCGGAATAGGGATAAAAGCGATTGGATGGTTCTCTTTTATGAATTGCCGTGAACTTAAATCAATTGTCATCCCTCATCAGATGGAGGTAATTGAAAAGTATGCTTTTTATGAAAGCGGCGTTGAAAGCGTCTCTTTTGAAGGTGAAGAACCGATTCCTGGAACAGCAGTTCTTTTGCCGTCAGATAAAGACAATTTATGCTGTGTTGATGAAGGCGCATTCAGAAGATGTGATATCGAAAAAGTAATAGTTTCTGACAGGGTACATCTGCAGCAGAATAGCTTTGGAAACATAAAGGAGCTGACTACTGATAAATATGATGACAGTATTATTGATACCGTTTTTAAAAACAGCGTGGAAGCCGTGGTAAAAATAACCATTGGCGACCGAATGACCGTTCTGCCTTATGCTTATGCGTTTGCAATGCACGGAGACGAAACGCTCTTGCATAAAGCATGCAGAGGATACTTTGCTAACGGTTCAGCTGAAATGAAGTCACAGATTGATTCTTCCTTCATGCTTGGAAACAACGATGATGCAAGAGAAATTATGGCTGAAAAGATGTATATGATGGACAACAGTAATGATGCGGCCAAAACTTTCCTGCAGCAGCATAGTATGAAAATCGTCAAATATGTATGTGACAGGAATTCTTCAGCGACAAAGAAAGAAAGGATTCTCACTAATTACACAAGGCTTGACATGCTTTCTGATGACACATTGCATTACGTATTGGAGTATGCAAATGATAACAATATGCCGATACTGGCAGCGGAAGTGCTGGATAGAATAAATAAAAATGAAGCTAAAAACAACAACCCTGAACATACATTTCGTATCTGATATTCACGGCGGGAAAAATTCCCGCCGATTTTTTTTGTAAAAATATATTTTTCTGTAAAAAATTCCGCATATTGTATGTAAGAAAAAAATAAGTGAGGAAAAAAATATGTCAAAAAAAATTAAATCTACATGGATATATGATGATGTCAAAGTTGAATTTTCGGAACCTTCAATCCAGGCCTGGGAGTCGGTAGTACATGCTAAAAGTGTAAAAGATATTCTGTACTATTATTACACCATGGCCGTATACAGAAGAAATGATAAAAAGAAATGGAAAAGAGAATTTATTTCATACGCCTGGGACTTCCAGGCGCTGTTATGTGTTAATGGTATGGCAGAAGAGCTGCTGAAAGATGATTTTGACGGTGGCACATGGCAGAAGACACAGATTCCGGATTCTGACGGTATTATATGGTACAAAAAAAGCATTGATACGGCTGGCATTATCAACGAAGACATTTACAGGCTGACAAGAACCGTAAGGATTGACGAGGACGAAAAGATTGACTGGTTCACGGTTGATGTCGGAAGCGGGAATGACCCGAGATTTGCGCCGTATACTGGCGGGGCTGCATTCGTTTCGTTTGATATGCTGAAACGTGAAGATTTTATGGCCTTTGTAAACACGGTCAAAGATTTTATTGACAAGTCAATCAAGGCTTTCAACAAGGAACAGGACAAGAATATTCAGCTTGAAGCTGGTGCGAGGGTAGTGAAAAACGGCAAGCTGTATGAATACAAAGACCGGATTAAAGGAATTGCCGGATGTAATAAGCTGGAGTCTGTATATATCCCCGGCGATTCATTGGATTTCAAAATAAAAACCAAAAAAGACGATAAAGATATTTTTGTTGATTTCCATAACTGCAGGCTGGTCAGTGTGGAGGACGGCTTTATCACTGTGACAGACGGATATAAAACAGTCCATCAGAAGCCTGAAAGCCTTGAGGGACAGCAGGTCAGGGTTCCGGTTGAAACAATCATGTATTCCAATGCAATTGAGCCAAGCGCGAAATTAAGGTTTAGTAAAAAGCAGTGCATGGATGATTTTTATGCGATTATGTCTGATGAGGAAAAGGCAGAGTTTGCAGAGACCCCGATTGACGCACTTGTTGAAAAATGGTTTAGCGCGGTAGTTGACAGGACGTGGATTTTCCGTGACGAACATGAATTTAGAAACCCGAAAAAGACAACAAAAAAAATAATCAAAAAAATTAAGAAAAAATGCCAGGCTGAAAAATCCGCAAAAGAAATGCCAGAAGAGTAATTTTTCAGCATATTGTATATGCAATAAAAAAATATTAAAAACAGGAGAAAAAATATGAGCGTTTATTTCAATAAAAAAGATGAGTTAAAAGAAAAGGCTGTAAGCCATTATAAAATGATGGAGGCAGGCTTTAAAAACGAGATTGAAGAATGCGTTAAAAATACAAAAACTTATGGTGGTGACGGCATTGCAGTTGCGGCAGCAGCAAAAAGAGAAGATGAGTTTGACCTGACTGGTGATGCCGAAACAGCAGAGGCTGCAAAACCGGTTATCATTGTTGACAAGCTTGATTCCGTAAAGTCTGCCATTCAGCATAGAGACGGAAAAACAGCAGTACTGAATTTTGCAAGCTATAAAAACCCAGGCGGCAAGTTTATGGAAGGCTCTTCCGCACAGGAGGAATGCCTGTGTCATGCATCCACACTTTATAATGTATTAAAGCAGTTTCCGGTATATTATCAGTGGAACAGGGTACATAATAACCGCGCCCTTTACACTAACCGTGCATTATATTCCGAAGATGTAATCTTTTTGGATGACAGTGTATGCGTCTACGGTGCAGAGCCGGAGCAGGTCAAGATTGATGTCATCACATGTGCAGCACCAAACTTTTCTGCAGCCGGAAAATATGCGAGGGTTGAAGTGGACGAAAACAATGCCGAGCTGCTTAGACGAATCAAATTCGTTCTGGATGTGGCAGAGGAGAATAAAGTACAGACATTAATCCTTGGCGCGTTCGGCTGCGGTGTGTTTGGACAGGATGCGGCAGTTGTCGCCAAGTATTTTAAGAAATGCCTGGATACATACAATTATCATTTCAAAACCGTGTACTTCTCTATCTTAAACAGAGGACGAAGTGACAATTATGCGAAATTTAAGTCTATTTTTGGGCTGAAAGAGAGCTAAACGCTGGATATTGAGAGAGCCGCAGTTGCATGCGGCTCTTTTTTTTCGCTGAAAATTTGAGGTTTGTTCTGCAGTGTGGTATGATGAAGAAAAACGAAAAGCAAAAAAAGCAAGAAACAAAAAAGCAAAAACAAAGTAAAAAATAATGAGAAAAGAAAGGCTGATGGCATATGGGAGAAAATGCAGATAAGAAAACATTCAGATATTACAGTACAGAAAGACCGTTAATGCCTGGCTGCTGCCCGCGTGCAGGTGTGTATGAAGTCAAAAACTTTGAGACAAAAATGTTTTGCGACGAAGTTGGATGCGAGGCGTGGGGGTATGTGGATTACATGAGGGAATTGTCCCCGGAAGAAGCCGCTGACTATGAACTGCTGCCGGCAGGAATGAAGACGTTTTGGAGTGTCACGACTGCAATTGACAATGATGGCCGGGTTTCCTGCGCGATAACTGATATAGTCCGTGCTGCTGTGAAGCCTGAAAACAGTTTTACGGAAACCAGGAGCAAAGATATCTGGGTGGACTGGTTCGATTCCAAAGAAGAAGCAGAAGAGCGGGTAATGGAAGCGAAAATGGCGTAGGCTGAAAAAAGAGTGCAAAAACAAAAAAATATAAGCAAAAAAAACAGCCCCGGATGTATTTTCTGGGGCTGTTGAAGTTAAAATATATTACAATCTAAAAGTGCTTTGGCTGAACTTATCCAGCTCTTCAAGAATATAAGACGAAATACTCGCTTTATCTTTTTCCCTTGAACTGAGCAGCAGCTCGTTTAAAGAAGCTTTTGACAATAACCCGAGCCGGAGAAACTTCACAAGTTTATCATCTTTGTTTGCATCCAAAAGGCGGTATGCTATCTGTTTTGATGACCGTTTAAGATATTTCTTCACTTCGTCGCTGTTGTCTATATGGTTTTCATACAGATATAAAGCTGTATTTTGCTTTAATTCCGTGCAGATTGCGTCTTTGTAGAATGGCCTGTTTGGAAATTCAGCTGCTTTGTTACACATGTTTAAAATATACAGTTGCTTTGGGTTAAATACCAATGGAAGGTAATATGTCTTATCTTTGATGATAAGCTTTTTGACGTCAAAGTCAGCCGCATACGACCCGGTAAATGCATATAATAAGCCGCCAAAAGCAGAGTCAACTTTGAGCGTTTCTGTTGATATGAAACTGCTGTCTCCGATATACTCAACTGATGATGGAAGCTCTACACTTCTCAGGTTATCACATTCAGCAAAAGCTGAATCTCTTATCCATTTCACACCTTCATGTATCTTCACGGATTCAAGATTCTTGCAGCTAAAGAACGCTCCGTTTCCAATTGTTTCTATGTTGGAAGGGATTTCGACATGTATAAGGTCGTTGCAGTGTGAGAATACATGAGCTTCATAATCGCCTAAACTTGTAATTCCGTGGCCAAAGTCAATCTTCTGTATCAGAGAGCATGAAAACGCATTGCCTTTAATCTCAGTAAGTGAGTCCGGCAGTGATACAGATGAAATCATACATCCACGAAATGCTTCTAGCCCTATCGTTTTGGTTCCTTCAGGTATAGAGACGTGTCCTGTTTTACCCCGCGGGCATTTAAGCAGATATTTTCCATCTTTTGAATATAAGATACCATCAATCACTTTAAATGACTGTGAATCAGACTTGACTTCAAAGTTTTTAATTCTTTTGTCGTTTAATACGCCGCAGTAGTTGCGTCGTCTTCTGGTCGCATCAGATTCGTCTGCTATCACGACTGTCTCCGGAAATACTGTCATTGATTCAGCATGGTTTAAATGATGCAATATCATTTTTTTAACGTGCTTCAAATCCAAATCCACAGGCATTGAATAAAAGCCAGTGTATTTGTGGGGAGCATCTGTAAATTCGTCAACAGAGATTTCAGTTGCATCGTCATCAATGGCAAATATTATACCATCTTTTACAATAAGTCCGTTATGCGGCGGCAGGTTTAAAAATGCAGAGCCTGCAAATGCTTTCTCGCTGAATTCATAAGACATTGTCCCGCCAAAGAAACCATCGGTTTCCATACACCCCTCAAATGCATAGTCTTCAATAGTATCTGCAGTTATCCCCTCAATATCTTCCTCTGGTCTGATGCAAAAAACGTTTCTCAATACATCTGAGAAATATACGCTGCTGATAAGGTATCTTCCGCTGTAGAAATACTGGCTGTGAGATACAACATTTCTCACGTTAGGGAACATAAAATTTGAAATATTTATTTCTATTACGTCCTCATTGATGACAATAGTCTTCACGTCTGGAAATTGCTTATTCACATTCCTTAAGTTAATACTGATTTGTGAATTTCCTCCATCAAACACAACCGTATCAACGCCGTCTTTAATATCAATGTCAACACAGTTTTTAAGGTCTGGCCCGTCAAAATACAAAAACACATCCTGGCGTGGGTTAAATGATATTAAATTGTTATTCATATTTTTTCTTCCTTTCTTTATCTGTTCTGCCGTATGGCAAGTGCTAATTTACAAATATAATATGATGAATTTGAAGGTGCAAAGAAATAAGGTGCAAAGAAATATGGTAGAAAAAACAGCCTCGGAAAAATACATCCGAGGCTGTTAAAATATAATATCATAATCTAAAAGTGCTTTGACTGAATTTGTCCAGTTCTTCAAGAATGTAAGACGAAATGCTTACATTATCTTTTTCCCTTGAGCTTAACAGCAGCTCATTTAAAGAAGCTTTCGACAATAATCCAAGCTGAATAAACTTCACGAGCTTATCATCCATACCTGAATTAAGAAAACGGTATGCTATCTGCTTTGATGCCCGTTTGAGATATTTTTTTATCTCATCGCTGTCATCTATATGGTTTTCATATAGATATAACGCCGTATTTTGCTTTAATTCAGTGCAGCTTGCATCTTTGTAAAACTTTCTGTCTGGAAATTCGGACAACTTACAGCACACGTTTAGAATATACAACTGCTTTGGGTTAAATACCAATGGAAGGTAATATGTCTTATCTTTGATGATAAGTTTTTTGACGTCATAGCTGGCTGTATATAACCCGGTAAATGCATATAGCAAACCTCCAAAAACAGAATTAACCTTGAGCGTTTCTGTTGATAAGAAACTGTCGTTACCAATATACTTAAGAGATGATGGAAGTTCTACACTTTTCAGGCTGCCACATTCATTAAAGGCCGAGTCCTTTATCCACTGTACGCCTTCATGTATCTTTACAGATGCAAGATTCTTGCAGCCAAAAAATGCTCCGGTTCCAACTGTCTGTATGCTGGAAGGGATTTCAATATGCGTAAGGTTATTGCAACATGAAAATACATAGCTTTCATAACCACCTAAACTTGTAATCCCGTGTCCAAAGTCAATCTCCTGTATCATAGAACCTGAAAATGCGTTATCTTTAATTCCAGTGAGTGAGTCTGGTAGAGATACAGATGAAATCATACATTCACGGAATGCCTCTGCATCTATCGTTTTGGTTCCTTCAGGTATTGATACATGTCCTGTTTTTCCTCGCGGGCATTTAAACAGATGTTCTCCGTTCTTTGAATATAAAATACCATCAATTACTGTAAATGACTGCGAATTAGGTCTGACCTCAAAGTTTTTAATCCTTTTGCTGTTCAAGATATTCAAATAACTGCGTCGTGTTTTGGTTTCAGCGGATTCATCCGCTATCATAACTGTCTCAGGAAATACTGTAATTGAGTTAGCATGTTTTAAATGACGCAATATCATTTTTTTAACGTGTTTTAAATCCAAATCTTCCGGCATTGAATAAGTGCCCGGGTATCTACGAATAGTGATTTCAGTTGCCTCATCATCAACAGCAAATATCATACCTTTTTTTGATATAAGCCCGTTGTGTGGCGGCAGGTTTAAAAAGGCAGACCCTGCAAACGCTTTCTCTTTAAATTCGTAACGCGTTGTTCCATCAAAAAAACCATCTGTTTCCATGCATCCTTCAAACGCATAATCCTCGATGACATCTGCGGTGGTTATCACTTCACCAGCAGCTTCTCCTGGCTTAATGCAAAAAACGTTTTTTAACACATTTGAGAAGCATGCATTTTTAACAAGATATCTTCCGTTGTGGAAATATTCGCTGTTGGACGTAACTTTTCTGACGTTAGGGAACATGAAATTTGAAATGTTTATGTCCACTACGTCTTCGCCAATTAAGATGGTCTTAACATATGGAAATTGTTTATTTACATTTCTTAGGTTAATGCTGACTTCTGAACCTCCTCCGCTAAATACAACGGTATCGACACCGTCTTTAATGCCAATGTCAACACAGTTTTTCAGGTCTGGCCCATCAAAGTACAAAAACTCATCCTGATGTGGATTGAACGATATTAAACTGTTATTCATATTTTTTCTTCCTTTCTTTATTCTGCCGTTTCAGGCATTAATCTACAAATACAATATGACGGATTTGGAGGTGCAAAAAAAATCCGAAAAAAAAATTTTTGTTTATATATTTTTCCAGCATATTAAATTTGTACAAAAAAATACGGCAGGAGAATAACTCCTGACCAACAAAGAAAAGGAGAAAAAAAGAATATGAAGAATTTAGACTTAAGACAGTTTTCAGAGGTTATGGTGGCATTACTTGCACAGAAAGGAATTTCTTGCCGTCTTGGTGAGAACAACGGCCGCATCGGTATCATTTATGAAGAGGCCGGAATCAAGGCTTCAACAGATGTCACATTACTGTGGCAGAAGTATGGTGCTGACTATGACGTTACAGAGCTTGCTGATGTGCTGTATAAGGCTATTACAAGCGAAGTGCAGAAGAAGAAAGCTGAAATGCCGAATCCGAAGCCGGAACAGCAGGTTCAGCCGCAGATTTCACGCCCGCAGATGAGAACTCAGCCTGGACGTGTGACACAGCAGCCGATGCCTGACGACATGGGTGGTAAAATGCAGATTAAATGCTTCAACGGCATTCCAGGACAGAATTGTGCTCCATTATTTGAAGGCTCTTTTGACAGCCCGGAAGAAGCAAAAGCTGCTATCGCAGGTTTTATGAAAAATGTTCTGAATGCTGATGATGCATCAGTTGCGGAGCTCATGAAAGAGTTTGATGCCAGAACCAGAGACGCGGAAGCTCCAAAGCAGCAGGTTAAAAAACCAGAGCCTGGTGACACTGCTCGTCTTGTCAAGAATATGTTTAACATGAGCGACGATGAGGCAAATGATTTTCTTGCCAATCTTCTTAAGGCAGACCTGGAGCGTCAGGAACGTCAGAGTGCTTACAATCAGCCAGCACCAGCAAGTGAACCGCGTAAAAATACATCTAAATATACAAGAAATGATGTAGCGGAAGCTGAAAAGGCAGCAAAAGGACTTATTAAAAATCTTTTTGGAATTGACCTTCCGGAAGATATGCACTCTACTGTTTATAATATGGCAGCAGACGATAAGACAGGTGATAAAACTGATGCCTGCAGAGGTTGTGGTAAGGATTGCACATGCGGTTCATACCCAAAACTGTCAAAACAGCCACCGAAGCAGCCGAAGCAGAATTTTGATTTCTTTAAGGAACTCTTTGCACAGCCGGCAAGAACCAGTGCAGACCCTTCAGAACTGCTTGAAAGTGTTTATCCGGCATTCATCACTGATGAGATGCTTAATGGATACGACATTGAGAAGGTATTACATCTTCCTGTGTTTGGTATGCATCTGGTGTATTATGTAGATGATGCGCTGGCTCATAAGTATGACGGATTAATCCTGTCAGACAAATTTCCGTTCCTCTCACTGAAAGCATTTGAAACCTTTGAGGTGACAGAGGATGAAATCAATGATGCGGCGCTTGCAAACATTAAGGAAAAAGTCAGACTTGAAAAGATTAGTTTCGCTGAACATAATGCGTTGCTTATCACATCTGATGCGCCCTTTGTAAGCTGTGCATCAATCTTATGTGACGGCCTGCTGTATAATACTGCGACAGCATTAGGACAGGATAAAGTCTTTGTGCTTGAACTGCAGCCAAACGAGGTTGTTGTCCTTGGCGCGGATGAGCCACTCGGTGACTTAACTGGCAATACGCTTGACTATATACTGAAACGCTTTGACAAAACTGAAGGAAAGCTGTTGTCTACAACCGTTTTCTGCTACGATAAGTGTGCAAATACACTGTATCCATGCAGCTTCAACAATTGACCCTTTTTCATAAAATTATGCCGGCAGATTTTTTTCTGCCGGTGTTTTTTTAAAAAACGCAAGAAAAATCGCAAAAAACGTTATCTTTTTGAGGTTTTTCGGCATATTAAGCATAAGAAAAGTAAAGGAGGAAACACTGGCGAAATGCCAGTTTAAGCCATATGATTAAAGAAAGGAAAATTGAGTCAATAAGATTTGAAACAAAAGCCGTAATATATCAGAATGAAACTGGCTTTAAGATTCTTGCCGGTGTGGCATATAACGCAGACAGCGGGGAAATGTTACGGAAGTGCAGCCTCAAGGGGCAGCTTAGTGATGTTGAAGACGGCGATACATTGTTTGTTTCAGGTGACTGGGATGAACATCCAAAGTATGGAGTCGGTTTCCGTGCAGAAGCGTATGTGAAAGCCGTTCCACAGGATAAGAAGAGTATGCTTGCTTATTTAAAGCATGGCAATATTGCCGGCATCTCTGCAAAGAGGGCAGAACTTATCATTGATAAATTCGGTGACAATGCGTTTGACGTTCTCATATACCAGCCGCATTTGCTGGAAGGTATCAGGGGAATCGGAAAAAAGACAATAGAAAAAATAAAAGTATCAGCAAAAGATAAGCTTGAGACACAGAATATGATTGCCCAGATTATGAGATATATCCAGGGCTTTGATATCAGCCCGGCTTATTCAAATAAGATATATAAACAGTATGGACTGGACAGTATCAAGGTACTGAAAGAAAATCCGTACAGGCTGGCTGACGATATTGCCGGAGTCGGATTTTTGAAGGCTGACGAGATTGCACTGAAAAATGGAATCTCAGAAACCAGCCCGTTCCGTGTTGAAAGTGCCGTGCTGTATATCTTAAAACAGATGAATAAAGAAGGCGATGTCTTCAGTTATATTCAGGATATTGAAGCGGAAGGAAAAGAGTTTTTGAAACTTGATAAGTCTTACATTGATAAGGCGGTTGAGAGTCTTGTAAGTAAAAAACGTGTTATTCGCGAGGATGATGCGGTATATCTTACCAATCTGTTTAAGGCAGAAGAACATGCGGCAAAACGTATTGTAGAACTGATTGCCAATAACACAAAATGTATTGAAGTGACAGATGCTGATGTAAAGAGGCTTGAAGAAGAAGAGTACGACGATTACGTAAAGAAGTATAAAAAAGAGCACGGTAACAATGTAGAGGGGCTTGAAAAAAAGCGCGAATATGCAGATAAACAACGTGAAGCCATTATTGCGGCATGCAAGTCAGATGTATTAATCTTGACAGGCGGCCCCGGTACTGGAAAGACTACGACTGTCAACGGTATCATCAAAATGCTTAAAAAGCATGGGTTATCAGTATTGTGTGCAGCTCCGACAGGACGTGCGGCAAAACGTATGGAAGAAGCAACACACCATAAGTCCATGACAATCCATAGGACGCTTGAGGTGAAAAGCGAAGGAAGCCACGGCTTTAAATTCAGCAAGAATGAAACGAGCCCTCTGGAAGGAGACGCTTTAATTATTGATGAGAGTTCCATGATTGACATGTCTTTGCTGGATTCCGTTTTGAAAGCTATTCCTAACGGTATGAAGCTGATTCTGGTTGGAGATATTGACCAGCTGCTGTCTGTTGGGTGTGGAAATGTATTATACGAAATGATTCATTCTGGCAAAGTCCCGGTGGTGCGTCTTAAAGCAATCTTCAGACAGGACGAAGAGAGCGGTATTGTGGTAAATGCCCATAAGATTAACCGTGGAGAGATACCTTTATTTAAAAACAGGAAAGAAGGAGATTATTTCTTTATGAATGTTGATGACATGGAGCAGGAACAGATAAGAGACAGCATTGTTGATTATGTATGTGACAAGCTGCCAAAATACTATAATATTCCGGCTAATGAAATCCAGGTGCTTTCACCTATGAGAAAAGGGCATACCGGAGTATGGGAGCTGAACAGTTATATTCAGAACAGGTTAAACCCGCCGGCTAAGAATAAACCGGTAATTCCGTGTAATGAACAAGTCCTGCGTCTTGGCGATAAGGTCATGTTTACATGCAATGACTATGACAAGAACATCTTTAACGGTGATATTGGAAAAATCGTTTCTATCTTTTCCCCGGAGCTGGATGCAAAAATGGGAATCAATGATGATGAGATGGATGATGATATTGATAAGGATGAAAGAGGAGGACTGAAACGCGGATTTATCGTTGATTTTGATGGTAACCGTGTATGTTTTGACAACAGCAGGGCTTCTGACTTTATCCTTGCATATGCGATTACAATACATAAATCGCAGGGTAGTGAGTACGATATCGTTGTAATGCCTCTTACGATGGCCAATTACACAATGCTTCAGAGAAATCTGCTGTATACGGCAGTAACGAGAGCTAAAAAGATATTCGTCCTTTTCGGACAGAAGAATGCTGTGGCAAAAGCAGTTAAAAACCTTAAAGTTGTAAAAAGAAACACACGACTGGGGCTCAGGATTGTGAACCAGATGGGTTTGCTTGATATGATGCAGCCGGAAAATGTGCAGCTGTCCATCGACGGGTGTGGAGACCCACGCCCGTGTCTGATACACGCGAGCGTAGCTCGCGGTATCATGGCTGTCTGAGATACAAAGCGGGAATTATATTCCTGCTTTTTTTTGTGCAGATTTTCCGGAAAACGATACGTTTCAGGAAAAATTCAGCATATTGTATCTGGAAAATATACAGGAGGAAAAAGCAATGACAACAGGAAACATGATACTTATAGAAAACAAGAAAATATATATGTCAATCCCCTTTTGCGGCGATATGGAACCTGAGGCCAATGGCAAGTTTGCATATTACCTGTTGCAGCATCTGGACTCAAAAGGCGAGTTGAAAAATGCTGTGGCAAAACTGGATAGTTTGAAATACAACTACGCAAAACGTGGCTTCAATACGCGAATTTTGGAAGAACTGGATGAACTGGATTTTGCCAGACAGTACAATTCCATTTTCGGTTCAAAGTATTTGTACATTAAAAATGCTGACACAAAAAATCACGTAATTGTAGACGCAGACAGCAAGGAACACGACATCGCGCCGGATGAAATCCAGGTCTGGTATACCGGCAAGCTTGTATGTGCAGATGTGTCTAAGTTAACTCTATCTGAATCTGAAACTGCTGCCGTAAGACTCTGACGGCAGCGTTTGCTTTTCTGAAAAAATCTTCAAAAAAGTCTTGAAAAAAAATTCTAAAAAATCTCCCAAAAATCCATCAAAAAAGGTCTCAAAAAAAATCCGCAAAAAACGGCAAAACAAACAGCTTTTTCAGCATATTAAATGTGAAAAAAGTGGAGGTGATAACGATATGAGTTTGGATAAAGCAATAACATCCGGAAAAGAACATCGGAAGCCATATCAGGGTGGAAAAGCTTACTGCCAGTCATGCCGGAATCACGGTGGCTGCACATGGTGCCTTTCAAACAGGACACACAAATACAACAAAAAAATAGAAGCAATGAAGCTGGAGGAAAAGGAATTTGAGCAGAAGATTCAAGATTGAACGCGATTGTTATGAAGATGAGAACTACTTGTACAAAAAGGGGCATGTCACTTTCCAGCCGGGTCTGACTGTACTGGCCGGCTGCAATGGCTGCGGGAAGACAACCCTGATGAAACAGCTGGAAAACATTTTAAAAAAAGACAGAAAAAAAGCAAGGGTGTTTCGTTACGAAAACGAAATCCATGGCGGGCATTCGTCAATGCAGGAAGCAATGTTTTACGGAGATATGTCCTTTGTGGCAGCAAGTGTCATATCAAGTGAGGGCGAAAAGATTGCGCTAAACATGCAGAAAGCTGCCGCAAAGATTGGAAGCCTTATGGAGAAATCCCCGGATATTAACGAGTTCTGGCTTCTGCTTGACGGGGTTGACAGCGGATTCAGCATTGACGCAATTGAGGATTTGAAACGCGGCCTATTTGACACGATTTTTGAAATGTATCCGGATAAGGAAATCTACATTATCGTTAGCGCGAATGAGTATGAAATGGCGCGTGGCGAGATGTGTTTTGACGTAGTGAACTGCCGGTATGTAAACATCAAATCTTATGACAGATACAGAAAGATTGTCATGAAGTCAAGGGAATATAAGGACGCAAGAATTGAAGCGGCAGTTAAGAGAAATGAGGCCAAAGAAGAAGCTGAAGCCCCGGATGAAGATGAAGAGGATGACGAGATGGAGACCGGCAGTTTGAGGGATTCAATAGACAAAATTTGGAAGAAAAAACGATAACAAAAAACAAGGCAGGAGGAATTTTTATGGCTATTTATGTAACAGGCGATACTCATGGCGCTGATAAATTTGGATTCCACAGCGTTGATGGGTTTGTAAACCGATTAAACATGGAATCATTTCCTGAGCAGAAGTTTATGACAAAAGAGGATTATGTTATTATCTGTGGTGACTTCGGCGGTGTGTGGAATTATGCCGGAGAAACACTGAAAGAAAAGCATGACCTGGACTGGCTGGATTCACGAAATTTCACGACGCTCTTTGTACCGGGAAATCACGAGAATTACGACCGCCTGACTGGTCTTGAAGATAAAGATGTTATCAACGCATGGATGTATGCCGGGATGAGTGACAATGACAAAAAGAAAATCTTAAACGGATACCCGCAGAAAGCCTGGAATGGCGGGATGGTGCGTGAAATCCGTCCGTCTGTCCTGATGCTGGAACGTGGTTATGTCTTCAACATTGACGGCTGCAAGTGCTTCGCCTTTGGCGGGGCAAGAAGCCATGATATCAGCGGCGGAATTCTGAAGGCAGAGGATTTTGAAAGCAAAAAACTTGCTAACAAAGAAGCCGAAAGATGGAATCTTGAAGGAAAGACGTTCCGTGTAAACCATGTTTCCTGGTGGGAGCAGGAGATGCCTGAACAGATGGAAATGGAGCGCGGCTGGGCTATGCTTGAAGATGAGAAGTATAAGGTTGACTTTATCTTTTCTCATGACTGCCCGGCATCTGATAAGTTCTTTGTACTTCGGGAAAACTGTCCGGATGAGCTGAACAAGTATCTTGAGCAGGTAAAACAGAAGGTAGACTACAAAAAATGGTTCTTCGGACATTATCATGAGAACATGATGATACCGGGAAGCAAAGACCTGCTGCTGTATGAACAGCTTGTACAGATTAACTGATTGACGGTGGTCGTATGGCAATCAGAAAAGAAAAAGAAGAGGTTTCCGGATGGCTCTTCTCAACGAGAGCCGTCTACATTACAGAAGACGGAAAGCGGTTTTATCAGGAAAGCGAAGCTTTTCTGCATGATGAGTATCTGAAATGGCAGCAGACGGCCAGGAAAATGGGTGTCAGGTGCATTGATGGAGGGTATTACTGTGAAAGCGAGCAGGCATTGGCTGCCGTTGTAATTATGATGTCATACAAGACAGGCCGGTATGATGGAAAGCAGAAGAAGTTTGTTAAATATGATAATTACAAAAATTACAGATTTTCCGGCCCGGACTGGTATTTCTTCGAGCACGATGCAAGCAAGCCGTATCCTTACGGATACAGTGTTAAGTCCTTGACTCAGAAGAAACAGGAATTCGCCGAATGGCTTAAAAAATACGAGGAGAAAGCGTAATGGCTTTCTCTTTTTTTGGATTTTTTCTCGCTTTCTTTTTTTTGCATATTGGATATGTAAATGTTGCCGAAAAATCGGTAAAGAAAGAGAGGAATTAACAAATGGAAAGATACTTTAAATTTTCTGAATTGTCAAAACTGGAGCAGCAGATGTATTACAATTACATATATCTGTTTCTGATGGAGGCAAATATGCAGTACCCGGCGTTTTCTGTCTGGTATGGCAATTTGTTTACTGATGACCTGAAATTAAAACCAGAGCGCGAAATCATAGTCTGCGAAAAGGAATATGAGATTGCCGGGGTCACCATCCTGAAATCAACAAAAGAAGAGGCAAAAATATGCACGATGTATGTTGCAGAACAGTATCGTCATAATGGTCTTGGGAGAAGGCTGATGGAGTTAAGCCTTGAATGGCTGAAAAATGATAAGCCGGTGATAACGCTTGATAAGAGTAAGGAGCCGGACTTTGCAGGCATCCTTAAACACTTTGGCTTTGTACTGCAGGAAGAAAATTGCGGGTTATACAATCCGGGAAAAGTAGAACTTATATACAACGGGAAAAGCTGAGCCGAAGGCTCAGTTTTTTTGTTAGAAGTTGCGGGAGAGAGGAGAGAGGTGAAAGTTGGAAGGGATTGTGGAAAGTGAAGGTTGTTGGAGACCGGGAGGCTGAGATTTGCTCTGTAAGAAAAGATGTTGCCGGCGTTGTGGTGTTGGCCGGCTGGCGCCGGAAGAAAGTAGCTGGCGGCCGGAAGGTGTGGTGCCCTATAAAGAAGTAAGAGTGAAAAAAGTTGCCGACCGAAGGAATGCCCGCTTTTTGCCGGCTAAAATGCTTGTCTGCATGCTGCTGCCTGCAGCGTCTGGTCGATTGCCTGTAATTTTTCTGATTGGTAAAAATGCACGAAAGAAGCCTCAAAAAAGCCCTTTTTGTTAATAAAATCAGAAAGAAATTGGTAAAAATACACAAAAACGAAACAAAAATAGAGCCATTTTGTACGCCCAAAAAGTGTTTCATTTTTAAATTTTTTTAGCATATTATTCTTGTAATCGAAGATAAGCACCCGGCGAAGCCGGAAGACAAAAAAGGAGAGAGAAAAATGATTACAAGAAAAATTAAAATTGAAACTATCAGTAAAGTTAAAGATTTTGTAAACGAAATCAGCAAGGTTGATGTTAACGCTGATTTAAGCAATCCGGACAGACGGTATATCGTTGACGCAAAATCAATCCTCGGAATCTTAAGCCTGGATATCTCTCATGTAATGAATCTGACGATTTATGATGAGGAGAAAAACGCAGGAAAGTATGAAAAGATTTTTGAGAAATTTGGAGTAAGAGACAACAACTAGAATTCGAGACAGCATGGCGGCAGAAGGCCGCTTTTTTTAATGTACAGCGAGCTTTAAGCTCGCTGTATTATTAGATATTACAAAGCTGGCAATAATATTGAACATCTTTGAATATTCGATAAAGTAGTTTACCTTCAGAATTAAGAATTGCATCAACACAGCAATCAGATGAAATAATATATGCGTCAAATACCTGCTGTTTATTAAATTTTTGAGCTTCCACATATCGATGTTTACCGTCCTGAATGAAGAAAAACTGAAATGGTTCAAAATACATAATGAGAATTTCAGATTTGTCGTGCTTCCAATTCTGGCATGTCCGCGGGTCTAACTCCTCAATCCACCCTGAACTTAAATATTCCGGTGATAAGATTTCAGACGAAAGTGCCTGGAACGAAATTTTTTGTGGCTTATATTGCGTGTTGCGATGAATGAAATTAAAAATGGCGTCAGTATCATATGCAAATTTTACTATTTCGTTTCGTAGATGAATTGTTTGGACGTTAAAATTCACAGTTTCATTTGCATTTTTGTTTGAATCCATTGTTTTGGCGCGGTGTTTCCATTCTTCATGTAAGCCGAATATCATTTCATTGAGTCTTTCTGTCTGTATCTCGTTTTTGGCATTTGCTTCAATATATTCACGCGCTTCATCAAAGTATCCGTCCAGAGTCACGTTTTCGTTCATATTCTCGTTTCCTTTCATTGTCGTGTATATATCATATCACAAATAATAGCATTGGACAATGCGGGCTTGCAATATGGAATACGCTTTTTTTTGTTGGGTGAGCGAATTGGCATATTAAAAATGATATTAAATAAATTTTTATGTGCTGAATATTTCAGCAAGAAAGAGAGGAAAATTATGATGAACACAATGAAAAACTATGGAGCACTCGTTGAAAGCATTGATGCCGCAATGGTAGATAAGGCAAGAGGTATCTTAATGGATTTGCCTAAGATGATGCCAAGGCCGCAGTATAAGAGCCAGACAAGTGGCCTGATGTGCTATCCGGTGGAAGAAGCTTTGCAGATGTGGAGTTTGTCTGTTGATGATGACAGACTGCTTTTGGCAATGGCAGCCGTTGCTTCAATGGCAGACTACGTTGACGGCGTCGGCATTGCAATGCCGGTCACTGCCGATGTGATGGCCGTTATGAAGTTCGTGGCTCATCTGCTGGATGCCGAGGAGAGCGGCCCGGTGTATATGCGTCATGAGGTATATCATGGCGAGGAGCGGGCATTTTCATATGTTGTCAGAATCATCTAAGATTTCAGAGTCAAGACCGGAATGGTTTTGACTCTTTTTTGTGTCTGTGGCGCGAAATATAAACAAAAAAGCATAAAAAAATTGGAAAAAATAATCGTGGTTGGGGAAAAATCCGGCATTTTGTATGTGTAAAAAAATAAAAAAGAGGGAAAGCATATGACATATAAAGCTGGAGACCAGGTGCGGGATGAATTCAATGTACCAATACATAAATTAATATTTCAAAAGATAAAAAAGACATGTGAGTCTGGGAAACCAGGCTGGATTATATTGGATGAGAATAAAAATGAGTTCACATCATGCTTTATAGAAGATTTTGATTTGATTGAAAAGTATTTGGGTTTCGCTAATTCGCATATTCCATCAAATCGTAAACAATCACATTTAATTTCTGTGGGAATAAGACCCTCCAAAATGATTACTCTAATTTTTGGGGAAAACTACCTTGCGATAAAAACATATAAAGATATTGATAGTGTCCATCTTTCTTTAAGCTTGAGCAAAGATGAATATACGATAAAATGTTATGGCAGTAAGGATATTACGATTCTCATTTATCCGGATGGAGCAGTAATGACGGCAAGACCGAATTTTGACCGCAAATATTACCCAACAACCGTTAAAAATGTGATACAGAGATTGCCAAGTGATGTTCAGAAAGCATTATTTGAAGAATTTGCAGGAAATAGCCTGTTGTACAAAGATTTTATGACCGATAAGTTTTTGGCTACAATGAGACTGACTGATTTGGATAAGAAATTCAATAAGCTTGACTATTTCCAAAGTGCATTTCCAGATGTTGCTTTTCCAAAAACAGCAAATAAAATGAACTGTTATGAGTTGTATGCCATTGGATGCGCGGAGAAATATATTGAGCCGGAACAGACTGGATTGCTGTTTGAAAAGGATTATCGGATTGATAAAGTACAGGATTTTACCCCATCAAAGCGAAGATGCAAGGAAATTGGGAAAAATTATATAAAAAGTATATTAAAGCAAAAAGTAACTGAAGAGGTTCTTTATGAGTTCGATTTTTTTATCGATGATTATGTAGAAATGGCCATGGAATTAAAAGAAAAAATAGATATAAAAGCAGGAAAGAAAAAGATACGGAAGCTGCATGATGAATATGCAGAGCGGCTATTGAAGAAAAAACACAGGGGAAAAATAAAGATTCCGGAAACGCCGTTAAAATATCTGGAATTGCCAAAAGAGTTTATTTTGCTGGACGCGCCTGGGGCGTTATGTCAAGAGCAGAAACGGCAGCATAATTGTGTGTCGTCTTATATTGGACGTATTGAAAAAGGCTCCTGTATTATTTATTCTGCAGACATTAATGGCGAGCATGTGACAATAGAAATCAGATACAGAAAAACAAGAGGAAAATATACTTTTATCGTACCTCAGTGCTTAAAAATGTGGAATGAATGTTGTTCAGAAGAAACTCTGAAATATGTGAAAGAACAGGTAAAGGAAGCGGGAGAGCAGGCGGCGAAAAAGTACGAAAGGAAAATAGAAAGAAAGGCTAAAAATCAATAGCATACTGCCGGCAGCGGGCCAAAATTAGAAATGGTTTTGGCTTTTTTTGTGTAGAAAAAACGGAAAAAGAAAATAAAATTTGGCTGATGCCTGGGAGAAGATAAGTTTGGCAAAAAATGTTTGACCTGATACAAAATTTAGCATATTAAAACAAATCCAAAAAAATGGAGGCGTTTTAATAGATGAAGAAAGATTTTGTGTCGCTGGCAGAGGCGCGACCGGATTTAGCGAAGGAGTGGAATTATGAAAAGAACGGGGATTTGAGGCCGGAGGATGTGAGTTGTGGAAGCAATAAAAAAGTATGGTGGAAGTTGCCTTATGATGTGCCGGATGATTATCCGGTTGAACATTTGAGAGGGAAACATTTTGATTTTGAGTGGATGGCTTTCTTGAACGACCCCACCCGACTGACGTCGGATGGGGATTCTACGGGCTGGCGCCCGTAAAACCCCGATAGTCCAGCTACGGGTATTCTGATATGGTTTTACAGCTTCTCATCCGAAGAATCAAGGCAACAGGCCTATATCAGCGTAAGCGCCCGAGTATCCCCGTCCATCCATATACCTGCCGCATCATACTATTAATACGTGCAAGAGGTCTTTCCGAAGAAAAACTTTTCGTGGTAAGAATACCCGGAAGGTTAATAAGTTACATTTTATGTAAATCTATGTTTGTTAATCAAAATTAATAGTAACAGGCCGTCCATCCTTTCATCTCTGCAGCAATAACACTCAAAGATTTTGGTTTCTTCGGCTTTCCAGTTTTTGTAAGTTCATCCCCCTTTTTATATTCATACGGGATTGAACGGTAAAAGCTGTGAGTATATATTCCAGACAGCTTACCTGATATGTATTTCCATATTTTCATTAAGCCATATACATCTTTTCCATTTGATAATTCTTCTTTAAGATGGTCTGTCAAGCGGGCTGCCATCTGTTCTTCGGGGATAAGTCTGTCTCTTAATCCCATGCCTTTTAATCCAATCACATATGAAGCTGCTTCGTGTATTGAAATACCAAGTCTTCGCATATACAGAATTTTTCCAATCTGGCTTGTGTATGCCGGATTTATCTTAATGATGCCGAAGCTTCTGCGGTATGACTGGTTTTCAATGCAGTATTCCATTTTTCTGTATGCAAATACAGAAGCGTGACGGTTACCCTTCGCATTTCCATATTTCATGCCATGTTTTGATATTGTAGTATCTATGTCTTCCATAACAAGCGGTTTTCTGCGGTCTTCGCAATACTGTCCAACCTTTGATATTATACGGCCTATCTCATCAGAAATCTGCTCACTCGTTTTGTTCTCAGAATTGAATCTTAGTACCTCGCCTGATATTCTGTTTCCATCTTTGTCAATATCAGTTAATGCGACGTGGTCATAGTTTAAATCAATAGAAACACATCCGTTTTCAAATGACTCATTACAGTATGCATTTTCCAAAACCATAGTTACAGATGGAATGAAATACATTCTTCCATTTTCATCACATTTTAACTGAAAATTATAACATACAGGCTTTCTGTTCTCAGGTTTGGCATTCAGGGCATCAAGCCAGAGATTGTTGTCTCTGGAAAGATGGAAGTCTAAAAGAACAGCTTCTTTTCCATCCATACATGTAATAATTAGTGCCTCTTTATGTCCGTCAAGTTCTTTTCTGGTAGCAAAGTCAGCTGCAGAAGCCCTTCGTACAAGAAAATTACAGTTTTTGGATGTATGGCGGCCTGGAAGGCTCATTGATGCATGTCTTTTGTTAAAGAACTTTTGCTTCCATGTCTCGATATTGATATCTTCAGAATCCTTCTCTGTATACATCTTTTTTGAACCAAAGATAATGCGTTTCGGAGAATGGGTTTTAAGACAGTCAAGCTTATTCTGCGCCCTGTTTCTAGCAGAAACCAACAGTCTTAATCGACTCTTAAGCCTTCTTATATCAGCTTCAATGTTTCGCTCGTATGTATCAACATCAACCTTTTTACTCCCAGGAAGAGTAACGCTTTTGCCTGTCATTTTTGTCTGACACCCAGGATAAGGCGTTTTCCATTTTTGGATTTTAGCATACGTCACAAGGGAATCTTTGATTGCCTGTTTCTTTTCAAGCTGTTCGATAGTAGAAGCTATCTTTGTATCCCTGGCATCAATGTCTGATTTCTTGGTTTTTATATACAGTTTGTTCAGTTCATCTTGAGAGGACAGCATTCCGGAAGCAGATGCATATACTGCACAGTTGTAATAATCACTGGTCTTAAATGTATCTTTGCACCATTTAGAATATGTGTCTTTCATAAGTATGCCGGCACTTTTATATTTTTTATCGTAAAGCAGGTTATACATCTGTATTTTCATATCATTAAACCTGTGCTCTGTATCAATAAGAGAGCCAGGATTGATGATAAGGTTCTCATCAATATAATATCTTTTATCTGCATTTATTGTACGTGTAATTTCCATATATGCTCTGTCACCTCGCTTTCGGTTAAAATTCATTTTTATATTGAATAAATCTTTTGTTTATATTATAATTATACCATATTTAAAAGCATAATGCAAGCTCGGTTGAAATTTATTTAGGAGGGATTTTATGGATAAAAAAGAAATTGATGAAAAGTACAACAGACGTGCACATTCTGTATGCTGTTTAACATATCATGCGGTATTTGTCATTAAATACAGAAGAAAAGTTATAGATAGCGAAATAATGGAGTTCATGAAGAATCATACAAGATATCTGATTGAAGACAGATTTAACGGGAAAATGCTTGAATTTAATGGAGAGGAAGACCATATACATATATTATTTGAACTTCCGCCATCAGCAGCACCTTCTGTAATAGTATGCAGCTTAAAGACACAGCTGTCTAAGGAAGTACGGAAACGGTATATGGAACAGATACAGGGAAAATTATGGAAAGATTCATTTTGGAGTGACAGCTACTTTCTTTCAACCACAGGAGGAGCAAGCCTTGAAACCTTAGAAGAATATATCAAACAGCAGGGAGTAGAAAAGCCAGAGCGGCCAAAACGAAAATACACTAAACGAAAGCGAAAGTAAAAGTCAAGAACAATTTGACTTCGTCAAAGCACATTCATCCCCACCCGACTACATAACAAGGAATATTGTTATTTCGTCGGATGGGGTTTTCTGTGCTCTTATAGATAAATGACCGCAATAGCAAAAATCTTGGATGCCCGTTTCTTAGTGGCCAGTCTGTGTGGAATGGGTTTAATGACCTTGCATCAGTAAGACCAGATTTAGCTAAGCAATGGCATCTTACAAAAAATGGTAATCTAAGACCAACAGAAGTTGCCGTCAACTCAAGGAAGAAGGTCTGGTGGATATTTCCATATGATGACCCTAAAACAGGGAAGCATTTTGATTTTGAGTGGCAAGCCAGAGTGTATGACCGTAATAAAGGATATGGATGTCCATATTTAAATGGACAGGCGGTTTGGGAAGGATTTAATGACCTTGCTACAATGAATCCTGACATTGCTGCTCAATGGCACCCAACTAAAAATGGAGACTTAAAACCAACAGATATTACATCGGGAAGTAAGAAAAAAGTTTGGTGGTTATTCCCTTATGATGACCCAAAAACAGGAAAGCATTTTGATTTTGAATGGCAGGCTTCAGTTAATAATAGAACAAAACATAATAGTTGTTGTCCATTCTTAAATGGAAGAGCAGTATGGGAAGGATTCAATGACTTACAAACAGTAAACCCAGAACTTGCCAAACAATGGCATCCAACTAGAAATGGAAGCTTAAAACCTACGCAAGTTACTGAAAAATCTGGAATAACTGTTTGGTGGCTGTTCCCCTATGATGACCCGAAAACAGGGAAACATTTTGAGTTTGAATGGAAATCAAAAGTGATTAATCGAAATTCTGGTTGCAGTTGTCCATATTTAACAACTTATAAAGGTGAAGAATATATAAAACAGTATCTTCAAAAAAATAGTATCTCTTTTGATGGCCAGCAAAAGTTTTCTGATTTGCTCGGTACTGGTGACGGTCAATTATTATACGATTTTTCAATACTTGACGAAAAACATGGATATATCTTAATTGAGTATAACGGCATTCAACATTACGAAGTAGTAGAATATTTCGGCGGCGAAGAAAAGTTTAAAATTCAAAAAGAGCACGACAAAAGAAAACGCGACTACGCCAAAAAGCATGGTTATAAACTAATTACCATTAAGTATACATATGACACATATGAAAGTGTTGAAGAATACCTTGATAAGGAGCTTAAAAAGCTTGGCGTCATAAATAGTACTAAAAAAGAAGAGTCCGTAAATGATGCAGCATAAAGAGAGTATCTTACCGCAGCCGGCTTCGCCGGCTGCTTTTTGCTGCACAAAAAGAAAATAAAGAAAGCAAAAAAAATGAAAAAGAAAGCCAAAAATCCAAAAAATTCGGCATATTAAAAGAAGAACAAAAAAAAGGAGCCAAAAAAGGAGCCAAAAAGGAGCCGAACCAATGGGGGCTTTGAAATACATTATGAAAAAAAACAGGAGGAGCAGATAGTGGAAATTTTAAGGACTAAAAATGATAATGAAAAATTAAAAAAAATGAAAGAATGGATTGATAAACATCCAGAAGAGGCTGCAAAAATGGATGTGCACATGACAAATATAAAAGAAAGGAGGATAAAGATATGATAAACGAAAGGCTGCGAGAGCAAATCAAACAACACAAGAAAAGATGGAAAGAACATCCGGAAGAATGCCCAGCTGAAGTGAATTCAATGTCAATTGAGGAAATAACTGATGGCATAATGAATTGTACATTTCTTGATACAGGAATTCCTGGTGAAACAAAAGAAGAATTTATAGAGAGATTAAAAAATGATAGCGAAGACGAAAGTAAGTAATACCGCAATATTAAAATTTACATATGATGATGCCTTGGAAATTTTATTAGAAGCAGCAAATGAGATTAAATCGGAATATGAAAAGTTATCAAATCATACAGTTTCGATTAAGTTTACAGAAAAGCTATCTACTATACAAGGATATTGCAACTATAATCACAATGGTAATTGTCAAATAGTTGTAGGAATAAATAACCTTAATGATGCGTTTGTTAATAAACTTGGAGATAAAACATTGTACATAAAAGACGGGAATTTTGTCGCGGCACTAGATACTCTTTTTCACGAATCGAGACACCTAAAGTGTAAGTTGCTTTCTTATGAAAATTGCAATAAAACATTTGATGAAAAAGTTCTATTAAATTGCACTTCTTTGGCATCAGCAAATTATAATTATTATAATATGAACTATTTGGACATGCCATTTGAAATAGATGCAGAGCAATTTGGAATTAATAAATCATATTCTTTTTTGTATGAAACATGTGAGATACCAGCGGCGGAAAAGGTTGTGCTTAATTATGTGAATGATAGAATCAACTTAGAGTATAGGCATTTTACGCGCGAGCGCTATATTCTTATGATGCCTGAAAGAGGCAAGTATGTGTCTTTAAACGAAGTGGATAATAAGTTTGGCGAACAATTTACAGATTCATTGAAAACAAGACGTGTATACGAAATCTCATCAAAAAATAAAGATAAAGTGTCTCGATTATTATGTAAATCTGGATGGGAAGAAATAAAAAAGGAAATGGACGAGACTACGAAGACAGTAGATTTTGATATGAAAATGGCTTGTCTTGAGCTATATTTGCATCCCAAAAGAATAGAAGAAGCTAGTTTTTTAAAAAAAATTGATATAGAACCAGAATCTATATTCAAACATCCATTTCCAGAAAAACAAAATATAATATCAAGAATTGGACGCACGCTTAAGACTATATGCAATGAAAACCAATTAGATGATTTCTCTGACAGATAATACAAATCGAAAATTATAGTAAAAACAGGCTTGTAAAAACCAAAAGCAATAATTAAAAATGGAGGCAAAAACATATGCGGCAATTAATAATTGCAAGAAAAGACTTAAACATGTCTGCCGGTAAACTGGCGGCACAGGTATCTCATGCGTCCATGGCGTTTCTGACAGCGCCGCTCAGAGATACGAAAGGTAATAAAAATAAAATAAAAAGAATTGAAGATGGCGAATATGTGTTTGAGATAAAAATGGACGCGGAGACTTACGATAATTGGGTTTGCGGGATTTTTACAAAAACAATATGTGAGGCAAGAAACAGGAATCAGTTACTGAAGGCGAAGAAGATGGCGGAAGAACTTGGAATGGAAGAGGAGAAAGATTTCTTCCTGATTAATGACAACTGCATGACGGAGCTGGAACCGGAAGAGATTGATGAAAATGGTGTTGGAAGAACACTGACATGTATTGGATTCAGGCCGCTGCCGGATGACGTGGCACATGAGATAAGCAGGAAGTTTCAACTGTATAGATAAGGAGGAAAAAAATGGAAATAAAAAAAATAGATGTAACGAAATGTTTTATAGATGATTCAAATGGATTTTGGGATAATTTTTGGGAGAATCGCGATGGATTAGGCGCATCACCACATTATGCAGACCCGGATAGTGCAAGCGCGACACTTAGGAATTATCATCAAGCTTTGTGGAGCCGAAAGTTGCCAAATGGTCAGATGATGAAGCTGGAAAAGGGAAAGAAATCAGATTATCTTATCTGGAATGGGATGAGGTTTGCATCGGATTCAATGACGACTAGCCATCGGTATATTAAATGCAAAACTGTTATTCAACAAGTAGAAAAGCAAACAGACAACTATCGCCAATTTGTGGAAAATTCTCTTTGTGCTACATATACCATCGGAGGAATGATTATATTTCCGAAGCTTCGTGGAAGCATGAATCAGGATAGAGGGACAAATCCAATGATTTCTGACCGCTGGGATTTAACATTGGAATGTATTAAAAGATATTACGAACAACCAGAAAATGACAACTATGCATTTAATCCTCTTTGGAAAACAATTAAACGAAGTGAGAGTTTTTTTAAATTGTTTGTAGATTTTAATGGATATATTGAGTTCTTTTTTTTACAGGATTTCATTGATAAAGACGGAAATGTAATTCGCTTTATGCCGGATTATTTTGATACAAATGGAAATTTTACAAAAAAATATCCTGTTCCGCAAACTGCAAAAGAGTATTTAAAAAATATTGAAATACAAAAGGAAATTGTAAAAAAAAGAAATAAGAGGATATATGAATTTGTCAATCAGTAATATTGCGCTGCATCACATTATCGATGGACGGTGAAACCGCGGCCAACTTTTCAAGTTGTCTGTCGGACATAATGGTTGTAAAAGTGTACGGGGAGCTGGAAGCCTCGTCCACGTCTGGTACACGCGAGCATAGCTCGCGGTATCATAGAACAACACAAAAAACGCTGGAAAGAACATCCGGAGGAATGCCCAGCTGAGATAAATTCTATGTCAGAGGAAGAGGTGTATGAGGGTATCAGGAATTGCACTTTTCTGGATACGGAAATTCCTGGCGAAGCGAGAGAGAAATTTGTAAAAAGACTGAAAAAAAAGAACAAAAGAAATAAGTGAAAAGCAAAAAAGATAAAGAGAAAAATAAGTATAAAAATAAAGCAACAGGCCGATTTGATTAGTCGGCCTGTTCGTGTGTGTTGGATAAAATACAGAAAAATATAAGAAAAAGACTAATGGTCTTCGCCATATCCACGAAGAACGACTTTGCCGGCCTCGTCTACAACCTCAATCAGACATCCTGGCTGCCAGCCTTTGTATCTGAGAGGCTTGACTTTTCCAAACTCTGACATACAGTCAAAAATTTCATAACTCTCGCCGTGGCAATCGTCCATGTTGATATAATCAATCAACCTTTGTGGAGCCATTAAAGAAGAGACCAGCTCATCATCAATCATATGCTGCACCAAAAACATAGAGCACTCGCTCATTGTGGCTGGTTTGCCGTCAGGTGCATAGTCGCAATCTGTGTAAAATTCTTCTTCGTTTGCCATGTCACATTCTCCTTTCTTACTACAGCTCATCGTAATCAAAAATCATCGGTATTACTTTTTCCTGATACCATTTTTGCTCTGATTCGAAAAAATCAATAAGCGGTGCGTAATCGCGCTTGTTCTGCGCGGCACTAAGATATCGGTAATACTTGATTTTGTTTTCGTCTCTAATGATTACAGGCGTAATGTCTGCATCAAGACATTGTTTCAACAGAATCATGCGCCCGACACGTCCGTTTCCGTCTTGGAATGGGTGAATATTTTCAAAGACTGCGTGGAATTTCGCAATATCTCTCAGTTCAACTTTCTTTTTGCCTGTATACTCGGCAAGTAGAGCTTCAATCATTGCCGGTACTTCCTGTGGAAGAGCAGTGGTAATATCGCCGACAAGATTTGCACGTTTTTTCCAGTCTCCGACTGCATATCCGTTTGCCATATCTTCAAAAACTCCCTCTTTGAGGTTTTTATGCATACCTTTTATGATATCTGCAGTAAGCGGTTCGCTTGCGTGCTTCATCATGTAGTTAAACATCTTAAAATGACCATTCATTTCCTCAACATCTTTCGCTCTGAAGATTGTGTCTTCGTCGTCTGCGAAAAAAGTACCGGTATCGAATAATGATGCGGTTTGCTTTTCTGTTAATGTACTTCCCTCAATCTTATTGGAATTGTAAGCCATGCTGCGCTGTGTAAAGCCGTATGCTCCACTGCGGTCCTGGCTTTGAAACTCAATTGCGAGGCGTTGTTTTAATCTTTCTGTAAATTTTTTGTCCTGCATTTTGCATTCTCCTTTCTTGTTTGTCATGTATATTCAATATGCAAAATGTAGCATCTTTTAACAAATTGCGGATGTATTCAGTATATCATACAACGTGGGAAAAGAAAAACAAAAAAGACGCTTTTGGCGTCTTTTCTGTTATCCTGGCTGCTCGACCAGGAAGGGTGATATGCATTGCTGTTGTAGTATAGCACTGACGAAATGCACTGTCAATGCGAAATCGAGATTTTTGGCTTATTTTGTCTTACAATAAGTCATCAGTCTCTGTTTCTGATAATGTATCTTCCTTTTTCCACTGCGTTTCTTCTGCAATATCAGTAATCTTCTTTCCGTTGTACGTAAAAACAGAAGTTCCCTGAATGGCTGATACGTTTCGGAGCTTTTCAGCAAGCGGCGAGAGAGCAGTGGTCTCGCCGTTGTACTCCACTTTGTTCTTTTCTGCGTCCACGACCGTCACTCTGACGGAATCGTCGTCAATGATACCGCGAGCTATGCTCGCGCGTACCAGACGTGGGCGGGGTTCCATACTCCCATATTTATTCTGGTAACGAGCCGGAAACGGAGAGTTGTCAAAGTTGGCCGCGGTTTTCCCCGCCCGTCGATAAACACAAGCTCGGCCCCGACTGGTATACCGCATTTTGGGAAATTAATCGCCGGCCTTTGCTTCCTCCCGCTGCTGCCTGAGCCGTGAGTCTGCCTCTTGGAGCTTCCTGCGGTGGTTTCGCCTTGTCTTTGAGCCACTCGCTTCAGCTTATCTGCGCTTCCTGATATGATGGCGATGGCCTCAAGCAATCGATAAGCTTTTTCTGCTGACATAGCAAAAAATTCCCGGTTCTTGGCAAGACGCAGCTTTGGGTTCAGTGTGTCTATAAGCTCGTGCAGCTTCTTATCCTCCAGCTGCCATGATGTCTCGTATGTTGCATATATTTCGTACTCAAAAGGTAGGGCAGTAGTGCTTAACTGTTTTCGGCGAGCCTCCACATCGGAGGCATAGCCAATCTTGACCATGTCGTGCAAACATGGGTTTGTCATTATGTAGATATAACCTTCTGACATTGTCTTCTCCTTTCCTGTTAGTATGGCTTAGTATGGCAATTCACGCATCTTCCACCTGTGAGCTGGCGATAGCAGTGCGTTTTTTTTTAAAGATTTCCGCTTGTTAAAATTGTCGTAAGTGACCGGGTCAGCTCCATGATAGAAAGATGCCGCCGTTGTATTTTTCTGTACAGGAACAGGAATTTCTTTCGGGCTTCTGTAATATTTTGGTCTCCAAATATAGCCTGCCATTACTTCACCTTCGGCAGAAACACTTTTATCCTGCCGACTAGACGGTAATCAGGATTTGTCTTTCTGATTTCTTTTTCTTCTTCTGTCTCATTTTCTGGTTTGATTCTTACCTTGATACCGCGATAATGCGTATCTGTTTTTGTTAAAATCTCGTCAACGGTTCCGTATGTAAGATTGCCGTTTTCATAATCTTCTTTTAAAAGAACAGCAACACGCTGTTTTGGATGTACTTTGCTTCTAATCTGATAATTTTCCATAGTTTTTCCTCCTGATGATTAGATTTGGCTATGCTATCGCATCGATTTTTTAATTTTTTCTATCTCTATCTTGATTCTTCGCCGTCCAATCCATGTTTTTGCGTAGTCACTGCGCCTCATCTTTTGGAGTTCGGCAATACGTTTGTTTGAATCGTCTTTTCCCTGCATCGGCATAACCTCCTTTTTGTATATATCTAATATGCTGAAAAAAATAAAAACTGTAACGCAAAAATATGTGAAATTTTCCGGCTGATGCAGCACCAGCCCGCAGACAATAAAAAACCCGCAAAAAAATCTCTTTCTATAAAAAATTCTGCATATTGTATGTGAGAAAAAAAAGAAAAGAGGGAAAGTGTATGTTCCAGTTGTTCGACCTTAAAAATGATACAGAAACACCGGCAAGACCTAAAAAGGAGGGGAAAAAGATGGAAGAAAAAGCAAGGATTCCTAAAAAAGAAGAGAAAACAGAGCAAAAAAAAGAAGATGTCAAAATAAACAAAACACGGCATCGTCAGAATATCTATGTTAAGGCAATCGGTATGATTAAGCAGGTAAATACAATGCTTGATACATTTGAAGGGATTGGCCTAAAGATGGATTTTGACGATGATAAAACTCCTGTCGGGAAAGTGATGAACGTAATGTTACAGAACCCGAAAGATATTGCATGTGAAGCCCTTGGCGTTGAACTGCGGGAAGAGAAAGGGTATAACGTTGGAATCAACGATGACCATCTGCTGCCGGTAACACTTGAAGTATATTACCCGGCAAGCGGAAGAGTGGAGTTTTCAATCACTTTTGAAAGCCTGTGGGATTTGCTTGACCGGGCTGGTCAGGATGCTGAATGTGCAAAGAACATTTGGGACTGTTTTGTGAATGAAAAAGAAGAAGCAAGAGAAACTCTTAAAAATAAATATAATGCGACAGGCTTCGGGGAGGTTGATGAGAAGTGAGATTTTGGAAGAAAAGAGAAAAAGATGGCGAAAGTGCCATGTGGAAATATGCAAAATACGCAGTTGTTGCAGTATGCGTCATTGGAATCGGGGCTAACAGTATCAGTGTAATCCCGACCGGGTATACCGGGGTTAAATCAACATTTGGAAAAATATCAGAAAAAGAATTAACAACAGGGATTCATATTTCTGTGCCGTTTGTTCAGCATATTCAGACAATCAGTAATAAACAGCAGGACAGAAGATGCGAGGGGAAAATCTGGGGTGAAACTTCAGACAAGACGCCGGTATATGGTGAGAACGTCACCGTAACATACAGTATTTCGCCTGAAAAATCTGCGTGGTTGTGTGCAAATGTAACCGATACGGACAATCTGATTAAGGGAAGCATGGTTGTTTCTGCAATGAAGGCAGCGATGGCTGAGTTAGCGCCTGAAGACGTAACTAACCGAGGAAAGATTGAGCCGTTGACGCAGAAGAAACTGGAAGCAGTGCTTAATACAAAATACGGAAAAGATGCGATAACGCTGTATCAGGTCATCATTGAGAACATGGACTTTGAAGATGAATACAACGCGGCAATCCAGCAAAAGTCTATCGCTCAGCAGACTGCTGCAAGGCAGGAAATTGAGAACAAAACGGCGATTAAAAAAGCTGAGGCAGACAAGACTGTAGAAATCAAAAAAGCCGAGGCAAAAGCTGAAAAAATGAGAATTGAAGCTGAAGCGCAGGCTAATGCAAATAAAGAACTGGCCGACAGCATTTCCGATGCGTTAATTGATTATCAGAAGATTGAAAAATGGGATGGAAAACTCCCGAAAGTCACTGGCAGCAATGCGATTGTAAGTCTGGACGAAGATGAGAATGCTGCGGATGCAACTGGCTCAGGAGATTCTGGAAATTCAGAGAAATAAAAAGAAGAAAAAAGAAAAAAGAGAGCTGCGGCGCGAAGCGCCGCAGCTCTTACTGCATAAGGCTTTTCAGATATTCTACTGTAACGCCTTTTTCTTTCATCAGCTCTGTAAGTTCTTTAATTTCCTCAGCCTGTTTTTCTTCGGCTTCTTTTGCCTGTGCAAGTTCAAGTTCTTTTCTTAATGTTCTTCTGGTTGTTTTCATCTCCTTGATAGATGCGGCAGCTGTCTGAATGTTTTCCTCAAGCTCGGCTAATTCTTTTTTGATTTCTTCTGTAGGACGAATTACTTTGATTTTTGGCATTATTAAATCCTCCTTTTTTTGTTAAGAAGTATATTACATTTTTGCCGTTTTGTATATGTTTTAAGCCAAATTTTTGTAAAAATTTCGGTAGGCAGAATATATGTTCTGAAAAATGTAATTGCCTGCTGGCTGACTATTTGCTTCTGCGCTTTTTTTGCCGTCAAAAATCCTGCATATTGTAAATGTAACAAAAAAAATAAAATAAGAAAGGAAATTAAAAAAATGAGCGATAAAAAAATCGTAAACATTCAGTTAACAAAGGCAAAGTCTGTTGCAGCAGTAGAGATTGGGAAAAATGAATATGTTGATGCGGACGGCGTAACATACAAAAATATTGATTCTGACTTGATTTCTGATGCAGATGATGTCTCTGAAGAAGAAAAACATACTTTTAAGTATTTGTCATCATTATATGATGACATTGCAGGGCTGGAAGAGCAGAAGCGTGCAATTGATACGAAAATCGCAGCCTCAAAAAAGGAAATCAAAAGAGCAGAATCTGTCATCAGAAACCTGCAGGGAAGAATGTCCATTGCCGATTTTGCGGAAGAGGTTGGTAATGAACTCATGGTTGGTAATGAACTCCTGGAAGGATTATTTGACGAGATGGTAGACAAAGATTTCTGGTGCGACACTGCACTTCCTGGAGAGGGCGTTGATGAAAATGTCATGTATATCTTAAATGTCAGGGGTATAAGCCTCAGAAAATGTGGGCTTGAATCTTGGCCGTTTATGCATTGCGAAGAAGGCGAAGACTGGGAGATGTATGAAAACGCTGCAGAATACCTGAAATATCAGCGTATGGTTAAGGCATATGCAAAATCGCTGCCGATTAATGCGGAGTATATCTCCAAATTGTATTACGATAAGGAAGATGGATTGCAGTGTGTTTCAGCATACAAAATCAAGCTGGAAAAGAAACTGACAAAAGAATATGCGAAAGAAATTGTCGCAAAGTTAACTGATGGATTTGTGTACGGAAAGTAATGATTGCCGGCTGTATGACTACAGCCGGATTTTTTTGTAGGCGAAAATCCTGCATATTGTAGTTAAACAAAACAAAGAAAGGAGATACAAAAATGCAAAAATATATCCAGCTGAAAGGTTTTGTCAAATCTAACAACGAGGCGGTAGAAGCAGTTGTTCAGTATCTTGCAGAAAAATACAAGATTGAAAAAATTAGCCGTCGCATTCTCGTGACTTCAGTTGTGAGTTAGACGGCTCTGCTTTTTAAGTACATAAAAATATCGTTTATGCTTGCTCTGGTAACGAGCCGGCAACGGCGAGTTATCACGACATTTTATTTCTCTACGTTTCGGCGTAGAGATTTTTTTTATTTTCGTCAAAATTTTTTCGCAAAAAACCGTCTCCTTTTTTGTTTTTCGGCATATTAAATGTATAAGAAATTTACAGAAATGAGATGTGCAATATGGCAAACTCAAGCAGAAAGAAAGCCCGTAAATTACAGGCTGTCAAGAAGGCGAAAGCTACTGAAAAGGAAAAGACCGTTAAGAAGGTAAAACCTGCTGAAGAAAAACCGATAAAGTATACTGTCACAACTAAACAGCAGCCTGACGGCACTTTTGAGTTCTGCGGCGGCAAAGACGGATTTAATATCATTAAGCAGAAAAATAAAGCATTAGAGCCTTACGGAAAATGCATACATAATTATGGTGTCCTTTTAGAGCTAATTCCAGGAGACAAACAGGCTGCGATTAACCAGCAGATAGGGAATGCCAGGGTCGTACATAATGATTACCTTTCTAAACGTGAGGAATACTACAAGGAAACCAAAAAGGCATTAACGGTTTCACAGTATAAAAAAGAATATCTTCCGGCATTAAAAAAAGAAAAGGAATACCTCAATGATACAGACAAGTTTGTTTACGAAAATGCCTGCCGGAATGTAGATGATGCATACAACAGATTTTTTAAGGGATTATCTGGATTCCCGAAATATGCTTCCAGGACGAAGCCAAATGGAAACAGCTTTACAACAAATTTCACAAACAATAATATCGAGCTAAAGATGATTGACGGCATCCCGTATGTTAAGCTGCCAAAAATCGGAAATATCAGGTTTATCCTTCCAAAAGGAAAGTTATTGGCGGACATCCAGCCGCACGGTGTATCAATCAAAGCTGCAACGGTAAGCAAGGAATCAGACGGTTCATACCGTATTTCACTCAGAATGGAGAGCGTGATTGATAAACCTGTATTTCCAACTGTTATAAATGCAAGGGAGATAATCTCTGTTGACCTTGGACTGAAAGACTTTGGCGTTTTTGGGAACCTGGAGGAATCAATCCCAGTACCAAACCCGAGATGGATTCAGGTTCACGCAAAGAGATTACGGAGATTCCAGCAGAGCCTTTCAAGAAAACAATATGACCAAAAAACGCATACCGGCTCAAAGAACTGGGAGAAAGCCAGGGCTAAGGTTGCCAAAGAGCAGCGTAAGATTGCTGACCAGAGAAGGGATTTCCACCACAAGCTCTCAAGAGCGATTACGGATAACTGCGTTGCATTCATATGCGAAGACCTTGCTGTTAAGAATATGATGAAGAACCGCCATCTGTCAAAGTCAATCGCGTCTGTTGGCTGGTCTCAGTTTTTAACAATGGTACAATATAAAATGGAGCGTGCTGGTAAGTATTTCAGAAAAATCAGCAGATGGTATCCATCATCACAGACCTGCGGATGTTGCGGGTATAAAAATACAGATGTTAAGGATTTGGGCGTCAGAAAATGGAAATGCCCGAAGTGTGGAACCTGGCATGACCGAGATGTCAATGCTCAGCAGAATATATATAAGATTGGGGCGAAGATGCTCCATGACGAAGGGATACAGATTGTCGGTCTCCCTGTAACAAGCAAATCTGCAAACTGATTCTTCAGAAATAACTGTTAACCAAGCAACGGGCAAAACCGGTTACATATAGACAAGCACTCCGGAGACGGAAATAACCAGATAACGAAGCAACGGTACCTCGGGGAAGCGTGGAAGCCGTGGTGAGAGTCCACTTAAAAAAGCCTGCACCGTAGTAGGACTGTCAGCGTAAGGACGCTGACAGAGAGTCTGAGTAAGACACGGCCGGAAGGCAATGCATCGGACAGATGAAGCAGGAAAGAAGATAGGATGGAAGGTGTAACCGGGTCGTAAGACTAGAAAAGCCTGACGGACTGTCGGAAGCCCGTGACTTCAGTCATGGGTTCTTCACAGACTTGCAGGGCTAGTAGATATTGTTGCAGTAAGCTACAAAGAGACGACTTAGTCGTCTCTTTTTTTTGCTGTCTGCAAAATCCGGCATATTGTATATGCAAATGCAAAACAAGAAAGGAAGAAAAAAATAATGGCAAAAATAATTAAATTAAAAGCGTATGACAAAATGGTATATGCGGTGCAGGTGGAAGATAACCTGTATATCGACGAGCTTGGCGTTAAGCATTTATCGCCGTCTCCGGAGAACTGCAAAAACACCAGAAATGTACCTCCGGCTCTCCGGACGGCATTGGAACACCTTGCAAAAAACCATACAGCAAGAAAAAAGGTAGAAGACAAGCGTACTAAATTCCTTAAAGAAATCAGTCAGCAGCTGAATGAACTTGAGAAAGATGAATGTGCGATAATGAAAGAACTGCGTGATGCAAAAGGTATAATCAGCAGAGATGAGTTTATTGATGCTTTCTACGAAGCACTGCCTAACAGAGTGAAAGATGCAATGAAGCAGTATGGATATTCTGCCGGCAGCACTCCATATGCTCTTGGATACGATGACAACCATATCTACATCATCAGAAATGTAATTGCATATAAATACAACAAAAGCATTCCGTATGCATATGAAGAGTATGACGGCAACTGGATGATGTGTGATGAGGCTGAAGAGATGGAAGCATATAAAAAAGACATCAAAAAGAACGAAAAACTGCTCCCGGTATCTATGCCTATTAATAGTTACATGTGGACAGGAGACAAGTTCTCAACCTGGTATTCCGGAGTGTATGAGATTGCTATTGAAGACGACATGACAAAAGAATACGCAAAAGAACTTGCAAAGAAATTTGCAAGATAATGCCTGATTTGCCGGCTGCAGAGATGCGGCCGTTTTTTTTTGTGTGTTGAAAAATCCGGCATATTGTAATTGTAAATATAAATTTTGTATACAAAGAAAGGGGAATTAAATATGCAGTTTGTAATTTTGAAAGACGAGTATGAGTTGGACCAATATGGAGTTGAAATCAAAAATAAGATTGCTACTGAATGCAACGAATATTTGCAGACAGGAGAATGCAGCCTGACAATCAGGCCTGCCGATAGTCCTGATGTGGTTCACGTTGATGAGAATGAGGTTCCAGATGATGTGAAGACTGTGCTGAAAACAGCTTATGAAGCAAGAGAAAAATATCTTTCTCCTGTATCCAGAACGACAAAAGAAGGAGCAGCAAGACTGAGGGCTGATTATGATAATGCGATGAAAGCACTTGATGAGTTTTCGCATAAGGACGAAATTTCACTCTTAGATTTTGTGAAGGAATTTTTTAAACATGTTCCTGATGAAATCAAAAAAGAGATAATTGACAACGAATATAAGGTGATGACGAATTTTTCTGATGTGGATTTTTCCTGTTATGAAGAGTTTGCGAAGATTTCGTCCAAAGAATTAAAAATCTCTCGAAAGAAAATAGCTGCAGATGATGAGGATGCGGTCAAAACTTGTGATTTGGAATTCAATGGAAAAATCACTTATACGACAGACATTAAGGCAATGAAGCTGAGAATCAAATTGTTGGAAGAAAATTCAAAACCTTTACCTGTTCCGTGGAAAGGAGAGAACTATATCAAAAAAGAAATCAAAGCAGGGAAGCATGTAATGGTTGTATATGATGAATATATCATTCCATTCTACGGCATAATGACAAAAGCATATGCAGAAATGCTGGCAAAGTTGTTTCTGAACACTGATGGAAGTATGAAACGATGGCAGGTATGCGATATCAAGAAAAAACTGCACAAGAAAACTTACAGCATCCAGTAATGGGTGCTGTTTTTTTGTTGCGATAAAAAATGAAGCCGGTTTTTTCGTGTACGGAAAAATCCAGCATATTTCAATTGTAAATATAAATTTTGTATACGAAGAAAGGGGAATTAAATATGCAGTTTGTAATTTTAAAAGATGATTACGAGGTAGACGAATACGGGATTGAAATTAAATGTGAAAACCCTCCGGAATTTAAAGATTTAAAGCCGGCAATGAAAGTTATCAATGAATACGTGACAACGGGAGAGTTCAACACTGCTGGCAGACAAGACGGGGATAAGAATGTTGTTTATATTAATGAATCTGAGGTTCCGGAAGACGTCAGAAATGCACTGAAAACAGCATATGTTGCACATAAAAAATTTCTTTCTTTGCGTCCTAAAGTGCAAAAAGAAGATGTCGCCAAACTAGAGGCTGAAAGAGATGAGGCATTCAAACCACTTAGAGAAATTTCTCATAGAGAAGAACTCACTCTTACCGAATTTGTCCAGGAGTTTCTGAATTGTATCCCTGATGAAATCAAGAAAGAAATGCAGCAAAATGGCTACAAAGTCACAACAAATTTTTCCGAGTCCGATTATTCTTGCTATGAAGAATATGCCAGAATTAATGCTAAGGAATTAAGAATTTCAAGAAAAAAAGTTGCGGCTGAAGATGAGGAGACAGTGGATGGCTGCGATTTGGGGTACAGCAAAAAAATAACATATGCATCAGATGCTGCGGCTCTGAATTTAAGAACGAAGCTGCTTAAAGAAAATTCCAAACCATTATCCGTTCCGTGGACAGGAGAACACTACATCCGAAAGAGTTCTAAAGCCGGGAAACCAGTAATGACTGTTTTCGATGAGTACTCCATTTCATTTTACGGCATATTAAAAAAGGAATATGCACAGCTACTTGCAAGGCTCTTCCTGAATACGAGTGGAGCAATGCAAAAAGTGCAATTGTCATATGCCAAGAAAAAACTGCACAAGAAAACTTACAGCATCCAGTGATGGATGCTGTTTTTTTTGCTGCAATGCACACAAAAAAATGCCGCCTGAAAATTTCAGGCGACCATAGTTTACAGCGTCAAATTTAACTTTTACCAATCTTATCCAAAATGAGTTTTTTGACATCAAGCAAATCAACGTAACCAATTTCGTCTATTGCCTTTGGTATCTGTTCTAATGTTCTAGTAGGTAAGACGTCATACTGTATTAGTTTTGCAAGGTTTTCGGCTTCGTTTTTATCGATGAATTCTTTCGCCAAAGCTTTTCCTACTCTTTTTAAGTATTTCTTTATTTCTTCATTAGGTAAGACCCCATATTCATGAAATGCAAGAATACGTTTGAGATTAGGATTCTTGCCAAATGTTTTATAAAGCGGTTCTGCGAACCCTGTTTTCTGAGAATTCAGCAAAGAATTTATCTCGTCTTTGATTTCCTTGGTAATTGAATCTCTGTTTGGAAGATAAATCGTGCGAGATGGTGTGATTATTTTTGTTGCGGCTGTTCTTTCAACGATATTATCCGGAATATCGTCTGAAGCAAAAACAATTATCTGTGCATTAATATAGCCATATTTGTCAAATCCTCCAAAAGAAGCTGGAATAAATAGTTTTTTTATGCTGGCTCCTATAAATGCCTTTTCGTGTATTGTTTTTGTTCCTTCATTTATTTTGACTGTTTCTAATGCTCCGCAATTATAGAACACATAATCATTAAGTTCGCTTAACGCGCCAGGAGTTTCTATAATGGTAAGTTTTGTGCAGTTTCTGAATGCGTCATCCCCTATTTTCTTGACTGATTCAGGAATTTTTACAGAGGTAATTTGACAATCAATAAATGCACCATTTCCAATCTCTTCTACTCCATCTTCTATAGTTACATCATCAATTTTGTGGCAAAAGCAGGAGACTACTTTACGCATATCCTTCGTATATACAATATCATTTATAGTTGTATATTCTGGATTAGTTGAACTAATTTTGGCATTATATCGCTTCAAGTATTTTACATTTGCTTCAGACATATGGTCTGTGCCCATAAATACTAAGTTGTTTGGTACAGAATAAAACATGTCTCGCCTGAAGAAAGCCTTGTTGCATTTTATAATCATAGTTGCATCCATATTATAATCAAGAAACGTAGCCATTGCTGTTGCGAAATTTGGGATTATATATTTTTCTGCGTTTTTATTAAAATCGCATGCGATGGTTCCGGCCATTTTTACTCCGTCAACAAAAGGCTTTTTCATGCATGCCAGGCCAGATTTTTCAAATGCCTTAACTGAAACATTTACTATGTCTTCTGTATGGATAACCTGATTTGATTTGCAACCAATTAAGGCATCTTCATCGATATCTGTTATACCTCTTAAATCCAGTGGTTCATCTTCTTCCAAGCAGAAGGTATTAAGCAAAAGATTTTCTGCGTCATTCAATTTTCTTATCAGCATTGTTCCGGAAGGATACTTCAGATTCGTAGATACGATTTCCCTTACGTTTGGAAACAATGTGTTTGAAAATTTAATATATAGTTCATTGCTTTCACCAAACCTTAAACGTTTAACACTTGGAAATGATTTTTTATTGCAATCAAAATTTAAACGTATGCCATATAAATCTCCAAAATCTACCTCTTCCGTATTTGGCTCTACTTTGATATCCATGCAAACACCGTCGCTTACTAAAAATGATACGCTGTTTCTTTTTACCCATTCACCTATTGAACTGTAATTTTTTTTCATTTTCATCATTCCTTTCTTTGTTGTGCATTAATTATTTCAATATTAATATGCATAAAATCTTTTGTACAAAAAACGCAAAAAAAGAAAACTTACAGCATCCAGTAATGGATGCTGTTTTTTTGTGCAGAAATCCGCAAAAAAATACGGAAAAAATAAAAATTCGGTATATTGGATGAAGAAAGGGTAGGTAGAGAATGGAAAAGAAAAAGCAAAAAAAATAAAGAACAAAAAATAGAAAGAAAATAGAAAAAGAAAGCGAAAGGCTGAGATTTGCTCTGTAAAGAAAGATGTGGCGGCGGGAGATTGCTGGTCGGCTGATGCCGGAACGGAAGATGTTGATAACCGGAAAGCGTTGTGCCCTGTAAAGAAAGCTGACGGAAGAGCACTGGCCGGTCAAGCCGGGAGGAAGGTTATTGACTGACGGAAGGCTGTGCGGCTTGTGCGAAAAAATGTATGGTAAGATGTTGCCGACAAAGCAGAAGGCGATATCGGTCGTAAGTTTTACAAGTTAACTTCATGCCGGCTGGTTTAAGCCGATTTTGCCGGCAGATATAAACAATGCAAAAAAAAGAAAGGATGAAAAATAATGGCAAAAATACTTCTCAGTATATATCCGGAATATACAAATGCAATCTTTTCCGGAATAAAAACAGCAGAGTTTCGCAGAAAAGTTGTAAACGAGCTGCTGGAAGGCGGAAGCCATACTTTATATTTCTACGAAACAAAGAAGAACGGCGGAGCCGGAAAAGTTGTGGGCCAGGCGGATGTGAAAGAAGTGTTCGTAACGCTGCAGGCTGCATATATGCCCTCAGGTTTACAGCAGCTTGACGGCCTTTCAGTTAAAAAAATGCAGCAGTTGTATCTGTGCTGGTGCAGACAGAGAGAAAAGGCTCCTGCCAGATGGTGGTATAGCGACAGTGATTTTGCAGCTTACCGTAATCTTATCGGATGGACTGGAGACCCGAAACATTATTACAACTACGTGTTGAATCTTGAAAATGTTCAGAAATACGATACCCCGCTTGATGTTTCCTGCTTTACATATGAAAGCGGCAAAACGATTGCACGTCCGCCACAGAATATGTGTAAGTGCTTACCTGCCTGATTTCGCCGCGGCAAAAATCCGGCATATTGATTTTGTAAAACAAATAAAGAAAGGAGACTTCAAAAATGGAAGCAAAAAAAATTTACGAATCAGGAAAGCTGCATGGTGTATACCGCTGCGGGAAAAGAGAGGAATTAGTAAATAAAATTCCAAGGATTGATAAGGAAGGTATGCCTGATGTTACCGGTATCGTTATTTCAGGAATTATGAATTTCGGAAATGATGCTGATATGATTAAGGCTATGGCGAAAGATGCGATTGGATGCAAAGCGGAGGATGTTAAAATTCCATACGATGAGTCGCAATTTGCACGGCGCCGGTTCATCAACGATGTGATTGTTGGTAAGCTGACTGGTTCTGTCAGATTCAGCACTCAGGCGCTGATTGATACTTTTTACGAATTCCTTGAGATGCCTACGGAAGCGACAAAGCAGATGCAGGCGAAAGATGATTTGAGGGATATTGAAAGGTATCTGAATAACGAGACCAGAAGACCGATTGTCCTTGGTCATCCGATTATCAATCTCTGTGGAGCCAATTTTGAATGCCAGATGGATTTCGCATTCCTTGGCCCGCATATCGTAAAGACCAATAAGCATAAAGAAGGCAGAAAATGGGTTTACGATGAAGAAGAGGTTTACCTCGCTGAGGCTGTAAGGATTTTTCCAAATAAGCCGGCTGTCAAAGAGACATCAAAGATACTTGACGTTGGAATTGGAACAAGACTTGAACTGTACGTCATGATAAAAGAGATGCAGAAATGGGTTGACGCGCATAAATGTGCTGGTGGCCAGCCAATCCTGCTGCGTGCAAGCTATTACTACCTTAAAAAAGACAGGGAAGACGATAAGCATTACAGCGATAACTTCTTTGATGGAAAAGGCGGCAATGTCATCTCGCTGTCTGTTATCTATTCAGAAGATACGATGAAGGCGATTGATGACATATATGCACCAAAGCTCAGAGAATTTCTGGAAGGCAATTCAGCCCTTTCCGGTGAATGCAAGAATTGTTCTTCAAGAATGCTCTGCAGGTACCATGACGCATCAGTACCGCTTACAGAAGAAGAAAGACCGAAGCCAAAAGCTCTGCCTGTTTTAAGCCCTGACCAGGAAAAGGCAGCAAATGCTCTGGAGGGCAATATCCGTGTTATCGCGACTGCCGGAAGCGGCAAGACGACTGCGATGGCATATAGGATTATGAATCTTCTTAAAGCAGGAGTAAGCCCTGAAAAGATTGGATGCTTTACATTCACAAATGCCGGAGCCGGAGAGATGCGTGACAGAATCAAAGGTTTCTGTAGTATCGCAGGGATTGATGTAGATTTTGACAAAATCACAATATCTACTATCCACTCATTCGGTGATTCGCTGCTGAAGCAGTATTATAACCTGCTCGGGTACAAAAAACCGCCAGTACTTATTAATGAAATCCAGCGGACAAAAATTATTGAGGAAATCCTGTCCAAGAACAGCACTATTGAAGAGCTGGCAGACAAGTATAAAAACTTTTACCTTGATATGTTCCGTGCTAAAGGAATCCTTGAATTAATGAAGGGATATTTTTCCGATATTATGGACGGAATTTCGCAGGAAGACTTTCAGGAAAAGACACGTCTTGAAAATGAAACGGTTGAAGCTATATATCGCATGTATATGCAGTATGATAAGTACAAAAGAGAAGCATGCCTGATTGAACATAGTGACCAGGAGCTTGGCGTTCTTAGACTGCTGAGACTAAAACCAGACTTGTTTGACGAGGTTGGAATTGAGCACATCTCCGTTGACGAGTATCAGGACACATCAAACATACAGTTTAAAATCATCAATGAAATGAGAAAGGCTAAATGCGTTAAATCATTGTTTATCGTTGGTGATGATGACCAGAGTATATATGGATTCCGTGAAGCAAACGTTGAGCTTATCAAAGATTTCTTTGCTATGATTGGCGATAAGAACGGTACTGATGTTCGGCTGATGGAAAACAGACGTTCAACAGTCAATATCGTTGATTTTGCAGCAAAGCTGATTTCGTTTAACGAAGACAGAATTGATAAAAAGCCTGTGTCTACAAATGGATTTGGAAAACATGTAGAGGTTGAAAAATGCCGTACGAAAGACGAAGAACAGGAATACATCATAAGGAATGTTGAGGCTTTGATAAAAGAAGATGGCAGAAGTGCAAATGAAATTGCAATTCTTGCCCCGACAAATGCCGAGCTGGTAGAATATGCAGATTTACTGCAGAAACGCGGCATTGAATCTGTTAGCATCAATCCGGAACCAATTTTGGAAAATCCACGTGTTCTTGGCGCTATTGGACTTGTGAAGTTCATGCTGAGCAGCAGCGAGCTTAACGGTACCATGTATATCAATGCTAGAGATAAAGGCAAGGCAATGACAATGACAGAAGATGAAATCAGGAAAAGTATGTTGGAACTTCAGAATGAAGTGAAGGAAATTTCTGATGTATCATCGCTGTTTGAAAAATTCATGGCTCTTGACCCTGATGGAAATGATGAAATTTACCAGAGCTTTCTGGAGGACATTAATACCGCGAAAGAGGAAGCAGTAAGAAAAGAAAACCTTCCGGAAGTATGCGAATATATCATTGATTTTGACCGGTTCGGCCAGAAGCAGACCGCAAGAAAAGAAAAGGCATACAATGGAGTTGTACTTTCCACAATGCACTCTTCAAAAGGTAAGGAATGGCCAGTCGTGTTCTGCTCTGTTACAAAGCTGCACGGTAGGGATTTGAAACCGGAAGACATCCCAGAGAAGAATAGACTTTTGTTTGTTGCCTGCACCAGAGCAAAAGAAGAACTTTATATTTCAGGCGTCACTATCGCTGTCAGCACTGCGGCTGAAGATGTTGAGAACCTGTTTCTTAACGAATGCTTACAGGTAGCAGGCGAGATGTATGGCGATGAAAAAGAAGAATTCGCTTCCTGATATGTATAGCCCCGAAAAGAAATTTTCGGGGTTTTTTTTGTGTATGACTTATAGAAAGACAAAAAAGAACTAACAAAACAAAAAAAAGAGTGACCAAATCGGTCGCTCTTTCCTCATTTTTGAGTAAAAATTAGATTTTGAATGTCTTTTGATTCCCTCCTGCGTTATTTATCGCATTAAGCAGATAAGCAGTAGCAGAGGTCATTCCAGCATTCTCAACCTGCGGCAGAATTTTATTTATTGCCGTCGTTGTCATTAAATTAAATTTCAGGAACTCAACAAGGCCGTCTTCATCTTTTTTAGAAATATATCTCTTTGTAATGTTCGTTGCAATACGGCGAAGATAAGTACGGATTTCGGAATCCTGATTATGTCCATAAATCTTGATTGCCATATCCTGTTTAACCTCAATGTGTTTGGAGTATTCGCCTGGCTTGCTAATAAAGTTTTCGTCTTCTACGACTTCGGCAAGCGTTTTGTAGTTGAGATTGTGCTGAAGAACAGACTTATCATCAGATTCAAGATACATCGGGAAAAATAACTTATTTTGTCCATCTGTTATTTCGACAATATTAAATGAGTCATCATACTGCATTCCATTGTCTGTCTTTAGAATAGCATGAAGGAAATATGCTGGCAAAATACCTTTAATATTAACGCGCTTCACCCCTTGAAAAGAAAAATCGTGTACTTTTTTGACAGATTTTGGAATTGTAATTTCAGTAAGATTACAACCATTAAATGCTCCTGGCCCGACATTTTCGAGCCCTTCATTGAGTATTACGTTCGAAAGATTCCTGCAGCCTTTAAATGCATTGCTTCCAATCGATTCTACATTTGACGGGATTTCAATACTGGTTAAAGCATTGCATAAAAAGAATATTGAGTCATTTTCTCCACTTCCAAGATTTTTAATTCCGTGGCCAAAATCTATCTCTGTCAGTTTTTCGTCTTTGGAAAAAGCAAGATTCCCAATGCTTCTAAGACTGTCAGGTAATTTTAACTTTGTAATGTCAATTTTGGAGCAGGAGTAGTCAGCAATATATTTAACCCCTTCAGGAATTATTAATGCTCCTGTCTTTTTGGATGGACAACAAATCAAAGTGTCTTTATTGCGGTTGTACAAAACGCCATCGTATTCAGCACAAAACCTGTTTTTATCTGATAACTTAAATGCTTTTGTATTAATAGCCCTTAATATAGATGAATCAAATTCATCATTTTCAAAATCCATATACAAAACATCGCATGGAATATCACATCCACTAAAGAAATTTCCAACATTGCTAGTAATGGCTGAAATAGATTTCTTGGAATGTATTGTGATTTTATCAAACCGGAAATTTTCAGGAATATCAATTCCCGAAATTCTTATATCCTCAGGAATATCAATTTCTTTTGCTGTCGTATCGATATCGACAATCATTCTATTAAAACACTTCACTCCATTTGTAAAATCTCCGCCAATATGGAATGCAGAACCTGCAAAGCTTTTTCTGCTGAGAGTTGTTATGTCATCTGTATTAATGACATTTGTACTCATACAGCCTTCAAATGCATAATCTTCAATGCTAGATACATCTTTCAGGTCAATTTCTTCACCTGGCTTCTTGCAGAAAGTATTCAGCAGTTTATACTCTATGATATTTCCCTTTGCACTTGTTGCTACAGCCATCAGGCAGCCATTACGTCCAACAAGCTTTTTCGTTATGTATCGTTTTGATGAACACTCCTGGACTGTTATATGTGTAACGTTTGGAAACATGTAATTGGAGATTTCAGCACTTGTAACCCGTCCTCCAAAGATAAGGGTCTTCACATCCGTGAACTGCTTGTTGACTTTTTTTAACTGTACCTCGCCAGACACGTATGGTGGTAGACTATTACCAATATCAAGAATGACTGTGTCGATTCCTGGCTCAACATCAATATCGGTAATAATCATTGTGCTATATGGCGATGAGTTGTTTATTGTCAGTCTAACTCCATTTTTGCTTTGTCCTTTACTCATTTTTTTTATTTCCTTTCTTTTTTTTTGTATTTTTTTACATTTTCAATATGCGGGATTTTGACAGTGGCAAAATAAGGAATGTTTTTCTCTTTGTTTTATCTATCTATTTTTTCAGCATATTTTTGTAAAGCAACCTTATATACAAAGAAAAGCAAAAAAATATATATAAATTCAGGAGGAAAAAACAATGAAACATTTTGAACTTGGCCAGATGCATAAGGTCGATATAAATGAAGGATTTAAAGAAATTAAAACAGCGCCGGAAAGAAGCAGCAGGTCTATGTCTCAGGAGATGGAAGAACAAAAGAGACGGGAAGCTGAGAAGAAGAGGAGAGACCATGAAAAATATGGTAAGCTTCTTGACCGTGAGGATTCTATTGAAGAAAGCAAAGATGATTATGATATTGGTGATGACTACAAAATTGGAAGTGAGATGGATGACTTAGACAAGAATGACTTGATTCGCGATGATGAAGAGCATGACCTGGAGGAAGAGCAGGAAGAGTATAAAATTGGCGATGAGTTTGATGATTTGGATAGAGACGATGAAATTATTGACGATGATTTTGACTACGACGAAAGCGAAGACCTTGATAACTGGCTGGACGAAGAAGATATTGGAGATGATTTTATGCTGCGGCAGCAGTATATCAATCAGAACAGAGCTGACAACCTAGACCATGGCTTTGGAGGAAGAGATGATGACGGATTCAGAGGTCTTGATAGTGAAGACGGATTTGGCGGCCCATCGGCATCAGGATTTGACTTTGATGAGTATGATATGGATATGGAGATTGAGTAAATGACACAGAACGGAACCCCGCAGAAGGTTTTTCTGCGGGGTTCTTGTCGTGTTACAAAAATTTGTCTGTAGAAAACATGAACAGAAAATCATATGTTGCCATTAAAGCATCCGTTCTTTCTTCCAAAACAAAGCACGATGTATCGCGAGGCATTATCGCCTGATGCCTATGTTTTCCATCATTCCTCCACTGGTGCTCGGCCTCGCATTGTACAATATCTGATTCCAGCTGTTTTTGTATCTGCCAGTATGCGTCATGCCGTTCTTTTTCATCCTTGATTGTTCTTGCATACAAATGTGCAGCCTCATATGCCTCAGTGTTCCGAAATTCAAATGGTACATCCTGTATCTTAACTGCTCCGGATTCCAAATCCAAAGTACACTGCGTATGGAATCCGTCTTTGATTAGTTTCGCGTAATATGCGTATTCCATTTTTTTCACCTCCAGTATTGTTTCTTAAAATCAAAATCTTAAAAATAATATTCAAAAAAAACGTTAAAAAAATTCAGCATTCTTCATATTACATATATGAAACTAAAAAATGATATACTGAAAACAGGAGGATTATCTATGATTAATAAAAAAATATTAGCCGGAATCCTGGCGGCGTCACTTGCCACGGTTCCGTTGATTACAACATATGCAAGCATGCCGGATATTGAAGATGTAAGTTATACGTCAGATGACGAAGCAGAAGAGAAAACGCCGAAGGTAGATAAGGCTGCGAATTTCCAAAATTCAGTTAACCTTACTGATGAGGTTGCGAAAGGAGATGAGACATCAAATGTGATGTTCAGCCCTACAAGCCTTAACTTTGCACTTGGTATGATTGCGGAAGGTGCAAAAGGTGACACGAAAAAAGTTTTATCTGACTATCTTGGAACAGATAACTTTACAGAATATGCGAAATACTATTTGAAGGCAGCTAAATATTTCAACCCGGACAATAAAGAACAGACATACGGCTATTCTTCAAAATTGAAGATTGCTGATGCGTTATGGCTTAACAAAGGCCTGACGCTTAAAGATACCTTTAAGAAAAGTGTATCTGACAATTTCAACGCAGAAGCACAGGTTCTTGATTTTTCAGACAAGAAGAAGACATGCAGTACAATCAACAAATGGTGTAATGAAAATACTGAAGGCCTTATTTCAGAAATCGTAAAGCCCGAAGCGATTAACCAGGACAGTCAATTATTCCTGACAAACTCTTTATATTTTGAGTCTGGATGGTCTTCTCCGTGGGAGTTATCAGACAAAGAAGAAAAATTCGGGGCAAAAGAGAAAACAAAATACATGGAAAGCAAAGGCGATGTTTATTACGAAAATGATGCAGCAACAGCATTTGGGAAAAGCTATGCTAACGGCCTGGAATTTATTGGCATCCTGCCAAAGAATGAAGATGATTTCACACTTGACAGCCTTAATATTAAAGACTTGTTAAAATCAGAGCCGGAGTATGATGAAGTATACTGCAAAATGCCAAAGCTGAATTTTGAAACAACAGCTGAATTAAGTGATATCTTAAGTAACATGGGACTTAAAAATATCTTTTCAAATAAAGCAGACTTCTCTGGTATCTCAGATGAAAAGCTGAAGGTCGGTTCTGTGTTACAGAAGACAAAACTGGAGCTGGATGAGAACGGAACAAAAGCGGCAGCAGTGACTTCAATCTCTATGGAGACATGCTCAGTGGCTGCTCCTGACCCGGTTGTGAAGAACGTAGACCTGACAAGGCCATTTGCATTCTTAATCTATGATTCCACAAATGATGAAGTGTTGTTTATGGGAAAAGTTGTAACAGTGCAGTAATTTTTTTTGCTGACAATTTCCGTTTTGCGAAAAATACAGCATATTGTAAGAAAAACTAAGATAGGAGATATGCAAAATGGAAAGAACTTGTACAGCAATCACTTCAAACGATAAAGATGCGGTTATGCATCTTGAGATTTACGCGCCAGAGGACAAAAGCAATCTGAAAGGGATGATACAGATATGTCATGGAATGACAGAATATGTGTGGAGATATAAATCCTTTGCTGAGTACTTTACATCTCGTGGATATATCGTCTTTGGCAATGACATTATAAGTCATGGAAGAAGCAACACTTCAAAATCATTGGGCTTGTACTTTAATGACTGGAGAAATGTTTATGACGATGCGGAAAAGACGAGAGCGTATGTTCAGGAAAAATATCCTTACCTGCCGGTGTATATTCTTGGCTTTTCACTTGGTTCTTATGTCGTAAGAACAATGGGCAGCCTGCTTCCATATAAAAAGGAAATCCTGATTGGAACGGGAGACCAGCCGGAGATGCTGATGAAATTTATGCAGAAAAAAATCAGTAAAAAATATGCTGGAAAAATGGCTTACATCTCTGATGACATTGGGGAGCTTTTATTTGGCAGTTATGCCAAAAAATTTCCTGGAAAGCAAAAAAACTATTGGCTGCTGACCGATGATGAAAAACGCAGGGAATATGAAGAAGACAGGCTTGTAAAAACAAGTGTAACACCAGGATTTTTCTGTGAGTTTCTGAAAGGAATGGAGCTTGCGAGTATTCATTTAAAAATGCCAAACAATACTATTCCGACAATATTTATGTATGGTGAGAATGACCCGGTTTCGGGATTTGGAAAAGGAATACAAAAAGTATACAGAAAATATAAGAAATGGAATCCAAATACGGAGATTATGTCTTTCCCGGGCACCCATGACATTCTGCATGATGCTGGATGCGAGCGTGTGTTTGAAGAAATTTATAAATTTATTGAAAGCTGAAAAAACGAGCAGGCGGTTATCGCCTGCTCGTTTTAGTTTAGAGTTTAAAAGTTTTAGATGAGCCATCAGACTGGCTGATTGCGTTTAATAAATAAGCTTCTGCTGATGTGAATTGATGAATTCGGTCGTCTGCAAGAAGTTTTTTCATTGAAGGTAATGACATAATGTTCAATTTCAGAAAGTCAACCAGCTCGTTTTCCTTTTTGGAATCAAGCAGTCGGTTTGTCAGGTTTACTGCAGTCCTTCTAAGATAAGTTTTGATGGAAGAGCTGTTGTTGTACTTGTAAATGGCAATGGCCAGATTCTGTTTGGCTTCTGTATATTCTGCCATGTCAAGCATAGACTCCACAAACTTATTGTCTGATGTAATATCGGAGAATTTACGCATATAAAATGTATCATTCATTTTTGCGATATCCCGTGCTGCTATATAACGTGGGATGAATAGTTTGTATGTTCCATCTGTAATTTCCACAATATCATATATATTATCAGCCGAATAATTATCTTCTGAGTTCAATATGCATGACTTAAAGAAATCTTTTGGCAGATAACCGTTGACATGTATCCTTTTTACTCTATCAAGGCATTTGTCGGCAAGTTTTTGTACTGTTGCCGGGATATTTATCTCTGTGAGAGCTTTATTATTTGAAAATGCTGATTCTCCAATGAATAACAGCCCTTCGTTAAGCGTAACAGAGGACAAGTTATTGCAGCCAAAAAATGCACGTTCACCGATGTCTTTAATCTGAGGCGGAAGCGTTACCTGCTTCAATGATTTGCAGTACGAAAACGCGGATTCGCTGTACATTCCACCGATTGAAAAAATAGAATTTCCGAAATCAATACTCTCAAGTTCATCACAGCAAAAAAATGCGCGGTCTTCAATTAAATCCAGTGAATCTGGAAATTTAACAGATTTGATATGGCATGATATGAAGGCAGCTTCAGCAATCTTTTTTACACCTTCTGGAATTACCACCTCATCCTTATAGTAATTTACAGGACATTTAACCAGGATAGTTCCTGTTTTGTCATACAAAATACCATCTTTTGATGTATAAAATACATTAGAGGCAGAAACCTCTACTTTTTTAATGTCCATATTCCTCCAGTTTGTAAAAGTCATCATAGTATCAAAATCTACATATAATACTTCTGTGCTTAAATTATAAATCGCACCCATATTTTTGTCGCTGGTGACGGTTATTTTTTCAAATGTAACACCATCCTGTGACTTAATACCTGACATTGAAACTCTAGGCGGAATCACAATCTCTTTTGCTTTTGTATCAACTCCGGCGATAACGTTACCGCAGACCAAAACCCCATTGGTAAACGGGCCAAATGAAGCGGGAGGGTAGTTTGCAAATGCGTTCTCATCTATATACCTGAAATTTCTTGCAGATATGAATGACGTTGACATGCATCCCTCAAGCGCATTATCCCCTATTCGTAGAATATCACTTAAATCAATCTTGTCGCCTTCATTTTTGATAAACACGTTGCGTAACTTGCAGTGTCCGGCTCCACAATAAACAAGTCTGCCTTTGCCAGATTGATAATTGCGGTTGTAAGAGACTACGTCCTCCACATTCGGAAACATAAAGTTTGATATTGAGATTGATGCAATATTATTCTTGATGATAAGCTTTTTCACATCTGGAAATTGCTTTTTAACATCATACAGGTCTACGTCAAGGCTGGTGTCCCCGCCAAACGTAACTTCCTGGACTCCATCGTCAACGTCAATATCAACGATTGCACTGCTTCTTGGATATGAACGTTTTTCTACTTTAAACTTCACTTTTTTACTCATTTTTCTCTTCCTTTCTTGTTTTGTTTTTCAGATATAGTATGCTTGATTTTGACATCCAAAAAAAATAGCAGCCGAAACTGCTATTTTTAAATTCTGAATGTATTTGCCTTTTTGCTACCTGCTTTATTAATTTCGTTCAGTATGTAAGCGGATGACAATGGCATTTTCTCAGGATTCATATTCTTCTGGAACTTTCCAAGAGTATTTGCTGATGTAAGACCAAACCGTAAAAATTCAACAAGCCTTTCGTCATCGTCGTTATTTACAAAACGCTGTATAATACTTGAAGCTGCTCTTCTGAGATATGTCCCCAAGTCCTTATCGTGATTGTATCCATACAGTAAAATTGATAAATTTTGCCTCAATGGAACTAACGAAATATAGTTTAAGATTTTGTTTTCGTAACTGTCCTTTGATGCAATATCAGAAAACCTGGCAAGATAAAAATCATGTGCATAATCGTCAATAGCATTTCGGCCAAGGTATCTTGGTAAAAATAACTTATATTTACCGTCAGTAATCTCTACAATGTCATACATATTATTTTCCGATGGTGTATCAGCCACAAAAGCAGCATTAAATAAACCATCAGGAAGATAATCTTTAGTTATGATTTTATTTGCCTTTGAGAATGCGTTTTGATACATGTAGCGCAATGATTCAGGAAAAGTAATAATTTTGGCGGATTCACACCATGAAAATGCAGATTCGTCAATCATCTCAACCCCTTCATCAAATATTATCTCCTGTAATGAACTGCAGTTTGAAAAAGCACTAGAGCCAATAGACTTAATATTTGAAGGAATATGAAGCTTCTTTAATTCATGACAATCAGAAAATACAAACTTATTTCGTGCGCTATCTCCAATTTGGGATAAACCTTTACCAAAATCAATAGAAGATAATGCTTTACATCCCGAAAAGGCCTGTTCCCCTATGAATGTAAGACTGTCAGGGAGGATAAGCTCTGTTATATTAAGATTATTGCGGAATGCTATTTTAGCAATATATCTTGTCTTGTCTGGGATAGTAATTTTGCCTCCTCGTAATTTTGGACACAGAAGCAGCATTTTCCCTGAATAGTCATATAAAAATCCATCGCGGGTTGTATATCTGTTGTTGCCTACAACTTCAAAGCATTTGGACTCCATAATGTTAAGGCGGTTTGTGTCTATGTATCCACCATAAGCTATACAGATAGTATCACAGGACAAACCAGTGACATATGAACATGATTCAAGCGTTTTTGCGTTATTTATAATAAGCTTATTACACTTAATTTTTGTGCTACCACTAAAATCTTCGCTGATGACAACGCTTTCAACGTTCTTTGGGATTTCAACAACATCAGCGTCTTCGTCAATGCTTAAACAGATATTCCCGACACAATACACTCCACTGACATATTCAACAGATGCCATATACGGATATCCATGAAAGGCATACTGCTCTGTATATTGAAGCTTGATGTTGATAATATTTTTTGACAAACATCCTTCAAAAGCATAATTGCTAATAGAGATGACATCTTGCAGGTCTATGACCTCATCTGCCTGTTTACAAAAGGTATTTAAAAGCTTAAACCCGCTATAGTCATGTTTAATTAGCACATTTCCAGATTTGAAATTTTGATTGTCTTCGGAGATGATTTCTTTCACGTTTGGAAACATAAAATTTGAAATTTCCAAAATTGATGTTGACTTTCCTATGATAAGAGTTTCAACGCTCGGAAACTGTTTTTTTACACTTCTTAACTCAACGGTATTTTCAGCTTTACTGAAATCAACAACTTTTACGCCGTCATCTACCTCAATATCAATAGTTGCCGAATTCCATATGTTGATACGGCGGGTTTTAAATCTAACTCCATCCATAATTCTATTTACTTCCTTTCTTTATTGTTTTTAATTGTTTCAGATTTAATATGCCGGATTTGGAATATGGTAGAAGAAAAAAATCCGCAAAAAAATATAAAAAGAAAACAAATGCGGCATATTGTATAAAAAGAAGACGGAGGATTAAGAAAATGACAAAAAAAGATTTCAAATTGTACGGGTCGCTGATATTGTATGCCCTGCTGCCGTCGGTATATTTGCTGATAAGAATGCAGATTGTGGCGGTCAGCGGCGTCGATATAAACATAATGGGGCAGATAGAATGGTTTGACCTGATTGATGAGGTTCTGGTGACAGCGCTGACGGTTCCGTTATATTTTCTGCTGAAACCTGATAATGAAAAGACAGCACCGGATAAGAATTGTGCAGCATTTCTGGTGTCGTTTGCGGTGTATACGGTGTTTACAATTGTTGTAATGCTGAAAATTGGAAGTATCGCTAAATTCATGAATGCAGAAAATGCAGTGCAATACCTGTTCATGCAGGCATTGTCAATGCTTGCCGGGTTTGTCGGAACGTTCATGGTAATGATATTTGCGCTTAATGATGACGACAAGCTGGTGAGGAGGTTGCTTGTAAGCAGGTTATGTCTGCAGGTTGTGGCTGACTGGATTTTCATTTCCAGCTTCAAGGATGTCGGAGCGGCGTATGCAGAAATTGCCGTTAACGCAGTAATTGGGCTGATTGCCGTATTGTCTGCATATGGCAAAGGATATCTGAAATTTGCGATGCCGGGGAAAGATTTTTTGAAGGATTTGTGCAAGATTGGAGCATTTGCCGGTATTCAGATTTTTCTGGACAATTTCATTTACGCCGTGATGGTCTGCAAGATGGTCAATACGGTGTCTGAGTCTGGAAACTACTGGGTGGCAAATAACTTTATCTGGGGCTGGCTCCTGGTGCCGGTCACCTGCCTTGTGGAGGTCATCAAGAAGAACGACAAAATCCGCCTTACGATGAAGAACTGCTGGCGGTATCTCATCATGATTTTCGCAGTATGGCTGATTACAATGCCAAGATGGAAATCTTTCATCAGTGGCCCGATGGCAAGCGATGGGAATGTCATAATGAAGATTGTGCTTCCGCTTGTTCCGTTCTACATCACATATATGATTTCTGCGGTCATTGATGGCTGGTTTGTGTCCCATGGAAGGACAATATACAATGCGATAAACTCCCTGATTGTTAATGTGGGATATTACGGCATCATATATCTTGCGTTTAAGCGCGGTATGTTTGCCGAGAACATGATGTTTATTATCGGTATGTTTGGCTGTGGTATGCTTGTACATATGGCAGCATCAATCCTGATGTACAAGCTGGAAACTATAGGGATACAGGCGATGCCGGCAGACTATACAAAATAAACGGTCTGATGCAAAGCAAAAAAATAACAAAAAGCATGCACGAACCCAGCGGCCAAGCCGCTGGGTTCGTTTTTGCTATAATCGCAGAGCTGAAAATCCGGCATATTGTATGCAGAAAAAGGAGGTAAAAAAATGCAAAAAAATATTCTGATAAGTAATAAAACAGCAAAAAAAATAATAGCAGCAAGGCAAAAAGCAATACAGAAAGAAAAAGCTGAAAAATACTGGGAAAAGGTGAGGATACAGGAAGACGGATGTGTGGCTGCGAGGCAGATGGAAATAGAGGCTGTCAGAATTGGAAAAAGATAAAATTTTGTATGCCGTATTTTCCTGCATATTGATTTTGTAGAAACAATATGCACACAAAGAAAGGGGAATAACAATATGGCATATACAATTGATGGAAAATTAAAGGTAGCAGTTTCAAGCCGCGCGCTGTTTCAGCTGGAAAAGGAAGATGACATCTTCACAACAAAAGGTAAGGAAGCATATGAAAAATATCAGATAAAACATGAAAAAGATATTCTTCAGCCCGGTGCCGCTTTTCCGGTCGTGAAAGCCCTGCTTGAACTTGGCGAAGATGATGTTGAGGTCATCGTTGTCTCAAGAAATACCGCAGATATGAGTCTCCGGGTGTTTAACTCAATCCAGGCTCACAATCTTAATATCTGCAGGGGATTCTTTACCGGCGGTGAAAGCATTATCAATTATCTGAAATCGTTGGATATTGACCTGTTTTTAACCGCAAACGATGACTCAGCAAAGGCCGCTATTGACAACGGCATCCCGGCTGCAACGATGATTACATCAGCAGCGAAGTATATGACTGAATCGACAGAGCTTCGCGTGGCCTTTGATGGTGACGCTGTACTTTTTGGCGATGAGTCAGAAGCTATCTTTAAGGCTGAAGGTCTTGAGGCGTTTGGTAAGAATGAAAGCGAAAAAGCTAATATCCCGATGAAGGAAGGCCCGATGGCGAAGTTCTTACGCGCCCTTGCGAAAATTCAGACAAAGCAGGAAAAAGAGGGTAAAAATAATGAAACAAAAATCGTTACTGCCCTTGTTACTGCCAGAAGCGCACCGGCTCATGCGAGAACAATCAAGACACTGAGAGCATGGGGAATTAAAGTAAATCAGGCGTTCTTCCTTGGAGGGCTTGATAAAACTTATGTTTTAAAAGAGTTTAAGCCGCAGATTTTCTTTGATGACCAGCACGTACATACTGACCGCGCTTCACTTGTAGTGCCGGCAGGTACAGTTCCTTATAAATCAGATTCCGTTTTGGCTAAGCCGAAGGAAGAGGAAAAGAAAGGAGAAAAATAATGCTGACAAAGTGGATTATTGCAATCGGAAATACTGAAGCTGACGGTGTCAGAATGCTTTATGCGATTGGAAGTGTTGACCAGATTAAGCGGGCTCTTGTAGAGCTCGCCCTGGAAGATAAAGCCAATGACGAGGAAAGCTTTGATTATGGCACTGATGATGTTTCAGGTGTTGAAGAGACCGTTGATATGGAAATAAATGAGGTCACAGAATTGAATGCATATAATGTGTTTTCTGACTATCACATTGATTATACCGCGAAACGGCTTGATTCCATACAGATGCGTGAAGTCTGAGAAAGGAGAGCTTAATGAGAGAAGGAATTAAATATGACTGGATTATCGCTGTTTCAAATCCTGCTAATGAAGGTGGAATCAAAATCTTAAAAACTTACTGCAAGGTAAGCGAGATTAAACAGATTTTGGTTGACTTGGCACAAAGAGACGCAAGGAAAGATGCAGCTGCTTTTAAGCATGGTACCGATGATATCGACCAGCTGCAGGTTGTAAAACATGATGCTCCGTTTGCTGTTGATATCGGATTCACCGCCTGCAATGTTTTTGATACATACCGTATTGATTACACCGCACACGAGCTTGAACACGAGAACTACAGTGAACCTGAAGACGTATTAAAACATATTTGAAAGGAGAATGTACTATGACAAGAATCTTTATTGATACTGATGACGCTGAAAATTATGAAGACATTGAGTCTGAACTTGAGGCTTATAACATTGATTTTGATTACGATGATGGTGGTCGTATGATGGTTGATGATTCTGATGCAGACATTGTAATGGATATCATTGAGGACTTTGGAGTTAAATCCTCCATTGTCTGAAAGGAGCAGGCATGGAAAAATACAAATGGATTTTTGCTTCTTCACGTGGTTGTGAGATAGAGATGACGGAAATCACATGTTCTGTTGATGAAGCGAAGGAATATATGCTTCTTAAGATAGCCGCTGAGGCTGAAAAATTAAGTTATTGTTTTGCGTATCCTCCAAAATATGAAAAAGACCTGCAGATAGAGACAAGCTCTAAAACAGGCGAGGTAATTGCGATTAAATGTTTTAACGTAGAAAAATTCTACGGCGGCATAACCAATTATCTTATGCGTCGCGCTGACAGGATACAGGAAGAAATAGTGACAACATCTGAAAAGAAAGGTTAAAAACGGTGACAAAAATGTTAGGACGAGAATTTTCTGACAGAACAGGATTCTATCCTCCTGCTGACATGTATGAGATTATTGAAAACAAATATCTTGAGATGGATGTAGATAAAGACAAGTTTTGCGAAATGTACAAAAACAATGACGAAGACTTGGCTGAATGTATCCAGATGGAGACTGATAAGGCGACTGTGATAAAGCTTAATGAGATGACAAAGAAAGCCAAAGAAGAGAAAGAAGCTTTGGAGTGCAGAATCAGGATGCTGGAAAAAGGTATGAAAGACTTACAGCTCTTGTATGATAAAGAACTGGAATGGAAGCCTTATGAAAATGAGAAGTTGTACAGCTAGGAAGAGTATGATAAGCTTGTAGGTAATATCCCTGAAATGGATATTGATGCGGCAAAGAAATTTGTTGCTGATTCTTTTGGCTTTAATCCTGACATGGTTTTGATTATGGGTGAAGGAAATCAATCGTCACGGTAAGATAAGAAATGCAAAAGGCGAATTCTATGCAAGAAAGCCTTTGTACGAATCTACAGATTACAATTACATTCTGTTTACATGCGCGAGTATTGATTATGAGTGCGTGGACGGAGAATTGTATATGCTAACTGATTGAAAAAATATGTGATATTGAAATATGACAGCCGGGGTTTCTCGGCTGTCTTTTTTGGAGCTGAAAAATCCGGCATATTGTAAATATACAAAATATGTACAAAGAGAAGGGAGAAAAAATAATGAAAACAATAGACTTAAAAAACCTTAGAATAACCGTAGAGCATTTTGTCAGCCTTCCACTGACTGTCACTGACTATATTTGCGAGGTCGTCGACAAACTTGGGCCGGCTGGAGCTTATATTAAACCGGGAATCGTTGATACTAACGAGCAGGAAAGAGATTGCCACCAGTTCTTCTTGAAACATTACCGCCAACTTGGAAACGACTTGGAAGAAGAAAGGATATACTATCCATTTGTAACAAATATTAATGATTTTGATATCATCAATATGATTGTTAAATATTTCTATGATGACGATTATGCAGCAGAGATTCTTCACCTTGCAAATGATGAAATTCGCGATTCGTATGATGTAATTGTCAGGTATCCGGAGACTTCGTCTGATTCAGATAGAAGGGAGATTGTATTGCCGATAGATTCGTCAATAATAGATGATTACGGAGATTTTCACGCGCTGGAAAAGCTGGCTGAACTGATGCAGGAAAAAGGCCTAACACAAGACGATTTGCTCGTTGTCCTGAATGCGGTAAGGCTGAAAAATATTGAAAAATAAGTACAAAAAATCTTCGCGTTAATTCGCGGAGATTTTTTTGCATGCTGTAAAAATCCGGAATATTGTAAATATCCAAAAAATGCTCTGCTTTCTTAAAAATTCTGCATATTAACGAAGAACGGGAAATCCCCGGCCGATAAAAAGTCGTCCGCGGGTCAAATGTTCCAGTTTTAACTTCGCACATGGTTCTGAATCCCCGTTCGAAGTCTGGTTACGAGCCGGAACGGCGAGTTATCAACTATACAAAAAAAATTCTTAAAAAAGGAGGTAAAAAACTATGGGAAGAGCAGGAGCCGGAGGTGGCGGTGGCGGCCATTCGGGCGGCGGGCATTCATCCAGCCGGTCAAGCGGCGGCCATCATGTAAGCAGCGGAAGCAGTGGAAGACGGGCCGATGGCGGAGGAGGTATTTACAGCGGTCGCAGCAGTTACGGCGGCGGAGGATTCTATGGTGGCAGTTTCTATCCACGACCGCCAAGACGAAGCACCGTTATTGTCAGTCATGGGGGAAGCTTTAATGCCATTATATCACTTATTATATTTATTGTTGTTCTTATAGCTGCATTTGGCGGCTTTCCGTCGTCGAATTCGTCTTCAACGAAAAGCGTACCAAAAAGTACACAGAACAGAGAGCGGCTGGAATCTGGTGTAGGATATGACAACAATTGTATTGTTGATAATATCGGCTGGTTTGACAACGTTACCAAAACAGAAAAGTCAATAAAACAGTTCTACGACAAGACTGGTGTGCAGCCATACATAGTCTTAAATGCTTACGACAGTACTCTGCTTACGGATACAGCAAAAGAAGAATATGCCAAGAAGTGGTATGATGAGCATATTAAAAATGAAAGTACATTTTTGTATATGTATTTCGCCGAACCGGATACGGACAATGATGTCGGATATATGGCATACGTCAACGGAAAGCAAGTTCCCTCTGTGATGGATTCTGAAGCTATTGAGATTTTCTGGGCATATGTTGACAAGTACTGGTATTCTGATATGTCAACTGATGACATGTTCACAACCATTTTTACAAAAACAGCTGACCGCATTATGACAAAATCAACAACGGCTGCCGATGTCGGCAATAATGCAATAAAAGTCATTGGCGTTATCATTGTTTTTGCCGGTATCATCGTTGTGATGGTTCTTAGAAGAAAACATAAAGCTGAAGAGGCAAAAGAAACTGAAAAAATATTAAACACACCGCTTAACGGAGATTCCGAAGCGGATGATTTACTTAAAAAATATAAAAAAGGAGACTGAAAAATATGGGAATTTTAACAAGATTTAAGGATATTATGAGCGCAAATGTGAACGCACTGCTGGATAAGGCAGAAGACCCGGCAAAAATGATTGACCAGACGCTTCTGAACCTTAGAAAAGACCTGGCAGAGGTTAAGAAAGAAACAGCGGCAGTGATGGCTGATGAAAAAAATGCAAAAAGAAAAGTAACAGAATGTGAAAAACATATTGCTGATTACAAAGCAGCGGCAGAGAGCGCACTCCGTGCAGGAAATGAAGGCGATGCAAGAACACTTCTGGAAGCAAAGAAGAAGGAAGAGGAAAAACTGGCTGCGTTACAGAAAACTTATGATATGACAGCTGCGAATGCCGATAATATGCAGGCAATGCACGATAAGCTGGTAAGAGATATTGAAAATTTGGAATCAAAGCGCGATTCAATCAAGGCGAAGATGGCAACTGCGAAGGCGCAGAAGCATATGAACCAGGTTCTTTCCGGCGGGGACAAAGCTGCAGCAAGTATTGATGCTTTTGAGAGATATGAAGCGAAGGCTGACAAGATGCTTGATGAGGCTGCGGCGATGACAGAGTTGAACAAAACGGCCGATGATAACACAGCAGATTCCCTGCTTGATAAGTATAAAAATGGCGGAAACGCTGATGTGGATGACGAGCTGGAGAGGATGAAGAAAGAACTTGGGCTGTAAGATTACGGCTGTTGGATTGAGAATATGGAAATATGACGCCTGCCGATGGATATCGACAGGCTGTTTTTGTGTAAAATGACGAAAAGTATAAAGAACTATAAAACAAAATAAAAAGTATAAAAAGGTATAAAGAGTGGATGGCAGATGTTTAGAAAGAGCGATTTCTATCTTGTATTTATTTTGTCATATTAAATATTAGCGGATAAATATAATTTATATTTCGCAAAAAACAAACAGGAGGAAAAAACAGTATGAAGAAGAAAAATATTATTGCATCAGCAATGCTTGCTCTGACTATGGTATTTGGAATGGCTGGCGGAATGACAGTAACTCCACAGTTAGCAGAGCCCGTACAGGCTGCAAGACGATGCAATCATAACTGGAGAGCAATCGGTTCTCGTCGCTTATATTATAGCAATAGTAGATATACTTGCTACAGACAGGCCATTCAGTGTTCAAAATGTGATGCATCAAAATTCAGATATTCTTATAGATATCATTAAGTGCAATGATGAGCTGCCGGCAAAAATGCCGGCAGCTTTTTTGTTAGAAAAAACGGCATATTGTATGTATAAAGTAGAATAGGAGGATTCAAGATGACTAATTGCATACACTGCGATATTGCCGAAAGGTATTCAAATCCAGATACAAAAATAAACAATACATATGATATCTTGTGGGTAGGGATATCTGCAAAAATCGGAGAAAAGCCGCTTTCCGAGGCTACGAACACAGGAAAACTTGTTAAACAGATTGAAGCCGCATGCGGCAAGCCGGGATATAAGACCAATCTGGTCAAATGCCCGCCGATTGATAAGAATGGAAAGTTAAGATATCCAAACCGGACAGAAATTGACCGATATCAATTTTTTTCGTAAAAAAACGCCCTGTTTTTTATTTTTTCGGCATATTAAATATGCAAGGAAAATACATGAGAGGAGGAAGCAGAATGCATACTTTAAGATTAAAGCTGAATGTTGATGATAATACTGCAGCAGTGCTTGAAAAGCGTTTTCGTATTTTAGCGCATATCAGCAATCAGATACGCAAGAAAGTCAAAATGATGCTTTCAAGACTTGAAGACGATAAGCAATATCAGCAAGCATTAGATGAGTATATCAAGCTTAAAAAACTTAATAGTGACGACAAGCAGGTTCAGAATGACATGAAGCGATTGTTAAAGTTCATGAATGATACACGCGAAGGTATCGGCCTGACAAAAAGCGGACTTGAGAAATATGCAAGCGTTATGCAGCATCAATACAAAAAGAATATTTCCTCCCATCAGGTACAGGCTGAAGCTGCCCATGTCTATAAGGGAGTTGAAACTGTCTTATTTGGCAGTGGAAAAGACGTGCATTACAAAAAGGAATCTGATTTTCGAACGATGCCAGGAAAAGATATGAGCGGCGTTAGAATCTATTTTAATCAGGATGACGAAAAACATCAGGTCGATTGTTATATCAAATGGAATGGCCTAACAATTCCTGTAAGATATAACATTTCAAAATCTGATATGCTGGGTGATAAAAATTATATAAATGAAGCATTATCATGCGGGAAGATTAAATATTGCGAGATTGTCAGGCTGTGGTTTAAAAATGGATGGCATTATTACGTAAATCTTGTTATGACGGAAAACGCGCCAAAGAAACTGGTTCCCGGAAAATCAACCCTTGGTATTGATGAAGGGCCATCAACAATAGCGGCAACATCAGAAACATCTGTTTTTCTTGAGGAGCTGTCACCGGAATGTAAGAAATATAACAAACAGATTGCATCACTACAGCGTAAGATTGATAAATCCACGAAAAAGATGAACCCTGACAGATATAATGATGACGGAACTGCAAAGAAAAAGTCCAAAGATTTGCCGGCGTGGAAGTTTTCTAAGACATGCATTAGGAATAAAGCGAAAATTAGAGAACTCTACCGTAAGAAGACGGAATACACAAAATGCAGACATGAAAATCTCTTAAACCGTATGATAAAAGATGCTTCTGTATTCATTAATGAGCCAATGGATTTTAAGGTTCTGGCGAAGAGAGCAAAAGAAACAAGCCGCCAGGATAAAGCTTCTGTTGTAACAAAATCAGATGGAACAGAGCAGACAATATATAAGTATAAACGAAAGAAGCGGTTTGGCAAATCAATATCAGACAGAAGCCCGAGTCTTGTAATATCAAGACTGAAACAAAAATGTAACCAGTATAGTCTTGTATATATAGAAACTGACAAGTGGAAATATAAAGCCAGTCAGTACGACCATGTGTTGGATGAATACATAAAATCTGAACTTTCACAACGCTTTAAGAAAATTGGAGACTATACTGTACAGAGAGACCTGTATAGTTCATTTCTCCAGTCGTGTATGGATACTTTAGAGAAACCAGACAGAAATAAATGCATCAAATTGTTTGATAATTTTGTAAAAATGCAGAATGAACTGATAAACGAAATGAAAGCAGCCGGCATCTCATACCCAACCTGCTTCGGTTTCTAGCAAACTACAAAAGGTTTCCGGCAAGCACCGGAATACTCCGATATTTGCCGGGAGTCTTTTGCAGACATAACATGCAGACAAAGATTTCCCAGTAACCCGTCAACTACACAGGAGGCAGAAACCACTCCTTCGGTTGCGAGTAAGGGAGCCTGAGCCTTCGGGTTCTTGTCATCTCTGAAAGCTGAGTCCGTAAAATGGAAGAGAGTCATGCAAAACCGTGAACCAGGCCATGCCTGAAAGATTGGCCGTCTGTTTCCGGGGATATATCTGCAGGGGTTCGCCTGCTGCAGTGAAGCCCGAGTCCTCTTCAAGTACCTGCTTGCAGGTGCGGGAATCCTGCGGTTTTAACCGTGGGAGGTTTCAATGCTGCTTTAAGAATCTGCTTGCAGAAATCGCAGAGGTCAAGCCGAAGGTCGTGGCTCTGCTTGGGGAGAAAGTATGCTCTGCGGTAGAGAAAAAATTAAACATTAAGCTAAAGCGCTGGTGCGGGTTTGAATATTTTGCGACAGAACATAACGGCATATGGTATCTACCGGTACAGCATCCGTCTTACATATACGTATACAAAAGAAAGGAAGTAGAAAAATATGTTAAAAAAGTAGCTGAGGCAATTGGTATGATTTTTGTTGATGATGTATGTACGATTTTTAATGCTGTCATGAATACCACTTCGGAAAAAGTCGTCAAGAAAAACAAAAAAAATCTAAAAAAATATACAAAACTCATCGCCAAACATATCCATTCCGGCAATGACTCTGCATATTGTATGTATAAAAACAAAAAGAAAGGAGCAAAAAAATGCTTAAAGAAAAGAAAACATACAAAGACGATATGCTGGTCGGGGATTTGGTAGAGAATCGGGAGTTCGACGTTAACTGCAATTTCGAGATATACGACTGTACCGAAAAAGGCTCTGATTGGCAGAAAGGCGCGAAGAAGATTTTTTCTACAATAAACGAAGGCTGGGTCATCCCGAATGATAAAATTCTGGCAATGAGAGTGCAGTATATCGCTCTGGATATAGAACGAAAAGCGTTAGTAATTGAAGCCGGAAAGGTCGCATGAGAAAGGAAATGATAATATGTACGATATTTTGGATATTTCAAGATATGTTTTGTATTACGCCAAGAAATGCGGACATGGATTGTCTGTCCTGCAGCTGATGAAAATTCTGTACTTCGTGCAGGCGCAGTTTCTGATAAGTAGAAAGAAACGTGCTTTTTCAGATGAGATTGTTGCCATGGACTGGGGGCCTGTGGAGAGAAAAGTCTGGTCGCATTACAAATCCTGCGGAAATGGCTATATTCCAGTGCTTCTTGGAATCAATTTTGTAAAAGAAGAAAAAGAATATATAAAAGCAGCGGAAAAAATATACATTGAAGATATTAAGTTGATAAACGGTATTGTAGACCTGCTGCTTGGATATGACAATACATATTTAATGAGCATCATCCGGAAACAGCCACCATTCATAAAAAGCCTGAAGAATTTTCCCGGATACGAGATTTCGGATAAAGACATGATGGACTTTTTCAAGTAATTTTCTAAAGAGAAGAGTGAAAAGCTTTTCTCTTTTTTTTCGCTTTTGGAAAACTTTTGCATATTAAATATATAAAAAATGAGCCCAAAATGAGGTAAATGCAAATATGCAGTTTGATATAAAGAAATATAAAGAAATCATGGAGCATATAGATGAAGACGAGGAAGATGATATGGAAATAGTATCATTCACCGACAGAGATATCTTAAATAAAGTAAACAAGAATGGATACTATACGCTAAACGAAAGCGTTGAAGAACTAAAAAACTAGATAAAATAAAGGCATAAACTATGGGAATGAATAAAAAATCAATAATGTTTAACATTAACAAATACAATAAAATTATGAGCCATATCGATGAATATGAGGATAAAGATATTAAGATAACATCACTGACTGATGCTGATATTTTTAGCAAAATAAAAGATGGCGGATATTCGTACGAACTTAATGATAAAATTAAAGTATTGGAAAAATTGAGAAAAAATAGATAAAAAATAGACAATAAATCTCTAAATTAACAAAATAGTTAAATAAAAAAGATGAATAAAAACTTGCTAAACCTGACACCCGGAAAAATTTTTGCCGGCTGTTTTTTGTGTGGCTGTACAGATTCTTAAAAAATCAGGCATATTAAATATACAGGAACAAAAGCATACAAAAAGAAATTCGCAAAAAAAATTTGGAACGAAGAAAATTTGGCATAATGAAATAAAAATAAGCAAGAGTGAAAGGAAAAAATAATAGTAAGGGGGAAAAATGAGCATAGAATTATATTTGTCTATAGCAGGTATAGTAATTATTGTTGTAACAATAGTTACTGGGTTAGAAATTCGTAAAATATCAAAAGAAATTAATGAGATTGATATTGAAAACAATCCAAAAATAAAATTTACAACAAAAGGTGGCATTGAGAAGCTGAAAAAGCGCGTTGCACGCGAAAAAAAAGAAAAAAATAACAAAAAGGAGAGGTAAAAATGGCAAAAAATACTAATTTCTACGGAGCAGACAGTATCACAGTTCTTGAAGGGCTTGAAGCCGTAAGGGAACGTCCTGGTATGTACATCGGCAGCACTTCAAGACGAGGACTGAATCATATGATTTATGAAATCGTTGATAACTCTGTTGATGAACATATGGCAGGATTCTGCAGTGAGATTTGGGTGACATTGGAAAAAGACGGTTCTGTAACCGTGAGAGATAATGGACGAGGAATCCCTGTTGGAATGCATGAAAAAGGTGTTTCGGCGGAGCGTCTGGTATTGTCCACCCTGCACGCTGGCGGTAAATTTGATAACAAATCATACAAAACCAGCGGTGGTTTGCACGGTGTCGGTTCTTCTGTTGTAAATGCATTATCAAAACGCCTTACTATTGATATTGAACGTGATGGCGGATTGTTTCATGACTCTTACGAAAAAGGGCATCCAACAACAGAACTGATTGACGGCCTGCTCCCGATGATTAAGAAATCAAAAGGACACGGAACTACAATCAATTTCCTGCCGGATGATGAGATTTTTGATACAGTGAAGTTTGGAACAGAAGAGGTAAAGAACAGGCTGCATCAGACAGCTTACTTAAACCCGAAGCTGATAATTCACTATGAAGACAAGAGAAAGAAAGAAGTAGAGTCAATCACTTTCCACGAAGAAGAAGGTATTATCGGACTTGTGAAGTCTATGACGAAAGACTCTGAAACAGTGCAGGATGCGCCGGTTTCTGTTTCTGGAAAGAGTGACGGGATTGAAGTTGAATGCGCTTTTCAGTACACAACAGAATTTCACGAAAATGTGACCGGATTCTGCAACAGTATCTATACAACAGAGGGTGGTACTCACCTGACAGGCTTTAAAACAGCCCTGACAACACTTATCAATACATATGCAAGGGAGCTTGGTATCCTTAAAGAAAAGGACGCAAACTTCACCGGAGCGGACGTAAGAAACGGTCTCGTGGCTGTTGTTTCTGTAAGACACCCGGCCCCGAGATTTGAAGGCCAGACAAAGACAAAGCTGGATAACCCGGATGCTGCAAAAGCGGTTTCATCCGTTATCTCAGAACAGCTGCAGATGTATTTTGACCGTCACCTGGAAGAACTGAAAGCTGTTATCGGCTGTGCTGAAAAGTCTGCAAAAATCAGAAAAGCAGAAGAAAAAACAAAAACAAATATGCTGACAAAGCCGAAGTATTCTTTTGACAGCAATGGAAAACTGGCAAACTGTAACTGTAAAGACCCGGAAAAATGCGAAATCTTTATCGTTGAGGGTGATTCTGCGGGCGGTTCAGCTAAGACAGCAAGAAATCGTGAATTTCAGGCAATCTTTCCAATCAGGGGTAAGATTCTGAATGTGGAAAAGGCAAGCATCAATAAAATCCTGGCAAATGCCGAGATTAAAACAATGGTTTATGCTTTCGCCTGTGGGTTCTCTGAAGGGTATGGTAATGACTTTGACATCTCCAAATTGAGATACAACAAAATCATCATTGCTGCCGATGCGGATGTGGATGGGGCACATATTGCCACACTACTCTTGACTCTGTTTTACAGATTTATGCCTGAACTGCTTTATGAAGGACATGTATATATCGCGATGCCGCCATTATACAAAGCGATTCCGAACGGCAAGAACGGAAGAGAAGAGTATCTGTATGACGACAAGGCACTTGAAAAATACAGAAAGACACATAAAGACTTTAAACTGCAGCGTTATAAAGGTCTCGGGGAAATGGATGCGGAGCAGCTATGGGAGACTACTATGAACCCGGCGACAAGGATGCTAAAACAGGTTGAGATTGAAGACGCGCAGGCGGCTTCAGATTTGACAGCCTTACTGATGGGGAATGAGGTACAGCCAAGAAAAGAGTATATTTACAGTAACGCGACGGAAGCAAATTTGGATGTGTGAGATAGTATAATTTGATTTTTTCAGCTTTTGTTAAAATCAAAATCAGGCATATTAGGATAAAACTAAAAAAGAAAGGAAGAAAAGAAATGGTAAAAAATGGCTTAATTGCGATGGCTGTAATGATTGCAGCAGTAGCGGTTTCCGGAGGGTTGATAATGAGTCAGCAAAATGTGAAATATAATAACGATATGACCGGGATGGAAAGATTGTTGTATGACGAAAGCTATAAAGCCTGGTTAGAGAATTTTGATGTTTCATCGTTCGACATTCGGAAAGTAAAAAATGCAGACAGTATGTTCCAGCTGCAAAAAAAATAAAAAGTAATGTGTTATGCCGGCAGAGATTCTGCCGGCATTTTTTCGCAAAAAATTTCTTGCCGCCAACAATTCCAAATTAAGAGAAAAGAAGCGGCTGGGAGAACCAAAAGAATCTAGGACGCAATATCGCTACTAAGAAAACTTGCTTGCGTGGATTATCTGCCGGGCAAAATATTTCCGCAAAAATTTTGTTCTTTTGAAAAAATATGGCATACTGAAGATGCAAATTATCATAAAGAGAGGTGAAAAAACATGTTTCAGATGACGAAAGAAGATGCCATGAATACACTTAAAAATTACTCGATGTTGATGTCTCGTGTAAAAGAAGTTGTTCACGAAATCGGATTCCTAGACAAAGAATTTGATACGCTGGATATCAATAAAACTCATTTTACAAAAGACTCCGTACATGTTGTAGCATACGACGGACATTACGACATGTATGATTCCGTATCTTGCAAATTCCCTTTGGAATTTTTGTTCGAACCTGCAGAAATGCATAAAGATTGGTACAAAGAAAAACGCGAAGCAGAGGAAAAGAAAAAACAGGCAGAAAAAGAAGAGGCAGAAAAGAAAGAAGAGCTGAGATTGCTGAAGAAGCTGAAGGCGAAATACGAATAGAAAATAAGAAGGAAAAGGTACAATGTCAGATTCAATAGAAAGAGAACAAGGAAGTTACTTGTTAGCTATTATTATACTAATGATTGTGGGTTTTGCTCTAATGATTGCAGATGTTAAGACTTATCAACGGTATCACGACTGTACACAAACAGTAATGGCTAAAATCATCAATGTAAAGGTCTCCTCCGACTACTATCTTGAAAGATATCTAAATCAGGCAACAGCAAAAGTCAGATATGAATATATTGTTGATAGTCAAAAATATCAATCAACGATAGATGGAAACAATAAAGTTAATGATGTTGGAAAAAATGAAAGAATCTTATATAATCCTGAAAAACCTTATAAAATTGTAGTTGCTAAAAAGTTGGTATCACTAATCGCATGCAGTATGATTGTTGTTTTTATGTTTATGTTTTTTATATTTCAAATTATAAAAAAAACAGGTTGTGGATGAAAGATAAAATCTGAAGCAAAAAATACTTAAGAAAGAAAGAGGAACGTCTGCCGATGAAAGACATAAAGGACATGAAGGATATGGAAACATTAAGAGAAAAAGAACTGACTAAGAGAAACAAAAGAATCCAAAACACAATATCGCTGATAAGAAAGCTTAACTGTGTGATAGTGGCGATTGCCGCTTCGTTAACGTTTTTTAATGTATGGAGTGATTACAATCATTATGCGGGAAGCCAGCTTGTGATGGCTGAAGTGATTGATGTTAAAGGCGCCAGTAATGAAAATATTAGTGTTACATATAGGTATAATATTGCCGGCAAGGAATATGAATCAAACAAAGTACAGCATCTGAAAAAAATAAAAAACGGAGATAAAGAAGAAATCCGGGTTAAGAAAGATAGCCCGGAGGTAATTTTTAAATATAATAATGTTATTTTTGCCATATTTTACGATATGACGCTGGGATTCTGTATTGGATTGACAGTAGTTTTTTTTCGTCTGTGCGAAATGACAAACTGTATGCTTCCGTCTGATGTGGAGGAAGCTGGAGTGAAAACATACACACAGAATGAAATTCTTAAAATTGCAAACAAACTGTTAGCAGACAATCGCAAAAACGAGAACGCTGATGATGTTGACAAAAATCCGTATGCTGCCGGAGTGCATGATGGAATTTTGGATGTGTTAACAAACCTTAAAATTGATAGTAAAGAAAAATTTCTGAACTAATTATCGATGGACGAGAGACCATGGCCAGGCTTGCCGTCAGGGAAGGATTGCAACGGCAATCCGACCATGAACAATTTGGTTGTCCGTCGGTTCGAAGGTTGCTGGACGTGTACTGGGAGTCGGAAACCACGTCCACGTTCTGCACTCCGGCTTTGCCGTCATTTGTTAGCCATTGCGGACTTGGCGAAGATGAACGTAAGTTCACCAAATCATTTACTGCTACCAGGTATGGTAGCAGTTTTTTTTACATATTTTTCGCAAAAAAATCAGTACTGGCAAAAAAATCAAGCATACTATAAATATACAAAAAAAAGATAGGAGATAGGAGGATTAAAATGACTGGCAAAAATATTACCAAAAGAAAAAAGGTTTTTGCTTTCGTTTGTATTGTGATATTTTTTGGTGAGGCTATACTTTTCGTGCTAAATGCCGCGACTGATTACAAAACATATACAGACAGCAAAGTTGTGAAAGCAGAGGTTATCAATGTATCCGGTACGAAAAACGGTATGCTGGATGTCAAATATCGATATAACTATGACGGCGATAAATACGAGGAAAGTGCTAGACAATCTGTCGGCAAAATTAAAGTGGGAGACAAAAAAGAAATACGAATACGAAAAAATGCTCCGGAGCAAATAGTTACCGCATCAATTAAAAGTGCAATCTTGCAGAATGTCGCCTTTGCGCTTTGCCTTTTTGCATATGTCCTTGCATCAATTAACCTTATTGAACAAATTGGCTGAATATGATGCAGCGAGCTTACGCTCGCTTGCACCAGTTCACGGATGATATTTCATACTGGAAGAAGTTCTTCCGGCATTTTTTCGCAAAAATTTTCTTGCCGCCCAAAATTCCAGCATACTAAAAATAAACAAAAAAATACTTAAGAAAGAAAAAGGAGCATTCGTCGATGAAGGATATGAAAGATTTAGAAACATTAAAAGAAAAAGAACTGGCTGAAATAGCCGAAAGAATCCAAAACACAATATCACTGTTTAGAAAAATTGCCTGTGTTTTGGCGGTGATAATTGCCGTTGCGTTTATATTTTTTCACGTGCGGAAGGATTACAATAATTATTCCGGAAGCCAGCTTGTGATGGCTGAAGTGGTTGATATTGAAGGTACCAGTGATAAAAATATCAGCGTAACATATCGATACAACATTGCCGGTAAGGAATATGAATCGGATAAAATACAATACACAGAAAAAATCAAAAGAGGAGATAAAAAGGAAATCAGGGTTAAGAAAAGCAACCCTGAGGTGATTCTTCAGTATAATGATGTCGATTTTATTGTAATATATGATGTAGTGATTGGATTGTGCCTTGAGCTGGCAGTTTTGTGGCTGTATGCAATGGCAACTTGTATGCTTGAGGAAGATGACGCCTGGCGTAATATTTTCGTCAATCGTGGAAGAGAATAAGAAGAAAAACAAAAAAATAAATCCAGAACATAAGATTTAAATCACCCGGCAGAAATTCTGCCGGCAGGTTTTCGCAAAAATCTTTCGGCCGGCAAAAATTCCAGCATACTAGAAATAGAGCAAAACACTTCTAGAAATAGAGCAAAACACTTAAGGAATTAAAAAAAGGAGCATCTGCCGATGAAAAATATGGAAAATCTGAAAAAGCTAAAAGAAAAAGAATTCGCTGAGAAAGCCGACAGAAGCAAGAACACAATATCGCTGCTTAGAAAACTTGCTTTCGTGCTGGCAGTAATTGTCGCTGCGCTTATGCTTTTTTACGCGCAGAAGGATTACAACAATTATGCTGGAAGCCAGCTTGTAATGGCTGAGGTAATTAATGTCGAAGGTATTGATGATAAAAATATCAATGTAGCATATCGGTATAATATCGCCGGTAAGGAATACGAATCTGACAAAATGCAATACCTAGAAAAAATTAAAAAAGGAGATAAAAAAGGAATTCGGGTTAAGAAAAGCAATCCGGAGGCGATTCTTAAGTATAATGATATCAATTATGCCGTGCTCTGTGATATATTGATTGGATTGTGTCTTGAGCTGGCGGTCTTATGGATGTATAAAATGACAATCTATATGCTGCCGTCTGTGGAGGAATAAGTTAAGGCGGAAAGTGTTGAGACTGCGACGAAATCATGTGTGTAACGTTTGCGTCAATTGTGGAAGAGAACAAAAATAAAAACAAAAAAATAAGTAATTCTAACAAAAAAAGCCTCCAGGTATTTTTCTAATCGTAATCGGTATTTTGCATATTAATTACGCAAGAAAAAATAAAGAAGGGAGGAAAAAAATAATGAAAACATATACACAAGATTGCTTATTTAGCAACAGTTTTTTGTGCACCTGAAAAGCAACAAAAATAATTGCAAAAAACCCGCAAAAATATCACCAGCCGGTAAAAAATTCGGCATATTGTTTTTACAAAAAAATAAGGAGGTGCTCTTGTGGACAACAAAAAAGAAGCAATAGCAACACGCATTACAATCGTATTGCTTGTACTAATTCTGACTGCAGCGGCCGGGGTTTTTGCGTATACCCTGAAACTGCATGGCTGCTACAAAAATAGCATTCAGGTGACCGCAAAAATTGATGATATCGCAATTGATAACCAGAGCAACATACAGGTAACTTACAAATATACATATAACGGCAAGGAATATACAACACAACGTTCATCCCGCGTAACAGAGATGAAAAGAGGAGATAAAAAAGAAATTAAAATAAGCAAGGCTGATAAGTCAGAAGTTCTGCCATACGAATCTGAAGCTGAAAACATACTGCCATTTGCGGCAATTGATGCAATGCTGCTACTGCTTGTGTGGGTGCTGTGGCTAAAATGTGTAAAGAAAAAATAATAAAAATGATTCCGGCAGGGAAACCTGCCGGCATTTTTCTTAGCCTAAAAAATTCATCATATTGTATGTGTACACAAAAAATACCGGAAAATCCGGAAATGCAAAAAGAAAGGAATTAAAAAAAATGGACAAAAATTACAAACCAAGCGAGAGACAGAAGAAATGCAAGAATTCGTTTCCGTATATGGGAAAAGAAATGAACAAAACATACTGCAGAAAACTGATGCAGGAAAGAAGAGATGCAGAAGAGGATGATATGTCTGTATGTGTCAGCAATGAGCAGTGTGAAAACTGCCCAAACTATGAAAGCCGGTACATTGAGTATCCGATTCAGGTCAACAGCATCAAATGTGATAAAATGAAACAGCTGATGATGGGACGTGCCGGTAGTTTGGTCAAGATTCGCCCGTGCAATAAAGAATATGGAGGTAAAACATATCTTGGACTGTATCTCGGAAACCAGCCGTGGTCCCAGACTGTAAGTTACAATAAAGAATTAGGTGAACTGACAGTTGGAATGGCAACAAATCCGGCGATTTACGTTTTTGATTTGCAACGAATCATCTTTGGTGCTGAGAGCTGGTGGGGAATTATTGAAAGCCTGGAAGAACTGAAAGATATTACCGATGATGACATTAACAACATCTGGTATATTAAGGCGCTGAAAGCGATGAACAAGGAAGAACCGGAGGAGACGACTGAAGAGAAAATGAAACGTATTTCTGAAGCCGTGAAAGAGCATCCGGAAAACTTTGATGTGGCAAATAAGATTCGGCTTGGAAGGTATTATGCTTTTGTAAAGCCCTTTGATGTTACTTTTGAAAATTATGAGAGGGTGCAGGTTTCTGAAGGCTGTGTTTGCAGGATTAAAAATGACGGAAATGTTATTTTTGAAGGCTCTGGAGCAGAGATGCCAGAGAAAGCTTTAGGATACATTAAGAAAAATGCAGCAAAATACCTGGTAGATGTAACAAAATTGTTCTGATTTTTTTTGAAAGACAGCGGATTTTTCCGCTGTCTTTTTTTAAGATAATTTTATTGTTGAAGTAATTTTGCAATTTAAATATATGAAATAACAAAAATCGCTTGCCAACGGAGAGCAGGGAATCCTTAGCCGATAATATCGTCTGCGGGTTTGAATTCCTGTTCGTAGTCTTGTTACGAGCGCGAAACACGAGGAATCAAAACATATATAATATATAGGAGGAAAAAATTATGAGCGACAATAAAAAAATGATGGAGATTGCGGAAAAAATTATTAAAGAATATTCAAAAGACTTCAACACTGATATCATAGATATTTATCGTGTAGATTTTGATAACATGAAAGCGTTATGTGATAAAGAATTTGAGAAAAATGGAATTAAAACAGATTATGAATATCAGTCAGTAGATGCGTTATCGCAAAAACGAGACTTTATGGTTCTTGATGCATACGTAAAAGGAGAGTCTGACAGATATGAAACGCCGCATAGAGAATGTGATATTGAAAATATCGTAAAATATGCAGCAAATTACGAAAAAGAAGTATCCGATGGAGAAAGAAAGCCTACACTTGAGCAGACAGGGCGGCTTGCTAAACTCTATAAACGGGAAATGAAAAAGGATATGGATGACCTGCTTAAAATCGCAGATGCCAGGTCTTTTGCAGAAAGAATGGATAAATATATTGCGGAAAATTCTTCAAAAAATGAGAGCGTACAACAGGCCTATAAAGCAATAGATGACTTTATATACGAAAAAATTCCAGAAAATGAATTTGACAAAATAATGCAGAGCCAAACGCCAGAAACAATTAAGGACGCTTTCGATAAGGTAATTGAAGATATGGGTACAATTCCTTTTGAATATCCAGAATATGATGGAAGCTATGGAAGAGATGCTGAGGTAGAAGGTGATTTTCGTGCACCGGCAGTTTTGCATATATATGAGAGTTATATAAAAGACAATATAAAAGACATTTCAAAAGAATCTGCAAACATAAAAGCTATAGATGCTGTATCAAAAGATACAAAAGAGTATGAGCAGATTTATGGAATAATAACCGAATACGTAAACGGAAAAAGAGACAGCCTTGACGGACTTCCAAAAGATATAGGAAATAAAATGATGGATAACGTATTTTACAGAATGTTGAGTGAAACAAGATGTGAAAATGATGAAGTAAAATCAAGGATTACGGATGTATGCCAGAAATGCCAACTGCCAAGAATGAATTCGAGAGATGATTTAGATAATGTGGAATTATTTGAACAGATTGAAGAAACTGTAGCAGAAAACGTCGCAAGCACAATCTCTGAGGATAAAAGCGTGCAGGAAGTGTATAAGGAAATGTATAGAAGACTGCATAATTCACATACTCCAAAAACTGGAGAATATAACGAATATAGTTCAATGGATTTAAGAGATTCTCATTTCGATGAAATACCTGAACTTAGTCCAGAGGAAAAGAAAACAGCAGAGACGGCTTTTCTAAAACTACTTGACAACGATGTTATTGCAAAGAAGTTGCTTGATGGGATTTCCGACAATGAACCTACAGCAGAAGTATTAAGTTACATTATGAATAATAAGGAATGTAATTTCTATGACTTAATTAATGTATACGAGATGAGTGGAGCCAGAGATTATATAATTGAAGACCTTGGCGAAAAAGAAAATGCAATTGGATTAACAAGACAGGAAGCGACTAATCTCTGGAAAGTTGAGCAGATAATTAACGCTGAATCAGAATTGGATAATGTTCAAAGTATGATGTATGGGTATGTAAAGGGAGAAGTGCCAGAGGAAGACCTTCTTGAATGTTTATCTGAATCAGACCCTGCATTTGTAACAAATGCATTTTCAAACCTCATAAGCCCTTTTAGCGAATATTATATAGGAGATGATGCTTATAATAGAAGTGCAGAAGAGGCAGACAGACTTTATGATATATATAACATATGTGACCTTGATAATGACAGGTATAAAGAAGCATTCGAAAATACTTCATTCTACCATTACAGTGAAATGATTAATATGAGAAATTTTTCCAGAGCAACTGATGAAGTACAAAAATGGATGTCTGACCCCGATAAAACTTCAGCAAAAGAACTTTATGAAGCAATAGGCGCAGTAAAAGATAATAGGGCAGCATACTATCAAAAATCAATTCCAGAATTGGCATCAAGTGCAGCATTAAGGGTGATGGAATTACAGCCAGAAAGAGATACAAAAGAATTTGAGAAGCTTGCAGATATATTTATTCAGGGCAAAACAAGGCTTACAAATAGATATGAGTTTGGACAGCTTGAAGATAAAAATCCTGAAGCAGCAAGAAGCATGAAAGAAATTTATCGCGATGGAGTTAAAGAGAAAATAGCCAATGAATTTGCATCAAATGCAAAATGGGACGTCAAAATGTATAGCAGCGACAGATATGAAATCGACAGGCTTGGATTTGATAAACAAGATAAAGCAGATATAATAGCTAAAGCTATTAATAATGCAGAAAACATGAGAGTCATGGGAAATATTGATGTATCCAAAAAAGATATGGAATTTGCTCTTGGCGAAAGCTGTGACTTGTTAGAACTCGGAAGTGACGAAGGAATTGACATGCTTACTGCTGCAGCAGAAAAATATCCTCAAATAAGCGAAATGGCTGATAATGTAATGAAAGTTGCAGCATTTAAAGATATGGTAAGAGAAACTTTAATACAACGTCATTCATTTGAAAAAGATATTGCACAGTTAAAAGATGACGTTGTTACTGATAAACAGTTTGGCAAAATTATAAAAGATATCAATAATGAGCATGATGAACGAACAAAGTATGGTGATAAACTACAATACAGTGAAAATATTACATTATTAAAACTTATAGACGATAAGGATGTGGCTAATGAGGTTGTTAATGTAATGGATGAGAATAAATTCCGCTGCGATGATAGCAGCGAAAGAGAATCTGCTGTAAATGAAGCAAAAGCATATGTAGAAGAACGTTTTGGCGTATCTAAAGATGAAATTGATGTTTCAGATAACCACGATGATTTTAATGACTATGACGATTACGATGAGCTTTAAAGTTCTGGCGTAGAGATGTCAGAAAAGACTGTAGAGTACATTAAAAATATCTGGTAAATGTAACAAAATTGTTCTGATTTTTAAAGACAGTGGGCTTTTCCGCTGTCTTTTTTCTTGCCAGAATCTTGAATATTAGTTTCATCGATGGATGGGAAAGCCGCGGCCAACTTTTCAAGTTGTCCGTCAGGCATAATAATTATAAAAGTGTACGGGGAGCCGGAAACCCAGTCCACTCAGCATCGCAGACTTTCGTCTGCTTCGCACGCACGTCGTGCTGGTATACGCGAGCATAGCTCGCGGGTATCATGACAAAAGCAATAAAAAAAACAATAAAGGAGAAAAAATAATATTAAGCACCGGAAAAAATTCTGCATATTGGATGTAAGAAAAGTTGGAGCTATGGAGGAAAAAGATGAAGACTGTTAAAATTTTATATGCGCCGAAATATATTAAAAATGCAGAAATGTTAAATGGCTTTTTTAAGGTTGCCGGAATGTTAACTTATATTACGACACGAGAACGGAATCAATGTGAATACGATATATTTTTGAATCTGCAAAATAATATTTGTGTTGATGAAAAATACCTGAACGAATGTATCAACAATTTTCAATTGCAACTTTCAGAAAATGAAATTCAAGAATTGCTAATAATTGCAAAGATATATGTAAAACATAATATCGGTCAGCATTGTATTAATTGTAAGTCAATAATGCAAAAATGTAATATTCGGCAAGAACAAGAAATGATTGCTGAAGCGCAGAATATGTTTGTGAATACCTATTGCGAATTATCGAAAAAGGCGAATGATAAGACCAACTTAATACGATATGCGATGTCAAAAATGGCACTCTATATTAATGAGACTTGCAGAATGCTTGGAGATAAGCCATTGGTTTCAATCTCAAAAATACTGAGAATGCTTAATATCATTACATTCAACAATACTGATTTTGTAAGTGCATATCTGCTTGAAGCGGAAATACTTGAAAAATTCGAAAGTAAAGATGTGACGGAAATAATAAAAATATGTTATGAGCAGGCGTTTTCACTAATTGATGAGTCTTTGGAATATGCAAGTCGCCTGTATTGTATGCGTGGACATTTTTTGGAATCCATTGGAGACAAAAAAGAAGCGTTAAAAGACTATAAAAAAGCATTGTTGTTAAACCCTGATGAATGTCAAGCAATGCTTGGAATTGGAAATTTGCTTATGTTTGATGGAAAATATACCAGTGCAGAGTTGATGTTTGAAAGAATCTTAATAAGGTTCAGTTCAGATATTGGAGAAGAAGAAAGGTGTTGTATTAAGAGGGCTTCTGAAAAACTTATTGCGTTGTATGGAGATTTAGATTTCGATTCCGAAGAATATAAACGTATTGCTGAATTTGCAGCGTTTCTTTGACGCTGTTTTTCCGCATATTAACTGAGAACGGGAAATCCCCGGTCGACGAAAAGTCGTCCGCGAGTCAAATGTTCCGGTTTTAACTTCGCACGTGGGTCTGAATCTCCGTTCGAAGTCTGGTTACGAGCGCGAAACGCGAGTTATAAAATTGCGGCGAAAAACCCCGATGCTTGCGTCGGGGATGAAAGCCGCTTTTTTATATGATACATGAATATAACTAAAACATATTGCAGTCATGTATTATATAAAAATTTATTTTTTTGTAAAAAAATGTTTTCTTTTGCAAAAAATCCTGCATATTATATATAAACAAGGATAACAAAGATACATAGAAATACTATATCAGGAGGCAGGAACATGCAGGATACAAAAACCAAAACAGACATTAATTTAATCCAGTTTCATAAAATAACAAGCCGGCATGTTTTAGTGCTTGAAGCTGATATCAGTGAATACGATAAACGCGAGCTTCTGCATATGTCAAATATCATCAGAGTTGCCGGAAACGAACTGGTTGTGGTAATGAAGAAACAATACGAGCAGTTGCTGCGTACTAAAAGATACAGACATCTTCAGGATATGTATGCCAAAGCAAAGAAAGCCGAAGATAAAAAGCAAGTAAGTGTAATCACAGCTGAAATGACTGAAATGCAGAAATCATATTACGTAACATGGGAATTCTGCAGAAAGTCAATGATTGAAATAAACCGGAAATACAATATAAATTCTATCTTTGCTTTATCTAAAGCTGAAGATGTATGGCAGGCAGTCGAAAAATGCTTATTCTCTGATGGTAAAACAATTCATTTTAAGAAGTATGGGAATTATCCGGAAATCAGGGCTAAGCAGGCAAACCGCGGCATTGTTATTTCAGCAGATGATGATGGAATTAGATTGAAAATCGGGAAGATAAAACTTAGACCAATAATTAACAAACCTAAACATACCAAAACAAGAAAAGGCAATACAGTTCAGGTTCAGGAGTCACATGATATATTTGCAGAAGCTGAAGCAGAAGCTGTGTTAAATTACCTCTCAAATCCTGATGTTGTAGACAAGACAGCTCTTGACTTATATAACAAAAAAGGTATTATCATGGATACATTCAGACCATGCTTTGCTTCAATTTCTTTCAAAGAGATTCGAGGAAAGATGCGTATTTATATACATATTACGATTGAAGGCATATCAAAACCAAAATATAATAAAGACGGAACAAGGCGTCATCAATACGGCAAAGGATTTATTGGCTGCGATATCGGTCCACAAAGCATAGCGTATACATCAAAAGAAGAAGTCGGATTAAAAAACCTTGCAGAGCGCGGAGCATCAATCAAAGCCAGGGAACAAAAAGAAGCCCGGATTTTAAGGAAGATGGACAGGTCAAGGCGTGCGGTTAACCCTGAAAACTATAATGCTGACGGAACGATACGTAAGGGAAAGAAGACCTGGAAGAAGTCACACCGGTACAAGAAACTGCATTCCCAATACAGAAACATCTGCCGTATTGCTGCCGAAAACAGGCATCTGGCAATCAACGAAGAAGTAAATCATATGAGGGCGCTCGGGAATGTGTTTATCACGGAATCTAAGAATGCGAAGAAACTGCAGAAGCGTTCCAAGAAGACAGAATGTCAGGATAAGCCATCCGTCGTTCAGAAATCTGACGGCACAAAACAGCTTGTATATAAATATAAGCGCAAGAAGCGTCATGGCAAGTCCATTAAAAACAGATGCCCGGGATACTTCCAGGCGCAAGCGAAAGCCAAGTTTGAAATAACTGGCGGAATCTACATTGAAGTTCCGGTAACATACCGGGCAAGCCAGTACGACCATACTTGCAACAAATACATTAAGAAAGCACTTTCTCAAAGGATGTATGAATTGGCAAACGGAACGCGGGTTCAGCGTGACTGGTATTCATCATTCTTAATGTACTGCATTGGTACAGACTTACAGAACATCAGCAGGTATAAATGTAAACGATATTTTGATGAATTGTATGCGAAGTATCTTGAATTAGAACAATATATAATAAACAATAAGATTACAGTAATGAACAGCGGAATTAAATTTAAAGCTGCATGACATAAGCAACAGGTGGGATTGACTATGCCCTCCCCATGCTGGAAACAGTATGAAAAGCGTCCGATAATACGGCCGTCCTTCGGGACTGTCTGGACGTAAAGTGAAGATGCTCTGGCAGAGAGCTTCATCCCAAAGCCCTTGCGGTGTACGGATGTTGATAGAATGCAATCATCGGAACCCCCGCGGGCTTGCCCCGGGGAGTAGTCAGCAACAATGTATCAAAAAAATAACAGCAAAAAGGAGATTAAATTATGGGTATGTACGATACACTTAACGGTGAACAGGTAAAATGTTTTCCTTGGTTTAGCTTTTATGTGTCAGCAATGGATACGAAGGGCGTTGTTACAAGTCATGGTGGAGATTTAAAGTATTACGGTAACGGAAGCGAAATCCCTTACCGCTCACTGGCTTATAATTACGGCAAAAACTTCATTATTTTTGACTTCATGCCGGAGCTTTGCTCTGATGAAATCGGAGAATGGGCTGCACATGTGATTGAAAATGGCCGCCTGAAAGCTTCCTTCTACAGAAAAGATGCTAATGATGAATTTGAAAAAATGCTTAAAAAAAGCACTAAAAATATCGGCTATTATGGCGATGGCAGCTTCAAGTTTAAGACGCTTGAAGATGTAAATCAGTATGCCAAAAAGGCAAATGCATTGCGTTGCCAGATTGCTGATATGTATAAACCGGCCGATGCGATTATGAGAGAATGGTTTAAAACACTTCATGAATCTAAGAATCTGGAAAAAGGAAGCGAAGAATATGCCACATTTCAGGAAAAAGTGCATGACTTTATCAAACGGCATGATGAAGAGCTGGCTAAAATTAAGCCAATTATTTCTAAACTCAATAAGGACTTTGTTGATAAATGGATAGAAAAAGATTCTGAGGAATACCTCAAGATGTCTGATTTTGGCGAGAGTGTTGAATCTGGTATCCTGACTTTGAAATGTAGAAAAAAACAGGAAAAAGAATCAGCAGAAAAAATTGAAGAAGCTAAAAAACACAACATCTTTTTTGACCGTCAGAAGGAATGGCAGCTTTACTGTGAATACTTCAAGAAAACATACGGAAAAATGCTTGAAAAAGAAGGCGAGGAGTTTTGGAAGAAGTATTTTGAGTGGTGCGAGATTACTGATGAGGAAAGAGAGAAGGTTGATGAGCTGAGGAAAGAGCTGGGGGTGTGATTGTATATTGAAAAAGAGCGAAGAGAGTAATAAGAGCGAAGTTTTTGACTTCGCTCTTTTCAAGTTATTTAAACACTATTTTTCTTCTAAATCATCGTATGAACTATTATCATAATTAAACTCTTCATCTTTGGATATCTCTATTTTAGATTTTTCTTCCTGAATATGCTTTGCTTTTTCCTGTTCTATTTTAATGGATTTAATGGTCTTTTCAATATTTAAACCAAATGATGATAGTATTGCATAATTTTCTCTGGTTTCCCTATTGTTACTACGAGAAGATATTATCCCCACTATATCCTCGTTTTTATAAATAAAAATTCTACTTTTCCCACCTTTGGAATACTGATAATCATTAAGCCCAATAAAGCTCAAAGACTGTTTTTGATAGTTCGCATTTTCTTTTAATGGGCGAATAATAGTTTTATAGAAATCGTAACATTTATCTGGGGCTAAATCAGCAAAAGAATTTTCTGGTTGTGCAAAACATTTTTCAATTGCTGGAATTAATATTTTTTCATATGTTGTGTGCAAAAAGCTAAAATAAAAATCCTGTCTATTTCTGGAAATATATTCAGTATTAAACACTAACTTATCAATTGCATCAAGATTAATCTTTGGCACTATCTGCAACAAAGCTTTTTGTGTTTTAGAACTTAACTCGCTTTTAAAAAATTCACAATATTTAATACGTTTCCCTTTATCGTCCACTAATACAGAAGATGTATTCATTGCACAATCCATCCCAGCATCCGAAGAGACAGTGCTTTCATCAACAAGAGGGGCAAGCGATGACCCACAATCATATACAGGAGAAATTCGAATGCCATCAGAAGATTGTAAGAGAGCCCAGTTTCCATTGTGCCTATCGGTATTACCAATAAATGCATCTATAATGAACATTTCGTAATAGAAATCGCTTAGTTGCTCCTTAGATATGATATCGTCCATTTTATTAAAAACTTCATCCATATATGGCAAAGACAATTTTTTAGCGTGAGTATTATCGAGACTACTTAATTCCAATTTATTAATTTCATACATCATTTCTCCATTTTTTCTTACATCTTGACATGCACATGCTATTTTTGTTTTTCCATTTTCATCAACATATTCGCCAAGGATTGTTTTTTGTGCTGGAATTCCAATGATGTTATAAATAGAACAGGATATATGTTCTGAGATAGCATTATTAATATATGACAAATCACGTCCTTTTTCTCTTGTTGGGTCAGGAAACTTTAATAAATATTTATTTCCATCATCCATTAATACTGTTTTCTTTTTTTCGGAACCAGCATATTCGTTCAATAGTGTTTTTGTAATATGCTTGTTTAAATTCATTCTATAAGCCCCTCCTTTAATTCAGCTCTAATATATTGCAATTCATTTAGCGTAATATATCCATCACTTAATGTGCTTTTTAGATAAGCGTCTATTAATTCGTAAGCGAAAGTTAATTCCAAATAATTACTGCTTGTCTTATTTTGTAAATATGTTTCTTTTTTTTGTAAAAAATTGTCGTATTCATCATCAATGAATGATAAATCTTTATGATTAAAAATTTCTTTGATGTGCCTCATACTTACACCTCCAATTCTATATATGATTATATCATAGCCGTTAATTATTGTAAATTTTATGATTTGCTAATAATATGTCGAAATTTAATTTTGACAAAATATTTTATTTTCGTTCACCTTAAAGAATTTTCCGGCATATTAGATATATACTCAAAAAAGGAGACAAAAAACATGACAACAGATAAAATCCTCGCAATAGATGTCGGAACCGTAGACTCAGGCTATGCAATCATTCGGTTTGACAAAGACGATATAAAACTATTATCATTCGGCAAGATTGCAAATGAGGCCCTTATGCAGATAATCAAAAATGACGACTATGACCAGCTGGTTTATGAACAGTTTCAGAGCTTCGGAATGGCTGTCGGGGAGAGCACGATTGAATCTATCTTGTGGAACGGAAGACTCATCCAGGCGGCAATGGACCGAGACATTCCGGTTGATAGAATTTACCGAAAGGAAGAAAAACTCTGCCTCTGCAATACCCTGCGGGCGAAAGATGCCAATATCCGTCAGGCGCTGATTGACCGGTATGCAAAAACAGATAAAAAAAATGGAAAAGGAACTAAAAAAGAACCTGACGTGTTCTTCGGGGTGAAGAAGGATGTCTGGTCGGCGATTGCTGTTGGGGTGACGTGGAGAGAGAAGATGGAAGAGGAGAAGAGGGAGAAAGAAAATGGAGAGAAATGAGGAAAACGAAATGCTAAAACTGAGTGAAATTGATGTCAATAAGTGCTTTATTGATGATACGGTTGGCTTTTGGGATGGATTCTGGGAAAGAAGAAACGGACTTGGAGCCGCCCCGGTATATGCTGACCCTGATAGTGCAAGCGAAACACTAAGAAATTACCACCAGGCATTGTGGAGCCGCAAACTGCCAAACGGCGAAGTAATGACGCTACAAAAAGGCAAAAAGTCTGATTATCTTACCTGGAATGGTATGCGTTTTGCATCTGATTCAATCGCGACGCAACATAGATATATTAAATGTGAACATGTAATCAGACAAGTAGAGTCACAGATGCCGAATTATAGAAGCTTTGTGTATGATACAACACGATTTACATATACAATTGGTGGTATGATTATTTTTCCAAAACTGCGTGGAAGCATGAATCAGGACAGAGGCACTAATCCAATGATTGCTGACAGATGGGATTTATCTTTGGAATGTATAAAAAGATACTATGAATATCCGGAAAATGATGACGCTAATTTTAATCCTTTATGGCATACGATTAAACGCAGTGAAGATTTCTTCAAGCTATTTGTTAATTTCTCGGGATATGTTGAGTTCTTCTTTTTGCAGGATTTCCTTGATAAAGACGGAAATGTAATCTGTTTCTTAAACGATTATATGGATGAAAATGGATTGTTCACAAAAAAGTATCCACTGCCTCAGACTGTTGAAGAATACCTTAGAAACATAGAAATTCAAAAAGAAATCGTAAACAAAAGAAATAAAAGAATAAAAGACTTTGTTTGCAGCGAAGTTCACCCCGGAGCTTAACGCTCCGGGCTTTTTTCTGCCTGCTGAATTTCAGCATATTATTTTTGCAAATACAAAAAGAAAGGAAGAAAAAATATGGGTAAAAATAGTAACATATCAGATGAGGATATCTTAAAAGAAGAGACGCAGCCTGGCGTGGTAGTATACCGGTCAAATGTACCAGAAGGTGCTGGGGTATTTGATATGGATATTGCTCCCGGAATTAAGGAAGTCACAATTAAGTATGATTTGCTTATGCTTGGCTGCGAAAAAAGCTTTCCTGACGTAGAGAAGCTGATTATTGGCGAAGATGTGGTGTCAATAGAGATTTTAAACACACTTTTTCCGAATGTGCGATGGGTATTGTCAATGAATTATGAATTTGAAACGGGCTCGTATCTAGTTTACAACCACTTCGGTTTTAAGACACTTCTTAATGTGTTCTGCCGTGGTGCTGATGAGACAATAGACCTTGGAGATATAGACAGCATTGACAATTTTGCGTTTAAAGGTTGTGAGAGCTTGAATATCATTGGCGGAGAGGATATCAAAGACTGGCAGGCAATTGAACAGGATGCGTTTTCAGAATCTGCATTAAAAAGTCAGCCATTTCAAAATGGAATCAAAAAAGCCGGACATATTATTGTTGATATTGATTATACTGCTGATGAAATTGATATTCCGGACGACAGGCTTAAAAAAATAGTATTTTCTTCAGATATTGATTTTACCAAAATCAAAAAGTTGATAATCCACAGGCCTGAGACCGTAGAGCAAATCAACTATCAATGTGGATTTCCTGACACTCTTGTTCTGAATACCGATTTGCTTATGCATGAGCAGGACGTAGCAGGAGTTGCCCACTTTTGTACTTCAAAAACTTATATCAAGAACTTTTCGGTATTAAGCCCGGAGTTTAAAGAAATTGACGGCATTGCACATACAACAAACGGCAAAAAGCTTGTTGCCTGCTCGATGGGAAAAGAGCATGTGGTGATTCCTGATGGTGTAAAAACAATTGGGAAGTATGCTTTTTCTAACTGTCATTTAAAATCGGTCGTCATACCTGACTCGGTGACAGAGATTAAAGAGTCTGCGTTTGCTTGCTGTTCAAATCTTGAATCAGTCATTTTTGGCAAAAACGTTGAAACAATCGGCAATAATGCATTTGAGATGTGTGTGAACTTGAAATCTGTTGACCTCCCGAAAAGTATACGGTCAATTGGAAGCTATGCCTTCTTTCGTACTGGACTTAAAGATATACAGCTTAGTGAAGGACTGTTGAAGATTGAGGCTGGTGCGTTTGCAGGTACTCTGATTAAATCATTAGAGCTTCCGACGTCAATTAAAGATTTGACCGTAAATTGCTTCAGCGATATGGTAGAAAGAATCACAATACCTTCTTTCAGAAAAGATATCTGTGTAGGATGCATTAAGGGTTTTCGTCCATTACCGTCAAATGATACGGTCATGAAGCTACAATGCGGCAACCGGTATTTATATATCCCACGGTATATGAAACCTTCAACGATTAATGAAGGCATTGACGATATTGAAGCTTTCTTTGCCAATCCGAAGAAAAAAATTCCCGGCATCTGGTCATATGCATACACAGCAACATGCAAACAAAACATGGCTTTTCTGGAGTATGTCGATTTTGGCTCAGAATCTGCAAAAGCATACTTAAAAAAGAACGCAAAAAAAATGGCATTGCGTTTCATGGAGTATGATAAGGAGGAGCTTACGGTAAGACTTGTAAAAACCGGTCTGGTGTCACAGATGGCGCTGAAAGAGCTGCTGGATAAAGCAGAAGAGAAGGGTATGTCGATTCTGAAATCGTATATCCTGCAGTGTCTAAATGACAGTAAAAATCCTAAACAAAATTTCTATATTTGAGAAAATGAACAGGCATGATTTGCCTGTTCTTTTTTGTCTGCCTGTAAAAACTCGGTGAAAATTTGCGTATGTCAGAAAATCCGGTATGCTGTATATATAAAAGATGAGAGAATGCCGTTCTGTTAAGGAGGTAAAAAATAATGAAAAAAGATATGGATGATGTAACAGAAAAACTTAATGTACGCAAAGATGAGATTTCGTCTTCTGACGAACAGGGAAATAGAAACGTTGAAATTATTGATATAAGCATGGAAGTGAAGCGGTGGTACAGCTTTGCAAATCTTGTTTACGCGTTGCTTGTTGGGTATGTCTGGGTAAGACATATAATAGGAAATCCGACAAGCGGAAACATATTAAAACTGATTGGCAGTATCTTCGTCTTGATGGTGCTGTGTATCCCGTATGCAGTGAAAGTGGAACCGCTGAAAGCAAAGCTTCCAATCTGGCTCGTATGGCTGGCTGCGTTTGCTGCATTGTTTGCGCTGGCGATTGTTGGTGTTGCGGGATGACGCCAGACAACTTTTTTCTTATTCCATAATTCCTGCATATTAAAACTGTAAAAAAACAATAAAAAAGAAAGGAATTAGAAAAATGAAAACAAAAAAAGAGTCAAAAACAAAAACACCACAGCTGGAGGTTGTTAATGATATTTTTATGGTTGAAAAGAACAGTCGTAGACTGGTAAGCTTAAAACCGGATATCAAAGAAGCTCCGGAAAATATGGTAATTCCAGAGGGAATAGAAATTATCGGGCCGGCTATATTTGTATCTAAGAACAAATTTCAATGTAGCAATATCAAGTCTGTTAAGTTTCCAGATTCGTTAAAGAAGATTGAAAACAATGCATTTTTCCGGTGTACTAACCTTACTGATATTCAGTTCGGAAACGGGTTGGAATACATTGGGAAAATCGCGTTTGCTTCGTGCCGAGGGCTTGAAAAAATCGTTCTTCCTGACAGCTTGCGGGTTATTGAAAGCCAGGCTTTTATGGATTGTTCTAAGCTGAAGAATGTTGTCTTCAATGAAGGCTTGCAGGTAATTGAGTGGTCGGCATTTTACATATGCAAAAATCTGAATGAGTTCGTGCTTCCAAAATCACTGCGGGTTGTAGGAGATGAGGCACTGCAGTATGCAAAAAAAGTAACGATACACGGAGAATTGCCGCATAACCTCATGCGTGCTGTAAGTCCTATGAGCTGGACTACACATTCAGAATATACTAGCAGAAAATGGCCGATGGTAGTTGAACTGGTGGCCGATGATGACACTTATTTCCTGCCGAAGTATATAGAATTAGCCAATGCATCAGATTGCGAATGTGCATTAAATTCCGGTATTCAGGAAAAGATGCAAACTCTGTACAAATACTGTAATTCAGGGGATGCTTCTGCCGATACGGCATATGCAGAATATATACATCTTTTAAAAACAGGAGAAGAACCATGCGAAGATTTAAGAAAATATGTAAAACGTATGAGTAAAAGTATCACATCGCGTTTAATAGCAACAGGCCGAAATTCGGAAGCTGCCGAGTTTATCGGTCTTGGACTGCTTACTCCGGCAGCATCAAAAGACTTATATGAAAACGCTGTCAATAATGAAAACAACGATATTGCGGCATATCTGATGGAAGAAATGAAAAAAAATAGCAAAAAGCCTTCAATGAAGCTGTAAGCTTCTGAAACTGTAGACTCTGAGACAGCGTCCCGTAAAATAATTGCGGGGCGCTTTTTTCTATATGGAACAAATACTGCATATTAATTTTGTAAAAAAGCAAAAAGAAAGGAGTAAAAAAAATGATAAAAGAATTTAAAAGTGGTGATGGCTGCAGGTTTATGTGCACATGTATTCCGGGTAGTACATCAGTGTTTGATATGGATGTTGATGACGGCGTTGAGGTAGTGGAATTTGAAGGATTTGACGATGTTTCAATCGGAAAAGTAGCAGAAAAATCATTCCCGAGTGTAAAAACGCTTGTTATCGGTGAAGAAGTGGAATGTATGTCAATTCCGAACGAAATGTTTCCAAATGTAAGAAATATCATATCTTACAACAGACATTTTCTCAATTCAGACATGCTGATAAGGGTAGACTACAATATGTTCCCGGATAAAAACGGAAAGCGTACTGACGTCTGGCTGCTTAATACGTTCTGCAAAAAGCCAGATGAGGTCATAAATTTGAAATCTGTTGAGTTTATTGACGGCTATGCATTTTATGGCTGCAGGTCAACAAAAATCATTAATGAAGACTGCGTAAAAGGCGGCTTCAAGCTTGCTTTTTTTGGTTCAGCATTCATGGAATTAGAACCAGTTGGCGGTGCATATATGGCCGGAAGCATGATTATTGATGTTGACAAAGATGCGAAGGAGTTGGTAATTCCTGAAACTGCAACATATTTTCTGCATAACATACATAACGTAACATTTATTCGTGAATTGTGTAAAAGCTATGACAAAATAATCGTCAAAAACAGCAGCCTGTTTTTTCAGCGTGTTTTGTATGCGTATGCGGCGCCAAAGAATCTCGTTATTGATTGTGAGGTGTATGATGATAAAGAAGATTTTTGCAATTATATTAAAAATTGCAGCAATCTGCAAAATATTCAGATTACAGACAAAAGTGAGAGATATATGACTTATGATGGCGTTTTGTATGACAAAGCCGGAAAAACATTGCTCGCATGTCCGAAAAATAGACATGGAACTGTAAAAATCAAAGAAGGAACAAAAGAAATTGAGAAAAATGCATTCTTTGGCTCTGAGGTTGAAGGAATAGAGATGCCTGATTCAGTCAAAAGCCTTGAGAAAGCAGTGTTCTTTAACTGCCGGAAGCTTCAAAAGGTTAAGCTTAGCAATTCACTTACAGAAATTCCAAATTCATGCTTTGATTCCAATATTTCACTGCGTGAGATAGTAATCCCTGATAGTGTCAGTACGATTGGCCCGTATGCGTTCTGCAGTTCCGGACTGGAAAATATCCATTTAGGGAAATGTATTAAAATCATACAGTACAACGCTCTTATGAACACAAAACTGAAAGAACTGCGGTTCCCTGCGTCAGTTAAAGAACTTCAGAATATTGGCCCGGTTCATGCCTCTGACGTATATTTGGAATCATCTAATATTCCATCTTATTTTTGCAGTTCTGTCTCTGAAACAATCAAATTTGCCTGCGATTTTGATACATTGCACAAGGCTGATGCGCTGGCTCAGCCGTATGTAAAAGTACATACGCCAAAACGGACAGTATATTTTCCTTCACATATTCTGATAGACACAAGAAATGAGTTAAGCAATTTCATTGAATCTAAAAACGATTTTCCCGAAAATATGTTCCCGTATGCGATTAACGCAAGAGTAAGATTCCAAATCGCATTGGCGGAATGCAAGGACTTGAAAAGCATGGCTGCCGAGAAATATCTGCGTGGAAATATTGTTGATTGTGTGAGAGAATTCGTCAACATTAACGAAGAAGCTGCATTGGTTGACCTTTTCCGTATGCATTTGGTAGATGACGTTGAAGCGTTTAATGAAATCCTGCAAATACTGCCGAATAGTATGACATTAGCGAAGGCTTATTTACTGAATGAATCTGACAAACTTAAACTTGATGATTTATCATGCTGATTTGCAGCCAGCCCGGGGAATAATTTCCCGGGCATTTTTTTTGCGAAAAAACAAAAAAGGTTTTAAGCAAAAGCCTTAGAAACAGCATACGGCCTGGCGGTGTATCCGGCATCTCATGTACTCAGAAGAGTGTGTCAGGAACCATTTCTGACATCGTATGCTAAACACAAGGTCAAAATACCACACACCCAAGGGTATGTGGCTTGTAATACCCACCGGAGTGGATATCTCAAACCAACACAGCCCTCAAGGCTGGGCTTACCGCTGGCATTGTGGTTCGTCCGCATTCAGGCCAGATGCCATCTCTGCTCCCACAACAGTACCTGGAAATCCTTCAGGGTCGCCGCGGCTTCGGGACACTTGACAGGTACAGCTTACGGTCAGGCTGTTAAGCCTTAAGGTACACCATACCATGCCCCCGTTGTAAAATTATATATTGTTTTATAGAATTAACACGAAAGCATTTTCTGCTATCGTATTCTCAGCATTCTTCTTTGCTGCATTAGCCTTACCCTTCTTGCTCTTTGGCTCCATCTTGGTAAAAGATGGCTTCTTATCGCCTTTCAGATACTCAGCGCCAAGAAACATTAAATTTAAAGCTCCGACTTCATCGTCATTTTCTACATGTCCGCATGCCGGGCATATATATTCATGTGTATCACGATGTCTGGCAGCTTTATCATATCTTCCACAGTGAGGGCATCTCTGTGATGTTTTGTATGCATCAACTTCAATCACCTGCTGACCCCTTAACACTGCCTTGTATTTTAATTTTTCTCCGAAGTCATAGAATGTCCATGACCGCAGCTCATTTGTCTGTTCCTTAGAATGGAAGTTGCGTTCTTCAAAAGATACCCCGGTAAGGTCTTCAAGCACAAACAATGTATCTTCCGGATAGTTTTCGCAGAGTGCCTTGGTGAGACAATGATTTACATCGTTCATATAGCCGTTCTCTCTGCCGGATAATCTCTTCAATACACGTTTTGCCCCGCGTGTCCCCTTTTTCTGGAGTGAAGTTCTGGTCTTATTGTATCTTGCCCGGATTTTTCTTGCGTCATCGCCGCTGTATCGTGCGGTAAAACCGCTCTGGTCAGCAGCAGTAACAATATTAACAAGCCCACGGTCAAGGCCGACGATATTGGAAATATCTTCGTTGCTAGTTGCTTGGAGCTTTGCCGTTACCGAAATATGTATAAACCATTTTCCACCGGAGGAAAGAAGCTTGGCTTCTCCAAATTTCCATTTTGGGTCTTCAATATTTAAGCCTGGTATATCTGAATCGTTAATGACATCATCAAATCCTTTTACCAGAAACCTTACTTTTGTACGCCCTGTAAGCGTAGCGATAGAAAGAAGGAGCCCTCCGTTGTCGTCATTTACAAAGCTCCAGTCACGCCCTCTGACAAGGTCTGCCTGTGGCCGTTTGTACACAACCGGATACTGCAGCCAGTTCAGGTCTTTTTTATATTTGGCCGTATTCCCATCTGCATCAGTATAAGCGTAATACTGCTTCTTAAATGTTGTGTCAATAGCCTTGTACTTTGCTGATACGGATTTGATGAGACTTTCTGCAAGCTGAGACTTCATGTCCTTCTTCTGTCTTATGTCGTAATAATATTTATCATGCAGTGTCTTGCGGTCAGTTATCATTTCCGGGCTGGAAAAGTCGTTAAACATAAGGTCAGAAAGCCATGTTGCGGCTTCGCTGTATGCTGCAGTCAGTTTCTTAAATTCTTCAATTGTTTTCTGGTCAGGATACAGTTTTACCTTTATAGATATCGTTACATTCTGTTCTTTTGCCGACATCGACCCTCCTCCTTTCAGCAGACTTGATTGACTTCTGTTCAGTCATCGACGGACGGAAACCCCGTCCGCGCTCTGCACTCCGACTTCGTCGTCGTTTGTCAGCCCTTGCGGGCTTGGTGCAAGCGAACGTAAGCTCGCTGCATCATATTCAATATGCTGGATTTTTCAGGAGAGAGTAAAAAAATAAGAGATTTTTTTATTTTTTTGTAAAAAAAGAGCCCTCCTCCCCATACCCAAGGGTGTGGGGTTTCCGGGTTTAAAATTTATTATGAAGTAGAAAAGCAAGAATAGCTTTGGCAAAAGTGCAATTTCCTTTTCAACAAAATCCGGCATATTGTATATGTAAATACAGTCAGGATACTGGCAAAAAAACAAAGAAAGGAAGAGAAAATATGAAGTGTGAATTGTTTAACGGGGTTACGTATTATACTGATGGTGATGTATGTACTGATATTGATGTAGCACCAGACATTAAGAGCGTAACTTTGATGCACCCAATCGTAAGCATTGCCCGCAACACTTGCAAAAAGGAATATCCGAATGTGGAAGAATTGATTATCAGAGATAACGTTACATCCATTTTAATCCCGAACAAAATGTTCCCGAACGTCAAAAAAGTATCGTCAAAATCAAAATATTTTTCAAGCGGAAAATACCTTATCAAAAGGTTTAGGGGAGATAATCTTTTAAATGCTTTTGGACAGTCGGAAAGTGAGTATATTAATTTCGGACTGTTTGAAGGAGTTACCAATTACGCATTTGATGGATGCAAGGCAAAAGAAATCTGTAACTATGATGATTCAAAATATATGTCATTTGACATACATGCATTTGACGGGTCTGGTTTTTTGAAAAGACCATTTATAGATGGTCTTAAGAGGCTTGGCTCTTTAGTAATTGATATTGATAGCGATGCTGACGAAATAGTGATACCAGATGAAAAATTGGTATTTGCAGTTCAAAAAAATGTAAAATGTGTAAGGATTAAATGTATAAATAGCTTTAACCCATCAAGAACGCTTGCTGAAAAAGTAATCATTGAGGATGAACGGTTAAAAGTTGATGACACCATAAGAGAGAAACTGCGATATTATGGCATTAAAGAAATAGAATCCCGTATTCCAAGATATAAGACAGCTGATGGTATAATATATTCTGCAGATATGACAACACTGATTGCCTGCCCTCAGATGAAGACCGGCAAGGTAGTTATTCCGGAAGGAGTAAAAAGAATCAGGAAAGGAGCTTTCTCTGGTTCAAAAATCAGTGGTGTTGTTCTCCCTGACAGTTTAGAAAAAATCGAGGCTGAGGCATTTTATGGATGCAAGAACTTGGAAGATATTGATTTTGGCCACGGCTTAGAACGTATTGGAGAAAATGGCTGCCGGAACATGTTTGCTGGCTGCGCTATTTCAAAACTGGTTTTACCGCCACAAATCAAAAAAATCGGAATCGCTGCTTTCCATTGTTGCCATAAACTTACAGAATTGGTATTAAATGATGGGCTGGAAGAAATTGAAACTGGCGCTTTCGTGTATTGTAACAGGCTTATGCAGGTTACACTTCCGAAATCCATCAAAAAAATCGGGAAAAGTGCTTTCATATGGCCTACTACACCAAATGGAGTATATGCTGATATCAAAGTGCAGATATCATCAATTCCAAAAGATTTTATTTTTGGTTTTGTCGAGCAGGATGTATCCTCAGATGCAAAAACAAGCATCTGTGTTCATCTTAAAAACCAGACAGAAGATTTCAAATTCGTTCTGCCTGATGCTATAAGACCAAACAGTAATTATTCCAAGATGAATTTTGCTTTAAATGATTTTGCAAATCATCCTGAATCATCCAAAAAAGTCATGAATGAAGGATTTCTTATGGCATCAACTGCAAGAAGTGTTGACATTACGGCATATAAAACCTACAAGCTGACTAAAGGCCAAAGAGCAAAAGAGTTTATTCGTGATAACAGTGATGATATTGCATTTTCGCTTGCTAAGATGATGCCCGAGGAAGATTTTGTTGATTTTGTAAAACTTGATTTTGTAAAGCTGAAATACAGCGAGAAGCTGGCAGAACAGCTCCGTAAAAATGAATGGACGACCGGCATGGCGTATATGCTGGAAGCGACAGAGCCAGAAGAGAAGTCAGAGCTGAAAAACTTTGCAATATAGTATAATACACAACGTATTTAAGCCGTCATCGGAAGATGGTGGCTTTTCTTATTTTGCCTGCTTCCAAATCCGGCATATTGTATATGTAAATACAGCCAGAATACTGGCAAAAAAGAAGAAAGGAATTAAAAATATGAGTAAAGTAAATTTGGAAAGCTATTATTGGGAAACTGTTAATGATGTTGATTTTTTTACAAATGGCGTAACATGTACTGACATTAATGTAAGAGATACAGTCAGTCAGTTGTGTTTTCAGCATATGGTCATTGATATTGACCGGGATAACAAAAAAGTTTTCCCGAGTATTGAAGAAATTTGCATCAGCCCGGAAGTAGTAAATATCTGTATCCCGAACAGAATGTTCCCCAATGTCAAAAACGTTAAGTCTAATTCAAAAGTATTTAAGAGCGGAAAGTATCTAGTAGTTAAATCAACACTCAGATTATTGAATGCTTTTGGACAAAGCGAAGACACGCCGCTTGATGGCAGCGATTTCATTTCGATTAATGAATATGCTTTGGACGGATGCAAATCTCATAAATTTGTTAATCTGTTTTCAGGTGGCAAATTTACAACGTATGAAAATTCTTTTACGGGCTCTGGGTTTATGGAACAGCCTTTTGCTAATGGCCTTAAGGCATTCAGAACACAGTATGAAACTACTATCCTTGACATTGATGAGAATGCTGACATCGTTATCCTCCCAGAAGGCAAAATCAAATTCCATCAGTTAAAACCTGCAAAATGCGTTAAGGTTTCGGATGCGAAAAGCTTATATTATGCAGCAAGACTGGCTCCGGAAAAGATTATCTTGGAACCGGGCAGCAGCACAGCGGAACCTTTTGATAATGCTGATGATTTTGTGGAAGCTTTATACTGCATACAGTCTTTGAAGACAATAGAATCGCATATCCCGCAGTATAAAACCGTAGATGGAGTTTTGTATAACAAAGATATGAGTGCGTTGCTGGTATGCCCGCGTGGCAAAAATGGAAATATCACAATCCCGGAAGGAGTGACCAAAATTAAGGAATTTGCATTTGCTAATTCTAAAGTCGAAAAAGTATCTTTCCCTGATACTCTTAAAAAGATTGAAAAGCATGCTTTCTACGAATGCTCTCGCTTAAAATCTGTTGATTTTGGAAATGGGATTGAAGAAGTTGGCGGCGTGAATGTATTTGCGTTTTCTTCTATCGCTAAGCTTGAAATTCCACCTCAAGTTAAGACAATCGGGGATGGGGCATTTTACTATTGCAATAAGCTGAAAGAGGTAAAATTTAACGAAGGATTGCAGGAGATTGGAAATGATACCTTTTCCAGATGTGACTTAATCAAGAATCTGGATTTTCCTGAAACACTAAGATATATCGGAAATCATGCTTTTCACCCTGGTCTACTAAGAACCGAAGATATTGTGGTAAATCTTAAATCCATACCCTGTAATTTTATCGCTGCTTTTGTAAAAGAGGAAAGGTCTCCAGGAACCATATGTATTAACGTCCATGTGGATAACGCAGTTGATGTGTTTGATTTTGTGATTCCTGAGTATATGTCACATCATGGATTTCTTACTACGAATACGGCATTTGATATGCTGCCTGACAAAAAAGCTGCAGAGACATTGAATGAAGCATATGTTTTTGCCATAAGCACGACAAGCCGAAGCATTACTGCATTCAAAGCATACCGAAAAACTAGGGATGAAAAAATAAAAAAGGAAATTCAGGAAAACTACCTGTTAACCGCGCTTAGTATTATTGCATTTATGAATGAGGATGATTTCATGGATTTTCTGAAGCTTGTAGAAATCAGATATAACAAGAGAATCTTAAACCGCCTCCAGAAAAAAGGATGGCTGCCAAGTGTCTCATACATTTTGCAGAACGCAAAAGAAACAGAAAAAGAAGATTTTGCTTTATCGTAAGATTTATTGTGAGCGTCAGCATCAGCTGACGCTTTTTTTTGTGCGTGCCGTGCAAAAAGACTGCAACAAAGCATATGCCAGTACGAAAGCTTTTTTACACAGAATACTACCCATGTACACATAATAAGCACATGTAAAATCACACAAAAATGCAAGAATTTTTGCCTGTTTTGCCCGCCGCCAAATCCAGCATATTAACCATGTACAAAAAACATACAAAGAAAGGAAGAAAAAAAATGGCAAAAAGAAAAAGAGGCAAAAACGCAGAACAGGCAGGACTGGAACTGTTAAGTAATGGCTTACTTGTAAGAAAAAGCAATATGGAGGTTGTTGGAATCCATGGAAGTACGGATAAGAGCGATTTAAAACATCTCGTAATCCCTGAAGGCGTTAAATCAATTAAGGATAATGTCTTTTCAAGACACGGCGAAATTGTATCCGTAAGCTTCCCTGAATCGCTGGAAAAGATTGGAGCTTTAAGTTTCTCTATGTGTCATGCACTGCAGAAAGTCAGTATCCCTAAAAATGTCAAAGTCATTAAGCATTCTGCGTTCTATGGCTGCGACCATTTGGCGGAAGTAGAGCTGAATGAAGGCCTGCTCGTCGTAGAAGATTATGCTTTTGCGGAAACTGAAGTTGCGAAGCTTGACCTTCCGGTATCTGTCAGGGTTCTTGGAGATAATGCGTTTGAACGCGTTAATGCGATAAACATTCGTAGCAATGTTTTACCGTATAATTTAATGCGCGCGGTAAGCCCGGCAAATTGGAATGGATACTGGAAATATGATTCATATGATATTCCAATGACCGTTGAAATTTCTGTAAACGGCCGTGTAATATATCTCCCAAAATTCATTGCCGAATCTAACATAGGCCTCTGTGAGTGTGCATTAAATTCCGGAATTCCGGAGATGTATGAAAATCTCTACCAGTATGGCAGGGGTGGTAAAACATCATACGATACTGCTTTTTCAACATATTCTTATCTTTACGCTTTTAACCGTAAGCCGTCTGATGAACTGACAACATACATTAGAAGAGTCGGAAAGAAGATAATGGAATATATGATTGAATCCAACAGGACACAGGACGCAATCAGGCTTATCAGCTTTAACATTCTTACACTGAATTCCCTTAAAGCTCTCCACGAGTCAGCAGTTCAGCGAAATCGTGTTGAGATTGCCGCTTATCTGATGGAAGCAATCGGGAAGAACGAAAAGAAGACTTCAATGCGGTTGTAATTTTGCAGCAGCGCCTTCGGCGCTGCGTTTTTTTGTGTCTAATTTTCGGCATATTGTATGTATAAATCCAAAAAGAAAGGAATGAAAAAATTATGGTAAAAGAAGATGAGAAATTGATAATTGAAGATGGCGTAACCGTGCTTGAGCCCTTATCATTTGTTGACTGCAAGGCCAAGGAAATCATTATGCCCGATTCGGTTGAAACAATTAAGCATTGTGCATTTAAAAATTGTGACAACTTAAAAAAGATAGTCTTTGGAAAAGGTATCAAGGTCATTGACCGCGATGCATTCCATGGCTGCCATACGGTGAACGAAATAGTTTTCCCGGAGGATGCAGTTCTCGTGCAAGAGGTCAAAGCGTACGAAAATGTTGATGCATACCGCAAAAGAAAAAAATGCGACGAGTCTATTATTGACAGCGTTGAAAATCTTGTCAGCTCCATATTCAATACAACAACATATGCCGGACTGCCGTCAGAAGAGGACACGCGCAAACTGGTACATCATTTTTTAGAAACTGGTGATGTAGCATGTACGGTAAAAATTACTATCGGAGAGAGAGCTGTCGTAAGACAGAAATACATCAATCATCTTGACCTCCCTTCTATGGTCAGCATCGTCAGGGGCTGGATGGCCGGATGGCAGCTGATAACGACAATGTCCTCTAATCTGTATTATTCGTTAGGTATTGTAATTGAGTCATTTCTGACCACCAGGTCAGAGGAGAATACATCTGACAGACTCTGCCTGTCCAATCTGAATATATTTGATACGGTTTCCAATATATTCGGAAGCGAAGCAACAGCAAAGCTTATTGCCGAAGATGTGTTCTGCGATAAACAGATGCAGGATGCGCTGCAGTTCTTTGTAGAGAACCGTATGACGATTGAAGCCTCCGCACTCTTACAGAAGATGAAGGAAAAAGGTATAAAGCCATATGATGAAAATTTCAAATTGTAATCCTGGAGCAGCCTGCGGCTGCTCTTTTTTTTTGCCTGCCGGGAAATCCGGCATATTTATTGTATGAAAAACAATGAAAGGAGTTAAAAAAATGATTAAAAAAGATGGTAACACGATGATAATTGATACGTTTCGGGATTTGAAATCTTCTTCGGCAGAATTTAACAAAGCAAAAAGGAAAACTGTCAAGCTGATTGTAAAGTCTGCAGAGCATGACCAGAAAGTTATAGACATTATAAATACACTGAAGGAAATGAGGGATTTGGAATGGGTGGAAATCCAGAATCCTGATACGAAACTTTGTTCTATTGACGGAATGCTGTATTCCAGAAACGGCAAAAACCTGTATTTCTGTGCAAGGACTGGCGCTGTAGAGATACCTGACGGTACAAAAACTATCTGCGAAGGCGCAGCCTGTAACTGTATGCTGTCAGAACTCATCATCCCTGATTCCGTAAAACATATTAAGAATTTTGCATTCTTTGGCAGTTGTATGCTGGAAGAAGTAAAAGGCGGAAGCGGTATTACAGATATCGAGGATAGCGTATTTTTAAACTGTGTAAGGCTTAAAAAATTCAATATCGGTAAAAACATGAAACATATTGGAGACAGGGCGTTTGCTAACACCGGGCTGACGGAAATAAACCTTCCTGATAGCCTGAAATCTGTTGGCAATTATGCATTCGAAACAATCGCCATTGGAGTAAACGAAGATGGGTCTAATTATGCTATTGAAATCAAACCAGAAGATATGTATGAAATACATATTCCGAAATCCTTAAAGTCAATTGGGCATGGAGCGTTTGCAAGCGCTTCAAGAGTCTATGCAGATTCCTTTGATAAGCAGTTGATACTGGCATGCAAAGATGACGAAAGAACTGAGACTAAATACAAAACGAAATTTTGTCTTATTAAAATTGGAGACCGCCCGGAGATAATCGTTCCAAAAACCGTTTACGGAAATGTGGACTGGATGGCAGACAGAATCTATGATTTTCTACACTCAAAAAGAGATATTCCTCCTGCACTTGTATATCAGTATGGCATAGACGGCTCTATCATCAACAATGAATCCGTATTGTCTGCGTCAATGGAATACTGTAGGCGGTATCATGATGCTGATGTTGAAAAGTTTATGGCCAAAAATGTAAGGAAGATTCTGCAGATTGGTGTGCATGACCTGGAAACACTGATAGAGTATATCAATGCCGGGGCATTCAATGACGAAACTTTAAAGCAGATGCTTGATATGGCAGATGAGCTATTCGGCCCTGATGCGGTGACGCTGAAAGGATATATCCTGAACAAGCAAAATGAAAAAAGTGAGACACCAGATTATACATTATAAAAAGCGGCCTGAGGCCGCTTTTTTTGCAGCCGAAAATCCCGCATATTAATTTAAGAAATGCAAAAAGAAAGGAGTTAAAAAAATGAATAATGATTACAAGTGGGAGACAATAGGAAGATGCAAGTTCTATACAGACGGAACGACATGTACTGATATTGAAGTCATGGATGACGCAAAGGAGATTAGTTTCATCTATCCAAAAATCATGATTAACAGAGAAAGATGCCAAAAAGTATTCTCTAGTGTTGAAATTATGTTGATTGGAAGAAATGTCATCTCAATTGCCATCCCGAATAAAATGTTTCCGAATATTAAGCATGTTGAGTCTAAATCAAACAGCTTTATCAACGGTAAATACCTTATTGAAAGAGCTGGCGGTAAGTTATTGAATGTGTTTGGACAAAGCGAAGATGCAGAAATTGACTTTACACTTTTCAACCGGATTGGAAGTTATGCCTTTGAGGGTTGCCGCGCTACAAAAGTGTCAGACTCCGAGGATACAGGCTTCATAAGGATTAATAATAATGCATTCTTCGGCTCCGGATTTATGAATCAACCGTTTGTAAATGGCATTAAATGTGTCGGGTCACTTGTCGTTGATGTTGATGAGACTGCCGATGAAGTTATAATGCCAAAGACAGGGATTCAATATTTTCCGGATAAATTCGTAAAATGCATGAGGCTTCCAAATATCAGATGCATTGATGAAGTCACAAAAAAGCCGAGAAAAGTGATTATTGAAGATAAAAACATCAGCCATGACAATGAGGTCTTATTTAGATTACATGAACCTGGCATTGAAGAGTTCGAGTCACGGATTCCACGTTATAAAACAATTGACGGTATTTTATATTCTGCTGACATGAAGACGCTGGTTCTTTGCCCGAAAGAAAAAACCGGTGAAGTAATTATCCCTGATGGCGTTACGCGAATCAGGAGACAGGCATTCTGCCTGACTAAAATCAGCCGTGTTGTTTTTCCTGACAGCTTAGCAAGAATTGAAGATGAAGCCTTTTATCAATGCAAAAATTTAAAAGAGATTGATTTTGGCAATGGGATTGAACAGCTTGGAGCAGATGGAAAACAGCTTATATTTTCCGGATGCGCCTTTGAAAGGCTCGTATTCCCATCTCAGATTAAAGAAATCGGGGCTTCTGCTTTTTATGCATGTCATAAGCTGAAGGAAATTGTTTTTAACGAAGGGCTTGAGAAAATTGCCATTGGTGCTTTTAAAAACTGTATGATGCTAAGAGAGGTCAACCTTCCGGCTTCAATCAGGGAATTAGGCAAAAGTGCATTTGTATGCATTCCTAACAATCGTCCTTACGGGGACTTGCATATTAATATGACAACCATTCCTGATAACCTGGTGAAAGCTCTAGTGTACTACGGAAGCCTAAAAACCCTCAGGTGTATCTATGTTCACATAGATAACGCCAACGGCGTTTATGACTTCGTGCTGCCGGACAGTATAACGTCAATAAGAAACGGATATTCTAAAATCGCCTTGGATTTCAATATGCTAGCTAATACCGAATATATACACAACACAAAACGGCTTGAAACGGCATTTCACTATGCGGCAAGCTCCAGGTATGAATGCGTTGTTGCGTATAAAACATATCTAAAAACTAAGCATAAAGCGGCAAAAGAGTTTCTGGAAAAGGAGCAGTACCGCGTTGCAGCTGCGATTATTGAAGAACTGGATGAGAAGGATTTTGTTGATTTTGTAAAATTGAGATGTATAAATCTTGAATATGACAGCTGTATTATGAAAAGACTTCAGGAAAAGAACTGGAATATCGCTCTGGCATATATGCTTGAAGAAGGAAAGGGAAAACCTGAAGATGCGCTTGTGATTTGAAAATCTTGAAAAGTAGACAGCCAGAAGATTAATTCTTCGGGCTGTTTTTGGCTGTCTGAAAAATCCAGCATATTAATTCCAAATGCAAAAAGAAAGGAGCAAAAAATATATGAATAATAATTACAAGTGGGAAACAGTTGGAAAGTGCAAGTTTTATACTGACGGAACAACATGTACTGATATTGAGGTTATGGATGATGCAAAAGAGATTAGCTTCATCTATCCAAAAATCATAATTAGCAGAGAAAGATGTCAAAAAGTGTTTTCAAACATTGAGACACTGCTAATTGGAAGAAATGTTATCTCAATTGTCATTCCGAATAAAATGTTTCCAAATGTGAAGCGGGTTCAATCTAAGTCAAGCAATTTTCTTGATGGTAAATACCTTATTGAAAGAGCCGGCCGCAAGTTATTGAATGCATTCGGGCAAAGTGAAGATGCAGAAATTGATTTTACACGTTTCCGCCGGATTGGAAATTATGCATTTGAGGGATGTAAAGCGAAAGTAGCTGCCGGTATTTATGAAATGAGAATTTTAGCGATTCAGGATGCTGCATTTGTTGGTTCTGGTTTCTTAGACAAGCCGTTTATTGGTGGTATTAAATGTCTCGGCCCGTTTATTATTGATATTGATGAAACAGCAGACGAAATTATCTTACCCAAAAGTGATGTTTACTTTTGTGTTCCGAAAATACAAAAAAAATGTGTTCGTGTTCCAAATATCAACGTTTTTGCAGCAATGGGAAAATCCCCTAAAAAGGTAATCATTGAGGATGAAAATATCAGATATGACGATGATTTAATGTACAAACTCTCAAACAGATATATTGAAGAATTAGAGTCTCGGGTTTCACGATATAAAACGGTTGATGGAATCTTATATTCTGCTGACATGAAGACACTGATTCTTTGTCCTGCAGGAAAAACAGGAGAGGTAACCATCCCTGATGGTGTTGAGCGAATTAGAAAACAGGCATTTTTTGGCTCAAAAATAAGCAAGGTTGTTTTTCCTGACAGTTTGGTCAGACTGCAGAATGAAGCGTTTTATGGATGCGAAAATCTGAAAGAAATCGATTTTGGAAATGGAATTGAACAGATTGGAGGAGCTGAAAACAAGCATATTTTTTCAGGATGTCCTGTTGAAAAACTTATATTTCCGCCACAGGTCAAAGAGATTGGAATCAGTGCGTTTTATTCATGCGGTGAATTGAAAGAAATCATCTTCGAAGAAGGTTTAAAATATATCCGTGAGGGAGCATTCAAAAACTGCCCGAAACTGACAGAAGTAAACCTTCCCGAATCAATCAAGAATGTCGGATTAGATGCGTTTGTATGTGAGATTGCACGAGAAAAAATCCAGGATATAAACATTAACTTAACAACAATTCCGAAAGGTCTCGGACGTGCAATTATCCATCCTGGAAGCATGCAGACGCCGCGATGTGTTAATGTTCATGTTCCCAACAAAAACGAAACTTTTGATTTCGTAATTCCTGACTGTGTATCTGCTACAACAAATGGTTATTCAGAAATCGTTACAGGCTTCAATCTAATGGCTTCTGACCCAGAATATTGCAAGAAGTTCCATCATCTAAAATGGCTGAATACCGCATTTATGTATGCCTCTAATTCAAGATTTAAATATGTGTGTGCATATAAGACATATAAAAGGACAAAAAATGAATTGGCAAAAGAATATCTGATTGATTACCAAAAGATGGCTGCGGATGCGATTGCACTGGAGTTAACAGAAAAGGATTTTGTTGATTTTCTGAGATTGGAATTTATCAATCTGGGGTATGATGAAGATATCGTAAAACGGCTCCAGGAACAGAACTGGACTGCCGCTCTGGCGTATATGTTAAACGAAGAAAAAGAAAAGGATAGCACTGGAAATACATTTGTAATTTGATTTAAGACCGCCGCCGGCAAGGGCCGGCGGTTTTTTTTGTGTAAAACAGTCGTCGTTAATTCTGGCGGCCGCTTTTTTTTGTTGCGAAAAATATGGCATATTAACTTAAGAAACGCAAAAAAAAAGGAGTAAAAAAAATGAATAACAATAATTACAAATGGGAGACTGTTGGAAAGTCTAAATTCTATACTGACGGTACGACATGCACTGACATCGAGGTAATGGATAACGCTAAAACTGTTTCTTTTATCTATCCAAAAATCAGGATTAACAGGGAAAAATGCCAAAAAGTATTTTCAAGTGTGGAGAATCTAATTATCGGAAGAGATGTTTTCTCCATCATAATTCCAAATAAATTGTTTCCAAATGTGAAAAAAGTAGAGTCTAAATCCAGTAGTTATACGACAGGAAAATACTTGGTTGAAAAAGCTGGAATGATACTGCGGAATGCGTTTGGTCAGAGTGAAGATGCTGCAGTTGATTTCACACAGTTTAACCGGATAGGGAATTACGCATTTGAAGGATGTAAGGCGAAAAGCGCTGCTGGCTTGGATGAAATGCGGATTGCTATGGTTCAGGAAGCTGCATTTGTCAACTCCGGATTTTTAGACCAGCCGTTTGTTGGTGGTATTAAATGTCTCGGTCCATTCATTATTGATATTGACGAGACAGCAGATGAGATTGTCTTGCCAAAAAGTGATGTTTCCTTTTGCGTTAAAAAAAGACCCAAAAAAGCAGTTCGAGTTCCAAATCTCAATGCTGTCGCAGCACTGAGAGTACTGCCGAAAAAGGTAATCATCGAAGACGAGAAAATTAATTATGATGACGCATTGCTGTATAAACTTTACAGTCAGGATATTGAAGAAATAGAATCTCATATTTCACGATACAAAACCGTTGATGGCATTGTATATTCTGCTGATATGAAGACCTTGATTTTGTGCCCGCAAGGGAAAACAGGTGAAGTAATAATACCAGATGGAGTAGTAAGAATTAGAAAAAGTGCGTTCTCTAATTCTAAAATCAAAAAAGTGATTTTTCCTGATACTATGCAAACGATTGGAGATGAAGCATTTTACGCATGTGAAAAATTGAAGGAAATTGATTTTGGACATGGAATCACCAGGATTGGCGAAAATGGAAATCAACATATGTTTTCCGGATGTGCATTTAAGAAAATAACATTCCTGCCTCAGATTAAAGAAATCGGGATAAGTGCATTTTCTTTATGTCGTGAGCTGGAAGAGGTAATTTTTAACGAAGGCCTGGAAGTAATTCAAAAAGAAGCATTTCAGAACTGTCAGAACCTGTTGGAAATTAATCTGCCGGCGTCAATAAAAAAAGTCGGAATGGATGCGTTTGTTTGTAATGCTCGCCGAGACAAAATCCAGGATATGAATATTAACATGACAACAATACCGGAAGGCCTTGCTTTAGCAATTATACGCCCTGGAAACATACATAGAACAAGGTGTATTAATGTTCACATAGACAACCAAGATGGAATTTTTAATTTTGTACTGCCGTGCAGCATATCTGCTACAGCTAGCGTATATGGCGCATATTCGAATATCGTCAACGTATTTAATCAAATGGCTTATCGTGGACATGATAAAAAATTATGGAACTTGAAATGTCTGGAAACAGCATACCTGCATGCATCATATCCAAGATATGTATATGTGGTTGCATATAAAACATATAGAAAGACAAAAAATAAATATACAAAAGAATTTCTGGCAGATAGACAGAAGTATGTGGCGAAAGCTATTGCTCTGGAAATGGAAGAAAAAGATTTTATTGATTTTGTAAAACTTGACTTTATCAATCTGAAATATGATGCAGATATTGTGAAATGTCTGGAAAAGCAGAACTGGAATGTTGCTCTGGCGTATATTCTGGAAGAGGGAAAAAACAATAATAATGATGCATTTGTAATTTGATTTAAGACCGCCGCCGGCAAGGGCCGGCGGTTTTTTTGTACAAAAAAATATCCTGTCATATAAAAAATTCAGCATATTAGAAATGAAGGAGGCAGGATATGGAGAGCAGAAAAGAAAAAGGGCAATACATGACACCGGAAAAAATTGTTGTAATGATTCTTGATGATATTGGATATGCGGGAGACGAAGTCCTGACGAAAAAGATAATGGAACCGTCATTTGGTGATGGGGCCTTTCTTTCAGAAATCGTTAAAAGAATCATTAAAGAAGGACAAAAACAGTCATTGCCGGAAGAGGAGATATCCGGCATTATTCAGAATAACGTGTTCGGCATTGAAAAAGACGAAAAAATATACAAAAAAGCAATCGGCAGGCTTAATAGTATTCTGGAAGAATACAAAATACCGAAGATTGAGTGGAAAAATCTGATAAACGGTGACACGCTGACAGAGTGGGAAAAGCATAAAGAAAAATATGATTATGTTGTCGGGAATCCGCCGTTTGTGAGAATACACAACATTCCTGAGGGATACCGTGACATCGTGAAAAGCTTTCGGTTTTCGGATGGTATGGCTGATTTGTATGTGATTTTTTACGAAATCGGAATCGGTATGCTTGGCGAAAATGGCAAACTTGGGTTCATATCGCCAAACACGTTCATCAGAAACGCTTCGCAGCAGAAATTCAGGGATTTTCTGATAAAGAATAAGTATATTTCTGCAATATATGATTTTGGAGCATCAAAAATTTTTCCTGATGCTGATACGTATACGTGTATCTGTCTGATTGGTAAAGATAAAGAGAAAAATAATATAAAATACAAGAAATATAATATGTACCTGCCGGTGTCAGAAAATGTGATTGATTTTGAGTACATGAAAGATAATATGACCGGAAGACCGTGGAACTTTGGCTCTGATGATGATATGAAATTCCTGAAAGAAATTAGCAGCAGACCAAAAAAGATTTCAGATATCGTAACAGTGCAAAACGGCATAGTTACAAACCGTGATTACATCTACATAATCCAGGCATACACAGACAAAGAACTGACAAAACCGTATGCCGGCAAAGGCGAGACGGTTTACTTTAAAGATAAGGCCGGTAAGGTTCACGAGATAGAGTCTGCCATACTGCGGCGATGTGTGAAAGCTTCAAAATATGAAGGTAAAACAGACAATACATATATTATTTTCCCGTATGCAGAAACACCGATTTCAGAAGAAAGATTAAAAAAAGAATTTCCAAAAACATACGCTTACCTTGATTCATACCGCGATGAACTGGCAAAGCGTGACATGGACAAAAACGCTAATTGGTTTTTGTTTGGTCGGAGCCAGGGCATCCAAAACAGCGGGCTGAAGAAGGTGGTGTTTAAACATATAATTGATAAAAATAATCCAAAAATAGAACCGTTTATGCTTGATGAGGACGTTGTTGTGTATTCGGGGAGATATATCACGGCAGAGACGGAAAAGAGCTTGCAAAAAGCGTATGACATTTTCAAATCAGAAGAGTTTGCGAGATACTGCGCCCTTGTAGGGAAGGACAAGGCCGGCGGGTATGTAGATGTGTCAACGAAAGCGGTTAAGGAGTTTGGGGTAGATATAGAGAAGCAGCCGTCAGCGGAAAGCTGACGGCTGCTTTTTGTGCGTGAAAATAAAAAAATAATTCAAAAAATATTATTTTTTGCTGCTGATTTGTCATTTTACCTTCAACGGGCTTTTAACTTAAAAGCCCGAAAAGGAGGAAAAAAATTGGCAAATGAAAATTTACATAAGGCTAAAGAAGCCAAAAATGACGAATTTTACACTCAATTAAATGATGTTTCAGAAGAATTGAGGCATTACAAAGAACATTTTAAAGATAAAATAATATTTTGTAACTGCGATGACCCGACATGGTCTGCTTTTTGGAGATATTTCCATTTGAACTTTGACCATCTCGGACTTAAAAAACTAATATCAACACATTACGATAGAGAAAAACCAACTTACAAAATGGAATACACTGGCGGAAACGATAATGATATTGAAGCCGGAGTTAAGACGCCCCTGGAAGGAAATGGAGATTTTCGGAACCATGAGTGTATTGACCTGCTGGAGGAGGCTGATATTGTGGTGACGAATCCACCGTTTAGTATTGCCCGCGAGGATTTTATACCTCAACTTTTTGAGCATAAAAAGAAATTCTTGATAATTGGTGACTTAAACTGGGTTACATACAAAATTATATTTCCACTTTTAAAAAACAACGAAATGTGGATGGGTTATTCTGCGGTGAAAGAGTTTCTGCAGCCTGACGGAACAATAAAAAAATTTGGAAACAAATTATGGTTCACGAATCTTGACATAAAAAAACGTCACGAAAAACTCATACTGTGGAAAAATTACACACCGGCAGAATTCCCGCAATATGATAATTACGATGCCATCAATGTTGACAAGGTTTCAAATATCCCTTGTGATTATTGCGAATCCTGGGAAGTAACAGAAGAGGAGTTTAAAAACTTTTCTGCTAATGAATGGGAAATTACACGAACGGGAGAACTTAACGGTGAAAAAAGTTTCTTTATTATTCCCGCAGCAAATACTGAATTAAGAAAACTGCTTCATGAACACGCCGCCGGGTATAAGGAGAAAATCGAGAAAGAAATAAGTAAAAAAATACAAAAAAATATTTTTATAGACAATAGCAACACAGGAAACCTGCAACACAGGAAACCTGCAACACAGGAAACCTGCAACACAGGAAACCTGCAACACAGG